>Ga0316228_1000008_pt1 | contig 446785 bp, 436 predicted proteins | sample TBH18021metaG_FD_206005 | JGI IMG/M metagenome (GOLD analysis project Ga0316228, IMG submission 206005) | Freshwater microbial communities from Trout Bog Lake, Wisconsin, USA - TBH18021 | ecosystem: Environmental > Aquatic > Freshwater > Lake > Hypolimnion/Profundal zone | place: USA... | reverse complement strand
GACCGACCCGCCCCCCGGGGCGCGCGCGACGTCGCCCACCCGGCCATCGCCGGTCAAACCACCGCGTTCCGACGACGAAAATCATCTCCCCCGCCGCCACAGCGATACTTCTTCAGCAGCCTGCTAGAGCGTGCTTCGGTTTGACGGAATCGTAGTTTTCAAATGTCGGGTTATCTGATTCCCTGATGCGTCGTTGACGGGGAGGGACGGATGACGCGGCCGTACTCGGAAGACCTGCGCGCTCGGGCATTGGCACGCTACGAAGCAGGCGAGAGCATCCGGGCGATCGGTGCCGCGCTGGGGATCAGCCCGTCCTGCGTGTCGAAGTGGCGCAAGCTCAAGCAGGAGACCGGCGCGCTGAGGGCGGGCCAGATCGGCGGCTACAAGACGCGGAAGCTGGCTGGCCCGTGCGGGGACTGGCTCGCAGATCGGCTGCGCACGGGACCGTTCACGCTGCGCGGGCTCGTGGCGGAACTGGCGGCCCGCGGCGTGAAGACGGACAGCCGCGCGTTCTGGGTGTTCGTGCGCGCCCAGGGGCTCAGCTATAAAAAAAACCCTGCGGGAGAGCGAGCAGGACAAACCTGCCGTCGCGCGTAAGCGTCTCCGCTGGAAGGCGCATCAGGCCAAGGTCGATCCGCACCGGTTGGTGTTCATCGACGAGACCTGGGTCAAGACCAATATGGCGCCGCTGCGCGGCTGGGGACCGCGCGGTCAGCGTCTGGACGCCAAGGTCCCCCACGGCCATTGGCGCACGCTGACCTTCATCGCCGCGCTGCGCCACGACCGGGTCACGGCCCCCTGGGTCATCAATGGACCGATCAACGGCACCATCTTTCAGCGCTACGTCACCGACATCCTCGTCCCGACCCTCGCGCCGGGCGACATCGTCGTCCTGGACAACCTCGGCAGCCACAAGGGCAAGGCCGCCCGTGCCGCCATCCGGGCGGCCGGAGCCCATCTCCTGTTCCTGCCGCCCTACAGTCCCGATCTCAACCCGATCGAGCAACTCTTCTCAAAGCTCAAGCACCTCACCCGCGCGGGCGAGCCACGCACCGTCGAGGAAACCTGGCGACGCGTCGGACAGGTCCTCGACTGCGTCTCACCCGAAGAATGCGCAAACTACCTCGCAAACTCCGGGTATGCTTCCGTGTGAGAACAGCACGCTCTAGCGCGTGCCCGAACCCGTGTTGGTGTCGCTGCTGCCTTGGCTGGCGGCCGCATCGGACTTCGCGGAACCGCGATCCGCACCGCCCGAATTGTTGAAGGATCCGGTCGTCTGAGGGTTCGGATTGCCCGACGTGTTCGCACCCGCCGTCATGCCGCCGAGGAACTCGCCCCTCTCCCAGCGCGACATGCCGATCGTTGCGAGCAGGTTCGTGGTCAGCGTGCCGGTGGGCTCAAGGCCCTGCGCCTGCTGGAAATGCGTGGCGGCGATCGTTGTGTCGTTGTTCCAGTTGCCGTCGGGGTGGCCGGCCGCATAGCGCCGCTGGTTCAGCACCTGCTGGATCTGGCGCACGCCATCGGCATTCAGCCAGATCGGCTCGCCGGGGCTGTCCGTGCGCTCCACCGCGATGCGCTGGCTATCCACCTGTCGGTCGCCGCCCGGGCCGGCCGCCTGGGTCGGCTGCGGCCGTGCCACGTTGGCGGCCTGCGGGCCTGTGCCGTGGCCAGCCGAGAAGATCGAATCGGTCATCCGAGAGCCGATACGAGACCGACCTCCAGCCGTCCCGTCGGCTCGAGGGCATGCGCCTGCTGATAGCTGCGCGCCGCCTGGACGGTTGCAGGCCCCCAGCGTCCATCGACCTGCCCCGTGTTCCAGCCTTGCTGGTTCAGCGCCTGCTGGATCTGCCGGATGCCGGCCGGGCTGACGTAGAGGGGCGTTCCACGGCTGTCCGCGCGCTCGACGACGATGCGCTGATTGTCGGCCTGCTTGGTCCCTTGATCACCGCCCTGGCCGCCGCCCTGGCGGTCGCGGTTGCCGAGGATGATGTCCTGCTCAAGGCCGAGACCGTAGACGAGGGGGATGGTGAGGGTGCCGGTCGGCTCCATGTTCTGCGCCTGCTGGAAGCTGCGCGCCGCCGTCGCGGTCTGCGGGTTCCAACGCCCATCGACGGCGCCCGTGCTGTAGCCCTTCTGCGTCATGGCCTGCTGGATCTGCCGCACGCCCGCCGAACTGACGTAGATCTGTGTGCCCTGCCCGTCCGTCTGATCCTGGGTGATGCGCTGATTGCTGACAGCCGATTGCTGAGCCTGCGCGTAACCGCCGGCCTAGGCTACGATCATCGTGCTGACGAGAAAGACGTGTTTCAGAGCCATGAAGATCTCCTGGTGTGGACGAAGGGACGAACCGGGCTAGCCTGGGCCCGTTTCCTCCGGACGAATCCGTAGGAGTTCTCCGAGGGCGGTGAATTTCTGAGATCGGGAAAGAACTTAACTGGAAATCGAAGCGAATCGGCGTCGAACCTACGGATATATCCGGTTCGTTCCGGGAAACGCCGACCGTTACCCTTGCGCCCCGAGCGCGCGTCCACCGGCCGCCGGTCCGGAGGGGTGCCATGACCGATCGTAGGTCGGATGCAGACTGCGCGGCCTGCGCGCGCGAAGCCGCCGCGGCCATCGAGGCGGTCCTCGACCAGCGCTGCCCGGAACTGAAGCGCGCCTTCTGGAGCGCCGTCGAGAAGCACTACCGGCCGGGCCCCGAGCCCGCGGCGTCGCCTCCCGCAGCACCGAAGCCGAACCGAATGATGCAGCCGCCTGCCTGATCCCGACCGGGATCGTCCTAAGGATGGATCGCAGGAACGGGGCCGTCAGCGGTCTGTTCGCGACCAGAGTGGCGCCTGTGGCGCAAAGTGCCTCGCGACAGGCTGATCAATGGTGTCCGTCCTCGAACGCGCGTCGGGCGTCCTCGTGATGGGGGTTGTCCTCCTCGACGTCTTCCTCACCGTTCTCTACGCCCGCATCGGCACCGGCCTGATCGCCGAGCGTGCCGCGCATCTCACCTGGAGGGTCTTTCGCCACGCGGCCGAGGCGGCCGGGACGCATCGCGGCGCGGTGCTGTCCTTCTGCGGACCGGTCATCCTCCTCCTCTACGTCCTGCTCTGGGCCACGGGCCTGACGCTCGGCGCCGGCCTCATCATCCACCCCGGGCTCGGGACCGGCGTGCAGGCAGGCAATGGCCCGACACCCACGGACCTCCTCACCGCGCTCTATGCCGGCGGCAGCAGCATGGCGATCGTGGGGGCCAGCGACTTCAAGCCCGCGACCGACGCCTACCGGCTCGTCTACCTGGTGAATTCACTGATCGGGATGTCGGTGACCTCGTTGGTGCTGACCTACGTCATGCAGGTCTACGGCGCCCTGCGGCAGCGCAACGCGCTCGGCCTTCAGCTGCATATCCTCTCGGCGGAAACCTCCGACGGGGGGGCGCTGCTGGCTCGGCTCGGACCGAGCGGGCAGTTCAGCGGCGGCTACAGCCACCTCGTCTCGCTCGCCGCCGCGATGGCCGAGATGAAGGAGACCCACCACTTCTACCCGGTGCTGTTCTACTTCCGTTTCCGGAAACCCTACTATTCGGTCTCGGCGCAGGCCTACCTCGCCCTCGACACCGTGTCGCTGATCCGCAGCACGCTCGCGGGCGAGGACACGGCCTGGTTGAAGGAGGCCGCGGCGGTCGAGGCGCTCTGGCGAGTGGCCCAGATGCTGGTCGTCACCCTCGAAACGACGTTCGTGCCGGGTGATCCGCCGGCCGCGAACGCCCTCGATCCGCGCGAGCGCCAGCGCTGGCGGGCCCATTGGGAGGAGGCCGCAACCCGGCTTGCCGAAGCGGGCATTGTGGTCGCCCGCGAGGCGGCGGCGGCGCAGGCCTATATCGACCTGCGCGCGCAGTGGTGGCCGCACATTGCCCGGCTCGCCCCCGCGATGGCCTACCGGAGCGCGGACATCGATGAGCGCGGATCGGAGGAGTCCTAAGGAACGGGCCGGATGTACGCGCCGCGTCGGAACGGGTGAATAGAGTCCCCATCATGGAGAAAGCCCAATGGAGACAATCGTCCCGGTCACCGTGATGAATTCCACCAGATCCGGGCCTGCTCGTCCGTCTCGGCGGACGGCTCCGGAAGAAGTCGACCCCGTCTCCGCACTGATCCGCAAGCTCGACGGCTTTGCCCCACTCAAGGAACCGGAACGGGCGGCGCTGGCAGGCCTGGCCCGCTATGTCCGGACAGTCGAGCGGCACACGATCCTCGTGGAGCAGGACGACGCGGCCGACCACGCTGTCTTCGTCTTGTCCGGCTTCGCCAGCCGGTACAAGCGTCGCGCGTCGGGCCGGCGCCAGATCCTCGCCTACCTCATCCCCGGGGATTTCTGCGACCGCGGCGCCCTCCACGGGTACTCGCTCGACCACACGATCGAGACCCTGACCCGCTGCCGGATCGCCAGGGTCCCGCGCGCCGTCTACCTCGAACTGATCGGCCAGCATCCCGGTATCGCGCTCGCGCTGCAGCGGGCGAAGCTCACCGAAGAGGCGACGGCCCGCGAGTGGATGGCCAATATCGGCATGCGCTCGGGCCCTGAGCGCATGGCCCATCTCCTGTGCGAGCTGCTGGAACGCCTCGGATCGATCGGCCAGGCCGCTGCCGGTCAGTTCGAGATGCCGTTGACCCAGGCGGATCTGGCCGAAACGCTCGGCCTGTCGAGTGTCCACGTGAACCGCGTGCTGCAAGCCCTGCGGCGGGACGGGTTGATCACGCTGCAGGGACACCGCCTGCGGATCCTCGCACCGCAGCAACTGCGCGAGCTCGCGGAGTTCGAGGCGGGGTACCTCTGAACAGCGCCCGCCACCGGCGCGGATGCCGGTTCGGCGCAAGGGGAGCATCGCCCCGGCCCCCTGTGACTGGGACGTGCTTCGCCACTCACCGCCATCTCATGGCCCGAGGCGCCTTCTACCGTTCGCCGGGCTCAACGGTGTCGCAACCCTGCTCGGCGGGGCGCACGCCGGCAGCGGACGCGATGAGGACGGCCTCGGGCAGGGTGTGGGCGCCGAGCGTCTCCATGACCCGGGCCCGGTGGATTTCCACCGTGCGCGGGCTCAGGCCCAGCGTTCGGGCGATGGTCTTGTTGGTCCCGCCCGCGAGCAACCCTTCCAGCACTGCGCGCTCGCGCCCCGACAGGGTTGCAACCCGGTCCCGGGACTCGTCGCGCGCGCGCGACCGCTCGGCGACGTCGCGGATGCCGGCCGAAGCCGTCCTCACTGCCAGGAGCAGCACCTCCGAAGTCCAGGGCGCTTCGAGAAAATCGACGGCCCCCGCCTTCATGGCGCGGACGCCGAGCCCGACATCGCCTCGGCTCGCCCCGATCGCCACGACTGGCAGGCGCGCGCGATAGGCCTTCAGCTGGCCTGCGGTCACGAACCCGTCGGTCTCCTCCAATTCGAGCACGACGCAGCCCGGCACCAGGGAGCCCGCCATCTTGAGGAGGGCCTGATTATTCGCGAAGGCCAGAACGGCGTAGCCGCCGGCTTGCAAGACAGCGACGAGGTCCTGCCGGGCGTCCTCCCCACCCGCAACCACGTAGGCGCGCAGGCAGTCCACGGCTGTGACATCCTGCGCGATCCCGCCTGCCGATCGGATATGCCCGTCCTCCGCCGGGACCGGGAAGATGGTATCGCGGATCCGCCGAACGGCATGGTCCGAAGCGCGCAGGATCCGGTACTCCAGGACCAGCGTCTCACCGTCGCCGACACGCTGCAACGCATGCGCCGCGGTGTCGCGATCCTCCGGGTGGACGCTCGCGAGCCAGGCCGCGATATCCGGCATGCCCTCTGCCGGCACGCCCCAGACCTGCGCAAAAGCCGGGCTGAGGTAGTCAAGGGCTCCGCTCTCCAGATCGGCGAGCCAGAGGACGTTCGCCGAATGCTCGGCGAATCGCCGGAACCGTGCCTCGCTCGCGCGCAAAGCCGCCTCGGCGCGCTTCTCCCGATCGACGTCCTGCACAACCATGATGGCTTGCCGAAGCCGGTCATCGCTTCCGTGGATCGGAATGCCGCTGATCCGCATCCAGCATTCGTTGCCCTCCGGTGTCCGATGCAGAAAGTTCACGTTCTGCGTGAGTTCGCCCCGCATCGCTCGCGCGAAGGGATAGTCGCGCGGGCTCAAGACCCGGCCCTCCGGGTCGAAGCCGGTCCAATGCGGCTGCACCTCCGGATCGAGGGAAGGAGGCCTGCCGCCGGGGAGATATTTTCGAAAGAGCGGATTGGTGAGCAGGGCTCGCGCTTCGATGTCAAACAGCCCTGCCCCGAACGGGAGATGCTCGATCAGAGCGTCAAAGCGCGCCTGTTGCGTCTCGATCTCCCGCAAGGCGGACCGGAGACGCTGCTCTGTTTGAATCCGGGCGGTGGTTTCATGAACGTGACAGAGCACGCCCTGCACGCTGCCGTCCGTGTCCCGCACCGGCGAGTAGGCGAACGTCCAGACGCTCTGCTCCCGCGTGCCGTGGCGATCCACCGTAACGGCGTAGTCCTGCAAGTAACTAGCTTCACCCCGGAGCGCCCGCTCCGTCACCGGTCCGACCTGCTCCCAGGCCTCCTCCCAGACCTCCGGGAAGGGCCGCCCCAGCGCCTCGGGCTTGATGCCAAGGATCGGCCGGTATGCGTCGTTGTAGAAGCTGACCAAGTCCGGCCCCCAGGCGAGGTAGGTCGGAAAGGCCGAGTTGAGCATGCCGCTCAGCGTGTACCGCAGCGCGTGGGGCCATGTTTCGATCGCTCCGAGCGGCGTAGGCCTCCAGTCATGCTCACGGATGCGGATGGCGACCTGACCGCCCCCCGTGAGAAAATCTCCGGCCTCCACGTCGTCGACCTCCCCGGCTCGCGTCGGAGCAGCATATCGGCGCACGGATTGGATCTGTGGCCGTCACCCTGCGCCATATCGTTGGATCTGCCGTGGAGGTATAAAATCAAATAGGTTAGAATACGGGTTTTCGAGCCGAAAAAGCGCAAGATTTGTTAGGCCCATCGACAACATTGATCTCTATCGAGATCAGATAAGCTTTCCTGGTGCGGGTGCGGTGGCATCCTCGGCAAGGCGCTTCTGGAGCCTCAAAAGGAATTGCTTTCTCACGTTACGATCGCGCGGGCGCTGATGGTTCCGTGCGCTGAACCAGTAGTTGAGCTGTCGATCTTGCAACTCCGGGCCCCCCGAACTCGGGCAGGTCCGCATACCGGTTCGCGTTTGATGTGGGCGGAGGAACTCAATCGCAACCGGGACTGGTCCGCCGAGCCGTTGAGAGCCGAATGCTGAACAGGCTCCGCGCGGCGTCATCGGTAACCGTCATCACGCATTCACCGCCAGACCAAAGGTCATCCATGGTGTTGTCGATCATCAGCTCGCGGATGATCCTCAAGGCCTCCATCCTGGCTGCCTCTAAATCCGTCAGATCAACACCGTCTGTATCGACGTAGTCACGCGATCCTTGAATGTGAAAGAAGTAGCGGGACATGTATCGCTCGGCCAAATCGGGCACGCAAATGTAGACGGCTCGACAGAGCTGAGATCGGCCGAGTGCGCATAATCTGTCGGCTCTTCCGACGCTGCAGGTCAGCGCCCTTTGCGGCGCCCGTTGGTCGCCGACAGCACCCTCAGAGCCTCGCGCGGCTGACCCAGGCCGATGGCCCTGGCGATGGCGGAGCGCTGCTCGGCGTAGTTCGCCGCAACCATCGGGTAGTCGGCCGGCAGGCCGTAGCACTCACGGTAATCGCGCGGGTTGAGCCCGTGGCTAGCCAAGTGCCGCTTCAGCGTCTTGTAGGCCTTGCCGTCGATAAAGCTGATTAGCGCACCCGGCGTGATCGACTTGCGAATCTGCGCGGGCGTCACCTTGTCGGTGGCTTTGATCGGTGGGCTCGCAACACCCCCCTCTGCAAGACCGCTCAGCGCCACATGCACAGAGCCGATGAAGTTCGGAAGCTCGGATATGGCTAAGGAATTGTTGGCGACATAAGCCGAGACGATATTGCCTGCCAAATCTAAAGTCGTGATGGAGCGTCTCGTTCCTACTTGCGGCATAGAATTGGTACCTTCGATCAGCTTTCGATGGTGATTTATTCAGAATTGCCAAAATGCTATTGTCATAATATGCTAGGTCAATAATCTGGGGGTCAAACCGTCTTGATCGAGCGTACTTATTCTAGTCAAATAGAAAGATATCCGACTTTCGCCACGATTTTTTTCCAAGGATGAGTCAGAGCGGCGCCATTCCGGCGCGATTCCCGGCATCGTCCTGCGCCCCAGAGATTGGGCTTCGGTTCGGGGCAATGCCGTCCGCGCATCCCTGGCGCGAAGCGCACACATCAACACGGTGCAGGCGCGCCTCGTCACGCCTTGCCCTGGAAGGGGGCCTTTGCCTGCGCCGCAGCCGTATCATGTCAGATCATCTGTTCAGGCCCGATCTGGTGTCGCCGGTTGCCTTCAACCCACCGGGGAACAATAGATCATGCCCGTGGGGCTTCTGATCGGCTGATTCGGCGCTCATCGTCGGCTATTCGAGCATGCGGGGGCCATGTGAAGACCGTATTTTCCACAGAACACGTCCACCCGCGGGACCGTTTCGCTTTCTGGCACGATGTCGCCCGGAAGGGTGTCGTTGATCACGAATCCACGCCGGGATGCCGGGATACGTTTCGCGCTCAGCTTCGTGCCGGCACGGTCGGCGCCATCGGGCTTGTCTCGTTCCAGAATTCGGACATGTCGGTCACCCACACGCGTCGTCACATGGCTCACGCCAACACTGACGAGCTGTTCGTCTGTCGCCAATTCAGTGGGCAGATCGCCCTCGAGCAGGACGGCCGCCACGTCGTGCTAGGGGCGGGGGACATCACCCTGATCGACCCGGCCTTGCCCTACGAGGGACGGTTTTCCGAAGCCTCGGACGTCCTCCTCCTGAAGGTTCCACGCCGGCTCATGGAAGCGCGCCTCGGGAAGACCCGGGAGATGACGGCCCGCGTGATCAAGCCGGGCATGGCCGAGAGCGGCCTGCTGTCGGCCAGCCTCGCGATGCTGCCGTCTCACACGGACGACCTGAGCCAGGCCGCCGAAGCTCTTCTCGAAGTGCACCTGCTCGATCTGATCACCCTGTCGGTCGGGCGGACCATGGGGCAGGACAGGTCGCACACCTCACCGTCCCGCGCCCTTGTCCGCGTGGAACTGCGGGCCGTGATCGAAGCCCGCTTGGCCGACCGGACCCTCGACGCCGGCTCGGTCGCCGGCGCGGCCGGGGTCAGCGTACGATACGCCAATGCGGTGCTGGCTGACGAGAACACGTCGATCGTGCAACTCATCCAGGCGCGGCGCCTCGCGCGCTGTCGGCAGGCCCTGGACGATCCCCTGCAAGGCGGCCGGACGGTCAGCGAGATCGCCTATGGCTGGGGGTTCTCGGACATGACCCATTTCGGCCGCCGGTTCAAAGCCGCCTACGGCGTGTTGCCCAGCGTGCATCGCCGCCGCGTCGGGCCGCAGCACTGAACATCAAGGCGACGCGCGACGTTCGATCTGGCACCCGGATCCGGCTGATCCGCGTCAGGGTCCGGCGGCCCGGAACGTGGTTGCTGACCCCGATGAGGGGACAGCCCAACGCCGGAATCGCCCGATGCTTCATGGTCAAGGCACAGCCGACCCGCGCGGCACGCCCGGATTCCGGCGCATGTTCGCCCCGGGCCACCTGACGGTCGGCGTCTTCTTCCCCATCGAGGCCTTTAGCGCGACCAGCCAACCAAGCGCGATCAGGAGCGCCTGGCGGTTCGGGCGGAGGAGTTCGGCTATGCAGCGCTCTGGACCCGCGACGTACCCTTGCGCGACCCGAATTTCGGCGACGTCGGGCAGATCTACGACCCCTGGGTCTGGCTCGGGTGGATCGCCGCGCAGACGCGGGAGATCGCCCTGGCGACGGGGTCGATCGTCCTCCCCCTGCGCCACCCGATCCACACCGCGAAGGCCGCGGCCTCCGTGGATCGGTTGTCGGGGGGCCGGTTCGTGATGGGGGTGGCCTCAGGCGATCGGCCGCTCGAATTCCCGGCCTTCGGCGTCCCTTTAGAGGAGCGCGACGTCCTGTTCCGCGAGGGCCTCGGCGTCATCCGCAGGACGCTCGACGAGACGTTCCCCACCCTGCGCTCGCGCTTCGGAGATATGCTCGGCACCGTCGACCTCGTGCCGAAGCCGATCGGGCGGCTGCCGATCCTGGTCACCGGATCGAGCCGGCAGAGGCTGGAGTGGATCGCCGAGCATGCGGACGGCTGGATCACCTACCCGCGCTCGCTCGAACGCCAAGCCGAACTCGCGGCCCGGTGGCGGACCATCACCACAGCGGTGGCGCCGGGGACGTTCAAGCCCTTCGCCCAATCCCTCTACGTCGATCTGCACAGCGATCCGGATCACCCGCCGCACCCCATTCACCTCGGGTTCCGCAGCGGTCGCAAGGCGTTGCTGGACTTTCTGGTCGCGCTCCGCGCGATCGGCGTCCACCACGTGATCCTGAACCTCAAATACGGCACCCGCCGCGCGGACGAGGTGCTCGACGAAATCGGCCGCGCGGTGCTGCCGCAGTTGAAGGGTTAGGGCCAAGCCGCAATCCGATTGCCCCTGCGCGGGGCTGCTTGTCAGCCATACTCACAGCTATCGGCGCTTCCCAAAAGCGGTCGTCAAACGGTCGTCCGCCAACATCGGCTGGCAGTTGCGGATTTAAAGTACGCCCCCCTCAATCGCACACGCGTTCCACGAGTGTTAATAGACATCCGGGTCGTGCTGTATGGACGTTCACGAAGCTAGTTCGTAGATCAGTGAGAGCACGTTGAAGGGGGGCGCCGACATCCTCACCCGAACAGACCTGCCCAAGGTCGTAGAGGCACTGATGGTCGGCATCATACGCTCTTACTGAAACAAGTTGGTTCGCTTGCATGATGGGGGGAACTTCGTTGATGGCCTCGTGGCGGGGGCAATCTGCCTCATGCGGCTGCCGCTTGTCTGGACCCTGATCGGGATCCTCGGCGGTCTCGAGACCTTCGGGCTGGTGGGGCTTTTCGTCGGGCCGGTCGTGATGGCGGCGCTCTATTCGATCTGGCGGGATTGGACGAAGCCCGGGGCTGCGGTCGTCTGATGGCCCGGGTCGGCGCGGGTACCGAACCGCCCTGGATTTCCGGGAGGCTCCGGATTCGGCAACCCCGGTGAGGGGCGGCTTTGCCCCTTGCCGGCCCCGCTCCGGACCGCCGGGGCTCGGCGCAGCCACGCGCGTCGGACCGGCGCGGGCCAGTCCGGGTCCGGTCAGAACCAACCGCACCATCATCGGTTGACCGAGCATCATCGTTCACGACGTCCCGTCTCGGAGGTCAGATGGCGGACACCGACGAGCCAGCCCTCCGTTTGCAGGTCGCCAATGCGCGCGCCCAGGATTCGGGGCGGGGCATCGCCCGGCTCGGCCACGCGGCCCTGACCCAGCTCGGCCTGCGCGAGGGCGACGTGGTCGAGATCGTCGGCAAGCGCCACACGGCGGCGATCGCGGTCGGTCCCTACGATGAGGACGAGGGCCTGAACCTCGTCCGCCTCGACGGGCTCCAGCGCGTCAATGCCGGCACGGCGAGCGGCGACCATGTCGAGATCCACCCCGCGGAGATCCGGCCGGCCACCCGCGTCACCGTCGCGCCGGCCCAGAAGAACATGCGCCTGCAGGGTTCGGGCGAGGCCCTGCGCCGCACCCTGTTCCGGCGGCCGCTGGTCTCGGGCGACGTCATTTCGACATCCACTCCGTCGCGCGCCGCGTCCGACCCGCGCGTTCCGCCGGAGCTGCGTCCCTATCTCGAGGGCCCGCCCTACGGCCTGCAGGAGATCCGCCTCGTCGTCGTCGCCACCCAGCCCCGCGGCATCGTCTACGTGGCGGAGGGGACGCAGATCGAGCTCAGGCCGCTCTTCGAGGAGCCGAAGGATGGGCGGCGCGCCGACGTCACCTACGACGATATCGGCGGCCTCGGCGACACCGTCGATCAGATCCGCGAAATGGTGGAGCTCCCCCTGCGCCACCCGGAGCTGTTCCAGCGGCTCGGCATCGACCCGCCGAAGGGCGTGCTGCTGCATGGTCCGCCCGGCACCGGGAAGACGCGGCTCGCCCGCGCAGTGGCCAACGAGACCGAGGCGCGGTTCTTCCACATCGCCGGTCCCGAGATCATGGGCAGCCGGTACGGCGAGTCCGAGCAGCGCCTGCGCGAGATCTTCCAGGAGGCCGCCCAGAGCGCGCCCTCGATCATCTTCATCGACGAGATTGACTCGATCGCGCCCAAGCGCGAGCAGGTGACCGGCGAGGTCGAGCGCCGCATCGTCGCGCAGCTCCTCACCCTGATGGACGGGCTGGAGCCGCGCCAGAACGTCGTGGTGATCGGCGCGACGAACCGGCGCGACGCTATTGACGAGGCCCTGCGCCGTCCCGGCCGCTTCGACCGCGAGATCATCATCGGCGTGCCCGATCAGCCGGGCCGGCGCGAGATCCTGGGCATCCACACCCGCGGCATGCCGCTGGCGGAGGATGTCGACCTGAATGAGGTCGCGCGGACCACCTACGGTTTCGTCGGGGCCGATCTCGGCGCGCTGGTGCGCGAGGCCGCCATGGATGCGGTGCGCCGGATCCTGCCGGCGGTGAACCTGCGCGATGGCATCCCGGCGGAGATCCTGGAGGGCCTGAGCGTCCGGCGCGACGACTTCCACTCGGCGATGAAACGGATTCAGCCCTCGGCTTTGCGCGAGATCATGATTCAGGTGCCCGACGTGACCTGGGGCGATGTCGGGGGCCTGGCCGAGGCCCAGATGCGCCTGCGCGAGGGCGTCGAGCTGCCCCTGCGGTCGCCGCAGGCCTTCCGCCGCCTCGGCATCCGGCCCGCCAAGGGCTTCCTCCTGTTCGGGCCGCCGGGAACCGGCAAGACGCTGCTGGCCAAGGCTGTGGCTCGCGAGGCGGAGGCGAACTTCGTCGCGACGAAATCCTCCGACCTCCTGTCGAAATGGTACGGCGAATCCGAGCAGCAGGTCGCGCGCCTGTTCCAACGGGCCCGGCAAGTTGCCCCGACGGTGATCTTCATCGACGAGATCGACAGCCTCGCACCCGCGCGGGGCGGGGGCCTGGGCGAGCCCGCCGTCACGGAGCGCGTCGTCAACACGATCCTCGCCGAGATGGATGGGCTGGAGGAACTGCAGGGCGTCGTGGTGATGGCGGCCACCAACCGCCCCAATCTGCTCGATCCGGCGTTGCTGCGCCCGGGACGGTTCGACGAACTCATCTACGTACCGGTTCCGGACATCGAGGGCCGTCGCCGGATCCTGGCCATTCATACGCAGGACATGCCGCTCGCGGACGACGTCGATCTCGACGTGATCGCGGAGCGCACCGCCCGCTTCACCGGCGCGGATCTGGAGGATCTCACCCGCCGTGCCGGACTGCTGGCCCTGCGCGAATCGCTGGAGGCCTCCCAGGTGCAGCGCGCGCATTTCGAGCAGGCCACCCGCGAAACCCGGCCCTCGGTCACCCCCGAGATGGAGCGGGACTACGAGGAGATGGTGCGCACCCTGAAGCAGGAGGGCCCGCAGCGCCAACCGATCGGGTTCCTACCCCAGCGCTGAGTGCGACCTCCTCCAGGCGAACGATGCCGGCAGCGCCTGGATGAGGTCGCCCGCGGTCGGCTCCGGCCGCGCGGGCACCACGGCCCTACAGCATGGGCAGACGACGCGGCCGCGGACCGAGCGGGAACGCCGCGTCGAGCCGGGCGAGCTCGGCCTCCGTCAGCGACAGCGCGCTCGCGCCCGCATTGTCGGCGGCGTGCTCGGGGCTCGATGCCTTCGGGATGGCGAAGGTTGACGGCCGCCGCACCAGGAACCGGAGTGCGACCTGGCGTGCGGTCGCGCCGTGGTGGGCTGCGATACTCTCCAGCAGGCGGCCGCCCGGCGTCTGCGGGCTCGGGAAGCTGCCGTGACCGAAGGGGCTGTAGGCGACGACGGCGACCCCATGCGCCTCGCACCAGGGCTGGACGGCGTGCTCGATCGCCCGCTCCTCCAGATGGTAGAGCACTTGGTTGCAGGCCATCCGGCCCTCGCCCCCGGCCTTCCAGGCGGCCTCGAGCTCGGGCACGTCGAAGTTGCTCACCCCCCAGGACAGGATCTTGCCCTGCTCGCGAAGTCGCTCGAAGGCCGCGAAGGTGTCCGCGAGCGGATGCGGACCGGGCCAGTGTAGGAGGTAGCAGTCCAGCCTGTCGGTGCGAAGGCGCGCGAGCGAGCGCTCGCAGGCCGCCACGGTCCCGGCCCGCGACGCGTTGCTGGGGACGACCTTGGAGACGAGGAAGACGTCCTCGCGCCGTCCGGCAATCGCCTCGCCGACCACGATCTCGGCGTCGCCGTACATCTCGGCGGTGTCGACATGGGTCATGCCAAGGTCGAGGCCGCGGCGCAGGGCCGCCACCGCGGTGGGCCGGTGCGCGTCGTCGATGTACCACGTTCCCTGGCCGATCACCGAAACCGCACGCGGTAGGGGACCAAACGTGCGCTGCTCCATGCTCTTCCCCTCTTGGCAAAGACGGCGCGTGCTCCGCAGCGCCGGATGTGTCGGCCTGATCATCCTTGGATAGAAGGCCTACGACGTTCACACGTCTCCAGCGGACGTCGACGCTGGCGGCAGAGCGCGGCAGGCCCCCTCTCCCGTGCGGGAGAGGGTTGGGGTGAGGGGTGCGACCTCTCCGGAAAGACCGAACCCCTCACCCTGTCCGTCTCCCGCACGGGAGAGGGGACCCGCGCTCGACCCTGAACCGATGCGGCCGGACCCAATGTGTGAATCCGCAAGGGTTATAGGCCGGGCGGCGCCTACGGCGCGAACACAGCGCGCACGCAGCCGTCCGTCTTGTGCTTGAACATGTCGTAGCCGCGCGGTCCGTCCTCGAGGCTGAAGCGGTGCGTGGCGAGGTAGGCCGGGTTGAGCTCGCCCTTCGCGGCATGGGCGAGCAGCCGGTCCATGTAGGCCTGCCCGTGCTGCTGGGCGGTGCGCACCGTCATGCCCTTGTTCATGATGACCCCCATCGGAAACGCGTCGATCATCCCGTAGACGCCGAGCACCGACAGCGTGCCGCCCTTGCGGCAGGCCATGATGGCCTCGCGGAGCGCCTGGCCGCGGTCCGTCTCCAGGCGCAAAGCCTGCTTCACGCGGTCATAGGCGTATTGCGGTCCGGTGCCGTGCGCCTCCATCCCGACGGCGTCGATGCAGGCATCCGGCCCGCGCCCGCCGGTCATCTCCTTCAGGGCTTCCAGGACGCTGTGCACCTGCGTGTAGTCGAGCGTCTCGGATCCGGCGTGCTCGCGCGCCATCCGGAGCCGCTCGGGGTAGCGGTCGATCGCGATCACCCGCTCGGCCCCCATCAGCCGCGCGCTCTGCTGCGCCATCAGGCCGACGCCGCCGCAGCCCCAGACCGCGACCGTGTCGCCCGGCCGGATGCTGCAGAAATCGGCGCCCATGTAGCCCGTCGGCGCGGCATCGGACAGGAACAACGCCGTCTCGTCCGCGACGCCCTCGGGAACCGTGAAACAATCCACGTCGGCATGCGGCACGCGGATATATTCGGCGTGGGAGCCCGCATAGCCGCCGAATGCGTGTGTGTAGCCGTAGATTCCGGCCGTTGGGTAGCCGAGCAGCGGCTCCTGGAGTTCCGGCTTCGGGTGCGTGCAGTCGCAGAGGGAGAAGAGATTTTCTTGGCAGTACCAGCATTCACCGCAGGCGATGAACGAGGGGACGACGACCCGGTCGCCTTTCTTCACCCGCTTCACCGCGGACCCGACCTCGACGACCTCGCCCATGAATTCGTGGCCGATTACGTCGCCGGCCTTCATGGTCGGGATGTAGCCGTCGATGAAGTGTAGGTCCGAGCCGCAGGTGGTCGACAATCTGACCTTCAGGATGGCGTCGCGCGGGTTGACGATCTCGGGGTCCTTGACGGTTCCGACGCGCAGGTCGTTGACGCCGTTCCAGTAGAGCGCGCGCATGGTCAGGCTCCTCAACGGGTATCGCGCCGGGCCGCCGGCTGACGATCGGTGGTGGGGATCTCGCCTGTCAGGACAAGGCTCTTGAAGTTGTGCAGGGCTTTCGACGCCAGTTCTTTCGGGACCACGCCGTTGAAGAAGCGGGCGGCCACGTCGCCGAGCATGCCCCCGGGCGGATTGAAGCGGACGCGCAACGTGGTGATCGTGCCGCGGCCACCCGATGCCGCGCGGAAGCGGATCTCGCATTCGGTCACGAGGCCGCCGCCGTCCGTGCTTGCGCGGATCAGTTCGCCGGGCCGCTCTTCGGTGATCTGCATGACCCAGGCCTGGCTTTGGCCGAGCGAGCCGCCGACGCGCCATTCGCTCCGTCCATCTCCGGTCGGGCGGATCTCGGCCAGGAAGCCCAGGATGCGCGGGAGGGTCGCCGGGTTGCGCCACAGCCGATAGAGGTCGTCGGCGGGGCGCTCGATGGGGAGGGCGTATGCGACCTCCGGCTCATCCCCCCAGCCGTTTGCCGGGCCGGTCTCCCGCGCCCGCCCGCGATGCGCCGGATCGAGCCGCTGGGCGCCGAGGACGGCGAGCGCCGCCACACCGGCCGCACCGGCCAGCGCCCATCCGACGCCACCGAAGCCGGACCCGGCATGCGCCCGCGAGCCCGTCGCAGCGCGATCGGGCTCCCTTTGGTCGCGCGTTCTGCCGTTGCTGTAGCGAACAGCCATGGGGCACCCCCTTTGATCGGATTGCTGCGACGCGCGCCGGCGCGATGGTCAGGCGGCGCGTCGAGATCCGGCGTGACCGGCTCCGAATAGCCCGACCATGTCGCGATTGGAGAACATCGGCTGGAGCGGGTTGGTTTGATGCGGGGTGTCCCTAAGGATGGTCCCGTTGTTGGCATGCGCCGCTGATGTCATCCTCTCGACAACGCACGCTTCGCGGGCGATCCGGCGGCGAAAACCATCGCCACAGCCCGAGAGCCTGCCGTTTCAAGATGCTTGACGCTGACCTGTCCGACCCGACCCGTCATCGCGCGCGCAGCGACGCGACCTAAGGCAGTGCGCCATCTGTCAGTGTGGCGCAGCCCTGGATTGCTTCGCTGCGCTCGCAAGGACGGCGTGACGCTTGTCGCGCCAAACTCCTGACGCCTGTGGCGATATCCTGAGCGCTCGTCGGTCCGGCATGTCACGTAGGACGCATCCGGGTCCCACGCCGGACGGCCGACCCTATCTCGACTCGTCTTGAGCCGAAGGTGTTCGACAACGTCCCGGAGATAACGCAGCGTTGGCGGGCATCCGAGAGCAGGTCGGCGCCTCGGAGCGCTCCGCGAGAGGGCCGCTCCCGCGCTCCGGAACCTCTCGTCGGCGCGGCGACGTTCGGTGTCCTGCGGGAGAGGGCGCATCGAGGACAAGACTGTCATGGACCAGCCGCAGCCGAGGAACCTCATCGGGATGGCGCGATCGGGCGCGGGACGGCCGGGCTACGTCACGGTGAAGGGCGCCCGGGAGCACAACCTGCGCGACGTCGACGTGGAGCTGCCGCGCGACGCCCTCGTGGTGTTCACAGGCGTCTCGGGCTCCGGAAAATCCTCGCTCGCCTTCGGCACGCTCTACGCGGAAGCCCAGCGGCGCTACTTCGAATCGGTCGCCCCCTACGCGCGGCGGATGATCGACCAAGTCGGCGTGCCCGATGTCGACGCCATCGAGGGCCTCCCTCCCGCCGTCGCCCTGCAGCAGCAGCGCGGCACGCCCAGCGCCCGCTCCTCGGTCGGCAGCGTCACCACCCTGTCGAGCCTCGTGCGGATGATGTACTCGCGCGCTGGCACCTACCCGCCGGGCCAGCCGATGCTCTACGCGGAGGACTTTTCGCCGAACACGCCCCAGGGCGCCTGCCCGTCCTGCGGCGGCCTCGGGCGGATCTACCGGGCCACGGAAGCCTCCATGGTGCCCGATCCGTCGCTGACGATCCGCGAGCGCGCCGTCGCGGCCTGGCCGCAGGCCTGGGGCGGCCAGAACCTGCGGGACATCCTGGTGAGCCGGGGGGTCGATGTCGACACACCCTGGAAGGATCTGCCGCGGGCGCTCCGGGACTGGATCCTGTTCACCGACGACCAGCCGCAGGAGCCCGTCTATGCGGGGCTCTCCCCGGAGCAGACGCGCCTCGCCCGCCAGCGCCGCCTGGAGCCGAGCTACATGGGGACGTTCACGAGCGCCCGCCGCCACGTGCTCGGGACCTTCACCAAGTCCCAGAGTGCGCTCATGCGCCGACGGGCGGCACGCTACCTCGTCAGCGAGGATTGCCCAACCTGCCACGGCAAGCGCCTGAAGCCCGAGGCGCTCTCGGTCACCTTCGCGGGTTTCGATATCGGCGACCTGTCGCGCATGCCGCTCTCCGACCTCGCCGCGGTGATGCGGCCGGTCGCCGAGAACCGGCTGCCCGATGACGACACCGACGCGAGCGCCGGTTCCGAGACGCTCGATCGCGAAGCCGGCCAGCGGGATCGGGCCCGGCGGGCCGCCTCCGGGGCGTCGGCCCATGCCGGTGCGCCGGACGTGCGCGCGACCCCGAACCTCTCGATCGAGAAGCGCCTCGCCGCCCAGCGTCTCGCCGCCGATCTCATCGATCGGATCGGGACGCTCACGGAGCTGGGCCTCGGCTACCTGTCGCTGGACCGGGTCACCACGACCCTGTCGTCGGGCGAGTTGCAGCGCCTGCGGCTGGCCACCCAGCTGCGCTCGCAGCTCTTCGGCGTGGCCTACGTGCTCGATGAGCCGACGGCCGGCCTGCACCCGGCCGACGGCGACGCCATGCACGACGCGCTCGCGGGGCTCCTCGCCTCGGGCAATTCGCTGTTCGTCGTCGAGCACGACATCGGCACGATGCGCCGCGCCGACTGGCTGGTCGATGTCGGACCGGCGGCGGGCGAGCACGGGGGCACCGTGCTCTACAGCGGCCCGCCGGAGGGCCTGCGTGCCGTGGAGGCGTCGCGCACGCGCCTTCACCTGTTCGGGCTCGCCGAGCCGCCGCTGCGACCGCAGCGCGAGCCCGCGGGATGGCTGAAACTGGAGGGGATCGTCCGCAACAACCTGCGCGGCGTCTCGGCCGCGTTCCCGCTCGGATGTCTCACCGCGGTCACGGGCATTTCGGGCTCCGGCAAGTCGAGCCTCGTCAGCCAGGCCCTGCTGGACCTCGTGGGCGACCGCCTCGGCCGGCCGATCGAGGCCGACGACGAGCCGGAGGATCCCCTCGACGAAGCGCCGGGTCCGACGGAGGGGCGCATCGTCGGCGGCATGGACGGGGTCCGGCGTCTGGTCCAGGTCGATCAGAAGCCGATCGGGCGCACGCCCCGCTCGAACCTCGCGACCTATACCGGCCTGTTCGACGGCGTCCGCAAGCTGTTCGCCGCCACCCCCGAGGCACGCCGGCGCCGCTACGATGCCGGCCGCTTTTCCTTCAACGTCGCGAAGGGCCGCTGCCCGGCCTGCGAGGGCGAGGGGTTCGTCAGCGTCGAACTCCTGTTCATGCCGAGCGTCTACGCCCCCTGCCCGACCTGCCACGGGTCCCGCTACGCGCCGGAGACGCTCGCGGTCACCTGGAACGGGCTGACCATCGCCGACGTGCTCGGGCTGACCGTCGAGCGCGCCTGCGACGCGTTCGCGGACGAGCCCGCCGTGCTGCGGCCGCTCACCGTGCTGCGGGATCTCGGCCTCGGCTATCTGCGCCTGGGCCAGCCGGCGACCGAACTCTCCGGCGGGGAGGCCCAGCGGATCAAGCTCGCGACCGAGTTGCAGAGGGGGCAGCGCGGCGGCACGCTCTACGTCCTCGACGAGCCGACGACCGGGTTGCACCCGACCGACGTGGATCGCCTCATGCTCCAGCTCAACGGCTTGGTCGATGCCGGCAACACGGTCGTCATGGTCGAACACGACATGCGCGTCGTCGCGGGGGCCGATCACGTCATCGATGTGGGGCCCGGTGCCGGAAACCTGGGTGGCACGATCGTGGCGGCCGGCCGGCCCGAGGTGGTGGCCGGGACGCGGGCGAGCCGCACGGCGCCGTATCTGCGGGAGGAGCTTGAGGCCGACGCCGGTGGGGGCTGGCAGTCCCGACATCCCTGATGGCCCCGTCGACCCGGATTCCGGGCTCGATCAGCACCGGAAGCGCGTGACGGCATCCAGAACGCCAGACCCAGAATCAGCCCCGGAGAACGACCATGAAGATCCTGATGGTGCTCACCTCCCACGACCGGCTCGGCGACACCGGCCGCAAGACCGGCTTCTGGCTGGAGGAGCTCGCGGCGCCCTATTACGTGTTCAAGGATGCCGGTGCGGAGGTGGTCCTCGTCTCGCCGAAGGGCGGGCGTCCGCCGCTCGATCCCAAGAGCAGCGAGCCGGGCGCTCAGACCGACCTGACCCGGCGCTTCGAGGCGGATTCTGAGGCCAACGCCGCCCTGTCGAACACGGGCCGGCTGGACGGCGTCACCCACGAAGGCTTCGACGCGGTGTTCTATCCCGGCGGCCATGGCCCCCTCTGGGACCTCGCCGAGGACCCCGCCTCGATCCGGCTGATCGAGACGACGCTCCGGGCCGACAAGCCCGTCGCCCTGGTCTGCCACGCCCCTGGCGTCCTGCGCCATACCAAGACGCCCGACGGCACGCCGCTCGTTGCCGGCAGGGCCGTCACCGGCTTCACGAACACCGAGGAGGAAGCCGTGGGCCTGACCGCGGTGGTCCCCTTCCTCGTCGAGGACGAGCTCAAGCGGAAGGGCGGCGCGTTCTCCAGGGCCGGGGACTGGGAGCCGTACGTGGTCGGGGACGGGCTGCTGATCACCGGCCAGAACCCGGCCTCGTCCGGACCGGCGGCCGAGCGCCTCAAACAGTATCTCGGCGATCGATGACCGCTCGGGGGCTTTCGCGGCCCGCCTGCCGGCTCTTCCGTAAGGATGGATCTTCGACCGGTTGAGCCGCACGCCTGCCACGCCGAGCAGCAGCAACACTTCGCGCGCGACGACCTGCGGCAGCCGCCGGACGGCGATGCCGGAGCGACCCGGTCGCGTTCGTCGCGGCTCACGCGGGCCGGACGCCCCCGCGTGCACCGGCGAACAGCGTGATCACCGCCTGGTTGAACGCCGGGATGTCGTCGGGCTTGCGGCTGGTGACCAGGTTGCCGTCCACGACCACCGGCTCGTCCACCCAATCGGCCCCTGCATTCCGGAGATCGGTTCGGAGCGACGGCCAGGAGGTCAGGCGTCGCCCGCGCGCCGCGCCCGCCTCGATGACGGTCCAGGGGCCGTGACAGATCGAGGCGACGGGCTTGCCCCCGTCGAGGAAGCTTTTCGCGAACGCCACGGCTTCGGGGATCGTTCGGAGCGTGTCCGGGTTGATCACGCCGCCCGGGAGCAGCAGCGCGTCGTAGTCCTCGGGGCGCGCGCTGTTCAGGGGCACGTCCACCGGGAATTGGTCGCCCCATTCGGTGAATTTCCAGGCCTTCACCGCGCCGTCCTTCGGCGACACGATCCGGGTCTCGGCACCGGCCTTATCGAGCGCCTTGCGCGGCTCGGTCATCTCGACCTGCTCGAAACCGTCCGTGATTAGGATTGCGACCTTCAGGCCGTTGAGGGTGTCGGAAGCCATGGCTGTTCCTCAGTCAGATCGGGGGGCGTGCCGCCTCGTGCGGGCGCCATCACGGAAAGCTGCGCCGGCTCGGCCCGTGCGCCATGAAGACCCGTCCGCCCGCGGACAAGGCGCCCGGAAGGGGCGCGCGGCGCATGCAGCAGCCGCAACCGGCGGGATGGGCCGCCGAAGCCGGGCGCGCGGGGGACGCGCTCGGGTCGGTCGCCGCGAAGGCGGCGCGGCCACCAGCGTTGCCGCCGACGATAGCCGGTGCGCTCAAGGCTGTCCGTGCGGCCCCGGTGCCGCATTCTGGGCAGGCACAGGGGTCTTGGAACTGCGCCATCGGCCGTAGGGCCGTGAACGGCCCGCAGGCGTAGTCGTAGATCGGCATGGCGTCCTCACGCGCGCGCGTCCGGCAGAGGGTGGAAAGGCCGGGCGAGCGGCCGCCCGGCCTGGCAGGTGGCTCGGCCGGTCAGGCGGCGGGCTTGAGGACCACCTTGGTCCAGCCATCGTCGCGCGCGTCGAAGTGCTTGTAGGCCTTCGGCGCCTCTCCCAGACCAAGCTCGTGCGAGACGATGAAGGACGGCTTCGCGCGGCCGGCCGAGATGAGGTCGCGCAGCCTCCGGTTATAGGCCTTCACGTTGCATTGGCCGACGCCGATCGTCTGACCCTTGAACCAGAAGAGGCCGTGGTCGAACACGATCTCGCCCTTCTTGTAGAGCGGGTCCTGCGGGGCCGGATCCTCTGGCGTGAAGACGCCGACCACGCCGATGCCCCCGGTGAATTTCACTGACTTGACCAAATCGTTCATCGTCATGTTGGGGTGCTCGTGACCCTGGGGATCGTGCGCTTGGTAGCCGACGCACTCGCAGCCGCGGTCGGCCCCGACGCCGTTCGTCAAGGCGAGCACCTGGTCCACCGGCGACCCCTTCGAGTCGTCGATGGCCCGGGCGCCGATCGATTCCGCGAGGCGCAGGCGGTCGGGATGGCGATCGACGACCATCACCGTACTGGCGCCCTTGATCATCGCCGAGAGGGCCGCCATCAGGCCGACCGGGCCGGCCCCGTAGATGACGATCGACTCGCCGGGACGCAGGCCTGCAAGCTCGGTGGCGTGCCAGCCGGTCGGGAAGATGTCGGCCAGCATCACGTAGTCGTTCTGCCGTTCCTCCGCATCCGGCGGCAACGTCAGGCAATTGTAGTCCCCATAGGGAACGCGCAGCAGGTCGGCCTGACCGCCCCGATACGGCCCCATATCGGCGAAGCCGTACGCGGCGCCGGCCATGTTCGGCATGACGCTGCGATCGGCCGTCGTCAGGCAGAACGCGCTCAAGCCCCGCTCGCAGTTCTTGCAGAAGCCGCACCCGATGTTGAACGGGATGGCCACCCAGTCGCCGACCTTGACCCGATCGACAGCTTTACCGACTTCGGTGACTTGGCCGAGGTTCTCGTGCCCGAACACGCCCCCGCGCGGGAAGTCGGTCCGGCCCTCGTACATGTGCAGGTCGGAGCCGCAGATGTTGGTGCTCGTGATCCGCACCAGCACGTCGGTCGGCCGCTCGATCCGCGCGTCGGGCACGTCCTGCACGGCGACATCGCGGGGGCCATTATAGACGACTGCTCGCATCGCGCTCTCCTGACCTGAAGCTGTTTGCCAGGCGAAAGGAGTACATGCTGCCGATCTTCAAACTATCCGGTCGGTGCCTACGGTGTTCTCCGTAGCGCGATGTGAGCCTCTTTCAGGGACGCACGCCAGCACAACCGGCCGAAGCGGTTCGGATCGACACTATTCGGTCATTGGCGGCCGGCCATGTCCGTCCGGTCGAGCGGCCCATATCCGTTCAAGCGCCGGGCTTCGACCGCGACGCTCTCCGCCGAAGTTGAGACCGGTTCGGCGCAGGAGACGGCGTCCAAACTAAAACTCGGAGCCGTGCGCGGTTGCAACGCGCACGGTACACGACACAAGACCGGAAGCCTCTCGGCCATCCCACCCACGCCCTCACCCTGAGGTGCCGGAGCGCAGCGCAGGCCTCGAACGAGCCCTCCAGGAATCGCGCGGCTGGCTGGAACCCTCCGTCGAGGCCCGCTGCGCGGGTACCTCAGCATGAGGGGATTGAGTGGGATCGCTCGATGCCCCGGCCGCGGGATGCTGCCGTGTCCTATGCGCAGCGCGATCGGGTTACGGCTCTAATGGCCGTCGGGATCGGCGGGACGCACGCCGGCGGCCGTTGCGATGAGAACGGCCTCCGGCAACGTCCGGGTCCCGAGCGTCTCCATGACCCGGGCCCGGTGGATCTCAACCGTGCGCGGGCTCAGGCCCAGCGTCCGGGCGATGGTCTTGTTGGTGCCGCCCGCGAGCAAACCCTCCAGCACCTCGCGCTCGCGCGCGGAAAGTCCCGCGATCCGGCTCCGGGCCGCGTCGCCCCCGCGCACGCGATCAGCTTCGGCGTGAAGTTCGGCGAGCGCCGTTCTCACCGCGAACAGCACAGCCTCCGACGTCCAGGAGGCGTCAAGGTAATCGACTGCGCCCGCCTTCATGACGCGGACCCCGAAGCCGACATCGCCCCCGCTCGCGCCGATCGCCACGACGGGCAGATGCGTGCGTGCCGCCTTCAACTCGCTCAGGACGGCGAGTCCGCCAGCATCGCTCAAGGAAAGGACGACGCAGCCCGGTATCAGCGAACCCGCCATTTTGAGGAAGGCCTGACCGCTCCCGAAAGCCTGCACCTCGTACCCAGCGGCCTGCAGCGTCCCGACGAGCCCACGCCGGGCGTCGTCCCCGGGCGCGACCACATAGGCGCGCAGGCCCGTGTCGACGGTGACGTCCTGCGCGATCCCACCCGCCGACCGAATCTGCCCATCGAGGCCCGGGATCGGGAAGAAGGTGTCGCGGATGCGGCGCACGGCGTGGTCCGAGGCGCGCTGGATGCGGTACTCCAGCACGAGTGTCTCGCCAGCGCCGACGCGCTCGATCGCCTGCGCGGCGGCGTCGCGGTCCTCGGGGTGAACGCTTGCGAGCCAGCGCGCGAGATCCGGCATGTCTTCGGGCGACATCCCCCATACCTGCGCGAAAGCCGGGCTGAGGTAGTCGAGGGCTCCGCTCTCCAGATCGGCGAGCCAGAGCACTTCTGCCGTATGCTCGGCGAAGCGCCGGAAGCGCTCCTCGCTCTCGCGCAGGGCCGCCTCGGCCTGATGGCGTTCGGTGACGTCGAGGGAGACCGCAAGGCCACCGACTATGGCACCCGTCCCATCGCGAAGGGCGCTGACGACGTTGCGCACCCACACGCCCGTACCCTCCGGACGCAGGTAGCGCTTCTCGACGGTGAAGGACGTGCCGTCCGCCATGGCGCGCCGGTAGAGGGGTTCGTTGAGGGCCCAGTCGTCCGGGTGGGTCAGCTCCTGCACGGTGCGGCCGATCAGATCATCTCGCGGGCGTCCCAGGATCTCGCAGTAGCGGTCATTGACGAAGCTCATCCGATGGCCGGCATCGACGATGACGATGCCGGCCTCGGCTTGCTCGGCGACAGCCCGGAAGCGCTCCTCACTCGCGCGCAGCGCCACCTCCGCGATGCGCCGTTCGATCAGGTCCGCGGCGTGCCGGTGCTGCGCGATGATGATCGCCGCGGTCTGGGTCAGGGCGGCGGCGAATTCATGATCGCGGGGCGTGGCCTCACGGGGCTCGCGGAAGTACACGGCGAAGGTGCCGACGACCCGGCCCGCTGCGGTTTCTGCCGGGAACGACCAGACGGCGCGGAAGCCGTGCTCTTCGGCCAGCCAAAGCCAGGGCTGCCAGCGCGGGTCCGTCCGCACGTCGATGGTGATGACCGGCTGGCCGGTGAAGGCCGACAGCCCGCAGGCGAGCGAGTCCGGCCCGATCGTGATGCCGGCGACGACGGCCAGGGCATAGGGCTCGGGCATGCCGATGACGTGCTGCAGCCCGGTGCCGCCGGGATTGGTCAGGTAGAAGGCGGCGCGAAGGCCGCCGCCGGACTGCGAGCAGGCCGTGTCCACGAGGATGCCCAGCGATTCTGCCAGCGGCGCGCCGTTGATGGCGGTCTGGAAGGCTTCCTTCTGGGCCGAGATCCAGGCCGTGTGCTCGACCAGACTGCCGAATGCGTCGGCGGCGCCGTCCGGGGCTTGCGACAGGGTATCCGATAGATCACCCATGGTCATTCACGGCACAGCGAGCGGCCAATAGGAGCAACCGTGCGTCGGTGCGCATCGGATACGTGACGCTCTGCCGACGTAGATGGTTTTATAGCCTCCCCGTAAGGACCTACTATAACCTGGTACAGGATTCCCGTCCGATGGCTGACAGGTTGCCGCAGGCGTCGGCCGTCCTCGGCTCAGCCCTGCGGGAACCGGGTTGTCAAGGCGTGACGGTGACGACGATCTTCCCGAACTGCGCGTTCGATTCCATGTAGACATGCGCCTGGACGATCGCGTCGAGCGGGAACGTCTTCGCGATGATCGGCCTGAGGCCCCCGCTGGCGAGCCCATCCTCGATGAAGGCCGAGGCGCGAGCCAGCCGTTCCGGATCCCGGATGAACTCGAACAGGGTGTAGCCCCGCAGCGTCAGGGCCTTCTGCATCGCTGCGATGACCGGAAACGGTGTGGGTGCGGTCGCAAGCGCGCCGTAGATGAGGATGACGCCGCGGTGGCCCATCGCCTCGGCGAGCGTCTCGACCTGGGGCCCACCGACCGCGTCGAACGCGAGGCGCGCGCCCTTGCCGCCGGTCGCGCGGCTGACCTCGGCGCCGAGGTCCTGCTCAGACGTGACGACGACGTGCGCGGCGCCCGCCTCTTCCAGTGCCGCCGCCTTGGCACGTGTTCGGGTCGTCGCGATCGGGATCGCGCCGACGCTGTTCGCGATCTGGATCGCCGCGAGGCCGACACTCGAGGACGCCGCCGGGATGATGACGGCGTCGCCCCGCCCGAGACCGCCGATGTCGATGAGCGCACCCCAGGCCGTGAGGTAGGCCATCCAGACCGCCGCCGACTCGATCGCCGAGACGCCGGTCGGGCGCTGGAGGACGGCGTAGGCCGGCACGATGGCCGTGTCGGCGTAGACGCCGTAATCGTTCATGGAGAAGGCTGGGATGACGCTGACGGCATCGCCCGGCGCGAAGCCGTCGACGCCCTCGCCCAGGGCCTCGATCGTCGCGGAGGCTTCGTAGCCGAGGCGTGCGGGCAGACGCGGCGTTTCGAGATAGGCGCCCGATCGGAACATCGCTTCGGCGCGGTTGAGACCAATCGCCTCGATGCGGACGCGCATCTCGCCGCGCTGCGGTTCGCCGACCGGGAGATCATCGAACTGCAGCACCTCCGGTCCACCGGTCCGATGAAACCTGACCACCCGTGCCATGGCGATGTCTCCTTCGGTGGTTGCGCCGCGCGCGTGGACGCAGAGCTGGCGCGCGGCCTCCGCCGGCGCCTCACGTGGCCGGTCGCCGACGAGCGTGCTGGACGCGCCCGGATCGAAGATTCAGTCCATGCCTTAGGGCAGCTTCGACGCGAGCACGTCGAGCTTTTCGATCTGCGGGGCTGTGGCGAACAGATCCGGCGCCCGCTCCTTCAGGGCCGCTGCCACGCGGCCGGAGAGGTGGGCGTCCCGTGCCGCCTCGTCGGGAAACGCGTCGAAGATCCCGAAGGTCGACGGGCCCAGGCGAAGGCCGAACCACGCGATGGTTCCCGGCTCGTCCTGCACGATGGGTTGGCTGTCCCTCAGAAACGCCTCGACCGCCGCTTCCTGTCCGGGCTTGGCGTTCAGGATGACGAGAAGCGCGAACTTGGCCATCTGCCGGTTCCTTCCGAGGTGCCCCAGAGACCGCGGACGCGGCGGCGGGTGGACGTTGGATTAGCCGGTGGGCGGCAAGGCGGCCCTGATGCCGGTCAGTCCGGCGTCAGGATCGGCGTTGCGTCGCGCAGGCCTCGACGATCTGCCGGCGGACGAGGGCGGGCTGCGCCTGCAGGGCCCAGACAATCGCCTGCAGCACATGCCGCAAGCCGCCGACCTGATCGATGAGGTCGAGCACGACCGGGATGCCGTCGTCGTTGATCCCGAGATCGGCCTGCAGATCCCGGATCAGTTGCGCCCTGGCCACATCGATCTCGACGTAGTGCCAGACACCCTCCCGGAACGCCGGCCGGAGCCAGCCGCTTTCGAGCCAGATCGCCAGCGTGTCGGGGGGCAAGTCCGATTGAGCCTGGAATTCGCGCGCGTCCATACCGTCCCCCTCTTCACTCAGCCCGATGCCACGCGGCGATCGCGCGTTCGAGTTCCGGATCGGGCTTGTCCGGAAGCTTGATCAGCAGCTTGACGTAGGCGTCGCCCGCGGTCCCGTCCGACCGCGGCACGCCCTTGCCCTTGAGGCGAAGCACCTTGCCGGACGTGCTCCATTTCGGAACCGTCAGGGTCACGGGCCCGGACGGGGCCGACACAGCGATCCGGCCGCCGAGCACTGCCGCGTACAGCGGGACGCCCTGCTCGAAATGGATGTCGTCGCCCTGGCGCCGGAAGACCGGGTGCGCGCGAACGCCGATCGCGATCAGCGCATCGCCGGGCGGAGCGCCGTTCCGACCCGGCTCGCCCTTGCCGCGCAGGCGCAGGGTCTGTCCGTCGCGCGTGCCCGGCGGGATGCGGACATCGAGCGTGGTGCCGTCCGGCAGCGTCACCGTGCGGGTGGCGCCGTTGACCGCATCGAGGAAATCGAGGTCGAGATGGTAGCGGATATCGGCGCCCCGGCGCCGGACATCCGACTGACCCCGGCGTCCGAAGATCTCGGCGAGGAGGTCATCGGTATCGAAATCCGCAAAGCCCGCGTCGCTCGCATAGGCATGGTCGGCGGAGGGCTCCGAAAAGTCGCGATAGGAGCGCTGCCGGGGCCGCTCGACGCCGGAAATGTCGATCTCGCCGCGATCGAACCGCGCGCGCTTCTCCGGATCGTTCAGCAGGTCGTAGGCCCGCGAGACGTTCTTGAACTGCTCTTCCGCCTCCGTGTTGCCCGGGTTCAGGTCCGGATGCAGCTTGCGCGCGAGCTTGCGGTAGGCCTTTTGGATCTGCTCCGGGGAGACATCGCGCTTCACGCCCAGAATCGCATAGGGATCGTCGCTCAACGCCTCCTCCCTGCTGCCACCGTGTGGCGAAGCCCGCTCCCGTTGCAGATGTCGTCCTAGGGATGGGCCTCTCCGTGATCCTCTCGGGCCGCGCCGCGGCGGGTCACGGTGACCCGGGCGGGGCGCAGCAGCCGATCGTGCAGGAGGTAGCCGTCCTCCATGACGTCACGGACGGTCCCGGGCGCGGCTGCCAGATCATCGACCTCCATCATGGCCTCATGCCGCGACGGGTCGAACGGAGCGCCGCGCGCATCGACCCGCTGCACGCCGACGCCCGCGAGGGCCCCGATCAGCAGCCGCTCCGTAGCGCGCACCCCATCGACGAGCGACGCGCCCTGCGAATCTGGCTGCTCCGACGCGGCGATGGCCCGGCGCAGGTTGTCCAGCACCGGCAGAAGCGCCCGGGCGAGGCCCGTCACGGCGAAAAGCCGCTCATCCGCGAGATCGCGCGCCGCCCGGCGCCGGGTGTTGTCGGCCTCGGCCAAAGCTCGCAGGACGCGGTCCTGAAGCGCTGCATTCTCGGCCTGCAGGGCTGCGGTCGCGTCCGTGCCCGGCTGAGGGGCCGTGCCGGCCTCCGGCGGCGGGGACTGGCCGGCGGGGGCGGGCGGAGCGCTCGCGGGATCCAGAGGCGTCTCGGCCATAGCAGGACTCCTGTCGGCACGGGGGATGTCAGGCCGCCTGAGCCAGGCTCGCGCCCCTGACGGCGAGCTGGCCGTTGAGGACCGAGACCGGAATCGTCTCGCCGTCTCGGATCGCCCCGGTCAGGAGCATCTTGGCCAGCGGGTTCTGGAGATGGCGCTGGATCACCCGCTTGAGCGGCCGCGCGCCGTAGACCGGATCGTAGCCGGCATTGGCGAGCCAGTCCTTGGCCGCCGCCTCGACCGCCAGGACGATCTTCCGCTCGGCCAGCCGCTTTTCGAGGCCTTCGAGCTGGATGTCGACGATCCGGCGCATGTCGCTGCGGCCCAGGCGGTTGAACAGGATGATCTCGTCGAGCCGGTTGAGGAATTCCGGTCGGAATGCGCGGCGTACGACCTCCATGACCTGCTCGCGGGCCGCCTCGGCCGGCTGGCCCTCCATCAGGGCGGCCAGGAACTCGGCGCCGAGATTCGACGTCAGGACGATGATCGTGTTGCGGAAGTCGACCGTGTTGCCCTGGCCGTCCGTCAGCCGCCCGTCGTCGAGCACCTGCAGCAGGATGTTGAACACATCCGGGTGCGCCTTCTCGACCTCGTCGAACAAGATCACCTGATAGGGGCGCCGCCGGACCGCCTCCGTCAGGACGCCGCCCTCCTCGTAGCCGACATAGCCGGGCGGCGCGCCGACGAGCCGTGAGACCGCGTGCTTCTCCATGAATTCGGACATGTCGACCCGCAGCATCGCCCGGTCGTCGTCGAACAGGAATTCGGCCACCGCCTTGCACAGCTCGGTCTTGCCGACGCCGGTCGGCCCGAGGAACAGGAAGGAGCCGATCGGCCGGTTCGGGTCCTGCAGGCCGGCACGGGCCCGCCGGACCGCGTCGGACACGGCCACCACCGCCGGTTCCTGGCCGACCACGCGCTGGCTCAGCTTGTCGTCCATCGCCATCAGCTTGTCGCGCTCGCCTTCGAGCATCCGCGTGACCGGAATGCCCGTCCAGCGCGCGACGACGGCGGCGATGTCCTCGGCCGTCACCTCCTGCTTGATCAGCCGGCCCTGGCTCGCCTGCATCGCGTCCGCGAGCCGTTGCTCCAATTGCGGGATCACGGCGTAGAGGAGTTCGCCCGCGCGGGTCAGCTCGCCGCGCCGCTCCACCTGCTCGAGTTCGATCCTGGCCTGCTCGGCTTGCTCCTTCAGTTGCTTCGTCTCTCCCAGCTTCGCCTTCTCTGCCACCCATTGTGCCGTCAGCTCGGCCTGTTGCGCCTCCAGCTTGGTCAGTTCTTCCTCGACCACCTTCAGGCGCTCCTGGGCGGCCGGATCCGTCTCCTTCTTCAGGGCTTCCCGCTCGATCTTGAGCTGGATCACGCGGCGGTCGATCTCGTCGAGTTCGCGGGGCTTGGACTCCGCCGCGATCCGGAGCCGGCTCGCGGCCTCGTCGACGAGGTCGATCGCCTTGTCGGGCAGGAACCGGTCCGCGATGTAGCGGTGGGACAAAGTGGCGGCGGCGACGATCGCGCTGTCGGTGATCCGCACGCCATGATGGAGTTCGTACTTCTCCTTCAGGCCGCGCAGGATGGAGATCGTCTCCTCGACGGAGGGCTCGCCCACGAAGACGGGCTGGAAGCGGCGGGCGAGCGCGGCATCCTTCTCGATGTTCTTGCGATACTCATCCAGGGTGGTGGCGCCGATGCAGTGCAACTCGCCCCGGGCCAGCGCGGGCTTGAGCATGTTGGAGGCATCCATCGCCCCCTCGGCCTTCCCGGCGCCGACGAGGGTGTGCAATTCGTCGATGAACAGGATGACGTCGGCCGAAGCCGAGACCTCCTGAAGGACGGCTTTTAACCGCTCCTCGAACTCGCCGCGGTACTTCGCGCCGGCCAGGAGCGAACCGAGATCGAGGGACAGGAGACGGCGGTCCTTCAAGGTATCGGGCACGTCGCCGTTGATCATGCGCTGGGCGAGCCCTTCGACGATCGCGGTTTTGCCGACGCCCGGCTCGCCGATCAGCACGGGATTGTTCTTCGTCCGGCGCGACAGGACTTCGATGGTCCGCCGGATCTCCCCGTCGCGTCCGATCACCGGATCGAGCTTGCCCTGGCGGGCATCCTCGGTGAAATCGCGCGTGTATTTGCGCAGGGCCTCGTAGCTGTCCTCGGCCGACGCGCTGTCGGCCCGGCGCCCCTTCCGCAATTCGGCGATGGCGCCCTTGAGGGCGTCCGGTGTCACGCCCGCCTCGCGCATGAGCGGGCCCGGACCGTCCGATGTCTCGGCCAGGGCGAGCAGCAGGTACTCGACCGTGACGAAGCTGTCCCCGGCCGCGTGTGCCCGCTCCTCGGCCTGATCGAACAGGCGCGCGGTTTCGGGCGCCATGAAGATCTGGCCGGCGCCGGAGCCCCCGACGCTCGGAAGCTTCGCCAATTCACGGTCCAGATCCGACGCGAGCGCCTCAGGGCGGCCACCTGCGGACTGGATCAACGCCTTCGCCAGCCCGTCCGCATCGTCGAGCAGCGCCTTCAGGAGGTGGAGCGGCGTGAGCCGCTGATGGCCCTTGCGCTGGGCCAGGCTCTGGGCGGCCTGGAGCACGCCCTTGAGATGATCGGTATACGTGTCGATCTGCATCGCTCACCCCGGATGATGGACGCCGACGGCGCGGCGTCGCCGCCGCGCCGCACGCCTCTAGTGCGCGCCCTGGTCCTGCCGGCCGTGCTCCTCGAATTCCGCGTCGACGACCTCCGATTGCGAGCCGCTCCCGCCGCCGCCTGAACCGGCCTCGGGTCCTTCGGGCGGCGCGCTCACGGCCTGAGCCAGCCGCTGCGCCACTTGCGACAGGCGCTCGGTCGCCTGCCTGATGCGGTCGACGACCTCGCCGCCGATCGCCTCGCGCAAAGCCGTGATCGCCTGTTGCAGCTCGCTCTTCAGGTCGCCCGGCACGCGCTCGCCCGCCTCCTGCTGGCTGCGCTCCGCCGTGTAGATCGCGGCATCGGCCTGGTTGCGGGCATCGGCCAGTTCCCGGCGGCGCCTGTCCTCCTCCGCGTGGGCCTCGGCTTCCCGGACCATGCGCTCGATCTCGCTCTGATCCAGCCCGCCCGAGGCCTGGATGCGGATCTGCTGTTCCTTGCCGCTGGCTTTGTCCTTGGCGGTCACGTTGACGATGCCGTTGGCGTCGATGTCGAAGGTCACCTCGATCTGCGGCGTGCCGCGGGGCGCCGGCGGGATGCCGACGAGGTCGAACTGGCCGAGCATCTTGTTGTCGGCCGCCATCTCGCGCTCGCCCTGGAAGACCCGAACCGTGACGGCGCTCTGGTTGTCCTCGGCCGTCGAGAAGGTCTGGCTGCGCTTCGTCGGAATGGTGGTGTTGCGCTCGATCAGCTTGGTCATCACGCCGCCGAGCGTTTCGAGGCCGAGCGACAGCGGGGTCACGTCGAGCAGCAGCACGTCCTTGACGTCGCCCTGGAGCACGCCGGCCTGGATCGCGGCGCCGATGGCCACGACCTCGTCGGGATTGACGCCCCGATGCGGCTCGCGTCCGAAGAGATTCTGGACCACCTCCTGCACCTTCGGCATCCGCGTCTGGCCGCCGACGAGGACGACCTCCGCGATGTCGGACGGCTGCAGCCCGGCATCCTTGAGCGCGGCCTCGCACGGCCCGATCGTGCGCTTGATCAGGTCGTCGACCAAGGCCTCGAGCTTGGCGCGGGAGAGCTTGATGTTCAGATGCTTCGGCCCGCTCTGATCGGCCGTGATAAAGGGCAGGTTGACTTCGGTCTGGGTCGCCGAGGACAGCTCGATCTTAGCCTTCTCGGCGGCATCCTTCAGACGCTGGAGGGCGAGCTTGTCCTTGGTCAGATCGATGCCCTGCTCCTTCCTGAACTCGGCCGCGAGGTATTCGACCACGCGGTTGTCGAAGTCCTCGCCACCCAGGAAGGTGTCGCCGTTGATGGATTTCACCTCGAACACGCCGTCGCCGATCTCCAGGATCGAGACGTCGAAGGTGCCGCCGCCGAGGTCGTAGACCGCGACGCGGCCGCTGCCCTTCTTGTCGAGGCCATAGGCGAGCGCGGCAGCGGTCGGCTCGTTGATGATGCGCATCACCTCGAGGCCCGCGATCTTGCCGGCATCCTTGGTGGCCTGACGCTGGGCGTCGTTGAAGTAGGCCGGAACCGTGATGACCGCCTGCGTCACCGATTGACCGAGCTTCAGCTCGGCGGTCTCCCGCATGCGCTGCAGGATATAGGCGGAGATCTGGCTCGGGCTGTAGGTCTTGCCCTTGATCTCGACCCAGGCGTCGCCGTTCCGTCCGGATACGATCCGGTAGGGCACCATCCCGATATCTTTCTTGGTGACCGGGTCGTCGTACCGCCGTCCGATCAGCCGTTTGATCGCGAAGACGGTGTTTTCCGGATTCGTGATCATCTGCCGCTTGGCCGGCTGCCCCACGAGGACTTCGCCGGACTCCGTGAAGGCCACCACCGACGGGGTCGTGCGACCGCCCTCGGCGTTTTCGATGACATTGGCCTTGCTGCCATCCATCACGGCGACGCAGGAGTTCGTCGTGCCGAGATCAATGCCGATCGCCTTCGCCATGAGAGAGACTCCTTCCTGTCTGCGCCTTACGGACCGATCGAGATCGAGGCCGGGTCGATGTGCGGTACGGGCGCGCCGCGTGGGGCCGACCGCCCGCAACCCGCGCTACAGCCGGGGGCGTACCGCCTGAATGGCTGCCGCCAGACTCTGGTAATCGAACGGGCCGTCATGCCGGCGGCCGTTGATGAAGAAGGTCGGCGTCCCGTTCACGCCGCTCCGAACGCCGCTCAGGAAGTGCTGCTCGACCTTAGGGGCAAAAGTCTTCGCCTCGAGGGCTGCCTCCAGATTGCGCTCCGGCAGACCGAGGGCGCGCGCTGCGCCCAGGAGGAACGGCAGGCTCAACTGATCCTGATGCGCATAGATCGCATCGTGCATGTCCCAGAACCGGCCCTCGGCCCCCGCGAACTCGGCGGTCTCCGCAGCCGGCTCTGCGAACAGGTGGATCTCGGTGAGCGGGAAATGGCGGAACACGTAGGTGAGGTCGTCACCGAAGTGCCTGCCGAGCTTCAGGACCTCGACATGCGCGGCGCGGCAATAGGGGCACTCGTAATCCCCGTACTCGACGAGCACCACCCGCCCGTCGGCACCGCCCCGAATATGATCAGCCGCCGACACCGGCACTCTGAGTTCGGCCATCGCTTGCCTCCTGGTTTTCGAGCCGATCCAGCGCATCGAGGATGCCGTCTGCGCCGGGGTTGACGGCGATCGGGGAGCGGTAGCTCCAGAAGACGAGTCCCTCGCGATCCACGACGAACAGCGCCCGCTCGCAGACACCGTCGCCGTCGCGGTAGGCCCCGTATTGCCGGGCGACCGCGCCCTTCGGCTCGAAATCCGCGAGCAGGGGGAAATGGAGATGGCGCGTCTCGGCGAAGGCCTGATGGCACCAGGCACTGTCGACCGAGATGCCGACGACTTCGGCCTCGTGCCGCCGGAATTCCGGCAGGACCTGATTGTAGACCGCCATCTGATCGCCGCAGACGGGGCTCCAATCCGCGGGATAGAACGCCAGTACAACGGGCCGTCCGCGCAGATCGGCCAGCGAGAGCGTCTGATCGGGCGTGACGTGGAGCGTGAAATCGGGCGCCGCAACCCCCGGCGCTAAGACCTGTCCCATCCTGAATCTCCCGGACGGCCTGCGGAGCGGCCATGGCGGATACGATGACGGGGCGGGGCGTCTTAGCACTGACGAACATCAGTTCCGGCGACGGATCTCGGGCCGCGCCTCCAATGCAGCCGCGCCGGTCCCCGGGCGGGCGGGGCCCGCCGCTCCCGCGGACGCCGCCGAGGCGCAGGAGGGCGCCACGGATTCGGGATAGTCCCTAGATGCCTTCCGACTGGTGCGACCTGCGGCGATGTCCGATCTTCGAGATCTCGCGCGTGAGGAGCATCATGCTGCAGCATGGTCACGTCGTACCCGCGCCCGGCCCGCACGGTCATCGGCCGCCTGCTACGGCCCCGGCCGGCGGCGATCTCACCTTGGCGCGCATCACTGCGCTTGGCCGGGTCGAGCATTTCTCGCCCGGCACGACCCTCTATGCCGAAGGCGATGTCGGCGCGTCCGTCTACTGGGTCGTTGCCGGGATGGTCCGCACGATCAACATCGGTCGCGACGGCAATCGGGTCGTGCGCGGGTTCTACCTGTCCGGCGAGTTCTTCGGGCTGGAACGGGCCCCGCTGCATGCCTCCTCGGCCGAGGCGGTCAGCGATACGCGGGCCATACGCTGCTCCCGCGCCCAGCTGAACGCGCTCGCGGCGTCCGATTCGCAGATCGCCAACGAGCTCCTGCTCTGGCTGCTGCGGATGACCGAGCGCGCCCAGGATCTCTCGGCGCTCGGCCGCGCCAGCGCCACGCGGAAGCTCGCGTATTTTCTGGTCGACCTGATGGATCGGGTTTCAGCCGGTCGATCGATCGCGTTGCCGATGTCGCGCACCGACATCGGGGACTATCTCGGCCTCTCGAACGAGACCGTGAGCCGGACGTTCACCACGCTGCGCCGTGACGGGCTGATCGCCACGCGCGGACGCTGCGTCACCGTCCTCGAACCCCGCGCCCTCCAGCGCATGAACGGCGGCCTGATGCGCGATGGGGGCTAGGGTCGAAAGCCGATCCGCTTGACCGTGCGAAGGACCGCTTCGGGTGGTTTCCTGCCCGTCCGCTTCCGGCTGATGGATGCATCGAACCGGACATAGCTCCGGGGACCACTACCGACCCATCGCCGACCCTCGCAATGCTCGCTTTCGGACGCCGCAACGTCGCGTGGCTCAAAGCGAGCTTCGGCGGCAATCGAACTTTAAGTACCAGGATCACGGTTTCGCCTTCGCAAATCTAACAAGTGTTAGAGGACAGATTTCTGTCATGAATTAGTTTTTTCTCGACACAGATCGGCCAAGGGGGAGCGCCATGGGCAATCGGCTGGTCCAGAAACTTCAAGGCTATGTCTGCCTCTCGGATGCTGATCGAGAGCTGTTGATCGGTGCTGTCAGTCCAGGCCGCATGGTCGCGGCACGAACCGACATCATCCACGAGGGCGACGATCCGCGGGCCGTCAGCGTCATCCTGGACGGGTGGGCCTGCCGCTACCGGCAATTCATCAACGGGCGCCGCCAGATCGTCTCGTTCCTCCTGCCCGGCGATCCCTGCGACCCGCACGTCTTCCTCCTCGACGAGATGGACCATACGATCGGCGCGATCACGCCCGTCCTCTTGGGCCAGATCTCCGGCCCGGCGCTGCAGGCGATGACCGCCCGCAGCCCGCAGCTCGACCTCGCCTTCCACCGGGAGGCGCTCGCCACCGCGGCGGTCCAGCGCGAGTGGACGATCAGCCTCGGCAGCCGCACCGGCATCGAGCGGCTCGCACACCTGTTCTGCGAATTGCACGCGCGGTTGGCGGCGGTCGGCCTCGCGGAGGCCAGCACGTGCCCAATGCCGATCACGCAGAACGACCTCGGCGACGCGATGGGCCAGACCAGCGTGCACATCAACCGCACGCTGCAGGAGCTGCGCGGCATGGGCCTGATCACCCTGCGCAGCCGGCGCCTGACCATCCACGATCCGGCTGCCCTCGCTCAGCTTGCATACTTCACACCCGCTTACCTGCACGCTAAAGTTGTGGCGATGGATGTACTTTGAGTTCGTTGTTAAAATGTAAAACATCAGCATTATGGATCAGCGCGATGCCGACGTTCTACTTTCACTTTAGCGATGGCCGAAAGACTGTCTTGGATGAAATCGGTCTACAGTTCGCAGATCTGGAGGCAGCCTATCTTGAAGCTTGCGCCACCATACCGGGGGTGGCGCAAGAAAGCTTGATCAACCGAAAGGATCCGCTCGCGGCTTCCTTCATCATCGCCGACCGTAAGGGCCGAACCTTGATGACGGTGCCATTTACGGACGTGCTGTCGCCCTCGGAATGGCGCCTCGCAAAGGCTCGGCGACGTCCGCACGGTGGGCCTCGCTCCGCTCGCAGCCGGGATGCTTTCGCCCTGACGAGCTTCCGCCAGATGTTCGGTGAGGCCAAGGCCGGGTGCGTTCTGATGACCCCGGAGATGCACATCGTCGAGATGAACGAGTTCGGTGCCCGCCACAGCCACGTGGACACAGAGGCCATCCGCGGTCAGTCGATCCACGACATCTTCGCCGGTCTGCGCGGGGAGCCGAAGGTGAACTTCACCAAGTTCATGGCCTTGGCGCAGGCGGGCGCCGCATCGCAGGTGACGGATCTGCCCTACCTCGTGCTGGACGCCGAGGGCCAAACAACGGACGGTTGGTGGAACGCCCGCACGTGGCCGATCTTCGACGACGACAAGCGTCTGCTCGGCTTCGTGGAGTGGGCAGAGCCTTTCACCGCTCCGACCCGAGGGGGGAGGACTGAGGTGCGGGTGTCCAAGCAGTCGGACTGACCGTGAGCCAGACTTCGGGTTTCCGGCGGGTGAGCGAAGACCGCTTTCCACTCTGAGCCGACGTTGCTGGGCGACTCATGGACGGCTGCTTTGCGGAATGGCCAGAGGCGATCCGGACGGCTGGGGTGGGTCGGCAACGGACGAGCGCGGACGTGGCGACATTTCCTGTCTCCGACGCATGGCAGGTGCGGAGCTGGTCCATTGAAACGAACGGCGCCCGCCTGGCTTGAAGGTGCAACGCCGAGGTACCACCCAGGGCAAGATCGAGCGCTGGCACCAGACGCTCAAGAACCGCATCCTCCTCGCACACGCCTACCTGCCCGGCGAACTGGAGGCGCGTGTGGCCGCCTTCGTCGAGCACTACAACCATCTCCGGGCTCACGAGAGCTTCGACAACCTTACCCCTGCCGACGTCTACTTCGGCCGCGGCGAGGACATCTTGCACGAGCGCGCACGGATCAAGCGTCAGACCCTCGCCGATCGCCGCTTGCGCCATCACGCACAGGCCGCCTAACCTCTCCACCCCGATGGACCAGAGCCTCTGTTCCTGAGCGTCCCGAACCGTCTCAAATCATCTGACGACGGACAGCGTGGATTGAGGCTGAGCCGTCGACAGGGCTCTTCCATCCACTTGGTCTCGCTTCGTGTCATCGCAGCGCTCGAGCGTTTAACGTCTCCCGCAGGCAAGCGCGTCAGCCGACGTGATCGCCCCGTCCGCATCTCGCCGGCGCGTCCCGCGTTTCGAACCAAAATTTAGGATGTCCGCCCAGGCGGTTTGAAGGCGGGCTTTCAGTCTGCCAAAGGTTTAAGGTGCCGAGCTGCGTTGCGTATCGGCCCACCGCTGGTGAGAGCGAACGCTTTCCCACACTGTTATTGAATCGGGGCGGAGCCGAACGGCTTATTTGCGGTTCGGCAACCATTCTCCCGTACCGCCGCAAGCATGTCAGCCCTTTCGCTTGCTTCTGCCTCCTGGCGCGATGAGATCGAACGCCTCAGCCCCCACGCTTCACCGTGCCGATACCTCGCCCCGGCGAAATGGGCGGCGATCCGCGCGAATGCCTTGATCTTCCTGGACCAGCATGGCGCCGAGGCTGACCGGCTGGGCTGGACCGCGCCGGAGCTGTTCGGTGTGCATCCCACGAGCGGCACGCTGCGCGTCGATTGCTGCGGCGTCCTGATGCTCGGCTCGGGCGCGGCCTTATCGATCCATGCTGACCGCGTCGCATTCGTCCAGACGTCGGGCTATCGCTTTCTGAAGGGCCAAACGCCGGGCGTACCCGTGTGGGCTTTCGCTGCGGGGCGCCACTAATCCCGATCGGGCTCGGGCTGCAGGCCTGCCGTCGCCTTTACGATCGCCACGACGCTGGCTCGGGTTGCGGTATCTCTGATGCGCGCGAAGGCCATGACGAGTTCCATCGCCTGCGGATCCTCAAGGAAGGTGGCCGGACCGGCGTGGGATCCGGTCGATTCCGACTGACGGGTGAAGAAGGTCTCGACCGGGACTCTCAGGACGTCCGCGATAGCCTGGAGCCGGCCGGCGCCGATGCGGTTGCGACCCTTTTCGTACTTCTGGACCTGCTGGAAGCTGACACCGAGCGCGCTTCCGAGGGCGCTCTGGCTCAAGCCCTGCGCAACCCGAAGCGCGGCGATACGGCTGCCGACAATGCGATCGGCATCGGTCGCGAGCTTTGGTGCGGTGGGGGTGATCGTAACAGCAGTCATCTGAACGTAGCTTCCGGGAGAATGGGAGGGGCCGACGATCTCTCGGCCGATCCACAAACTCGATAACGCGCAATTGAGTTGCGCGCAAATATGCAATCCAGGCGTGCGTCAACTGGCTAGCGCCGCGACGGCCAGCGCAAGCTTGCCACCTGCGTAGTCGCTTCATCGGGCTGGAAGTTACCACTTCGACGCAGATCACGGGAACCGCAAAGGCTTCAGACTTCGCGGGCGCAGTTTGGCGCACCCGACCGAGAGCGGGTGGGCCTGCTGATAGCGCCGATGATTGGTTGCGACGCGCCTTAAGAGCCGGGGTGCGGTGGGACAGGCGCGAGGGCGAGTAAGTACGCGAGGTTCGGGCTCCGCGTTTGAGATAGGCGCGGCGCGCTCCGTGCGGATCTCTCAATCACCCCGCCAAGACCCGTGTGTCGGCTACATCACCGGCGGCGCTCAGAAGCGATCGTTTTCGCGATGCCAGAACGATCACCGTACGCACGACCCATCCGCAGGCCCAAGAGCGCAAAATCAAATGGAACAGCGCGTTGAAGAGGCGAGCCGGCATGTTTTGAATGTCCTGGTTCATGATGTCGTGAGGGATACACGTGGCTGCTGCAGGATCATCGGACCGCGGTCCTATGTTCGATCGGTGATACAAAACCGAGCTGATCGGCTGCCGATTAAAATCGTATCGCCCGTTTTGGCTGTAAATATAACCGGCTATACACAACTACTGAACGTGAAGCGTGAGTTTCATCTTCGGGTGGATGCCGCACTGGATCACGAAGTCGCCAGGATCCTTGAGGATCAGAATCGACTGCTTGCCGGGTTCCTGATCGCCGGCGTCGAAGGCGAACCGATCGGCTTCGATGAAAGCGTGATGCACTGCGGTCTCGTCGCCGTTGACGAGGATGATCGTGTCGCCCCGACGCAGGAAGACGTCCGTGGGATCATAGTGCCGCCCCTTCTGCAGGACGATGCGGATGACGTTGGAGAAACGGGCTTGTGCGGGACTCAGAGCGAGCCAAGCCGCCGCAAGCAGAAGGAAACCGGGGCGGAAAGAACGATATCGAAAATTGAAGATCACCGCTAATACAACCCAGAGTTATCGCTCGTCGAACTTCAACCATAGTATCCGACAATTATCGACCTTCTAATACGGGTCATTTTCAGCGCAAAAACTTGCTTGTGGCTGTCGATCACCCCCCGAAATGTGCGGCATTCGCGTACCCGGCGGAACAGTTCATTGACCATTCACGGCATGCTTGAAGCGTTCCCCGCCCGCCGCGTCGGACAGGTTGCGGGCGCTCCGGCCAGTGGAATTGGCCCGGTTTCGCGCGCGACGATCGAATAGCGATGTGTTGTAACCTTTGCGCCCGAAGCGCAGGTTCATCGCCTATGCTGTTTCTAGCGGGCCGAGGTGTAGCCGCCCTTCTGGACCCATTTGACGTCACCGCGCGTGCCGGTAGCTTTGGCTGCATTACAACTGCCCAGACCGGACCGTAGCCGTGCCGCGCCGGCCGACGCCTCAGCGTCTTTCGGACCGATGGCTGGTGATAGGGCGACGATTGAAAGCAGGGGGGGCGGTGCTGTCTTCGATGCTGTCGTGATCGATGTGGGCGTGGAGCTCGCGGTTGGGGGTGCAACGGGATTTGGCTCGATGTTGGCCAATGCGTTGACCCGAACGGACCGGTCTCCTTCGCAGCTTGCTATTTTGCTACGCAGTCCCGGGCAGACCATGTCGCCGCAGGCATCGCGACGCTTATAGACTTGGCAATCGTTTATAATAGATAATCGTGTTTTGGCATCAAGGCTCTATTTGCTCGTCGGCCTTATGCGAGACTTTGTACCATCTTCGGGTGTCAGTAATGCACTCGACGCTCTTGTGTTCGCGAACCGCCAAGCGAGCGTGCGGCGGATCACACAGAGTCGGTTACCTCAAGGGGAATCGATTAGCGGATCTCGGGGAGCGCTATGCGCAGGCCATCGAGATGCCTCGCAAAGCGCGGTCTTCTGTGCGGTGGTACTCATGCCACCGCACAGCGAAACGGAACAACCGAGGGATGCCCGTTCGATCCGACAGTATTATTGCATCTTGCTAACGATATGTTTGATGCCTAGCAAGCCAATACAAGTCGATGTCAGACCAAACATAATGACATACAGATAATCGACCTGAATGCCAGCATTCGGGTAGTACGCGGACCGCACCCATTCAGCGCATTGTAGTGCGGGATTGAATTTCAGCCAGTAATAAACTTGGTCCGGCATGAAACTCGGCAGGAATATGATGCCGCTCGACAGATACATGAGAATACTGAAGAGCGCATAACCTATCAGCCAGCCTGGGAAGAATCCAACGATTGCAACATTGATTGTCCCTACACCAATGCCTAGAATAATTGATCCGATATATCCGGTGACCGCAACGATCGGATTGATGGGAACCGGATTGGTTCCGATGACCAGTAGGACCGATGTAACAACTAACAAGGCAAGGAACCCTGTTACAATCTCAACGAGGATGCGAGAGAACACCAAATCAAATAATTTGACCTGGGGATAATAGGTCAGAGGCCGGTTCATCATAACCGATTTCATGACCTCGCGTGAAATGTATTGAAAAACCAGAACGGGCACAGCTCCCGTTGCGAAGAACAGAGCTCGGTTGTCTCCGAGTGGCGCGGGGATTTTTTGAAACGTGTAGATTGAAATCAGCACAAAGACATGGACGCAGGGCCACAAAACCACCACGCCGTAACCCCAAATTGAAGCTCCGAAACGCGTGCGCATATCACGCAGCATCAGGGCATGGAGAACGTGCAGATACGATTCCAGGCCACTTCTCGGTGGGGCTTCATTGACCTCAAAATTCATCATCGATTTATCACCAATTCGGCAGAGCGCGTTTGCGGCGGGGTATGGGATTGTTTCCTGAAGTTTTGCAGCTTCGCGATTTGGCCTTTGAAATAAATATCTTTTCTATAGGCGCGATCTTGTTCGAGCGAGCAATAGCTTGGTTCAATCATCATGACATGCCGGCGCATTCAGTGTTGATCCGCGCAGGCAAAGTGAGAGGACGCTGATGCTTTCTCCAGGTGAGCGCTCAATGTTTGGCGTCGCATCGCTCGCCGGGAAGAGATGGAAATCGATGCGTCTGAGCCGGCGCGTAACGGACGTTTTGGGCGATTTAAAGTCGCCCGCCATTCGGAGCGCTCTGGCGGCCTGCCCTGATCGAGGGGCTGAACGGTCCGAACGTCTTTCAGGGTGGGATCTGGGGTGGTCCCGCGTCGATGCGGTCCACGAAGATCACAGGCTCAGCGGCTGGCCGGGATCGGACCCTGTCTCGCCGTGGCCGACGCTATCTGTTCTGCGGTGTATCGGTATGCGCTGATAGCGGTCTCTCACGCCGTCCCGGCAACCGAGCAAGCTGGAAGCACAACAGCGCAAGTCGATGGGGATTTTGAGCGTAACGACCACAGGGATGAACGGATCGCGCCTTTGACGTGGTGCGATGAACCTCGTTCCTCGACCTCGTTACGGAGAGCCTGAAGAGCCTTCAGCAGTGCTTTCTGCTGCGGGGCATCCGGCAGCCCGTGATCGGTCGAGAGCAGAGTCAGCAAGGCCCGACGCAGTTGACCGGCATACAACGGCGACGTGTCGGTCTACCGAATCGGAGTATCTAGTTTCTCTTGAGCCAATCTAAGCCACAGATAGTGCGGTCGCATAGTACGTAGCCGTTGCGGATAATGCGTCGCGCTGCGCTTGTTCTGCGTCGATAATCTATCAATCTTGGCCCATAAATGTCTTGGCGGAATAGGGTGTGGTGGAGCTTCGCGCGGTTTCTTAAGAACATCACCGATAAAGGAAAGCGCTATGCCGCGTAGACGCAGGTTTTGTGCTTGAAGAGAGAGCCCCGGCGGCATGGCGGTGATCTCGCCCGGCGAGATCGGAACTCAACGACGCGGCTCGGGTTGGCACTTCAACGCAACTGCGAGGGTTCTTCGATGCGAAAGCTGGCTTTGATTTCCGCTGTAACGCTGTGCCTCGGAGGCATTGGTGCGAGCGGCGCTCAGGCACAGGGCTATGGCTACGGCGGTGGTTACCGCGATGGCTATGGCCGCGGCTATGACCGGGCCTACGGGCGTCACCGCGATTATGGCTATCGCCGCCACCGCGGGCTTTCGACCGGCGCTGCGGTCGGTCTGGGGATCGCTGGAGCAGCAGCGGGCGCTGCGGCGGCTGGCGCTTTTGATCGCGGCGGCCCGGGCTATTACGGCCGGGGTTACTGATACGTCCGAGTCTTTGGTGATTGGGCCCTGCTGCGTCAAAGCGGCAGGGCTCCACACCGGATCAGCGCCGTGGTCGCCCACCGATTTGGCTGAGCTGCCGCCTGATCCTTTCGATCAGCGTTGGCCGAACGGCTCGCCGTGCCCGCTTGTCCGCGAAGGCATCGATGCCGATCCGATCCGTTGGGACTTGGCGAAGGAAACGTTCGGCGATCTCAAAGATCAGGATGTCGGGACGAATCGCGTCGATATAGGCCCAGTCGAGGTTGGCCGACCAGATCGCATGCACCTCGCCGAACGTCTCCGCCAACATCGCGGTCAGTCGTGCGCCAGGACTGTAGATGTAGGAATCGCCAAAGATCACCACGCGACGCGGGTCAGGGGCGACCGCATTCTGCATGACGACCCGCGATCCCACGAACAGGCCGCGGGGCCGGACCGCCTGACCGCTCTCGCGCAGCCGGACGAGCGCATTCACCGCGATCCGCTCCGCACGGCGGGGGAAATCATAGGCGACGTAGTCCTCGTCCACAGGGGGCTGGAGCTTCTCGCCCAGATCGAAGGTGAAACGCTCGCGTTGTTGCGAACCGGCAAACACGTGCTCGGCCACAGGCGCATCCAGGGTCTCGCAGAGAGCCCGATAGGCCGTGAGATAACCGCGATACGTCCAGTGGGTGTCCGTTCGCAGATAAACCGGCTCCTCGGTCCGAGCGGCGAGCAGGGGTGGTAGTAGATCGATCATCGGCGCATCGCTGACCTCGGCCACGAATCGGGCGAGGCGCCGGCTCGGCGGGTCGTCGAGGCCGGGAAACGAGCGGCCGAGGGTGTCGGGATAGACCGCCAGCTTGTCGGGCACGACCGCATGCACGTGGCGGATCCCAAGCGCGTCGAGGCGGCGGCTGCGTCGGGCGATCAGACGTGCCCAGCGCTTGAGAATCCGCCGCGAGAGAGCGGTATCCCCGTAGAATGCTTCGACCTCACCGGTCCGCCCCACCCAGTACATCCAGCCGTCGTTCCCGACGGCCACGCCACTGCCCTTTTTCATCAACGGTCCGCGCACGTCTTGCGTCACCGGCCGATGGTGCCGGCGCCCCTCGACTCTGGCCTCGACGGATCCGCGCCGGATTGCAAGTCCGAGCCTCGTCTACCGACACCAGCCTGAAATCCCGCCTAGATATGGGAAACGGCCGGCCTTCCGCCTCAGCTGAGCGCAATGACAATACGGGCCCGGCTGATCCGATGCTCGAGCGGAGAATCTCACCGTAACGCCTGCGGCACTCCGAACGGGCGCGGATCGACGCGCGGCCTCTCGACGAAGCGGCCATTCAAGTCCACGCTGATGCCCATCGTCAGGAGCTACCTCGCATTCGCGGGGTTCGCGGTCGAGCACTTTCAGGATCGAGCGCATCTTGAAGCGCCCTCAGATCGCGCTTCATCCGAATAGTTCTCATCCCTCTCCCGGCTATCTGCGAAAGCAGACCTCCCCCGCACGGGAGAAGGGACCCGCACCCGACTCAACGACGGTGGCGTTACTGTCGTGACCCGATTGCACCGCGATCGGGCACGGCTCTGGGTCCAATGCGTCCATTTCCTAGTCTTCGACGTTAAACAGGACGCCGGCTGTTCTCTCCTTCCGCCAGACAACGCTGACGGCGTAGCGGACCTTCGCGTCATTCAGCACGAGGTCGAAGGTATTCGCCACCACAAGGGCGTGCGAGCCGAGAAATTCCAGCATGGCGCCGCGATCGGAGATGTTTCTCACCTGACACGGAAACCGGGTGCCGTCCGGATGGAGCGCGAAGGCCAGGAGCGCTGTCGGCTGTCGCGTCGTCCCACGCCTTTCAGCGGGTCTGCTGATGAGCTTGGCATTGCGAGGCATGGCCGATCGTCCTGCCCATGTCGGCCAACATGGCGCGAGTTCAGTAAAAATGCGCAGGATTCACTAATATGTAATTGACGACACTTCGCTCTGCGGCGCGGTGCGTTGGGTTTCCTGATGTCAGGGTCGGTCGTCGCTCCGGGTAGGCAGCCCCTTGCCGGCTTTGATGAACTTGCCGACGAACAAACCGAGCGGGATGGAGACTAGGAACCAAGTCTTAAGGATTCGGGCCACCTTCATCGTCATCCGCTCCCCGGCTCGCAAGACACGACACTCTTGGATGCAAGCCCTGTACGAGACCAACGCCGCGGAAGCCGTATCGTCCCACGCGCGGAGCGCATCCTTGCGGCTCGGCGACGATCGTGACCAACCTGATCGCGCCGGAATGGCTCGGCGGCGATCAACGGGGGCAACCATGCAGATGCGAACCGGCCTGATGATCCTGCCGAGCCTCCTCGTGATCGCCTGCGGCCTGCCGCTCGGCGTCAAGGCAGAGGCACCCGGGCCGCCGATGGCCGCCGCGCCGGCTTGGCCGCCGGCTTTCTCACGGAGCGTTCAGGGCAGCGGTCTGCCTGGGATCGACGGCGGGCATGTCTTCCTGTGGAACCAGCCGCCAAGCTTCGATCCAGTCTCCACGTTGCGGGTCGACCGGCACATCCCCGACGGATCCGGGGAGCCCGGTCACACCTACAAGGCGTTCTGGGCGCTCGGCACATCCGGGCCCAACAATGCCGGGTACGAGTGGACGATCACCGGCGAGTTGCACAACCGCACCCTGGCGAGCACGGGCGCGCAGAACGTCGCGGTGAACGGCACGATCTTCAAGGAGCCGAACGGGATCGGTCCGGTAGGGCCGTCATGGGCCGGCAATTTCAATTGTGTGGACATGACCGGCGAAGCCGACCCGATCGCTTCCTGCATCGGCGCCGAGATCGACGTCTCCGCGCAATCGCCCACCACGGACCGAAATCGCCAGAGAGTCGGACTCCAGATCTCCACCGGCGGGGTGCCAGGCGCTCATACAGGATACGGCGTCTTGATGGGCAATCTGGCCGGGTCGGTCACGGATCGCGGGTTCTCGTTCCAAGGCGAAGGTACCTATGGCATCGGGATCGATGCCGCTGCGGCCCGGTTCACTGGCGTGCCGCTCCTGCTCGCGCCTGGTCAGATGATCGGGTTGGACGGAACGCGCGACGGCACCTTTACGCGAAAATTCGGGTTCGACGGACGCACCCTCGTCTATGGGGGGACGGATCCGGTCTTCCGCGTCGCCGACACCGGGGAGGTCGAGGCAGCCTCATTCCGTGAGGTGCAGCCTCGACCGCCCGCGACGAACCACGATCCCTGTGTCCCCGGCGAGCACGCCTGGGATCAGGCCTACGAATACCGATGCATCGCCCCCAACCGTTGGAAGCGGGCGGTGCTGAGCGACTGGTGAGCGGCCCTCAGATCGCCCTCAACGGTCCAGAATGCGTACCACCGCGCGCGTGGCGGGATCGACCACAACCATCTTGTCGCCCGGGGCCACGAAATAACCGAAGCGGCGCAGACGCGGGTTCGGGGCCTCGGTGAAGGGCGCGAGCCGCACATCTTCGGGAACGATGCTGCCGGGACGCAGCGGGATCGATCCGACGATCGGCCCTGGTCCGACCGGTCGGCGCACGATGTAGTCGCGCACCACGACATCGTCGTCGGGCCCGAAATCGTCCGGCGCCACGATAACCGACTGCGCGAAGGCGGAGCCGGAGAATAGGGCGGCGAAGCCGAGGGCGGCGGCGAGGCTTGCGCGTGTCGACATGGCGGGCTCCGTGACCATCGAGGCTGCCGGAAACCGCGCCGGGCGCCGATCAGTTCCCGCCACCGCGTGTCAGCGGCCGATCTGACCGGCCTCAGCCAGAGGCACCGGCGACCAGCGGGTGATCTGCACGTACCCGTCCAGTGCCGCGACCACGATATGGCGGCGATGGCGATGCACCACCGTGCCAGCGCCATGGGTGTGTCGCTCCTGCCAGCCCTGGGCCTCCGCCACATAGACCCGGGCATCACCCAGGCGCGCGATCGTCTCCACGGTGCCGAACGCCCGCACCCGGCGCAGGATCGTGGCAACGTCCTGCTTGAAGTCGAGCGTCCGGTCGCCGTCGGTGGCGCGGGGCCAGTAGGAGCCGTCGCCCTGTGGCTCGGCCCAGCGCCAGCGGCCCGGCAGATCGCGGCCGAGCGGGCCCGTAACGAGGCGTCGGGCCGACATCTGGCACTTGGCCAGGAGGGTCTCGTGGGATTCCTGTGGGCTCAGCGGGAACATGTCCTGGGCGAGGATATCCCCGGTGTCGAAGCCGTCTGCCAACACATGTGCGGTGACGCCCCAGGTCTCGTAGCGGTCGAGCACGGCACGGAACAGCGGATAGGGGCCGCGCCCGATCGGCAGCGGTGAGGGATGGATGTTGAAGCCGTAAGCGGCGCGCCCGCGCCAGCCGCGCACCAGCCACGGATAGCCCGCCACCACCAGGGCCCAGTCCTTGCCGTGTTCGATCTGGATCGCCTCGATATCGCGCTCGCGGATCCGCGAGAGCTGGATCGGGACGCGCAGGGTTCGGGCGCGGGCGACGATCACGTCGTTGTGGTCGTAGATCCCGTCGCAGGGGCGGGTGAACAGCTTCACCGGCGTCCAGCCGGCTTCCAGCAGCCCCTCGAAGACGCCGCCCAGGAAGTCGATGCCGGCGAACGCGAACTTCATATGTCCCGCCTGCGACCTTGTGCTCGTGGAGGGCGCGGACCTGCCGTCTGCCCGACGTCGCCCCCGGCCTTACCTTGATCCTGTGGGCTTGTGTAGCGAGGGGGATCCACGTGCGGCGGGTGATCATCTACGGCGGGACCGGCGGGATCGGGTTGGCGACGGCCGGCGCTCTGCGCGCCCGGGGCTACGCCCTCCATCTCGCTGCCCGGAGCGGTGAGCGGCTGGCCGAGGCCGCCGGCCGGCTCGGCGAGACCACGTTCAGCGCGGGCGACATCACCGATCCCGATTTCTTCGCGGCCGCGACTGAGGCGGCGGGTCCTGAACTCGCCGGGTTGGTCTACGCGGTCGGCACGATCAACCTGCGTCCCCTGGGCCGGCTGACGCGGGCTGATGTGGAGGACGACTTCCGAATCAATGCGCTGGGGGCTTTCTCGGCGGTGCAGGCCGCCGCCGGGGCGTTGAAGCGCGGGGCCGGGGAGGGCGGTGCCGGGATCGTGCTGTTCTCCACGGTCGCGGTCGCCCAAGGGTTCGCGGCGCACGCCTCCGTGGCGATGGCGAAGGGTGCGGTCGAGGGCTTGGCGCTGACGCTGGCTGCGGAGCTGGCACCGCAGATCCGCGTCAACGCGGTGGCCCCGTCGCTGACGCGCACGCCGCTCGCCGCGGCGATCACCGGCAATGAGACCCTGGCTCAGGGCATCGCGGCGATGCACGCCCTTCAGCGTCTCGGCCGGCCGGAGGATATCGGCGCCCTGGCGGCCTTCCTGATCTCCGACGAGGCGGCTTGGATCACCGGGCAGGTGATCGGTGTCGATGGCGGCCGCTCGGCCCTGCGGACGAAGGGTTGAGGCGGTGAGAACTCAGCGCCGTGCCGGCTCCTGTGGAACGCTGCGCTTCGTTCTGGGCGACCAGCTTACGCGCCGCGTGTCGAGCCTGACCGACCTCGACCCCGAGCGCGACGTCGTGCTGATGGTCGAGGTGCGGGACGAGGCGACCTATGTCCGCCACCACAAGCAGAAGATCGCCTTCCTGTTCGCCGCCATGCGCCATTTCGCGGCGCAGCTCGAAGCCGAGGGTGTCACGGTCGACTACGTGCGCCTGACCGATGCCGGAAACAGCGGCAGTTTCACCGGCGAGCTTGAGCGCGCGGTGGCGCGGCATCAACCGGAGCGCGTGATCGTCACCGAGCCCGGCGAGTGGCGGGTCTGGCAGATGATGCAGGACTGGCGCGAGACGCTCGGGCCGCCGGTGGAAATCCGCGCCGACAATCGCTTCCTGTGCCCGCGCGAGGATTTCGCGCGCTGGGCCGAGGGCCGGCATCATCTGCGGATGGAGACCTTCTACCGCGGCATGCGCCGCCGCACCGGCTTGCTGATGGAGGGCGGCGAGCCGATCGGGGGGCGCTGGAACTTCGATGCCGAGAACCGCAAGCGCCTGCCCAAGGGGCACCGGCCGCCCGATCGGATCGGCTTCCAGCCGGACGGGGTGACCCGGGACGTGATCGCGCTTGTGGAGCGCGAGTTCGGCGACCATTTCGGCGATCTCGCCACCTTTTCTTGGCCTGTGACGCGGGACGACGCGCTGGCCGCGCTCCGACACTTCATCGCCGCGTGCCTGCCGACCTTCGGCGATTACCAGGACGCCATGAAGACCGGCTCGCCCTACCTGTACCACGCGCTGATCTCGCCGGCCCTCAACGCCGGCCTTCTGACCGCGGAGGAAATTTGCCGGGCCGCAGAGCGCGCCTATCGGGATGGAACGGCGCCGGTTCATTGCGTCGAAGGATTCATCCGGCAGATTCTCGGCTGGCGGGAGTATGTGCGTGGCCTCTACTGGGCGCGGATGCCCGAATACCGCGAGACCAACGCGCTGAGCGCAGAACGGGCGTTGCCGTGGTTCTACTGGTCGGGCGAGACCAAGCTCAACTGCATCGCGCAGGTGGTCGCCGACACGCGCTCCCATGCCTATGCCCACCACATTCAAAGGTTGATGGTGACGGGCAACTTCGCTCTGATTGCGGGTCTCGATCCGGCGCAGGTCGAGGAATGGTATCTGATCGTCTTCGCCGATGCCTACGAGTGGGTCGAGCTGCCCAACGTGCACGGGATGGTACTCTGGGCGGATGGTGGTGTGATGGGCTCGAAACCCTATGCCGCCTCCGGCGCCTATATCGACCGGATGTCGGATTATTGCCGATCCTGCGCCTACGATGTGAAGGCCAAGGCCGGGCCTGAGGCCTGCCCGTTCAACTACCTGTACTGGAATTTTCTGATCGAGAACGAGGACCGGCTGGCCGGGAACCCACGCATGGCGATGCCGTACCGGACGTTGCGAGGACTCGGAGACAAGAGGCGCGCGGAGATCCGGAGCGACGCCGCTTCCTTCCTGACTGATCTCGGAACCGGACCCGACACGGCTTACCAGGGCGACCAGACCGAGAGGGCCAGATAAGGACCGGCCGTGCGCTGGCCGGTCTTGGCCTGGACGCCGACGGAGACACGGAAGCTGTATCGGCCGAGGTCGAAATCCGTCCCGTGCAGGCCGAGATTCCATTTTCGATAGCCGGTGGCATCCGTGTAGAGGCTGAGTTCCGGACCGAGATAGGCGCCCCAGAGGCGGTAGCCCCAGGCCGTGCGGGCCCACACGCTCTCGAAAGCCGTTCCCGCGATCAAGGTCGCCTGAAGCAACGTCGCCTCGGTCGGGCGCGCCCAGACTTCGCCGTGCAGGCGTAGGCCGAGATGGGCGGAGGGCGAAGCGCCGGACGGGCTGCGCGTCAGCATCTGCGCGGTGACTTCCGGGCCGGTAAAAGCCGCGATCACCCCCCAATCGAAGAACCATTGGTAGCCGAGCACGACGGCGCCGTTGGCCGTGTAACGGCGGTACGTCGTGTCGGTGTCGCGCTCGTTCTGCCGGCCGGACCCCAAGCTTGCCAGCGCCACGGGGCCCTCGCGCTCGAGGCTGGGCAGACCAATTTTCGCGCCGGCGGTCACGAAGGTCGCAGCCGCCGCATCCAGGCTGCCGAAGAGAAGCATGTCGAGTTCGCCGCCGCGCGATGCAGTGATCGAGAAGACCGCGTAAAAGAACACGGCAGCCGCGCAAGTCGATGCGTCGCAAGTTCTCCGGCATGCAGACAAGAATGGCACGGATCGGCCTCTAGACGGCGCACGATCCTTGAAATTTTCAGGAGAGTCGACCGGAGATGTCGACCGATGGGCGACGAAAGTCTTCTCCGAGGCCGGAAAGTAACGCGTGCCTGATTGACCGCGGCACTGAAACCTTCGGAGCAGCCATCTCTTTGCTTGGTATGCGCCCGCCGCAAGCCGACGGCAAAGGCTCGCAAACGAATCGGGGCCGACCTGTCGCACGGCTGCCGTGCTTGGCGTGTTACCGGTTCTCGGTTAGAGCCCCCGCGGGACAGCGAAGGTTGGCGGATCCTTGACCTCCGGTGCACGAACGTCGGACGTCCTCACCGTATTGGCGAGCCAGGAAGGCGAGCGCTTGACGGTAGGGGACATCGTCGCGGTTCTGCGGGACCGTGCCTTTGCCTTGCTCGTGGTGCTGCTCGGCTTGCCGAACTGCCTGCCGATGCCGCCGCCGATCCCGCTGATCTGTGGCCTGCTGCTCCTGCTCGTGGCCATTCAGATCGCGGCTGGCATGTCGGCACCCTGGCTTCCGCGGATGCTCCTCGGGCGGTCGATCGCCTTGACCGACGTCCGGCGTGCGGTCACCCGCGCGGTGCCGGTGCTGCGGCGTCTGGAGCGCTGGTCCCGGCCGCGGCTGAGCGTGTTCGAGACCGCTCTGGGCATGCGCGGCATGGGCATCGCCCTGCTGGCTCTGGCGCTGGCCCTCATCGTGGCCGCACCGATCGTCGGGCAGATCCCCCTCGGCCTCGCCGTCTGCCTCGTGGGCCTCGGTCTCGTCGAGCGCGACGGGATCCTGGTCATGGTCGGCCTCGTCATCGGCCTGTTCGGCGTCGCCATCAACGCCGGCTTCGCCTACGCGGTCATCGCCGGGATCCTGGGTCTCCTGAACCTCTGGTAGGCTGCATCAGAGCCGGTAGCGGATCTGATCGGTCCAGAAGCGCTCCAGACGGCCGAGCGCCTGGTTGAGCCGGCCGAAATCATCGTCGGAGATGCCGCCGATCGGGGCGATCGTGCGGGCGTGCTTGTCGTAGAGGCCCTGGATGATCTCGTGAACCTGCCGGCCCTTGTCGGTCAGGCTGATCCGGACCGAACGGCGGTCTGTCTTCGAGCGGGCGTGGTGCAGATAGCCGGCCTCGACCAGCTTCTTGACGTTGTAGGAAACGTTGGAGCCGAGATAATAGCCCTTGGTCCGCAACTCGCTGGCGGTGAGCTCCTTATCGCCGATGTTGTACAGCAGCAGCGCCTGGACGCTGTTGACGTCCTCGCGGCCGCGGCGCTCGAACTCGTCCTTGATCACGTCGAGCAGGCGGCGGTGGAGCCTCTCCACGAGGTGGAGGGCCTCCAGGTAGGAGCCCTTCCCGGCCAAGGCCTCGTCGGCGGTCTCGATCGTCGTGGCCCGGGCGCTCTGCGTCTTCATCTCTGCCTCGCCGTCTGATGCTGCGGTGTCCGTACAATGCGGCGCCGCTGATGATGGCTAAGCTACCGCTCGGGAATGAAAGGCGATTTAAGCGACAGGATGAATTGCCGATTTACGCTTTGCGGTAAAGACAAACTGAAGCGAAGATCAGAACGGTTCGTTCACCGTGCTTCCTGCGCGGCCAGCCAGGACAGCAGGAAGTACAACGTGACGATGCAGCCACCGAATACGAGCAGCGGCAGCGGCATCGGGAGGAGTTGCGGCGTGAGGACCGCAAGCGTCATGGCGGATGTGACGGCCAGCAGCCAGATGACGCCGCCCCAGGCGCTGGTCAGCCACAATCCGATCGCCGCCGCAGCATCGACCACCGCGAAGTAGACGATCGCCGCCTGCCGGCCGAACGGCTCGGTCTCGAAGGGGCGCGCGCCGGGGATGACATCCAGGATGGTGGCCCAGGCCGCGATGCTCTTGATCAGCCAGAGCAGCGCCGTGAGCCGCATGAACCAGATGAGCACCGTATCCCACGTGCCGGGGGTCGGACCCTGGGCGCGCTCGATCCGGTCGGTCGGGATCTCGCCGGGCCGCGGTGCCTTGCGCCGCATCGGAATGTAGCCGGGCACTAAGACGCGCTCGCATAGGGAAGGGGCCGCATGGTGGGAGCCGGATCCTGATGGGGTGACTGCGGGGATCGTCCGGGTTGAAGCGGTTTGGGGACTCGGCGTCAACGGTCGGGTTTCGCCGCCTCGGCCCGGTATGCTAGTCCGACGCCTCCGGCGCGTCTGCGCCGTGCGATCCGCGGCTCCGGCCGCGCGCCTTGTAGCGAAGCGCCATGTCAGACACATTGCCCGAGCCGCGTCCCATCGCCCGCGAGGCCGCCTGGGAAGGGGCGCGCGTCGAGGGGCTGAAGATCACCCAGCGCCCGCGCCGCAACCGGAAGGCCGATTGGTCGCGTCGGCTCGTCCGCGAGCACACGCTCACCGTCGACGACCTGATCTGGCCGATGTTCGTGATCGACGGCTCCGGACGGCGCGAGCCCATCGCGTCGATGCCCGGCGTCGAGCGACTCTCGGTGGACGAGATCGTGCGCGAGGCCGAGCGGGCGGCGCGTCTCGGCATCCCCGCGGTGGCCTTCTTCCCGTTCACCGAGGTGACGCTCCGCGATCCGACGGGCTCGGAGGCGCTGAACGCCAACAACCTGGTCTGTCAGGCGGTGCGCGCGGTGAAGCGGGCGGTGCCCGAGATCGGGATCATGACCGACGTCGCCCTCGACCCCTACACCAGCCATGGCCATGACGGCCTGATGAAGGACGGGGCGATCCTCAACGACGAGACCGTGGCGGTCCTTGTCGAGCAGAGCCTGATCCAGGCCGAGGCCGGGACCGACATCATCGCGCCCTCCGACATGATGGACGGGCGTGTCGGCGCGATCCGGGCCGGCCTCGACAAGGCGGGCTTCCTCGACGTCCAGATCATGGCCTACGCGGCGAAATACGCCAGCGCCTTCTACGGTCCGTTCCGCGACGCGATCGGTACCAAGGCGGCTTTGGTCGGCGACAAGCGCACCTACCAGATGGATCCCGGCAATTCGGCCGAGGCCCTGCGCGAGGTGCGCCTCGACCTCGACGAGGGTGCCGACTCGGTGATGGTGAAGCCGGGCCTGCCCTATCTCGACATCATCCGCCGCGTGCGGGACGAGTTCCAGGTCCCGACCTTCGCCTACCAGGTGTCGGGCGAGTACGCGATGATCGAGGCGGCCGCCCGGAACGGCTGGCTCGACGGCGACCGCGCAATGGTCGAGGCGCTGCTGGCCTTCAAGCGGGCGGGCGCGGACGGCATCCTCACCTATCACGCCCCCCGGGTCGCCGAGCGCCTGCGCAGCCATCCGTGACGCCGGCGCAACGCTGGCTGCTCGCGGGAGCGCTCGTGGCCGGCTTTTTCGGCGGGCTCGCCGCCTGCCAGAGCACCCTGCAGCGCGAGCGGGTCGCCGTCTGCCGCCGGGCCCTGCCGGCGGTCGCACCGCAACCCGGGATCCGTTTGCTGCGGGCGGGCCCCGGACCGGCGACCGATACGGTGCGGGTCGATTACGCCGAGGGGAATCGCCAGCACTGGCTGACCTGCCGGTTCGATGCGGGCTCGACGCTCCTGGCCCTCGCCACGGAGGGCAGCAGCCTCTCGGGGCCCGCGCTCTACATGCTGAAGCGCTTCTACCTCGATACGCCCGACGCCGCCGCGGGCGATCCGGCCGACCAGTGACGGGACCTGTGCCGCAGCCTCGTCCGGCACGGTCCTCTTGCGGCCCCCGCAGGCGGCACCCACTTCTCGTCTGCAGCCTCGCTTGCTGGATCCGTCATGATGCAGAACCCCCAACCCGGTTACGCGCCGCGCTTCGATGCGCCTGGTTACGCCACATCGCTCCCAGTGCCCTTCGTGCGCGCCAGCCTCGGCGCCCGCACGGTGGCCTATCTCTTGGACATCCTGTTCATCTTCGGCTTCACCGTGCTGCTGACGTTGCTGATCACGGTGGTCGGTGTCGTGACCTTTGGGCTGGGCTGGACTTTGTTCGCCGTCCTGCCGGCGAGCGGCATCATCTACAGCGCGATCACCGTCGGCGGTTCGCGCCAGAGCACAATCGGGCAGAGACTGATGGGCTTGCGGGTCGTGGCCCCCGAGAGTGGTGCGCGGGTCGATATCATCTCGGCGGCCGTTCACGCTCTATTGTTCTACGTCGCGGTCTCGACCTTCCTGCTCTGGTGCGTTGATATCGCCTTCGGGGTGGTGCGGTCCGATCGGCGCCTCGGCCACGACCTGCTGCTCGGCCTCGCCGTGGTGCACGCGCGCTGAGGCGTCCGTGTCGCGGTGAAAATCGCCTCCGTCGGCGGTCCGGGCCATTGAGCCGGACCGCCGCGCCTGTACACTGGTATGCCGGCGCCGCGAGGATGTATCCGGTGCAGGGTCTAGGCAGAGCGTGACCAGCCATCCGCGCGACACACCGCAATTCTATCTCACCGCCCCCTCGCCCTGCCCGTATCTGCCGGGCCAGGAGGAGCGGAAGGTATTCACCCACCTCGTGGGCCGTCGGGCGCGCGACCTGAACGAGATCCTGACGCAGGGCGGTTTCCGCCGCTCGCAGACCATCGCGTATCGGCCTGCCTGCGAGACCTGCCGGGCCTGCATTTCCGTGCGCGTCGTGGTCGATGAGTTCGCGCCGAGTGCGAGCCAGCGGCGCATCCTCGCCCGCAACACGGATTGGGTCGGCACGCCGGAGCCGAACCGGCCAGCCTCCGAGCAATACGCCCTGTTCCGCCGCTATCTCGATGCCCGGCACGGCGACGGCGGCATGGTCGACATGACGGTGCTCGACTACGCCATGATGGTCGAGGACAGCCACGTCGACACGCATCTCGTGTCTTACCGCCGGCACGGTCCCGACACGGCCATCACCGGGCGGGGCTCCGGGCCGCCGCTGGCCTTCTGCCTGACCGACGTCCTCGCCGACGGCCTGTCGATGGTCTATTCGTTCTACGATCCACAGGAAGCCGGACGCTCGCCGGGCACCTTCATGATCCTCGACCATATCCAACGGGCCCGGCGCCTAGGCTTGCCCTATCTGTATCTCGGCTATTGGGTCGAGGGCTCGCGCAAGATGGACTACAAGTCCCGCTTCCTGCCGCAGGAGCGTCTGATGGGCCAGGGTTGGGTCCGGGTGGACTGACGCTCCGCGACGGTTGCCGCAGGGGCATGCCGGATCCGCATTGAGCGGCCGGGGTGGTGCGTGCTACCCGCCTCGCACGTATTCCGGACCGTGCCGAGGCCCCATGATCCCCCGCTACAGCCGCCCCGCGATGACGGCGATCTGGTCGCCCGAGACGCGCTTCCGGATCTGGTTTGAGATCGAGGCTCACGCCACCACGGCGCTCGCCGGGATCGGCGTCGTACCGAAGGAAGCCGCGGAGACCGTCTGGGCCAAGGGCCGGGATGCCGTGTTCGACGTCGCGCGCATCGACGCCATCGAGGCCGTGACGAAGCACGACGTGATCGCCTTCCTCACCCATCTCGCCGAGATCGTCGGGCCTGAGGCGCGGTTTGTCCACCAGGGTATGACCTCCTCGGACGTGCTCGATACCTGCCTGAACGTGCAGCTCGTGCGCGCCGCCGACATCCTGATCGCCGATGTCGATGCCCTGCTCGACGCCCTGAAGGCCCGGGCCTTCGAGCATAAGCTCACCCCGACCATCGGCCGCTCGCACGGCATCCATGCCGAGCCCGTGACCTTCGGGTTGAAGCTCGCCCAGGCCCATGCCGAGTTCGCCCGCAACCGGCGCCGGCTGGTGGCGGCCCGGGAGGAAATCGCCACCTGCGCGATTTCCGGGGCGGTCGGCACCTTCGCCAACATCGACCCGCGGGTGGAGGTCTACGTCGCCGAGAAGATGGGCCTGACGCCCGAGCCGGTCTCAACGCAGGTCATCCCGCGGGACCGCCACGCGCAGTTCTTCGCGACGCTCGGCGTCGTCGCCTCGTCCCTGGAGCGGCTGGCCATCGAGATCCGCCACCTCCAGCGCACCGAGGTGCTGGAAGCCGAGGAATTCTTCTCCGAGGGGCAGAAGGGCTCCTCGGCGATGCCGCACAAGCGCAATCCGGTGCTCACCGAGAACATCACCGGACTCGCCCGCATGGTCCGCGGCTACGTCACTCCGGCGCTGGAGAACGTCGCCCTCTGGCACGAGCGCGACATCTCGCATTCCTCCGTGGAGCGGATGATCGGCCCCGATGCCACCGTGACCCTCGACTTCGCGCTCGCCCGCATGACCGGGGTCATCGAGAAGCTGCTGATCTATCCGGCCAACATGCAGAAGAACCTCGACCGGCTGGGCGGCCTCGTCCACTCGCAGCGGGTGCTGCTGGCCCTCACGCAGGCGGGTGTCTCGCGGGAGGATTCCTACCGCCTCGTCCAGCGCAACGCGATGCCGGTCTGGCGCGGCGAGGGCGACTTCCTCGCCTTGCTGAAGGCGGATCCGGAGGTCACGGCAGCGCTTTCGCCGGAGCAGATCGAGGAATGCTTCGATCTCGGCTACCACTTCAAGCACGTGGATACGATCTTCGAGCGGGTCTTCGGCGCGGCCTGACGACGCCGCACGATTCCTGCTTCAGGCCAGCGACGAACCACAGGAAGGCTGCCCGTGACCGCTCCCCGCATCGTCTACCTCAACGGCGAATTCCTCCCCTTCGCGGAGGCGCGTGTGCCGATCATGGATCGCGGCTTCCTGTTCGCCGACGGGATCTACGAGGTCTCGGCGATCATCGACGGCAAGCTCGTCGACAACGCCGCGCACCTGGCGCGGCTCGACCGGTCGCTCGGCGAGATCGGCATCCGCAACCCGCACGATGCGGCGGGTTGGGAGCGCCTGCAGACCGAACTCGTCGCCCGCAATGCCGTCACCGAGGGCCTCGTCTACATGCAGGTGACCCGAGGGATCGCCGAGCGGGATTTCGCCTTCCCGAAGGGCGATGTTGCCCCTACCGTGATGATGTTCACGCAGGCCAAGACCGTCCTGGCCAACCCGCTGGCCGAGACGGGCGCGCGGGTCATCACCGTCGAGGACCTGCGCTGGAAACGTCGGGACATCAAATCGGTGGCCTTGCTGGCCCAGGTGCTCGCCAAGCAGCAGGCGGCCGATGCCGGTGTCGCGGAGGCCTGGATGGTCGAGGACGGAGCGGTGACCGAGGGCTCCTCGTCCACGGCCTTCATCGTCAGCCGAGAGCGCGTCTTGGTGACCCGGCCGCTCTCGACGGCGCTCCTGCCGGGCATCACCCGGGCCTCGGTGCTGCGCCTCGCCCAGGAGGCGGATCTGCGAATCGAGGAGCGCCTGATTCCGGTCGCCGAGGCCTACGAGGCCCAGGAGGCGTTCTACACCAGCGCTTCGGCCTTCGTGATGCCGGTGGTGGAGATCGACAACCGGACGATCGGCGAGGGCCGACCCGGTCCGATCACCCGGCGTATGCGCGAATTGTACATTGAGGCGGCGCGGCAGCGTTGAGTCCGGCTTGTTCGAACGCTTGTCGACGCCTCTCTTGCCGTCATCGCGCGGGCAGCAAGGCGACCCAGTGCAGCGCCACCTGAAGCCGCATGGCGCTGCTGGATTGCTTCGCCTTGCTCGCAAAGACGGCGTTGCCGAAATCAAGGACCGCGAACGTCGGCAAGGTTCTGTCACCCCGGTTGAGAAGCGGTCGCGCCCAGGAACGGATCCGGCCCCCGGCTGTTCCTCCCCGAAATCCAAGCCAAGAGGGGAGGCTGATCGTGCCGAAATTCGTTCTGCTCGCGACGCTGGCGGCGACCCTGCTGTCGGTTCCCGCCTATGCCCAGAACCCTGACGCTCCGCTGAAGGGCCGCGACACCGATCCGGCCCTGCCGCCGGCGACTCAGATGCCGGCTGAGCGCGTCCGCCCCAGCACGGATGCGCCGCCGAAGGACCAGTCCCTCAGCGACAAGCTCCAGCAGAACGACGGCGTGATCAAGCCGCCTGAAAATGGTACGACCGGTACCGTCGTGAAACCGGATCAGTCCGGTTCTATGCCGGTGATCAAGCCGAATGAATTGCCGGGGCGGGCTCCGGGAACGGAGGCGAAGTAGCCTTCCGCCGTCGGGTTCCTGGGTGCCGTGCGGGCGGATTGCTTGATTTCGCTGCCCGGATCGCGGAAACGGCTCAGGACGTACGTCGCCTGCACCCGTGGGTGGCGTCGTCCCGGTTTCCGTCGCGGGTAAGCAGGCAGACATGGCCAACGTCGTCGTTGTGGGCGCCCAGTGGGGCGACGAGGGCAAGGGGAAGATCGTCGACTGGCTCTCCGAGCAGGCCGACATCGTCGTCCGGTTCCAGGGCGGGCATAATGCCGGCCACACGCTGGTCATCGACGGCGTCACCTACAAGCTGGCGCTTCTGCCCTCGGGCGTGGTGCGCGGCGGCAAGCTGTCGGTGATCGGCAACGGCGTCGTGGTCGATCCCTGGCACCTCGTCGATGAGATCGAACGGATCAAGGCACAGGGTGTCGAGGTCTCGCCGGCCTCGTTACGCATTGCCGACAACGCCACGCTGATCCTGCCGCTGCATCGCGAGCTCGACCATTTCCGCGAGACCGCCAATGCCGGGCTCAAGATCGGCACGACCAAGCGCGGTATCGGGCCGGCCTACGAGGACAAGGTCGGCCGCCGGGCGATCCGCGTGGTCGATCTGGCCGACCCCGACGCGCTGCCCGCCAAGATCGAGCGCGTGCTGACCCACCACAACGCCCTGCGGCGCGGCCTCGGAATCGACGAGGTGAACGCGGAAGCCCTGCTCGGCGAGCTGAAGGCCATCGCCCCGAAGGTCCTGCCCTATGCCGACACCGTCTGGTCGCTGCTCGACGAGGAGCGGCGGGCCGGCAAGCGCATCCTGTTCGAGGGTGCGCAGGGCGCCTTGCTCGATGTCGATCACGGCACCTACCCGTTCGTCACCTCGTCCAACATCGTGGCCGCGCAGGCGGCGACGGGATCGGGCCTCGGACCGGGGGCGATCGGCTATGTGCTCGGCATCGCCAAGGCCTACACCACCCGGGTGGGGGAGGGGCCGTTCCCGACCGAGCTGTTCGACGAGATCGGCGAGACCATCGGTAGCCGCGGCCGCGAGTTTGGCGTCAACACCGGACGTAAGCGCCGCTGCGGCTGGTTCGACGCCGTGCTGGTGCGGCAGACGGTCCGGACCTCCGGCATCCACGGGATCGCGCTGACCAAGCTCGACATCCTCGATGGGTTCGAGGAGATCCGCGTCTGCACGGGCTACCGGCTGGACGGCCAGACCATCGATCACCTGCCGGCCAGCCAGGCCGCGCAGGCGCGTGTGGAACCCATCTACGAGGTCATCCCGGGCTGGTCCGAGACGACGGCGGGGGCGCGGTCGTGGGCGGACCTGCCGGCGCAGGCGATCAAGTATGTCCGCCGGATCGAGGAACTGATCGGTGCGCCCGTGGCACTGCTGTCGACCTCTCCCGAGCGCGACGACACGATCCTCATGCACAACCCGTTCGAGGACTGACGCTTCGCGCGCTATCCCGTTGACGGCGCATCTTTTTGATCGTCCGGCCCGTATCCTCCCGGCGTCGGCCTGATCTAAAACGGGCACGCGGCATGACGCCCGTCCCCGCGACGGGACGCCGTCGATGGAACGATCAGCCTTCGGCCGTGGCCGCGCGCTGTGGGAGCACGACATCACCGGCCGATGGCCGCGTTCGGTTCTGCGAGGACGGGCGCGGCCATCGGCTCCCAGCCACCGACCGGCGTTGCCGGAGGGCGGCTGTAGGGGCGGATCAGGGGCATATGGCCGATTACTACCCGCTTCTGGCACGCGCGCTCGACGCGCTGCCGGATCGAACCCCCGCCCTGCGCAAGGCGGTTTACGACCGCGCGCGCAACGCCCTGATCAGCCAGCTGCGCTCGCTCGACCCGCCCCTGTCGGAAGCCGATATCGATCTCGAGCGTCGGGCACTCGATGCGGCGATCGAGCGTCTCGAAGTGGATCACGGCGGCCTCCCGGCCCCCGCGAACGATGCAGCGCAGGCGCCGGAACCCGCCCCCCAGCCGACAGCGGAACCGGCCGTCCCGGAGCCGATGCCGCCCGCTCCGGCGGGCCCCGAGCCCGCGCTTCCTACCGCTAAGCCGCCTTTCGTGGCGGATATCCGCCCGCCGGAATCAGATCCGGAGCCCCGTGAGGCCACGATTGCCATCGCGCCGCCGCGCCCCGGTGCGCCACCGCCCGCCGCGCCAGAGCCCATCGAGCCAGCTTTCGCGCTGCCGCCGGTTGAGGACCCCGATGTCGCTGTGGCCGATGCCGGCGCTGGGCGTCAGCGGCCACGCATCGATGTGGTCCCCCCGCGTCCCGCTCGCTCGCGGGTGTTGCGCAATGTTTTCGTGGGCGGCGTCCTCGCCGTGGTGATTGCCGCCATTGCCGTGGCGGCCTTCCTGCTGCGCGACCGACCGCAGATCCTGCCGTCGAGCGGTGTCGACACGGCGGATACGCGACAGCCGGAGAGCGAGGCGAAGTTCGGCGACCGCGTCGGTGGCGATGGCGCACCGGCTTCGCGCGCCGCTTCGCGCCCGGATAGCGGCACCCTGCCGCGCGCGGCAGCACCCTCAAATGAGGCGACGGTCTCGGTCGCTCAGCGGGCTGAACTGATCGAGGAGACCGCGGGGGGCGAGAACGCGCAGCCGACCTTGTTGCAGGGCCGGGTGACGTGGCGGCTCGATACGGTGAACGGTCAGCAGGGACAGCCCCTGCAGACCGCCGTCGTGGCCACCGTGACCATCCCGGAAGCCAGCCTCACGCTGGTCATGACGATCCAGCGCAATCTCGATACGACGTTGCCGGCTTCACACACCGTGAATCTGGCATTCACCCAGACTGGCGAAGGAAGCCGCACGATCCAGGATGTCGGCCTGCTTCAGGCCAAGGACGATCAGAATGCCCGCGGCTCGCCGGTCTCGGGGCTTCCGGTTCGCGTCCGCGATAATCTCTTCCTGATCGGCCTGTCGTCGCTCCCGAACGATATCGAGCGCAACACGGACCTGCTGCTTCACAAGAACTGGTTCGATCTCGCCCTGCGCTACACGTCGGGCCGGCGTGCCGTCCTGACCTTCGAGAAGGGCGCCACGGGGGCGCAGGTGATGCAGAACGCGTTCGACGCCTGGCAGTGACAGTCCGATCCGGCGGAGGTGCATCACTGCGCCAGCCGGATCCGCTCCATCTTCCCGAAAGCCGAGACCCGGCCTTCGGGATGAGCCTTGTGACGATGCGCGGGCGTCAATGGGCCTCGATACCCGCCCGCGGTGCCTCGCTTCGCGCGATGTTGCGCTTAACTGCTTCTTGCACCTTCTCGAAGGCGCGGACCTCGATCTGCCGCACGCGTTCGCGCGACACACCGAACTCGCCCGAGAGATCTTCCAGGGTGATCGGATCCTCTGCGAGCCGCCGCGCCTCGAAGATCCGACGCTCGCGCGGGTTCAGGACTCCGAGAGCATCGCGGAGGGCCGAGAGACGGTTCTGCCCCTCCTGCTCACGGGCCAGCACGGTCTCCTGGCTCGGCGAATTGTCGACCAGCCAGTCCTGCCACTCGCCCTCGCCTTCCTCGCGCAGGGGCGCGTTCAGCGACGTGTCGCCGGACAGGCGGCGATTCATGTCGATGACGTCCTGCTCCGGCACGCCGAGGCGGGTGGCGATCTGTTTGACCTGATCGGGCTTCAGGTCGCCCTCGTCCAGGGCGGAGATCTTGCCCTTCGCCTTGCGCAGGTTGAAGAACAGCTTCTTCTGGTTGGCCGTGGTGCCCATCTTCACCAGCGACCATGAGCGCAAGATGTATTCTTGGATCGCAGCCTTGATCCACCACATGGCATAGGTGGCAAGCCGGAAGCCTTTGTCGGGGTCGAAGCGCTTGACCGCCTGCATCAGGCCGACATTGCCTTCGGACACCACCTCGCCGATCGGGAGGCCATAACCGCGATAGCCCATGGCGATCTTGGCCACGAGGCGCAGATGCGACGTCACCAGCCGATGCGCAGCCTCACGGTCACCGGCGTCCCGCCAGGCTTTCGCCAGCGTGAACTCCTCCGTCGGCTCCAGCATCGGGAACTTACGAATCTCATCGAGGTAGCGCGAAAGGCCACCTTCGTTGGCGAGCACGGGCAGCGTACCGGCCATGGCAATCTCCTGGACCTAGTCCCCCTATCGGGCGGACGCGACGGGCAAAAGTGCCGTCCACTCGGGCCGCTCTTGAGCCGACCCTGCCGGCAACCCATCTCATCTGGATCACCGGGAGCCGGTTGCGGTTGAGGACACCCACGTCGTCAACAACGCGCCACCGGCCGTTTAGGTCGTACCATGGCACGAAGTGACGCGGTACGGGGTGATCTTTCGCACGCCATCGCTGACCGGTTACAGGGCGGACCCGCTTGCCATGCCGGCCCGCAGATGCGCCACCAATCGGGCCAGATCGGACGGCAACGGGCTCTCGAAGCGCAGCGTCTCGCCGGTACGCGGATGGCTGAAGCCGAGTAGCGCGGCGTGGAGCGCCTGCCGTCCCAGAGCTGTCAGGGCCTCCCGCGCCTCCGGGCTCAACCGGGCGGCTTTGGTCCGGAACGCGCCGCCATACACCGGATCGCCAAGCAGAGGATGGCCCCGATGGGCCATGTGCACGCGGATCTGATGCGTGCGCCCCGTCTCCAGTTCGCAGCGAACCAGGGCGGCTTGCGGGTAAGCCTCGGTGACGGCGTAATGCGTCACCGCGTGGCGGCCGGATTCGTCGGAGACCACCGCGATTTTCTCACGGTGGAAGCGGGAGCGGGCGAGGTTCGCGCAGATCGTCCCTGCGCGCGGCTGAGGCAGGCCCCAGACGATGGCCGCGTAGGCGCGCTCCAGCGGCCCGGTGCGCCCGTGGTCGGCGAATTGCGCGGTGAGGCCCTGGTGGGCGGCATCGTTCTTGGCGACGACGATCAGGCCGCTGGTATCCTTGTCGAGGCGGTGGACGATGCCGGGACGGCGCACGCCGCCAATGCCCGAGAGGCTTGTCCCGCAATGGGCGATCAGGGCGTTGACGAGGGTTCCGCTCTCATGGCCGGGGGCCGGATGCACCACCAAGCCAGCCGGCTTGTCGATGACGATCAGGTCGGCATCCTCGTAGACGATCGGCAGGTCCGCGGCTTCTGCCACCGGCACCGGCGGCGCCGGCGGTGGCAGGGACAGGACAATGCGGCTCCCGGCTGCCACCTTCAAAGCGGGATGGCGCAGCGGTGCACCATCCCGATTCACATGCCCGGTGCGGATGAGATCCTGCAATCGGGCCCGGGACAGATCCGGGAAAAGCGCCACGAGGGCGCGGTCGAGCCGCAGGCCGCCCTCAGCGACGATTCCGACGCGTTCCTCGTGTTCACTGTCCACCACGCTTCCGATCCGCTGCCCAATCCGACCCGCCGACACGAATTTCCCGCCGAAAGCCCTTGCTCCCCCGGCGGGTCGTGGCTATAGCACCCCCGCGCCGCCGGAAAGCTCCCATCGTCTAGCGGTCTAGGACGTCGCCCTCTCACGGCGAAAACAGGGGTTCGATTCCCCTTGGGAGCGCCACCGGCGCGAATTCCAAAAGCGCAACTACCTCGCTGCCGGAACGGCGATTCAGCTTGCCGTGACTTTGATGTCGCGCATAGCGTTTGATGCCGGGCGGTTGAGGTAAACATTAGCTTCTCTGCCGAAGGCCTTCCGCTCCCACCGGGTAGGAGTCTACGGGACGATGCCCGCAGCTGACTGATCCCGGTAGCCGCCCTTTTGTTATCGCAGCTGGGCCGCCCCGGACGTTACGGGATCTCCGCCGACAACAGCGGCGGTCAGGCCGGTGCCGCGGCTATGGCTACCGATGCGGCACGCGTTTGAGGTGAGTCAGGACGGGCTTCTGAGCGGGTCCGTCCTGCGTGCGACCGGCTCACGGCGTTCGAGGGCTATTCGATCAGCTCATCAGCCTTGGCCATCAACGCTGGCGCGATGGTCAGACCCAGGGCGGCGGCAGTCTTGAGGTTGATCACGGTCAGGAACCGCTCGGCGGCCTGTACCGGTAGATCGCTGGTCGATGCGCCGCGCAGGATCCGGTCGATGTAGCCGGCTGCCCGTTGGATATCCTGAACGATGTTGGTCGTGTAAGCCGCCAGACCGCCGAGACGGACCTGCGCCTCGTAAGCGTAGACGGCGGGAAGACGATGCGTCGCGGCCATCGCGACGATCTGTGGGCCATACACCCCCGTCACGGCATCGGGCAGCACCAGCAGCCCACCCTGTGGCTCCTTGGCGAAGGCAGTGACCGCTGTGTCGATCTCGGCGACATCGTGGATACCGGCAATCCGGGCCTCGATGCCGATCTCCGGGCCGATCCGGGCGAGTTCGGCCGTGTAGCCGGCGAGGCGCGCCGGATAATCGGGGTTGATCAGCGCAAGCGCCCGGACGACGTTGGGGCTCAGCTCTTTGAGAAGCTGCAGCCATTTCCCAACGAAGGTGAAGTCGAAGTTCGTAAAGCCGGTCAGATTGCCGCCCGGATGCGACAGGCTCGTCACGAAGCCCGCGCCCACCGGATCCTGCAGCATCATGAACACGACGGGTGTGACCTTCGTCGCCTGCTGCAGCACGCTCGCGCCGACGATACCCTGCGCGAGGACGATATCGGGTCTGCGCGCGAGCATGGCGTCCGTCTGGCGGCGCATCTTCTCGGTGTCGCCGTCGCCGTACTGCAGGTCCACCGCGAGGTTCTGACCCCACTCCCATCCGGCCCGGTGAAGGCTCGCCCGTAACGTCTCGATGATGACGGGTGTATCGGGATGCGCCTCGCCGTAGACCAGGAGGATCGCGAGCCGGCGCTGTCCCTTGGTCTGGGCCCAGCCAGCCGCGGGCCAAGCTGCCGCGCTGCCCAAGCCCGCCATGACGTCGCGCCGTCTCATGCGGCACACTCCCGCCTACGATGAGTCCGAACCTCCCGGACCGATGAGATCCGCCCGGGGCGGACTTGGGCTGTCATGAGATGACGGCGGGCCTACGTCAAAGCTCCAGAGACCGTCCCGCGCATCCGGAGACCGTCCAGCCGTCGCGAATGGTCCGTGCGCGCGCCCAACACTGCAGCATCCCGTGATCCCCCCAGCCTGAGCGGGGATCGGCCTCAGCGGACCTCGATCCGCGTACCGCTCGATCCGTTGAGGAGGCGCTTCAGGTGAAAAGCCGCCACACCATCGTCAGGCCGCAATCCGACCAGGGCCGCGAAGGCCGGTAGCGCACGCGCCTCACCGGCTTCGAGCTTGCTGAAGGCCTCCACATACTGGCTCAGCGCGACATCATCGTACGTCGCGTCGTCCAGGGGCTCGAACGCTCGCAGGGATTCCTGCTTGCCCCGAAGGAGCAGATCGCCGAGGGGCCGGCCCCGGAAGGCTCCGGCCCGGGCGACGGCGGTCTCGCTGACGCAGATCCGTGTCCCGAACGCCTTGTTGGCGTTCTCAAGCCGGGCGGCGGTGTTGATGGTGTCGCCGTAAGCCGTGTAGTCGAAATAGCGGCCGCCGCCGAAATTGCCCACGATCGCAGGACCGGCATGCACGCCGATCCGCGTCATCCCGAACTCGATGCCGCGGGCGCGCCAGCGGAGCCGGAAGTTCTCGGCGGCCCGGTCCAGGTCCAGCGCGCAGGTGATGGCCCGGGCGGCATGGTCCGGCTGATCCCCGGGGGCCCCGAACAGGACGTGAAGCGCGTCGCCGACGATCTTGGCCACCGTTCCTTCGTGCGCGAAGACGATATCCGTCATCTCGGCGAGGTATCCGTTCAGAACCTCGGCGAGCAACGCCGGATCGAGGCTCTCGACGAGGCTGGTGAAACCCGCGATGTCGGTGAACAGGGTGGCGAGATCGCGCCGATGGCCGCCGAGTTCAAGCCCCGACGCATCCCCGGCCAAGCGCTCCGCGACGTTCGGCGAGAAATAGCGCGCCAACGAGGCGTGGGCGCGTTCGGCCATCGATTGCCGCCGCCGACCCTCGCGCAGGGCCTCGACATGCCGCAAGGTCCGGCCGATCGTCGTCTCGAGATCCGTGAAGTCGATCGGCTTCATCAGGAAGTCGAAAGCGCCGCGGTTCATCGCGGTGCGGATATTCGCCATGTCGCCGTAGGCTGACACGATGATGGTCGATGGCCGTTCGGCGAGGTCCTGCAGCTTGGCGAGCAGGGTCAACCCGTCCATGCGCGGCATGTTGATGTCGGACACAACGAGGTCGACGTCGTGGTGTTCGGAGAGGCTGTCGAGGGCCTCCTGCCCGTCATGCGCGAACAGGAACGTGACGACGCCTTGGCGGATCTGGCGGCGGAACTTCTGCGTGATCAGGGCTTCGAGATCGGGTTCGTCATCGACGACCAGGATCTTGGCGCTGGGCAGGGTCTCGATCATTCCGCCCCCGCATGCAGAGCGAGGCGCCTGTCGATTTCGGCCCGTAACGCGGGAAAGTCGATGGGCTTCGTGATCAGCCCGACCGCACCGGCCGCCTCGGCGCGCGCCCGGGTCTCTGTATCGCCATAGGCGGTGATCATGATGACCGGAACTTCGGGCCGCGCCGAGCGCACGAGCGGCAGCAACTCCAGCCCCGTCATCCCGGGCATGTTGATGTCGGAGAACATCAGGACCAAGTTCGGCCCGTTCGTGTCCTGAATGCGCTCCAGTGCCTCGGCGGCCGAATGGGCGAACGCCATCTGGAACCGGTGGGCGCGCAGTTCGCGGCGGAATTGCTGCCGGAACAGCTCAGCGACGTCGGGTTCGTCATCGACGACGAGGATCAGGATATTCATCATCGGCTCTTCGGATCGTGCGCCGACTCGCCCGTCATGGCGGACTCGGCCGTCGCCGCGCCCGTGCGCGGCAGCGTGATCGTGAATTCGGTGAACTGGCCGGGTTCGGTGGCGACATCGACCGATCCGCCATGCTGTTTCACCACAATGTCGTGGCTCAGAGACAGGCCGAGGCCCGTACCCTCGCCGGCCGGCTTGGTGGTGAAGAACGGGTCGAACATCTTCGCCTTGACGCTGTCCGGGATCCCCGTGCCGTTGTCCCGTATCCGAATCTCGATACGTTCGCCCCGGTCGCGGGTCGTCACCGCCAAAGTCGGCGCGTAGCCCGGCTCGGCTCCGTCGACCCGCTTCTCGGTGGCGTAGAACCCGTTGGACATCAGGTTCAGCAGAACGCGCGTAATCTCCTGCGGAAAGAGGTCGGCGACACCGGCCGCCGGGTCAAAGTCGCGCTCCAGGGTTACGTTGAAGCTGGGTTTGGCCGCGCGGGCACCGTGATAGGCGAGATTCAGGCTCTCCTCGACGAGGGCATTGACGTCTACGGGGCGGTGCTCGCCGGATCCGGTGCGCGAGTGCAGCAACATGTTCTTGACGATCGAGTCGGCCCGCTTCCCGTGTTGGACGACCTTATCGAGGTTGCCCCTTAAAAGTTCGGCGGTTTCCTCCGCATCCGCACGGGTGTTCGGATCAAGGGATGCCTGTCGCAGCACCTCGAGAAGCTCATCGACGAGTTCCTTGGAGAGGGCCGCAAAGTTGTTCACGAAATTCAGGGGATTCTTGATCTCGTGGGCGATGCCCGCCGTGAGCTGACCCAACGAGGCGAGCTTCTCGGATTGCACGAGACGGCTCTGTGCTTTCTGAAGATCGTCGAGAGATTTGTTGAGATCGCGGGTCCGTTCCTCGACCTTGGCCTCCAGGGTCTCGTACGATTCCTGGATCCGGCCCGCCATCAGGTTGAACCGGTGCGCGAGCGTCTCGATCTCGTCGCCGGTGCGGATCACGATGCGCTCCGACAGGTCTCCGGCGCCGAACCGCTCTGCCCCGTCCTGCAGCTGGCGGATCGGCACGACCATGCGCCGTGCCAGGAAAGTACCGGCCACCGACGCCAGCAGCACGCCGAGGCCCATCAGCGCGACGGTCTGGATCACCGACTCGACGAGCGGATTCATCGCTTCCCGCAGGGGGAGCTGCACGAACACGATCCAGCCGACCCGGGGGATGGGGGCATGGGCCGCCAGGACAAGGCCGCCGCCGAGGCCGCGCGTGATCTCGTAATCCTGTGGGTTGCCATTTCCGGGCAAGGCCGCCGCGACTTCGGGCAGGCCGGACAGATCCGTGTCGCGCAGGACAAGGCTGAGGTCCGGGTGAGCGATCAGGCGCCCGGTGGCGGTCGTCACGAAGGCGTAGCCGGTTTCCCCGTTTCGGATGCCGCTGACCACATCCCAGATCAGCTTCAGGTTGACCTCCGCGACCGTCACCCCGGGGGCACGGGCCGCATGCGCGACCGCCACGGTCATGTACGGCTCGGAGCCGCGCCGGAAGTAGACCGGGCCGAACCAGACCTTGTCCTTCAGCGCTTGCGTGAAGCGCGGCGACGTCGAGAAATCCTTCCCGCTCGCGATGACGTCCGGTTCCAGCCGCGAGACGCGTAGCTGTTCCCGCCCGCTCGGATCGATATAGGCGGCTTCGGTGATCGCGGGTGCCTGCCGCATCAGGCGGATGAAGTCGTAGCGCTGCTGGTCCAGGGGGATGTGGCGCCATTCGGCCCGGGTCGTCCAGCCGATCTGATTCTCGATCTCGGAGACGAAGGCTTCGACGCGCTCGGCGGCGCCCTGTGCCTTCTCGCGCTGCACCGTGATCGCGTTGAGCTTGGCCTCTTGAAAGTTCAGCGACAGGTCGACCGCGCCGTTGATCAGCAGGACGAGGCTCACCAAGCCGACGAAGGCAACCGCGAACTTCCCCGAGAGGGGCAGGCGAAACGGCTTGCGGGGGGAGGCTTCGGGCGAGGTCGTCGTCGGTGACGCCGTCATTCGACGACCTCGTCTGCCTGCGCGAGGAGCGCGGACGAAATGTCGAAGCCCAGGCTGCGGGCGGCGTTGAGATTGATGACGAGGTCGTATTTCGTAGGCGCCTGTATCGGGAGACTCCCCGGATCGGCGCCGCGGAGGATGCGATCGACATAGACGGCAGCCCGGCGGACGAGTTCGGCCGGGTTGGGCCCGTACGACATCAAACCGCCCCGACGAGCGAACCTCCGGATCGCGAAGAGGGTCGGTATCCGGCCGGCTGCGGTCAGCGCGACGATGCGATCCCCGTGCGCCTCGCTCAGGGTACCGGGCGCCACGATGAGGCCTGCATTCCCGTGCCGAACGAGATTTGCGACGATCGGATCGATGTCGGCGGCTTTGTTTGCCATCGCGACGGCGGGTTCGATCGCCAGGGAAGCGGCGGTCCCCTTGAACGCCTTCGCGTAGAGGTGACCGTCGCGGGTCGTCGCGCTCGGGGTCAACAGGAGGGTGACCTGTTTGACCGTCGGCACAGCCTCTTGGAGAGCCGCTAGCCACTTTCCGCCGAGGGACGTTTCGTACAGGGTGAAGCCCGTGACAGTACCGCCCGGTCGACCGAGGTTGGCGATAAGACCGGAGCCGGCCGGATCGGAAGCTCCGACGAAGACCAGCGGGATCATGTGCGATAATGGGGTCACCGCACGGAGCTGCGCGTCGAGATACGTGAAGATCACCTTCGGCTGAGAACGAATCACCTCGGCGGCCAGCGCGCGCGTGCGCGCATTGTCGGCTCCACCCCAGCGATGCTGGATCGGGATCTCCCTCTGACCACACGCGAGCAGAGCTGCGTCGAATCCTGCCGACAGCGCTTGGCCCTCCGCGTCGTTTTCTCGGAATGGCCAGAGCGCTGCCACGCCGGTCAGGGACTGAGCCCAGGCCGCGAACGGGTGCGCAGCCAGGAGGGATGGCAACCCGGCAATCACGGTTCTGCGCCTCATTCGATCCCCGATCCCCGGCTGCTGCCCCGGCACCCCGTCCCTGGGACCGGGCTGAACGCGTACAGCGCGAACCAAATGCCCGGGACGTAGCTTAGTTTAAGCTCAGCTATAAGACCACGCCGGGGTCGGCGCATCGCTGTTAAAACGATAGCCGCATTCCGCCGACGATGTTGCGTGGTGCGCCTGCAAACACGGAACCGGTCGTGTTCGCCAAAACGGAAGCGTTGTTCTGGATGCCGGTCGTGCCGCTAATTGAATTCGCCAAATTCTGGGCTGAACCGATGTATGTCGCGTCGAATAGGTTGCGAACTTCGATATAGACGCTGAAACGTTTGGCGTATCCACCGGTCAATTCGGTGGCGTAGTGCAGATTGGCATTGACGACGATGTATCCCGGCGCTTTCAGCTGGTTGGCGTTGTCGAGGTAGAAATCGCCCTGCGCCACGGTTTCCACGAAGGCCCCTAGGCCGGCTAGAGGGCCGGTCGGGACATCGTAGCCGACCCGCGCCAGGAGCTGGTGGGCGGGAACCCCGGGAATGTGGTTACCCGCGCGATCGAACCGTCGCGTCAGGCTGCCGGCGCTCAGCTGCTCGGTGTAGCGGGTGTAAATCTGGTCATCGAAGCCGTAGGCGAGCGTCCCGCGCCAGCCGGGTGCGAAGGCCCAGTCGGCGCCGACCTCGATGCCGCGATGCTCGGAGGCGGGCGCGTTGAAGGTGTAGGTCTGCAGGCCGGCCCCGGGCGATTGCGAAACCAGCTCGTTGCGGAAGAACTCGTAGAAGCCGGTCACGCTGAGGCGCAGTGTCTCGGTCGGCGTCCAGTCGAGTCCGAGATCGAAGCCGAGGTTCTCCTGGGTCTGAAGCTGGGTGTTGTTGCCGGGGAGGCCGGCCGGCGTCACGAACAGGTTCGACGCTGCGGGCGTCGCGTAGCCGGTCGCGACCCGTCCACGCAGCGCCCAGGTTTCGTCCGGCCGGTAGACCAGCGCCAGCTCGGGAGCGACATTGAGGAACGACCGGTCGGCATTCGCCAGGGCCCGGGTCGTTCCGCTCGCCGTGTAGCTGTAGGCGAGGTTGCGGCCGGTGATGGTGGTGTTTTCGGCGCTGACGCCTAGGACACCGGTCAACCGCTCGGAGAGAGCGAGTTCGAGCCGCGCCTGACCGCCGAAGTTCGACTGTGCGGCTTCTTGATCGCCGATCAGCGCTCCAAGCCTCGGGCCGAGATAGGGCGCACGGTTGTAAGTCGCGATGTGGTTGTCGATCGTGTTGTAAGCCAGCGCCACATAGCCGGTCGCGGGCAGGCCGAACAGGTCACCCTTGCGGGTGAGGTCGGTCAGGAAGTTCCAGGACGGATATGATCCCTGCGACGACGTCAGGTAGAAGGGCTGGTTGAAGTTGCGCTCGTCGAAGCCGAGTTGCGTGCGCCACGTGGTGAAGGCGTCGAGATCGTGTTCCCAGCGCGCCGCGACGACGGTCCGGCGGTCGTTGCGCCCAAATCCGCCCTCGTCGGCGGTGACCGGCACGGTGGCCCCGAAGGCGCCGTTGCGGAACAGGTTGAAGGTCGTGCAGCCCGGCGCCGCAAGGGCCGCCGCCGTGCAGCCCCGCTGGTACGGGTTGATCCGGTACTGCGCCAGCGACGATCGGGACGGGATGTTGGCGTCGAGGGTGTTGTTGATCACCTTGAGGGTGAAGCGATTGTCCGGCGTCGGCGTGTAGCTCGCCAGCAGGTTGATGGTCTGCGTGTCGTAGCTCGCATGGTCCTGATAACCGTTGGCGCGCACATCGCTCGCGAACAGGCTGATCTCGAACGGACCGCTGACGCCGCCGACCGTGAAATAATTGCTGAGATAGCCGAAGCTGCCGGCATCGACTCCGATCTCGTAGCCGTCGATCTCCCGGCCGGTGCGGGTGCGGAACGCGATGGCACCACCGGTGGCGTAATTGCCGAACAGGGGCGATTGCGGCCCGCGGAACACGTCGATGCGGCTATAGGCGTGCGGATCAGTGAGGTCGAAGCGTGAGGCGCCGTCCGGTTGCGTCAGGATGAAGCCGTCCTCCAGCACCACGGTGTTCTTGATCACGCCGGTGGAGCGGGCGTTGTTGCCACGGATGGAGATGATCACGTCGCGGCCGCCATTGCCCTGGCGCACGCTGACGCCCGGGCTGTTGACCAGCACGGAGCCGATGCTGGTCGCCGGCCTGTCCGCGATGGTGTTGGCGCGGCCGATGGCCGTGACGACCTCACCGGCCGGGTGCTCGATGACCGCTGGCGCCGAGCCCGGCGGTCCCGCCACGCCGAAGGCGGGGGGCGCGACCCGTCCGGCGGCGGGAGCGGCCTCGCCTTCGACGGAGAGTTCCTCCAGCGTCACGGAGGTTTCCCCCAGGGCGGGGAGGGGGCTGCCGGCCAGCAGCAAGGCGACAGTGCCGCGGCGTAGGGCGGCCGGATCGATGGACATGGCGTGAACTCGTCTGATCGGAGGGGGCTTCGGCCAGCGGGGTGGCCGCGTGCGGTTGGGGCGCGATCAGGCGGCGATGGGTGGTGCCCGCGGACGGGCGGCGATGCGGTTTGCGCGCACGGAGTGCGCTGGCGGCGGGATCGGCCACGCGACGACGTGCCAGCGCAGGCTGCGCGCGCTCTCCGGCGCGAGCGGCACCGGGGGCGGCGCGAGACCGGCACGGCAGAGCTGGCACAGGGCACAGCTCGGCGCGGCCGGCGCCGATTGCGCGTCCGGAGCACCGGCCTCGGCGCGATCCGGCGCGTGCCCGCACAGGATCGCTCCGGGCAGGCCCTCGGGCCCGGACAGCATCAGCCGGAGTGCCCCGACCGGTGCCAGCGCCTGGACCCAGAGGGCGAGGGCGATCAGCGCGACGCCGAGGAGACCCGTTGACCGGTGGATGAGGCTGAATGTGAGGGGCGGCACGGGCATCGAGCCCGCTTGAACGGCTTCAGGCCACCACCCGTCGTCGCAGGTGCTGCGCGGCGCGGTCGAGTCCGAGCATGATCAGGATTGCGAGACCGGTCAGCGGGAACAGGGCGCCGAGAGCCAGGATCAGGACGGTGACCGTCACGGCCGTGCGACAATCCTGTGGCCAGGGCGGGACCCCGAGCCCGCCCGCGGGGCGGCGCTTCCACCACATCGTCCCGGCGGTGACGGCGAGCAGGATCGTCCCGAGGCAGAAGGCCAGCATGGCGAACTGATTCGCGCGGCCCCAATGCTCGCCCTTGTGGATCCCGATCCCGTATTGGATGGCTTGGCCGACCGGGCCAAGATCGGCGAATCGCACATCGAGCAGCGGTGCGCCGGTATATTGGTCGAGGGCGATCACCCGCTGGCGGGCGACGTCGCGGGGGTAGACCGAGGCGGCGTAGACCCCGTCGGCCCCGACCGGCAGGGACAGCTCGTAGCCCCGGGGCATCCCGCTGCGCGCCAAGATCCCGGCGGCCCGGTCGATCCCGATCGTCTCCGCCGCGGGGGCGGCCGGCCCGGAGCGGGGGACCGGAGCGTCCTGCAGGGTCCAGCCCGAATCGGTGAGCCGGTCGTGCAGCGGGACGGTCGAGACCGGGCGGTGCGCCCAGAGGGCGGCGGGCTGGCCAAGGCCGGCGGCATTCGACCACGTGCGCAACTGCTGGCCCCACCAGATCGACCAGGGCAGGCCGGTGAGCGCCAGGAACAACAGTCCGGCCCCCGCGAGGAAGCCGGTGACGGCGTGGAGGTCGCGCCACCAGACCCGGCGCCGGGGCGTCCCGCGCAGGCTGATCACGCCACCGCTCCGGCCGCGGGGCCACCACAGATAGACACCCGTCACGACAAGGATGATGGCAAAGCCCGCCACCACCTCGATCAGCGCGTTCACCAGGGGTCCGAGATAGGCGAGGCTGTGCAGCCCGCGGATGACCGCCATGACCTCCTGGTCCCGGCGCACGCGATCCAGCACGGTGCCGGTATAGGGGTCGAGGTAGACCAGTATCTTGTGCTCGCCCTCGGCCATGGTGACCACGGCGGAATGCTCGGGCGTCGCCGGATCGGTATAAGTGATCGGCGCCCCGTCCGGCACGGCCTGGCCGGCGTTGAAGATCAGGCGATCCGGGCCCAGGGGCGGCATCGCGCGGACGGGCACGCGCGTCCGGTAGGCGAACAGGCTGCCGTTGATCTCGTCCTTGAACAGGTAAATCGATCCCGTGGCCGAGAGGGTGATCAGGAACGGCAGGCACAGCAGGCCCGCGTAGAAGTGCCACCGCCACACGGCCCGATAGACGGCCTCGGTGGCGGCGCGCAGCGCGCCGGCCGCCCCGTAGACGGGGGCGCTGCCAGTCAGGAGGAATGACATGGAATGGGTCCGGAACTGAGCGATCGGGAACGGGATCGTCAGGCTGCGGGCGGACCTCGAGCGCTGCCGGGGCGCGGTGGCGGGCCGGTTCTCAGGATTTCGGCTTCGGGCCGCCAGACGAGCTGCGTCGCCGCGGGGGCGGGCAGGGACACGCCGGTCGATGGGGTATCTGGCAGCGTCAGGGCGCCGGCCTGCACCAGCGTGCAGCAGGCGTGCACATGGACGGGCACGGCTGGCACACCGGGATCGCCCGCCGCATGCTCGGCACAGAGCACCGTTCCGGATCCCGGGAGCAGGCGCGCCGGCGCGGCGAAGCCCAGGAAGGCCTGGATTAGCAGCGCGTAGAGCGCGATCACACTCATGATCGCGCGGCCTTCGACCATTCGGGGCGGGCGCCTGCGCATCCGGCGATCTAGGCGGCGGTGCCGCCACCCGTCAATGCGGTGCCGGACTGGAGATCGTCCCGGTACCGGGTCCCGGCGTGCCGTTAAGGCATGATCGGCGGGTGGTAGGTCAGCGTGAAAGCGAGCGCCCAGAGCAGGAACAGAACCAGCGGCAGGTGCACGATCAGCTGCAGGAAGCTGAAACCGACGATGTCGCGCGCCTTCAGGCCGAGGATACCAACCAACGGCAGCATCCAGAACGGGTTGATCAGGTTCGGCAGCGCCTCGGCGGCGTTGTAGATCATCACCGCCCAGCCGAGATGAACCTTCAGTTCGTTGGCGGCCTGCAGGACATAGGGCGCCTCCAAGAGCCACTTGCCGCCGCCCGAGGGCACAAAGAAGCCGAGAATCGCCGAGTAGACGCCCATCGTCAGCGGGAAGGTGCCGGTGGTGTTGAGGCTGACGAAAGCGTGGGTGATGGCGTCGGACGCGGAGGCGCCGGCGGCGTTCTTCGGGCCGGTCAGCATGCCGCTGATCGCGGCGTAGAGCGGGTACTGGATCAGGATCCCGGCGGTGGCCGGCACGGACTTCGCGACCGCAACGAGGAAGCGCTTCGGCCGCCAGTGCAGCAGCAGGCCGAGGGTGAGGAACAGCAGGTTGTAAGTGTTGAGGTTCGAAATCGCCACGATCCACGATTGGCGGGCGAATTCCTGCACGATCCAGCCGCCGGCGATGACCACGAGGAGGATCGTGAGGATCGGCGAGTGCTCCAGCCACTCGCCGGGCTGGCGGGCAGGCGGAATGTCGTTCGTCTCCCGGGCGACGTCGACGCCGAGCGTGTCGGCGGTGACGGCCGTCTCGCGGCGCGGCGCGGAGGCGTACGCGATGGCGATTGAGACGACGAACAGGATCGCGGCGACCAGCATCGATTGCCACAGGAAGATGGTCTCGCTGAACGGGATGACGCCCGAGATGGCGAGGAGGTTCTTAGTCAGGCTCGCCGGGTTCGCCTGGAGCTGCGCCGCCGAGGAGCTGAGCCCCAACGCCCAGGTCGCGCCGAGCCCGAGATAGGCGGCCGCGCCTGCGGCCCGGTAATCCATGCGCAGGTCCGTGCGGCGGGCGAGCGCCCGCACCAGCAGGCCGCCGAAAATCAGGCTGAGGCCCCAGCTGATGAAGGAGGAGATCATCGTGGCGCCCGCTACGAACGCGACCGCGCCTCGTCCGGTCTTCGGGACCTGGGCGAGCCGCTCGATCAAAGCCTGGACGGGCGGCGACGTGGCCACGACGTAGCCGCCGATGGTGACGAAGGCCATCTGCATGGTGAAGGGGATCAGGCTCCAGAAGCCGTCCCCGAAGCTTTTCGCGATTGCGGCCGGCTGAGCGCCGTTGGCGAGGGCACCCAGCGCGACGATCACCACCGCGATGGCGACGAAGATGAACGCGTCCGGAAACCAGCGCTCCGCCCAATTCGTGAAGCGCACCCCGAGCCGTTCCAGGGAGCCTGCGGAGCCGTCGCTGCCGGGATCGGCCGCGGCAGTGCTGCCCTTGCGGATGGGGTTGGCCGGAACGGTCGCCATCAAATTCCTCCGAGACCGACTCTAGCGGTCGGTCGCGGAAGGCAGGATGGCGCTGGCCGGAACGAACTCAAGTCGAAAACTGACGCGGGAGCGTAACAGCTTGGTGGAACTGTGAGACGCGATTTCGGAACAAGACTCAAAGTTCCACCCGCGCTCTGCGCGAGAAGCCGTTATATTGCTCGTTGCCGCTCCAAGCCCGTCAATCGCCGCCGATCCGTGGCCGGGCCGAGCCTTGACGTATCGGCAGCGGCGTTCTGCAGACCGGCAATGCGTGCTGCGATGGTCGATGCGATGTGAGGGCGCCTGCACTCCTTTGAATGTCCAGGATCAACGCGACACGCTTCATGACCTGTCATGGACCCGTCTTTCGCGTCGTCAAATATCCGCGCATCTCAATTGATGGCGCTCGCCATTGCTGTCCGGTTGTTCACCCAAGGTGTCGCCGTATCTCAAGTCGCTATCGATCTCGGGAGCTTTTCACGCCTGCTATGCGGGCAACCTCGGGCAGCTTCGTCTCAGACGCCGCCCGGTTCAGCGCGCGGGTCTGTCCGATCAGTGTCGGGAAAGTCGTGACATCCTTCGGCAGCGTCGAAGCCGCTGCCCAGACCCTGTCCGGCGTCCATGTGATCGGTCGGAGCGTGCCGTGACGCATGCCGGAGATCACGGGACGAACGTTGTCCCAGATGGTCGCGGATCTAGAGCCAAGCGAAAGCAAGTCAGTTCTTATGCCGAAGGTTTCCGTCTGCCGCTGCCAAACTGAGGTGCGGAAGCGACGGCCGCGGCGACATGGTCGGCTGAGTTAGCTATCGGTCGCGAAACGCTGGAAGGGTGGCTGGGGGACCTGGATTCGAACCAGGACTAGAGGAGTCAGAGTCCACCGTTCTACCGTTAAACTATCCCCCAATCGGCCAGAGGCCGGGTCCTACCGTCCCGTCGACGGCTTGGACCAGCTGCGCTGCTGTCAGCGGCGTCAGGCGTGGGCGGTGAGATAGGCGGATTGATCTCTCAGGTCAACCGGTTGTTCGCCGGTTGACGCGGGATCGGCCGCGGCCGTAACCCTGGGGTCGCGGATGCCGTTGGGAAGGGTGGCCGAGTGGTTTAAGGCAGCGGTCTTGAAAACCGCCGTGGGGGCAACTCCACCGTGGGTTCGAATCCCACCCCTTCCGCCAGCATTCTGCTTAGCTTCGAGCGCCACGATGGGCGCTGCGATCAGGGCTCGCGGCCCGGCAATCCATGCTCGTCAGTCGAAGCGGCGCGAACGCGTTACGTTCGTCGGCATGCCCTCAGCGGACAGATAGCGCCGTATCAGATGCCTCGCTCCGGAAATGCCTGGCCGTTCGATGCCGAACGTGACATTTTTGCTGTCTGCAAACGCGTGGGCGAATCGATCAGAGGCAATAGAGCGGCGCCTCAAGCGCTGTGTCGACGCTGGCGGACCTTCGGCGCGGGCGATGTTTTTTCCCTCTGGCGAACTGCATTTCGAAGGGCCGCAACCATGAGTTCGGTCTGCGATTCCAGTGCACGCTGGCTGCGATCGTGCCGAGTTGTTCGCCAAGCCATCAGAAACCCGACGAAGGCCGCCGCCAGGCTCGCCACGAAGGGGGCGATGAACACAGCAACCAGAGTTCCGTACGGCATCAGGATGATCACGCTGGCGATCCCTGTGCCGATTGCGACCGCTAACAGAACGATCATCGGAACTTCACTCCTAAAGTCGATGACCACCTGAGCGGGGTCACCGTATCTTCCTACAGAATCTTGGTTAATCCAATTGCAATGCCGATGCTTTCGGCTGGGGTAAGCGCCAGATCTCCCTCCGATCAATTGTCGTCCGGATACTGACCCGTCATTCCATAACGTGGGCTGAGTTTCGCATGCGAGCCACGTTGGGAACGATACTTGGTCACGTCGGAACGTACCACATACCATCGCAGCGGTCCGATGCTCTCTTACATTTCTCGAAAATAAATACTACGCAGTAGACATCGCTCAAGATCTAAAATCGCTTTGTGTCGTGTCAGTATCCGGCTCCCGTCGAGCATTGGAACCAGATAAATATGGAATCACCCGCCCCCGTCTCTCGATTCTCAATCAGTTGCTGCAACAAGGGCAGGCTACAGCTTCACTGAAAATGTTGGTTCGTGAGCTGTCAGTGATTTGCGTTTTGATACAAGACCAAAATCTGAATGTATAATAACATCAGTATTACTGAATAAACTGAATGCTCGCGTTGCTGGTGGTATGTGGTAGGCGCAAAGCCGGATGAACCACCGTGAATCGAGCGCGACGTTACGTTCCCATCACGGACCAGTCGCCGCGCGTAGCCGAGTTGATGGTACTCCCGGAATGTCCATCGCGGATGTTCTTAGAGCCGACAAGATACGCGTTGCCAGTATGGCCCGGGCGGTATCTCACTTGCCGGTCAACTACTGGATTCTCGGCCCGGGAACGTGTCTCCATGATCGATCGGACGGAAATGGAGTTCTGCGCATCCGATAATTTTGCTGTCGCAATCAAGCCGCCTGACTTCGATTGCTGCCTGAGCGCTTGTTAGTAGCGATACGCAGGCGATTCCGCGCCCTCGAATGCTGTAGCTTCAGCGCGTCTGAATGTTGCCGATCCCGCGACATCGAAAAGGCCGCTGCGCTTTTGAGATGCGACGTTTCAAGAGGTCAGCGTCGCCGATTGGGGTTCGACGTTACCGCAACCGATCGCCCCCAGCGTCGGAGAATTATAAAAAAAGCCGACCGGGATGAATCCCGGCCGGCCTTGTTCTGTTTCAGGTACCGCTTAACGCAGGAGCTGAAGAACGCCCTGCTGTGCAGAGTTGGCCAGCGACAGAGCCGAAATACCCATCGACTGACGGGTCGACAACGCCTGCGAGTTGGCCGCTTCCTGGTTCAGATCGGCGTTGGTGAGGTTTGCCGAGCCGGTCTGCAGCACGTTGATGAGCTGCTTCGAGAAGTCCTGACGATTCTGCACGACCGAGAGGTTCGAACCCAGCGTGCTCGCCGCCGAGTTGAGCGTGGCGCCCGCGCCGGTCAGTGCCGTGAGCGTGCTGTTCACGTCGGAGTTGAGCAGGAAGTTGCCCAGCCCGTTCGCGCTGGCCGTGCTGTTCGAACCCGTGATCGCGGTGAGACCCAGGCCGCTGGCGGTGGCGTCGACCGAGGCGACATCCAGCTTGGAGCTGCCGGTGTCGTTGAACTTGACGGTCAGGTTATTGCCGGTGCCGGCGATGAGGTTGACACCATTGTAGCTCGCGTCGCTGGCAAGCTGAGAGATCTGGTTCAGAAGGTTGTTGTACTGCGTGGCCAGCGACTTCCGCTGCGACACGCCGGAGACGGCGAGATCGCTGCTGACGACCGAGGTGCCGGCCGTGCCGTAGCTCGATTGCTGGGTCGAGGAGGATGCAAAGCCAAGCGTCGCCTCGCTGGCAGAATTCGCGAACTCGACGTCCGCCTGGGCATTCAGGACGATTTTCGTGCCGGTGCTGTCGAGGGAGAAAATGGCGCCCGCACCGAACGAGCCAGCCGAAGTCGTGCTGGCGGAGGAGACGGCCGCGTTCAACGCCGAAACAGTCGCGGTAATGCTGCTGGACACCGCGGCGGACACCGAGGTGCCGTTGACGAAGAACGTGACGTTGCCGGTCGAGGCCGTGTTGTATGCGTTCGTTGCGGTTCCGGTCGTCGAGAGCTGGGTCGAGAGCGCCTGGTTGGCGATCGACTTGGCCTGATCGACCAGTTTCTGGATCGAAGTGATGCCCTGGTTGGCCGCCTGGATCGCCTGGACGCCGTTCGACACGCCGTCGAGCAGGGTGTTCAGGGACGAAGACCGGGAATCAAGGGCCTGCGACGTGAAGAAGTTCGTCGGATTGTCGAGCGCCGAATTGACCGTCTTGCCCGTCGCAAGACGGTTCTGTGTGGTCGCCATCAGGGTGGCGGTATCCTGCAGCGAGAGCAGGTTCTGACGTGTGGCGGCCGACAGGGTGATCGAAGACATGGTCGAATATCTTTCTGATTTGTGCCACCCGTTTCTCGGGTACGGCAGTTATCGCGCCGCAGAAGTTTCTCGGTAGTTAAGACGGCCCGCTTTTCCTGAGTATGCGGTCTGATCCTTAATTGATCATTGCTGATGAATTGCGAATTGTCTCAATTTTCGAACACGTTGAGGATCTATTAACCATCAGGCGACATGATCGCGTCAGCTGCCCCGCACCGACGAAGCCTGCTTGGAGGCGATCCAACGGGCGCCGATGTAGAGGGCGTGGCCGCATTCCGTTTGGAGCTCGACCGTGATCGTTGAAGCGCCTGTCGAGGTTAGCACCCCGCCCCATTGCGCGCCCGAGACGTTCCCGCACGTCGCGGTGGCGATCCCGTGCGGAACTATGGTCCACGCGGATTTTGCCGTCAGCCTCGGCTCGATGATGCATTCGCTGGGCGAAATGCCGATGTCGATTGTTGTCGGGAAATCCTCAATCGTTGCGGATGCGCGCAACATGGGTCTGGACTTCGCACAGAAACACAAGGCAGATTACATACTTTTCATCGACAGCGATATGACGTTCCCGCACGATGCTTTGCTCAAACTTCTCGTTCGGAATGTCGATATCATAGGCGCGACATACTCTCGGCGGACCGCGCCATTCCATTTCCTCGGCGATATCCTGCCCGAACAACCGGCTGACGCGCCGAAGGGATTGCTCGAGATGGCGCGTATCCCAACGGGGTTCCTGTTGGTCAAAGCTACAGTCTTCGAGCGACTCCGGCGTCCCTATTTCCGCTTCCGTGTCGATGAGGAAGCTGGCGTCAACATCGGCGAAGATTATGATTTCAGCGACCGGGTCCGTGCCTTGGGCTTCCGGATCTGGTGTGACCCGCTGCTCAGCAAAGAACTCGGGCATATCGGCGAGCAATCCTTCAAGCTTTGAAAGATTTCTACACGGTCAGTAAACTTATGCGGCCCGTGCGGGCCTTACATGCGTGCGCGATGACCGAGAGGGGCAAATCCCCGGCCTCAGCGCCGCCTTGCAGGCGGTAGATGAAAGCTGAGGTATATCGGGTTTCTTGAGGGCGACGACCGGTGGCTGCCACGATACCTCGACGTAGCCATGCGTGCCCTCGAATCTTCAGACTTCGTTTTCTCAGCACAGCTTGAGGTTGATGAAGCGCTGCAGGTCGTGCGCATTGATGATCTTCCGACGCCGTCCGGATGGCTCATGCGGCGACGCACCTTCGGACAGGTTGATGAGACCGGTCCGGCGTCCAAATGGCACTCTGACAACGAATGGCTGGGTCGTCTGGCGCGACCCGGGTTGCGCCGAGGCCATCATCGCGCGAGCTGAGCCCCGCGATTCGCTCGCACAATGATGGCTCGGTGAAACGCAGCAAAAATCCCCTGCATGTGCGGATGCTTGTAGGGAAAGAGATCCACGGGATCCATGTCGTGGATAACCATGCCCGTGTCGGCTTCAAAGATCAGTAGACAGCCGTTGCGATCCTCGGCGCAATCGAGAATGAGATGGTCGAGCCCCATACGGCGGTGGATTTCGGCGAAGGCGTCCCGGTGCCGGGGCACGAAGAGGTCATCGAAGGCGGCCATCGCCCTGGCTTCAACCTCTCGTTTTGCGGGATCATCGGCCATGCCCGCGTTCAGGTAGTGGATCATCCAGTGATCCCGCAGGGCCAGGTGACACAGGTAAGGGGCACCGTCGATGAGAACAATCCTGAGCTTCCTGAAGAGGCCATCCGTCCCGCTATAGTCGCAGAACTGCGAGATGTAGAACGCCACTGCTTCAGTGCGCGCGCAATAGTCCCTCAGGCTTTCAGGCCCGTCGACCTTCTGCAGCGCGTTGCCGGCATGCGTATCGAAGGGTCGGATGAGCACCGGGTAGCTCAAACCCGCCGGCAGCTCGAAGTTGCTGGAGATGAGATCTGATTTCGTCGCGCGCGCGATGGTGGGGATCACAATGCCGTTCGCGCCAGCCAGCGCTTCCGCCAATCCGTGCCGGGATGTCTTGAGAACGGCGCGCGGCTGGTTGATCACCGGCCGGTCCCAGCGCGAGGCAGCAGAGGCCAGGGCCTCCAGCAAGGGCTCATGCGCGGTGGCGTAGGCGACGCCGACGATGCACACGTCGTGAGCCGGCAGGGGATACGGAACAGCCTCGCCAGGCAGCACGAACAGGTATTCGACCCGGAAGCTCGCCTCATCCAGCAGGAAATCGATCGGCGTGTTGGCCATCAGATCGCCGGCCGTGACGATCACGAGAATCCGCGTCGTCGCCTCCGGCCTGTTGCTCAGAAGCTCGAAGTGTCGGTTGCTGCGCAAAACGTCCCGCTGAAGCTGCAAGGCTTCGTCGAAGCGGTGCATCAGCAGCAGGATGGTCGCGAGGTCGAGGGCCGTTCCGGCCTCCAACACACCCTTCTCGGATCGGGCCAGAATCGCGCCGGCTCGGGCGGCCATATCCGCGCCCTCAAAGGCCGCTCGGATGAGGCGGGCGGGTCCGATCATCGGACTGGGGGCCGATTGCTCCCATGCTGGCGAGGACATCAGATCACTCCGGCCGATATCATGCATGTCCGTGGCGACGTCGCGCGCAGGAATAACGTGTAGCCTTTCGACGGGCGAGGAAGCTTCATACGATCACCGCGCGAAATTGGCTGACCCGCTCGGAACGCTGCACGTGATCCGCCGCGGGCCCATCATACCGACTGGCCGCGCGGGGCGCTCGTCGTGCCCCGCCTCAGCGGCGCCGTGAGGACGGTGCCGCCCGCCGGAACGCATCCGCGAGGGCTCCGCCCGGCGCCCCATTCACCGACGGCTGCGGATGGGCCGGCCGCGATTGTGCCCGCGCTTCCTCGGGGCGCCGCGCCGGCGGCTCGATCGCGTCGTCGAGGCGCATCGACAGTGCAATGCGTTTGCGCGGGACATCCACGCTCAACACCAGGACACGAATCACCTCGCCGATCCGTACGATCTCGGTGGGGGACGCGATCCGGCGGCGGGCCATCGCCGAGATGTGGACGAGCCCGTCCTGATGCACGCCGATATCCACGAAAGCTCCGAACGCCGCGACGTTGGTCACGACGCCTTCGAGCTGCATACCGGGTTTCAGGTCGCCGATCGTTTCGACGCCCTCCTGGAACTGAGCGGTCTGGAACACCGGGCGCGGATCGCGGCCAGGCTTCTCCAGCTCGGCGATGATGTCGCGCACGGTCGGCAAGCCGAAGCGGGCATCGACGAAGGTCTCAGGGGTGAGTTTCGCGAGCGCTGCCGAATTGCCGAGCAGGACGCGGATATCGCTTTCGGTCGCCTGCAGGATTCGGCGCACCACCGGGTAGGCCTCCGGGTGGACGCCGGACGCATCGAGCGGGTCGTCGCCTTCACGGATCCGCAGAAAGCCGGCGGAGAGTTCGAAGGTTTTCGGGCCGAGGCCCGCCACGGCTTTGAGCGCAGATCGGGCGCGGAACGGCCCGTGCGCATCCCGATGCGTCACGATCCGTTCGGCCAAGGCCGTGCCGAGGCCGGATACCTGCGCCAGCAGGGCAGGGGAGGCCGTGTTCACGTCGACGCCGACGGCGTTCACGGCATCTTCCACGACCGCCGAGAGCGAGCGCGACAGCTTCGCCTCACTGACGTCGTGCTGGTACTGTCCGACGCCGATGGATTTCGGATCGATCTTCACCAGTTCGGCCAGGGGATCCTGCAAGCGCCGGGCGATCGACGCGGCGCCGCGATGGGAAACGTCGAGCTCCGGCAATTCCTTGGCGGCGATCTCGGAGGCCGAGTAGATCGAGGCACCGGCTTCCGACACGATGACCTTCGCGAGCTTCAGATCGGGATTGTCCGCGATGATCTCGGCGGCGAGCCGGTCGGTCTCGCGGGAGGCGGTCCCGTTGCCGATAGCGAGCAGCTCGACACCGTGGAGACGGCAGAGCCGGCCGAGCGCGGTCACGGCTTCGCGCCAGCGGCGCTGCGGCTCATGCGGGTAGGTCGTCTCGACCGCGACAATCCGGCCGGTCCGGTCGGCCACCGCGATCTTCACGCCGTTGCGATAGCCCGGATCGAGCCCCATTGTCGCCCGACCGCCGGCAGGCGCCGCCAGAAGCAAGTCCTTCAAGTTCCCAGCGAAGACTCTCACGGCCTCGTCCTCGGCTCGCTCGAACAGCCGGCTGCGCATATCCTGCTTGATTCCGGTGCGGATCTTCGTGCGCCAGGCACTGCGCACGGTGTCGAGCAGCCACGCATCGCCCGGGCGGTTGAGCGCGGCGACACCGAAACGCCGGCATATCGCCGTCTCGAACGGCCCCGGAATCCCGGACGTGGAGTCCTCACCCTCCGCCATGAACCCGATATCGAGCACTTCCTCGCGCTCGCCGCGGAAAACCGCCAGGATGCGGTGGGAAGGCATCCGGTCCAGGCGCTCGGTCCAGGCGAAGTAGTCCGAGAATTTGGCTCCATCCTTGTCCTTGTCCTTGCCCTTGCGGACCTGGGAGACGAGCTGGCCGCTGCGCCAGTAATCCGCGCGCAGGCGCCCGATCAGGTCGGCGTCCTCGGCGAAACGCTCGATCAGGATCGCCCGGGCGCCCTCCAGCGCCGCCGCCACGTCCGCGATGCCACGCTCGGCGGCCACGAACGATGCGGACACCTGCTCTGGAGAACGCTCGGGATGCTCCAACAGCGACTGGGCCAGTGGGGCGAGGCCGGCCTCGCGGGCGGTCTGTGCCTTCGAGCGCCGCTTGGGCCGGAACGGAAGGTAGAGATCCTCGAGGCGGGCTTTCGTGTCCGCCGACGCCAGGGCCGCGGCGAGGGCCGGATCCATTCGGCCCTGGGCCTCGATACTATCGACGATCGCGCGGCGGCGGTCGTTCAGATCGCGCAGATAAGACAGGCGCTCCTCCAGCCTGCGCAGCTGCGTGTCGTCGAGTCCGTCCGTATTCTCTTTCCGGTAGCGCGCAATGAACGGAACGGTCGCCCCACCATCGATGAGCGCCACCGCGGCGGAGACCTGCGCCTCCCGGACGCCGAGTTCCTCGGCGATCAGCGCGTTCACGGCTTTCATGCGATCTCCAGCTGACAGGCGATGCTCGGAAGGGGGATGCCTGACGCGGCAAGCCGTCGGAAACATGGCATCCGTGCAGCTTGCCGGCCTGCCGCGTGCCCGATGATCGGGGCATCGAGCAAACGGTAAGCTTGTGGACAAATAACCAGATGTCCTGTCGAGCCGGCTACATTATTGGGCTCGATGAGTATTTCAAGTTGACAGACGAATAGCGCCGAAGGGTGAGACATCCTGATCAAACGGATATCGCCTCCGTCGCGCGACTGGACTTGAGCCGTGTGTCGCGCTGCGCCGCGGATCTTGACGACACGCGAGGCATGTCATCCCGATGTCACCGGTTGATGCAATGTTCGACCGTCGCATGCTGGGAAAGGCAGGCGCCTCGTGCAATTCGAGATACGCGAGACCAGCCGGTCGCTGTGGTCCTGGGTTCTCTTGAACGAGACCGCCGAGACCGTCCTAGAATCCCGCCGGAGCTTTCCGTCGCGGGCGCAGGCAACCGCGGCCGCGCTGGCCTTCTCGCAATTGGTGGGTCGCGCCGGGCGCACCCTGACGGGCGGCGCGCGCCAGGTCGGCTTTCTGTAGACGCCGGAGGCCGTTCAGGTTCTGTGGCGGATCAGGCTCACGACGCTTAGGCAGGCGATCGCGCAGCCGACCCCCATGGCGCCGAGGCAGCTGATGGTGCGAACCGGCTCGCCACGGGCGAGCACGATGGCGACCGCGAGAGGCAGGAGGAGGAAACCGAGCAGCAGGGTCATGGCGTGTTCCGGCGCGCGAGGTCCGATCGACGCCCCGAAGTCTAGGCCCGGACTGGTTAATCGGATCTGACGGATGGCGCTGTCGCCCTCTGTGGCGCCCCCCATTGGGTCGCTTCGATGCGTGCCGTTCCCCAGCCCGTCGCCACCGTTATGACGAGCGGCAGCAGGACGCCCCGGCCCGGCACCGGCGCGAGCCGTACGTGCAGGTCGTCGTTTTGGGCCATACGTCGGACCGACGAGCCCTTGGCGCGATGCTCGGCAACCGGAACCCAACGAACCCGGCAATCGAGGGCAGGACCGTGATAAGGACCCTTGTCGACGGCCACCACAGCGCCGCGCGACAGCACCAAATCGGCCCGCACGGCCCCATCGAAGATTGGGATGCGACGGTCGCAGAGCGAAGCCGTCAGCGATGCGGAGCCCTCCGGGACGATAAGCATGCCAACCGGGTCGGTGACGCCAATCAGATCGGCGGGTCTGACCGGCACGCGGTCGGGTTTGGGTGCGGGTTCCGGCTCGACCTCGGCTTTCCGGACCAGCCCGGCATTGTACGCGATCCGCACGAGCACAGGCATGGTGCCGTAGTGGCTATCGATCCGGAACGCGTCCGGCACGGCGGCGACTTTGGATAGGTGTCCCCGAGACTCCGCGCTCCCTGACCCCTGGAAGAACCATCCGGCGAGCCCGGTCAGGCCACCTTCAATCGTGAGCGTGTAGCGATCGTCCGTCAGCGCCGTGGTCAGATCCGCTTGGCCGACCGGCAAGCTCAGGAAGCTGAGGGCATAGTGCACGACGAAGGGCGGTGCCGCCCCGATCCTCGGCGCGCCCTGAGCTTGACCGAACGATCCGCCGCTGAGCGCCAAGGCAGCAGCGATGAGGCCCCTTGTCTGTCCGCGCGGAACCGCCTTGCCCAGAGGCCAAGCCGCGTGCGGAGACGTGCGTCGTCTGGCTTGGCGCCGATGGCGAGAAACGCTCCCGAGCATCCGGCAGCTCCCTCACACCCGCCCAACCGGGACTGCCGGTTCGAGGCCCGTCAGCCCAGCCGGACCAGTCGGTCAATCAGCGACCGGTCATGCAGCAACGCCATGCGCTCCCGCGGTGTCAGCCACGTCCGCGCCTCCTCGACCGTCTGCGCCTCGGAGACCTTGGCGGCGGCGAGTGTCCGGTCCGGGTCGATCGCACCGCGCGGCCGGTCCCGGCCCGGCGGCAGCATCCGGCTATGTGCATCCGCAAGATCGGGATCGGCCTGGAGCGCCGTGAGCGCGTCCGATCCGTCGAAACCCAGCTCCGTGTTGCGGGCGGTCAGGGCTCCGGCGCGAATCGCGATCGCCGGGGGCGTGGCCTCCTCCGGCGTGGCGAGCAGGCGCCGCCGCTTGAGCGACAGGCCGAGACCGAGTTGGCCGCTGGCCCAGGAGATCGGGATGGCCAGAACCAAGCCCAGGATCGTGGGGCTCATCCAGAGGAACAGCGACGTGGCGATGGCGAAGGCCGCGCCACCGGCCACCAGACCCAGGACCATGTGCCAAGCGTGACGGGCCACGATATCGCGCAGCGGAATCGAGCCATCGTCGCGGCGCTGCGGGTTCCAGCCGGTATCGCGCCCGAGCAGGATGTCCATGACCGAACTCGACTGGATCACCATCGCCACCGGCGCCACCAGCGCGGAGAGCAGGATCTCGACGAGGCTCGATAGGATCACCCGTCCCGCGCCGCCGCAGGCCCGCCGTACCGCACCATCGCGCAGGGCGACGATCAAGCCGAGGAATTTCGGGGCCAGCAGCACCGCCATGGTCAACCCGAACAGTTGCAGGGCGCGCACCGGGTCGAACCGCGGGAAGACCGGCGAGAAGCCGGCGCCGCCGAAATAGTCCGGCCGTTCCGTGGCGGTCTGGAGCACCAGCAGGATACCGATCACGAGTTGCAGCAGCCAGAGCGGCGACGCGAGGTAGCCGGCGATGCCGGTGGCGAAGTGCTGGCGGGTCGCCGGGTGCAAGCCGGCCGCGCCGATCACCCGAGCGTGCTGGAGGTTGCCCTGGGCCCAGCGCCGGTCGCGGACCGCCACATCGATTAGCGAGGGCGGGCTCTCCTCGTAGGAGCCTTCCAGGCGGTGCAGCATGTAGACCGCCCAGCCGGCCCGGCGGATCAGCGCCGCCTCGACGAAGTCGTGCGACAGGATATGGCCACCGAACGGTGGCTTGCCCGGAAGATCGGGCAGGCCGCAGGCCTCCGCGAAGGCGCGGGTCCGGATGATGGCGTTGTGGCCCCAGTAATTGCCGTCCCGGCTAGACCACGCCGCGAGCCCGGCGGCGATCACCGGCCCGTAAATCCGCGCGGCGAATTGCTGAAGCCGGGCAAACAGCGTGTTGCGATTGATGATCAGCGGCAGCGTCTGGATGATGCCGGCATCCGGATCCGCCTCCATGGCGGCGGCAAGCGCCACGATGGCCGGACCGCTCATCAGGCTGTCGGCGTCGAGCACGAGCATGTGGTCGTAGCGGCCGCCCCAGCGCGTGACGAAGTCGCCGATATTCCCCGCCTTGCGGTGATGGTTCTTGGGCCGGTGGCGGTAGTAGAGGCGCGCATCCGGCCCGAGCCGCGTGCGCAGGTCGAGGAAGGCGCGCTCTTCCGCGACCCAGGCATCGGCCAGCGTCGAATCCGACAGCACGAACCAGTCGAAGTGTCCGCCGAGACCCGTGGCCTCGACCGCCTCGCGCATCGCCTCGACGCCCGCAAAGGTGCGGGCTGTCGCCTCGTTGTAGACCGGCATCAGGATGGCGGTCCGGGTGGTCAGCGCGGCCGGGATCGCGGGGAGCCGCTCCCGGCGCAGCAGCGCCGCGAAACCGAGCAGCGCACTCGTGAAGGCCAGGGCGATCCACGAGAAGGTCAGGCAGAACAGGATCACGAGGACGAGCTGGAGCGCGGTCGGGCTGCCGGAGACCGACACGGTCTCGACCATCTGCCAGCCGCCATAGGCGGTGAGGGCCAGCGCGCCGCCGAAGACCCAGAGGCGCGCGAGCCACGGTTTCCGCGTCCGGCGCGAAGGCCTGTGGCCCAAGGCGGAATCCCAATGTGAGAGGTTTTGGACCGGCATCGCCAGCGGTGCCTCGGGCGGCAGCCCGAAACCGAAGTCCGGTGTGGTCGTTCCGGGCTCCGGTTCGAATCGGATCGTCGAGGTGGGGTAGGTGGTCATCGCGTCCGATTGCACGGTGTTGGCTGAACCTTCGTTAGGTCGCGGCGAAAGCGTCAGGGTGTCCAGCGGAACAGCCATGTTTCGCTGGCCCGGACTTGTCCGCGCCGGAGCGCGAGGCGCAGCTCGCTGGCCTTCTCGCCACCTGGATCGAGCTCGAACAGGATCCGCAGGGTCTTGCGCCCGGGATAACGGTATTGGTCCTGCCGGGTGATCGTGCCGGCTGACGCGCTGAGATCGACGTCGATGTCCCCCGGCTCGAACAGCGCGTCACCCTGGAAGTCGATCGCGAAGAGGCGCCGGTTGCCCGAGCTGCCATGGCCGCAGCGGCTGTCGATGACCCGCGCGATCTCCGCTGGCAACGGGTCGGGCCAGCCCTTCGACCAGTGCTGGCGGCAGAGGAAGCGCATTTCTCCGCCCTTGGCGAGCTTCGCCTTGGGGCGCCAATAGGCGAAGATGTTCTCGTTGAGTTCGGAATCGCTGGGGATCTCGAGGAGCGTCACAGCGCCCTCGTTCCAATCGTCCAGCGGCTCCAGCCAGAGGGAGGGGCGCTGCTCCCAGTGGCGCCGGTCGTCGTCGAAATCGCTGTAGGCGCGGGCCCGCTGCATCAGGCCGAAACCCTTCGGTGCGCGGTCCACGAAGGCCGAGACCTGAAGCGTTTCGGGATTGTGCACCGGACGCCAGATCGGCTCGCCGTTGCCGTTGTGGATCGCCAGACCCTCCACCGAGAAGGCGGCGGCGCGCAGGTCGTCGACGCGGCGGCGGTCGAGCGGACCGAACAGGTAGCTCCCCTGCATGCCGCCGAGCCCGATATGGTCGAGATCGGACCGGGCGAAGACCGTGCCGTCAATTCCGGCGACCGAGGCTTCCCGGCCCGGGGTCAGGGTCAACTTGAACGCCGCCGTGGCGGATTCCGATTCGGCCAGGGCGTGGATGACGATCGGCTGGCCGGGCGTCGGCGTCTCGATGAAGACGGCCCGGAACAGCGGGAACTCCTCGCCACGGGCATCCGCCGGCCGCAAAGCCAGCGCCCGGGCGTTGATCCCGAAATCCTGTCCCTCCGCCACGAGGTGGAAGAACGAGCCGCCCTGAAACAGCGCGAAATCCGAGAGCGCGCCGCCATCGCCGAAGCGCGCGCGCAGCCGGAACCCTGAAAAGGCGGTTTCGGCGTCGAGGTCCGGCAAATCGATCCCCGGGGCCGTGAACGACGCCTTGTCATAAGAGATCGGCCGCACGAAGCCGTTCTCGACCAGATAGAGTGAGACCGGCGTGTCGAAAATCGAGCCCCGCAGCAGCGGTTCGATGCTGTATCCGGTCTCCTGATCGGCCCAGATCGCTCGCCCCTCGGCCGGATGGATCGCCTCGTAGGCGTCGCGCGAGAGAGTCTTCAGGACCGCCGGCAGATCGGTCGTCTTCGGAGCGACATAGGGCGTCTTGGCGCGCGTGCGGGCGAGATCCGTGAGCGTGTTGGCCTCGAAGGCTCCGCCGGGGCCCGGGAGCGCGGGGACCTTCTCCGCATCGGCCGCCATCGCCGCCGGCGTCCAGGATCCGGCGGCCGCGCCCAGCGCGCCGGTGAGGACGACGCGGCGGCTCAAGGCAGCGGGATGGCGGGTCGGGTTCGTCATACGGCCGTCGATCTCTCGTGTCTCACACCGTTCCCGATCCTGCGGTTGTCGGGACGGGTTCCAGGCTCGGGTCCGGTGCGCGCGTCGCAACCGGCGGGGCAGCGTTCCGGATGGGTCTGTATACGGGCAGGCCGTCTGAACCCAGGGTTAAGCAGACGGTTGAACTGCAAGCCGCTCCGTTGACTTACCGCAAGCCGGCTCTCTAATTCGGCCGACCGTATGGAAGCGGGGGAGGCAGCATGGGGTCGTTGCGAGTCACGGGCCACGGCGTGGATCTCGGCGAGAGTCTGCGCGGTCGCGTCGAGGAGCGGATGTCCGCGATACAATCCAAATATCTCGACTCGCATATGAGCGATGCCTGCACCGGCCATGTGACGCTGCGGCGGGATGGAAGCGCCTTCCGGACAGATTGTGTCCTGCATCTCATGTCCGGCCTGACCATCGAGGCGAATGGGTTTGCGCACGACGCAAGGTCGAGCTTCGAACAGACAGCGGAGCGTCTGGAGACCCGGCTGCGCCGGTACAAGCACCGCCTGAAGCAGCATGCCACCGGGCCCAATGACGACGCGGCGGTCGAGGCGGCCTACGCGGTTCTGGCGGCCCCGGACGACGAGGATGACGAGCCGGCGGACGAGGAAGCCCACCCGCCGATCGTCGCGGAAAGCACCCGCACGCTGCAGCGCCGAACCATCGGCGAGGCCGTGACGGCCCTCGATATGACGGGCTCGCCGGTTCTCGTGTTCGTCCATGCTGGCACCGGGCGCGTCAACGTCGTATATCGGCGCAGCGACGGTGCTATCGGCTGGGTGGACCCTCCGAACGCTGTCGACTGACGCGGTGGGTCGGGAGGAACGGAGCCGGAACCGGCCTGTTTCCCGGTCAATTGATGGGCAGGGGCGCGGCCGAGCGGCCGTTGGCGCCCCCGCAACGAGGCCCGTCCTAATCGGGCGGGTGACGGGGCAACGGTCGATCGATGCCAATTCTGGAATTCCTCGACCCCGAGTCGGTCGTGCCGTCGCTGCGCGCGCGGTCCAAGAAGCAGGTCCTCCAGGATCTTGCGGCCCACGCCGCGCGTCGGCTGCCGGCGCTCGGCGAGCGCCCGGTTTTCGATACGTTGCTCCAGCGGGAGCGGTTGGGATCGACCGGGATCGGCGACGGCGTGGCGATCCCCCACGGAAAGCTGCCCGGTCTCGACCGCTTGTTCGGCCTGTTCGCCCGATTCGACCGGCCGGTGGAATTCGAGGCGCTGGACGGCCAGCCGGTGGATATCGCCTTCCTGCTGCTGGCCCCCGAGGGCGCCGGGGCCGATCATCTCAAGGCCCTCGCGCAGGTGGCCCGGGTCCTTAGGGAGCCGGGTATGCTGGCGCATATCCGTGCGGCCCGGGATGCGGGTGCGCTCTACGCCCTGCTGACCCGCTCCACGGCGCCGCAGGCCGCCTGATGCCGCTCATCCGAATCGCCTTACCCCTGGCCCTGATCTCCGGCCTGACGGGTGCGGCCCGGGCGCAGGGTGAGACGACCTGCGGCCGTGATCTGCTCGTCGCCCAGTCGATGCAGCGGCAGGCAATCGAGCAGCTGGAGCAGGCCGACGGCGACGATGCCAAGAACTGCCGAGTCTGGCGTCGACACGTGGAAACCATGCGTCGGGTCTCAGGTGTCTATGGCCGCTGTCTCTCCGGATCGGAACGCAGCGAGCGCCTTGCCCAGGTTCAGGGTTCGGATCGCGAGTTCTCGGCGGTCATCAAGGCGCGCTGCCGCGGTCAGTAGCGCCCAGCCGACACGCGCGGCACCGGCGTGGTCTCAGTCCACACCGCGCATCGCCAGGGGCTCGGCGACCATTTTCACCGGCTTGCCGCGACCGATCAGAATCGCTGCCCGCGACCGCTCCGGATCCGCCTCGAACCGGGTACGAACCCAGCTGGCCAGGAACTTCACATATTCGGACGCGACGAGCTTGGCCGCGGGCGGGCTCCGCCACCACCGGTCGGCATCGAAAGCTTCGGTGACCACCGGGTGGGGCAGGATGCGGTCGCTGTCCCGCAGGGCGTGATCCAGTTCGATCAGCGTGCGCGGCATATGATAGTTCGACGTGACCACCGCGACGGTGTTGAAGCGGTGGGCCCGCATCCAGCGGCGGGTCTCGATGGCATTGCCGATCGTGTTGCGCGCCCGGTAATCGAGATCGACGCAGCAGGCGATCAGGGCATGCTGCGTCGGATTGAGTCGCGCGATCTCGTCGCGGCTGGTGCGCTCATTGACCCCCGTAATCAGGAGGCGTCGGCCATAGCCATTGGCGAGGAGATCGATTGCATCCCCGATCCGTTGCGCACCGCCGGTGAGCGCCACGATTCCATCGACCCGGTCGCTCGGCGTCCGTTCGTGTCGGGCCAATCCGCTCACGAAAATGAGAAAGCCGGCGAACAGGGCCAAGGTCCCGAGCGCAGCGCCAAGACCGCAGACCCCAAGCGCCACGCGTCCCCGCTTGCGCAGCGGCGCCGGGCGGGTGCAGTCCCGCTGGTGCCAAGCCCAGCCGACGACGTCGGGCGTGAGCGGATCCGATGCGCGCAGCATACGCGTGCTCATCCTCCGGAGGATCGGCTTCGATTGCGGCGGCCTGGAGGCGGCGCGATCGTCCGAATCCACACCGCAACGTTTCGGTTGCCAGATCGTAAAGACGCGCGTGAGATCCGCAATGTTCACCCTGCCGGACAGGATGCAGGCGGCTTCAGGCGAGGAAACGTCGCACGGTGATGCGCGAGACGACACCGGTGACGAGGGATGCGATGACGCCGATCAGGAGGACGCTGGCGTAGCCGCGGAGCCCGATCTGGAAGGCGCCGAACAGGGCTTCGACCTCCTGACCCGCCGGTCCCGATCGCGCCGCTCGGGCCAGCAATCCCCCGGCCACGAAGAACAGGATCGCGAGCCCCGCGCCGATGGCGCCGCCGCGTAGACCGAGGCCGAAGAACCGGCGCTGGAAGGCCCGGGCGATATAATCGTCGTCAGCGCCGACAAAATGCAGCACCTCCACCACCTCGCGGTTGCTGGCCATCGCGCCCCTTGTGGCGAAGGTGACCGCGAGCCCCGTCGCTACCAAGACGAGAATCACGAGCCCGATCCCGATCCCCACGAAGGCATTGGCCGCGGTGGAGAGCCGCTGAAGCCAGAGGGCATGGTCGTCGAGGCTTGCGACCCCCGGCAGGGCTTCGAGAAGGCGCGTGCGCAGCCGCCTCAGGTCGGCGCCCTGACCGTTGCCGAGCTTGAGCGCGATCAGCCGCGGCACCGGCAGATCCGAGAGGTCGAGCCCGCTGCCGAGCCATGGTTCCAGCAGCCGTTCGGCCTCGGCCTTCGAGAAGACCCGTGTCTCGGCGATGCCCGGCTCCGCCTTGGCGATGCCTGCGGCCTTGGCCACGTCGGCATCGACGTCGCGTCCCGGCCCCGGGCGGATCTGGATCGTGACCTCCTGCGCGACGTCGCCCTGCCATTGGCTGGCATTCGCCGCCACCATCTCGGCCGCTCCGGCACAGAGACCCGCCAGGAAGGTCAGAATGGCGATCACCGCCGCCAGGGAGCGCCCCGCCGCCGTGTCGGTCGGCACCAGGGGGGCGTTGCGGCGCAGGTTCGCCGGCACCGATGGGACCGGAGCGCCGGCCAGGGGCTGGGGCCGCGCCCGCGGGATCGCCTGTGTGCTCATTCCTCGATCCGAAGCCGGCCGTCACTCAGAACCATCCGGCCGGCGTCGACCGTATCCATGATGCCGAAATCGTGGGTGGCGATGATCACCGACGTCCCGAGCTTGTTCAGCTCCAGGAACAGCCGCAGCAGCCGCCGCCCGAGCCCAGGATCGACGTTGCCGGTGGGCTCGTCGGCGAGCAGCAGGTCGGGCCGGGCGATCAGCGCCCGGGCTATGGCGGCGCGCTGCTTCTCGCCGCCGGAGAGGAGTGGCGGCAGCGCGTGCATGCGCTCGCCGAGGCCGACCCAGCGGAGCAATTCAACCACCTCGGCCCGATAACTCGTCTCCGAACGACCCTGCACCCGCAGCGGCAGTGCCACGTTCTCGTAGGTGGTGAGATGGTCGAGCAGACGGAAATCCTGGAAGACGACGCCCATCCGCCGCCGCAGGCCGGTCAGCGCCTTGGCGGAGATGCCGCTGACCTCCTCGCCGAACACCGAGACGAGGCCGCGGGTCGGCCGCACCGAGAGCAGGATCAGGCGCAGCAGCGTCGTCTTGCCGGCGCCCGAAGGCCCCGTGAGGAACTGAAACGAGCGGGGCGCAATCCGAAAGCTCACGTCCGACAGCACCTCCGGCCCGAGGCCGTAGCGCATGCCGACATTCTCGAACTGCACCACCGGCCGTTCCGCGCCGGGCAGCAGGCTCTTCATGTTCGCCTGTAGGTTCAAGGCCGTGCCGTGTCTCGCCGATCCCGTCGTCCGGCATCGCCGGATCGGCGGGCGTTTTCAAGGCCATCGGGATTTCACCGCCGCTTAACCCTGTTCGGCCACACTTTCTCAAGCGAATTCACTTTCCGGCTCAGGTTGGGCCGGTCGATGCGAGTATGGCGCGTATGCTGATCGTCTGCCCGAGCTGCGCGAGCGCCTATCAGATCGAGGCCGGGAAAGTCGGCCTGGAGGGCCGTTCGGTCCGGTGTGCGGCCTGCCGCGAGACGTGGTTCATCACCCCGGCCGACGTGCTCGCCGGACATGAGGCCGAGCTCGCAGCCAAGGAAGAAGCGGATCCGGTCGCGGATGCCGCCTGGGAAGAGGCGGCGGCCGCCGTGCGGCAAGCCTCCGATCTCCCGGTCCCCGCCGTTCCGCGGCGGCCGTTCCCGCGCGCGAAAGTCCGACGCCCGGCAGGTCTGTCCCTGTCTTTGGCTATGGGACTCGGACTTCTGGCGGCGTTGCCGCTGGCTTGTCTGGCCCGCGCGAGCGTGGTCCGAATTGTCCCACAGACCGCCGCTTTGTTCGCGCGGGTTGGTCTTCCAGTGAATCTGCGTGGCATCGAGATCCGCGACGTCGTGGCGTTCAGCAGCCCCGCCGAGGAAGGCCAGACGGCGGAACTCGTGATCGAGGGTGATCTCGTCGGGGTCTCGCGTGCCGACGTCCCGGTCGCACCCCTCGCTGCGGAGGTTCGCGACGCGGCAGGACGCATTCTCCGTAGCTTTTCCGTTCCCGCTCCCCGGGCGGTCCTCGGGCGAGCCGAGGCCGCCCGGTTTCGCGGCAGTTTGGCGAATCCCCCTGCCGGCGGACGCGCGATCGTCGTGCGATTCGCCACGTCCGAGCCCAATCTGAGGGAAGCTCGACTTGCTGTCGATCAGCGTTGAGCGCTCGGCAGGACTGGATCAGGATTTGAGCGATAGAAAACCGCGGCTATGGACAAATATGAACGCTCATGAAATTGTCTTGAGACGCTGATCACGCAAAAACTACATTGCGTTATGCTGCATTCGAAAAAAATTTGCTGATCATAGATCATATTGTGCTGGACCGGAGAAAGTACGATTTGTCTCTAAGATCGTTGTCGGCCATAATATCAAATTTGCAAACACAGACTGAGTAATTATTTATAACTGTATTTGATCGATCAAATTGATTGTGCATAAACGTCAATTTTCAAAAATTGACGTAAGGGAAGAAAAATTGAAGTGCTAAATTTCTGATCGATTGCTTGTGGATTATGAAGGCGTTGTTTCTTCTATTGATCCTACACCTTATGAACGAATTTAAGTCCTATTGATTCTTGTTGTTGGATCTGAAATGCTCCCCCTGCTGACGTATTGCCAAAACGGCGATACGCCGTAGACTGAGACGCTTAAAGCTGATCTGCCGTGAGCGCCAAGACGACCGTTCCAGTCTTCTTCGGTACGACCGAAGTCGTCGAGGAGAAGCGGGCCTTCGATTTCTGGCGCAGCACGGTTATGTCGGCTGCAGATCTGGAGCGCCTGGATCTAGATCGGCCGTTTTCCGCCAGCCGAATGATCGCGACGTCGCCACACGGGGGCGTCTTCCACACGGTCAGCCGGCCCTACAGCCTTCAGCGCACGTCAAGTCACGTGCGCCGAGACGGCCGCGATGAGGTCGGTATCTTGCTGGCCCTCAAGGGCCGCGGCTACATGGAGCAGGGATATAACGGATGCCTTCTCGGGGCCGGTGATATTTCTTTTCAGACCTGGGCGCGACCGGGCAGCGGCGGCGGGTTGAGTGATTTCGAGGAGATCCGGCTTACCGTGCCACGCGCCACGTTCCTCTCGCAGATCGGGGACATCCAGGATTTGGCCGGGAGCAAAATTGCGGCCGGCCCGCTGAACGATCTCTATGGCGCCTATATGCGAGCTTTCGCGGCTTCCGTACCGAATATGACCGTGGCGGAGACCGGTATCGCGATCGAGAGCGCGCTTCACCTGCTGCGCGGGATCGTTCATGGGCGCACGTCGCGGGCCGACCATGAGCTGTCGTCGAACGCCTTGCGCTCGCTGGCTCTCGCCCGGATCGAGCATTGTCTCCACGACCCCGAGTTCGGGCCGGCGAGCCTGGCTGCGGATCTTCGCGTCTCGCGCAGCCGCCTCTATGCAGCCTTTTCCGGAGGGGAGGGGATCGCGGCGACGATACGGAGCGCACGTCTCGATCGCGCACACGACCGGATGCGCCGGGCCCGGAAGCCGGGGCTCAAGATCGCGCCGATCATGGCTAGTTGCGGCTATACGGATTGCGCTGCTTTCAGTCGTGCCTTCCGTCAGCGATTCGGCCTGTCGCCCAGGGACTTCGTCGCCCAAGGTGGTGACTGACGGCGTCAGGTCCGTCCACGCTCCGTATCGATAGCGGGAGGGCGGGGTGGTACGGGATCGATCGATCCGTAGAGCGACCGGGATAGCGTCCCCCACAGTCGGATCACCGCGACGCCGATCCGCGCGACGCGGATCTCCCGCGGCAACCGGCTCGGGCCGATGGGCCGATATGCGAGACGAGGGCTGATGCGCTCGGCTTCCGCGATCGCGTGGCCGAGAGGTAGAGCCGCGATACGATGCGCGTCGTCTGTGCCGATCCGAAGGCGTCGCGCCCAAGCGTGGTGCCGGCCAAGCAAACCTTCGTTGTGCAGTTGCCGGAAGCGCCGTCGCCAGAGGTAACGCCGTACCGCCCGCGGGAAGGCTTCCATCCGCGCGTCGCACAGCGCGTCGGGCTCCTCGCACCGGGCTCGGATCGTATCGGCGACGCCGCCCGGGGCCCGGCCGGCGAGGCGGGCCGAAATGGTCACGCAGACGTCGGTGGCGTGGCGGACCCGCAGGCCCTGCGCGATGAGCCGCGCGATGAAGGCGCCGTCCTCCCCGAGGGGGATCTCCGGCATGCCCCCCACCGCCAGATAGGCCGCCCGCGTCACCGCCAGCGTCGCGCCGATCGCGGTGCGATGACAGGGCCAGGGATCGTGCGGGTCCGGATCGATCCGCGCCTCCGCCTCGGTGATGAGCGCGTCGTAGAGATCCTCCAGGCGGCCGCGGGCGGGCAGCGACGGCGGCAGCAGCGCCGCCTCGGCAGCATCGAGCTCGACGCGTCCCGCGACCGCATCGGCGCCCGCTCGGATCGCTGCGCGGTTCCGGGCAACCCAATCCGGGGGCACCCGGCTGTCGGCATCGGTCGACAGGAGGATCCCTGTATCCCCGAGCCATGCGGCGGCGGCATCCAGGGCGCGCCGCCGGGCCCAGCCGGCATGCGCGCCCGCGAAGGTCTCGACCAAGACGCGAACCGGGAGCGACAGGTTCGGCACCAATTCGCCGACGATTTCCGCGGTCCGATCGGTGCAATTGTTGAGGAACAGGACGAGCCCGAGGCTTCCCGGTGCAAGGCCAACCTGGGCGTCGATGGCCCGGAGACAGGCGGCGATCCGCTCCTCCTCGTTGCGCACCGGTACGGCGATGATCGCGTCGGGTATCGCTGCGGTTTGGGTCGGAACGCGTGTCACCAGTCCACTCCATCGGACCGGGGCGGTGCGCCATGGTCCGCGGAGCGATATGGCGCGCGCTGGCTGAACGAATCCGGAAGCGGGTCCGGCTGGGGCCGTCAGAGGGTCTTCTCGACGAGACCCTCGATCCATTCCGGCTGTGTCTCCCCTACCGAGCGCCCAACCTCCTTCAAGCCCTTGTAGGCAATGAGCGTGCTCTGGGTGCGCACATCCAGGCGCTTGAGCAGCGACTTCTGGCTGTCGAAGTCGATGTCGAAGATCTGCAGATCCTTGAAGCGCGGCTCGTCGGCCAGCTTGGCGAGGATCGGCTTCTGCGTCCGGCAGATCGGGCACCAGGGTGCGCTGACCGCGATCAGGATGGGTCGGCCACTCTGCTGCGCGGCCTCGAAGGCGGCGTCCGAGAACGGCATCGCTTCGCCCGCAATCACCGGGACGGGCTGGACTGTCATAAGCGCGCTGAGCGCAGCCAGGGCGGCCAGGGTGACGGCGTGGCGGCGGGTTTTCATGGCATGTCCTCCCGGACGACCCGTTCCTTGGCGGTGGCGGGCATTCCAGCCTCAATAGACGACCACGCCGAAAAAGATGTGCGGCTACACGCGTCCGGCCCCCGGAAAGCGATGGCCGCCGGTCACATCATTGAGACGGAGACCCGTCTCGATCCTCGGCCACCAAGGCCGCGATATCGGCGGCATCGACATCCTCCAGGGTGCGGCGGATCCGCAGCGCCCGGGTCGGCGCCCCTGCACGCATCACCAGCACGATGGTCTCCATGTCCGGGCAGCCGGGGTCGGCGCAGGCGATCTCGTTCACCGCGAGGGTGTCGGCCTCGCTGAGCTCGAGGGCCGCCCGCAACGCCTGTTTCAGACGCGTTGCGATGGCGACGCGCTCGGCAGAGCGTGTGCGCCACGCCTTGAGACTGACGAAGGCCATGTCGGATGCGTGTCTCCGAGACAACGTGGCGCGCAGCGGCTGCGCCGTCTCAAAGTGTTGCCCGAGCAAACGAGGGTCAAGCGCGGTCCCGCACGCCGGTCCTGAAACCAAAGCCGTGCTCGATGGTCATGCTGTGCGGCGCCTCACGAAATTCAGCCGCCCCAGCGGTCTGCCGACTCGACAGCACGGCCGACCTTCTGTGAGGTGCCGGTGTGTGCATAGAGGATACGGGATCTTGCGACCCTGGCGGGACGGACCGAACGACCGGCGGAACTACCATCACGGCAATCTGAAGGAGGCGCTGATCGAGGCCGCGCGCCGCTTCATTGCCGAGCGTGGGATCGGCGGCTTCACGCTGGTGGATGCCGCACGCCTTGTGGGGGTGACGCCGGCGGCGCTGTACCGCCACTTTCGCGGACGTGAGGCGCTGCTCGAGGAGCTTGCCGGTCGCGGCTTTGCCGAACTCGCCGCGCGTTTGGCGCGGGCACTGACCTCACGCGGCACGCCTCTGGAGCGGTTCACCCGCATGGGTGAGACCTATCTCGCTTTTGCCGAGGAGGAGCCGGCCTACTACGCCGCCATCTTCGAAACCCGGGGTCATCCCGCCGGCACAGCCGACAGTGACGCCGCGCCCGGCGCCGGGCCGCGGCCGAGCCCCTTCGACCTCCTCGTCGAGGCGCTCCAGGCGACCTTTGCCGACGGGTTCGGCGGCGTCGCGCCCCGCTTCATTGCCCTTGAAGTCTGGGCGCTCGCCCACGGCCTGGCGACCCTCTCGGCGGCGGGCCATCTGCCGCGTGGCCCGGGCTTTCCCGACAAGTACGAATTGTTGCGCGCGGGCGTCCTCGCCCTTGTTCATGGGGTGGCGCGGCCTGGCGCGCATGGGACGGGTTCAGGCCGGCCTTGAAAGGTGCCGCAGACACCCGCATGTTAACCGCGTTCACATGAACAGCGGAGCACAGCCGTGACCTCTCAAACTTCCTCCCCCTGGGCGACCGGCCGGCTCAGCCGGTCCGGCCCGTTCCCGCGTCGTTCGCTGGAAATCGGCGCAATTGTCGTCGGATTCATCTACTGGTGGCCCGTTGGCCTCGCGCTGGTCGCGTGGAAGCTGGCCGGCTATCCGGCTTTCGCCGAGCTGCGCGACACGGCGCGCCGGACCATGTCCGATTTCGAGGGAGCGCGGCCGGTCTCGCGGTTTGCCCGCGCGTTCGAGGCGGCGAACCGGCGCGACGGCACCGGCAACGCGGCCTTCGACGATTACCGCCGCGCGGAACTCGACCGGCTGGACGCGCAGCGGCGCGCGCTCGAAGAGGAGAGCAAGGCCTTCACCGCGTTCGTGGAAGAGCTGCGCCGGGCCAAGGACCGCGAGCAGTTCGATGCCTTCATGGCGAAGCGTCGGAGCGAGGGCGGCGAGGGCCGTTCGGTCTGACACGATTTTCCGGCGCTGAGACCCGCGGGATGTACCTCGCATACGACCGCCGGGCGGAGGAACCGCCCGGCGGTCGCTTCGTCAGGCGGCGCGAATGCCGGCGAGGAAGCGATCGATCTCTGCGGTCAGATGCTCGGACTGGCGCGACAGCTCGGACGCTGCGGTCAGAACCTGATCTGCCGCATGTCCGGTCTCCTCGGCTGCGCCGGCGACGCGGACGATATTGCTGGTCACCTCTTCCGTTCCAACTGCCGCCTGCCCGACATTGCGTACGATCTCCTGCGTCGCCGCGCCCTGCTGCTCCACAGCGGCCGCGATGCTCGTCGCCACGCCGTTGATCTCGCGGATCCGCGCCGTGATCGTGCCGATCGCGGTCACCGCCTGACCCGTCGAGGCCTGGACCCGCCCGATCTGGCCGGAGATCTCTTCGGTCGCCTTGGCGGTCTGCTCGGCCAGGGCCTTCACCTCGCTGGCCACCACCGCGAAGCCCCGGCCGGCCGCGCCCGCCCGGGCGGCCTCGATCGTGGCGTTCAGCGCCAGCAGGTTGGTCTGCCCCGCGATCGACGAGATCAGCCCGACGATATCGCCGATGCGCGCCACGGCACCGCTCAGTTCTTGGACCAGCGCACCGGTCTGATCGGCTTCGCCCGCTGCCACCTGCGCAAGCTTGGTCGAACCATCGACCTGCCGCCCGATCTCCTGAACGGAGGAGCCGAGCTGTTCCGCGGCGGCCGCCACCGTGTTGACGTTCGAGCCGGCTTCCTCGGCGGCTGCCGCTACGGCTGTAGATTGGGCCGAGGTCTGGCTGGCCATTGCCGACATCGAGCCCGCCGTGGCCTGCAGCTCGGTGGCAGAGGTGGAAACTTGGCCGACGATACCGCCGACCGCCTCGGCGAACTGGTCGGCCATCTGGCGCATGGCGAGTTTGCGCTGCTCCTCGACGGCTCGGCGCGATTCAGCAGCTTCTGCCTCCAGGCGCCGGTTGCGGAGCAGGTTGTCCTTGAAGACCTGCACGGCCGCCGCCATCGCACCGATTTCGTCACGGCGGTCGCGGTAAGGCACGTCCGTGTCGGTCTGACCCTCCGCGAGCTGAGACATGGTCTGGGTCATGCTTTGGATCGGCCGCGTGATGTAAAGCAGTCCGAAGACCGCGGCGCCCAAAGCCGCCGCGATGGCGAGCGTGATGCCCACGAGCGCCGTCACAGAGGCCCCAGTCGCTTTGGTCATCGCCGCGTCGGCGTCTCGCGATGCCACCTCTTCATCGTGGCGTACGAGACGCGCCAGCGCCTTGCGGGCGTCGTCGTAGACCGCCACGACATCGGGCTTGACCAAAGTCGCCATGGCCTCCTGTTGCCGCCCCGCCTCCATGAGGCGCCGCGCCTCGTTGTCCACCTGTTCGAATTTGCTCCAGGACGCCTTGAACGCATCGTAGAACGTCTGCTCCTCCGGCGTGGTGATCAGTGGTTCATAGGCGGTTCGAGCCTCGCGAAGCAGCGCGTGCGTCGCTGCGAGGCTGGCATCATTGGCCGCCCGCTTCTCCGGCGTGTCCGACAGCAGGATCAGCCGGTACTGTTTGATACGGACCTCGGAGACGGCCACCTCAATCGCACCGATCCGCTCGACGGACGGGAGCCAGTTGGTGGCAAGCGTCGTCGTGGATCGGCGTATCGCGGCAACGTCGAGGAGAGATAGGAGGCCCTGTCCCGCCGAGATCAGCGCCAGAACACCGAACAGGATCGTCAGAGTTGCTTTGAGGGATAGATGGAGGCGCATAGCTCTTGCTGACCTGGAGAGATGCGGGATGCGTTAAGCAAACGATGAAGTGACGGGCCCACACTTAGAACAGGAACTGGGTTCAGCAAGCCATTGTCTCTCATATCCTCAACGATCGCCAATGGGTAAAATACATATCTAACCGCGTTACATTTATGATTGAGGCTTTAAAGACTTGCAACTATTTGAATTATATCCTGAGTATTACTATATCAGCCTAGAACGATGCGAATTCTATGTCAAATCACGATTAACGTCGATTGTGGAGTCGATTCATTCGTATATTTTCTAGATCTGATAAGAATTTACTTCCGAAAAGTGCGCTGATGTCTATAAAGATTTTGTTGATTCACTTGCGTTAACGACCAAACGATTTTCGCAACGCGTATTGTGCCGTTCCTGCAGCCTCGTTCCTGGCTCAACGCCCCGGGGCACCGCGAGCCAGCATCGCGCAGACGCTGTCCCCTTGTCTCAGCGGGCCCTCGTTGCCGCAGCTGGCTGGCAGAACACTCGGAAGTTGCGCCCCCTCTCGAGGTCCTGCATTGCTCCGGAAGTCGCAGCGGAGAAATTGGACCATGCCCACGAGTCGGGTCACCGTGGTTGATCACCCGCTTGTGCAGCACAAGCTCACATACCTGCGGGACAAGAAGCGCTCGACCAAAGGCTTTCGGCAGATCCTGAACGAGATCGGGATGCTCCTCGCCTACGAGGTGACGCGCGATCTGCCGCTGGAGCCCGTCACGATCGAGACGCCCCTGCAGCCGATGGAAGGCCGGCAAATCCAGGGCAAGAAGCTGGTCCTCGCGCCGATCCTGCGCGCCGGGGTCGGGTTCCTCGATGGTATGCTGTCTCTCGTCCCCTCGGCGCGGGTCGCCCATATCGGCCTCTACCGGGATCCGGATACGCTTGAGGCGGTCGAATACTACTTCAAGGCCCCGTCAGACCTAGCCGACAGGACTGTTCTCGTGCTCGATCCGATGCTCGCCACCGCCAATTCGGCAATCGCAGCCCTCGATCTGCTCAAGGCCCGGGGCGCCTCGGACCTGCGCTTCGTCTGCCTCCTGGCCGCGCCGGAGGGGCTGGCCAAGTTCCAGATGGCCCATCCCGACGTCCCGATCTGGACCGCGGCGATCGACAGCCATTTGAACGAGCACGGCTACATCGTGCCCGGCCTGGGCGATGCCGGGGACCGAATGTACGGGACCCGGTAAGCTCAATTCGGTTCGATCGCCGCGACGGCGGTCGGCACTAGCGCGTTCGCCCTCCAACCCGAGCCCGCCCCACGACCTTGCCGAGCACCCGCGACAGCTCCTCGACCGAGTAGGGTTTCTGGATCAGGTCGAAGCCGTGAACGCCCTCCTGGGCAAGCACGTGGCTGTAGCCCGAGGTGAGGACGACGGGCAGATCCGGCAGGCGTTGCTTCAGCGCCCGGGCCAGCGCGATCCCGCCCATGCCGGGCATCACCACATCGGAGAACACCGCGTCGAAGCGGAATGGAATCTTCTCGACCTCGACGAGCGCCTCCTCGGCGTTCGTCGCCCAGACCGTGGTGTGGCCGAGATCCTCCAGGATCTGCGTGGCGAACCGGCCGACTTCAAGGTTGTCCTCGACGACCAGGATGCACAGGCTGGTGCCAACGAGGTCACGCTCGTCGCGCGAGACGGTGTCGGACGTCTGGGGCGCCGTCTCGACCTGGGGCAAATAAAGGGTGAATGTGGTGCCTGCGCCGGGCTGGCTCGTCACATCGACGTCGCCGCCAGATTGCTTGGCGAAGCCGAACACCTGCGACAGACCGAGCCCGGTGCCCTTGCCGATCTCCTTTGTGGTGAAGAACGGTTCGAAGATGCGCGGCAGCACCTCGGGGGCAATCCCGTCGCCCGTATCGGACAGGGACACGGCCGCGAAGGTGCAACGCGATCCCGCGTGACCGCGGATCGCCGGCATCGGCCGACCGCCCAGGAGCCTGAGCGTCAGAGTGCCCTGGCCGCCCATCGCGTCGCGGGCGTTCACCGCCATATTGATCAGGGCGGTCTCGAACTGGCTGAGATCGGCCCGGATGTAGCAGGGCGCGTCCGGGATCTCGGCATCCACGGTGATCCGCGCCCCGGTGACTGAGTCGAGCATCTCCGCGACGGCCAGCAGCGACGTGCCGACGTCGAAGACCTCCGGCCGGAGGGCTTGGCGCCGGGCGAAAGCGAGCAGCTGGCCGGTAAGCTTGGCCGCCCGGTCGACCGTATCGGAGATCGCCTCGACGTAGCGCCGGCGCCGCTCCTCGGGCAGGTCCGGCCGCTTGAGCAGATCGGTGGATGACTTGATGACCGTCAGGAGGTTGTTGAAATCGTGCGCGACGCCGCCGGTGAGCTGGCCGACCGCCTCCAGCTTCTGTGATTGGCGCAGGGCCTCCTCGACACGCTCGCGCTCGACGCTCTCGGATTGCAGCCGTGCATGCGCCTCCGCGAGGGCACGCATATTGCGCCGCTGCTCGGTCAGGTCAGTCAGGATCCCGCAGAGCAGGGGTTGATCGCCCTGGCCCTCGAAACGGCTCAGCGACAGAAACGTCGCGCGCTCCGCGCCGTCCGGCGCGACGAGCTCGATCTCCTCCCGAACGGGCGCGAATACCGCCCGCTGCACCAGCGCATCGAGGTCGGTGTCGGCCTGAACGAAGTCGCGCAGACAGCGCCCGACCAGACGTTCCTGCGGCTCCCCCAGCATGATGGCCAATCGCCGGTTGCAGTAGAGCAGGGTTCCGTCCAACCCGAGTGTGAAAGCGCCCTCCTGGATCTGCTCGATGAGCACGCGGTATGGCCGGTCTGTGTTCTCCAGGGTGTAGATGAGGCGCTCGTGGTTCGGGCCCTCGACCACCACGGCATCGAAATCGCCGCGCCGGATGGCCGCCAGCGTTTCCTCGCTCTCCTCCAGACGCGCCTCGAGTTCCCGGATATGGGCGCGGTAGGCGTCCGGGCTCGGCTCGTCGCCAGGCAGGAGCGCGTCGACGCTCATCGTTGCGCCTCGGCGGCCGGCAGGATCTGAAGGCCGCGCAGGATCCGGTCCTCGTCCAGCAGATCACCCGCGATCCGCCGTTCCGGCGCCGGGCTTACCTTGAGGAGGATCGGCGCGGCCACGATCCCGTCGCGCTCTGCGAGATCGGGCTGCTGGTAGATGTCGATGATCTCCAGTTCGTATCGATGGGACAGGTGCCGTTCGCAAATCCGCCGGACGGTTTCGACCGCTCGCAGCGACCGCGGCGCTGTCCCGGCCACGAACAGGCGGAAGCAGTAGCGTTCCGTCGCCCCTGAGGGGGTCAAGGCGCCGCTCAAGACTCGTCGGCCCTCCGCCGAATGTCGAGACCGACTAGAACCTTATCGGTGTTCGACAGATCGCCGATGATCCGCTTGAGCGGGGACGGCAGGCGCCGGACGAGGGTCGGGATGGCCAGGATCTGATCGCCGGCGGCGAGCTGGGGATTCTGCATCAGATCGATGACCTCAATGTCGTAGCGTCCCGCGAGATGTTCCTCGCAGAAGCGCTTCAGGTTGCTCATCGCCGCCACGGATTTCGCCGTCTGCCCCGCAACGTACAGTCGTAGGTGATAGTGGCCAGGATCGCGGTCGGGATCCGTCTCTGGCATCGGGGCGTCCGACGAGATTTCGCTCATTCTGCAGCGCTCCGCCGTGCCATCAGTGCCCGCCGCTCGTCCGCTACGTCTGCCGATTGCGACGCAGTCTCCGCGCGGAGACGCGCTTCCTCCGCCTCCGCGTCTTCCAGGTTCGCCCGCAATTCCGCGAGTTGGCGGTCGATGGCCACCCGGCGACGGGCCACGTCGCGCAGCTTCCACTCGCTCTCCTGGATGCGCCGTCGCTCCTCCCCGCGCTCGTAGGCCTCCTGAACGATGCGGGCCGTACCGGTCAGCACGCCAGAGGGGCCGATATAGGCGTCGACCAGTCGAATCCCGCCGGGTGACATGAGAAATTCGCGGATCTGGTTCGAGTGGCTCATGCCACGTGCCTTGATAACGTAGAGCGTGCGCGTGCGTTCGCCGTTCGCCTCCATGTTCTGGAGCTTGATCCAGGCATCCATGAGCGAGGACACGCCCAGGTCGTCGTCTTGGACCAGGGAATCCTGGCTCCGAAGGGTAGTGAAGATCGCTGTAATCCCGCGGGATTTGATCAGGTCGATCATGCGCAGGAGCGTGGCCTGCAACTCGCCGCGGGGCCCGCGCAGCGCGGAGATCGGGTCGATCACGACCATCTGCGGCTCGAAAAGGTCAAGATCCCGGTTCATCCGGGCGAGGTGGGTTTCAAGGCCGTACAGGCTCGGTCGCGCCGCCTCGTAGCGCAACCGGCCACCCGCGCGATGCGCGTCGAGATCGAGCCCGATCGAAGCCGCATTGCGGACGATCTGGGCGCCGCTTTCCTCGAAGGCGAAGACGAGGCAGCGCTCGCCCCGCCGGCAGGCCGCATCGATGATGGTCGCGGCCAGCATGGTCTTTCCGGTGCCCGCCGCGCCGGAGATTAGAATGCTGGCGCCGCGATGGAAGCCGCCCGGTCCGAGCATGCTGTCCAGATCCGGGATGCCGCTCGCGATGACGCCGGTTGGCACCGCATAATCGAGCTCGGCCGAGGTCACCGGGAGGACGCTGATCCCCGCGTGATCGATCAGGAACGGGTACTCGTTGGTGCCGTGGGCCGAGCCCCGATACTTGACCACGCGCAATCGCCGTGTGGTGATCTGGTCCGACACGCGATGGTCGAGCAGGATCACGCAATCCGAGACGTATTCCTCCAATCCCTGACGGGTGAGCTGCCCCTCGCCGCGCTCGCCGGTGATGATCGCGGTAAGCCCGCGATCCTTGATCCAGCCGAACAGCCGGCGCAGCTCCGCGCGCAGCAGCGAGGGGTCGGTGAACCCCGCAAATAAAGTCTCGATCGTGTCGAGAACCACGCGCTTGGCGCCGATACCGTCGACCGCAAATCCCAGGCGGATGAACAGGCCTTCAAGGTCGTAAGAGCCCGTCTCCTCGATCTCGCTGGGCTCCACCCGGACATGGTCGATGGCGAGCTTGCCCGCCGCGACGAGGCCGTCGAGATCGTAGCCGAGGGAGGCGACGTTGGCGGCCAGATCCTCGGCGCGCTCCTCGAAGCTCATGAAAACGCCGGGCTCGTCGTACCGGGTCGCGCCGTTGACCAGGAAGGTCGTCGCGAAAAGGGTCTTGCCGCAGCCGGCCGCACCGCAGATCAGGGACGGCCGTCCGGCCGGAAGTCCGCCGAAGGTCAGATCGTCGAAGCCCGCGATGCCTGTGGGCGCCTTGGGTAACGTCGGGGCAGCACGGTTGTCAGGCACGATATGGGCTGTCCTGGGCGTCACTGTCGATAGGGTGGGCCCGAGGCACCATTGCGGGGATCGCCACCGGTCCCACGCGGGGTTGCAATTTAGAGATGTCCGGTGCCTCGCCGACGATATCCAGGCCGGATGGAATGTCGGCCTGGACCGGGTATGGCAACGCCGCTCGCAGCGCAATATGCGAGCGACACGTACCGGCATCGACATCTTATGGTGGGTATGCGGCGTAAAACGGTGCGCATTTTGGGGTGCGGTTAAATGCTGGGTTGGGAGATCGACCGGGATGCCCTCACGGCGCCCGCCGTCGCGCGCAATCGCGATGCGATCCTCGTGGTCTTGCGTCGCGCTTTGCCTGACCGGGGAATTGTTTTGGAGATCGCCAGCGGCTCCGGCGAGCATGCGGTGCATATCGCGGGATCGCTGCCGGACCTCACCTGGCTGCCGAGCGATCCCGATCCGGAAGCCCGGCGTAGCATCCGAGCCCACACCGAGCGGGCAGGACTGACCAATATTCTGCCCCCGCTCGATGTCGACGCCCGAGCGGCCAACTGGGCGGTCGATCGCGTGGACGCCGTCGTCTGTATCAACATGATCCATATCGCGCCCTGGGCCGCGACCGAGGGGCTCATGGCGGGGGTGGGACAGTGCCTCCGTGACGGCGGAGTCCTGATCCTCTACGGGCCGTTCCGAGAAGGCGGCCGGCACAGTGCCGACAGCAACGCCGCCTTCGACGCGTCCCTGCGCGCGCGCGATCCGGATTGGGGTGTCCGCGATCACGAAGCCGTGGCGGCCGAGGCGGCTCTACGGGGACTGGTTCTCACCGAGCGCGTGGCGATGCCGGCCAATAATCTGATCTTGATCTTCCATTACGCGAGAACCTGACGCGATATTCGTCACTCCCCGATGCAATTGCACATTGAATTCATCTGATCGCACGGTGCAGAATTCCGCCGTGAGCCCGATGCGGCGGCAAAAGCCGCGGGGGCCGCAGGAGGAAGCCCATGCCGATGGAACGCAGTGTTTCGAGCCGGGTCCTGGCCCTGCTCGCAGTAGCCGGACTGGTCGGAGCCGGGCCGGCGCAGGCCGCCGACCCGATCAAGATCGGCGTCATCGCCGAGGCGCAGTCGGTGGTCGGAGCCTCGATCCCGCAGGCGGTGCAGCTTGCCGCCGACGAGATCAACGCCAAGGGCGGGATCGACGGCCGGCAGATCCAGGTCGTCACCTACGACGACAAGTCCTCGGCCTCGGACGCGGTCCGGGCCTTCCAGCGGGCGGTCTCCGAGGACAAGGTCAACCTCGTCATCGCCAGCTACATCTCCGAGGTGGTGCTGGCGCTCATGCCGTGGGCCGCCCGTTTGAAGACCCCGATGATCACGCCGGGCGCCGCTTCGAATGAGATCAGCCTCGCGGTCCACAAGGACTACGCGCGCAACAAGTACACCTTCCACGGCTACCTGACCTCGGCGGCGCTGGCGCAATCGATCTGCGATTCCACCAAGGACATGCTGATCGACCTGATGAAGGTGAAGACCGCGGCGATCATGAGCGAGGACGCCGCTTGGACGCGTCCCCTCGACGTCGGCTACGAGAAGTGCCTGCCGGAAATCGGTGTGACGGTCGTCGATCACATCCGCTTCTCGCCCGACACGGGCGATTTCACGCCGATCTACAACAAGATCGAGGCGGCCAAGCCGGATCTCATCGTCACCGGCATCTCGCATGTCGGTGTGCAGCCGACCGTGCAGTGGCAGAACCAGCAGGTGCCCCTCGCCATGACCGGCATGAACTCGCAGGCCACCTCCTCCACCTTCTGGTCGAACACCAACGGTGCGACACAGGGGGTGATCTTCCAGAGCATCGCAGTGCCCGGGGCCGCGATCACCGGCAAGTCGCTCGCCTTCAGTGAGGCGTTCAAGAAGCGCTTCGGCAGCGACCCGTCCTACGCGGGCTACATGGCCTACGATCAGACTTACTATGCCGCCGATGCCGTGAAGCGCGCGGGCTCGACCGAGGCCGACAAACTCGTTGAGGCTCTGGAGAAGACCGACTGGGAGGGCACGGTCGGGCGCACGCAATTCTACGGCAAGGACGACCCGTTCACCCACTCGATCAAGTACGGGCCAGGCTTCGTGACCGGGCTGATGGCGCAGTGGCAGGACGGCAAGCAGGTCGCGGTCTGGCCGAAGAGCCTCGCGCAGGGGCAGATCGTGCTCCCCGCCGCCGTGAAGGCGGCCGCGCGATAGGCTCCGCCCGGCAACGGTGCTTGCCAAGCGGCACCGTTGCCGCAAGTAAAGGGGCCGCCGAGGCCGGACGCGGCCCGGGACACGCATGCGTTGAGGACACGTCGATGGCCAGCCCCGCCCTGCCCGAGACCATGCGCCGGATTCATTTCACCGGTCCGGGCGGCCCGGAGGTAATCGCGGTCGAGACCGCGTCGCTTCCGCAGCCGGGGCCGGGCCAGGTGCTGATCGAGGTGGTCGCGGCCGGCGTGAACCGCCCGGACGTGATGCAGCGTGCCGGCCTCTATCCGCCACCTCCGGGAGCGACCGAAGTTCCGGGGCTCGAAATTGCGGGTCGTGTTGCCGTGCTGGGCGAGGGGGTCGATGGCCTGTCCATCGGCGACGAGGTGTGCGCCCTGGTGATCAGCGGCGGCTACGCAGAATTTGCGGTCGCCGAAGCCGCGCATTGTCTCCCCCGGCCGAAGGCGGTCTCCCTGATCGATGCGGGCGGCCTGCCGGAGACCTTCTTCACCGTCTACTCGAACGTGGTCCAACGCGGCCGGCTGGCCGCCGGTGAGAGCTTCCTCGTCCATGGCGGGTCGAGCGGCATCGGCGCCACCGCGATCCAGATTGCGAAGCATGTTGGCGCCCGGGTCTTCGCCACCGCCGGCTCGGCCGAGAAATGCCGCTTCTGCGAGCAACTCGGGGCGGACGCCGCGATCGACTACAAGCAGTCGGATTTCGCCGAGGAGATCAAGCGACTCACAGAGGGCCGCGGCGTCGACGTCATCCTCGACATGATCGGCGCCAGCTATCTCGCCCGGAATCTCAAATCCCTGGCGCCGGACGGGCGCTTGGTGATGATTGCTCTCATGGGTGGCTACAAGGTCGACGGCCTCAACATCACGCCGATCATGCGCAACCGCCTGACCTTTACCGGCTCGACCCTCCGGCCCCGTCCCAAGGCCGACAAGGCTGCCATCGCCGAGGGGCTGCGCCGAGATATCTGGCCCGCGCTCGATGCCGGGCGGATCCGCACCGTTACCCACGCCACCTTCCCGCTGGAGAAGGCCCAGGAGGCGCATGCGCTGATGGAATCCAGCGCCCATCTCGGCAAGATCCTGCTGACCACGGGGCGCTGACCGGCCGGGTTGCAGGAACCCGCCTCGTCGGAGCCGCGTTGCTGGCCGGTAACGGGATCGTGTCGCAGACCGCGCCTTCGCGTGTTGCGTCCGGCAAACGAGGGTTTGTGCCAATGGTCGAGAGATTGAACCCGCAGGAGAGTCGGCAGGGTGAGCGCGGCAAGCCCGTGCTCTGGGTGCTCGTGGCGAGCCTTGTCCTGCTGGCGATCGCCACCGTGGGGCTCTTGACCTGGAACGGCGCCAACGCGCCGAAGGATTACGCCAGCCAGAGCCAGGACGCATCGCGGAAAGAAATCACGGGTTCGGTGAACGGCCGGTCCGGCGCGGCCTCGCCGTCGAACAGCACTGGTGTGCCGGGCGGCAACCCGTCCTATCCGCAGCCGGCCCAGCCGGGCGCCAATGGTGACGCTGCGAAGTGATGACGCGTGGGGCAGCTCCTAAGGCTGCCCCCGGTTCTCTGGCTCAGCGAGTCGGAATTGGCGTCGGTCCGCGGTAGTCGTAGAACCCGCGCTTGGCCTTCCGGCCGAGCCAGCCGGCCTCGACATATTTCACCAGGAGCGGGCAGGGGCGGTACTTCGAATCCGCAAGCCCTTCGTAGAGCACCTGCATCACCGACAGGCAGGTGTCGAGGCCGATGAAGTCGGCGAGCTGAAGCGGACCCATCGGATGGTTCGCGCCCAGCTTCATCGCGGTGTCGATCGACTCCACCGAGCCCACACCCTCGTAGAGCGTGTAGATCGCCTCGTTGATCATCGGCAGCAGGATGCGGTTGACGATGAAGGCCGGAAAATCCTCCGACATCGTCGAGGTCTTACCCAGCTTGGCGATGAAGGCCTTGGCTGCCTCGTAGGTCGTATCCTCGGTGGCGATGCCGCGGATCAGCTCGACGAGCTGCATCACCGGCACCGGGTTCATGAAATGAATGCCGATGAACTTCTCCGGCCGGTCGGTCGCCGCGGCGAGCCGGGTGATCGAAATCGACGACGTGTTGGTCGCGACCAGCGCCTCCGGCCGGAGCGACGCGCACAGGGTCGAGAAGATCTCGCGTTTCGTGGCCTCGTTCTCAGTGGCGGCTTCGATCACGAGATCGCACGGCCTCAGAGCATCGAAATCGCGTGCCGGAGCGATCCGGGCCCGGGCCGCACGGCTGTCCTCGTCCGTCAGGGTCCCTTTGGTGACAAGCCGGTTGAGGTTCCCCTCGATCGCGCCGAGACCGTTCTCCAGGCGGGCCGCGTCGCGATCATTCAGCAGGACGTCGAGACCGGCCGAAGCGCAGACCTGCGCGATGCCGCTGCCCATCTGGCCCGCGCCGATGATGCCGACCCGCTTGATCTCCATGTCCATCTGTCGACCTGTGCCCCTGATACCGCGATGCCCGGCCGCCCCAATCGACGGACTGCGCCCCACGACGACACGCAGCATCGCCGTCGCCGCCTTCTAGACCAATCAACGGCGCGGAAGGAACCCGCGAAGGTGACACGTTGCAGAAGTGCCCGCTCCGCCTGCCCACGGGAAGCCCCGGCCTTTACTGCCCCTTCGCCTTTCCGATCTCCGACTGCAGTTCCGGCACAACCTGGAACAGGTCGCCAACGAGCCCGTAATCGGCGACCTGGAAGATCGGCGCATCCTCGTCCTTGTTGATCGCGACGATGACCTTCGAGTCCTTCATGCCGGCGAGATGCTGGATCGCGCCGGAGATGCCCACCGCCACGTAGAGGTCCGGCGCCACCACCTTGCCGGTTTGACCGACCTGCCAGTCGTTGGGCGCGTAGCCCGCATCGACGGCCGCCCGGGAGGCGCCCACCGCTGCACCGAGCGTATCGGCCAGCGGCTCGATCAGCTCGTGGAACTTGTCCGAAGAGCCGAGGGACCGGCCGCCCGACACGATGATTCGCGCGGATGCCAGCTCCGGCCGGTCGGACTTGGCGATCTCCTCGCCCTTGAAGCTCGAACCGCCCGCCTCGGGTGCCGAGGCCGACAGGGGCTCGATGGGCGCAGCAGAGCCGCCTTCGCCCGCGGCCTTGAAGGCCGCCGTGCGCACGGTGATCACCTTCTTGCCTGAGGGGGCCTGCACGGTCTGGATGGCGTTGCCGGCGTAGATCGGGCGCTCGAACGTATCGGGGCCCACCACCTTGATGATATCGGAGACCTGCGCCACGTCGAGCAGCGCCGCCGCCCGTGGCAGCACGTTCTTGCCGGTGGTCGAGGCCGAGGCGATGATCGTGTCGTAGGGTTCGGCGACAGACGCGATCAGGGCCCCGACCGGCTCGGCGAGATCGTGGTCGTAGGTCGCATCTTCGGCGACCAGCACTTTCTCGACGCCATCGAGCTTGGCCGCCGCCTCGGCCACCGCCCGCGATCCCGAGCCGAGGACCAGGGCATGGATCGGCGCGCCGATATCCTTGGCGGCGGTGAGCGCCTTGAGCGTCCCGTCCTTGATCTGGCCGTTGCCGTGCTCGACGAAGAGGAGTGTCGTCATGGTCGTCTCGAACCCTCAATGTTGATGGTGCGCGGCTCGACCCGGGGTGGGGAGCCTCGCCTTCAGATCAGATGACGCCGGCCTCGACCTTGAGCTTCTGCACGAGTTCGGCCGCGGAGCCGACCTTCACGCCGGCCGAACGGCCCGGCGGTTCGGCGGTCTTGAGCACCGTGAGCTTCGGGGTGACGTCGACGCCAAGGGTCTCGGGCGCCAGCTCCTCGAGCGGCTTCTTCTTCGCCTTCATGATGTTGGGCAAGCTCGCATAGCGCGGCTCGTTGAGGCGCAGGTCGGTGGTGACGATCGCCGGCAGCTTCAGGCTCACCGTCTGCAGGCCGCCATCGACCTCGCGGGTGACGTCGAAGCTGTCGTCGCCGACCTCGATCTTGTAGGCGAAGGTGCCCTGCGGCCAGCCGAGCAGCGCGCCGAGCATCTGGCCGGTCTGGTTGGAGTCGTCATCGATCGCCTGCTTGCCGAGGATGACGAGCTGCGGGCTCTCCTTCTCGACCACCGCCTTCAGGAGCTTGGCGACGGCCAGCGGCTCGCAATTCACGTCGGTCTTCACGAGGATCGCGCGGTCGGCGCCCATGGCCAGCGCGGTGCGGAGCGTCTCCTGCGCCTGCTGCGGGCCGATCGAGACCGCGACGATCTCGGTGACCTTACCCTTCTCTTTCAAGCGGATCGCCTCCTCGACGGCGATCTCGTCGAAGGGGTTCATGGACATCTTGACGTTGGCAAGATCGACGCCGGAGCCGTCGGCTTTGACGCGGATCTTGACGTTGTAGTCCACAACCCGCTTGACGGGCACCAGCACCTTCATGGCGGTTCCGATCCTTCCCCGGAGGATTCTTGTCGTCGTGCAGTCCCATTCGCGCGGTCGCCACACGGGCAACGCGAGGACTTACAGCGCGGCCGGACCGTAGCGGCCACATTTCCGCCTTGTCAACGCGGCGCAGTGGAGGGTGCCGGAAAAGGCTGCCGGCGACTCAGCGGTTTGCGCCGGGCACCCAGAGGACGTCGTCGGCGCCATCCGCGTTGGCCGTACGGCTCGCCACGAACAGAAAATCCGACAGGCGGTTCAGGTAGCGCAGCGCCTCCGGCGAGACGATCTCGTTCTCGTGCGCGGCAAGGCCCACCGCCAGACGCTCGGCCCGCCGGCAGACGGTGCGGGCGAGGTGCAGGGCTGCCGAGGCTCCCGAGCCACCGGGCAGCACAAAGGATTTCAGGGGCGGGATGACAGCGTTGAGGGTGTCGATGTCGCGCTCCAGGCGGTCCACCTGGCTGGCGACGACCCGCAGCGGCTCGTAGGGGAGGGGCTCGGGGCTCGGCGGTGTCGCGAGGTCGGCGCCGAGATCGAAGAGATCGTTCTGGATCGCGCCGAGCATCGCGTCGAGCGCACCCGTCGTATGCAGGCGGGCGAGGCCGATGCAGGCGTTGGTCTCATCGACGGTGCCGTAGGTCTCGACCCGGAGATCCGCCTTGGACCGGCGCTGGCCGTCCGCCAGCGCGGTCGTGCCGTTATCGCCCGTGCGCGTATAGATCTTGTTGAGCTTGACCACGCCGCGGGTGCCTCAGAACGTGTAGCCGATCTTGCCGCCGAAGTTGGTCAATCCGCGGTTGTTCGCGCAGAGGCCGGCGTTCGACATATGCTCGACGGTGGCCATGATGCTCCAATGCTCGGTCAGGCGGAAGCCCAGGGCCGCGGCTTCGCGGAACATCGGCGAGCATCCGAGCGTGTTGAAGCCGTAGGGCGTCTGGTCCTTCGGTCCGGTATAGCCGTTATGGGCCACGCCGCCGAAGAACCCGTCGAGGAAGACGCGCCGGTTGAAGGTCTCCGGGAAGACCTCCAGGGTCCAGGTGGCGCCGAGATAGGCGTAGCTGGTCCGGCCGCCGGTGTTGTAGCTGCCGCCCACGGTCGGCCGCGGCACGAAGGCCTGCCAGAACGGATCGGCGGTGATGACTGGCTTGGCGAACAGGATCTCGCCGTTCACGTTCGCCTTGCTGAAGCCCGGGAGCTTGCCCTCGGCACTGCCGGGATCCTGGACCGAGCCGCCGATGCGGACCTCGGAGACGATGCTCAGCGGCTGGGCCGGCGCCACGTAGACCGCCGGGGGCGGCGCCAGATCCGCAGCCGAGACGGGCAGGACCGCGGCAGCGGTGAGCAGGCCCACGAGACAGATGCGGAGAGGGGCGATCATGGGGGCTCGGCCGAAGAGGCTTAGTCGTTCGTTGCTACCGAGCGTAGCACGCGCTCCCCGGCGCACGCCGCCTATTCATCCGCGCGCTCGGCGAAAGGCGCGGAGTGCGGCAGCCCGGTCACACCGGCTTGGCGCGGTTCAGGCCGAGCGCCACCAGACCACGCCCATGATGATCACGATCGCCACGAACTGCAGCAGGACCCGCAACCGCATCAATTTCTGCGACAGGCTGGCGCTGCCGCCGCGCATCATGTTGGCGAGGCCGAAGACGAGCACGAAAGCGACGGCTAGGCAGGCCAGGAGAACGAGGGTGTTCGACGACATGGGGACGACGTTCCGGGCGTGATGGGAACCGCGAACCGGTCCCGCATCCCTGAGTGAGAGTGGAGGAGCTCAGTTGCGGCGGAGCAGGCGCTCGAAATAGTCGAGTTCCTCGCGGGGACGCGTCGGGTCACCGAGCTTCCGCCGCAACTCCTCCATGATGCGTCGCGCCCGCTGGACCGCGGATTCGTCGGCGGTGGGTACACGGACCCGGCCGTCGCTCATGTCACGGCCGCGGGTGGGGCGGCCGAGCGGGTCGTCGTCGCGGGCGCCGGCCTGACCCTGCTGCCCCGGCTGCTGGCCGCCTTCCTGCTGACCCTCGCCCTGGCCCTGGCCTTCGGCCATTTCCTGCATCTGCTGCGCCATGCCCTCGGCGCCCTTCTTCAGCCCCTCGAGGGCACGTCCCTGCGCGTCGACGGCCTCACCCGAATCGCCCTGCTTCAGGGCGTTCTCGGCCTCGCGCATGGCATCCTCGGCATCGGACAGGCCCTGCTCGCCGCGCATGCCGTTCTCCTTCATGCGCTGTTCCAGCTCTTCGAGGCGCTGGCGGAGCGCCTGCTGACGCTCGCCGGTTTCGCCCTGTTGATCCTGGCCCTGCTGACCCTGCTGCTTCTGCCCCTGTTGCCCCTGCTGCTGGCCGCGCTGGCCCTGCTGCTGACCACGCTGGCCCTGTTGCTGGCCACTCTTGGGCTGCCGCGGGTTGCCGCGCTGCTCCTGACCATCCTTGAAGGTCTGGTCGCGCAGGCCTTGCTGCTCCTTGGCCATCGCGTCGAGGTCGCGCATCTGCTTCTGCATCTCGCGGGCGCTCTGATCGGAACGGTTGCCGCGTTCGGCGGTCTGCAGATTCTCGAGGATGTTGCGCAGCTGATCCATCAGGCGCTGCGCCTCGGCGGTGTCGCCGCGCTTCATGGCCTCGGCCATGTCCTGAATCATCTTGTCGAGATCCTGGGGCGTGACGGTCTTGGATTGTTGCCCGTTCTGCTGCTGGCGCTCGCCAGTCTTGCCAGGATCGCGCCCCTGCTTCTGGGCCATCTCGGACAGGAACTTGTCCAGCGCCTGCTTCAGATCCTGGGTCAGGCGCTTGATCTCGTCGTCGGGTGCGTTGCGGTCGATGGCCTCCTTGAGCCGATCCTGCGCTTGACGCAGCTGCTTCTCGGCGTCCGAAAGGTCGCCGTCCTCGATCTTCAGCGCCATCTCCCAGAGCAGGTCGGCGACCTCGACGAGTTCGGCATCGGAGCGCGCCCGGCGCAGGCGCTCGGTGGCTGTCTTCAGACCCAGAAATACGGCGGGCTGCGGCGTGAACATGTCTGGCGCGACGAGCAGTGCATCGAGCGCCGCCTGGACCCAGAGACGGTCGGAGTCGGGCGCGGTCACGAGGCGGCGGCGATCCTCGGCCAGCGCGCGCGCCAGCGGGTCGCGGAACGGCCGCGCGGGCAGCGTGATCTCGGTCTCAGGTGTGCGGGCTTCCTGGCCGGCCTCATCCTTGACGGTGATGCGGTAGTGCACCCGGGCGCCCGACCAGGGATTGTTGGTCAGATCGACCAAGGTCTTGGTGTCGGTGTCGCCCGAGGTGTCGTTCGGCAGCGCGAGATTGATATGGGGCAGCGGCACCAGTGAGCGGCCGGCTTTGAGCGGTGCGATCTCGGCTTCCGCCGAGCTGATCCCGTAATCGTCCTTGGCGCGGTAGGTGAGGTTGAAGGTCCCGCGGCCGTTCACCTCTGGGCCGCCGACGGCCGTCACCTCCGGTGGCCGGTCGGGAATCGCGTCGACGGTCAGGCGCTGGCGGCCGGCCGGGGTCACGATCGTCAGCTCCGCGGCGCCGACGAGCCGGTAGCGCTCCTCGCGCAGGTCCGGACGCTGCTCCTGACCGGGGACCGGGACGAGCCCGGCATTGGGCGTCAGCGTGGTGTTCGCTGCCGCCTTGCCCTGGCCGGCGATGCGCACGATGAGCTGCGCATTGACCGGGGCCCGCAGGTGCTGATCAGTGCCATCCATGGCGATCAGCAGCGGCGGCATCCGCGTGTAGAGCGGCGGATCGATCCAGCCATCGACGCGGAAGTTCGGTCCCGGCGTCGCCGGTTCCTGCCAGTCGAACGCCGCGCCGATCCGCTCGCGCCATTCGGGACCCGCCGCGAACAGGCTTGCTACGGCTGCGACCACCAGTCCCGCGCGAAGCGCGAAGGGATCGTGCCGTGTCATGCCCGGCCGGGGCGCGCCGACCCGCAAAGCCGCCACCGCCCGCGCAGCGCGGCTTTGGTGAAGGGCCCAGAGCGCCCGGCTGCCCGGATCGGCCGCGCCCACCGCCAGGGTGTCCTGCGCGGCCGAGGCGGGCCCATGCCGCAAGGCAGGATCGCGCGCCGCCGCTTCCCGGTCGAGCCGGGTCAGAGCCGAGCGTCGCGCGATCCGCCTGACGTGGATGAGCGGGAGGAGGGCGGCGACCAGCACCGCGGCCAGGACAGCCAGACCAAGCTGGCGGCCGAGCGGCGGCAGGTCGAGCCAGACACCCGACCAAGACACGATCAAAAACAGGAGAACGACACCGAGGCCTCGCCAGAGCAAGGGCCAGATCTGTTCCCACAACGCCGCCGCGCGGGCCTGCGCGACCAGACGGTCCAGCCGCGCGGCTGCACCGCCGCTCGCCGGCCCTGGGCCGTTCTTGCCGCTCTCGCTCTCGAAGCCGCCTTTGCCGATCACGCCGATCGTTCCGCCTCGCGTCCCGGCATCGGGTGCAATCCCGGCGCCAACTGTGTGAGGCTACCATGGTGGGCCGCCCCGGTCGGCGGGTCAAATCGGCGCTGGGGTGACGCTCAGTTGTGTGCCTGGATGAAGTTGCGCACCTGCGGGTAGATCTGCGTCTCCCACCGCCGGCCCGCGAAGACGCCGTAATGGCCGACCCCCGGTTGGAGGTGGTGGCTGCGCATGTACGGGGGGAGGCCGGTGCAGAGGTCGTGGGCCGCCATGGTCTGGCCGACCGCGCAGATATCGTCCCGCTCGCCCTCCACGGTCATCAGGGCCGTGCGGCGGATCGACCCGAGATCGATCGGCTCCCCGCGATAGCGCACCGCGTTCTGGGCCAGGGCGTGATCCTGGAACACCGTCTTGACGGTCTCCAGGTAGAATTCGGCCGCGAGGTCGAGCACGGCGAAATACTCGTCGTAGAAGGTCTCGATCGCCTCGGCCTTCGCCTGCTCGCCGTTGGCCATGTGCCAGAACAGGTCGGCATGGCCCTGGATATGGCGCTTGGCGTTCATCGACATGAAGGCCGAGACCTGCATGAATCCGGGATAGACCTTGCGGCCCGCGCCCTTGTGACGGTTCGGAACCGTCGCGATCAGGTTCTGCTCGAACCACTCGATCGGCTTCGAATTGGCGAGTTCGTTGACCCCGGTGGGGTTGATCCGGCAATCCACCGGGCCGGCCATCAGCGTCATGCTGCGCGGTGCGGCGGCGTCCTTCGCCTGCGCCATCGCGGCGGCCGCGACCAGCGCCTGCACGGCGGGCTGGCAGACCGCCACCATGTGGGCGCCTTCGCCGATCGTCTGCAGGAAATGGACGAGGTGGCCGACATAATCGTCGAAGCCGAACCGCCCCTCGGCGATCGGCACGTCGCGGGCATTGTGCCAATCGGTGATGTAGACGTCGTGGTCCGGCAGCATCGTGCGCACCGTCGCGCGCAGCAGCGTGGCAAAATGGCCGGACATCGGCGCGACCATCAGAACCTTGGGCTGCTCGGTGTGGATGCCCTTCTTGAAGTGCATCAGGGTCGCGAACGGCGTGACCACCACCGGCTCTTCGGAAACCGGGACGCTCCGGTTGCCGACATCGACGGCGTCGATGCCGAAGGGCGGCCGCGCGAAGGTCAGGCCGGCCCGCATCATCATCCGAGCACCTGCTGACATCCAGGTGATCGGCTCGCCCAGGCCGACCCAGGGCGACCAGACGTCATTGAGGACCCGCCCCCACGCCCGCGTCTGAGCGGCGATGTCGGTCTGCAGGTCGAACGCATTATACAGCATCGGACGGACACTCGCGGCGCCCTGTCCGGCACGCGGGCGAACGGGGCAGAAATGTAGGCGGATGCCGGGGTCAGACTTGCATCAGCGTGGCCGTGCAGGATGATTGCGGTTCCGAAGTCCCGCAACTGTCCGAAAGGCGAACGCCGCGAAGAAGACTACCGACGTGGCTTTGATGCACCATCCGGGGCCGGGAGGGTGCATTGGCGCGGATGGACACGCGCTTCGCCTCATCTCCGGTCGATACTGCAGCTGCTTTTTCGAAGTGCGTGTCGATTGCGATCACGACGCTTTATGGTTTGCGGCGTCTGTTCCGATCTCGGTCCGGCGATGCTCGCAGGCGATCTTGAGGTATCGGTCGCCGCCCCCGGGCAAACCGGCCTGCGCGGCCATGACCTGCGCGTGCATCAGGCACTCCATCGGCGTGTGGGCCGGTGCGATGATGACGTCCAGGGCGGTATCGCGCGAGCAATCCTGGGCCAGCAGCGTACCGGCACAGACCAGGGCAACGGAGAGCAATTCGGACATGACGGACCTCGGTTTCGAGTGATCGAAAGGTCCGCGGATTGCTCTGGCGTGCGAGCCGCCGTGTTGTGATTGCCTGGGCGCTTCCTCAAAGATGTTGATAAGCCGAAGCACACCGTATGCCAGTTGTGCCGATCATAGGGTTGCCGTCTGTCGGTCCCGCGCCGGGAGCCAGCGCGTCTCGGGCTCGCCGGCCGGCAGCAGTGTCGCGACCGCGTCGAGGTCGACCACGTAACGCTCCGTGAGCATGCGCCACATCTCGACCGGCGAGCCCGCTTTCGGCTTCAGGCTCTCGAGAGCCCGGGCAACCAGCGCCTTATTCAGCAGCTTCGGGCGTTTCAGCAGTGGATCGGCGTTGAGCATCTGCGGCGACTCCTTCGCGGTCTGCATAATCTCCTGCCGTCGTGGTTAACGCGCGGTTACCTGGGTGGCCGTGGACTTGCAGTTCTCTTTGCAAAACTTGCCGCCTCTATTTCTGTGCGAAGCAGATGGCGACTAAACAATCCTGAGCGGTGGCCAGCGAATCTGATGTTCTGAAATTCCCAGGCGGGTCTGAGGGCGCATGGAGAAGAGACGGTCGGCAGCGGGACGGAGCCCGGTTTCGGTTCACAAGCACCCCCCCATCCCTTATCAGGCTGGCGGATCGGCGCTGGGCAGAGCCACGCGGGGGCTGCGCCCCCTCAGACCGATCGTGCGAACGGAACATCATGGACGCCAAACCAGACGCGATCGGCGCGACCCAGGGACCGACCGCCCGGCTCGTGCTTGCCTCCGCTTCGCCGCGCCGGCTCGCGCTCTTGCAGCAGATCGGCATCGAACCGGCCGCCCTGTTGCCCGCCGAGATTGACGAGACACCCCGCAAGGCCGAGCCGCCCCGTGATCTCGCTCGTCGTCTGGCGCGCACCAAGCTCGCCACCGCGGAGGCGGCGCTGCACATGGAGGACAAGACGGCGCCGACATGGCTGCTTTCGGCCGATACGGTCGTGGCCGTCGGTCGTCGGGTCCTGCCCAAGGCCGAGATCCCGGACGAGGCGGCGGATTGCCTGCGTCTCCTGTCGGGCCGCCAGCACCGGGTGTTCACGGCGATCTGCCTGCTCTCGCCCCGCGGCCGGCGTGAGCGGATCGTCGAGACGCGGGTGCGGTTCAAGCGCCTGTCGGGGCGCGACATCCAGGGCTACGTCGCCTCGGGCGAGTGGCGGGGCAAGGCTGGAGGCTACGCGATCCAGGGTCTGGCCGGGGCCTTCGTGGTGAAGCTCGTGGGCTCCTACAGCGCCGTAGTCGGGCTGCCCCTCTACGAGACGATGAGCCTGCTGGACGGCGAGGGTTATCCCATCCGGTCCGGCTGGGGCGGACTGGCATGAGCCGGGAGCGGCGCCCCGCCTGCCCGATCTGCCGACGGCCTTCCACACCCGAGTACCGCCCGTTCTGCTCGCAGCGCTGCGCCGATGTCGATCTCGGGCGCTGGCTGAACGAACGCTACGCGATCCCCGAGGACATCGACACCGACGATCCGCCGCCGCCGCCACCGGATCCGGAGCGCTGAACGCTTTTTGCGCCGTTTCCGTCACGTCGATGTCACGGCAAGGCTGGACAGGCCGCCGCGCACTGACTATACCCCGCGGCGTCCGAGGCGCACAGCGCAGCGGGCGATGCCCAGGTAGCTCAGTTGGTAGAGCATGCGACTGAAAATCGCAGTGTCGGTGGTTCGATTCCGCCCCTGGGCACCATCCTCTCGCTGAAGTTACGAGCGAGATGCACCCGACGTTATCAAACAGAGACGCTCGGGTGATGAGGCGATAAGATCGCCTGTTCGGTTCGTCCTGCATTCGTCGCCGAATGACTGCACTGGCTTCAGCGCGGCGTTGAAAGGGCGAGACTTGGATCCCGGCGCTTCGCGCGCGGCGCGGTTCATGCTCGTCATCGCCCTCACTGCGATGTGGAATCTTAACGTCAATTCCACTATGTCCACCGACGCACGGTGGCTGGACGGCGACAGTATCCGTACCGTGTCGCGGCATCCTTGATGTGCTTGGAAATCAATATAACATACATCAACTTCGAGGCGAAGCGCAGATCGGCCGATGCCAAAGCTTAAGACGTCCGATGGTCCGAGCCGGGTGGACGGGTTTCGGGATGCACTTGATTCCCGCGACGTCATCGGAAGCTGGACATGGGAAGCCGGCACCGATCATGTCCGCGCCGACACGTTCGTGGCCCTGCTATTCAACGTCGATCCGGAGGAGGCCGAGGCGGGTCTGTCACTCTCGACTTACGCGGCAGGCATCCATCCGACGGATCGAACGCGCGTCCTGACGGGGTTTCGTAAGCGTGCCGGAGACACCGGACCACTGGTGATCGAGTATCGCGTCTGCTCGGCCGACGGGATGGTCCGCTGGATTCTATCGCGGGGTCGGTTCGTCTACGACAGTTTTGGTCGCCCCCTCAGGGGGCATGGCATCATCGTCGATATTACCGACCTTCAGGAGCGCGAGAGGGACGCGGAGTTCGGAGGTGAGACGGTGGATCCGGCCGAGACGCCGCTCGATCAGGCCGCCGAAGCGGCCATCGCGGCGTTCCGGGCTATCGCGCCGCTGAACGATTCTCGGCTGACGGCTCGGGCCGAGGCGCTCTTGTTTGAGATCGGACGCAAGCTCGCCGCGCAGGAATCGAACGAGGCGCGCACGCGTCTCAATTGAGTCTGAAGATCGATCCGGGAGTCGGCGCAGCACGGGTCAGGCCGGCTCGTTTGTGCGCAGATGGAGATAAGTCGGGTCGAATTCCGCGGCCGCAGCCAGCCCGTCCCAATCATGCACGGTCAGCCGACGGCTGCGCAGTGAGATCAGGCCGGCGCTCTTCAGATCCCGAATGGTGCGGTTGACGTGAACTGGCGTGATCCCCAGGGCATCCGCGAGCTCGGGTTGGGTCATCGGTAATTCGCAGGTGAGATCCGGCGCGAGGCCGACGGCGTCGAGCCGCGTGACCAGCTCGCAGAAGAGATGGGCCATCCGGGCGTAAGCCTCGCGCCGGCCTGTGTTGAGCATCCATTCCCGCACGATGGCGGCGTCGATCAGCGTTGCCCGCCAGAACACATCGACGAGCCGCGGCTGCGCGCGCAGGAGCGCCCGCACAGCCTCGTGCTGGACGAAGCCGACGCGGCAGGGGCTCACCGTGGCGATGGTGATGTCGAGAACGCCGAGGTGAAGACTCTGAAAATCGGGCACATCGCCTGGGACATAATAGGTCATCACCTGCCGCTTGCCGGCCCGAGTCGACTTGTAGGTGCTGGCGATGCCCGACAGGAGAGCGAAGCAGCGGCTCGGCCGGTCCCCTTCGCGTACGATGTCCTGATTGGCATCGATCTGCACCGCCTGCATCGGCAGGGCTTCGAGCGCTGCGCGTTCCTCGAATGTCAGCTCGAACCGGGCTATGCTGACGATCTTGCGCAGCAACGGATGCTTATTCGCAGCTTCGTGTGGTCCGTTCATCGCCCCTCGGCCAGCCAATTGCACCGTCCCGCGCGGGAATTCGGCGCAATGATCTCACATGTTCCCCGCCTATCGGATAGCAACAATCGATGGGACCGCCGCTCGAAGACACGGGTTCGGCTAAGGGTATTCCGGACACGCCTTCTGAATTCAAGCGGGCCGAGAAGATCTCGCTGCCAGCTGGGTTGATTCTGGGTACCGCAGCCGCATGGGGCCCGGGCGGATATCGAAGCCGGATGCGCCGGTACGGTCCGGTTGCGGACGCAGCCCGCATTGACGGTCTGCTCGCGCAGGAGACATTGACGGTGCGCCACGTCCTTCGGCCGTATGGCGTTCGGGGCAGGGCTGGAAATCTCTCGCCCGTCCGCGCACACAGGCATCGCCGCGGCCTCGCCGCTTAGCCTGACGGATCGCTCGGATGAACTCGGCCGCTCTCGCCCCGCACGCGCATCAGATTCTGCCGGACGCGACACTGCCCGGGCTGCCGAACCACTATCGCGGCAAGGTCCGCGACAATTACGATCTCGCCGATGGCCGACGCATCCTGATCACCACCGATCGGATCAGCGCCTTCGACCGGCCGCTCGCCGCGATTCCGTTCAAAGGTCAGGTCCTGACCCAGACCGCTCGTTACTGGTTCGAGCGGACGATTGATCTCTGCCCGAACCACGTCCTCGCCTATCCGGACCCGAACGTGGTCGTCGGCCGGCGCCTGGACATCCTGCCGGTGGAGGTCGTCGTACGCGGCTATCTGGCGGGTACGACCTCGACCTCGGTGCTGACCCGTTACCGGGCCGGAGAGCGCGAGATGTACGGGCATCGGTTCCCCGAGGGGATGCGTCCGAATGAACGTCTCCCGCATGCCATCATCACGCCGACCACCAAGGCCTTCGACGGCGGCCACGACGAGCCCCTGACCGAGGACGAAATCCTCGGCCGCGACCTGCTGACCGCACAGCAATGGCGCACGGTGTCGGAGGCGGCGTTGGCCCTGTTCGCCCGAGGGCAGGCGCTGGCGGCCGAGCGCGGCTTGATCCTGGCCGATACCAAGTATGAGTTCGGTACCGACTCTGACGGCCGTATCGTCCTCGCGGACGAGATCCACACCCCGGACAGCAGCCGGTACTGGTTCGCGCAGAGCTATCCCGAACGCTTCGCGGCGGGAACGGCGCCGGAGAGCTTCGACAAGGACTTCGTGCGCAACTGGGTCGTGGCCCGCTGCGACCCGTACAAGGACCCGATTCCCGAGATCCCCGCGGATGTGATCCTCGAGACGGCGGCGGTCTATATCCGTGCCTACGAGACGATCACCGGCGCGACCTTCGCTCTGCCGGATCCGGCCGAAGTGCCGCTCGACCGCGTGAGCCGCAATATCAAGACCTATCTGAGCGTCCATCCCGAGCGCTGACGGGCGGCGCGTTTGGCGCCGCCCCCATAGCCATCGCTCCGGCAGAACAGGTTCAGGCGGCGGCCGCCAGCGGAGCCGGGGATGGAGCGTCCATCGCCCGCAGATAGACGTCGAGCAGCGTCTCGTGCTCGTCGCGCTCGTCCTTGTCCTGCTTCCGGATCTTCAGGATCTCCTTGAGGATCTTGACGTCCAGGCCCTCGCCCTTGGCCTCGGCGAAGACCTCCTTCTTGGCTTCCATCAGGTCCTTGATCTCTTCCTCAAGCCGTTCCACGCGCTCGATGATCGAGCGGATCCGGTCGCCCGCGACGCCCACGGTGTCGGTCATATCGGTCATGCAATTCCTCGTCGGATGACGGGGGCATCCTCACCGGCACAGGGTAAGCGGCTGGTTAAGGGCGGCCATGTTGGCCGCCCTGACCGGGTTCAGGCATGGGCGAAGCGCGGCTTCTTGCCGAGCGCCTCCTCGACGGTACCGGCGCCGTCGAGATAGCCGTGGACCTTCGGATTCGGCATGATCAGCGAGGCCACGAAGGCGATGGCCATCAGCACGGTCACGTACCAGAAGAACGTACTCTCCATGCCAGCATCTTTGAACCACAGGGCGACGAACTCGGCGGTGCCGCCGAAAGTGGCGTTGGCCACAGCGTAGGACAGGCCGACGCCCAGCGCCCGCACGTTGGTCGGGAACAGCTCGGCTTTTACGATGCCGCTGATGCCGGTGTAAAATGACACCACGGCGAGCCCGAGGGTGATCAGCGCGAAGGCGAGATAGGGGTCCTTGTTGGTACCGAGCGCCGTCATCAGCGGCACGACCATGAGCGTGCCGAGGCCGCTGTAGAGCAGCATGTTGGCCTTGCGGCCGATCCTGTCCGACAGGGCGCCGAAGATCGGCTGGATCGCCATATAGACGAACAGCACAACGGTCATCACCTGCGAGGCCGAAGTCTTCGGCATGCCGGCGGTGTTGACGAGATATTTCTGCATGTAAGTCGTGAAGGTGTAGAAGCTCAAAGATCCGCCGGCCGTATAGGCGACGACCACCAGAAACGCCCGCCAGTGCTTGAACAGCTCGGCGAAGGTGCCGGCCGTCTCCTTGTCGCTGCTGTCCTTGGTCTCGGCCAGAGAGCGCCGCAGATAGAGCGCCACGACGGCGAGCCCGGCGCCGATGAAGAACGGGATGCGCCAGCCCCAGGCCGTCAGCTCCGGGCCGGTCATCACCGTCTGGAGCAGCACGAGGACCAGCGACGCGAGGAGCTGGCCGCCGATCAGCGTCACGTACTGAAACGAAGCGAAGAAGCCGCGTTTCCCTTTGATCGCCACCTCGCTCATGTAGGTCGCCGAGGTGCCGTACTCGCCACCGACAGACAGGCCCTGCAGCATGCGGGCGAGCAGCAGCAGCACGGGCGCCAGCGTGCCGACATGCTCGTAGGTCGGCAGGATGCCGATCAGCAGCGAGCCGAAGCACATCATCAGCACCGAGATGACCATCGAGGTCCGCCGCCCCACGCGGTCGGCGATGCGCCCGAACAGCCAGCCGCCGACCGGCCGCATGAAGAAGCCGACCGCGAAGATACCGGCGGTCTGGAGCAATTGGCTGGTGGAATCGCCCTTGGGAAAGAAGGCCGGCGCGAAATAGAGCGCGAAGAAGGCGTAGCAGTAGAAGTCGTACCACTCGACGAGATTGCCCGAAGACGAGCCGACGATCGCCCAGATGCGCCGCTTCCGGTCTGCAGCGTCATCGTGGCTGCCCGGTGCGATACCGATCGTATCGTTTCGCAAGGCGGACATGGCGTCTCCGTCGATCACTTTTCGGGCCGGCGATGGCCGGTCTCTTCTTCGTGCGATACGACGTTACAGGTGACGATCGTGATCGCAAGTCCGTGAAGAGGCTTTCCCAACGTTGAAGCCGGCGCCTGTCATGCGCGACCCCGCCGCCATCGGCGCGCTCGGAACGGTTTGCCCCGGGGGGCCGTTGCGGCCCGGAGCGGGTGCCGACGGGGCGCTGGGAACGGCAGGAGAAAAGGCGATGAAGCGGATTCTGAGAGACACGGTGGCGATTGCCATCGTTGTCGCGGGAGCGACGACGGCGTTCGCGCAGGGTGGGCCGGGTGGTGGCGCAGGGGGCGCCGGGCCCGGCGGAGGCGGTGGCGCACCAGGCGCAGGAGCCGGCCCCGGCGGCGGTGCCGGTCCCGGCGGTGCTGGCGGCGGCATGCGCGGCGGTGCCGGTGGCGCGGAAGGCGGCGGCATGCGGGGGCCCGGTGCCGAGGGCGGCGCGCGTGGTGCGGAGCCCGGCGGACCTGGCGCGCGCGGTGCCGAAGGGCCCGGCCGGGCCGGCGGTGCCAACGAGCGTGGCGGACCGGCGGAACGGGGTGCGCCGGGCGCCAACCCCGCTCCTGGTGAGCGCGGAGGACGGGAGACCGGTCCGGGCGGCGAGCGCGGCAATCGCGATGCCGCCGGTCCCAATCAGGGCGGTCGCGGCCCGGCCGGCGAGCGTGGCCCTGCGGGTGAGCGCGGCGGCCGCGCAGGCGTCCGTGACGGCGGCTCGGTCCGCGGGGCGGCGGGCCGGCTCGATACACGGCAGCGTACCGAGTTCCGCTCGTCGATCACGCGGCTCGGCGTCTCGCCGCTTCGGGACGTCGCCTTCGGTCTGGCGGTCGGCACGGCGATCCCGCGCTCGGTATCGCTGCATCGGCTGCCGCCGGCACTCATCTCCATTGTGCCGGAATACGAAGGCTACGACTTCGTCATCGTGCGCGATGATATCGTCATCATCGATCCCGACACCTACGAGATCGTGGACGTGATCCCGGGCTGATCTGCGCTCAAGGGACGCCGCATGCTGAATTCCTTGGCGTGCGGCGTCCAACGCTCGGCGTTTCGACCGTTGCAGCGCGAACCCAGCCGACTGCCTTCACCGATGCGCCTCAGCCGCCAGACGGATCGCGAGCGCCGCCACGACTGTCCCCATCAATACCGGGGACGCCGCGTGCTCGTGATCGGCGGCCAGCCCGTACCGATCCCCCGCATGAAGATCTCGCGCCGCGCCGGATACTGAAACGGTCGCGTCACCGCCCCCCATCCAGCAGCTTCGTCACCACGCGCGCCGTGTAGTCGACCATCGGCACGATCCGGGCATAGTTCAAACGCGTCGGGCCGATCACGCCGACCACGCCGACGATCTTCTGGGCTCCGTCCCGGAACGGTGCCGCGATCAGTGACGAGCCCGAGAGCGAGAACAGCTTGTTCTCCGACCCGATGAAGATCCGCACGCCGTCGCCACCCTCGGCGCGGGCCAGGAGGTCGATGACGTCCTTCTGCGTCTCCAAGTCGTTGAACAGCAGGCGGATGCGGTCGAGATCCTCGGCCGCCCTGAGGTCGTCGAGCAGGTTGGCCTGTCCGCGCACGATCAGCTGGCGTGCCTCGCTCGGGCCCACCGGCGTCGCGAGACCCGCATCCACGAGGCGCTCCGTCAGGGCGTCGAGTTCCCGCTTCATCGCCGTGCGGCTGGCCTCGATCTCCGCCCGCAGCGACCCGAGCGTCCGGCCCTGCAAGCGGGCATTGAGGAAGTTCGTGGCCTCCTGCAGCGCGCCGGCCGGCAGGCCGGGTGGCAGATCCACCAAGCGATTCTCCACGGATCCATCATCCGAGACCAGCACGACGAGCGCCCGGGCCGGGTCCAGGCGCACGAACTCGATGTGCTTCAGATTCACGTTGGCCTTTGTGGTCAGCACCACGCCGGCCCCGCGCGAGATCCCCGACAGCATGGTCGAGGCCTCGGTCAGCGCCGAATCGAAGGTGTGACGCGAGGCGGCGGCCCGCATCTGCGCCTCGATCCGGGCCTGCTCGTCCTGGCTGACGTCGCCCAGTTCCAGCATGGCGTCGACGAAGAAGCGGAGGCCGAGCTCGGTGGGGAGACGGCCCGCCGAGGTATGCGGCGCGAAGATGAGGCCGGAATGCTCCAGATCCGCCATCACGTTGCGAATCGAGGCGGGGGAGAGCGCCATCGGCAGGATCCGCGCCAGGTTGCGCGATCCCACCGGCTCGCCCGTGGTGAGATAGCTCTCGACGATCTGTCGAAAGATCTCCCGGGCACGCTCGTTGAGCGCGGCAAGCGCCTGCATCGACTGGCCGTTGGAAAATCGGTGGGTCGGGTCTGTCACGGGGTCATCCTGTGGTCCGATCATGTCCAAGCGTCCCGCCGGGATCAATCCGTCCGATGCCGCAGGCCGGCGCTGCTTGCCCGCGCGGGCGCGGCGGCCTAAGAGCCCGGCCCTCGACTTTCCTCACAGAAAGGGCCCGCGATGCGGCCTTCCAAGCGTGCCGCCGACGAGTTGCGGCCCGTCAGCCTGGAGCGCGCGGTCTCGCGCTACGCCGAGGGCTCCTGCCTCGTCAGCTTCGGCAACACTCGGGTGCTCTGCACCGCCTCGCTGGAAGAGCGCGGACCCCCGTGGCTGCGCGGTTCGGGCAAGGGCTGGGTCACGGCCGAGTACGCCATGCTTCCGCGTGCGACGCACGAACGCACCCGCCGCGAGATCGGTTCCGGCAAGCCCTCGGGGCGGACCCAGGAGATCCAGCGGCTGATCGGGCGCTCCCTGCGGGCGGTGACCAACCTGCCGGCGCTGGGCGAGCGGCAGGTGACGGTCGATTGCGATGTGATCCAGGCCGACGGCGGCACCCGCACGGCCGCCATTACCGGCGCCTGGATCGCGCTGCACGATTGTTTCAGCTGGATGCGGACGCGCTCGATCATCTCGGTCGATCCGCTGCGCGATCACGTCGCTGCCGTTTCCTGCGGCCTGTACAAGGGCACGCCGGTGCTCGACCTCGACTATGCCGAGGATTCGGCGGCCGAGACCGATGCCAACTTCGTACTCACCGGCCGGGGCGGCATCGTCGAGGTCCAGGGGACCGCCGAGATGGAGCCATTCTCGCAGGATCAGTTGCTGGAGCTTCTGCGCCTCGCCCGCGCCGGCACCGACCGGCTGGTCGCCCTTCAGAAGGAGGCGATCGCGTGAGCCGCCGGCTAACGGGCAAGGTTGTCATCGCCACCCACAATTCCGGCAAGCTCGCCGAGATGCGCGCGCTGCTGGCGCCGTTCGGGGTGGAGGCGGTGTCGGCCGGGGATCTCGGCCTGCCCGAGCCGGAAGAGACCGGCACGATGTTCGCCGAGAACGCCTTGATCAAGGCCAGGGCCGCCACGGCGGCCACGGGCTTGCCCGCCTTCGCGGATGATTCCGGCCTGTGCGTCGACGCCCTCGACGGCGCGCCGGGCATCTTCTCCGCGCGCTGGGCCGGTTCATCCAAGGATTTTGCGGGCGCGATGGCGCGGATCTTTTCCGAGCTGGACCTGCGCGGCACGCAGGATCGGCGCGCGCATTTCGTCTCGGCGCTGGTGCTCGCTTGGCCGGACGGACACGCCGAGCTGTTCGAGGGCCGGGTGTTCGGCGATCTCGTGGCAGCCCGCGGTTCCGCCGGCTTCGGCTACGACCCGATATTCCGGCCGGACGGACACGACCGCACCTTCGGCGAGATGACGGCCGACGAGAAGCACGGCGTCGACTGGCAGCGGGGGCAGGGGCTGTCGCACCGCGCCCGGGCTTTCGTAGCGCTGAGTCGCGCCTGCCTCGCGCCCGAAGCCTGATTGCCAAACCGGGCGCGGCCGCTCACATCACCCCCATCATGGACGAGACCGGCCCGGACCACCCGACCCGCGACGCGGGTTTCGGCATCTACCTGCACTGGCCCTTCTGCGCGGCGAAGTGCCCCTATTGCGACTTCAACAGCCACGTCCGCCACGGCGGCGTGGACGAGACGCGATTCCTCGCCGCGTTCCGGGCCGAGATCGACCACGTCGCGGCCCGGACGCCCGGCCGAACAGTCACCAGCATCTTCCTCGGCGGCGGCACACCCTCGCTGATGCAGCCCGCCACGGTGGCCGGGCTGCTCGACGGCGTGGCGGCGCGCTGGCCGGTGGCGTCCGACGCGGAGATCACCATGGAGGCCAACCCGTCGAGCGTCGAGGCGGCCCGCTTCCGCGGCTACCGTGCGGCCGGGGTCAATCGGGTCTCGCTGGGCGTTCAGGCGCTCGACGATGCATCGCTGCGCGTGCTCGGCCGTCTCCACGACGTGGCGCAGGCGCTCGACGCGATCCGCGTCGCGCAGGCGACCTTCGCGCGCACCTCCTTCGACCTGATCTACGCCCGGCCGGGCCAGACCCCCGCGCAGTGGCGGGAGGAGCTCGGCGCCGCCCTGAAACTCGCAGGCGAGCACCTTTCCCTCTACCAGCTGACCATCGAGCCGGGCACGCCGTTCCATGGCCTTGCCCGCGCGGGCAAGCTCGTCACCCCCGACGACGATGTGGGCCGGGCTCTGTACGACGTGACGCAGGAGCTCTGCACGGAGGCCGGCTTGCCGGCTTACGAGATCTCCAACCACGCGCGCGCCGGCGCCGAATCCCGCCACAACCTGCTCTACTGGCGTTATGGCGAGTATGCGGGGATCGGGCCCGGCGCGCATGGGCGGCTCGTGACGACGACGGAGCGGATCGGCACCGTGACGGAGCGCGGACCCGAGGCGTGGCTCGCCCGGGTCGAGCGCGACGGCCACGGTATCGCGGAGAGCGAATCCCTCGCGCCCGCCGATCAGGCCGACGAGTTTCTGGTCATGGGGCTGCGGCTGCGGGAGGGGATCGATCCCGAACGCTACGCTGCCCTGAAGGGCCGGCCGCTGAACGGCAATCGGATCGGCATGCTGATCGGCGACGGCCTGCTGGAGCGGCGCCAGGGCGGGCGAATCGCCGCCACGGCGCGCGGCGCGCCGGTCCTCAACGCGATCGTCGCCGAACTCGCCGCCTGATCAGATCGCCGGCTTGCCCAGCACGCGCGGCGCCGGGCTCACGACGGTCGCGGCATTGTTGCGGATTTCGTAGACCGCCAGCGACCGCTCGCTCTGCCCGTCGGGGCGGAAACGGAATGTGCCGTCGACCCCGGCGAAGCCCGCCGCGTTCGTCAATGTAGGTTCGGCGAAGCGCTGTGAGCCGTACTGGCGTGCCAAGGCTGCGGTGAGCGTCACGGCATCGTAGGCCAGGGAGGCGACGCGCGGCGGCACGGCGCCGAACCGCGCTTGATAGCGTCCACTGAAGGTCGAGAAGCCGCTGCGGTCGGGCGCGGCGAAGTGGCCGCCCTGGAGGGCCGGTAGGGCAAAGAGTGACGGCTCGTTCCACAGGGCCGTTCCGATCGGCCGGACGCGAGCCGGCGAAAAGCCGGTTTTCGTCAGCGCCGCCGCGACAGCCGGCAGGGCCTCGGCGGTTTCCGGGATGAACAATGCGTCGGCCGTCGCGCCCGGGCCGTTGACGACGCGCGCAAGCCGCTCGACTGCCGGGCCGGGACTGCCCGCCGGGTAGCGCTCGACCGCCGCCACGCGGGCGCCCCGGCGTGCCACGGTCTCGCGGAAGGCGGCCTCTACGGCGTTGCCGTAGGCGGTCTCGGGGATCAATGCCGCGAAGGAGCGTTTGCCGGCCGCCACCGATTCCTCGACCGCCCGATCGACTTCCGGCTGCGGCAGGAAGCTCAGAAGGTAGACGTTGGGAGCCGCCACGGTCGCGTCCGTGGAGAAGCCGATGACCGGCTTGCCGGCCGCCCGAGCCACCGTCGCGGCGGCCTGGACGTTGCCGGCGAAGACCGGCCCCAGGATGATCTCGGCGCCCTGCCGCAGGGCCTCCTGCGTTACATCCCGCGCACCGTCCGGGCTGCCGCGATCGTCCTCCACCAGGATCGTGAGGTCCGGCTGCTGCGATTCGTCGAACGCAAGTTGAGCGGCGTTGCGCAGGGCGGTCCCGACAGCCGCGCCCTGTCCGGTGAGCGGCAGCACCAGGGCGACCTTCACCGAACCCGTGCCGATCCGCTGCGCCGCCGTCGCCATGGGCGTCGAAGATGCAGAGACGGGCGCGTCCGTCGGCACCTCCGCGGGGGGGGCCAGAGCGGCCCGGGGTGACGGCCCGCGCCGGACCACGTCGCCGCCGATGCAGCCTCCCAGCGGCAGTAGGGCGGTGCAGAGCACGGTGCTCAGGGCGATGACGCGCACGAGACAGCCCGGCGCGCCGGTCAGGCGCGCCATGGCGCGGTCTCCTTCGGGCAGGCTGCGGCAACGTGGCCGTGCCTTCTGAAAATGTAAACGCATCGACCGGTCCTTGTCCCCTGCGGCTCGGCTTCCGCGCGACGAGAGCCGGCCAGTGTGGCAAGATCGCCAACGATGACCCGCCGATTCGACGCCTCAACGACCCCACTACCCCGGAAGCCCGCCGGGGAGCGCCCGCGGAGCACCACCTTCACGGCGTTCGGGCTGGCGAGCGAGGCCGAACCGCTCGCCCCCGGACTGCACATCGTGGCGACGCCCATCGGCAACTTGCGCGACATCACGATCCGCGCCTTGGCGACGCTGGCGGCGGCGGATGCCGTGCTGGCGGAGGATACGCGGGTCACCCGGACCTTGCTCGCCCATTACGGGATCACGACGCCGCTCCTTGCCTATCACGAGCATTCCAACGACGCGGTGCGCGAGCGGATGGTTGGCCGGCTGCGGGCCGGCGAGGCGCTGGCGCTCGTCTCGGACGCCGGCACGCCCCTGGTATCGGATCCCGGCTACAAGTTGGTCCAGTCCGTGATTGAGGCCGGCATCCCGATTACCCCCGTCCCCGGCCCCTCGGCGGTGATGACCGCCCTGGTGGCGGCGGGCCTGCCGACCGACCGCTTCTTCTTCGAGGGCTTCCTGCCACAGAAGTCTGGCGCTCGGCGCAACCGGCTGGAGGCGCTGGTCCAGGTGCCGGGCACGCTGGTCCTGTTCGAGTCGCCGCACCGGCTTCCGGAGATGCTGGCCGACGCGGCCGCCATACTCGGCGCCGATCGGCTGGCGGCGGTGACCCGGGAGCTCACGAAGCTCTACGAAACCATTCGCCGCGACACCCTGGGCGCCCTGAGCGACCGCTTCGCCGCGGACGGCCCGCCGAAGGGCGAGATCGTGGTCATCATCGGCCCAGCCCCCGTACAGGAGCGGACCGTAGAGGGGGATGCCGCCCTCGACGCAGCGCTCAAGACGGCGATGGAGCGTCACTCGATCAAGGACGCCGCGAGCCTCGTGGCCGACGAGACCGGGCAGCCGCGGCGTCTGGTCTATACGCGGGCGCTTGCCCTGGCGCGGAGCGAGGAATGACCGGCCTTCGGCCTGCCCAGACCGAGCGGCGCCAGGCCGCTTACCGGCGCGGCCACCGCGCCGAGTGGCTGGCCCTGGTGGCGCTGATGCTCAAGGGCTACTGGCCGATCGGCCGGCGCCTGAGCCTCGCGGGCGGCGAAATCGATTTGGTGGTCCAGCGCTGGAATACCATTGCGTTCGTGGAGGTTAAGGCGCGGTCCCGGCGCGACGATGCCCGAGAGGCGATCACCGCCGCCAAACGGCGCCGTTTCTCGCGCGCCGTCAGATCCTGGATCGGCCGAAACGCCTGGAGCGCCGGCATGACCTATCGAGCGGATGCTGTGTTTATCGGCGTGCGCGACTGGCCCGCGCATGTGCCCGATGCGTTTCCAATCGAAGGGCTATGACGAGACCGCCGCCAGACATCGATGCCAGGCAACGCTGGATCAGGCGCGTGCGGCCCGGATCGCGCCGATCAACGTGCGTTTCAACTCGGCTTGGCTGAACGGCTTCTGCACCACTGGCCGGTCGCGGAACGGCTCGCGGATGCCGGCGCCGCCGTAGCCTGTGGAGAAGACCAACGGCAGATCGCGCTTCGCGATCGCCTCGGCCACCGGGTAGATCGGTTCTCCAGCCACGTTCACGTCGAGGATCGCAACCTCGAACGTCTCCTGAGCCGCCATTTCGAGGGCGGATGACAGACGGGCGGCCGGTCCGACCACGGCGCAGCCGAAGTCGAGCAGCATGTCCTCGAGCAGCATCGAGATCGCGGCTTCATCCTCGACGACGAGCACGCGGACGCCGTTCAGGACGTCATCGTTGGGGTCAGCAATCACGCCGGGCCGTCTTCCCTTCGAGTGCCCCCGCACCGGGGACCTAACCGTCCGATAATCGACGCTCGGAAACCGTGTACTCGGCACCCCAGAACGCCGGGTGCGGCTACGAAGAACGGTTCACGAAGCAGCCTTTGGCGTCGCCCGGAACGCGCAATGTGTCAAGCGTTCGCCAGCCGTTCCGGCGTTAGCTCCGAGCGGAATGTTAACGGATGATACATTTTCGTCCGCTCGGACCTCGACGCACGGCGCGCGCTGTCAGTCCTCCTTGAAGCTGACCTTGGCGCCGCGCGCCACGTGAGCGGCGAGGTCCCGGGCGTTCCAGTTGGTCAGGCGGATGCATCCGTGCGATTCGGTCTTCCCGACTTTCTCCGGTTCCGGAGTCCCATGAATGCCGTAGCTCGGGATGGCGAGATCGATCCAGACCAGACCGACGGGATTATTCGGTCCCGCCTGAATGGTAAACTTGTGCTTCGCTTTCACACCCTTGAACGCGTATTTCGGATTGTAGGTGTAATCGGGGTCGAACGCCACACCCTTGACCTTCGTGTCACCACTCGGCGCCGGCTTTTCCGAACTGCCGATTGAGGCCGGATAATAAGCCAACAGCTTTCCTTCGGCCCCGAAGGCGCGCACATCCCGGCTGTCCTTGTCGACCTCGATGTGCTCAACTTTGGGATCCTGGGGCAGATCCTTCGCCTTCGGCTTGTCGGTTCCCATCGGATCGACGGCCGCGACCGCGATGGTCGTGCCGGCCTTGTCGAGCGGCTTGCCCGGATTGAGAGCCGTCACGAGGGCGCGGCTCATGTGGAAGCGTTCGGCCAGCATCTCACGGGGATTGGTATAGTCCATCGCCTTCAGATCGGCCTGCTGCTCCATCTTGGGAGGGATCTTGTCGACGTAGGGCCCCGCGGTATCGGCATCGGTGATCGTGTAGTCCGACACCACCGGCTTATCGCTTGTTGCCTGAAGCTTGTCCCAGACCTCTGGCGTCAGCGTCTGTGTGGCGGGGAGTCCCTGCGCCATCGCGAAGGCGGACAGCGCGCGCTTGTAATTTTCGCCCAGCAGCCCGTCGATCGCACCAGGGTAGAAGCGCGCGCGGTCCAGCAGAACCTGAGCCTTGACGATCAGCGAATCAGGCCTTTCCTCGTTCTTGCCCGCCTTGCGCTTGCGATCGCCGTCCTTCTTCTTTGACGTGTCCTGATCTTGCGGTGACAGAGACGCCCCGTTGACGGCCTCGGCCGTCAGGGCGGGCAGTTGAGCATCGTGTTCGGCGCCTTTCGGATTTGGACGGGCGGCGGCGACCTGTGCTGCGAAGCAGGTTGCCAGGAGCGCCGCGTAAACCGGCCGCAGGGGTTTCGCGCTCATCGCCGTCGTCGTCTCCTGAAGCGGGGGCGCTTCGCACCCACAAATCGCAGGCGCCCAGGAACGTTCCACGGGCGTTACTCGCAGAGGCGATGGCCGGCCGTGCGCTCGCGCTCATCAAGGTGGAAGTGGTTGGCGTGGGCGGCATTCGTGCCCGGCCCCAGCACCGTGCGGAAGAAGCCGCAAGCCTTGCCGCGGACCCCGCTGAGAAACTGCGCCTCGTCGGAGCCCTCCGGCATCGCCTTCACCGGGATGGAGGCGCGGCCCGAGAACGCGAAGCCCATCACGTCGACCGCACTCGCGAAGGCGTGCTCGCTGAGTTTGGCATCGACATCGTGGTTCTGACCCCGGCACACATAGGTGCCGCCGAGTTCCAGGCCGGTCAGCCCGTGCTTGAGCACGCGGTCGGCCTCGACCTGAACCTCCGTCACCCATCGGGCGAGGGCTTCCGCCGTCCGGCAGGTGAGCGTCGCCCCCTGCGGCAACCCGACACCGTCCGCGAGCTTGGTGATCTTGAGCGGCAACGGCGCCGTGCATTGGCCCTCCACGATCGGCGACAGCGGCTCGAAATCGACCCCGAGTCGCTTGAGGCGGGTCCGGCAGGCGGTGTCGTCTGGAGGCGTGACCTTGAGCGAGAGGGCCGCCTCACCGGAGAGTTCCGGTGGCCGACCCGGCGGCGTGGGCGGCGGGACCGGGATCTCGGGCTTATTGGGTTCGGCCGCTGTCTCGGCAGCCTTGTCGGACGCCGGCGTCCCCTTGGACGGAAGCGCCGGCGTCAGCTCCGCCGGTCGGCTTGGCGGCGTCGGCGGTGGTGTTGCCGGTTCTGGCGGCGGCTTCAGCGTCTCGGGCCGCTCCGGGGGGAGGGGCGGGGGCACAGGGACGGTTGCCGCTGGGGTCTCGGCTGTGTGGCCCGGCTCGGCAGGGAGTATCGCGAGAATTAGGGCGAGGGCGCTACGCCTCAGGGCTGTCGTTGAACGGCAGATCGGCAAAGAACGTCCCGGCATGGGGCCTCGAAGCGTGGGCGTTGGTTCACACAAACGAGCGAGCGGCCATTCGGATCGCCACTGTGGTTGACGGATGCCGTCGAGCGGACACTCTCTGTATCATCGCGGGTCCCGTCGCTGAGTGGACTCGGCCCCGCAGGTGTGGATGTTTCGAGGACCGAATGCCGGACGCAGCCGAAGCCGGGCTTTCAAGCCTGCCGCAGGACAATCCCTTCCACGACGCGCGCTGGAGCACGCCCTTCGGGATCCCGCCCTTCGAGCGGATCCGGCCGGAGCATTACCGCCCGGCCTTCGAGACGGCGCTCGCCACCCATGCCGCCGAGATTGATGCGATCGCAACCGAAACGGCGCCGGCGACCTTCGCCAATACGGTGGTTGCCATGGAGCGGGCGGGGCAGGCCCTCGAACGGGTCGCGGGGGTGTTCTACAATCTGACCGGCAGCCACACGAATCCCGAGCTGCAGGCGATCGAGCGGGAGATCGGGCCGAAGCTTGCCCGCCACGGCAGCGCCATCTACCTGAGTCCGCAGCTTTGGGCCCGGATTTCGGCCGTCGATGCCGAGGCGGAAGGGCTCGGTCCGGAGGAGCGCCGCGTCCTCGACCGCTACCGGATCCGCTTCCGCCGATCGGGCGCGACCCTCGCAGCCGACGCCAAGGTGCGCATCGCCGAGATCGCCGCCCGGATGTCCGAACTCGGCACGACGTTCAGCCAGAACCTGCTCGCCGACGAAAGCAGCTTCACGCTGCCGCTGCAAAGCGAGGAGGATCTTGCCGGTCTGCCGCCGTTCCTGCGCGCCGCCGCCCGGAGCGCGGCGGAGGAACGGGGCCTGGAGGGTCATGTCATCACCCTGTCCCGCTCCCTGATCGAGCCCTTCCTGGTCTTCTCCACGCGCCGGGATCTGCGCGAGCGCGCCTACGCGGCCTGGACCAAGCGCGGGGAGAATGGCGGCCCAACCGACAACCGCGCGATCGCCGCCGAGATCATCCAGTTGCGTGCCGAACGGGCCCGGCTTCTGGGCTTCGACAGCTTCGCGCATTTCGCCCTCGACGACACGATGGCGGCGAGCCCCGATGCGGCAACCGGACTCCTGCGCGAGGTCTGGACCCCGGCCCGGGCACGGGCGGGCGATGAGCGCGACCGCCTTCAGGCCGCGATCCAGGCGGAAGGCCACACCTTCACCTTGCAAGCACACGATTGGCGCCACTACGCCGAGAAGGTCCGGCGCGCCGAGCATGACCTCGATGAGAGCGAGATCAAGGCGTATCTACCCCTGGAGCGGATGATCCAGGCGGCCTTCGACACCGCCTCGCGCCTGTTCGGCCTGACCTTCGAGGAACTCGCAGACGTGCCGCGCTACCACCCCGACGTGCGGGTCTGGCGGGTCGGCAACCCGGACGGATCCGAGGTCGGGCTGTTCCTCGGCGATTATTTCGCCCGGGCGTCCAAGCGGTCGGGTGCCTGGATGAGCGCCTTCCGCTCCCAGGAGCGGCTGAACGGAGCAATTACGCCGATCATCGTCAATGTCATGAACTTCGCCAAGGCGCCCGAGGGTGAGAGCACGCTCCTGTCCTTCGACGACGCCCGCACCCTGTTCCACGAGTTCGGCCACGCCCTGCACGGTCTGCTGTCGGACGTGACCTATCCGCTGCTCTCCGGCACCGCGGTGGCCCGCGATTTCGTGGAACTGCCTTCGCAGCTCTACGAGCACTGGCTGGAGCAGCCGGAGGTTCTGCAAACCCATGCCCGCCATCACCGGACAGGGGAGCCGATGCCGGACGCGCTGCTGCACAAGCTGCTCGCCGCCCGCACCTTCAACCAGGGCTTCGCCACCGTGGAGTATACGGCCTCGGCGATCATCGACATGACGCTGCATCTTTCGGCCGAGGGCGAGGCGGGACTCGACGTGCCGGCCTTCGAGGCCGAGGCGCTCCGGCGGATCAGCATGCCGGCCGAGATCAGCATGCGTCACCGGACGCCGCACTTCGCCCACATCTTCTCCGGCGATGGCTACGCGGCCGGCTATTACAGCTATCTCTGGTCGGAGGTTTTGGATGCCGACGCATTCGACGCGTTCCGGGAGGCCGGTGACATCTTCGACCCGGAGACGGCCAAACGGCTGCGCACCTTCGTGTACGGCGCGGGCAACCTGCGTGATCCGCGCGAGGCGTATACGGCCTTCCGTGGGCGGATGCCGAGCATCGAGCCTCTGCTGAAGAAGCGTGGGCTGGCGGCGTGAGCTTAGAGCGGCTGGTAAGGGTTTCGTAAACAAACGTCCTTAACGAAGGCTTGCAGCGACGTCCTGCACGCGGAGTCGGGGGCGATGATCAAGACCGAGACCACACCGGCCGTCTCGCCGGCCGACCTCCTCAAGGCCGCGGTGACCGGCAAAGCCGACGCCGCGGCTGTGGGCGATATCAAGGCCCCCACCAAGGGCGCAGCCGTGCGCGCCGCAATCCAGTCGATCCAGCAGGTCGATAGGCGGCGCCTTGTCATTCCCGGAGCAACCCTGGCGCTGGGTGCCCTGCTCGGCGGCAGCGTCATCGCGATGACGCGTTCGGCCGGGCCATCCAACGACGCCCTGGCGGTGCTCAGCACCACATTGGACGCCAGCCGAATCGAGACCGCGCGCCTCGGCACCGAGATCGCGCAGCTCCATCGGATCGTGGCGGATCTGCGGGCCTCGACCGATACCGCCCGCAAGGAGGCAGCGAGCCGGAACGGCGCCCTCAGCGAGCGCCTAACGCAGCTCGACAAGAACCTCACCGCGAAGACGGGCGCGCTTGGCGAGCGACTGGAGCAGGTCGAGCGCGAGCAAAATACCCGGATCGCCGGCCTTGCCGCGCAGATCGAGCGCCGCGGGGCGTCGAGTGCCGCCGTCGCCAAGGCCGAGCCGACCCAGACCGGGAGCCTCGCGGAAACCCGCAGCGTTGAGACGAAGGCGGTGGATGCCAAGCTCTCGGAGGCGCGGCCAACCGAGGCCAAGCTTGCCGACGTCAAGCCAGCCGAAATGAAGCCCAAGGTTTCGACGGGCGAAAAGCCGCCGGTGATCGACACCTGGGCGGTTCGCGAAGTCTATGACGGGATGGCGATCCTGGAGAACCGTCGCCATCGGCTCCTCGAGATCGGACCGGGTGAGATCCTGCCCGGTTTCGGCCGGGTCGAGGGCGTCGAGCGCCGTGGACGGGACTGGGTGGTGGTGACCCGCCAGGGTTTGGTCACGCCGCAGCCCTGGTAGCGGGCGGATCAGCGCGAGGGACAGGTCGTCGGCGTCAAACCATCGGCGACCACCGGAAAACGCGGTTCCAGCGTCATGGGATCTGCCATCGCCGCCGCACGCTCCGCGCGACGGCGACCGTGGCGCAACGCGCGGGTCTGAGCGCCGCGCGTCGGATGCAGGATTGCAGCGAGGAGGGCTTGGCCCTCGAACGCGCTGTCCAGATTCTTCGCTTCGAAGACGGGCATGGCCGGCCTGCTGGATTGCGGTCGCGAATGCCGCGATTGCAGGCATCCCAACCACATCCCCAATAACGGGGATCGCGGTGACAGGTTCCGTCAAGCTTTCGCCCGGAAACCGTTTTTTCACGATCGTCCGGGCCGACCCCGAATGCAGTGCGTCTGCGCACCCGCAGCGTGGTGTCAGACGAACTGATTGAGCCCCGGGATCGAACCGATGATCGGACCCATCGCGTCCTCGCCGACTTTCTCGCGGCCGAACGCAAACAGCTCCTGGCCGAGGGGCTGCATCTGTCCCATGGGAACACCGGCGGACATCAGCTTCTGGCCAAGGGCCATGACACCGCCGCCGCCCATCATGCCGCCGAGCATGCCCATCAGACCGCCGCCACCGCTCTCGCCGGCGTTGGACTCGGCGATCAGCGACTGAGATCCGGGCAGCGCCGCCAGCAACTGGTTCACTTCCGTCTCCGGCCCTTCCTTCTGCAGGAAGGCGAGGATGTGACCGATGGCGGTCTGTGCGGTCGCGGCGTCGAGCCCGGTACGGGCGGTCACGCGGGCGAGCAGTTCTTCCATGGTGATGATCTCTTCGGAACGTTTCCAGACGTCCTTCGACTCTAGGGCGCCGGAAATCAAGCGCAGGCGCCGGCTTGCCTTGGGAACGCCCCGTCCGCGATCAGCGGCGCACGGGCTATGAGGCCGGCTTTCCCACTGTGGTTCACCGTACCGTCGCCGTAAGTTGCGCGATTCGGCAGGCGGCGGCCGGATGACTTCCCGGCCGCGGGTTCCACATTGCCGCGCAAGGACCGAACCCGGAGCTCGATCATGCGCATCAGCAACGTCGCCGACGTCGTCGCCGAGACCCTTCAGGAGGCCGGCGTCGACCGCGTTTACGGCGTGGTCGGCGACAGCCTCAACGGAATTACGGAGGCGTTGCGAGCCAGGGGACGGATCGAGTGGATCCACACGCGACACGAGGAGGCGGCAGCCTTCGCGGCAGCGGGTGAGGCGCAGGTTACCGGCCGGCTCGCGGTCTGCGCGGGCTCCTGCGGACCTGGCAATCTCCACCTGATCAACGGGCTCTACGACGCGCATCGCAGCCGCACACCGGTCTTGGCGATCGCCGCCCATATACCGTCGCCCGAGATCGGTTCGGGCTACTTCCAGGAGACGAAGCCGACCGAGCTGTTCCGCGATTGCAGCCACTACTGCGAGCTGATCTCCGACCCGGCGCAGATGCCCTTCGTGCTGGAGAACGCGATCCGCGCCGCCGTGGGCCAGGGGGGCGTGGCGGTGATCGTTTTGCCGGGCGATGTGGCCCTTCGCGAGGCGCCGAAGCGCGCTCTGGCGCCGCGGGCCGGGCTGATCCCCGCCAAGCCGGTCGTCCGGCCTGCGGATCCGGAACTTGATGCCCTGGCCGCGATGCTCAATGCCGGCCAGCGCGTCACGCTGCTGTGCGGGCGCGGCTGTGCCGGCGCGCATGCCGAGCTGCTCCAGTTGGCCGAAGCGCTCAAGAGCCCGATCGTCCACGCGCTGGGCGGCAAGGAGTTCGTCGAATTCGACAATCCCTACGATGTCGGCATGACCGGCCTGATTGGCTACGCGTCGGGCTACGCCGCCATGATGGCCTGCGACACGCTGCTGATGCTCGGCACAGGCTTTCCCTACAAGCAGTTCTACCCGCAGGAGGCGAAGGTCGCGCAGGTCGATCTCCGCCCGTCCGAGCTCGGCCGGCGCTGCCGGATCGAGTTGGGCCTCGTCGGGGATGTCGGTGCGACGCTCCGGGCGCTGCTGCCGCGGCTGAAGCCCAAGGCCGACCGGTCTTTCCTGGATGCCAGTCTGAAGCATTACACGAAGGCGCGCGCCGGCCTCGACGAACTCGCCACCGGAAAGCCGGGCGGACCGCTGCATCCGCAATACCTCGCCCGGACCATCAGCGAGGCGGCTGCCGACGACGCGATCTTCACCGCCGATGTCGGCACGCCGACGATCTGGGCCGCCCGCTATCTCGCGATGAACGGGCGCCGGCGGCTCCTCGGCTCCTGGGTCCACGGCTCGATGGCCAACGCCCTGTCGCAGGGGATCGGCGCGCAGGCGTGCCAGCCCGACCGGCAGGTGATCGCGCTCTGCGGTGACGGCGGCTTTGCCATGCTGATGGGCGACTTTTTGACGTTGCGGCAGCACCGCCTGCCGATGAAGGTCGTGGTCTTCAACAACGGGACGCTCGGCTTCGTCGAGCTGGAGATGAAGGCGGCCGGCTACCTCGAAACCGGCGTCGCTCTCGACAATCCCGACTTCGCCGCGATGTCGCGCGCGGCCGGCATTTTTGCTTTGCGGGTCGAGGATCCCGCCGAGCTGCCGGCCGCCATGCGCGAGTTCCTGGCCTTCGACGGCCCCTCGCTCCTCGATGTGCGCACCGCCCGCAACGAGCTGTCGATGCCGCCCAAGATCGACGGTCAGCAGGTGAAAGGATTCAGCCTGTATGTTTTGCGCGCCGTGATGGATGGACGCGGTGACGCGGTCCTCGATCTCGCCAAGACCAACCTCATCCGGTAGACCCTCTGTATCAATCTCGAACCGTTCCAGACCAACGGAGCGGCGATGCAGGGGGGTGCCGGACCATGCGGGTCGGCCTGTTCGTGCCGTGCTACGTCGACGCCTTCGAGCCGGAGGTCGGAATCGCTACGCTGGAGCTGCTGGAGCGGCTCGGCTGCACGGTTGAGTATCCGTTCGACCAGACCTGCTGCGGCCAGCCGATGACCAACACCGGCTGCCATGCCGAGGCTGCCGCCACCGAGGCTTTGTTCGTCAAGAACTTTTCGGGCTTCGACTATGTGGTGGCGCCCTCCGGATCCTGTGTCCATCAGGTCCGCGAGCATCTGACGGCGATCCCGCAGACCGACGAGGTCCGCCACGTCCGCTCCAGCACCTACGAACTGGTGGAGTTCCTGCACGATGTGCTCAAGGTCGAGGCGCTGCCCTGGGCCAGCTTCCACCACAAGGTGGCCTACCACACCAACTGCAACGCGCTGCGCGGCATCCACCATGCGCGGCCCTCGGAGTTGGTGAAGCCGTATTACTCCAAGCCCCTCGATCTTCTGCGCCTCGTCGACGGCGTCGAGCTGGTCGATCTCGCCCGGCCGGACGAGTGCTGCGGCTTCGGCGGGACCTTCTCGGTTTTCGAGCCCGCGGTCTCGGCCAAAATGGGCTACGACAAGGTTGCCGATCAGAATCGGGCTGGCGCCGACTACGTCGTGTCAGCTGACTCCTCCTGCCTGATGCACCAGAAGGGCTGCGCCGAGCGCCTGGGGCTGCCGCTGAGATACATTCACATCGCACAGGTGCTGAACGGAGCCGCCGCATGAGCGTCGAGGATCTGAATCCGCGCGAGCGCGAAGGCGTCATTCATCCCGAGGTGCGTGCCCGCGACGACGAGAGCGAACGCTCGCAGGATGGCGCCCGCCTTCAGCACGCCGAGGCCGCCTCCAAGCCGATCCGCGCCCCCAAGGTCCGCGAGCCCCAGCCGCGCGGTGCCAAGATCCGCGGCGACCGGCCGATCAATCAGGCCGAGGCCGCCGAGCGCTTCTTGGCCGCGCCGCTGCATCAGGCGGCCCATGACGAGCGCCTCTGGGACCTGCGCAAGAAGCGCGACGTCTCGGCCCATGGCATTCCCGAATGGGAGGACCTGCGCGAGCTCGCCTCGCAGATCAAGACGCACACGCTGAGCCACCTCGACCGCTACCTCGAACAGTTCGAGGCGGCCGCGAAGGCGAACGGCGTCCACGTCCATTGGGCGAAGGATGGCGCCGACCACAACCGCATTGTGCTGGAGATCCTGCGCAGCCACGGCGCCAAGACGCTGGTGAAGTCGAAGTCGATGCTCACCGAGGAGTGCGGCTTCCGCCACCACATGGACGCCAACGGAATCGAGGTGATCGAGACCGATCTCGGCGAGCGGATCCAGCAGCTCGACAACGAGGAGCCGAGCCACGTCGTCGCCCCGGCGGTCCACAAGACCCGGATGGACGTGGCCGAGGTGTTTGCGAAAACGCTCGGCACCGACCCCGACAACGACGACGCCCATTACCTCGCCGAGAGCCAGCGCGAGACGACCCGGCCCTACATCCTGAAGGCCGATGCCGGCATGACCGGCTGCAACTTCGCCATCGCGGAGACCGGCTCGGTCGTCACCTGCACCAACGAGGGCAATGCCGACCTCTCCGGCAACGTCCCACCGCTGCAGATCCACTCGATCGGCATCGAGAAGATCATCCCGAAGGTCGAGCATCTCGGCGTCTTCATCCGGCTGCTGTCGCGCTCGGCTCTGGGCTCGCCCATCACCCAGTACACCTCGCATTTCCGCGCGCCTCGGACGGGTACCGAGATGCACATGGTGCTGGTCGACAACGGCCGCTCCGAGCGGCTGGGTATGGAGGAGTTCTGGACCTCCCTGAAGTGCATCCGCTGCGGCGCCTGCATGAACACCTGCCCGGTCTACCGGCGCTCGGGCGGCCTCTCCTACGGGGCGACTTATTCCGGGCCGATCGGGCTGATCATCGATCCGACCTTCAACAAGCGGAAATACTCCACGCTGCCGTTCTCCTCGACGATGAACGGCTCCTGCACCAACGTCTGCCCAGTGAAGATCAACATCCACGAGCAGATCTTCGCGTGGCGCAAGGTGCTGGTCGAGGAGCATCAGATCCCGGCGTTGAAGCAGGGTATGATGAAGGCCGCGGGTGCGGTGCTGTCGCGACCGGCCGCCTACCGGGCGGCGATCGGCGCGGCGGATTCCGCCCTGAAGGTGCTGCCGCGCTTCGCGGTCTACAATCCGCTCAACACCTGGGGGAAGAAGCGCGAAATGCCGGACGTCCCGCGCCAGACCTTCCACGCGTGGTACAAGCAGAACCGGATAAAGGGCACGCAGCCATGAGTGCCCGCGACGCGATCCTGGCCGAGATCCGCCGGAATCGGCCGGCCGGCGACTTCCCGCTGCCGGAGGTGCCGCTGTTCGCGCCGCTGATTGGCGACGATCTCGTCGCCGAGTTCGGGGACCGGCTGAAGCGCATGGGCGGTCGCGTAGCCGAGCCCCAGGCCGGCGACATCTTCGCAGGAATCCGCGAACGGCTCGACGGCGCAAAAGTCATCGCCTCGGCGGTTCCGGAGCTGCCGGGCAACCGCGACTTGCGGGCCGTGCGCTCTCCGCAGGAGGTCGAGGATGTCGACGTGGCGGTCGTCCGGGCCGTGTTCGGCATTGCTGAGACCGGTTCGGTGCTGTTCACGCAGGACCAGCTGATCGTGAACGCCGTGGCTTATCTCGCCCAGCACCTCGTCGTGCTGCTCGACCCGGCCGACATCCTGCCCAACGTCCAGGCGGCCTATCGACGTCCGGAATTCGGTCGCTCGGCCTATGCGGTGCTGCACACCGGCCCGTCGGCGACGGCCGACATCGAGGGCGTGCTGATCCACGGGGCGCAGGGGGTGCGCTCGCTGACGGTGGTGATGACGCCCAAACCAGCCTAAGCCAGAATCGGCAATCGGGCGCGCGCCTTGCTTGGACGGCGAAAAGGCCGTCCCCCGGCAAGGAGATCCGATGCGCTACACACTCGGTTGCAGCCTGTCCTACAATATTCTCTCTGATACCACCTTCATCTTCAATCTGGAGGTGGCCAAGCTGAAAAGCGTCGAGATCCTGAGCGAGAGCCTGGTCCTGACACCGAATCTGAAGCGCGACCTCTACACGACACCCGACCTGCTCAACCGCTACCTTGCGGTGAATGTCCCCACCGGCCAATTTGCGCTGGAATACAATGCCGAGGTCGATCTGACGGTCCACCGGGCCGACCCCGCCACCATCAACGAGACGCCCATCGGGCAATTGCCGCTCGACATCCTGCCGTTCCTGCTGCCGAGCCGCTTCGTCTCATCGGACCGACTGACGCCCTACGCTCTGGCGGAATTCGGAGCCCTGCCGAAGGGCCATGCCCGGGTGAATCAGATCTGCAACTGGATTCACGACCATATCGCCTATCAGCCCGGCACCAGCGACGGTGAGACCACCGCGCACGAATCGCTGCTCAAGCGCGCCGGCGTCTGCCGCGATTTCGCGCATATCGGGACCGCCTTCTGCCGGGCGCTGGGCATCCCCGCCCGTTTCGTGAGCTGCTACGCCCACGGCCTCGTGCCGAGCGATTTCCACGCGGTGTTCGAGGCCTATCTCGATGGCCGCTGGTGGCTGTTCGACGCGACGCGGCAGGCCGACCTCGACGGGCTGGTGCGGATCGGCGTCGGCCGCGACGCTGCCGAGATCGCCTTCTCGACGCCGTTCGGCAACATGCAGCCGGTGAACCAGCAGGTGCGGATCCAACGCACGGACGGGCAGGGCAGCCCGATGCCCCGCACCGTGGACGCAATCTCCACGGAGATCCCTGCGCCGCACGCCGGGGCAGTCTGAGCGAGCGTGTTCGATAACGCACTCGGGCGGTCGCCGGGCGCTCCTGTCGTGCTTTCGAGGCGTCCGTCAGTTGGTGCGGATCTGTCGGGATGGACGAGGGCGAACGCGTCCTCGTCACCCGCATCGGCCCCAGACTCGGCTGGGAAAGGCCGAGTGCTGCCCCGTCGAAGCGCGGATCAGGGAGCATCCTGAGCACCAATGCGGAAGAGCGAAGACCGTTGATTTCAGAGTTCCGACGCGCAGAAAGCGTGCTGCTCGCTTTGTATTGTTTATCGACAGCATAGAAAAGCTACCGAGCCCGATCGATCATCGCATCGCCTTGCGGGAATAAGCGCTGGATCCCCCCGAGTGAGCATCCGCGAATTGACGTGATCTTAATCTATTGGCACTCGGCGAATTGCTCTCAAGCGTGGCTGTGGCGGGGTCGCAACACCGTAAAACGATCCCGGGTCCGCCCCGAGACCTGCCCGTAAACGCCGCGATCCCGCCATAGTCCGGGCCCACCTCAACATCCGCGGTAAACGGCAATTTCGACAACGCTTTACCGTTAACGAACGAGGTTTCCCGAGCACGCGGATGACTGGTCCGGCGCGTCGCAAACGGCGCGGCGCCGCGGTCTTTCGCATCGTCTCGGGATCGGTTGTGCGAAGGCTCCGTCCGGGCTCATGGTGACGCGTTTGAACGACAAGTCGAAGCTGCCGAGCCGCCACGTCACCGAGGGGCCGGACCGTGCTCCGCACCGCTCCTATCTCTACGCCATGGGTCTGACCCGCGAGCAGATCCACCAGCCGCTGGTCGGCGTCGCCTCCTGCTGGAACGAGGCTGCGCCCTGCAACATCTCGCTGATGCGGCAGGCGCAGGCGGTGAAGAAGGGTGTCGCGGCCGCGCACGGGACGCCGCGCGAGTTCTGCACGATCACGGTGACGGACGGCATCGCCATGGGCCATGGCGGCATGCGCGCCTCGCTGCCGTCCCGCGAGGTCATCGCCGATTCGGTTGAGCTGACCATGCGCGGCCACGCCTACGACGCGCTCGTTGGGCTCGCCGGCTGCGACAAGTCGTTGCCCGGCATGATGATGGCGATGGTGCGCCTCAACGTGCCGTCGATCTTCATCTACGGCGGGTCGATCCTGCCCGGCTCCTTCCGCGGCAAGCCCGTGACCGTGCAGGATCTGTTCGAGGCGGTCGGCAAGGTCGCGGTCGGCGACATGAGCCTGGAAGATCTCGACGAGCTGGAGCAGGTCGCCTGCCCGTCGGCCGGGGCCTGCGGCGCGCAGTTCACCGCCAACACCATGGCGACGGTCTCCGAAGCGATCGGCCTTGCGTTGCCCTACTCGGCCGGCGCCCCGGCGCCCTACGAGATCCGGGACAAGTTCTGCGCCACCGCCGGCGAAAAGGTGATGGAGCTGCTGGCGAAGCAGATCCGCCCGCGGGACATCGTCACCCGCAAGGCCCTGGAGAACGCCGCGACCGTGGTGGCGGCCTCCGGCGGCTCGACCAACGCGGCGCTGCACCTGCCGGCGATCGCGCATGAATGCGGCATCGAGTTCACGCTGTTCGACGTGGCCGAGATCTTCCGGCGCACCCCTTACATCGCCGATCTGAAGCCCGGCGGGCGCTACGTCGCCAAAGACATGTTCGAGGTCGGCGGTATCCCGCTCCTCATGAAGACGCTGCTCGATCACGGCTTCATGCACGGCGACTGCCTAACGGTGACCGGCCGCACGATCGCGGAGAACATGGACCGTGTGACCTGGAACCCGGATCAGGACGTGGTCTACCCGGCCAACAAGCCGATCACCCCGACCGGCGGCGTCGTCGGCTTAAAGGGCAATCTCGCCCCCGAAGGTGCGATTGTGAAGGTCGCGGGCATGCCGACCGAGAAACAGGTCTTCACCGGCCCGGCCCGCGTGTTCGACGGCGAGGAGGCCTGCTTCGAGGCCGTCCAGTCGCGCACCTACAAGGAAGGCGAGGTTCTGGTCATCCGCTACGAGGGTCCGCGCGGCGGCCCCGGCATGCGTGAGATGCTGTCGACCACCGCGGCCCTCTACGGTCAGGGCATGGGCGACAAGGTCGCGCTGATCACGGACGGCCGCTTTTCCGGCGCGACCCGCGGCTTCTGCGTCGGCCATGTCGGGCCGGAAGCCGCGGTCGGCGGCCCGATCGGCCTGATCCGCGACGGCGACATCATCACCCTCGACGCGATCCAGGGCACGCTCAGCGTCGCCCTGTCGGACGAGGAACTGGCCGAGCGGCACAAGGCCTGGACGCCGCGGACCAACACCGCGACCTCCGGCTATCTCTGGAAATACGCGCAGGGCGTCGGCCCGGCGCTCTACGGCGCCGTCACGCACCCCGGAGGTGCCAAGGAGACGCAGAGCTATGCGGACGTCTAGGACTGACCTCAGCCGGCGCAGGGCGCCGGCCGGGGCCGATCCCGGTCGGTTCCGGTCTGCCAGCAGGGCCGCCCTGGCGGCCTGGGCACTCGTGCTGCTCGCCCTGCCAACCGACGCGCCCCGCGCCCTGGACGCAAACGTGCGCACGCCGGTTCAAGTGCCGGTGGTCGACAAGAACTATCGCTCGGCCAAGGATGCGCTCCGGGCCGGCATGCGCGAGTACAATGCCGGCGACAAGCAGGGCGCTGCCCGGGCGCTCGAATATGCTGCCGGGCAGGGCCATGCCCTGGCCTTGTGGAAGCTTGGCCGGATGTATGCCGATGGCGACGGCGTGCCCCACGACGACCTGAAGGCGTTCGAATTCTTCTCCCGGATCGCCGATGCCAGCACGGATGACGGGCCGGATCCGCAGAACTCCGCGGTGCTGGGCAGCGCGTTCACGGCGCTCGGCACCTACTTCCTGGAGGGGATCAAGGGCACCTATGTGCGCCCGAATCCCGAGCGCGCCTACGACATGTTCAACTACGCCGCGTCCTACTACGGGGACCCCAACGCGCAGTACAATTTGGCCCGGCTCTACCTCGAGGGCACCGGCGTCGAGGCCGATCCCCGGCAGGCGGCGCGCTGGTTCAACCTCGCCGCCGAAAAGGGGCATCACCCCGCCCAGGCGCTGCTCGGCGACATGCTGATGAACGGCCTCGGCGGCGTACCGATCCAGCGCGTGAAGGGCCTGATGTGGCTGTCGCTCGCCCGCGAGGGCGCGGAGGGCCGCAAGGACGATTGGATCGTGTCGCTCTACGACAAGAACTGGGCCGCCGCTGCCGAGGACGACCGCACCGAGGCTCAGACCCAGCTCCAGACCGTAGGGTCGATCCGGCGGCGGCACTGACCGCCGCCGGCTCGGTTCAGCCCTTCTTGGCGTCCAGGGCGGTCTTGAACGACGGCCGCGCCAGCGTATCCGCGACATAGGCCGCGAGCTTCGGCCAGCGGGCGGCATCGATCTGGGCCTCGGCCAAGTGGAAGTTGTAGAAGCCGGTGACGACCGAGATATCGGCGATGCTGAAGGCGTCGCCTACGAGATACGGGCCCGCGACTTCACCCTCCAAATAGTCGAAGAGCGGCGGCAGGTCCTTGTCGAGGGCCTTGGTCACCGCATCCTCGTTGGTGGCCTGCTTCATCATGTTGGGCTTCAGCACCCGCTCGACGAAGGGCACGATCAGCTTGCCGAACAGCTCGGTGTCGCCGAACTTATCGAACCAGACGGCGCGGCCGAGCGCCTTCGGATCGGTCGGCACGAGAGCCGGGCTCGGATGCTTGCGCTCCAGATACCAGAGGATGGCCGAGGAATCGGCGAGGCGGAAACCCTCATCCTCGAGGGCGGGGATTTTTCCGAACGGGCTGGCCGCCTGGAAATCCGCATCGGGCGCGTGGAACATGACGGGCTTGTGCTCGTACGAGACGCCCTTCTCGATCAGTGAGACAAGAACCTTGCGGACGTAAGGCGAGTAACCGGTACCGTAGACGATCAAGCGGAGCTCCTATGCAGAGGGGCGCGGCAGACGCTGAGCCGCGCCACCCCGGTTACATAGGGCGTTGTGTCAGCCTGCCGACAATTCGACCGACACCGGCACATGGTCCGATGGTTTGTCGAGCCCGCGCAGGTGTTTCTGCACCGAGGCCGAGACCAGCCGGTCGGCGGCCTGCGGCGAGAGCAGCAGGTGGTCGATGCGGATTCCGGCATTCCGCTGCCAGCAGCCCGCTTGGTAGTCCCAGAACGTGTAAAGCCCGTCGCGCGGATCGCAGGCCCGAAGACCGTCCGTGTAGCCCTCGGCCAGCAGGGCGCGAAACGCCGTCCGGCTCTCGGGGAGAAACAGCGCGTCGGAGCGCCACGCCTCCGGATCCGCCGCGTCGGCAGGCTCCGGGATGACATTGTAGTCACCCGCCAGCACCACGGCGTTTTCATCCTCCATCAGCGCCCGCGCGTGGAGCCGCAATCGTTCGAGGAAGGCGAGCTTATAGGGGAATTTCGGGCTGTCGACGGGATTGCCGTTCGGCAGGTAGATCGAGGCCACCCGCACCGGTCGGGTCTCGGCGCCGGTGATCAACGCCTCGATGTAGCGAGCCTGCTCGTCTTCGGCATCCCCGGGCAACCCGCGCCGGACCTCGCCCATCGTCAGCGGCGCACGGACCAGCAAGGCGACGCCGTTATAGGCCTTCTGCCCCAGCGTCTCGACCGCGTAGCCAGCTGCCTCGACCTCCGCGCGGGGGAACGCCGAATCCTGGCATTTCAGCTCCTGAAGGCAGACCACATCCGGCTTTGCCTCGTCGAGGAACGCCAGGAGGTGGGGCAACCGCTGCTTGATCGAATTGACGTTCCAAGTCGTGATCCGCATCGCCTCGCATCCGGTCGCCGCTGGGCCGTCATCCGCGCTTCGCGTCGCGCTGGCAAGGCCGACTCGATGCAGGCCGGGGACTTGCGCATCGGTTTGCCGGACTCCGGCGCGGAAAGCGGGCGGGGGCGCCGGATGGATTGGTTCGAGCCGGTGCAGGCCTATTGTGAGCGGGCCGGGCCCGATTTCTGGGCCGAACCCGTCAACGCCCTGTCAAATGTCGGCTTCCTGCTGGCCGCTGCCGCCGGAGCATACAGTGCCCTGCGGCTTCCTTCACCGGATTGGGTCGCCCTCGCGTTCACCGGGCTGATCGCCCTGGTCGGCATTGGCTCCTTCCTGTTCCACACGCTGGCGGTCACGTGGGCGATGCTCGCCGACGTGATCCCGATTGCGGTGTTCATCTACGGGTATCTCGCACTGGCGCTCCGTCGGTTTCTGCGGCTTGCTCCACGCCCTATGCTCCTGGTGACCGCTGGGTTCGCCCTGTTCGGCTTCGTCCTCACCCCTGTCCTCGATGGCCTGACGGGACTCGATGTCTCGGGGCTGACCAACGGCTCGATCGATTATTTTCCGGCGCTGCTCGCGTTGTTCGGGATGGCCGCGGCGACGGCCACGCGGCCCGAGGAAAGTTGTGTCTTCACCGGGCGATGGCTCGGGGGTACCGGGGTGCTGTTCCTGATCTCGCTCGCAGCCCGCACCGCCGATCAGGCCGCCTGCGCCGCCCTGCCGATCGGGACGCATGCCGTCTGGCACATCCTCAATGCCGCCGTGCTCTACGCCCTCGTGGCGACGGCGATCCGGCACCGTGAAACCGTCGGTTGAGGCACCGGTCCTGCAGGGCCATTTCCTTGCGGCGCGGGCGGTTTTCTTGCAGAAGTCGCCGGCATCGGACGCCCGGATCGTCACGGGCGCACGGGCATGGATAAGGTTATGACAGTGAGTCTTCGCCTCGGGATCGCCGGGCTCGGCACCGTCGGTGCGTCGGTTGTCCGGATGGTCGAGCGCCGGCGGACGGCGCTGGAAGCCGCGGGTCTCGACCTGCGCGTCACCGCGGTCTCCTCGCGCGACCGCAGCCGCGACCGTGGTCTCGATCTCTCGGGCATGGAGTGGTTCGACGATCCGGTCGCCCTGGCGCGTTCCGGCACCGTGGATTGCGTGGTCGAACTGATCGGCGGATCCGAAGGTGCCGCCAAGGCGGTGGTCGAGGCGGCGCTCGAAGCTGGCAAGCCTGTCGTCACCGCCAATAAGGCGCTCCTTGCCCGCCACGGCTCGAGCCTCGCGGCGCTGGCCGAGGATCAGGGCGTCGCGCTGGCCTTCGAGGCGGCGGTGGCCGGCGGCATCCCGGTGATCAAGACCCTGCGCGAGGGCCTGTCCGGCAACACGGTCACCCGCGTCTTCGGTATTCTGAACGGCACCTGCAACTACATCCTCAGCCGGATGGAGCGCGAGGGTTTGACCTTCGAGGCCTGCCTCAAGGATGCGCAGGCGCTGGGCTACGCCGAGGCCGATCCGACGTTCGACGTCGAGGGCTTCGACACCGCGCACAAGCTGGCGATCCTCACGGCGCTTGCCTTCGGGACCGCGGTCGATGCCGAGGGCGTGTCGGTGGAAGGGATTTCCCGCGTTCAGCCTCTCGATCTGCGCATGGCGGACGAGCTTGGCTACCGGATTAAACTGCTCGGCGTCGCGCAGGCCACGGAGGCCGGGATCGAGCAGCGGGTGCATCCCACGATGGTGCCGAAATCCTCAGCGATCGCGCAGGTCATGGGGGTCACCAACGCGGTCAGCATCGATGCGGATGCGGTGGGCGAGTTGACCTTGATCGGCCCCGGCGCCGGCGGCGACGCGACGGCCTCCGCGGTGGTGGCCGACATCGCCGACGTGGCGCGCGGCATCGTCCGGCCGACCTTCGGCATCCCGGCGGACGTGATGCGTGCCAGCGAGCGCGTCGAGATGCAGCGCCACGAGGGCGGCTACTATATCCGTCTCACAGTCCACGACCGGCCGGGCGTGGCAGCGGGCGTGGCGCAGCGGATGGCCGAGCGGGAGATCTCCCTCGAGAGCATCCTGCAGCGCCGGACCGAGGGCGCCGGCACCGATCCCCGTGGGCGCTCGGGCCGTCCGGTGCCGCTGGTCCTGATTACATACGCGGCGACCGAGGGCAGCATCCGCGCCGCCCTCGACGCCATCGACGCGGACGGGTTGCTCGCCGAGCCGCCGCAGGTGATCCGCATCGAGCGGGAGTAGCGGTCTCGCGCAGATGCAACGATGCCGGGCCTGACCGCTCTCACGACCGGCAAGCCACTTGTGGCTTCTGCCGCAATCGTGGGCAAAAGGCGCTCAAAGCTAACGCAGGTTATAGGCCGTGTCAGAGCGAGGCATAGGCTGAACGACTGAGGCGCGACGGCGTTCAACCCGGGATCCGACTTCAAGATCGGGCGCGGACAAAGGCAGGAAACGATGGTTGATGCTTTCACCTCCGCATCGCGGGGGGTTCCGCGCATGCTTGCCCTGGAACTCGCCCGCGTGACGGAACGCGCCGCGATCGCCGCGGCCCGCCTGCGCGGCAAAGGGGACGAGAAGGCCGCGGACCAAGCAGCCGTCGATGCCATGCGCGAAGAACTCAACGGTCTTCCGATCCGCGGCACCGTGGTGATCGGGGAGGGCGAGCGCGACCAGGCACCGATGCTGTTCATCGGCGAGAGCCTCGGGCGCGGCGAGGGCCCGGAGGTGGATATCGCGGTCGATCCCCTCGAAGGCACGACGCTCTGCGCGAAGGATATGCCCGGGGCCATCGCCGTGATGGCGATGGCCGAGCGCGGCTCTCTGCTCGCGGCGCCCGACGTCTACATGCAAAAGATCGCCATCGGGCCGGGCTACCCGGCGGGCCTCGTCGATCTGGATGCGAGACCGACCGACAACATCCGGGCGCTGGCGCGCGCCAAGGGCGTTGAGCCGCAGCAGATCACGGCTCTGATCCTGGATCGGCCGCGCCACGCGGCGCTCGTGTCCGAGGTGCGAGCGGCCGGGGCCGCGGTCCGCCTGATCTCAGACGGCGACATCGCCGGCATCATCTTCACGGCGAGCCCCGAGGAGACCGGCATCGACATCTATCTTGGTACCGGTGCGGCTCCCGAGGGTGTCCTCGCCGCGGCTGCGATGCGTTGCATCGGCGGCCAGATGCAGGGTCGCCTGATCCTCGACACGGCCGATCGCCGCCGCCGAGCGACGGACATGGGGATCGAGGATCACAATCGGAAATACGAGCTCACCGATCTCGCGAGCGGCGACGTGATCGTGGCGGCCACCGGCGTCACCGATGGCGCTCTTCTTCGGGGCGTCCGTTTTCGACCGGACCGGATACAGACCGAAACGGTGGTCTACCGCTCGGAGGCCGGCACCGTCCGCCGAATCCTCGGTGAGCATCGACGTGGCCTGACCTGAAGCGCCCGAAAGACCGGGCGCCGCCGAACGTCAGTTCAGCACCACCACCTTGGTGCCGACATTGACGCGGCTGAACAGGTCGATCGCGTCCTGGTTGATCATCCGGATGCAGCCCGACGAAACGCTCTTGCCGATCGAGAACGGCTCAAGGGTGCCATGGATGCGGAACAGCGTGTCCTTGTTGCCCTGCCAGAGATACATGGCGCGGGCGCCGAGCGGATTGCGCAGGCCGCCGGCGACGCCGAGGCCGCTCTGCAGCTTGTCGACCTCGCTCGCGAGCTTCGGGCTGCGCGCGATCATCTCCTTAGGCGGATACCAATCCGGCCAAGCCTGCTTCGAGTTGACCGTGGCGCTGCCCGACCATGAGAAGCCCTGCTTGCCCACGCCCACGCCGTAGCGGCGGGCTCGGCCGCCCTCCTGGACCAGCGTGAGCTGGTGCGCACGCGGATCGACGATGATCGTCCCAGGTTCGTAGGGACCGTGATAGGCGATCTCCTGGCGCAGATAGGCCGGGTTCATCTTCTTGTAGTTGAAGGCCTGGATCGGGAACACGTCATCCGTGACCGGACCGTAGGCTCTCGCGTAGTCGATCGGCTCGTTGTCGGGCGCCCGCAGCACGGCCTTGGCCTTCGCGGCCTCGATCGGCGAAAGCCCCTCGGCCGGCGGGACGGCACCCCCTGACCGGGTCGGAACGGTGGGATCGAGCTCCAGGGTAGCCGCGGGCGGCGGGGCCGCCGGCGCTGCGGGCGCCGGCCGGACGAAGTCGGCGCGCCCGGTATAGGGCAGGTAGCGGCCGCTGCGCCGCACGTAGAGAGCGCCGTTCTGATCCTGATAGAGCTGCCCGTCATCGCCGAACCCATCGATGCCGGACTCGGCGACAGGACCGCGACCCTGCGCGTGAGCGGGTGCGGTGAACGCGAGGGCGGCAAGGCCGGCCAAGATGAGGCGGCGGATCGGGGCGGACATGCGAGATTTCCCTGGATGGCGATACCGCATGTCGTGGCGGCTCGCGATCGAGCGGCCCAGCACGAATATGCGGCCCAGCTCAGTCCGAGACTTAGCAAATATCCCGTACAGCCGCCAAGTTGCACAGGCGGTCATGAATGGCCCACGGGGCCGTTCTGCCGGGTGGTGTTGCCGTTGTGCCGCTATCGGGCGCGCGTTCTGCGCTGACGTAAGCCAGATCAGCCGCCCAACGCACATGCGCCAAGACACAGGTCAACCATCCAAAACCCTGTTGATCGCGATACAATCGGAAACGGTTCAGGCCCAATGTTCGGAGGTGCCGTCAGGCAGCGCGGCGCCCGTGTGATCGGCACGGCTGCCATCGGGGCTGGCACGGGGAAGACCCTCTTACGAACGATCCGCGTCGCGGGCCCTGCGGCGCAGCGACGAGAGGATCTGGCACGCTTGCTGCATTGTGGCAGGCGCCGCGCCTGCTGCGGCGGCGGAGCAACGACGCTCCAAACAGCGGACGGTGTGAGTCCGGATCCCTTGGCCCGCGCGACCGCGTGACGGTTCGCCCCCTTGAGACGAGCACCTGCTATGGCCAGCTTCAAGACGGTGATGAAGTCGGGGCACCCCCCGACGCTGTTCGCCGCGTTCCTTTATTTCGATTTCTGCTTCGCCATCTGGGTCCTGAACGGTGCCATGGGCCCGTTCATCACCGAAACCTACAAGCTGACGCCGGCTCAGACCGGCTTCATGATCTCGCTGCCGATCCTGGCGGGCGCGCTGATGCGCTTCCCGCTCGGCGTGCTCGCCCAATATATCGGCCGGAAGAACGCCGCGATCGTCGAGATGAGCGTGATCATGCTCGCGATGGCCTACGGCTATCTGTTCGTCTCCTCCTACAACGACGTTCTGGCCATGGGCGTGCTGCTCGGCATCGCCGGGGCGTCCTTTGGCGTGGCGCTCTCGCTCGGCTCGGGCTGGTTCCCGCCGGAGCATAAGGGCCTCGCCATGGGTATCGCGGGCGCCGGCAATTCCGGTACCGTCCTCGCCGTGCTGTTCGCGCCGCCACTCGCGCAGGCCTATGGCTGGCAGACGACTTACGCCTTCGCGGGCGTCGTCATGCTGCTGCCGCTGGCAGTCATGATCGTGCTGGCCAAGGAGCCGCCGGATTGTGAGCACCAGTCGTTCAAGGAGCACGTCTCATGCCTGTTCACCAAGGATGGCTGGGCCTTCTCGTTGATCTACGTCATTACCTTCGGCGGCTTCGTTGGCCTGTCGAACTTCCTGCCGACCTTCTTCTACGAGCAGTTCGCCGTCACGAAGGTCGAGGCGGGGCGCTTGACCATGCTGGCGGCTTTCATGGGTTCGGGCATCCGGATCGTCGGCGGTTACTTCGCCGACCGGATGGGCGGGATCGCGGTCTTGTCGGTGGTGCTGCTCGCGGCGATCGCGACCTTCCTGTCGCTAACCGCAACCCCTTCGCTCGTGCTCACGACCCTGCTCTTCATGCTGTGCTTCGCGGCGCTCGGCGCCGGCAACGGCGCGCTGTTTCAGCTGGTGCCCCTGCGCTGGCCCTCGAACACCGCCGTGGCCGGTTCGATGATCGGCGAGGTCGGGGCGCTCGGCGGCGCGATCCTGCCGAACGTCATGGGCCTGTCGAAGCAGTATACCGGCTCGTTCTCCTTGGGCTTCGTCGGCTACGCCGCCTTCACGGCGATCGTGCTCGGCTGCCTCGCCCTCTGGCAGCGCAAGTGGGTCGGTAGCTGGGTCGGCCCGCGCGGCAAGGCACTCGGCGCGGCGCTTGAGGGCGAGCCCGGGCAGCTTCGGCCGGCGACTGCCTGAGGCTGCCGCCTCCGCCAAACGGATCGATCGATGCGGAACGGGGGTCCTTGCGGCCCCCGTTTTCGTTGATCCCGACCTCGTTGTTTGCCTGGCAATCTGTGATTCCCGGTTGCCATTCGGCGCGCGAAGCGTTTGAATAATGCATTACGAGAGAGCGCCCAGCCACAGGTTGAGGCGCCAGGCGACCGTCAGCGGCGGCGCTCGGTGGGAAGGAACGGTCGATGTCGAAGCGCTTCAGCGCCACGAATGGCGTGCTCGGCCTGCTCTGCGTGATGTATTTCATCACCTATCTGGACCGGGTGAACATCGCGACGGCCGGCGCCGAGATCATGCGCGATTTCGGCATGTCCAAGACCGATTTCGGCCTGATCCTCTCGGCCTTCGCCTACCCCTATGCCATCTTCCAGGTGATCGGCGGCTCGGTCGGCGACAAGTTCGGCGCGCGGCGCACGTTGCTCGCCTGCGGCATCATCTGGGCGGCCGCGACGATCCTGACCGGCATGGTCGGCGGGATCGCCAGCCTGTTCATGGCGCGCGTCCTGCTCGGCTTCGGCGAGGGCGCGACCTTCCCGACCGCCACCCGTGCCATGCAGAACTGGACGGCGCCCGGCAAGCGCGGCTTCGCGCAGGGCATCACCCACGCTTTCGCGCGCCTCGGCAATGCGGTCGCCCCGCCGATCGTTGCCTTCCTGATCTGGCATTTCGGCTGGCGCACGAGCTTCGTGATTCTGGGCGCGATCAGCTTCATCTGGGTCGCGATCTGGTACGCCTACTTTCGCGACGACCCCTCCGAGCATCCGGCGATCACCCAGGCGGAACTCGAGACGCTGCCCCCGCCGCGCAAGGTCGGCGCAAAGCAATCCGTGCCGTGGGGTGCGCTCACCCGCCGGATGCTGCCGGTGACGATCACGTATTTCTGCTACGGCTGGACTCTGTGGCTGTTCCTCGGCTGGCTACCGAGCTTCTTCAAAGAGAATTACAGCCTCGATCTGAAGAATTCGGCTTTGTTCGCCTCGGGCGTGTTCTTCGCAGGCGTGGTCGGCGACACGGTCGGCGGCATGCTGAGCGACTCCATTCTGCACCGCACCGGCAAGGTGAAGCTCGCTAGGCTCTCGGTCATCGTGGTCGGCTTCCTCGGCGCGGCCGCGAGCCTCGCGGGGGTGTTCATGACCCACGACCTGACGCTCGTAGCGCTGCTCCTCTCCTCCGGCTTCTTCTTCGCCGAACTGGTGATCGGGCCGATCTGGTCCGTGCCCATGGACATTGCGCCGAAATATGCCGGCACGGCGAGCGGCCTGATGAATACCGGCTCGGCCGTGGCGGCGATCATCTCCCCCATCGTCTTCGGCGTGATCGTCGATCTGACAGGCAGCTGGACCCTGCCGTTCGTCGGCTCGATCGGTCTCTGCTTGCTCGGGGCCGGGCTCGCCTTCACGATGCATCCCGAGCGGGAATTCGTCGAGCCGGCCGAGCGCCCGCTCGGATCCGCAGCGTCGGTTCCGGCTGGGGAGTAGGACTGCCATGACGGAACCGATGGGGCGTTCCGGCCCGCTCGCCGGGATGCGGGTGATCGAACTCGCGCACATCATGGCCGGCCCGGTCTGCGGATTGATGCTCGCCGACATGGGCGCGGAGGTGATCAAGGTCGAGAAGATGGACGGCGACGATACCCGCCGCACCGTCCCGCCCGCCCTGGAGGGCGAGAGCGCCGCCTACATGATGATGAACCGCGGCAAGCGCGGCATCAGCCTCGATCTGAAGGACCCGGACGGCATCGCGGTGCTGCGCCGCCTGCTCAAGGGCGCTGACGCCCTGATCGAGAATTACCGCGGCGGCACGATGGAGCGCCTCGGCATCGGCTACGAGACCCTGCGCGAGGAGTTTCCGGAACTCGTCTACTGCTCGCTCTCCGGTTTCGGCCGTACCGGGCCCTATGCCGACCGCGCCGGGTTCGATCTGGTCGCCCAGGGCATGAGCGGGCTCATGTCGGTGACCGGGGAGGGGCCGGGCCGCCCGCCGATGAAATGCGGGCCCCCGGTCACTGACATCACCGCCGGGATCCTCGCCGCCATGGGCGTGCTCGCAGCCTATTCCAACCGGCTCCGGACGGGCCGGGGGCAGGCCGTCGACACCTCGCTGTTCGAGGCTGGGATCACCCACACTTATTGGCAATCGGCCATCGCCATGGCGACCGGGGTCGCGCCCGGCCCGATGGGCTCGGCCCACCCGTTGAACGCACCCTACGAGGCGTTCGAGACCGCCGATGGCTGGATCACCATCGGGGCCGCCAACCAGACCAACTGGCTACGCCTGCTCAAGGCGATCGGCGCCGATGCGCTGGCCGAGGATCTGCGCTTCGCGCTCAACCGCGACCGGATGGCCAACCGGCAGGCGCTGGCCGCGACCCTGGCGCCGATCTTCCGGGCGCAGTCCTCGGCTGAGTGGCTGGCGCGGCTCGAAGCCGGTGGCGTCCCGGCCGGGCCGGTGCTCGACGTCAACGCCATGCACCGCGATCCGCAGACGCAAGCCCGTGAGATGGTGGTCGAGGTCGATCACCCCCGGGTCGGGCGAATGAAGACGCTCGGCCTGCCGGTGAAGTTCTCGGATACGCCCGGCCGCGTACACGGACCGGCCCCGTTGCTCGGCGAGCATTCCCGGGCGATCCTGGCGGAGGCCGGTTACACAGCCGAAGAGATCGACAGCCTGATCACGCGGGGCATCGTCCGCGAGACCGTGGCCTGACCCGACGCGAGGAGACGCTTCGATGAGTGCCACGCCCGCCACGGACGAGTTGCTGTTCACCATCGACGCGGGCGGGATCGCCCGGATCGTGCTCAACCGGCCCCAGGCCCGCAACGCGCTGACCTTCGCGATGTATCAGGGGCTGATCACCTGCTGCGAGGCGGTCGCCGAGAACCCGGCCGTGAAGGCTTTGATCATCACGGGCGCCGGCGAGAAGGCCTTCGCGGCCGGCACCGACATCGCGCAGTTCCGCGCCTTCAAGACTGCCGACGACGCGCTGGGCTACGAGCGGTTCATGGACCGGGTGCTCGGTACGCTGGAGCGGCTGCGGGTTCCGACCATCGCGGCGATTGCGGGGGCCTGCACAGGCGGGGGCGCGGCCATTGCGGCGGCCTGCGACCTGCGCATCGCCACGCGGGATGCGCGGTTCGGCTTCCCGATTGCCCGAACGCTCGGCAATTGCCTCAGCCAGGGCAATCTCAAGCGCCTTTCCGGGCTGATCGGCCCTGCCCGGGTCAAGGACATCATCTTCACCGCCCGCCTCGTCGGTGCCGAGGAGGCGCTGGCGATCGGGCTCGTCGGCGAGGTCGTGGAGGATTGCGCGGCGCTCACCGGGCGGGCCGACGCTCTGGCACAGCTGCTTGCCGGTCACGCACCGCTCACCATGCAGGCGACCAAGGAGGGGCTGCGCCGTCTCGCCGAAGAGGAGGTGCCGGAAGAGGGGGCCGCCCATCCGGGCGATGACCTGATCCTGCTGTGTTACATGAGCCAGGATTTCCGCGAGGGTATGGAGGCGTTCCTCGGCAAGCGTCCACCGAACTGGAGTGGGCGCTGACGCTCAGCCGGTTGCCTCGCAGACATCGACCCATGTGGCGCCGGTCAGCGCGGCCATCCGCTCCGGGGCGATCCGGACCGCGCTGTGCGTGCTGCCGGCGGCCGGCACCACTTCGTCGAAGGCCTTGAGCGAGAGATCGCAATAGACCGGCAACGGCGCGATCAGCCCGAACGGGCAGACCCCGCCGACCGGGTGGCCGGTCACCGCCTCGACCTCCGCGAGATCGAGCATCCGCACCTTTCCGCTGAGGACCGCCTTGGCCTTCTTGTTGTCGAGCCGCGCATCGCCGCGCGTCACCACCAGGACGACCTGATCCCCGACCCGGATCGAGAGCGTCTTGGCGATCTGCGCCGGGGCGACGCCGTGGGCGGCAGCGGCCTCAGCCACGGTGGCGGTTCGGGTCTCCAGTTCCAGAACCGCGACGTCGGGCGCCTTCTCGGCGAAGAAGGCCCGGACGGAGGCGAGACTCATGGCGGATCCTGGGAAAGCTTGACGGTGCGGGCGTTCCCCTACGCCGGTGCCGATCCCGGCGCGACCGAAATGTCGCGCTGCACTGTGCAAGCCGCGCTGCTTCTCCTGCTCCCCCCTCGCCCCGCTTGCGGGGAGAGGGCTCCGGTGACCTTGTCGTCACCGGAGCGAGGCGGCAGCCGAAGGTGAGGGGGCGATTCAGGGCGAGACTCATCCGGAGCCACCCCCTCACCGCCGCTCCGGCTTCGCCTGCGCTTCCCACACGGACGACAAGGTCCGTGCGGGCCTCTCCCCGCCCGCGGGGAGAGGGGAAGGGGAGCCGTGAGGAGTTTCGCCCCCACGCGGCAATCGCACCAATCCCCTACCGCGTCGTCGCCAGCAGCCAATCCGGCAGCCACATGGCGATCCCCGGCACGAGGCACAGGATCAGGATCGCCACCGCCATCAGCAGCACGAAGGGCAGGGTGCCCCAGATGATGTCCGAGAGCGGGATATCCGGCGCGATGTTCTTGATGACGAAGATGTTGAGCCCCACCGGCGGGTGGATCAGCCCCATCTCCATGGTGATGGTCATCACCACGCCGAACCACACCAGATCGAAACCGGCGGCCTTGAGCGGTGGCAGGATGATCGGCGCCGTCATCAGGATGATCGAGACCGGCGGCAGGAAGAAGCCCAGCACAATCACCAGCGAGAGGATCGTCACCAGCAGGACCCAGGGCGAGAGCTGCATCGCCACGATCGCCTGCGCGGCCGATTGCGAGATGTGCAGGTAGCTCATCACGTAGGCGTAGAGCAGCGACATGCCGATGATCAGCATCAGCATCGTGGATTCGCGCAGCGTCGCGGTCAGGATTGGGCTGACGTCCCGGAACCGCCAGACGCCGTAGATCGCGGCGATCAGCGCCAGCGCCAGCAGCCCGCCGAGGCCCGCTGTCTCCGAGGGCGTGGAGTAGCCGCCGTAGAGCGCCACCATCACGCCGGTCAGCAGCACCACGAAGGGCAGCACCCGCGGCAGCGTCGAGAAGCGCTGCGCCATGCTGTACTGCTCGTCCGCCAGGATCGGCGAGGCCGGCCCGCCGCGCTCCAGAGCCGCCTTGGCGGTCGCGTATTCCGAGCGGAAGCGGATCATCGACCACGACGCGAACAGGCCGACCAGCAGCAGCCCCGGCCCGATCCCGGCGAGGAACAGGCGCCCGAGCGATTGCTCCGCGGCCACCGCGTACAGGATCATGGTGATCGAGGGCGGCAGCAGGATGCCGAGCGTGCCGCCGGCCGCGATGATCCCGGCCGCGAAGCCCGGCGAGTAGCCGCGCTTGCGCATCTCCGGGATGCCGGCCGAGCCGATCGCCGAGCAGGTGGCCGGGCTCGAACCCGCCATGGCAGCAAACAGCGCGCAGGCGAAGACGTTGGCGATGCCCAGGCCACCGGGGATGCGGTGCATCCAAGCGTGCATGGCCGAATAGAGATCCTGGCCGGCCCGGGATCGGCCGATCGCCGCGCCTTTCAGGATGAAGAGCGGGATCGACAGGAGGGTGATGGAGGCCATCTCCTCGTAGACGTTCTGCGCCACCGTATCGAGGGAGGCGCCCGGCATGAACGCCACCATGAAGGCGAGCGCCACGAAGCCCAGCGCGAACGCGATGGGGATGCCCGACAGCATCGCCCCAAGCGTGGCGCCCGCGTAGAGGAAGCCGATCGCGGCGGTGCTCATCGTTGACCCTTCGCGGTGACCGTCCGGCCCATCGGGTCCGGTCCCTCCGGTGCGATGCTCTGATTGAGATCGGCGCCCAAGCCGATTTTCGGCTTCGCCCACCCTGCCGCCCTCGGGCCATAGGCCAATGCCTCGGCGATCTGCAGGGCAAATTGCAGGCACAGCAGGCTCATGCCGGCCGCCATCAACGTATAGGGGATCCAGAGCGGTGGCCCCCAGGTCGATTGCGAGATCTGCCCGTCGGTCCAGGCCTCATGGTCGAGGGACCAGCTCTTCCAGGCAAAGAACAGGCAGAAGGCGAGGCTGACGATGTCGGCGAGCAGCAGCCGGACGCGGTTTGCGGCGGGCGGCAACAGGCCGGTCAGCGCCTCGATCGCCACGTGACCGCGCTTGGCCTGGACGCCGGCGGCCGAGAGGAAGGTGGCCCCGATGATCAGAAACACCGCCATCTCGTCCTGCCACTCCGTAGGCTCCTTCAGGAGGTAGCGGACGACGACGCTGTGGGTCAGCACCAAGCAGGCACCCACGAGGCAAAGACCGCCAAGCCCGAGGATCACACGGTTCAGCAGCGCCATCGTGCGATCGAGGCTGCCGAGAATGCCCGGCAGGCGCGGCTCGTCGGCAGGGCGCGCCTCAGCACCTGCGGTTGCCGCGTCAAACCCGTGGCTCACGCGACCTGCTCCGCAAGCTTGAGCAGCTCGGCGCAATTGGCATTCTTCGCGGCGTAGTCTTTCCAGGCGGTGCCGCGGGCGATGTCACGCCATTGGCCGAGGGTCTTCTCGTCGAGCTGCGAGACCTTGGCACCGGCCTTGGCGAAGATTTCCTCGACGCGAGTATCGTCCTCCTTGGCGCCGGCCTGCCCGAAGGCCTCGAGTTCGCTGCCGACCGTCATGATCAGGTCCTGCTGATCCTTCGGTAGGCCGGAGAATACGGTCCTCGACATCATGATCGGTTCGAGCATGAACCAATACGAGCGCTCGCGCCCCGAGGTCAGCGCCTTGGCCAGTTCTTCCAGGCGGAACGAGATCAGGCTTGTCGATGAGGTGATGACCGCGTCGCAGGCCCCGGTCTGCATCGCCGCGTAGGATTCATTCGACGGGATCGAGAGGGTGGCGGCACCCGCCTCCTTCATCATCATGTCCATCTCGCGCGAGCCGCCTCGGACCTTCATGCCCTTGGCATCGGCCGGCGATACGAGGGGCCGCTCCCGGCTCGCCACGCCTCCGGCCTGCCAGACCCAGGAGACCAAGATGATGCCCTTGGCATCGAGGATCTCGGTGAGCTTGCGCCCGACCGGAGCGCCTTTCCAGGCCACCGCCTGGGCGTAGGAGGTCACCAAGGCCGGCATCAGGCCGATATTGAGTTCCGGGACCTCGCCGCCGGCGTAGGGGCTCGGATAAAGCGACATGTCCAGGGCGCCCTTGCGCATGGCGCCGAACTGGGCGTTCGTCTTCATCAGCGAGGATCCGGGATAGACTTGAACCTCAAGCGCACCTTTCGAGCGCTCCGCCACCATCTTGGCGAACTTCCGGCACATCCGGTCGCGGAAATCACCCTCGTCGATGGTACCGCCCGGAAACTGATGGGACAGTTTCAGCGTCGTGGCCGCATAGGCGGATCCAAGACCAAATCTCAGGATTGCCGGTGTCGCGAGTGTTGCCGCGATCAGCGAGCGACGAGTTGGCGTCATGGAGCTCTCCCGCACCGCAAACATTGCGGATCATTTTTTTGTGCAGCGCATAAATACGCTGCGATCGTGTATGCATGAAGGACTGCCTTGTATATTTTGTCAATGCGCAAGCATATTGACGCTGGATCGATCAAAGCGGCCAGCACGCGGCAGACTGTGCCGTTCGGGGAGGAATCGCGGGGATGAATCACGCCCAGCGCCTGAAGCAGCGAATCGAGGATGAGATCGTCTCGGGTGAACTCGCCCTGGGATCGCGCCTCGACGAGAATCAGCTTGCCGCGCGCTTCGGGGTTTCACGAACGCCGATTCGGGAGGCGCTGCTGCAGCTCGCCGTGACCGGTCTGGTGCAAACCAAGCCCCGGCGCGGCGCGGTCGTCAGCACACCGGAGCCGCATCTGCTCCTGGCGATGTTCGAGACGATGGCGGAAATCGAGGCGGCCTGCGGACGGCTCGCGGCCCGACGCGCCGCGCCCGAGGACGCCGCCGCCCTGCGCCAAGCCCTTTCAGGCTGCCGCGCCGCCATGGCAATCGAGGATGCAGAGGCGTACTATGCCGAGAACTACGTGTTCCACACGGTCGTGTACCGGGCGAGCCACAACGCCTTCCTGGCGGAACAGGCCCTCTCGCTGCATCGACGTCTGGCGCCGTTCCGCCGCCTGCAATTGCGGGTCCGGCAGCGTCTGCCGCAATCCCTCGCCGAACATGAGGCCATCGTCGACGCCATCCTGGCGGGTGACGCCGCGGAGGCCGCTGACGCTCTGCGCAACCACGTCCTTGTGCAGGGTGACCGCTTCACCGATCTCGTCGCCGGCTTGAGGGCGCCCGATGCGGCGTGAGCGTCAGCCCGCTCTGCATCCTCAGATTTTAAAGCGGCTCGACCGCCCCGTAATTTGCCGCGATCACGGACTTCTTCCCCCGGATATGCTCGCGCATGAGGGTTGAAAGCGCGGCGCTGTCCTTGGCGCGCAGCAGCGCGATCATGCGCTCGTGTTCGGCCACCGCGCGTGACCATTGATCCGGCGTCTGGTGGGCGGAGTAGCGCGATCTCTGAATTCGGCCCGCCAGGCTCTCGTAGATATTGGCCAGCACGGTATTTCGGCTGGCTGCCATAATGGACTCGTGAATTCGCCTGTTATGACGGAAGTATCCAGCCTCGTCGCCGGCCTTCCAGGCTGTGACCATCGCCGCGTGCTCGACCTCGATCGCGTCGATTTCTTCCTCGCTGATCGTGCGGCAGGCGAGATCGCCGGCTGTTGCCTCCAGCCCCGCGATAACCTCCATCATCTCTTCGAGTTCGGTGTCCGAGATGCTGGCAACGCGGGCGCCCCGGTTCGGCAAGAGCTCGAGCAGACCTTCCGTGGCCAGGATCTTGATCGCTTCGCGCAGCGGCGTCCGCGAGATGCCGAAGCGTTCGGTAAGCTCGCCCTCGTTGATCCGCGCCTTCGGCTCCATCTCGCCGGAGCGGATCAATTCGCGCATCCGTTCCGCGACCTCGTCGTGGAGGTAGCGACGGCTGATACCGATCCCGGGTTCAATCTTGTTCATGGTCCCCCGACACACGGCAGGTCTGACTGGCCTGTCATCCTTGTGTAGGTGCCCGTCTAATCAGTGTCGAGGCGTCAACGCCCGATCCAGGATGCGGGCCACATGTTCCGCGTGTATTCCGAGCCCGTCGTGGATCTGATGCCGGCAGCTCGTGCCGTCGGCGACCACCAGATCGCCCGGTGCCACGGTGCGCAGGGCCGGAAACAGCGACAGCTCGGCCATGGCGAAGGACGTCTCGATCGATTCCGGCCGGTAGCCGAAGGCCCCCGCCATCCCGCAGCAGCTCGACTCGATCACGCGGACCTCCAGGCCCGGCACCGTACGCAGGACTGTCTCCACCGAGCCCATCAAGCCGAAGGACTTCTGATGGCAATGCCCGTGCAGGTGAGCCACGCGATGACCCTGATCCGCGAGCGGCAGTTCGATCCGCCCAGCGGCGAGGTCGGCGGCCAACAGCTCCTCGAACAGCATCGATTGCCGGGCCAGGAGGGCGGCGTCGGCGCCGGGGAGGAGGGCGGCGAACTCGTCCCGGAAGGTCAGGAGGCAAGAGGGCTCCAAACCGATCACCCGCGCGCCGGCCCTCAGGAACGGGAGGAGCGTGTCAAGGGTCCGCTGGGCCTCCTGCCGGGCTCGGTCTGTCTGGCCAGAGGCGAGCCAGGTCCGGCCGCAGCAGAGCGGGCGCCGCCCGCGCATCGGGTCGACGCGGTGCAGACGATAGCCCGCCGCGCGCAGGACCCGCTCGGCCGCTTCCAGATTCTCGCGCTCGAAGGCGCGATTGAATGTGTCGCCGAATAAGATGATGTCGCGAAAATCGCCTGCCACGTCGCTCGGATGCGCGGCCTCGCCCTCTTCGCGCCAGGGGCGGCGCCAGCGCGGGAGCGTCCGCCTGGCCGAGAGGCCGGCAAAGCGCTCCGACAGGTTTGCCAGGGCCGGGTACCGGTCCCGTAGGTTGAGGAGTGGCGCGAGCTTCGCGGCGGCGCCGGCGTAGAGCGGCATCTGGGCGATCAGCCGCTCCCGCAGAGGGAGGCCATGGCGGGCGTGGTAGTGATGCAGGAACTCGATCTTCATCTTGGCCATGTCGACGCCGGTCGGGCATTCCCGGCGGCAGGCCTTGCAGGAGACGCAGAGGTCCAGGGTCCGCTTCATCTCGGGGCTGGTGAAGGCGTCCTTACCGAGCTGGCCCGAGATGGCGAGCCTGAGGGAATTCGCGCGTCCGCGCGTGAGGTGCTGCTCCTCCCGGGTGGCTCGGTAGGAGGGGCACATGGCGCCGCCGACCAGCTTCCGGCAGGTGCCGTTGTTGTTGCACATCTCGACGGCCGCGCCGAAGCCCCCCCAATCCGACCAGTCGAGGGCCGTCTTCATCGGCTGCGTCGCCGCGTAATCCGCCTTGAAGCGAAACAGCGACCGGTCGTCCATCGTCAGCGGGCGGACGATCTTGCCGGGGTTGAGACGGTTCTCAGGATCGAAATCGTCCTTCACGATCTCGAAGGCGCGGGTCAGGACCGGCCCGAACAGAGGGGCGATGTATTCCGAGCGCGAGATCCCGTCGCCGTGCTCGCCCGAATAGGAGCCCTTGTAACGGCGCACGAGCTCGGAGGTCTCTTCCGCGATCGCCCGCATCCGCCGGACGTCGCCAGTCTCCTTCATATTCAGGATCGGACGCACATGGAGGCAGCCCACCGAGGCATGGGCGTACCACGTGCCGCGGGTCCCGTGTTTGGTGAAGACCTCGGTGACCGCATCGGTGTAGTCGGCGAGGTGCTCAAGCGGCACCGCGCAATCCTCGATGAACGACACCGGCTTGGCGTCGCCCTTCATCGACATCATGATGTTGAGGCAGGCCTCGCGCACCTCCCAGACGGATTTCTGACGGGACGGCTCGACCACTTCGACGACGGCATTCGTATAGCCGTGATCGGCCATGCAGGCGTCGAGCCTCTTGAGGTCGCGCGTGAGGCTCGCGAGGTCGTCGCCGGCGAATTCCGTGAGGAGCAGGCAGTTCGGCTTGCCGCGGGTGATGTCGGCAAGCGTCGTCCGGAACAGCGGGATGTCGGCGCCGAGCACCAGAACGTTGTTGTCGACCAGTTCCACCGCCACGGGGTCCAACGCCACGATGTGTCGCGTGGCTTCCATAGCGGCCCGGAAGGACGGGAAATGGCAGACGCCCATCACGCGATGCTTCGGGAGACGCGACAGCCTCAGCGTGACGGCGGTCGTGGCCGCCAATGTCCCCTCGGATCCGACGAGAAGATGCGCGAGATTGGGGCGTGCTTCGATCAGTGCGTCGAGGTTGTAGCCTCCCACACGGCGCTGCACCTGCGGGTAGCGCGCGATGATTTCGTCCCGGTGCGCATCGGCCAGCGCGCGCATGCGCCCGGCCAGAGCTTGGGCCCGGCCCGATCCGGTCACGCCCGAGACGGCATTGTCGCTGAGGCCGAATCCGAAGGCTTCGCTGTCCTGGAACAGCGCTTCGATGGCCAGGACGTTGTCGCTCATCTTGCCGTAACGCAGGGAGCGGGCGCCGCACGAATTGTTGCCCGCCATGCCGCCGATGGTGCAGCGGGTCGCCGTTGAGGGCTCCACGGGGAAGAACCAGCCGTCGGCTTTCACCCGGGCGTTCAGGCGTTCCAGAACCATGCCGGGCTCGACGGTGATCGTCCCGGCTTCCGGGTCGTACGCCAGGACGCCGTTGAAGTAGCGCGAGCAATCGACCACCAATCCTGACCCGATTGGCTGGCCATTCTGCGAGGTGCCGCCGCCGCGCAGGATGATCGGCGCACCGTGCTCGGCGGCGATCCGCAGGGTTGCGGCGATGTCGGCGGCCGAGCGCGGCAGCACCACGCCGGCCGGCATGATCTGGTAGATCGACGCATCGGTGCTGTAGCGACCGCGGGTGAAGGCGTCGAAGCGTGCCTCGCCTTGGAGTTGCTCGGCAAGCCTGCGGGCCAGCCCGGCATCCAGGCGCGCCGCTGCGCGCGGCGCCGTTGCGATGTGCGCGCTCGTTCCGTTCACGTCCGCATCCTCCCGCGGTGATCCGGGATCACCGGAGGTGATTGTATTCAAAATTCATCGCTTCGGAAGTCGGCTCACACGGACTGCGCGCTTCAGGCGCGGTCAATGATGGGCTCAAGCGTTGTCCTGCGTGACACCAGACCCCTGCGCGACCATCTGGAACTATACCGCAGCCTTAAGCACCATACTCCGGTCGAGCTGGTCAACGTGGTTGCGGTCAATTCACGCTAGGCGTCTCGTTCGCCGGACAGGAGAAACCGCCCCGGTTTTGTAGGGCGGAATACCGTCGGTTCCGTTCCCCGGAGGAACCGAGATATCGGCTTTGCGCCGGTCGGGGTCTGAGCGGACGGTATTTTCGGTCTCAAGAGCCGAAGGCCGCCCACGTCTCCTCGCGGGCGATCGCTAATCTTTCCGCGACGTTGCTGGCGGCATCGCCGCGCTGAATTGATGTCAGGACAGCATCCGCGTGTCACCGTCGATGGAGATTGCTTGACCCGAGATGGTTCGACCGCGCGGCGAGCAGAGCAGCAACACCTGATCGGCGAGCTGTCGGGCGGTGACGTACTCCTTCATGGACACGAAGGAGAAGGCACGCGCCTCCATCTCGGCGAAACTCGCGCCCTGCTGCTGAGCCTTCGCTTCAAGAACCCGACGCTGTCGGTCGCCGGCGACCAGCCCGGGGAGAATCGCATTTACCCGGATCCCGGCCTCGCCGAGTTCGATGGCGAGCGATTTGGTGAAGCCGATCACGCCCCATTTGGCCGCCGCATAGGGGCTGCGCAGGGCAAAGCCGAACTTGCCCGCTGCCGAGGACACGTTGACGATTGAGGCATCCGCACTCCGGCGGAGATGCGGCACGGCCAGCCGGGCACAATTGAACTGGCTCGTCAGGCAGATCGACAGGCACCGATCCCAATCCTCGGGGGCGATCTCCTCGACACGACTGGTCGGGCCGGCGATGCCGGCATTGTTGATCAGCACGTCGAGGCCACCGAGATGGTCCACCGCCTGATCCATCATGGCGGTGACGGCCCCCCGGTCGGCGACGTCGGTCCGGCTGCGCCCAACTGTGGCGGGCAGCCCGACCAGCGCCTCCGCGTTGATATCGCAGGCGAAGACCCGGGCACCTTCCTCCAAGAACGCATCCACGATGCCGCGGCCGATACCGGCAGCGCCTGCGGTGACCAGAACCCGCAATCCGGCAATCTCGAGATCCATCATCAATCCCCCTCGTTGGCATCCCGGAGACCACCGCGGGCCAGGATGAACTCGGCTGCCTCGCGGATGTCGGCCGCGATGGCGCTTTCGGCAGCGGGGGGATCTCGTGCCTCGATGGCTGCCAAGACCTCGGCGTGGCGTCTCAGCGCGAAACCCTGGCGCAGCCGCTCCGGGTGTGCGCGGAGGTCCAGGTTGATCACCGGTCCTGCCTTCAGCCAGAGACGGGCAATGATCTCCCGCAGGGGTGCGAGCCCGCAGGCGTCGTAGATCGCGAAATGCAGGTCGCGGTTGAGCTGAATCGCCCGAATGCGATCGGGCTGCGTGGCTTCGGCTTCCCTTCGAAAGGCGAGTTCGGCCTTTCGGATCGCCACGAGATCGTCGGCACAGTGGTTCTGCGCGGCACGGGCGGCCGCGATCCCCTCCACGGCGATGCGGGTCTCAGCCAGCGCCCGGAAGGCCCCTTCAGACATGATCGGCACACGGATCACCCGCCCCGGCGAGACCTCCAGCACCCCGTCGGCCACCAGACGGCTCACCGCCTCGCGGACCGGCATCACCGACACGCCGAAGGCCGCCGCGCTCTGGCGCAGGGACACCCGGTCGCCCGGAGCCAACCGGCCCGAGGCGAGAAGGTCCGAAAGAGCCGCGTAGGCGGTGCCCGACAGGGTCTGCCGCTCCAACAGCGGAAGTTCGGCCAAAGCGGTGACGGCGCGCATGACCGACCCTAGACGCAACCGGATCTTTCCCGCTAGTGATCTGTGATCACAGCTGACAAGAACAGCTGGCTTTCGAATGGGAGGGCGGCCTTGACCGAGCGCGTCGCGATCATCGGCGCCGGCCTGATCGGGCGAGCCTGGGCGATGATTTTCGCCCGCGCCGGCTGGGAGGTACGCCTGTTCGACATTGGCGACGGCGTCGCTGATGCAGCGCTCAAGCTGTGCGCCGAGGGTTTGCGGAATTTAGCAGCCAACGGGCTCTGTTCCGATCCGGACGGTGCCGAAACCCGCATCCGGCCCGTGCAGGACCTCGACACGGCCCTCGACGGTGCCGCCTTCGTTCAGGAGAACGGACCCGAGCGGCTCGACGTCAAGCAGCGCCTCTTCGCGGAGCTCGATGCCCGGGCGCCCTCGAGCGCCATCCTCGCCTCGTCCACGTCGGCGATCCGCTGCTCCCTGTTCACCGAGGTGCTGCCGGGCCGGGCGCGCTGCCTGATCGGCCATCCCGTGAACCCGCCGCATCTCATTCCGCTGGTCGAGATCTCGGGGGCACCCTGGACCGCGCCGGAAGCTCTGACCAAGGCCCGCGCCGTCTACGAGGCGATTGGTCAGGTGCCGATCACGGTGCTGAAGGAGATCGAAGGCTTCATCCTGAACCGGCTGCAGGGTGCGTTGCTGGCAGAGGCCTTCCGCCTTGCCGCGGAGGGCTACGTGACCCCGCAGGATCTGGACCGGACCGTGGCGGACGGGCTCGGCCTGCGCTGGAGCTTCATGGGGCCGTTCGAGACGATCGAGCTCAACGCGCCGGGTGGCATCGCCGATTACTGCGCGCGCTACACCGAGTTCTACAAGCGCCTCGCGGCCGATCCTGCAAATCCCTCCGTCTACGAGGCTCCGGCCACGGAGGCGATCCTGGCTCAATGGCCGGCCAAGCCCGATCTGCCCGCCCGTACGCGTCGCCGGGATGCGCGGCTGGCGGCGCTCCGCGCCCACAAGGTTTCACAGAAGGATTGAGCATGGCGTCTCAGCGGAAAGTCATCATCACCTGCGCGGTCACGGGTGCGATCCACACACCCAGCATGTCGCCGCACCTGCCCGTGACGCCCGAGGAGATCGCCGATGCCGCCATCGGGGCTGCCGAGGCGGGTGCCGCCATCGTCCACCTGCACGCCCGCAATCCCGAGACCGGTCAGCCAGACCAATCGCCTGAGGCCTTCGCCCCGTTCCTGCCGGTCATCAAGCAGCGTTCCTCCTGCGTGGTGAACATCACCACCGGCGGCGCGCCGACCATGTCGATCGAGGAGCGGGTGCGCCCGGCCGCCACCTTCAAGCCGGAGGTCGCCTCGCTGAATCTCGGCTCGATGAATTTCGGCCTGTTCGGCATGCTCGACCGGTTCAAGGACCTGAAGCACCAGTGGGAGCGCGACTACCTCGGCAACAAGGACATCATCTTCCGGAACACGTTCGGGCAGATCGAGCACATCCTGACGACCTGCGGGCCGAACGGCACGAAATTCGAATTCGAATGCTATGACACCGCCCATCTCTACAATCTGAAATACTTTCTCGACCGGGGCCTCGTGCAGGCGCCGCTGTTTATCCAGACGGTGTTCGGGCTTCAGGGCGGCATCGGCGCGCACCCGGACGACGTGATGCACATGAAGCGCACGGCCGACCGGCTGTTCGGCGATCAGTACCAGTGGTCGGTGCTGGGGGCGGGCCGCAACCAGATGAATATCGCCGCCATGGCGGCCGCGATGGGCGGAAACGTCCGCGTCGGGCTGGAGGACAGCCTGTGGGATGGGCCGGGCAAGCTTGCGGAGACGAACGCCGCACAGGTCCGGCGAGTCCGGTCGATCATCGAGGGCCTGGGGCTCGCGGTGGCTTCGCCGGACGAGGCGCGGGAGATGCTGGCGCTGAAGGGCGGCGATAAGGTCGCGTTTTAAGGCCGACCGGATTTCGGGCTGTCGCCGTTTTCAGGCGTGCCCGGCGTCTACTCGTGCCGGCCGAATGCCCGCTCCAGATCCGCTTGCCCGATACCGTCGATCTCCAGAATCTTTAGCCGGCTCTGGTCGCCCGATGCGATTCGAACCGAACCCCGGCTCACCTTGAGCGCCTTGGCGATCAACTTCTCCAGCGCCGCGTTGGCGGCGCCTTCCACCGGTGGGGCGGCGACGCGGGCCTTCAGGTAGGGTTGGCCCTTCTCGTCGCGGGCCCAGCCCTCCGCGGCGTCGCGCCCGCCGCGGGGCGTGAGCCGCACCGCCAGCCGAATCGTCACCGCGACATCTCAAAGGATCTTGCCGGGGTTCAGCCGGTTGTCGGGATCGAGCGCCCGCTTCACGAGCCGCATCGCTCCGATCTCCTGGGGTGAGCGCGACAGCGGCAGCTTGCCCCGCTTCTCCAAGCCGATCCCGTGTTCGGCCGAGACTGAGCCGTTGAGTTCTGCCAGCGGCTCGTAGATCGCGGCATCGATGGCGGCGTTGCCGGCGGCATTGAGGCGCGTCGTGTTCCAGTGCAGGTTATTGTCGCCGATATGGCCGTAGACCACGGCTTGGCAGCCTGGGATCGCGGCTAAGCGGTCGAGGGCGCCGCGCACGTAGCCGTCCATCTTCGCCAACGGCACGCTGACGTCGAAGGCGCGCTCGATCCCGTCGGCGTTGAGGTGCTCCACCCGGTCACGGATGCGCCACATGCCCCGGCGCTGCTCCTCGGAGGAGGCGACGACGGCGTCGAGGATCGTGCCCGCACCCATCAGGCCCTCCAGCAGGCCGAGGAACCGCTCGGCTTCCTCAGGGACGCATTCGACTTCAATGATGGCGTAGAACGGGTAGTCGTGGCCGAGCGGCGGCGTGGCCCGGCCGGGGGCGGTCATCACCCGATAGAAGTCGGGCCACAGGCCCTCGAAGGACGAGACCCGCCCCTGGAACGCGCTCTGTGCCGCGCGCAGCACCCGCGCGCCGTCATCGACGCCCGGGCAGGCGACCAGCGCGGTGGCGTAGCCCGCCGGCTCCGGGCGCAGCCGCAGCACGGCCCGCGTGACGATGCCGAGCGTCCCTTCGGTGCCGATGAAGAGCTGCTTGAGGTCGAGCCCGGTGTTGTTCTTGATCAACGGGCGCATCGACGACACCACCGTGCCGTCGGCCAGCACGGCTTCGAGGCCCAGCACCATCTCGCGCATCATGCCGTAGCGCAGTACCCGAAGGCCGCCGGCATTGGTCGAGATCGCGCCGCCGACCGTCGCCGAGCCGCGGGCGCCGAGGTCGAGGGGGAAGAACAGGCCGCTCTCGGTCGCCGCGTTCTGGACGCTCTCGAGGGTGGCGCCGGTGCCGACCACGACGGTCATTCCGAGCGGATCCACCGGTTCGATCTGGGTCATGCGCTCGGTGGAAAGCGTGATCTCATCGGGGGCGCAGACTGTCCCGTCCACGAGGCCGGTGGCGCCGCCGCGCGGCACAACCGCAACGCCCGCTTCGTGGCAGGCCGCCAGTACGGCACTCGTCTCGACCGTGCTGCGCGGGCGGACGAGCGCGAAGGCCGCACAGGGCTCGGTGGGCCGCGACCAATTGGCGGAACGCTGGCGCAACTCATCGCCGGTGACGAGGCCGGACGGTCCGACGATCGCGGCGAGGCGGTCGAGGAGGGCGGCGTTCGTCATCGGCTTCGTCCTGTAGGGCTCAAGCCCGCTGCTCTGTCACAGAAACCCGCGCGCCGCGAGATTGCGCATCAAGGCGCGGGCCCCGAAGCTCCAGGGCTCGCAGGCATCGCACGGGCGCATGCGGTTGACGAGGCTGCCGAGTTCCGGGCTCGCCACCACGACCCGGTCATCCTCGACATGGGTGAAGCCGAGCCCGGGCCCGTGCCGGTCCTGGATCGGCGCGAACATCGTGCCGAGGAGGAGCAGTGCGCCGTCCGGATATTGGTGCGTATGGCCCATCAAGGCTGCCACCAGCTCGTCGGGATCGCGGCTGATCTCGGCGAGCGGGGAGGTGCCCTCCATGCGGAACCCGTCGGTACCGGTCACCTCCAGCGTCACGGTGGTGCGCCGGATGGCGTCGAGATCGAAGGTCTCGTCGAACAGCCGGAGGAACGGCCCCAGCGCGCAGGAGGCGTTGTTGTCCTTGGCCTTGCCCAGGAGCAGGGCCGAGCGTCCCTCAAAATCGCGCAGGTTGACGTCGTTGGCGAGCGTCGCCCCGACGATCCGCTGATCGGAGGCGACAGCGAGCGCCACCTCGGGCTCCGGATTGTTCCAGTGGGAGTGCGGATGGAGACCGGCATCCGCCCCGCACCCGACCGCCGACATCGGCTGGGCCTTGGTGAAGATCTCGGCGTCCGGGCCGATGCCGACCTCGAGATACTGGCTCCAGGCGCCCTGCGCCACCAGCACCTCCTTGAGCGCCATCGCCTCGGCCGAGCCCGGCTTCAACCGGCGCAGGTCCTGGCCAACCAGACGCACAACTTCGGCGCGGATCGCCGCCGCAGCCGCGAGGTCGCCCCGGGCGCGCTCCTCGATCACCCGCTCCAGCATGGAGGTCGCGAAGGTGACGCCGGCGGCCTTGAGCGCCTGGAGATCGACCGGGGCCAGGAGCCACGGCCGATTGGAATCGCGGGCGTCCGCCGGGGTGTTGGCCAGGATCGCGTCGAGGCTGCCGAGATCCTCACCCTCGGCCCCACGCAGGGCGGCGGCGGGGTCGGGCTGCTCGCACAGGTCGCTCACCGTCAGCAGGCGGGGCGTGACGTCGATCACCCGCGGATCGCCCGAGGCGTCGGCGCGGATCGCCACGACGCTGGGTCCCTGTGCGTCCGGGCGCCAGACCCGACCCACAAGGGCGCCGCGGCACCCGTCGGCGGGCAGGATCGCCTGCGCGGTCAGACCGGATAACGTCATGGTGCTCCCTTTCCCGTCTTGAACGGCCGCGGCCTTCTTCCGGGCCGGGGCGGCGCAGGTTTTAGCATCACGGGACGCGTGCGAGGCTTGCGCGTGGTTTCACGGGGCCAAGCGCGTCACCAATTTCTGCCCGGCAAAATGACAGATCCGGAATATTCTTCAGGATCGCCAAGGTGACGTCTTGCTTTCCCGCTCACGCTCCCGTGTACTGCATTCGTAGAGCCACCGGCAGAGTGGCCTTCATCGGGAGGAAGCATGGCCTCGGTGGGAATCCGCGAGGTTCGCAAGGCTTTCGGATCGACGAACATCCTGCACGGTGTCTCCGTCGACATCCGTGACGGGGAATTCGTGATCCTGGTCGGCCCATCGGGCTGTGGGAAGTCGACGCTTCTGCGCATGATCGCCGGGCTGGAGAACATCTCCGGGGGCGAAATCCGCATCGGCGAGCGGATCGTGAACGATGTGCCGCCCAAGGAGCGGGACATCGCGATGGTGTTCCAGAATTACGCACTCTATCCGCACCTGACGGTGCGCGAGAACATGGCCTTCTCGATGCGCATCCGGAAGGCGCCGGCCGCCGAGATCGACCTGCGGGTCAATCGGGCCGCGCAGATCCTCGGGCTCACCCATCTCCTCGACCGCTATCCTCGCCAACTCTCCGGAGGCCAACGCCAGCGCGTCGCCATGGGGCGGGCGATCGTGCGCGACCCGCAGGTATTCCTGTTCGACGAGCCGCTCTCGAATCTCGACGCCAAGCTGCGCGTGGCGATGCGCACCGAAATCAAGGAACTGCACCAGCGCCTGAAGACCACGACGATCTACGTCACCCACGACCAGATCGAGGCCATGACCATGGCTGACCGGATCGTGGTGATGCACGATGGGGTCGTCGAGCAGATCGGCCCGCCTCTCGACCTCTACGACCGGCCCGACAACCTGTTCGTTGCGGGCTTCATCGGCTCGCCGGCCATGAACTTTTTGTCTGGCAAGATCCGGTCGAACGGCACCCTGACCTTCGTCACCGATACGGGCCTGACCGTCCCGCTGACCGACGCGCCAGCCGGCGTCGAGGGGAAGCCGCTAATCCTCGGGATTCGACCCGAGCATTTCGACCTCGCCCCCGACGGGATCGCCGCCGAGGTCGTGGTCGTGGAACCGACCGGCTCGGAGACCATGCTGGCGGTGCGCGCGGTCGGCCAGGATCTCACCTGCGTCCTGCGCGAACGCGTGACCGAGCGTCCGGGGGAAACCGTCTTCCTGCGCCCGAACCGCGTGCACTTGTTCGACGCGGCGACCGGGCGTCGGCTGCCGAGTTAGTCGACCGCCAGACTTTCACACGGCGGGCCGCTGAACGAGTCCTCTGAAAAGAACATCCAGGGAGAAGCCACCCATGCAAGGTCTCGATCGCCGCTCCCTCCTCGCCGGCGCCGCCGCAGCAGGCCTCGCGGCCGGCGGCGATCTCCTGGGCTTCGCGAAAGCCTGGGCGCAGAATGCAGAGTGGAAGCCCGAGCCGGGGGCCAGCCTGTCGTTGTTGCGCTGGAAGCGCTTCATCCCGAGCGAGGACGAGGCCTTCCTGAAAATGGTCGATGCCTTCACGCAGGCGACCGGCGTCAAGATCACGGTCAGCAATGAATCCTACGACGACATACAGCCCAAGGCCTCCGTGGCGGCGAATACCGGCCAGGGTCCCGACATGGTCTGGGGCCTGTTCTCGTTCCCGGCGCTCTTCCCGGACAAGTGCCTGCCGCTCGAGGATGTCGCCGAGTCCCTCGCCAAGAAATATGGCCCGTGGTTCCCGTCCGCGGAGGCCTACGGCAAGGTCAAGGGTAAGTGGATCGCGATCCCCGTCGCGTTCAACGGCGGATACCCGAACTACCGGATCTCGGCGATGAAGAAGGCCGGGTTCGACACGTTCCCCACCGATACCGCCGGCTTCCTCGAACTTTGCCGCGGCCTGAAGAAGAACAACACGCCCGCCGGTTTCGCGCTCGGCCACGCCACGGGCGACGGCAACACGTGGTGCCATTGGGCGCTCTGGTCGCATGGGGGCAACCTGGTCGACGCCAATGAGAAGATCGTCATCAACTCGCCCGAGACCGCCAGGGCGCTCGAATACGTCAAATCTCTCTACGAGACCTTCGTGCCCGGCACCGTTTCGTGGAACGACTCCTCGAACAACAAGGCGTTCCTGGCCGGCGACCTGTATCTGACCAACAACGGCATCTCGATCTACGCCGCCGCCAAGAAGGACAACCCGAAGCTCGCCGAGGATATGGACCACGCGGTCTGGCCGGTCGGCCCGGTCGGCAAACCCACCGAGTTCCAGCTCGCCTTCCCGATCCTGGCGTTCAAGTATTCGAAGGCCCCGAACGCCTGCAAGGCGTTCATCGCCTTCATGATGGAGGCCTCGAACTACAATCCCTGGCTTGAGCAGGCGCAGGGCTACCTGTGCCAGCCGCTGTCGAACTATCCCACGAACCCGATCTGGACGGCCGACCCGAAGAACGCGGTCTTCGCCGAGGCGGGACGGCGCTCGCTGGCGGCGGGCGGCCTCGCGCCGGTGAGCGAGCGCATCGCCGCGGTGCTGGCAGACTTCGTGGTGGTCGACATGTTCGCCAGCCACTGCACTGGCCGCGAGGACGTGAAGACAGCGATCAAGAACGCCGAGCGCGCCGCCCAGCGCATCTTCCGGAACACCTGAGCCCCGGCGCGAGAGGCGACAGCATGGCGCATACGGCCCTGACGCAGTCCGCCCCGGCCGCGGTCCATACCCGCTCAGGCTGGCAGCGCCTGCGCGCCAGCCGGGGCTGGGCGGGCTTCTGGTTCATGCTGCCCGCCGCGCTGATCCTCGGCCTGTTCCTGGCCTACCCGCTCTTGAAGGGCATCTGGCTGTCCTTCACCAATACGCGTATCGGCCGGGACGGGGTGTTCATCGGCCTGGAAAACTACGAGTGGCTCTGGGACGACGACGTATTCTGGCTCTCGGTGTTCAACACCTGCCTGTATACGGTGGTCGCCTCGGTGGTGAAATTCGCGGTCGGCCTCTACCTCGCCCTGCTGCTCAACAAGAACATGCCGTTCAAGGCGATCATTCGGTCGATCGTGCTGATCCCCTTCGTGGTGCCGACCGTGCTGTCGGCCATCGCGTTCTGGTGGATCTTCGACAGCCAATTCTCCATCATCTCGTGGTCGCTGCGCCACCTCGGCATCATCGACGGCAACATCGACTTCCTGGGCGAGCCGGCTGTGGCGCGCGCCTGCGTGATCTTCGCCAATATCTGGCGCGGCGTGCCGTTCATCGCGATCACGCTGCTTGCGGGCCTGCAGACGGTCTCGCCCTCGCTGTACGAGGCCGCGACGCTCGACGGAGCCTCGAACTGGCAGATCTTCTGGCGGATCACCCTGCCGCTGCTGACGCCGATCATCGCCGTGGTGATGACCTTCTCGGTGCTGTTCACCTTCACGGATTTCCAGCTGATCTGGGCCATGACCCGCGGCGGCCCGGTGAACGCCACGCACCTGATGGCGACCCTGTCGTATCAGCGGGGCATCCTCTCGGGGACGCTGGGGGAGGGGGCGGCCATCGCCACCGCCATGGTGCCGTTCCTGCTCGCCGCCATCGGGATCTCGTGGTTCGGCCTTCAGCGCCGGGCTTGGCAGGCCGGGGAGTCCGACCGATGAGCGCCCCTGCACCGCCCGCCCATGCCGATCCGCATCTCAATCCCGTCCTGGCTGCGCAACCCGCCGGGCTGACCGACAATTCGGAGGGCATGGCCTATCTGGAGCGACTGCCGCGGCGGCTCGTGACCACCTACCTGCCGCTAGCTCTTATCCTGATCGTGCTGCTGTTCCCGTTCTATTGGATGGCGCTCACCGCCATCAAACCGGACGAACAGTTGATCGACATGGAGCGGTTCAACCCGTTCTGGGTCGTGGATCCGACGTTCAAGCACATCCACAAACTGTTGTTCGAGACACAGTATCCGCGCTGGCTCTGGAACACGATGTACGTGTCGGTGGCGGCCACCGTGCTCTCGCTGTTCGCCAGCGTGCTGGCCGCCTATGCCTGCGTGCGGATCCGCTACCGGGGAGCAGGCTGGGTCGGAGCGGCGATCTTCCTGGCCTATCTCGTCCCGCCCTCGATCCTGTTCATCCCACTCGCCACGATCGTGCAGGCCTACGGGCTGTTCGACTCGCCGATCGCCCTGATCCTGGCCTATCCGACCATCCTGATTCCGTTCTCGACCTGGCTCCTGATGGGCTACTTCAAGACCATCCCGTACGAGCTGGAGGAATGCGCGCTGATGGACGGGGCGAGCCGCTGGCAGATCCTGACCAAGATCATCTTGCCGCTGGCATTTCCGGGCCTGATCTCGGCCGGGATCTTTTCCCTGACACTGTGCTGGAACGAATTCATCTACGCGCTGACCTTCCTGTCCTCGACGCAGAACAAGACGGTGCCGATCGCCGTGGTGAGCGAGTTCGTTGATGGCGACGTCTACAAGTGGGGCTCGTTGATGGCGGGCGCGCTACTCGGCTCGCTACCGCTGGTGATTCTCTACTCGTTCTTCGTCGAGTACTACGTTTCCGCGTTGACCGGAGCCGTGAAGGAGTGACGGAGGCCTGTTGCGCTCCCCGTCATTGCGAGCGGAGCGAAGCATCCCAGCGACGCGCGATAGTCGTTGGCTTGGTGCTGTCTCGATTGTGGTGCTGCGCTCGCCAGGATGAAGGCCATTGCAAGCCGCGCTCGCCTGCGCGGACGATGCACGCCAGCCGCCGAACGCGGGCGTTTCGACCACTGTCGCCCGGCAGATTACGATCCGCGACACGCAATTGACGCTCGACACGCTGCGGCCTACGCCCGGGCCATGCGAACCTGCCTGATCCTCGACGATTACCAGCAGGCGGCCCTCGCGCTCGCCGACTGGGACCGCCTTGCCGACCACGTCGCCGTCGCGTCCGTCGCCGAGCACATCCCGGATCGCGAGGCCCTGGTGGCGCGGATCGCGCAGGCCGAAATTCTGGTCGTCATGCGCGAGCGCACGCCGTTCCCGGCCGCGCTGCTGGAGCGGTTGCCGCAGCTCAAGCTGCTGGTCACCAGCGGCATGCGCAACTTGGCCATCGATGTCGCGGCCGCCAGGGCGCGCGGCATCACGGTCTGCGGGACCGAGTCCAGCCCGACGCCGCCCACCGAACTGACCTGGGCGCTGATCCTCGGCCTCGCCCGTCATCTCCCGCGGGAGAGTCAGAATCTCCGCACCGGCGGCCCCTGGCAGAGCACAGTCGGGACGGACCTCGCGGGCGCGACGCTCGGCATCCTGGGTCTGGGCAAGATCGGCACGCGGGTCGCTGCCATCGGGCGCGCCTTCGGCATGCGGGTGATCGCCTGGAGCCCGAACCTGACGGCCGAACGGGCCGACGCTGCCGGGGTCGAACGGGCAGCCTCCAAGGAGGCGCTTCTGGAGGCGAGCGATGTCGTCACGATCCACCTCGTGCTCGGGGACCGGACGCGCGGCCTCCTCGGCGAGGCCGAGCTGCGCCGGATGCGGCCGAGCGCCTACCTCGTGAACACCGCGCGGGCGCCGATCGTCGATCAGGCCGCCCTGCGCCGGGCGCTCGCGGAAGGCTGGATCGCCGGGGCCGGCCTCGACGTTTTCGAGGCCGAGCCGCTTCCCGCCGACGACCCGTTCCGCAGCCTGCCGAACGTTTTGGCGCTGCCGCATCTCGGCTATGTCACGCAGGACAATTACCGGACGTACTTCACCCAGGCGGTGGAGGACATCGAGGCCTGGCTCGCCGGTGCACCGATCCGGCAATTGGGCTGAGATCAGCCGGCGCTCGGGTCCAGCGCGTCGGCGAGGCCGTCGCCGAACAGGTTGAGCGCCACCAAGGTGGCGATCAGGAACAACGCCGGCGCGGCGAGCATGTGCGGGGCGGCCTCGATCGAGCGGGCGCCTTCGGCGACGAGCACGCCCCAGCTCGTCTGCGGTTCTTGCACGCCGAGCCCGAGGAACGACAAGAAGCTCTCCAGCAGGATCACCTGCGGGACCAGCAGCGTCGCGGTGACCGCCACCGGCCCAAGGGTATTCGGCACGATGTGGCGCGCGATGATGCCCGGGGCGCCGATACCCAGCGCACGCGCCGCGCGGACAAAGTCGCGCTCGCGCAACGACAGGGTCTGAGCCCGGACCACGCGGGCCATGTCGAGCCATTCCACGGCCGCGATCGCGACGAGCATCAGGGTCAGGCTCGGGCGGAAGAACACCAGCAGCAGGATCACGAAGAAGACGAAGGGGAGGGCGTAGAGCACGTCCACGAAGCGCATCATCACGGCATCGACGGCCCCGCCCAGGAAGCCCGCCGTTGCGCCGTAGGCGACACCGATGAGCAGGGCTACGAGGCTCGCCGCGAGGCCGATCGCCAGGGAGATACGGCCGGCGGCGAGGCAGCGTGTCAGCAGATCGCGACCCTGCACGTCGGTTCCGAGGGGAAAGTACAGGCGCCGTAGCGGCACCGCGACCACGAGGCTCCGGCCGCCGTCGCGCTCCTCGACGATTGCGGGGGTGCCGAACAAGGCGGAGCGCGGCAGATAGACGAGGCTGCGCCGGTCCACGCCCGCCTCAGAGGCAAGCGTCAGGCGTACGGTGTCGCCGTCGCGCGCCACCGCGTCGAGCCGAACCCGCATCCGAAAAGCCAGACGCTCCAGCGCCGGCCCGAGATGCGCCCCGTCCGGCTGCGCCGTGAGGCCGGCCGGCAGTTGGCGCAGGTCCGGATAGGTCCGCTCGGGATCGTGGCCCGTCAGCGCGGGGCCGACGAGGCAGGCCAGGGCGATCAGGATCAGGATGGCGAGCGATGCCACGGTACCGGGTGTCCGGGCGAGGCGCGTGAGGGTGCGGCTGGCCGGGCTCGCCGGCACCCCGCTCACGCCGCCACCCGCAGGCGCGGATCGAGCCACGCGCAGGCGAGGTCGGCCGCGAGGTTCAGCGCGATCACCAGCCCGGCCACCAGCAGCACCGTGCCCATGACCAGCGTGTAGTCCCGATTGAGCGCCCCCTCGACGAAGTAGCGGCCGATCCCCGGCAGGCCGAAGATCGTCTCGACCACCACCGATCCGGTGAGCAGGGAGGCGGCCAGCGGCCCGAGATAGGCCACCACCGGCAGTAGAGCACCGCGCAGCGCGTGCCGGGTCACACGGAGAGGCGGCAGGCCGAGGCTGCGCATCGTTCGCACCGGCTGCGTGCGCAGGACCTCCCCGAGCGACGCCCGGGTCAGCCGCGCCAGGGCGCCGACCTGCGGCAGCGCCAGGGTGATCACCGGCAGGACGAGGTGGCGAGGTGCGCCGTCGGCCCAGCCGCTCAGCGGCAGCCAGCGCAGGGTGAGTCCGAAGGCGATCTGCAGGAGCGGCGCGACCACGAAGCTCGGCAGCGACAGAGTCAGCGCCGCGCCGAGGCCGAGGAGGCGGTCGATCGGCCCGCCGCGCCGGAGGGCCGCCGCGATGCCAAGTCCGACGCCGAGGCCCGTCGCCAGGACGATGGCGAGGGCGCCCAGCACAGCGGAGACCGGCAACCCCCGGGCGATCAGATCGAGGACGCTCATGTCGCGGAACGAGAAGGACGGCCCGAGGTCACCCTGCGCCAGCGCGGCGAGGTAGCTGCCGAACTGCGCGATCAGCGGCCGATCCAGCCCGTAGACCCGGCGCAGATTCTCCATGGCGGCTGGCGCCAGGGGGCGTTCCAGGTCGAACGGACCGCCGGGGGTAAGCCGCATCAGGAAGAAGCTGACGGTGACGACCGCGAGCAGGGTCGGTACCGCCTGCGCGAGGCGGCGCAGGATGAAGCGGATCACGCGTCGAGCCTCATGAACCGGGTCGGTGCCGCGTTGCGCAGGTTCGGATGGTAGCCGTGCAGCCGGGGTGCGATCAGCGCCTTCGACTTGTAGAACATGAGCGGGATCCAGGGCAGCGCGCGCAGCGCGATCGTCTCGGCCTCGTAGAGGAGGTCGGCCCGCCTGCCGAGGTCGCGTTCCCGGGCGGCCCGCGCCAGGAGGTCGTCGTAGGCGGCGTCCGACCACGTGGTGGCGATGGCGGCGGCGTTCCCCGTCTGGAGCAGGAACAGAAAGTTCTGCGGATCGCTGTAGTCGGCGATCCACGAAGCCCGGGCGATGTCGAAGTCGCCGCCGTCGCGCAGATAGGCGAAGTGGGTCTTGGCATCGGTGTAGACGAAGCGGGTCACGATGCCGAGGTCGCGCCACATCTCGGCAAGCGCCACCGCGACGGTGCGGTTGTTGTCGCTGACGTTGAATCGGTACTCGACGTGAAGGGGCCTGTCCGGACCGAAGCCCGCCTCGGCGAGCAGCCGGCGCGCCGTCTCTTCATGGTCGATCGGGAGGCCGAGCCGGCCCGTGGTCTCGGGCGGGGTCCGGTAATTGTCGAGGCCGGGCGGGCATAGGGAATAGGCCGGGCTCATCGTGCCGCCGTTCAGCCCGTCGGCCAGATATTCCCGGTCGATGACGAGCGACAGCGCTTGCCGGACGCGCACGTCCGAGAACGGCGCCTTGCGGGTGTTCACCACGAGGGCGGCGAGCCCGAGCGAGGGCCCCAGCACCACCTGCGATCCGAATCGGCGCCGCAGATCGGCGATCTGATCGACCGGCAGGTCGGAGAGCGAGTCGATCTCCCCGGCGGCGTAGCGGCGGACCGCTGAGGCGATGTCGGGGGTCGGCAGGAAGGCAACGCGCCGGATCGCGAAACTGGCCGCATCCGGATGATGCGGGTTGGCTTCCAGGGTGATGGCACCGCCCGGCACCCTGTCGATCAGCCGGTAGGGCCCGTTCGTGATGAGATTGCCCGGACGGGTGAAGGACTCGCCGTAGCGTTCGACACTGGCGCGATGGACCGGCAGGGCGGTCTGGTGGGTCAGGAGTTCGAGGATGTAGGGTGTCGGTTGTTCCAGCGCGATCGAGAGGCCGAGCGGACCCTCTGCGGTAACGCCGAGGGCATCGACAGGCTTCTCGCCTCGGTTGACCGCTCCGGCATTCCGGATCGGATACAGGATCTCGGCGTATTTGGCCCCGGTGGCCGGATCGAGGATGCGACGGAACGCGTAGACGAAGTCCGCCGCCGTGACCGGCTCGCCGTTCGACCAGCGCCCGTCGGGCCGCAGGTCGAAATGCAGCGTCCGGCCGTCCTCCGAGACGGTCCAGGCCCGCGCGGCGCCTGGGATGAGGGCGCCGACATTGTCATAGGTGAGCAGGCCGTCGCCGAGATCGCGCAGGATATGCGCCTCCGAGACGGAGGACGAGCGGTGCGGGTCCAGGGTCTCGGGGTCGGCATCGTTGCCGCGACGGTAAGTCGGTTCGGCAGCCCGGGCGGGCCGCACGGTCGCGAGCGCGGCGGCTCCGGCGAGCCAGTCGCGCCGGCGCATGGTCAGGCGCCGGTCTCCGGCACGAGGCCGGCCGCCTCGATCCCGGTGACCGCGCAGATCTCGTCGTTGTCGGAGGTGTCGCCCGAGATACCCACCGCGCCGAGGAGACGCCCGTCACCGGAGCGGATCAGGACGCCGCCGGGGACCGGCACCAGGGCGGCGGGGCCGGCCACATGACTCACGGCCGCCACGAAGTACGGCTGCGCCTCCGCTCGCGCATGGATCGCCCGGGAGCCGAGCCCGAGCGCCAGCGCGCCGTTGGCCTTGCCGCAGGCGACCTCGGCTCGGCGCAGGGACGTGCCATCCTCGACGGCGACGGATTTCAGCGCCCCGCGCGCGTCGTAGACCACGACCGCCAAGGGCTTCAGCCCGCGCGCCCGCGCCTCGCGCAGGGCGGTGTCCACGATGACGCGGGCGGCTTCGAGGCTCAGGTCGATCATCGGATTCCAGACGTCGTGTCGTTTCGGGCGGCTCGGCCTTCCTTACGAGAACTGGCTGCGAACGGTCCACTGCTGGGGGCCTGGTGGGCTTTGCGCTCGGCGCGGGGCAGTTGCCGGGCTCCGCAGAAACGCTCTCATCGGATCCCGCCGGCGCGCGATCGCCCGCGAATGGAACGAGGACTGCCCGATGAGGAGCCCGTAGGCGTGGTGGAGCGTGCCATCGGTCCCGAGCCGGTTCGCCGGGACCAAGGCGGACGGCCGGCGGCGATCAGGACGGTCGATCGTCTGGGCTGCGGGTGATGCTGGCGAGGAACGCCTCGTAGGCGGCCGTGACCGTCCCGGGCCGCTCGAAATGCGGGAAGGCGCCGGTCGGCAAGGTCTCGATCCGCCAGTTGGCACGGCCGGCGACTAGCGGAACGTGCCGGTAATCGACGAAGTCGCCACGCTCACCATGAACCATCCAGACCGGCAGGCGCAGCCGCTCGTAGAGCCGCGTGGTATCGGTGGGGAAGAGGTGGCCGGCGATGAAGCAATAGGGCGCGTGCTCCGCCCCCGGCTGGTGCGCAGAAGCGTCATCGTAGGCCAGGAGATCCTCGTCGATCTCGGCCGAGCCGAAGGTCTTCTGCAGGAAGAAGCGCATGCTGGGGCGCGACACCAGCGCATCGAACAGGGGCCGGCCGAAGGGCGGGCGGTCCAGAAGATCGAGCAGCCAGTCCCGCCCGCGATGGCCGTCCGGCGGTCCCTCGCCGGAGAGTTGCCTGTCGAAGCCCGTGGGGCTGATAAGCCCCAGGCTGCGATAGGCGTCGGAGCGCTCCAGGCTCGCGCGAGCCAGGAAGGATGCGGACAAGGATAGCGCCAGGGCATCGACGGCGATCGCGCCGTGGCGCTGCCGAATCGTATCGACGGCGGCGTGGATCGCCTCGACCATCAGCCGCGGCGTGTAGCGGCGGCGCGACCGCTCCGAGAAACCGAAGCCCGGAAGCTCCAGGGCGTAGACCGGCCTCCGGCCGCGGAAGTGCAGGTAGAGCGGGCGCACCTCGTAGGCGTTCGCGGCAGCATTTATCGAGTGGATCAGGACAAGCGGAACGCCCTCGGCCTCGGTCGAACCGTAGAGCGAGATCGCCCCAGCGCGGCGCGTGGCGATCCGTTCGTGCCGACCGGGCAGTGCGGGCGGGAGGGGCTTGTGATGCCGGACAGCGAGCCGGCTCCAGGCCAGGAGGCCGATCGCGCAGCCACCGAGGGCCAGGGCGACCCCGGCCGCAGAGCGACCGGCGCGTTGCCGGGATACTGGACGCATCGGGACACCTCGACCTCGCACCCGTTTGTTCGGGCGGTGCGCGACAACGCCGATCGAGCCGGGAAGTGCCGGGTGGCGACGATCGGCGTTAAGAAGCGTGTCCCGCGAAGCTGCCCGTTCCCCCGGCACTCACAGCCGGGACCCGCGCCGCCGGCCGAGCCGGGGCGTCGCCGCGGCCCGCAGCCTCGCGCAGGAACTCCACGGTCGGCGCGTCGTTGCGCCAGCCCTGGACGCGCTGGGAAACCAAGAGGCTGCGCTCGCGCCGGTCGTAGTTCGCATAGGACGCCGCCACGAACTCGGCCCGGCTCATCGTGCGAGCGGGGCCCGAGCGACGGGTCTCGGCCTTGAAGAACAGGGCGCTGCCGGGGATGCCGTAGTGCTGGGCGATCTCGGGATAGACTGGCCAGCTGCCCTGGCCGCCGAGGTCGTCGGGCAGGAAGGCATCGAGATCGCAGGCCTCGAACGGCACGCCGGCTTTGGTCAGCAGACCTCGGGCAAGGTCGGAGATGACGTAGAGCTTCGTGTGGTTGATCGAGTGCATGAAGCAGCCGCGCCGCGCCCAACGGGTGAGGTGCGTGTCGAGGTCGTAATCCGCCTGGCGGCCAAGGCCGCGGAGATAGGACACCGACTCGTCCCAAAGATCGAAATAGCCCAGGCGCTCGAAAACCGGTTCCGCGAAGAGGCGCAGCGCCTGTGCCTGGGAAAAGCCGGACAGGTAGGCGTACAACGTGATTGCAGAATGCGAATGTCCCATCGGGCCTGAGATCAGGCCGGTGAGCGTCACCGCGTCCTGCACGCCGACATGGATCAGGTCGGGGTGATAGGCGCTGAACACGATCGTCGGGATCAGCCGAACCTTGGGATGCGTCCGCAGCGTATCGATTGTGCCGCCACCCTTGAATCGCGGCAGGTAGATGCTGGAGAAGACGTGATCGTACCCGTCGGCATTCGCCATCAGGTCGGCGAGCCGCGGAAAGCGGCGCGCTGCCGTGAAAGCCGAGACGAAATCCACCCGCGCATCGGGCAGGAGATAGCGCATCGCCTTCGCGATCGCGCCCGCTTGGCACACGCCGATAACGAGGATGCTCGGCGAGCCCGTCCGCTTCTTCCCGAACTGCGCGAGGCGGTGCCGCGCCCGCCAGAGGCTATCGACGGTCAACATGCCGCTTCTCTCGCATGTCCGTGAGCCGCGGGCAAACCGCGCCCGCCGATGGAGCCACCCAATCGGCGGATCGGCATTGTAATCCGAGCGCGGACGTCAAAAAGGTTACAGACGCGTGGCGCTGTCGCCCGTCACGGCTGGCCTGCGCAGCGCACCTGCCTCATGCCGGCTGATACGGCGAGGAGAACGGACATGGCCCCGACGCAACTGGCGGAGGTGATCCCGGACATCGAGGGGGCAACCTTGCGTCGGGTGACATGGCGCATCCTGCCGTTCCTGATGCTCGCCTACTTCGTGGCCTTCGTCGATCGGGTGAATGCCGGCTTCGCAGCCTTGCAGATGAACCACGATATCGGCCTCTCGGCGGCGCAGTTCGGACTCGGCGGCGGCTTGTTCTACGTGTCGTACGTGCTGTGCGAGGTGCCGAGCAACCTCGCCATGGAACGGTTCGGCGCGCGGATCTGGATCGCCCGGATCATGATCACCTGGGGGCTGGTCTCGGCCGCCATGGCTTTCGTCGTCGGGCCGTATTCCTTCTACGCCGTGCGGCTCCTTTTGGGCGCGTCGGAGGCCGGCTTCTTTCCCGGCGTGATCCTCTACCTGACCTACTGGTTCCCGCGGGCTTATCGCGGGCGGATCGTCGCCGTGTTCATGGTGGCAATTCCGATCTCGAGCTTCCTGGGATCACCGATCTCGGCCGCGATCCTGAACACCGACGGCCTATTGGGCCTGCGCGGCTGGCAATGGCTCTTCATCCTCGAGGCGGCGCCCGCTGTCCTGCTCGGGTTCGCCGCGTTCTTTCTGCTGCCCGATGGGCCTGGCTCGGCACGGTGGCTGACGCCGCAGCAGAGCGCGTGGCTTCAGGAGCGCCTCGCGGCAGAGCGCGCATCCGTCGTGCAGGGTGGGGCAGCACCGGCGCGGCATTTCTCGGTCTGGCAGGTCATGCGGAACCGCTACGTGCTCGCCGCCTCGCTGATCTATGCCGGCGCGTCTGGCGCGAGCCAGTGCTTGTCCCTGTGGCAGCCGCAGATCATCAAGTCCTTCGGTCTGACCAACCTCCAGACCGGTCTGCTGAACTCGATACCGTTCGGGGTCGCCTCAGTGCTGATGATCCTCTGGGGCCGCTCCTCCGATCGGAATCGCGAGCGGGTTTGGCATACCGCGCTTCCGCTGGGGCTGCTCGCGGTGAGCCTCGCTGCCTCGATCGCCACCGCACAGCTGCTGCCGACGATCCTGATCCTGTGTCTGGCCGTCACCGCCACCTACATGGTCAAGGGACCGTTCTGGGCGCTGTCCACCGAGTGGCTGTCTGCCGGCGCCGCGGCAGCCGGCATCGCGCAGATCAACGCCATCGGAAATATCGGTGGTTTCATCGGTACCTATCTGCTCGGCGTGATCAAGGATGCCACGGGCAGCTACCCGCTCGGGCTGCTCCCGCTTGTCGTCCTTTCGGGTTTGGGCTGCCTGCTGGTTCTCGGCCTCGGTCGGGGACGCAAGCCAGCCACGGGCGCCGCCCGGGCCTGAGCAGATCGAAGCGCGCTGGGCCGAAGGGTGGTGAACCTGGCCAGATGCTGATCATTGCATCCGGCATCGCCGCAAGTCGATCCGATGCTGTACGGACTGCGCCCCTTGCGCGAAGTGGCGAGGCGACAGTAAAATTGTCAGTTGTCTCTAGATTTATCTCAGGAAAATCGCGGCGATGCGATCTTGAACGTTGACAGGTCTGCGCGACACCGTGCAGATTGGTGCTATAGGGCATGAAGCTCTAGCATACGACGCCCGCGGCCATGAGGGCCGGCGGGCTGGTCGGTAATCAAGCGTTGATGCTCGGTCGTTGATGGCACATCGCATGTGAACGGCCTATACCGACAGGGACCTGCCGGTATGCAAGCCTTTTCGGATAGCCCGACCTTAGATGCGCGACCCGCGCTGTCGTAAGATTGCTAAGTAACTTATGCAACGCTCCCATGCGGGGCCACCGCTCGTTGTAATATTCGCCGAGCGTGTGAAGCATGAATGATTGAACGATCCAACTATTTTTTGCTTATATTTAAATTGTAACGCTCTTTGAATACCAAGAGAGACCGAGAAAGTGCTTGCTGTGGCTCGATGATTGCCGATGCGCCGGTGCTAGCTTCTGGAGGAAGAGAGTTTCTGGTCTGCGGATAGGAGAACTCGATATGGACTATGTACCGTCTTTGGCCGCAATTGCCGCAGCTGCACTGAAATCCCCCGAGACCGACGCGGCGACGTTGGTGGCCTCCAAGGCTATAGCACCTGTGCCGCCCGCGGCCCTCGACCCTCGGTCTGCATACACGCTCGCGCCCGGAACGGCGGACGCGGTTCTGTCCCTCGCCGGTGCAAGAGTCTCGGCGGTCGAGACAGTCGATTTCGAGACGCGGTACGGCGCAACGTCACGAACTGCACAGGCGACCACAGCCGCTTTATCGGCTCCTGTGATCGCGCCTGAGCCGGCGAAAGCGGTGAGCGCGGCGAATCGGAATTGGCACGAGGATGCACGTCTCGATCACATCCCGACCCGAAAGATCGGAACCGATACGGTCGTCCAATACGACAACCCGCGCGTCATGGCGGCGTGGCGCGCTGAGTTTCCAGATATCGCGAGCCGGAAATTTCGCGGTCTGACGCAAGCGGATACCAACGTCAAACCGGATTTCGAGAGACTGAAGGCCGAGACCGGCCTGACATTTCTCGAAAAAGATATCTATCTGCTGTGCAACGACGATAATTATAAAGCAATCAGCAAGGATCATCCGCATACGCACATCAACTGGATCGCGGTCGACAGCGACGATGTCGTGCTCTTCTGGCCGAAGGACTTGGACCGGAGTGATGTGAAACTCTTGGGCGGTCCGGTGAAGGTCGCGGATAAAGGTGACTCGGAGTCGTAAGCCCCGTCGGACCGGATCAGAGTTCCGGGAGAACCGCTCGGACATGGCCGGCAAAGGCCCGTGCCAGGGGCGAGGCGTGACGCTCGGGGATCCGGATCGTGATGCCGATGCGTGGGAGCGGCGGTAAACCGTTGGTGCGCGCCAGAATTTTCAGATCAGCCGGGACCGCGGGACGCGTCAGCACCGCGATGGCCTGACCGGATCTGACCACCGCAAGCAGTCCGGAAAGGCTTCCGCTCGCATAGGCGATTCTGTAGCCGCACCCAGCTCGGTCCAGGGCCGTGAGGGCCGCCCGGTGGTCGAGCGTATCGGGATCGCCCAGGGCCAGAGGCAAGGGATCGGCCCAGATCCCGGTATGGTCGCGCGGTTGCACCCACACCAGATCTTCGTGGCGCAGGATGTCGCGTTCGGCTCCGAGCGGGATCGAGATCAGGGCGAGGTCGAGGCCTCCGCGCTCGAGCTGCGCCTGAAGCCGTGGGGTTGCCGCGCACATCACTTCGATGGCCGCGGCGGGATGCAGCTGGGCAAAGCTGCGGAGCAGATACGGCAGGAAGGCCTGCGCATAATCGTCCGGGCAGCCGAACCGGAGGCTGCCGCCCAGGCTTCCGCCGGAGAAGTCCGCCATGGCGTCGTCGTGCGAGGCGAGGATGCGGCGGGCATGGACCAGCAGGCGTTCGCCCTGCACCGTCAGCAGGACGCCGCGTCCCGTCCGCGTCAGAAGCGGCTGGCCGACGAGATCCTCCAGCCGCTTCATCTGCATGCTGAGCGCAGCTTGGCTGCGGCCGATCCGGTCCGCGGCCCGACTGAGCGCAGCCGTCTCCGCCACAGTCACGAAGCTGCGCAGCAGGTCGATGTCGAGGCGTGCAGCCATAAGCGTGCGTGAACGCTCCCTTAAGAATTATAAGCTGCCGCCGGGGTCGCGTTACCCTTACCATGTTGGAGCCGGTTGGGGAGCAGGAACGGCCATGGCGCGGAACGACGACCCGGATTTCTGGATGCGGGCGCGCAGACATCTGGTGCGCTACGGCGGCAGCTTCGCGCCGGTGATCATCGAGCGCGCGGAGGGCAGTTTCGTCTACGACGCCGACGGGCGGAAGATCCTCGATTTCACGTCCGGCCAGATGAGCGCCATCCTGGGTCACGGCCATCCAGAGATCGCCGCCGTGGCAGCGCATCACGTCGCCCGGCTCGACCACCTGTTCAGCGGAATGCTGAGCCGGCCGGTCGTCGACCTCGCCACGGAACTGGCCCGCATCGCCCCCGGCGGCCTCGAACGCAGTCTGCTCCTGACCACGGGTGCCGAGGCGAACGAGGCGGCACTGCGCATGGCCAAGCTCGCCACGGGTGGTTGGGAGGTGGTGAGCTTCGCCCAATCCTGGCACGGCATGACCGCCGGCGCGGCCTCCGCGACCTACAGTGCCGGCCGGAAGGGCTACGGGCCGGCCCCGACCGGATCTTTCGCGATCCCGGCGCCGAACGCCTATCGCCCCACTTTCGAGAAGGACGGCGCTCCGGACTGGCAGACGGAACTCGACTACGCCTTCGCGCTGATCGACCGGCAGTCGACCGGCAATCTGGCGGCCTTTCTCGCGGAACCGATCCTGAGTTCGGGCGGCATCATCGAGCTGCCGCCGGGCTACCTGTCCGCGCTGAAGCGCAAATGCGCCGAGCGAGGCATGCTGCTGATCCTCGACGAGGCGCAGACGGGGATCGGCCGCACCGGCCTAATGTTCGCCTGCGAGCGCGACGGCGTCGTCCCGGATATTCTCACGCTTTCGAAGACCCTGGGAGCTGGCCTGCCGCTGGCGGCGGTCCTGACCTCACCTGAGATCGAGGATCTCTGCCACGACCGTGGCTTCCTGTTCTACACGACCCACGTCTCCGATCCGCTTCCGGCGGCGGTCGGCCTCAAGGTCCTGGAAATCGTTCAGCGCGACAGGCTGGTTGCCCGATCCGAGGCGGCCGGCGCTCGCCTTGCGGCGCGGCTGCGCGCGCTCCAGCAGCGCTTCGCCTGCATCGGCGATGTCCGCGGGCGCGGCCTGCTGCAGGGCGTCGAGCTCGTGGCCGACCGCGCCACGAAGGTCCCGGCGCCGGAACTCGGGGACGCGGTCACCCGGCGGTGCCTGGAATTCGGGCTCAGCATGAACATCGTTCAGCTGCCCGGCATGGGCGGTGTGTTCCGCATCGCGCCGCCACTCACCGCCACCGATGACGAGATCGACCTTGGCGTCGCGATCCTGGAACGCGCCTTGGAAACCTGCCTCTGAAGGCGCTCAGGCCGCCTCGATCTCCGTACTCACCGTCAGCCACTCCTCCTCGGCAGTCGCCAGCGCGCCTGCCGCGTCGGCGCGCATCTTGGCGATCTCACCGGCTTTGGCGGCGTTCTCGCGGAAGGCGGTCCCATCCTCGAGAGCCGCGTCGATCTTCTGGATCGCCGCGGTCAGCTTCGCCATACGCGCTTCGATGGCCTCCAGCCGCTTGCGCAAGGGGGCGAGGGCCGCGCGGCGCTCGACGCCGGCCCGCCGCGCCTCGGCCTTCTGGCCACCCGCCTGTTCGGCCTCGCGCTCGTCCTCGCGCTCCGGGCCCGACAGGACCAGGCGACGGTAATCGTCCATGTCGCCATCGAAGGTCTTCACCGTGCCGTCCGAGACCAGCCACAGCCGGTCGGCACAGGCCTCCACCAGGAAGCGGTCGTGGGAAACGAGGATGACGGCGCCTTCGTAATCGTTGATCGCCTCCACCAGCGCCTGCCGGCTCTCGATGTCGAGGTGGTTGGTGGGCTCGTCCAGGATCAGGAGATGCGGCCCGTGGAAGGCAGCCAGCCCCATCAGCAGCCGCGCCTTCTCGCCGCCGGAGAGCTTCTCCACCGGTGTGTCGGCCTTGTTGGCGCCGAAGCCGAGGCGGGCGGTCGCCGCGCGAACCTTCGCCTCCGGCACGTCCGGCATCAGGGTCCGGACATGCGCGTAGGCGCTCTCGGACGGACGCAATTCGTCGAGCTGATGCTGTGCGAAATAGGCAACCTCCATTTTGGACGAGCGCCTTACCTCGCCGGACAGCGGTCCGAGTCGGCCGCCGATGAGCTTGCAGAAGGTCGATTTGCCGTTGCCGTTGGCGCCGAGCAATGCCACCCGGTCGTCAGGGGCAAGGCTGAGGTTGAGGCCCGTCAGCACGGTCCGGTCCCCGTAGCCCGCCTTCACCCGCTCCATGGCGACGATCGGCGGCGAGAGCGGCTTCTCCGGGCTCGGCAGGTGGATCACCGGCACGTCGTCATCGAGGATCGCCGCGATCGGCTCCATCTTGGCGAGCCGCTTCATGCGGGACTGTGCCTGACGGGCCTTCGTGGCCTTCGCCTTGAACCGGTCGATGAAGCTCTGCAGATGCGCCCGCTCGACGTCCTGCTTCGCCTTCGCCTTGGCCTGGAGGACACGCTTTTCGGAGAGCTGCTTGGCGAAGCTCGTATAGCCGCCGCGGTAGATCGTGAGCTTGCCCCGATCGAGGTGCAGAATGTGATCGACGCTGGTGTCGAGCAGGTCCCGGTCGTGGCTGATGATGATCGCGGTGCGCGGGTAACGCTCCAGGTAATCGTAGAGCCAGAGCGTGCCCTCGATATCGAGGTAGTTGGTTGGCTCGTCGAGGAGGAGCAGATCCGGCTCGGAGAACAGCACGGCGGCAAGCGCCACACGCATCCGCCAGCCGCCGGAGAAATCCGAGCAGGGTCGGGCCTGCGCGGCCGCATCGAAGCCGAGACCGTGCAGGATCGCGGCGGCCCGGGCCGGCGCCGAATGGGCGCCGATATCCACCAGCCGGGTCTCGATCTCGGCCCGGCGCAGTCCGTCGGCGTGCTCGGCCTCCGCCATGAGCCGGGCGCGCTCGGTGTCGGCGGCCAGAACGACGCTGTGCAGGGTCTCGGGCCCCGCCGGGGCCTCCTGTGCGACTGCGCCGATCCGCATGCCCTTGGGCAAGGAGACGGATTTCGCGTCCACCGGCAGGTCGCCCAGGATGGCCTTGAACAGAGTGGTCTTGCCGGCGCCATTGCGCCCAACCAGGCCAACCCGCGCGCCTTCGGGGATCGCGAAGTTCGCCGAATCCAGGATCAGGCGGTCGCCGATGCGATAGGAGAGGTCGTTGACGCGCAGCATGCCGGCGTTCTGGCTGTCTGAGGGCGCAGAGGCAAGCGCCACCGCGGTCGGACCGTTCGCTCGCTGACTGTGGCGGACCGTTGGTCGGAACCCGGCGTCGAGGCCCACCTTGCGGGAAAGACTTTAACGGATTCGCATTCTTCCCGCGCCAAACTTCAATATCGTGCGGGTTCCACGCCGACGAAGCACATCTTGAGTACGCTTGATGACAGGCTCGGAGAGCGTCGCGATCGGTCGTCGATCGCCGCATATGATCTCCCCGTCCTCGCGCCAGGCTTGGGTATGACAGGGGCCAAGTCTTGCGCCGGATCCTGATCCTCACCGACGAAATCAACCGCGGCGAACGACTGGCGCGCAACCTCGCTTCGGACGGAAGCGTCGGCATTCACGACATCTACGGCGATGCCGTGCCGCCGCCGGGCGCCGCGCTCATCGTCAGCGACGTCAGCGCTCTGACGTCCGAATCGGTGCGGCGTTTGCGCCAAGCTTTGGCCGCGGCGCGCGGGCCCGATACTCCGTTCCTCGCCCTCATTCACGGGAACCTGAGCCGCGGCGAGATCCAGGCGACTGCTCTGGGAGCGTCCCGCGTGCTGCCGGCCTCGGCTGCGAATGCCGTGTTGGCCACGACGATCTCGGCCTTGGCGGACAGCGCCATGCAGCCGGTACGGGGCGATCTTCGGCAACATGCCACGGCGGCGCGCGACATCTTCGCCACCATCTTCCGCCCGGACGGGCCACCAACATCCGCATCCGTCGCGTCCGGTGCTGCCCTCGTCAACCAGGCGATCCGCGAATCCAAGATCCGCGATTGGCTTATCGTCGTCGAGAAGTTCGACGACGCCACGCATCGCCATTGCCTGAGCGTCGCCGGCCTCGCCGCGGATTTCGCGCGGACGCTGGGCCTCAACGACAACGACGCGCGCTACTTGATCAAAGGCGCGCTGCTGCACGATATCGGCAAGGCCAAGATTTCGCGCGACATCCTGAACAAACCGGCGCCTCTGACGCCTGCCGAGCGGCGCGAGATGGACCGTCATCCGGCCATTGGCCACGCCATGCTGGTGAACGGGAGCTACGATGCCCTCACGCTGGCGGTCGTTCGCTCACACCATGAATATCTTGACGGTTCGGGTTATCCGGATGGCCTGCGTGGTCAGGAGATCCCGGACCTCGTCCGGCTGATCACGATCACCGACATCTTTGCCGCCCTCATCGAGGCGCGCCCCTACAAGGCGCCGAAGCCCGCCCAGGAAGCCTACGCGATCCTGAAAGCCATGGGCGGAAAGCTCGATACCGATTTGGTGCGGGCCTTCGCCGCCGTCGCCGCCGCCTGCGAGCTTCCGGGTAGCGCCTCCACCTGATCGACGGGCCAGTCTCAGGCCAGGTCCCAGGCGGCCGGATCGCGCATCAAAGCCGCGACGAGGGCGTGATTGAGCTCGTGCCCTGTGTGATGCGCGGTAACCCGTCCCTCGATTGGGTGGCCCGTCAGGTAGAGGTCGCCGATCAAATCGAGCACGCGGTGGCGCACCGGTTCGCCGGGTAGGCGCATGCCGCCGAGCACGCGGTCACGGACGAGGAGCGCAGCCGAGTGCCGGGAGACGCCCTGCAGAAAGTCTTTGCCCGTCAGATAGCCGAAGGCACGGCCCGCCATGGCGCGCGCGTAACGACCGAAGCTGCGCGACGGCGCGATCTCGCGCTCGAACGTCTCAGGCGTGATGTCCCCTGACCAGTCGACCGAGCCGAAATGCGCGAGCGCGATGTGTCCGGTCACATGAAGGCCCGCTCCGGGCTCGATGCGGACATGACGCCGGCCCTGCGTGACCGAAACCGGACGCAGTATCCGGATCGGCCGGCGGACTTGAGCCTGCTCATTCCGCCCGGCGGCGCGGATGGCCTCGCACCAGGGCTTCGCACTGCCGTCGAAGATCGGAAGTTCGTCTGCATCGATCTCGATCAGGACGTTGTCGATGCGCAGGGCGTTCAGGGACGCCATCAGGTGCTCGATGGTTCTGATCAGGATGCCCTCGCGCCGGAGGGCCGAGGAGAGTGGCTGCGATTCCCGGTATTGCCAGAGCGCCGGCACGTCGACGACGCGTCCGCCCGTCAGAAGGCGGCGGAAGACGACGCCGTGGCCTGCGGGCGCCGGGCAGACGCGCACCGTGGCGTGCCGGCCCGAATGCAGGCTGTTCCCGGATCGCTCGAATGGGGCCGTCAAGGTTGCCTGGCGGCGCAGGACCGGCGAGGCCTTGTCGGGGGTGAGAAGCGTGAGCGACAAATCGACGTGCATCGGAACCGCCCGCTGCGGCGGGCTGGGCTTGTAGCCTAAATTTCCTGATCCACGCCAATAAACTCGCGTTCACCCGAGCCCGGCTTGACCGGCCCGCCTGCGACGGTCACGATCACGGGGGCCCGATGGCTGGAGCGCCGCTGCTGCGGCTCTCGACATGATCGTGCGGGCTGCTCCCGTCCCCAGATTCGCTGGCCGGCACCCGTATGGGCAGGGACGGAGGCCGGACTGGCGTTGAGGGGACAGCATTGATGGCGCGGCTGGGGACGATACCCTTCTTCAAGGATCCGGGCATCGAGCTCAGCACCTTTGAGTCCCGCTGCCATTGGCGACGATTTGATGAAAACGAGGTGCTCGTCGACTTCGACGACATCTCAACGGACGTCTACTTCATCGCCTCCGGCGAGGTGCGCATCCTGAACCGGACGCAGTCCGGCAAGGAGGTGATTCTCGGCGAGATGCGCGGCGGTGCCTTCTTCGGCGAGCTGGCCGCCATCGACGGCATCGGCCGTTCCGCCAACGTCACGGCCCTGACCCGCGGCGAGGTCTGCGTGGTGCCGGCGCCGGTCTTCCGGCAGATGGTCTTCGCTTCGGAAGCGATCGCCGACCGGCTGTTCCGCCTGCTGGCCAAGCGCGTGCGCGAGTTGAACACGCGTCTGATGGAACACGCGCTGCTCGACCTGAAACATCGCCTCTACGCGGAGCTGCTGCGTCTTTCGGTCCCGCGGACCGGGGCCTCGGGTGAGCGGGTGGTCTCGCCGCCGCCCTACCATCACGTGCTGGCAGCCCGAATCGGATGTCGGCGGGAGCAGGTGACGCGGGAATTCACCGCCATGGCCGCCGAGGGGCTGGTCGATCGCACCCGCGGCGCCCTGGTCCTGCGCCGGCCGGATCTTCTCGAAGCGCGCGTCGCAGAGGCGCTGCGCGAGGATTCCTGAGATCGTGTCGGAGGTGCCGCCGCGTCTCAGCGTTCAAGCTCTCACCAAAAGCTTCGGCACGTACCGCGCGGTCGATGCCGTGACGCTCGATCTCGAGCCCGGCGAATTCTTCTGCCTGCTTGGCCCGTCGGGCTGCGGGAAGAGCACCCTGCTACGCCTGATCGCGGGTTTCGAGCGTCCGACCTCCGGGCAGATCCGGTTGGGCGATCAGGATCTCACGGGGCTTCCGCCGCATCGGCGCCCGGTGAACATGATGTTCCAATCCTATGCCCTGTTCCCGCACATGAGCGTAGCGCGCAATATAGGCTACGGCCTCAAGGGCGTTGGCCGGGCTGACGCTGCCGCGCGCGTTGCGGAGCTACTGCGGCTCGTCCGCCTCGAAGGATTCGACGCACGCCGTCCGGACACGCTTTCCGGCGGTCAGCGCCAGCGTGTCGCCCTGGCCCGGGCACTCGCGCGGGAACCCAGGCTGCTGCTTCTCGATGAGCCGCTGGGTGCCCTCGACCGGGGTTTGCGAGAAGAGACGCAGGGCGAATTACGCGCAGTCCAACGCCGCCTGGGCACGGCCTTCGTGGTCGTCACCCACGATCCGGAGGAGGCCATGATGCTGGCCGACAGGATCGGGATCATGGAGGCGGGCCGGCTGGTCCAGATCGCGGCGCCGACCGAGCTCTACCGGCGACCGGCCAATCGCTACGTGGCGGGGCTGTTGGGGGATGTGAATCTGCTTCCGGGGCGCCTTGGCCCTGACGCGGCGGGCGAGGACCGCACCGTGGAGACGTCGCACGGAATCGTCCGGGGACGTGCCACCCCTCTGGCGGAAGGCACGGCCGTTCTGGTTGCGGTGCGCCCGGAGGATCTGATCCTCGGTGACCAGGGACTGCCGGTGACCGTGACGGAGGCCGTGTTCCTGGGCGATCGGCTCCGCCGGATTCTGCGCCTGCCGGACGGATCGCTCCTGCGAGCCAGCGGACGGCCGACCGATACCGGTCCACAGGCCGGGTCCGAGACCCGCGTGGGGTTCGCCGCCGACGCCGCAGCGATCTTTCCCGTATGAGCGGACGATCGCCATCCCTGTTCGACCGTCTGATCCGTCTGCCGCCCTTCGTATGGCTGGTGGCGTTCTTTCTCCTCCCCTTTGCGATCACCCTCAAGATCAGCCTGTCGGAGCCGGCAACCGCGATACCGCCCTATCTGCCCGTGCTCGATTGGCGCGGCGGCCTCGACGGCTGGTCGAGCTTTCTCGAAGCCCTGAACCTCGACAATTACGCCACTCTCTACGCTGATCCGTTCTACCGCGACGCCGCGCTGGGCTCGCTGTGTTACGCCGCCCTTGCCAGCCTGATTCTCGTCGCGGCCGGTACCCCGTTGGCTTATGCCCTCGCCCGGGCATCGGCGCGCTGGCAGCCGATCCTGATCGCCCTTGTGGTCGTCCCGTTCTGGACGAGCTTCTTGATCCGGATCTATGCCTGGATCGCGATCCTGAAACCGGAAGGCCTGTTCAACCTCGTGTTGCTCCGGCTTGGGCTGATTGCACGACCGTTGACGATCCTCAACACCGATGCAGCGGTCATCATCGGCCTCGTCTACGCCTACCTGCCCTTCATGGTGCTGCCGCTCTACGCGGTGATGAACCGGCTCGATCCGACGCTGCGGGACGCTGCCGCGGATCTCGGCGCCACGCCGACCCGGGTGTTCTGGAGCGTGACGCTGCCGCTCAGCCTGCCGGGCATCGCCGCTGGGGCCGCGCTGTGCTTCATCCCGATGGTCGGCGAATTCATCATCCCGGACCTGCTCGGCAGCTCCGAGACCCTGATGCTCGGCCGCGTGCTGTGGAGCGAATTCTTCTCGAATCGCGATTGGCCGCTCGCCTCTGCGGTCGCCGTGTTGATCCTCGCCATCGTGATCGTTCCGGTCGTGCTGTTCCGCGACAGCTTGCGCGTTGGCGAGGACGAGGGAACGGGGGCGGAGCCGTGACCTGGGTGACCCGAACCGCCCTCGTGGTCGGGATCGGCTTCCTCTACGCGCCGATCGTGGTGCTGATCGGCTACTCGTTCAACGCTTCGCCCCTCGTCACGGTCTGGGGCGGGTTTTCGACCCGCTGGTACGCTGCTTTGCTGGCCGATGCGCCCCTGCTCGCCTCGGCCTGGGTGTCCCTCGAAGTTGCGGTCCTGGCGAGTGTGATCGCCACCTTGCTCGGCACCCTCGCGGCGTTGGTCCTGGAGCGGCAGCACCGGTTCCGCGGCCGGGCGCTGTTCACCGGCCTCGTCGTCGGACCGATCGTGATGCCCGAGGTGATGATCGGCCTGTCGCTCCTGCTGATGTTCATCGGCATCGGCTTGGACCGGGGCATCCTGACCATCGTGATCGCGCACGCCACTTTCTGCACCGGCTTCGTGGCCGTGGTGGTCGCCGCGCGCCTGCGCGGCCTCGACCGGTCCCTCGAAGAGGCTGCGGCCGATCTCGGCGCCCCGCCGCTGCGGGTGCTGATCACCATCACGCTGCCACTTCTTGCACCGGCGGTGATGGCGGGTGCGCTCCTCGCCTTCACCCTGTCGCTCGACGATCTGGTGATTGCGAGCTTCGTCTCGGGGCCGGGCTCGACGACGCTGCCGATGCGCCTCTACAGCCGGGTCCGGCTCGGCGTGAATCCCGAGATCAACGCGGCTTCGACCCTACTCGTCGGTCTGGTCAGCACAGTGGTCCTCGTCTCCTCATGGCTGACCGCCCGCCGCGGCCGGGTCTGACGTTGACCGTGTGGCCGACAGGACGCGTCAAGCGTCCCACCACGTTCGGCATCAGCCCAAGCATGGCACAAACTCCCATGCCGGCGGCGACTTTTCCGAAGCCAAGGTGGCTAAGCGATCGCGAGGGCAGTCGATCGGCCGGCCGCTCTCCGTTCGATCGCGGTGCCAGGCTGTGTCGTGCGCTGCCGCACACGGTTACGCTTCGGTTGACCTTACGAATTGTTGCTCGTCACGGACGCGGTTCATCGTGAGGCTATCTGCCCATGGCACGCATGCTCACTCTGGTTTCCCTGGCCGCCATCCTCGCGGCTCCCATCGCCGAAGCCCGTCCCGTGAGAGCGCCGGCCAAGCCTGAACTCAGCGCGGCAATCAAGACACGTCAGGGCGCGATGCGGGATTTCGATGCGCGCATGAGCCGTCTCGACAGCCTGATGGGCGTGCCGTCGGGTCCTATGACGCGCGCACGGTCCGCTGAGGCCGGCCGTTAGCGGTCGGCGCCCAGCCCACCCGCCTCCTCGATGAACCGCGCCACGGTATCGGCGCCGTCCCCTTTGCGGAGCGAAGCGAACACGTAGGGGCGCGCTCCGCGCATGCGCTGCGTGTCGGCCTCCATGATCGAAAGGTCCGCTCCAACGAGCGGTGCCAGATCGATCTTGTTGACGATCAGCATATCTGATCGGGTGATGCCCGGGCCCCCCTTCCGCGGGATCTTCTCCCCTCCGGCCACGTCGATGACGTAGAGGGTGATGTCGGCAAGTTCCGGCGAGAAGGTCGCGGCCAGGTTGTCGCCGCCCGACTCGATCAGGACCAGATCGAGCTTCGGAAACCGACGATTCATCTCGGCGACCGCGGCGAGGTTGATCGATGCGTCCTCGCGGATCGCCGTATGCGGGCATCCGCCTGTCTCGACCCCAAGGATGCGCTCCTCCGGCAGCGCGCCCGCGACCGTCAGGATGCGCGCATCTTCCTTGGTGTAGATGTCGTTGGTGATCGCACAGATCTCGTAGCGATCCCGGAAGCGCTTGCAGAGCTGCTCCATCAGGGCGGTCTTGCCGGATCCAACAGGTCCGCCGATGCCGACGCGGAGAGGGCCGTTCGAAGAGGTCATGCTGCGCGCTCAGGATCGGAAGATGCGGGAATACTGCGTCTCGTGCTGGAACGAGCCGAGATCGAGACGGAACGTGGCGGCGCCGAGCGCGTCGAGATCGGCTTTGCGGACGTGGTCCACCAAGGCTGCAACGCGCGGCGCCATGGCGGCGACAACCCGGGTGCCGGCCGCCTGGCCGACCGGAGCCGCCCGGAGGGCAGCCGACACGAGATTCTGCACGAAGGCCAGACCATAGGCTGCCAGGGTCGGCGAGAGAGCCATGCCGTGAGTGCCGGCCGCTGCGCCCACGGCGACCGGATAGGCGACCGGGCCCGGCAGTCGCTTCGCCACGGTCGCTAGGGCCGGATGGGGCCAAGCACCGAGCGTCGCGTCGAGGAAGCTTCGCCCCTGCTGGCTGGTTTCCAGGTGCAACTCGCGGGATGGGGCGAGGGCGAGGGCGAGATCATTGATCGCGGCCACCACGTCCGCCGCGCCCGCCAGCGCTGCCGCGTGCGCCTGAGCGGCGAGAATCAGGTCGTTGCGCAGAGCGCCGCGCTCGCAGACATCCTCGATCCAGTCGAGCAGATTGGCCTCGTTGCGGACATCACCCGCTTCCACCGCCCATTCCAGGCCATGAGAATACGCATAGGCCCCGACCGGATAGGCCGGCGAAAGCCACGCCATCAGGCGGAGCGCGTCGTGGGCCTCAGCGGTCGGCATGGTGGTGGTGATGTCCGCCCTGCTCATGATCGTGACCGTGACCGTGCCCGCCCGCATAGGCGCCGCCCTCCGGCCGGAACGGCCGATCCACTGCCTCGGCGCTACCACCGAGCCCCCGCACCATCTCGGCCAGCACGTGATCATGCGCGATCCAGATGGCATCCTCACCGATCTCGGCGGGGATGTGACGATTGCCGATATGCCAGATGAGGCGCTTGAGCGCGTGCACGCTCGGCGCCCGGATTTCCAGCAGACGTTCCGGCGCCGCCTCGACCCAGACAAGCCGGCCATCGTCGAGGATCAAGGCATCGCCGTCCTCCAAAACGGTCGCCTCCGGCAGATCGAGCAGAAAGCCGGTGCCGCCGAGACCGCGCATGGTGAGACGCCGCCGGTGCCGATCGCCGTGATCGAGAACGACCCGGTCGACGATCTCGCCCCCGGCGAGATCGGTCCGGCGGAGGATGCGTGTGGCGCGGATCATGGCTTCAGCAGGCCGCAAAACGTAGCTCGGACGGATAACACCTGAGCAATGCCACATTCCCGGGCGGCGAACAGGCGTTCGACAGGACGACGTCTCTCAAACACGGGGGTAGGCGAGGTCATCGAATTCGGGCTGCCCTCGATCGCCCGTGCGATGCGTCTGTGCTGTTCCACGATCGTGCCAACGTTGCAGCTGTTACGGTGACTGGGCGGATCCGTCTCGTTCGGCAGAGGCCAGGCTCGATATCGATCCGATCCGGCTCATCGGGTTGACTGAAGGGCCGCTCGTGTCGCCGTCGCGCTGCGCTTTCGTCCCGTTGCAGGGATGCGTCTGGTCCCATCTGCAAAGGCGACGGGCCGCCAGCGCCGCCTCCATCATCGCGGCTCTCCTGTCACTGGGCAGGATCCTCATTCAGAAGAGGAAATAGCGCTGCGCCATCGGCAGGACTTCGGCGGGTTCACAAACGAGCAGCTCCCCGTCGGCGCGGACATCGTAGGTCTCGGGATCGACCTCGATCACCGGCGTTGCATCGTTCAGCACCATGCTGGCTTTGGAGATGCCGCCCCGAACGTTCTCCACGGCGACCAGCTCCTTCTGGACACCCAAGCGATTCCGAAGGCCGTCCGCGATGGCGGCCTTCGATACGAAGGTGAGGGCGGTGGCGAAGGGCACGCGGCCGAAGGCACCGAACATCGGACGATAATGGACTGGCTGAGGTGTCGGGATCGATGCGTTCGGGTCGCCCATCGGCGCCGCAGCGATGCTGCCGCCCTTGAGGACGAGGTCGGGCTTCACCCCGAAGAAGGCCGGCGTCCAGAGCACGAGATCGGCGAGCTTTCCCGGTTCCACAGAGCCGATGTGTTTCGAGATCCCGTGCGCGATCGCCGGATTGATCGTGTATTTGGCCACATAGCGCCGCACACGCAGGTTGTCGGTGCCGGACGTATCGCCCGCCAATGCTCCGCGCTGGCGCTTCATCTTGTCGGCAGTCTGCCACGTGCGGATGATGACCTCGCCGACCCGACCCATGGCCTGGCTATCCGAGGACATCATCGAGAGCGCGCCGAGATCGTGCAGGATGTCCTCGGCCGCGATGGTCTCGCGGCGGATCCGGCTCTCGGCGAAGGCGAGATCCTCGGGAATCGACGGATCGAGGTGATGGCACACCATCAGCATGTCGAGATGCTCATCGATGGTGTTGCGGGTGTAAGGCCGCGTCGGGTTGGTCGAGGAGGGCAGCACGTTCGGCAGCCCGGCGACCTTGATGATGTCGGGGGCATGGCCGCCGCCGGCGCCCTCGGTGTGGAAGGCATGGATGGTCCGGCCCTTGAACGCCGCGATCGTGTCCTCGACGAAGCCCGACTCGTTGAGCGTGTCGGTGTGGATCATCACTTGGATGTCGTGCTCATCCGCGACCGAGAGGCAGGTATCGATCGCGGCCGGCGTCGTCCCCCAATCCTCATGCAGCTTGAGCGCGCAGGCGCCGGCTCGCACCATCTCGACGAGGCTCTCCGGCCGGGCCGCGTTGCCCTTGCCGGCGAAGGCGAGATTCATCGGGAAGGAATCGGCAGCCTCGATCATCCGGGCGATGTGCCAGGGGCCGGGCGTGCAGGTCGTGGCGAAGGTCCCGTGGGCCGGCCCGGTGCCGCCGCCGAGCATGGTGGTGACGCCCGAGCACAGGGCTTCCTCGATCTGCTGCGGGCAGATGAAATGGATATGGCTATCGAAGCCGCCGGCGGTCAGGATCTTGCCCTCGCCGGCAATCACCTCGGTGCCGGGGCCGACGACGATGTCGACGCCGGGCTGCACGTCCGGGTTGCCGGCCTTGCCGAGCCGGAAGATCCGGCCGCGCACGATCCCGACATCGCATTTCACGATGCCCCAATGGTCGAGCACCACGGCGTTAGTGATCACCGTATCGACGGCGCCATCGGCATTGGTCACTTGGCTCTGGCCCATGCCGTCGCGGATGACCTTGCCGCCGCCGAACTTCACCTCCTCGCCGTAGGTGGTGAAGTCGCGCTCGATCGTGATCTCCAGGCTGGTGTCGGCGAGCCGGATGCGGTCGCCGACCGTCGGGCCGAACATGTCGGCGTAGGCGGATCGGGGGAGGCTGGCGGGCTTCGGCGTATTGGACATGGTCACAGCTTGCCCATCACGTCGCCGCGGAAACCGTAGACGGTGCGTCCGCCGGACAGGGGCACCAGGGCGACTTCCCGGGTCGAGCCCGGCTCGAAACGCACGGCCGTCCCGGGGGCGATGTCGAGGCGTTTGCCGCGGGCCTTGTCGCGCACGAAGACAAGGCCCGGATTAACTTCGAAGAAATGGTAGTGGGAGCCGACTTGGATCGGCCGGTCGCCTATATTCGCCACCTCGATCACGGTGCGCTCGGCGCCGGCATTGAAGACGATCTCCCCGGGCTGCGTCGTCACCGCGCCGGGTATGTCCGCCGAGGCTGCGCCGCGGATCGGGTGATGCACGGTGACGAGCTTGGTCCCGTCCGGAAAGGTCGCTTCGACCTGGATGTCGGGGATCATCTCGGACACCCCCTCCATGACCTGATCGGCCGTGAGAACGGCAGCACCGGCCTGCATCAACTCGGCGACGGTTCGGCCGTCCCGGGCCCCCTCGACCACGAAGTCCGTGATCAGCGCCACGGCTTCCGGATGGTTGAGCTTGACGCCGCGCGCCAGACGGTTGCGCGCCACCTGCGCCGCCATGGCGATCAGCAGCTTGTCCTTTTCTCGGGGTGTCAGCAGCACAGGCAACCTCGTCGTCGCGACCGCCCGAGCAAGGATCATGCGCACGGCGCGGTCAAGGGCGAGGCAGGTCGCCGCGGGTCGCCGAGAGGGATGTCAGGGCGTCATCGCGGTGAAGCCGGCAAACAGGTCGGGGAGGGGTTCGCCTTTGATGGCCGCTGGCAGATCGCGGGGATGGATGAACTCGTCCCGGAACCACGGGAAGCGCTTGCCGTCGAAGGCGGCGCGCAGCCAGTCGATCGTCCGGCGCACCCGGTCGATCCGCTCGACGTCGGGATGAAAGGTGAGCCAGATGTCCCGGCTGAAACGTCCGAGATTGTCCACCGGGACGACCTGTGCCCCGATCGCGCTGGCATAGGTCGGCAGCAGACCGATGCCCGCGCCCTTGGCAATCGCCCAGTAGTAGGCACTGCTGACATTGACCTTGAGGGTGATCGGGATCGTGTCCGGAAAGCCCGGCACGGATTGGCTGTAATCCTCCAGGCGAATCGTCTGACCGCTGGCCTGAACCACGATCCTGTGTCGCGTGAGGTCCTCCGGCGCGGCGGGGAGGCCGTAGGTCTCCTCATAGTTCCGCGCCGCGTAAGGGAGCAGGTGGATTCGGCCGAGCTTCACCACGCGCAGGTCGGGGCTCGTCGGTCGCGTCAGCTGGATGGCGACATCGGCTTCCAGCCGCAGGACGTCGGCGGATTCCATCGCGCAGCGTAGATCGATGGTGAGGCGCGGGTTGGCCCGCTGAAATTCGACGAGGCGGGGTGCCAGCCAGAAGGCTCCGAGCCCCTCGGTGACGGCGATCCGCACCTCGCCGGCCTCGGCGAAGGGGGCAGTCTCGCCGGCGCGTATCAGGCCGAACGCGGCGACCTCCATCCGGCTTGCCGATTCGAGGATCGCTTGCCCCTCTGCCGTCAGCCGGATGCCATCGACGTGACGCGTCAGCAGCGGTGCGCCGATCTGAGCTTCGAGATCGTCGATCCGTCGCCGAACCGAATTGACCGATACGCCAAGCTTGGACGCTGCCGCCCGGAAGCTGCCGGACCGTTCGAGGACCAAGAAGACCCGGATGCTCTGCCAGTCGGGCATCAAGCCCGGATCTGCCCGTTCCATCCCCGGAACACCCCTGTTCCAAATTTTGCACATACAGGCAGAGCGCTAGATGCGAAGTGCTGAACCGTCAATCCGCTGCCGAATGACAGGTCTCCGATGACGGTTCACATCGCTCGCTCTCAATTCGACGCTGGGAACATGAATCGACTTGCTTCTTCGCAAGTCTCGACGCGCCAGCGGCACGAACTCGGCACCATCCGAATCGACCGTATCGCCCGCCACCTCGTGGTCTTCATGCCGGCGCCGGGGGATCTCGAAAGTCTCATCGCAGCGGCCCGGACTGATCTTCCGGCTCTCGCGCCCCTGAAGACCGTGCAGCGCGTGATGTCGCACAATCCCGATAGCGTCATGGCGATCGCTCAGCGCCATAAATTCGATGCCGCAGCGCCGAGCGGCGAGGGTTTTGTCGCCTGCCTGATGCTGAATGCGATGGGCCTTGCGGCTCTCAAGGCCGGTCACTTCGATGCGGCGGATCCGCCGGCCGCTATGCTGGCGGGTCAGCACGAGCGTCCTGCGGGCATCTATGTCTGGGCCGTGTATGCCCGCCGGCGGCTGGCCGGTGGGGTCGGCTTGGTCTTCGATCGACTGTCCAGCCCGAACTATCAGGGGGTGGATTTCTACGCCCGGGCTGCGACGCCGGAGGGCGCGGCTCTCCTGACGACCCTCGGCTTCGAGCCGCCGAGCATCGCGCAAGGTGGCCTGTACCACTTCGCCCGTGGATCCAAGCGCGAGTCCGCGCCGCCCTACGATAGCCACCGGCCCGGCGGGGCCGGGACCAGCGTCGCGGTGGCGCGCAGCATGGAGGATCTCTCCCGCGTCATCGCCTTGCGTGCGGCCGTCTACATGGCCGAGCAGGCCTGTCCGTACGAGGAGGAGTTCGACGGCAACGATCTCTCGGCGACGCACCTCATCGGCTATGTCGGGGACGAGCCTGCGGGCTGCCTGCGCATCCGCTTCTTCGCCGATTTTGCCAAGATCGAGCGGCTGGCGGTCCGGGCCGAATATCGCAACACCCGGATGGCATTCGCGCTCGTCCGCGCCGGCATCGAGCTCGCGCGGGTGAAGGGTTACCGGCGCCTCTATGGCCATGCGCAGAAGCGTCTCGTCGGCTTCTGGAGCCGCTTCGGCTTCCGGGTTTTCGAGGGCGCACAGGAGCTGGTCTTCTCCGATTTCGACTACGTCGAGATGCTGATGGAAGCCCAGCCGCACCCCCAGGCGATCGGGCTCGGGGTCGATCCCTACGTGATTATCCGGCCCGAGGGCCGTTGGCATCGGGCCGGGGCCCTCGACCGCTCGCGCACCCGCGCCGTGACCCGTCCCTCGGTCGACAGAAAGGTCGCGCCGTGATGCGCCAGATCAATCCGGCGCTCTACCGTCGGCCGCGCAGCGTCCCGGTCCTGCTGCTGGTCGACATGCAGCAGGAGTACGAGATCGCCGGCCGGCCGCTCGCCCTTCCCCGGATCGGTCCGGCGCTGGAAAATTGCCGGCTCGCTCTCAGCCATGCGCGCGAGAGCGGCATCCAGGTCGCCTATGTGCGCTGGATCGGCGCGCCGTTGTTTCAGGCCGGCACCCGCTTCGCCCGCTGGATCGAGGGATTCGAGCCGCAGGGCTGCGACATGATCTTCGATCGGGACAGGCCATCCTGTTTCGCCAGCCCGTCCTTCGCTGACGTGATGGAGCGGGGCAGTCCGCCGTTGGTCATCGCGGGCTTCGCCGGCGAGGCGGCCTGTCTCGCCACGGCGATCGACGCGTTTCATCGCGGACAGGACGTGACCTTTCTCAGCGACGCCTCTGCGAGCCATGGCATCGACGGAATAGCCGCTGAAGACATTCATCGCTCGATCAGCGCCGTGCTGCGTGCCTTTGGCGACGTCTTGAGCACGCAAGCCTGGATCGCCGCCTCCTCGCCCTTCCCGGCGGCAGCCTTCTCCTCCAGATCGACCCACGCCAATGATTAACGGACGCCAGAACGACGGCAGCATCGGCTCCGGCCACGCGGGTGACGCGGATATCGACCAGCGCCTGGGACGCCACGCGATCGCGCTTCTTCAGGCTGCGCGCGATGCCAACGATCCCACCCTTATCGCCCACGCGGAAGCCATGGCGATGGCGGTCGGATGCGCGCTGGCCTCACGCCTGTCCGACGCCGAACCTGGCGAAGACTGACCGCAGCAGATCGTCATCGTCGCCGTCGATCAAACGCATCGCACGAAGCCGCGCCGTGCACGCGTCACGCGCGCGGCGATCTGCCTTGAGGGCGTCCCACAGGACGATTGTCAGAGACGCGTGTCGTAACTCGACATCGACGTCCGCATCATGCGCAGATCCGCTCGGCATGAAGGCGTTCAGCGGGGCGAATCCATATTCCGCGTCGCCGAGGGCCATAGAGCCACGGCCAGACGGTCGAGGCGATGGATTCGGACATGCGGCGACATAGAGCCCGCATCGTCACGGCAGCGCACCAGCCGCTATCCGAGACTTCCGTTCAGTTTATCGTGATGACCACGGCTGAATCGCTTCGGATGACGTAGTCTTAATGGTGCGGACATGGCAAAAAGCCAAGCTGCGATCACATAGAATATCAATCCATCCCCGCACCATTGCGCGCGCGTAACGGTGAGTCGGCGTCGACGCCCTGTAATCAGGACCGCAGAAACATTCTGGACACCGGTTCGTCGTAACATCGCTTAACGGTAGAGCTTCTGTCCCTGCCGCTGAACGTTTGAGACATACGGCGCGTCAAGCGCGAGGTTCGGCCAGCGCGGCGATGACAGCTTCAACCACATCGATCTGCTGCTGCACGGCGACGAGGCGCGGCCCGGCCTCCGCGCCATCCCCCAGGACGAAGGTCCCCTTCTGGCGGCGCGCTTCGCGCAGCTTCCGCACAGAGGCCACGATGATCTGCCTTTCCTCGATCAGCGCATCCCGCAGTTCATGCAATCCGTCCAGTTCCAGCGTCGGGGCCATACAACGTCCTGGTTTCGGTAGACCGTCGCCGGAGCGGCGGCTCGCGAAGAATACGACAGCGCAGATCGCGACACACCGCGGATCGGGCCACACGACGCCACCTGGATTGAGCCACGGCTACGGCGGACCCGTTGCATCGCGAATTATGCCACGGCTTCGAAATTTGCACGCCCTTGCCGGACGCCGGCGACCTGGGTCGGTGTATCGCATCGGTGTCGAGCGATCAGCTTGTATGCTATTGAATGCAAAATATCCCGGCCGGTCGGACGACCGGACCGGAGGCTGGGATGGCGCGCATGTTGAGCGGTGACGCGGATGATCGGGCTCCGGCTGGAGCCGATGAGATCAAGCCCGGTCTGGGTAAGAGCGACGTGCAGCGGGTGTCGGCCGGGCCGCGGCCTCGGCGATCCCGCGCCTTCGGCCTGGTCCTGCTGATCCTCGCCGCCGCGGGTGGCGGCGCCTACGGTTACACGCGCCTCAACGCGCCCGAGGCGAAACCCAAGGCCGCCGCACCGCGTCCCGTCCCGGTAACCCTCGGGACGGTCGAGCAGGGCCCGTTCGCGCTCGTGTCGAACGGGCTCGGTACCGTCCAGGCCTACAACACCGTCCAGGTGCGCACCCGCGTCGATGGCGAGATTCAGCAGGTCGCCTTCCGCGAGGGCCAGAATGTCCACAAGGGCGACGTGCTCGTTCAGGTCGATCCGCGCCCCTATCAGGCGACCCTCGATCAGGCCAAGGCCAAGAAGGAGCAGGACACCGCCAACCTGAACAACGCCAAGGCCGACCTCGTCCGGTACACGGGCCTCGGTGCCTACGCGTCGCGGCAGCAGACCGAGACGCAGACGGCTCTGGTCGCGCAGCTGACCGCGCAGGTCGCCTCCGATCAGGCCGCCATCGACAACGCCACGACGCAGCTCGGCTACGCCACCGTCCGCGCGCCGATCGACGGGGTCACGGGCTTCCGGCAGGTCGATATCGGCAATATCGTCACGGCGGCGGGTCAGACCCCCATCGTCACGATCACCCAGGTCGAGCCGATCTTCGTGGTGTTCACCGCGCCGGAAGATCAGCTTCCCGCGATCACCGCCGCCCTGCGCAAGGGCGATGTTCCGGTCGAAGCCTGGAGTTCGGACGGGCTCACGAAGCTCGCAGATGGCAAACTCGCGCTGTTCAACAATCAGGTCGACACGGCGACCGGCACGATCCGCCTGAAGGCTGTGTACGAGAACAAGACCCACGCGCTCTGGCCGGGCCTGTCGGTCTCCACCAAGATGCGCGTCGGCGTCGTCGCCGACGCCACGACCGTGCCGGACAACGCCATCCAGCACGGACCGGACGGCCTCTTCGCCTTCGCGGTCGATGACACCGATCACGCCCATCAGGTCGCCCTGAAGGCCGGAGCTTCCGATTCGGGCCGGACCCGGATCCTGAACGGCGATCTGAAGCCGGGCGAGCGTGTCATCACCGCCGGTCAGTACAAGGTTCAGGACGGGGGACTGGTCGCCGCGGCGCACCCTTCTGGGGCGGCGCAGGCGGCCACGCCGACGCGGCAGGTGGAGGCTCAGCGCTGATGCCCGCATCTCACGACGGAATAGCCCTGCCGGGCGATCGGGTCCGGCGATGAAAGGCGGGATCTCCGCGCCGTTCATCCGGTTCCCGGTTGCGACCACGCTGATCATGGTCGGCATCCTGTTCATCGGGATCGTGGCCTATCCGCTGCTGGGTGTCGCGCCCCTGCCGCAGGTGGATTTCCCGACGATCCAGGTCACGGCGCAGCTCCCTGGTGCGAGCCCCGAGACCATGGCGTCTTCCGTGGCGCAGCCCTTGGAACGGCAATTCTCGCAGATCCCGGGCGTTTCACAGATGACGTCGCAGAGTTCCCTCGGGATCTCGTCGATCACGGTTCAGTTCGACCTTAACCGCAATATCGACGGCGCGGCCAGCGACATCCAGGCGGCGATCAACGCCGCCAGCGGCCAGCTCCCGAAGAACCTGCCGACCCCGCCGACCTACCGGAAGGTCAACCCGGCCGACTCGCCGATCCTCCTGCTCTCGGCCACCTCCGACAGCATGCCGCTGATCGACGTGGATGACGCGGTCGACGTTCAGCTCGCCCAGCGTATCAGCCAGATCTCCGGCGTGGCGCAGGTCTTCATCGGCGGCCAGCAGAAGCCGGCGATCCGCATCCAGGTCGATCCTGCTAAGCTCGTCGCCAAGAACCTCTCGCTGGAGGACGTGCGCACGCAGCTGACCCTGACGACCGTCAACAACCCGAAGGGCAGCATCGACGGCGGCAGCCACAGCTACACGATCTACGCCAACGACCAGCTCACCGCCGCGAAGAACTGGAACGACGTGATCGTCGCCTACCAGAACGGCGCGCCCCTGCGGGTGCGCGACATCGGCAAGGCTGTCGCGGGCCCTGAGGACATGAAGCAGGCCGGCTGGACCAACGGCAAGCGCGGCGTGTTCCTCGTCGTGTTCAAGCAGCCCGGCGCCAACGTGATCGACACGGTGGACAGCATCAAGGCCCAGCTGCCGCAGCTGACCGCGACCCTCCCGGCCGCCATCAAGATCGACATCCTCAGTGACCGGACCCAGACGATCCGCGCCTCCGTGGAGGACGTGCAGTTCACGCTGCTGCTCACCATCGTGCTGGTGGTGGGGGTGATCTTCGTCTTCCTGCGCAGCTTCTGGGCAACTGTGATCCCGAGCGTCACCGTGCCGCTCGCGCTGCTCGGCGCCTGCGCGCTGATGTGGATGGCGGGCTACACCCTCGACAACCTCTCGCTGATGGCGCTGACGATCTCGGTGGGCTTCGTCGTCGACGACGCCATCGTCGTCCTGGAAAACATCAGCCGCTACATCGAGGACGGGATGCGGCCCATGGAGGCCGCCTTCAAGGGCGCGGGCGAGATCGGCTTTACCATCGTGTCGATCTCGGTGTCCCTGATCGCGGTGCTGATCCCGCTGCTTTTGATGGGTGGGATCATCGGCCGTCTGTTCCGCGAATTCGCCGTCGTGCTGTCGATGACCATCGCGGTCTCGGCCTTCGTGTCGCTGACCCTGACGCCGATGATGGCCTCGCGGCTCCTCAAGCCGCACGGCGCCGAGCGCCACGGCCGCCTCTACCGGATGAGCGAGGCCGGGTTCGACTGGATCCTGTCCGTCTACGAGGACGCCCTCGACGTCGCCCTACGGTTCCGCAAGGTCACGCTGCTGGTCTTCTTCGCGACGCTGGCGCTGACAGGCTACCTGTTCGTGGCGATCCCGAAGGGGTTCTTCCCGCAGCAGGACACAGGCTTCATGATCGGCGTCACCGAGGCCGGGCAGGACATTTCCTTCTCGGCGATGAAAACGCTGCAGGAGAAAGTCGGCGCCATCATCCAGGCCGATCCCGCCGTGGCGACGGTCGGCATGTCGCTCGGTGGCAACGGCCAGGCGCTGAATTCCGGGCGCATGTACATCACGCTCAAGCCCCGGGACGAGCGCGACGTCAACGCCTTCCAGGTGATCGGCCGCCTGCGCCCGAAGCTCGATCAGGTCGAGGGCATCCGCAGCTACATTCAGGCCACGCAGGATGTGCGAACCGGCGGGCGCACATCGCGTACGCAGTTCGAATACACGCTTCAGGACCCCGATCTTACCGAGCTGAGCAGCTGGGCGCCGAAGATCCTGGCCAAGCTGAAGACCCTGCCGGAGTTGCGCGACGTCGCCACCGACCAGCAGGACCGGGGCACGACCTTGACGCTGTCGATCGACCGCGACGCCGCCTCACGCTACGGCATCACGCCCCAGCTCATCGACGACACGCTCTACGACGCGTTCGGCCAGCGGCAGATCGCGCAGTACTTCACGCAGCTCAACAGCTACCACGTGGTGCTGGAGGTGCTTCCCAACTTGCAGGGCAGCGTCGAGAGCCTCGACAAGATCTACATCAAAGCGCCGAACGGCGGCGGTCAGGTGCCGCTCGCGGCCTTCGCCCGCTGGACGACCGTCCCGGTCGCGCCCCTCGTCGTGAACCACCAGGGCCAGTTCCCGGCGGTGACGATCAGCTTCAACCTCGCCCCCGACGTGGCCCTCGGTCAGGCCACCGAGGCGATCGGCCGAGCAATGCGGGCGCTGCAGGTGCCCCCAACGGTGGCGACCGGTTTCCAGGGCACCGCGCAGGCCTTCCAGCAATCGCTCTCAACCGTGCCGCTGCTGATCCTGGCGGCCTTGTTCGTCGTCTATCTGATCCTCGGCATCCTGTACGAGAGCTTCATCCACCCGATCACGATCCTCTCGACGCTGCCCTCGGCCGGCGTCGGCGCGCTCGCGGTGCTGATGTGGGCGGGGTTCGACTTCAGCCTGATCGCGCTGATCGGCATCATCCTGTTGATCGGCATCGTGAAGAAGAACGGCATCATGCTGGTCGATTTCGCGATCGTGGCCGAGCGCGAGGAAGGGCTCAGCCCCGAAGAGGCGATCCGGAAGGCCGCCCTGCTGCGCTTCCGCCCGATCCTGATGACCACGATGGCCGCCTTGCTCGGCGGCATCCCGCTGATGTTCGCGCACGGGACCGGATCCGAGATCCGGCAGCCGCTGGGCTACGCCATGGTCGGCGGTCTCGCGGTCAGCCAGATCCTGACGCTGTTCACGACGCCGGTGATCTACATCTACCTCGATCGGCTGGCGCACCGCTTCTCGTTCCGCGACAAGCCGCAGGCGTTGGACGCGACGCTCGATGAAGACGAGGCGGAGCCGGTGGAAGAAGTCCGCGGCCCGCCCGCGCTCCGCGCTGCGGAGTGACTGGGGCTGCCGTCCTTGCGAGTGCAGCGAAGCAACCCAATGAGACGCCTCCTTTGGAGTTTAGCGCTGCCCTGGGTCGCTTCGCAAAGCTCGCGACGACGGAGGGGGCTCCTGCGAGACCAGTGCCCGTGTAACTCCGCTCCGCTTGGCAAAATCGGCCGCCGAACCAGTTGGGTCCGAACTGGCTCGGAGGCCCCCGGATTCAAAGGACGCGGATGAGCCAGAACCGGCCGCTGCAAGGGCTCACCGTCCTCGCCCTGGAGCAGGCGGTCGCCGCGCCCTACTGCACGTCGCGTCTCGCCGATGCCGGGGCGCGGGTCATCAAGATCGAGCGGCCCGAAGGTGATTTCGCCCGGGGCTACGATGCGGCGGTTTACGGCCTGTCGAGCTATTTCGTCTGGCTCAACCGCGGCAAGGAAAGCCTCGTCGCCGACATCAAAGACCCGGACGATGCGCGCCTGCTCCACGCGATCCTCGCGCGGACCGACGTGTTCGTGCAGAATCTCGCTCCTGGCGCTGCCGCCCGCGCCGGCTTCGGGTCCGCGGAGCTGCGCGCCCGCCATCCGCGCCTAATCACCGTCGACATCTCCGGCTATGGCTCCGGCCACGCCTACAGCGACATGAAGGCCTACGACCTGCTGGTCCAGGCCGAGAGCGGGCTCGCCGCGATCACCGGCCATCCGGCGGGTCCCGGACGGGTCGGTGTCTCCGTCTGTGACGTCGCCTGCGGGATGGATGCCCATGCCGCCGTGCTGGAGGCGCTGATCGCCCGGGGCATCACCGGTGAGGGCTGCAGCCTGGAGGTCAGCCTGTTCAGCGGCGCGGCCGACTGGATGAACGTGCCGCTGCTCTATTTCGAGGGCACCGGCCGGGTGCCGCAGAGGGTCGGCCTCGCCCATCCCTCGATCTGCCCCTACGGCGCCTTCCCGACCGCCGACGGCAGCCTCGTGCTGATCTCGATTCAGAACGAGCGCGAATGGGCGCGCTTCTGTGCAGTGGTGCTCGACGAACCCGATCTCGCCACCGCTGAGGGTTACGCGCCCAACACCGTTCGGGTGGCCAATCGGGAGACGGTCGATCGCCGCATCGGCGACGCCCTGGCAACCTTAACCCGGGATGCCGCCGCAGCCCGTCTGAAGGAGGCCGGTATCGCCTACGGCTTCGTCAACGCGCTGGCCGATCTCGCGACCCATCCCGCTTTGACGCGCGCCGCGGTCGAGACACCCGGCGGCACCGCCCACATCGTGGCGCCGCCGGTGCTGGTCGATGGGCGGGCGCGGGCGCTCGGTCCGGTTCCGGAGATCGGCCAGCACAGCGCGCGCATCCGCGCGGAATTCTCCGCACGTTGAGCAGGACGACAGGGGAGGGGACGATGAGGCTCGACGGCAAGATCGCGATCGTGACGGGCGCGGGCGGCGGCTTCGGCGCGGGCATCGCCCGCCGTTTCGCCGAGGAGGGGGCCCGCGTCGCCTGCCTCGACCTCGACCAAGCCGCGGCCGAGCGCGTGGCGGCGGAGATCGGTGCGAACGCGCTGGCGATCGGCGCGGATGTCGGCGCCGCCGCCGCGGTCGAGGCCGCCGTGACCGCGACCCGCGCGCGGTTCGGCGTTCCGCACATCCTGGTCAACAATGCCGGCACCACGCACCGCAACAAGCCGCTCCTGGAGGTAACCGAGGAGGAGTTCGACCGCGTGTTCCGCGTGAACGTGAAGTCGATCTTTCACTTCGTCCGGGCGGTCGCGCCCCTGATGCGCGACCAGGGCGGCGGCGTGATCCTGAATGTCAGCTCGACGGCGGCGCTGCGGCCGCGCCCCGGGCTGACGTGGTACAACGCCTCGAAGGGCGCGGCGAGCCTCGCCTCGAAGTCGCTGGCGCTGGAACTCGCACCCTGGAAGATTCGGGTGAACGCCCTCTGCCCGGTGATGGGCGCGACCGGATTGCTTGAGCAGTTCATGGGCGTGCCCGACACGCCCGAGAACCGCGCGCGGTTCATCAGCACGATCCCGCTGGGCCGGATGTCGCAGGCAAGCGACATCGCAGCGGCGGCTTTGTTTCTGGCCTCAGATGAGGCCGAATTCATCACCGGGGTCGATCTGCCGATCGATGGTGGCCGCACGGCCTGAGGAGCGCGCCATGGAAGCCTATACCGAGATCCGCGAGGCCGTGGCGAAGCTCTGCGCGGGCTTCCCGGGCTCCTACTGGCGGGCGCTGGATCGGGACATGGCTTACCCGACCGAATTCGTGAACGCGCTGACCGAGGGCGGTTACCTCTCGGTGCTCATCCCGGAGGCATATGGCGGATCCGGCCTGCCGCTCTCCGCGGCGGCGGCGATCCTGGAGGAGGTGCAGCGGGCGGGCTGCAACGGCGGCGCCTGCCACGCGCAGATGTACACGATGGGCACACTGCTGCGGCACGGCTCCGACGCCCAGAAGGCCGAATATCTGCCGGCCATCGCCGAGGGCCGCCTGCGGCTCCAGGCCTTCGAGGTCACCGAGCCGACCTCCGGCACCGATACCGGCAGCCTGAAGACCACCGCCCGCCGCGAAGGCGACCATTACGTGGTCAACGGCCAGAAGATCTGGACCAGCCGCGCCGAGCATTCCGACCTGATGCTGCTGCTGGCCCGCACGACCCCGCGGACCGAGGGCATGAAGCGGACGGACGGGCTGTCGGTCCTCCTCATCGACATGCGCGCGGCCAAGGGCAACGGCCTCACAATCCGGCCGATCCGCACGATGATGAACCACGCCACCACGGAGGTGTTCTTCGACGATCTCCGTGTCCCGGCGGAGAACCTGATCGGCGAGGAGGGCAGGGGGTTTCGCTATATCCTCTCCGGCATGAACGCCGAGCGCATCCTGATCGCTGCAGAATGCGTGGGCGACGCGAAGTGGTTCATCGATAAGGCGAAAGCCTATGCGAGCGAGCGCTCGGTCTTCGGCCGGCCGATCGGCGCCAACCAGGGGGTGCAGTTTCCGATCGCCCAGGCCTATGCCAACATGCGTGCGGCCGAGCTGATGGTCCGCGAGGCGCTGACCCTCTACGAGGGTGGTGCCAATCCCGGGGCGGAAGCCAACATGGCCAAGATGCTCGCCGCCGACGCTTCCTTCGAGGCGGCCAATGCCTGCATCCAGACCCATGGCGGCTTCGGCTTCGCCGAGGAATACGATGTGGAGCGCAAGTTCCGCGAGACGCGGCTGTATCAGGTCGCGCCGATCTCCACGAACCTCATCCTCGCCTATCTGTCCGAGCACGTGCTCGGCCTTCCGCGCTCGTACTGACATGACCGACTTCACCGCCTGGATCGGCCGGACCCGCACTCAATCCGATCTCGTCACGCCGCGCCTGTTCGCCGAGTTCCACGCGACCCTGGCCCCGCATCTTGCCCGCGTTGCGGACGGCACGGCGCCGCCGGCTTTGCACTGGTGCCTCGCCCCGGAGACGCCGCCGGCCGATGCGCTGGGACCGGACGGTCACGCCGCCAGAGGCGCGTTCCTGCCCCCCGTGCCGCTGCCGCGCCGCATGTGGGCCGGCGGACAGGTCGAGACCTTCTTTGCGCTGCAAGTCGGCGACTCAATCACTCGCACCGAAACCCTGCGCGACGTCGCGTTCAAGGAGGGGCGGAGCGGGCGGCTCTGCTTCGTCACCGTCGAACACGCCGTTGCGACGGAGCGCGGGCTTGCAATTCGCGAGCGGCAGGACATCGTCTATCGCGAAGCGGCCGGGGCCCAGACAGGACGCAGCGGCGAGCCGCAGCGCGAAGCGGCCGAAGCCTATGCCCGGGTCTGGGCCGTCCCGGCGACGCCGAGCCTGCTGTTCCGCTACTCGGCCATGACCTTCAACGGTCATCGGTTCCACTACGATCAGCCCTACGCCACGCAGGTGGAGGGTTATGCCGATCTCGTGGTCCATGGCCCCATGCAGGCGACGCTTCTGATGAACCTCGCCGCCACTCTACTCGGGCGGGTACCGCCGGTCTTTACCTATCGCGGGGTGTCGCCGATGACCGCCAACCAGATCTTCCGGGTCTGCGGACGGCTGTCCGACGGGGGCTTCGAGGGCGTCACGCTCGATGAGGCTGACCGGGTCTGCATGCGGGCGCAGGCCGCCTAGTCATCGCGCGCGTAGCGAAGCGACCCAGGGACGCGCTGGCCTGGATTGCTTCGCTGCGCGCGCAGGAACGGAGGCACAACCCCGCCCCCGATCCTTGTTCCAGAACGAACGCTCGCGTGGGCTGCGGACGGACGAGGCCCGTCCGCTCACAGCTCAGGCGACCTTGAGCCCGACGTTGACGTTGCCGCGGGTGGCGTTCGAATACGGGCAGACCTGATGCGCGGCGTCCACGAGCTTCTGCGCGTCGGCGTGGTCGAGGCCCGGCAGGCTGATCGTCAGGTCGGCGGTGATGCCGAACCCGCCCTCGGAGCGCGGGCCGATGCCGACTTCAGCGGTGACGCTGGTGTCGGCCGGGACCTTCAGCTGCAGCGAGGGCGCCACGGCCTTCATGGCACCGAGGAAGCAGGCCGAATAGCCGGAGGCGAAGAGCTGCTCCGGGTTCGCGCCCGGACCACCCGCGCCGCCGAGTTCCTTCGGAGTCGAGAGCTTGACCTCGAAGCTGCCATCGGCCGTCCGAGCGGCGCCGTCGCGGCCCCCGGTGGCGGTGGCGGTGGTGCGGTACTTCACGTCAACGGACATGGGCAATCTCCGGTCCAACGAATGGGAGTCGGCATGTAGGCGCCGGCAGCCTTTCGTATAGACCCGGAATTAATTGCGCGCAATTTAAATTCAGGGATCGATCAGCACGAAGCGATCGACGTCCACGAGGCCACGATCGGTGATCTTGAGATGCGGGATCACGGGTAGCGGCAGGAATGCGACCTGCAGGAACGGCTCCGGCAGCGTGACGCCGAGGCCCTTCGCGGCGGCCCGCAAGGTCTCGAGCGAGGCACGGATGGTGTCGAACGGCGCGAGGCTCATCAACCCGGCCAGCGGCAGGGCGATTTCGGCGCGGACGCGTCCGCCCTCCACCACCACGAAGCCGCCCTCGATCGCACCGAGGTGGTTCACGGCCACCGCCATATCGGCCTCATCGACTCCGACCACCGTGATGTTGTGGCTGTCGTGTCCGACCGACGACGCGATCGCGCCCCGCTTGAGGCCAAAACCCTTCACGAAGGCGACGCCGATGCCGCGCTCTCCCGGCGCCGTCCGACCATGTCGCTCCACGACGGCGACCTTGATGACGTCCTGATCGCAATCGATCCGGCGCTCGCCGCCGGAATAGGGCAGGGTGAGATCGTGGCGCAGGGTGATGATCTTACCCGGGACCACCCCGATCACGGGCGTGGATGGTCCGGAACCCGGCGCCGCGAAGTCCGCCGCCGTCACGTGCCGCGCCCGCAGGCTGTTGCATCCGATCGACGCGACCGGCGGCCGGCCGTCGAACAGGGACGCGGTCACGGCACGCCCGGCGCTGAAGACCTGGGAGACCGCGCAGGCTTCGAGATCGTCGAGCACCACGAGGTCGGCCCGCTGCCCGGGGGCGACGAGACCCCGGTCGTGCAGCCCGAAGGCCCGCGCGGCCGACCACGAAGCCGCCCGGTAGGCGGCGAGCGGCGGCGCACCCAGCGCGATGGCGGTGCGGATGACGTAATCGAGATGGCCTTCCTCGGCGATGTCGAGCGGGTTGCGGTCGTCGGTGCAGAAGGCCAGGAACGGGGCCGTGCGCTCGGTCAGGATCGGCGCCAGCGCGTGCAGATCCTTGGAGACCGAGCCCTCGCGGATCAGCACGGTCATGCCCTTGGAGAGCTTCTCGAGCGCCTCCTCGGGCGTCGTCGCCTCATGCTCCGTGCGTATGCCGGCGGCGATGTAGCCGTTGAGGGCCGTAGCGCGCAGCAGCGGCGCGTGGCCGTCGATGTGACGCCCCGCAAAGGCCGCGAGCTTGTCCAGCGCCGCGGGATCGCCGGCGAGCACGCCGGGGAAATTCATGAACTCGGCCAGCCCAATCACCTTCGGATGGTGGGCGAAGGGCAGGAGGTCGGCGGCCGTGATCCGCGCGCCGGATGTCTCGAGGTGATCGGTCGCCGGGACGCAGGCCGAGAGCTGCACCCGCAGGTCCATGGCGAGCGTCCCGGCAGAGTCCAGAAACCACGTGAAGGCGTCGGTCCCCAGGACGTTAGCCATCTCGTGCGGATCGCAAATCCCGGTGGTAACGCCGTGCGGCAGGACGCAGCGCTCGAACTCCTGCGGCGGCATCAGCGAGGATTCGACATGGAAATGCGTGTCGATGAAGCCCGGCACGACGATCCGGCCGGCGATGTCGATCTCCCGCCTCCCGCGATAGCTGCCGAAGGTGCCGACGATCCGCTCGCCGCAGATGGCGATGTCGGAGGCGACGAGGTCGCCGGTGACGAGATCGAGGAAGCGGCCGCCCTTCAGCACGAGGTCGGCCTCGGTGCGACCCTGGCCCTGGTCGATCGCCCGCCGCAGGAAGTCCACCCGATCCATCGTCACCTCGCGCCGACTCGGTATCTGCGGGAAGCATGCCACGGATGCGTGCCCGTCGGCGACGCTTGCGGCCGGACGGCGGCGGGCGCAGAAGCCCTCCACCTTTGAACCGATCGAATCCCGCGATGCCCGCCTATCGTTCCCGCACCACCACCCATGGCCGCAACATGGCCGGCGCCCGCGGCCTCTGGCGCGCCACCGGCATGAAGGACGGCGATTTCGGCAAGCCGATCATCGCCGTGGTGAACTCCTTCACGCAATTCGTGCCCGGCCACGTCCACCTCAAGGATCTCGGCCAGCTCGTCGCGCGGGAGATCGAGGCGGCGGGCGGCGTCGCCAAGGAGTTCAACACCATCGCGGTCGATGACGGTATCGCCATGGGCCATGACGGCATGCTGTACTCGCTGCCGTCCCGGGAGCTGATCGCAGATTCCGTCGAGTACATGGTCAACGCCCATTGCGCCGACGCGATGGTGTGCATCTCGAACTGCGACAAGATCACCCCCGGCATGCTGATGGCCAGCTTGCGCCTCAACATCCCGACCGTGTTCGTCTCGGGCGGCCCGATGGAAGCCGGCAAGGTCCAGCTGCCGGGCATCGCCAAGAAGGTCGATCTCGTCGATGCGATGATCGCGGCGGCCGACGACCGGATTTCCGACGAAGACGTGGCGGTGATCGAGCGCTCGGCCTGCCCGACCTGTGGTTCGTGCTCAGGGATGTTCACGGCGAACTCGATGAATTGCCTGACCGAAGCCCTCGGCCTCGCGCTGCCGGGCAACGGCTCGGTGCTGGCCACCCATGCCGACCGCAAGCGCCTGTTCGTCGAGGCCGGACACCTGATCGTGGATCTCGCCCGGCGCCACTACGAGCAGGACGATGCCGGCGTGCTGCCGCGCGCGGTGGCGAACTTCAAGGCGTTCGAGAACGCCATGACCCTCGATATCGCCATGGGCGGCTCGACCAACACGGTGCTGCACCTGCTGGCCGCCGCCCACGAGGGCGAGGTGCCCTTCACCATGGCCGACATCGACCGCCTGTCCCGGCGGGTGCCGGTGCTGTGCAAGGTCGCCCCGGCGGTCGCCAACGTCCACATGGAGGACGTGCATCGCGCCGGCGGTATCATGGGCATCCTCGGCGAGCTCGACCGGGCCGGCCTGATCGACACGACGGTCGGCAACGTCTCGGCCGGGACGCTCGGCGACGCGCTCGCCCGCTGGGACGTGCGCGGCGAAGCGTCCGCCTCGGTTCAGTCCTTCTACCGCGCGGCCCCCGGCGGCGTGCCGACCCAGGTCGCGTTCAGTCAGGAGTCCCGCTTCGACGCGCTGGATCTCGACCGGGAGGCGGGCGTGATCCGGGATGCCGCGCACGCCTATTCGCAGGACGGCGGCCTCGCGGTGCTCTACGGCAACCTCGCCGAGCAGGGTTGCATCGTTAAGACGGCCGGCGTCGATGCCTCGATCCTGACCTTCACGGGGACGGCCCGGGTGTTCGAGAGCCAGGACGCGGCGGTCGACGGCATCCTCAACGGCAAGGTCACGGCCGGCGAGGTTGTGCTGATCCGCTACGAGGGTCCACGCGGCGGGCCCGGCATGCAGGAGATGCTCTATCCGACGAGCTACCTGAAATCGAAGGGTCTCGGCAAAGCCTGCGCTCTGGTCACCGACGGTCGGTTCTCCGGCGGTTCCTCCGGCCTGTCGATCGGCCACGTCTCCCCGGAGGCGGCCGAGGGCGGCCTGATCGGGCTTGTGCGCGACGGCGATACCATCGCCATCGACATCCCGAACCGGAGCATCCGCCTCGTCGTGGATGACGCCGAGCTGGAACAGCGCCGGGCCACCCAGGAGGCGGCGGGCTGGCAGCCCGCGAGCCCGCGCAAGCGCAAGGTCAGCACGGCTTTACGCGCCTATGCGATGCTGACGACGAGTGCCGCCCATGGCGCGGTGCGCCGCCTCTGATCAGCGACTGGCGAGGACCAGGGCGGCGATGGCGGCGAGCACCGCCACCGCAGCCACGAGTCCAACGGCGCGGCGGCGCCACGGTGAAGGTGGGGGCCTGATGACGGCTTCGGTGCCGGGCGGAACGCGCCCGAGCGCGGACAGCATCAACGGCTCGATCGCCGCGTAGCCGGCCGGGCTGAGGTGGAGCCCATCCGTGCCGTAGGCCTTGCGCAAACCGCCGGATGAGTCAGCGAGCACGGAGAAATAATCGATATAGGTTGCGCCGTGCTCGTGCGCGTGCTCCCGGAGCCACGCGTTGACTGCCGCGATCATCGCGGGCGCGTCCTTCACCTCCGGGTTCCACGGGATCCGGGCAGCCGGCATGATCGAACCCACCCAGGCCTTCACGCCCATCGCCCGCGCCTCGTCGAGCATGCCGGCGATCGTCCGAGCGATCTCCTCGGCAGGCACGAAGAACCCCTCGTTGCGGCCGATATCGTTCACCCCGCACAGGAGATGGACGCCCCGGGCCCCGGTCTCTTCGAGGTCGCGGCGGAACCGCATGGTGATCCAGCGTGCCGTCTGGCCCGATCCTCCGCGGGGGATCAGGTCGTAGGCCGCGAAAGTCGCAGCGCGGTGGAAGCCCCATTGCTCGGTGATCGAATCACCGATGAAGACGATGGGCTCCGCCATGCTTCAAACCGCAATCCCGGTCCGGGCATCCAGCACAGCCGCCACCTCCGCCTCAAGGCGATCAGCCAGCATCTGACGGCCCTCGGACGTCACATGCACGATGTCGGTGAACAGGTAGCGGCTCTCGCCTTCAAACAGCGTGCTGAGACTCTGCACCGCGAAGGGCGTCTCGGCGCCGCCCGCAAGATCGAGCCGGTCGAGCACGCCCTCGAACCGCGTGTACTGTCGGTCGAGATAGGCCAGGAACGGGCCGGAGGCCACGGTGTTTTCGTCGCCCACAAGCTTGGTTTTGCGGACGATCGTAGGCTGCAAGTAGAACCGGATCGGTGCACCGATACCGGGTGCGAGCCGGGCGAGGCGCTTCAACGACAGCTCGAACTGCCGCACCACCTCCCATTCCCAGAGGTCGGACTGCCAGTTCGTCAGTGCGCGCAGGTTCTCGAGGCGATTGAAGATCATCTCCTGCAGCGTGTCGTAGGACAGCGCCACCGCATCTGTTTCCGCGCCGTTGTGATCGAAGAGGAACCCGTGGAGACATTCGCTGACGAAGTGATTGTACGGGCAACCCGCCCGCGGATCGAAGCTCCAGGGCTGAAAGATGTCGGTACCGCCGCCGACGATCAGGATTACGTCCGGCTGAAGATCCATCAGCCGGGTGGTGATCAGGGCGATCATTTGATTCAGGCAGGCCGAGATTACGCCGAAATTGTAGACCCGCGCGCCCTCGCCATGGATACGCTTCAAGCCGGTCTCGAGGCGTCCAGGCACTGTGTCGGCGAACACCTGTCCGTCGACCAGGGTGCTGTCGCCGACCACGAAGACGCGCAGCGTCTCCGTTGCGGGGCGCGTATCGGCGTGAACATCGTTGCGATAGCCCAGGACGTCGTAACGCCAGTTCCTGTCCGCGAGAGATGCCAGCGGCCTGCCGGCGAATTGCACGTACGGCGCCGGGAAACGCGTGTCGGCGTCGAAGCTCTGGAACAGCTTCAGGAACTTCTGCCGTCGCGTGTGCTCGTCAGCGTCAGACGGCCGCTGGGCCATGATTCCTCTCTCCTTCCGGCCGATCGAACAGCGCTGTGACGGCACGTTCCGGCTTCGAGCCGTGCCCGCTCGCATCGCAAGCGAGCACGAAGTTCGATCGTGCCTGCTTCTGCGGCGCGTGGCTGTCCCTTTCAGCAGCGAACGGGCTAGCCACGCAAGGTGGCGTGATTGTCCAGGAACCAGCGGTAGGTCTGGCGAAGACCGTCCTCCAGACCGATCTCCGGCCGCCAACCCATCGCTTGGAGCCGCGACACGTCCATCAGCTTACGCGGTGTGCCGTCAGGCTTCGTCGCGTCGAATTCGAGTTGGCCCTCATAACCAATCACCCGCGCGAGCGCCTCGGCCAATTCGCGAATCGTGCAGTCCGCGCCGGTGCCGGCATTGATATGCGACAGGTCCGGCCGCGTGTTCGCCGCGTAGACCGCATCCTCCATCTCCATCACGAAGACGCTAGCCCGTGCCAAGTCGTCGACGTGCAGGAACTCGCGCATGGCCCGGCCCGTCCCCCACACCGTCACGCTGGCCTGGCCCGCCTCCTTGGCCTCATGCAGGCGGCGCATCAAGGCCGGCAGGACATGAGCGTTCTCGGGGTGGAAGTTGTCGTTGGGCCCATAGAGGTTGGTCGGCATCACGCTGCGGTAGTGCCGCCCGTACTGGCGGTTGTAGCTCTCGCACATCTTGATGCCGGCGATCTTGGCGATGGCGTAAGGCTCGTTGGTCGGCTCGAGCACGCCCGTGAGCAGCGCGTCCTCGCGCATCGGTTGCTGTGCGTGCTTGGGGTAGATGCAGGACGAACCCAGGAACAGCAGCCGGTCGACGCCGCTCAGATGCGCGGCGTGGATGATGTTCGTCTGGATGACGAGGTTCTCGTAAATGAACTCGGCCGGGTAGGTGTTGTTGGCGTGGATGCCGCCAACCTTCGCGGCGGCGAAATAGACCTGATCGATCCGGTTGTCGGCGAAGAAGCTGCGGACCGCGGCCTGATCGAGCAGGTCGAGGCTTGACCGGTCGGCCGTGCGAATTTGGGTGTGGCCCTGCGCCTGCAGGTGGCGCACGATCGCCGAGCCGACCATCCCCCGATGGCCCGCAACAAAGATGGTCTGACTCCGACCGTCCATCACACGCCTTATTTCTTGCCTGTCCCGCGTTCGATGACGGTCCTATAGCGCCGTTCGATCGAAGAATCGCCGCACGCGGGCAGAATTTCTGATCCGCATGGCCGTGCTGCAACGCCCAGCCGCCCGGAGCTGGGCCTGGCGAGATGCGGGTATCCCGTTGGCGCGGAGCAATTCCATCTTGCGCGCGGACGATCCCGCTTGTTAGTGTCAACTCATGTTGACACTTGCGGTCGATCAGCGCTTGGAAGCGGGGCACGATCGGCGACCGCATGCTCTCGTCATCGGCTCGGGGTTCGGCGGCCTCGCGGCTGCCATCCGGCTCGGTGCCCGCGGCTACAGGGTTACCGTCCTTGAGCGTCTCGAACAGGCGGGTGGACGCGCCCGGGTTCACCGTCAGGACGGCTTTACGTTCGATGCCGGGCCGACCATTGTCACCGCCCCCCAGCTTTTCGAAGAACTCTGGGCCCTGGCTGGGCAGAAACTATCCGACGACGTGACCCTGGTGCCGATGGATCCGTTCTATCGGATCCGTTTCGCCGACGGGACGTCCTTCGCTTATAGCGGTGATCCCGAGCGCATGCGCGCCGAGGTCGCCCGCTTCGCGCCCGACGACGTCGACGGCTATGAGCGTTTCATGGCCCATAGCCGGGCCGTGTGCCAAATCGGCTTCGAGCAGCTCGGCCACGTGCCGTTCGGACGTATCGGGGCGATGCTGAAGATCGCTCCGGATCTCCTGCGCCTGTCCGGGCATCGCTCGGTCCACGATGTGGTGGCGCGCTTCATCCGCGACGAGCGCTTGCGCACGGTGTTCAGCTTCCATCCGCTTCTGATCGGCGGAAATCCCTTCCGAGCCAGCGCGATTTACTGCCTGATCGCGGATCTGGAACGGCGCTGGGGGGTCCACTTCGCGATGGGGGGTACCGGACAACTGGTCGACGGATTGGTCAGGCTGATCCGCCGCCAGGGCGGCCGGGTCCGCCTGGGCGCCGACGTCGCGCGTATCCGGGTGGAGGGTGGAACCGCGACCGGGGTCGACCTCCAGAGCGGGGAGACGATCCCGGCCGACCTCGTGGTCTCGAACGCCGATTCGGCGGTAACGCATGCGCGTCTCCTGCCTGAGGCCCAACGCTGGAGCTCGGGCCGCTTCCGCCGTGCCCGCTCCTCTATGGGGCTGTTCGTCTGGTATTTCGGCACGAAGCGGCGCTACCCGGAGGTGGATCACCACACGATCCTGCTGGGGCCGCGCTATCGCGGGCTGCTCGCCGACATCTTCGACCGCAAGGTCCTGGCTGAGGATGCGAGCCTCTACCTGCACCGCCCGACCGCAACCGATGCGAGCCTCGCGCCGCCGGGCTGCGACGCCTTCTATGTGCTGGCGCCCGTGCCCAATCTGGCAGGCGGTCAGGATTGGGGCGCCCTCGCTGAGCCGTACCGGCGCCGGATCGCCCAGATCCTCGAATCCAGTGTGCTACCCGGTTTGTCAGAGTCGATCGTGACATCGAAGGTGACGACGCCCCGGGAGTTTCAGGACGATTTCCAGAGCTATCGCGGCTCAGGATTCGGACTGGAGCCCGTGCTGACCCAATCGGCTTGGTTTCGGCCGCACAACCGCTCCGGCAACGTGCGCAATCTCTATCTGGTCGGTGCCGGCACGCATCCCGGCGCCGGCCTGCCCGGCGTGCTCTCCTCCGCTCGCGTCCTCGACAGCGTGGTTCCCGATGCCCGCGTTACCGCCTGAATTCGCCGCTGCGGCCGACCGGACCGCCTGCCGGACGGCGATCCGGCAGGGCTCGAAGAGCTTTTTCGCGGCCGGACAGCTCCTGCCCGGGGATGTCCGCGAGGCGGCCTTCGGTCTCTACGCCTTCTGCCGGCTCTCGGACGACCTCGTCGACGAGGCGACGGACACGGCCGCCTGTCACGACGCGGTGGCGCGTCTCGATCACCGGATCGGCCGGGCCTATGCCGGAGACCCGGCTGACACCCCCGCCGACCGGGCCTTCGCGGAAATCGTCTCAGCCTTCGCGATCCCGGAGGCTTTGCCGCGCGCCCTCATCGAGGGGTTTGCCTGGGATGCTGCGGGCATGCGCTACGACGACCTCGACGCGCTGCACGCCTACGCGGCCCGGGTTGCCGGCTCGGTCGGGGCCATGATGGCGCTGATCATGGGCGTGCGCAGCCCTGACGGGCTCGCCCGTGCCTGCGATCTCGGCGCCGCGATGCAGCTCACCAACATCGCCCGCGATGTCGGCGAGGATGCGCGGATGGGCCGGCTCTACCTACCGCTCGACTGGATGCGGGCGGGTGGCCTCGACCCGGACGCGTTCGTCGCCGACCCGCGGCCGAGCGCGGCGCTCGCCGACATCGTCGCCCGGCTGCTCGCCGAGGCGGACGCACTTTACCACCGCGCCGAAGCCGGCATCGCGGTGCTGCCGTCCCGCTGCCGGCCGGCCATCCGCGCCGCCGGACTGATCTACGGCGCGATCGGACGCGTCATCGCGGCGGAGGGGCATGATCCGGTCACCCGTCGGGCTCGCGTCGGTGCCACCCGCAAGCTCGCGCTGATCGTCCGGGCAGGCCGAGCTCCAGCTATCGCCGGCGATCTCGCCGCGCCGGCGCTGCCGCAGGTGCGGTTCCTGATCGAGGCTGTGACGGCGCATCCGCTCCATCCGCTGCGCCAGCGCCCGGCCTTGCGGCCCTGGTGGGATGTCGCCGGTCGCGTCGTCCACGTCCTCGATCTACTCGAGCGCATGCGCGAACGGGAGGCCTTCGGCCGTTCCGCGCCCTCCTGAGGCGCGGCGATGGGTGAGAACCTGTTCGCCGCCCTCGATTTCGGCCTCGCCTTCGCGGTCGTGTTCGGCCTGGGCATCTGGCAGCTCGTCGCCGTCCGCCGAAGCATCCGCCGCGACCGCGAGGCCTCTGGCGATGGCCCTCGCAGAGCGGATGACGCCTGAGCGGTTGGCTTACTTCAGGTCGCGCACATAGGTGTCGCCGGCTGCCGCTTTGAGCGCGGCTCCGGCCTCGCGTCCGATCCGTTCCGCATCCGCGGCCAATCCCTGCCGCGACACCGACCAGTGGCGGCTGCCATCCGGAAGGAACAGCAGGCCGTCGAGCGACAGGGTCTCGCCCTCGATCCGCGCCAAGGCGGCGATCGGCGTCCGGCAGGAGCCATCGAGCTCCGCCAGGAGCGCCCGCTCGGCCGCGATGGCGGTGGTCGTCCGGGCGCAGGCGATGGGGGCTAGCAACGCGCGGATCGCCTCGTCCGCTTCCCGGCACTCGATGCCGAGGGCGCCCTGCGCTACGGCGGGCAGCATAGCCTCGACGGACAGGATGCTGCGCGCCATGCCCTCCAGGCCGAGGCGCTGGAGGCCCGCCAGGGCGAGCAGCGTCGCGTCGCATTCGCCGGCTTCGAGCTTGCGCATCCGCGTGTTGGCGTTGCCGCGCAGCGGGACGACCCGGAGATCCGGCCGGCGCATCAGAACCTGCGCGCCCCGCCGCAGGGACGAGGTGCCGACCCGCGCACCCGGCGGCAGACCCTCGATCCCGTCGGCATGGGGCGACAGGAAGGCATCCCGCGGATCGTCGCGCTCCAGGATGCAAGCGATGACCAGTCCGTCGGGCAGCCAGGTCTCAACGTCCTTCATCGAGTGGACGGCGACATCCACCTCTTCGGCGAACAGGGCCTGCTCCAGCTCCTTGGTGAACAGCCCCTTGCCGCCGATCTCGGAGAGCGGCCGATCGAGAATCTTGTCGGCCACGGTGGTGACGACGACGAGTTCCGTCTCCAAGCCCGGATTGGCCGCGACGATCCGGTCACGCACCATCCCGGTCTGCGCGAGCGCCATCGGCGAGCCGCGGGTGCCGATGCGCAGGGGGCGGTTCAACATTGGGATCCGAGTTCTTTTCGCTGGACGAAGCACAGCCTTATAGACCCGTGCTCACGGCAGGGCACGCTCTGGCATCAAATTCAGACTTGTTGAACCCGACTCATGTCACGGTGGGCGGTCTGCGACATGGCCCCGCTTTTGCCGGACTGCGCGCCTAGCGACGAAGCGGGCGAAGTCACACTCAACGGATGATGCGATGCTGATCCTGCCGAGCCGACGGCAGTTCCTGACCGGCCTCGGCGCCGGCGTCGGGCTGACAGCGGCGACGGGCGTCTACGCCTTCGACGTCGAGCCGATGCACCGCCTCGTCGTGACCTCCTACGCACCGGCTTTGCCGCGTTGGGATCCGGCCTTGCGCCTGCGCGTGGCGGTGCTGGCGGATTTCCACATCTGCGAGCCGTACATGCCCTTCGACCGGGTCGCCGAGATCGTGGATGCCACCAATGCACTCGAGCCCGATCTGGTGCTGATGCTCGGCGATTACCCGGCGGGTCCGATCGCGTGGCGGAAGCTGCCGCTCGAACAGTTCGCCCGGATGATGGAGACACTGAAGGCCCCCCTCGGCACGCACGCGATCCTCGGCAACCACGATTGGTGGGACGACGAGACGGTGCAGTCGACCCGACGCGGAACGCCCGCGGTCAAGCGGCTGCTGGAGAATCGCGGCATCCCGGTGATGGAGAATCAGGCGGTACGGCTGGTGAAGGACGACCGGCCGTTCTGGCTCGCCGGCCTTGCCGACCAGCAGCCCTTCATGGGCACTTGGATGAATCTTAGTCATGCGGACGTCCCGCGCACGCTAAGCGCCGTCACGGATGCGGCCCCCGTGATCCTGATGGCGCATGAGCCCGACATCTTCGCGACCCTGCCCGATCGGATCTCCCTCACGCTCGCGGGGCATACCCATGGTGGGCAGGTCCGGCTGTTCGGACGCTCACCCGCGATCCGGAAGGTCCGGGGCCACGATTACGCCTATGGCCACATCGTGCAGGATGGGCGCCATATGATCGTGTCCGGGGGCTTCGGCATGAGCCGGATCCCGGTGCGGCTCGGCGTACCGCCGGAGATCGTGCTCCTCGAACTCGGCCAGGACGAGACCGCGCCTGCTGCCACTTGATCGTCCAGGACGAACGGGCTGTGCGGGATCAGGCGATAGCCCTCGCCACGGTGGACGACTCAAGGCCAGAAGCCTCCGATCGGCCATCTAGCCCACTCCCTTATCCCGAGATTCCGGAGCGCAGCGCAGGCCTTTAAGGAGCCCTCCAGAAGTTACTGCGATCCCTGGAACTCTTCTTCGAGCCCCGCTGACGCTGTTACGGAATGCTGTCGGATACCGCGGGCCCGGCCCCCCATGCTGGCGACCACCGCAGGCAGTGGCATGCCGTGTAGGGCAAAAGCATTACACTCGCCCGACAACAGGTATATAGAGGCGCTTATTGTTTGTAGAAATATGTACATCTTTATCGTAGAGCATGTCTCTGCTCGAAGATTTGCCGATACAATCGTATTCTGATCCCAGTTTGACTTAGCCTATTTCTCATGAAACCATCGTCTTGCGATTCCCGGCGAGACGACCATGCCGCTCATCCTCGGTCTCATCGGCATCGTCGTTGCGATACTATTTTGGGTCCTGCGGGTGCACGGCACCGTCAAGCGGCTGCAGGACGTCGATCGAGATACCAAGGGGCTGCAGCACCGGGCCCGATCGGCGTTCGAGGATATCGTCGGGACACCGCTCGAGCGCGTGCGCGATCCGCGTCTGGCAGCGACGATTCTGATGATTCAACTCGTGCGCACCGGAAGCCCGCTTACGGCCAGCGAGAAGACCCGCATCTTGGAATTCATGGAGAGGCCGCTGGAAATCGCACGGATTTCGGCGAGCTTTGAATGGGCGTGGACCTATACCCAGGCGCGTCTACCCTTCGCGCGCGTCGCCGATCCGCTGGTGCCGCTGCTCCGTCGAACGCTGACAAGCGGCGAGCGCGCAGAACTCATCGCGATGTTGATCCAGGTCGCCGGCGCCCATTCGGCACCCAGCCAGCTGCAGCGCGCAGGCATCTCCCGCCTGCGGCGCAAGTTGCTGAGCGGCGAGATGCAAACCTTGGACGACCGGCGGAAACGATCCGCGTGAGGGCCGGCCGGTCCGATCCCGCGCCCGAACGCCGCGCCGCTCGTTTTCCGATCCGCGCCGCGCTACCTGCTCTGCATGCGCGCGCCACTGCCCCTTCTCGCTCTCGCCTGTATTGTTTCGGGCCTCAGCCCGGCCCAGGCTCAATCCTGCGACACATTGATCGACCGGGTGACGGCCGAGACGTCCGCTCAGGCGACTGAGCGTCGCAGTGATTACGCGAGTTTCTCGGCGAGTCCCGACATGACCCTGACGCTCGCCTGCGGCAGCCCGGAATTGTCCTCTGTCGGCGCACAGTACCGTGGCGCGAACCCGCCCGACACCTACTACGACCTCTTCGGCCATGCCGGGCACGCCGTAACCGGGATCGATGCCCAGGTGATCGCCGACGCCGCGCACAAGGCGCAAGCGGCTTCGGTCCGGCTTCGCCACAGCAATGTCGATCTCGGCGGCGCGCGAGTCACGTGCTCGGCGATGGTTTCGCCCGACAAGGGGCCGCTGACCCTCTGCGCCGTGATCGAGCACAGCGACCGGAGCTGAAGCCGGCGACCTGCGTCGCCGGCCCGATATCCTGCCTTAGAGCGGGATGTTGTCGTGCTTCTTCCAGGGCTGCTCCATCTTCTTGGTGCGCAGCATGCCCAGCGCCCGGGCGATCCGGCGCCGGGTCGAGTGCGGCATGATCACCTCGTCGATGTAGCCGCGCTCGGCCGCCACGAAGGGCGAGAGGAACCGGTCCTCGTACTCGCCGGTCCGGGCCGCGATCTTTTCGGGATCGCCGAGCTCGCTGCGGAAGATGATCTCCACCGCGCCCTTGGCACCCATCACGGCGATCTGCGCCGTGGGCCAAGCGTAATTGACGTCGGCGCCGACATGCTTCGAGGCCATCACGTCGTAGGCGCCGCCGAAGGCCTTGCGGGTGATGATGGTGACCAGCGGCACGGTCGCCTGCGAATAGGCGAAAAGCAGCTTGGCGCCGTGCTTGATCAGGCCGCCATATTCCTGCGCCGTGCCCGGCAGGAAGCCGGGGACGTCCACGAAGGTGACGATCGGGATGCCGAAGGCGTCGCAGTAGCGCACGAATCGCGCGGCCTTCCGTGAGGCGTCCGAATCGAGCACGCCCGCCAGAACCAGCGGCTGGTTGGCCACGAAGCCGACGGTGCGCCCTTCGATCCGACCGAATCCCGTGATGATGTTGCGGGCGTAGGTCGCCTGGATCTCGAAGAAATCGCCCTCGTCCACGACGCGCCGGATCAACTCGCCCATGTCGTAGGGCTTGTTCGGGTTGTCGGGGATCAGTGTATCGAGGGAGGCATCGAGCCGGTTGACATCGTCGAAGCTTTCCAGCTCGGGCACGCCGTCGATGTTGTTGGCCGGAAGGAAATCGAGCAGCCGGCGGATCTGGAGGATCGCCTCGACATCGTTCTCGAACGAGCCATCCGCGATCGACGACTTGGTCGTGTGGACCTTGGCGCCGCCCAATTCCTCAGCGGTCACCACCTCGTTGGTCACGGTCTTCACGACATCGGGACCGGTCACGAACATGTAGCTCGTGTCGCGGACCATGAAGATGAAGTCGGTCATGGCCGGCGAATAGACGTCGCCGCCCGCGCACGGCCCCATGATCACCGAGATCTGCGGGATGACGCCGGACGCCATGACGTTGCGGCGAAACACCTCGCCGTAGCCGCCGAGCGCTGCGACGCCCTCCTGAATGCGCGCGCCGCCGGCATCGAAGATGCCGATGATCGGGGCGCGCATCTTCAGCGCCATGTCCTGGACCTTCACGATCTTCTGCGCGTGCGCCTCGGACAGGGAGCCGCCGAACACCGTGAAGTCCTTGGAGAACAGGAAGACCGTCCGGCCGTTGATCGTGCCCCAGCCGGTCACGACGCCGTCGCCCGGGATCTTCTGGGCCTCCATACCGAAATCCGTGGAGCGGTGCTGCACGAACATGTCGAATTCCTCGAACGACCCGTGGTCGAGGAGGAGATCGATGCGCTCCCGCGCCGTCAGCTTGCCGCGCTTGTGCTGCGCCTCGACGCGCCGCTCACCGCCACCGAGGCGGGCCTGCGCCCGGCGCTCTTCGAGCTTGTCGAGGATATCCTTCATCGCTGACGTCCGCCCTTCCCCTGCTTGGGACCTGCGACCCATCTCGGGCCGGCCCAAGCTTATGCATTGACCGATCGTGCGCCCTTAGCACGGGCCTTCCGGGCGGCAAACCGACGCGCGGTTTCCGGCCCTCGGCTATTGGGGGAAGGAGAGGCTGGTGGACGGTGCAGGGATCGAACCTGCGACCTTTCCCGTGTGAAGGGAACGCACTACCGCTGTGCTAACCGTCCGTACCGGGACAAAAGTCAGGGCTCGACGCCACATGGCCATCCGCCGCTGGAAGCATGGCGGCCCGGTGGGTGGCCTTCTAGGGCGCGGCCGGCCTCGGCGTCAAGCGCGCTACGCGACGTTTTGGAGACGGTGGACGCCCCGTTGGCGGAATCGATTGGTGGCGAGTCTGCCCGGCGCCAGCTGATTTTGGCGTGAACCGACTGCCTTACGGTTGACAAGTCCGCTGCCCCGGTGCGCTGTGCCCGCATGCACGAGGGGCCAGCGGGCGTGAAACCCGGTAGCGACGTGACGACGGAAAGCGCACCTTCAGCGCAGCGGCCGCGCGTGGCGATCACCTACTGCACGCAGTGCAATTGGCTGCTGCGGTCTGCCTGGATGGCACAGGAGCTGCTCTCGACCTTCCGCGACCACCTTGGCGAGGTTGCGCTGATCCCGGCCACCGGCGGTGCCTTCCGCATCGAGATCGGTCCGGTTCTGGTCTGGGAGCGGGTGCGCGACGGCGGTTTTCCCGACGTGAAGGCGCTGAAGCAGCGGGTGCGGGACCACCTCGACCCCGGACGCGATCTCGGCCATATCGACCGGTCATGAGGCGAGGGAACGGCAGGGAGCCCGCGGGGCACCGCGGGCCGGGGACGGGCCCCGCTTGAGTCCGGATCATCAGGCCGAGGGCGGCGGCGTCCCGGCGGTGATCCCCGCGCGCCGGTCCTGGCTGTCGCGACGGCTTCACCGCTTTTCCGGTAATGGCTTCTCGACTCAGGTTTACCTGGTTGCGCTCGTGGTCGCGCTGATCGGCCCGGGACTGCTGTTCACCGGCATCCTCCTGATGCGCTACGCTTCGGCCGAGCGTGCCCGGTTCGAGCAGGACGCCCGTGAGAACGTGCGCGGAATCGGCCTGTCGCTGGACCGCGACACGGCCGGCCTCGTCTCGGTGCTCCAGACGCTCGCCACGTCGCCTCGGATTCGCCAGGGCGAATTCGAGGCCTTCGACGCGCAGGCCCGGCTGGTCCGTGAGTCGATCGACCTCGATGTCCTGCTGCGGCGCCCGAACGGTCAGGAGGTCGTGAATACCGGCGTGCCACGGGGGGCGCCGCTGCCGGTCATGGCGCTGCCCTTCGATCAGGAACTGGCGCGCGGCACCCAACGGGCCATGGTCAGCGGCTACGTGCCGGGCCCGATTGCAGCCGACGCGACCTACGCGGTCGGCGTCCCCGTGATGGTGGACGGCGAAGTCGCCTACATCCTGAGTTTCACGGTCCCGCTGTCGCGCCTCCAGGGTATCCTGTCCCGCGAGGTCGTGCCGGGCTGGACCACGGGCATCAGCGACCGCAACGGCATCGTCCTGGCCCGCTTGCCCGATCCGGAATCGGTAGTCGGCCGGCCGCGTCTCGCCAGCCTGCGGCAGGTGCAATCGGCGACGCCCGGCGTCTGGGAGGGGCAGGACCGCCAACACAAGCCGGTCGTCGTCATCGAGGCGCGTTCGCGCCTGACCGGCTGGATGGTGGCGACCAGCATCCCCCAGGTCCTTGTCGATGCCCGTGTCCGGCGCTGGGTCTGGGCCTTCGCGGGCTTCGGCTTGCTGGTGCTCGCCACATCCTCGCTGCTGGCCGTCAATCTGTGGTCACGGGTCTCGCGACCGCTCCGACTGCTCGCCGCCTCCGGTCCGGCGCTTGCCCGGGGCGAGGCGATCCCGCGGGTATCGTCGCCGGTCCACGAGATCCAGCGCCTTGGCGTGGTCCTGTCGGATGCCTCGCATCGGTTGCGGACCCGGGAGGAGGAGCGGGATCGCGCGCTCGCCGACACGCGGCGTGGCCTCACGGCCTTGAGCGAGAGCGAAGCGCGTTTCCGCCACATGGCCGATTCCGCGCCAGCTCTGATCTGGATGACCGACGAAACCGGCGAGGTCAGCTTCGCCAACCTCCATTTCGAGCACATGTTCGGGATCCCGGCAGCGGATCTCGCGCATCAGGGCTGGAATCGGATCATCCATCCGGACGAGCTCGACGCCTTTCGCGCAGCTTTCACCGAAGCGTTCGACGACCGCGCGCCTTTCCGCATCGAGGTCCGTGTCATCGATCGGGAGGGCGCCGCCCGGTGGCTGCGATGTGAGGGCGTTCCGCGTCTCGACGACGATCAAAACTTCCTCGGCTATACCGGCTGCAACATCGACATCACCGACGCGAAGAACGCCGAGGAGCACCTGCTGCTCCTCATCCACGAGTTGAACCACCGGGTGAAGAACACCCTGGCCACCGTGCAATCGATCGCGGCGCAATCCCTGCGCGGCCTCGAAGGTCCTGAGGCCGACGCCGCCCGCGCCGCTTTCGAGGCGCGCCTCCTCGCGCTGGCGCGGGTCCACGACGTGCTCACCCGGGAAAGCTGGGAGGGCGCCGAACTCTCCGCCGTGGTGGCGGACGCGATCCGCCCGCTGGAGTCGGGCGATGGCCGCGCCTCGCGCTTTCGGGTGGTGGGACCGCCCCTGCGCCTGGCACCACGTCTCGCTTTGTCCATTGCCATGGCGCTTCACGAACTCGGTACCAACGCCGTCAAGTATGGAGCCCTTTCGAAGGAGGGTGGTGTCGTCGATATCAGCTGGACGGTGCGGCGCGAGGCGGAGACGCGTCTTCATCTGCGCTGGTCGGAGCGCGGGGGGCCGCCGGTCAAGAAGCCGACGCGCACCGGTTTTGGCTCGCGCCTGATCGAACGCAGTCTCGCCCGGGAACTGGCAGGCGAGGTCGCGCTGACCTACGAACCCGCCGGGGTCGTCTGCACCATCGAGGCGCCGGTGCCGCCGCCGGGTCTGCTGGAGCGTAAGAGCGCTTCCGCGCCGACGCGGATCGCGCCGCTGCCGTTGGCAGGTTGAGAAAGCAGCCCCCCGTTCGTCAGTGATACGGATCGGCCGCGTCCCGCAGCCCATCCCCCAGAAAGTTGAACGCCAGCACCGTGACCAGCACCGGCAGAACCGGGATCAGCAGCCAAGGATAGAGCTGCACCGCCGCCAGATTCTGGGCTTCGTTGAGCAGCACGCCCCAGCTCGTCACCGGCGGCCGCAGGCCCAGTCCCAGGAAGGAGAGGGCGGTCTCGCCGAGGATCATGGTGGGAATCGAGAGGGTCGCCGAGGCGATCAGGTGGCTCATGAAGTTCGGGATGAGGTGCCGGCCGATCACCCGGGCCGGCGAGGCGCCCATCAGCTCGGCGGCCTGCACGAAATCCTCCTCGCGCAGGGCCAGGAGCTTGCCGCGCACCGCTCGGGCAAGGCCCGGCCAGTCGAGCAGCCCGAGGATCACCGTGATGCCGAAGAAGATCAGGAGCGGGCTCCAGTTCGGCGGCAGGGCGGCCGAGAGGGCGAGCCAGAGCGGCAGCTCCGGCAGGGAGCGCACCACCTCGATCAGCCGCTGCACGCCGGCATCGACGATCCCGCCGAAATAGCCCGCGATGCCGCCGAAGAAGAGCCCGAGTGTGAAGGAGATCGCCACGCCCACGAGGCCGATGGTGAGCGAGATCCGCGCCCCGTAGATCAGGCGGGAAAAGAGGTCGCGGCCGAGCTTGTCGGTGCCGAGCACGAACAGCGTCCCGTTCTCCGGCGGGCAGACGAGGTGCAGGTCGGTATGCACGAGCCCGAGCCAGTCATAGCCATCGCCCCGGCACAGGAAGCGCAGGGGCTGCGGGGCGGCCGTATCGATCTTGTAGTCCCGGCGAAACGTATCGAGGTCGAGATGCGCACGGTACGGGTAGACGAACGGACCGATGAAGCGGCCCTCGTGGAACAGGTGAACGCCCTGGGGCGGTGCATAGAGGAAGTCGCCGTTGCGCCGCGCCTGCCCGTAGGGGGCCAGCAGCTCGACGAACGGCACGGTCGCGTAAAGCGCGATAAGGGCCACGGCGGAAGCCACCGCGAAGCGGTGGCGGAGGAATTTGCGCAGAATCAGCCGCCACGCCGAGGCGCTGCCGGCAAGACCTTCGGAGCCGCCCTCCGGCACGAAGGGTGCCGGATCGACGAAGTGGCGGTCGGCGGGGATCGCGTCCATCAGCGCAGCCCCATGCGAATGCGCGGGTCGAGCCAGACCAGGGTGAGATCGGAGATGAGCATTCCGACCAGCGTCAGGGAAGCGACGAACATCAGGATGAAGCCGGCTATGAACTGGTCCTGACTGCGCAGGGCATCGAGGAGCAGCGGCCCCACCGTGGGCAGGCTCAGCACGAGCGAGACCAGCACCGAACCCGAGACGAGGTGCGGCAGCAAGTTGCCGATATCCGCCACGAATGGGTTCAGCGACATCCGGAACGGATATTTCAAGAGTGCCTTCACGGGCGGTAGGCCCTTGGCGCGGGCGGTGACCGTGTAGGGCTTGGCGAGCTCGTCCAGCAGGTTGGCGCGCATTCGCCGGATCATCGCCGCCGTCCCGCCGAGCCCGATCACCAGGGTCGGCACGATCAGGTGGCCCAGCAGCGAGCGGATCTTCTCCCAGGTCCAGGGCTGGTTGGTGAGCGCCGAATCGTAGAGGCCGCCGATCGACAGGCCGAACCAGCGGTTGGCGTAAAACAGCAGGATCAGCGCCAGCAGGAAGCCCGGCACCGCGAGGCCGACATAGCCCAGCAAAGTCACCACGGCGTCGCCGAACGTATTGCGATGCGTCGCCGAGTAGATCGCGGCCGGGATCGCCACGAGATGGACGAAAACCACCGCGGTCAGGTTGATCAGCAGGGTCAGCCACAGGGCGTCGCCGACGACATCCGCGACCGGCTTGTCGTATTCGAACGACCAGCCCCAATCGCCCTGCAGCAAACCGGAGAAGCCCACCGAGCCGGGCATGACCCCGATCCACATCAGGTATTGCTGCCAGACCGGCCGATCGAGCCCGTATTGTGTGATGAGGAGTTCAGCCTTCGCCACCGAGCTCGCATCGCCGGTGGCGCGCAGCTCCATGATCCGGTTGGTCAGGTAGTCGCCCGGCGGCAGCTTGATGATGATGAAGACGAGCGCCGAGATCACCAGCAGCGTCGCCGCCATGGTGAGGATGCGGCGGAGGATGACGGCGATCACCGGGCCTCCACGCGCTTGTCGGCGGCGTTGTCCCAGAACAGCTCGTCGAGGCGCTGCACACCGATCATGGCCGTCGGGTCCCAGGAATAGAGCGCGCGCTTCGGCAGGTTGATCAGGCGATCGGCACCGACCACGGGCTGGAGTGCGCCCGCCACCGTGCCGATCACCCAGGTGTTGCGCGCGTGGTTCATCAGCATCTCGCGCCAGATTGCGGCCTGCTTGGCCACATCGGCGGTGTCGCGCCATTGCCGGTCGAGGTCGAGCAGGCGCTGGACCTCCGGGACATCGCAGGGTTCTCCGCTCCGGCCCTGGCTCTCCACGCTCAAGCTCCAGAACGGCCAAGAAAAGTGTTCGCGTTGGGCCGGGCTCAGCTCCGTCGGCGGCATGATCGCGGTCGGCACCGCGAGATCGAGCCCCTGGGCGGCGACCATGATTGTCATGCCGCCGATGGAGCGGCGTTGCAGATTGGTGCGCTCCTGCGGCTTGGCGATCAGGCGGATCCCGACCTCGCGCCAGAATTCGGTGATCAGCAGCAGCGCATCGAGCACCATCTCGGCCTCACCGTCGCTCTCTACGACGATCTCCAGGGGCCGCCCGCCGGGCAAGAGGCGTGTTCCGGAACCGTCGCGGCCGGTCAGCCCTATCGCGTCCAGGAGCCGGGCGGCCCCGGCCGGGTCGTAGCCGGCGTTGAGGGTCCGCATCTCCGGCTCGAAGAGCGGGCTGTCCGACACGATCGTGTCGTTGCCCTCGGTGCCGAGGCCGAACAGCAGCGTGTTGTTCAGCGTGCGGCGATCGATGGCGAGCGACAGGGCGTGGCGGTAGCGCACGTCGCGGTTGAGCTGGCGCCAGACGGGATCCATCGTGGTCAGGTTCGGATAGAGTGCGAATTCCGAGCCGCGCGCCACCGGCCAGAGGTTGGTGCGGTAGTGATGGGCAGCCTCGCCCTCCTTAAGACTCGGAATGTCGGGCATCGACAGCCCGCGGAACATCAGATCGGCCTCACCGGCATTGGTCTTGGCGACCAGCAGGCCCTGCGAGGCCACGTCCATTACGATCGTATCGACGTAGGGAAGCTGGGTGCCGGCGGTGTCGACCCGATGATAGGATCGGTTTCGCTCGAACCGGAACCGAGTGGCGGGCGATCGCGTCCGCGGCACCCAGCCCTGCAGGGTGGGGCAGTCCGGATTGTTGAGCTCGTAATTGTCGTCCATGCGGTTGTGCAGCGCCGCCCAGCTCCGGAGCTTGAGGGCCTTGGCCTTCGCGTCGGCGGCATCCTTGCCGATGTAGCGGGCGTGGACCGGCTTGAGGTAATGCGCCGGCCGGTAGATCAGCGGGTCTCGCGGAGCAGCCAAAGCAGGCAGGAACAGCGGGTTCGGCCGCTCCCAACTGAAGCGGATCGTGACCGGATCCAGCACCTCGACCTGAGGGAGCTTGCCGTCGATCCGAAAGAAGGCCGGCGGCCCCTCTGGGCTCAGCGCCTTCTCGTTGGCGACGTCCTCCCAGTAATAGCGGAAATCCTCGGTGGTGAACGGATGCCCGTCCGACCAGCGATGGCCTTTGCGGAGCGTGAAGGTGAAGCGCCCGCCCTCGACATCGACGCGTTCCAGCACGTCCGGGCGCAGGTTCAGGTCGGCATCGTAGCCGACGAGGCGCGTGTAGCCGTAGACCGAGAGGTAGCGGACGTCCCGCGCCTTGGCGATCAGGGTTCGGATCGTGCCACCGGCCGTGCCGAGACGGCGGTTTTGGGCAGCGAGGTCAACCACGAGGGGCGTGGTCGGCGGGGTAGGGGCTTCGGCTGGCGGGGTGTCGGCCAGGGCAGCGGGCGGTGAGCGCGACCAGATGAGGGTGGCACCAAGTCCGGCGAGGAGAGCGCGGCGGGAGACGCCGCTCTCCCTCCCCACTCCCCCGCAGAGGGGGGAGGGGGAGCCGTCGCGCCAATCCGACCCACTCATGGCCCACCCCGCAACGTCACTGAGGTCAGCCGCGCCGGCGAATACCCTGTGGCCCGATGCAGATCGTCGAAGGCGTGGGACCGCGCGATCAGGCCGGCCGCCTGCCGGACCAGCGCGTCGTCGGCCGGTTGCTCGAACTGGCGTCCGTTGCGGGTCCAGCGGATCGGCTCCGGGCTGCGTTCGGGGCCGGTGATCATCGCGATGGTCGGGTGCGCCGGCCCACCATGGGCATGGATCCGGTGACCGGCCGCGTCGTCGTCGAACAGCAGCCGGGTCAGGCCCCGGGCGTGCGCCTCGACCACCCGGCGGCCCTGCGCCACATGATCGTCGAAGAACGCCACCGTGGACGCCGGGTCGAGCATCGACCAATCCGCTGTCGACCAGTCGGCGGTGCTGTAGCAGGCTAGGTTGTCGCGGTACTGGAGCCCCGACAGATCCGGATCGTGGCAAAAGATCGACGCCTTCGGGCAGGCCTGCCGGATCACCCAGGTGGTCAGCCCGCGGAACACGCCTGATTCAATCACGTATCGCGGCTGCAGCGCCCGCATCGCCACATAGAGCTGCAGCGCCCCGTTAAACCCGCTGCCGCCCCGCCGCTGCCGGACCGGGGCGGTTGGGATCAGCGACCAGAAGACCTGGACCTGATCGAGGACCGCGCCATCCGGCGTCAGCCCGGCGGTGGCCAAATCGCGCTCCAAGATGGCGGCGGCGGATTCGAGCAGCGTCGCGACCTCGCGCGGGGATGTCGGCCGGTGGCTCCAGTCAGGCGCGGCCGGCACGAGGTCGTAGCCGAGCCGGTCGAACAAAGGCGCAAGCACCTTCCGGCGCAGGCGCTCCATCACGATGGGGGGGCGCATCTGGCTCATGCGGCCACCGCTTCGGTCGCGCCGCCGAACCGGACCCGGTGGCCGACCTCGATGGCGCGCATCGTACCCGCCTCGTCGGGCTCCAGCCGGTAGGGCGCGTCCCAGCGCGTCGGATCGTTCCGGTCGGATGCCACCGCGGCGAAGTCGAGCGGATGGTCCAGGCTCGGATCGGGTACGGCGGCGAGCAGCGCCCGCGTGTAGGGATGGACCGGCCGGCGGAACAAGGCGGCCCGGGGGGCCTCCTCGACAATCCGGCCCCGGCACATCACGCTGATCGTATCCGCCATGTAATCGATCACTGCCAGGTTGTGGGACACGATGAGGTAGGAGAGCCCCAAAGCGGCCTGGAGATCCTTGAGCAGGTTCAAAATCTGCGCCTGCACCGACACGTCGAGGGCCGAGACCGGTTCGTCGAGCACGAGGAGGCGCGGCTCCACGGCGAGCGCCCTGGCGATACCGATCCGCTGGCGCTGGCCGCCCGAGAAGGCGTGCGGATAACGCCCGAGGGCACTCCCCTCCAGGCCGACCATGGCCATCAGGGCGCGGCAGCGATCCCTGCGCTCCGCGGGCGGGACACCGTGGATCTCCATCGGCTCGGACAGGATCTGGCGGACCGTCATACGCGGATCGAGGGAGGCGTAGGGGTCCTGAAACACGAACTGGACGGTGCGCCGGTAGGCGAACAAAGCATCGCCGCTCAAGCTGTGGACATCCCGGAGGCCGCTGCCGCCGTCGAACAGGACTCGACCGGAATCGGGCGCGAGCGCCCGCATGATCATCTTCGAGACCGTGGTCTTGCCCGAGCCCGACTCACCCACCAGCCCGAGCGTCTGGCCCGCCGCGAGGTTGAGCGACACGTCGGAGACGGCGTGGACGAGCCGCGGCTTCTGCCACAGGCGCCCGGAGCGCAGCGTGAAGGTCTTGCTCACCCCCTCGACCTGAAGGATCGGCCCCGCCAGCGGCGGCCGCACCCGCACCGGCGGGATCTCGGCCCTGGCCGGGCGGATCGGGGTCAGGCGCTCGCCCGGCGCCATGTCGAACCGGGGCACCGCGTGGAGAAGGGCCCGCAGATAGGCGTGGCCGGGCGCACGCATCACCGCCTCGCGCGGGCCGGATTCCACCAGGCGGCCGCGATAGAGGACAGCGACATCATCCGCCACGTTGGCGACGACGCCGAGATCATGGGTGATGAGCAGGATCGCCATCCCGGTCTCCTCCTGGAGCCGGGTGAGAAGGGCAAGGATCTGGGCCTGGGTGGTCACATCGAGCGCCGTGGTCGGCTCGTCGGCGACCAGCAGGGCCGGCTTCAGGATCAGCGCCATAGCGATCATCGCGCGCTGGCGCAGGCCGCCCGAAAGCTCGAATGGATAGGTCCGCAAAGCGCGTTTCGGATCCGGGAAGCCAACACGGGCCAGGGCCTCCTGCGTGTGGGCATCCGATTCCCGCCGGTCGGCGCCCGTGTGGATGCGCAGGGCCTCGCCGATCTGATCGCCGATCGTGTGGAGCGGCGAGAGGCAGGTCATGGGTTCCTGAAAGATCATCGCGATGCGCTGGCCGCGGATTGCCCGCATCGCGGAACCCTCGGGGGGGAGCTGTGCGATATCGGTCTCGTTGGCGCCGTCGCGGAACAGGATACGACCGCGGGTTATGGTGGCGGAGGGCGGGAGGATCCGGAGGATCGCCTGCGCCGTCACGGACTTGCCCGAGCCGGATTCGCCGACGAGCGCCAAGGTCCGCCCGCGGATCACGTCGAGGGACAGGCCGTGCAGCGCCTCGAATGGGGCCGCGTCCGTGCGGAAGGAGACCGCGAGATCTTCAATGGACAGAAGTGCGCTCAACCAGTCCTCGCAATCCCTCGGTTTCGATGATGGGGCGCCGTAGAGCGCCTGTCCATTGCGGCATCGTTGAAGATCAGAGGCGGATGCAGCACCTCGACCGCCGGATGTTTGAGGAGCGCGGCGATCAGGTCTTCGACGAAGTCCCAGATCGCCGCGTCGTGGACCAGATGATGGGTCAACAGGCAGATTGGCCGTTCCGGGACCCGCACGATGGTGTCGGCGAGGGCGCTGAGCATCGCCTCGGGGTCGCACAGGGAGCGGGAACCGTGCCAATCGATCGGGTCGAGCGTGGCGTCGAGGCGGCGCAGGCCGGGAATCGGCGCGCCTGGGACGGCCGACAACCCGCGATAACCGAGACCCGGAAGGGCACCGGCGAGATCCGGCGCAAGGCGATTCCACGGTGGGACGAAAACCGGAAGCAGGATACGATCCGGAACGCGCTCCCGGGCGATCCGCAGGCCGGCAGCGGCGTCGGCAACGAGCGCGTCGAATGCTCGGTCGCTGCCGAACTCCGCAGGCTTCGCGCCGGGCGAGGCGTGGTTGTGGTGGGTGAGGCCGTGGACCGCGACGCTGACCCCGGATGCCATTTCGACCCGCCGTCCCAGAGCAGGCTCGATGCCCGCCGGGATGGCGGCCAGTAGGATCGGCGCGCCGTGCGCTTCCGCCAGTCCGATCAGACGGTCGAGCTGCGGAGTGTCCGTCACCGCGTCGTCGTCCCGCCACAGGACGGGCAGGGACTGGCCGCGCTCGGCAGTCGCGTCGAGCGCGCCGCGCAGGGCACGCCAACCTGGGCTCTCCGGCTTCGGCGGACTGATCGTTCCGCGTCGGTTGGCATGGAGACGCTCGACGATGTCCACTGAGCGCTGGGCACCGTCCAGGTCGATCCCGTGAGGTCCGGGGGCCGGCGCCGCCTGCTGCGCTACCACCGCCTGAAGAAGCGTTGCGGCGGTCAGATCCGCCTCCGGCAGGATTCGGGCGAGGCCGCGCGCGGCGAGGTGCTCGGCGCGTCGCCGTTGCTCGGTCTCGCCGCCCGCCTCGAAGGGAACCAGCACGGCAGGCGTGCGCGCAGCCAGCAAATCCGTAGCGGTGTTATAGCCGCACTGACTGACCGAGAGCGCGGCCCCAGCCAGGAGGGTGCGGTAGTCGGCTCGCGCCCGACCGAGCACGCCCTCCGGCAGGCCGCGTCCAATCTCGGACAGGGCGGCCTCCGGCACCCCGTGACCTGCCAGGATCTGCCATCCGAGATCCGGCCGCGCGCGGGCCGCCTCGGCGGCGGCTTGCAGCAGACCCAATCCGGCCGGCCCGGAGCCGGCCGCGACCGTCACGCCGGCCCGCGTCGCGGCTGACGCGGGTCGTGTGCCTTCATCCACGTAGCCGGTGTAACGAAGCTTGCCGGCCCCCGCAGCATTTAGCGGCCAGGACGCTTCCAGGGGGACGAGGGCCGGGTCACCATGAACCAGCACGCCGTCGTAGAATCGCGCCAGTCGGTCATGAGCCTGCGCGATCCGCTCGGGCTTGGTGGAGGCGACCAGGATATCGCGCACGGAAGCAAGCAACAGCGGACGCGGCACCCGGGCATGCGCGGCCTCGACGAGGGCCATGAACTCAGCCGCCAAGGCCCGACGTCCGAACGGGAACAGCTCGGTCAGGATCGCGTCGGGCGCGAAGGCTTCGAAGGCCCCGACCAACTCGGCGCGGCGGTTTGCAAGCCATTCCCCATCTGCCGGGTCGCCATCCGGCCCCAGGAGCGTCGCGAAATCCGTGCCGGCGATCCGCAGCGGGGGCAATTGGACCAGGTTGATCCCAGCGAGGCGCACGAGGGGCGCCGGCATGCCGCCGGAGATGAGCATCACCCGATGACCGGCATTAGCGAATGCCCGGGCCAGGGACGCGGCGCGGGTCAGGTGCCCGGCGCCGAGGAGATGGGTAACGGCGATCAGGACGCGCACGCCGGAAGCTCCGTCGCAATGCGCGGCTCTGGCGCCGCGAGTCCCGCCGAATCGCGCAGCCGGCCTGCGATCAGCGCGATGGCCGTCTCCTCCGAGAAGTCCTGCACGAGCCGGGCCCGCGCCGACTCACCGAGGCGCCGCCTGAGCTGCGGATCACCGGCGAGGCGAACCAGAGCCGCTGTCAGCGCGGCGGGTTTTCCGGGCTCGACGAGGATGCCGTGCACGCCGTCGGTGATGAATTCCGGCGTCCCCGCAAAGGCGCTGGCGAGGATCGGAAGGGTTTGGCTCGCAGCCTCCATCAGCACGTTGGGCAAGCCGTCGCGGTCGCCGCCGGGGGCCTCCTTGGTCGGCAGGACGAACAGGTCGGCCTCGCGCATGGCCGCGATCACCGCGGGCTGCGCAAGGGATCCCCGGAAGGTTACCCGCCCGGCGAGGCCGCGGTCGCGGACTCGTGCCTCGAGGGCGTCGCGCAATTCGCCGCCGCCGATCAGGTCGAGCCGCCAATGCACGGTCGCGGGCAGGGCGGCGAGGGCGTCGATCAGGTCGTCATGCCCCTTCTTGGCAACGAGCCGCCCGACGCAGAGAAGCCGCAGGGGCGCTTCCGGATCAGTGCCGTCGCGCGCCTCCTGCCGGTCAGGGGCGGCAGGAAAGCGGGCGAGGTCGAGCCCATGATAGGCGAGCTGTGTCCGGCCTGCGGCGAGGCCGTCGAGGCGCTTCTTGCCATCGCGCGTGCAGGTCACCCCCCAGCCGGCGTCATGCACCTTCTCGGTCAGCTCCCAATCCGGCGTCGTCCAGATGTCCTTGGCATGGGCCGAGAAGCTCCAGCGGCGCCCCGTCAGCAACGCCGCGTAGCGGGCGACGCTGGCGGGGGTGTGAAGGAAATGCACGTGGATGTGGGCGACCTCGGCGGGCAGTTCCCGAGCGAGGACCAGGGCCTGCCCGAAGCGGCGCATACGCGAGGCCGTCGGGTCGCGCCGGAGATCGCGGGCGAAGAGCCCCAGGAGCGCAAGCAGGCGCGGCCGGCGCAACGCCGCCAGAAGCCCGCGCAGCACGCGCAGGGGCGCCGTATGCAGGTATTCCGGCAGGTAGGCGATTGGGGCACGGATCTGTCCGTGCATCGGATGCCGGGCCCGGTCGGTCGGGCGCCGCAGGGACCAGATCTCCAGGGACAGACCCTGCCGCTCGAGCGCCAGGATTTCCTGCGCGATGAACGTCTCGGACAGCCGCGGATAGCCCTTCAGCACCACGGCGATCCGCTTGATCGTCACGAGTAGGCCCGCACGCGCGAGCGCCCTAACCCGGTGGCGGCGTGCGCCCGGACGCGGCGGGCGACAGCCTCCAGCCCGCCGAGAAGGCCAGGCACCAGCACCCGCGACGGTTCGGTCTGCTCCGGCAAAGCCCGCAGCGCGGCCGCCATGCGCCCGGGTGCCCGCCCATCCTCCTCCATCAGGACCTGGACGAGGCCCAGGCGTTCCGCCGCCAGGGCGCGGATCGCCTGTTCCCGGCGCGGCTCCGTCCGAGGAACGAGGATCGCGCGCCGGTCGAAGGACAGGATCTCGCAGAAGGTGTTGTAGCCCCCCATCGCGACGACCCCGGCCGCCTTGCTCATCAGGAACTCGATCTCGCTATCGAAGGTGATCGCAGTGATGCGCCCGGCCAGCGCATCGATGCGCGTCTCGAGCTGATCACGCGTCTCGGCGTCAAGGAACGGTCCGAAGGCGATGAGGGCGGGCAGGGGGATGCCGGCATCGGCCTCGTAGGCGGCGATGACCCAATCGATCAGCGCGGCGCCGTCGCCGCCGCCGCCGGGGGTGACCAGAATGAATGGCCCGCCCGCCATGGCGGGTTCCTCGCGCCCGGGGCGACGCTCCGGCAGGTCGCGGCGGAGATATCCCGTGTAGATCAGGCGTTCGGCAATCCGCTCGGCGATCGCGGCATCCATCGGAAGACCCGCGAGGGGCTCGTGGATGCGGCTGAGCCCATAGACCCAGATCTCGTCGTAGAAATGCACCAGGGTCTCGACAGCGCCCTTGCGTTCCCATTCTGGGATCAATCGTTCGGCCTCGTCGAGGACGTCGCGCAGACCCAGGATGAGGTGCGTCCCGCGCCCGGCGGCCCATTCGAGGGTCGGCTGCAATTCCCCGTGGAACCCGCCGGGCTCCTTATCGACGATGATCATATCGGGGTCGAAGGCCGCACAGGTGCGCGCGATGGTCTCCGTCCGCAACGCGACCGTCTCGTCGAGGGGAACCGCGGCATCGCGGCTGCCATACCCCCCGTCGAGGAACTTGATCACTGGGGGCAGCCGCACCGTCCGTACGCCGGGTGCGAAAGCGAAGCGATCGAGCACCGGCGATCCGGATACGATCATCGCCTCGGCCCGGCCATCACTCGCCACGATCGCGTTGGCGATGGCCCGCGAGCGGCGCAGATGGCCCAGCCCGAAAGTATCGTGGCTGTAGATGAGAACGCGTGGGCCCGAAGAACCCTCGTCCACTCGCATTCCGGTGACCGCCTCGATGAACGGCTTGAAGATCGCAGCCGATGCCATCTCGCACAAGCGGTCCCGCGCGGTAAACCGGGCCTGCACGCAGGATCGCTCGCGTTCGGGTACGGCTTTGCGACCTGCAGCGTCCCGGATGTACGGTCGCGCAACCCCCGGCTGTCGCCTGCCGCAAAGACGCTGTGCCGGGGGCTAACCGATGAGGGGCCGCGGCATGCGGAAGGGTAGCATCAGCCGCACCAGCGGATTGCGAAACCGGTCGAGCGACAGGCTCTCGTGCATCGCCCGGACCGGCTGCCCGGCCAGGGTCGAGGCGAGCAGCGACCGGGCGTAGAACGGCGTATTCTCGTAGGTGGTGAGCACGCGGGCGCGGCCGTCGTCGCTGCGGGTCTCGCGGTTCATGCGCCAGAGGCGCGTTGCCGGCAGGCTTGCGGCCGTCGGCGGCCGGATCTCACGGCGGCTGCCGTCCCGGGCGAAGCGCAGCGACAGATTCTGGCCGCCGCCCGCTCTGTGCTCGACGTCGTAGAGGATCGCGGCGCCGTCCGGCAGATCGGCGCGGCACCAAGTCCAGCGGGTGAAGGCATTTTCGAGCGCTTCGTCCCCGTCGTTGGTATCGAAATACGCGGTGCCTCTCCAGCGCAAGTCCGGCTGGTCGAAGGAAACCTCGACGGGCGAGGACGGCGCCATCGGCCACCAGCGGTGCCGTCCGGCCCGGTCGAGGTGGAATGGGCCGGCGGTGAAGCCCGGCGGCTCCAGCCGGACCGTGCCGCGCAGCCTATGGGGCAGGGGCGCACCGCGTTCGTCGATCCGGATGGTCAGCGCCGTGCCGTCCCAATGCATGGCACTGGGGCCGATAGCGATGTGATCCGCGTCCCGCGAGAGACTGGATTCGCGGCGCTCCGTCATGGCGAAGCGGCTGCGCGCGCCGTACAGGACCACGTTCATCGCGCAATGGGCGAACGGGTCCTTCTCGACGCTCCAAGCGTAATAGGGTGAGAAGACGCTGCCGATGAACGCGATGATCGTCAGACCCTGCCGGCCATCGTCGCTCACCGCATCGACGTACCACCACGCGTAGCCACCCCGCGCGACAGCGCCGTCGAAGCGAGGTCGTCCAAGAGCGCCGCCGCCGCCTGCCGACCCGACTGTGCCGCCATCGGCACGCCGGGACCCGGATGCACCGAGCCCCCCGCCAGATACAGGCCGGGTATCGCCGTCCGCGCCCCCGCCCGCTTGAACGTCGCCGCCCAGCCCTGGGCCGCCCGCCCGTAGAGCGCGCCGCTCGTCCCCGGAAACAGCGTCTCGAACTCCCGGGGCGTCGTCGTGGTGGGCGAGGCCAGATCCAGACTTAGTCCGCAAGCCTCCAGCCGGCGAAGCAGATTCCTCGTGCATGTCGCGATCTCCGGCGGCGTTGGTGGGCGTTCCCGGCCATCGGCCGGAGCGTTGACGAGGAGCAGCAGACGCTCGGGTCCGGTGGGTGCGCCGCCAGCCTCGGTCCGGTCCTGGGCGCAGACGTAGACGGTCGGGTCGTCGGGCAGGCGGCGCTTGCGCAGGATCTGGTCGAACTCGGCCCGGTAGTCGCGCGAGAAGAACACGGTGTGATGGGCCAGCGGAAAGCCCTTGGGCACCGCGACCGTGCATAGGGTCACCGCAGAGAGCGAGCGCTCGGCCGGCGCCAATCGCTCGCCAGCCGGTGCCGCGTTTGGGCCGAGCAACCCGGCCCCCAGGGCTGCGCAGTCGGCGTTGCAGACGACGTGATCCGCCGGGATCCGCTCGCCCCCGGCCAGAATCACCCCGGTGACCCGGCCGCGCTCGGCCTCGATCCGCTCGACATGTGCGCCGTAGCGGAAGGTCGCGCCCCGCTCGGCGGCGAGATCGGCGACCGCCCGCGCCAGGGCGCTCAGGCCCCCCGCCACGGTCCAGACGCCGGCCTGCTCGACATGGGCGACGAGCATCAGCGTGGCCGGCGCGCTGAACGGCGAGGCGCCGCAATAGGTGGCGTAGCGGCCGAAGAGCTGCAACAGCCGCGGATCGCGGAAGAACGAGCCCAGCGCCGACCACAGGGTGGCGAAGGGTTGGATCCGCCAGAGATCACCGAGGCCCGAGAGTCCGACGCGCTGCGCGAGCCCCGCCGGGCTGGTCCGCCCATCGCGGATGAATGGGCCTTCGAGGGTGCGGTAGACCTCCGCAGACCGGGCACAGAACCGCCGGTAGCCGTCGGCCTCGCGGGTACCCGCGAAGCCCGCGATGGCGGCCGCCGAGGCGTCGATGTCGGCGAAGAGATCGAGACGCTCCGTACCACTCCATGCGTGCCGGGCGAGGAGGTCCGCCCGCGCCAAGGCGACCCGCGCGTCGAGGCGCGCACCGCACTCGGCGAACAGCTCCTCGAACACCCAGCGCATCGTGAAGACGGTCGGCCCGGCCTCTACGGCCTGATCACCGACGGGAACGCTGCGCATCTTGCCACCCGGCTGCGCGGCGCGGTCGAGGACTGTGACGGCGAGCCCGGCCTGCGCCAGCCGCAAGGCGGCGGCCAACCCGCCGATACCGGCGCCGATTACGACGACGCGCTCCTGCGCCACGCCCGCCCCCCTGTCAGTCCGCCATCGGGATTGATCTGCAGCCGCCGGAGTGTCAATAAGAAATGACACCTGTCGCTGACAAGCCAACACCACAAGGAGGCACCGCGATGGAGTCAGGCCAACGAATCGAATTGGCGCTGGACCGCGCCGTGGCGCATGCGGAGGCCCCGGGAGCGCCTCCCATCCTCGCCGAAGCCCTGCGCTACGCCGTGTTTCCCGGTGGTCACCGAATTCGGCCGCGCCTGTGCCTCTCGGTGGCGCGGGCCTGCGGTGATGACGATCCCGGCGCATCCGCAGCGGCGGCGGCAGCGATCGAACTCCTGCATTGCGCCTCCTTGGTCCATGACGACCTCCCGTGCTTCGACGACGCGCCGATGCGGCGGCAGAAGCCCTCGGTCCACGTGGCCTTCGGCGAGCCGATCGCGGTGCTGGCCGGAGATGCGCTGATCGTCCTCGCCTTCGAGACGGTGGCCCGTGCGGCTGGACCATACCCGGACCGGCTCTGCCGCTTGGTCGGACTGCTCGGCCGCGCCGCGGGTTCGCCCAACGGCATCGCGGCGGGACAGGCTTGGGAATCGGAGGCCTATGTAAGCCTCAGCGACTATCAGCAGGCCAAGACCGGGGCGCTGTTCGCGGCCGCGGCGGTCGCGGGTGCGGCGGCTGCGGGGGCCGAGCCGGAGCCCTGGCGTCGCCTCGGGGAATGCCTGGGCGAAGCCTATCAGGTAGCCGACGATCTGCGGGATGTCGCCTGCCGCCAGGAGGAGATCGGCAAGCCGGCCGGACGCGATGCCACTTTGGGGCGCCCGAACGCGGCAGCTCTGCTTGGCACCGGCGGGGCGCTGGACCGCCTGTCCCGCCTCACCCGCGAGGCTGTGGCGGCGATACCGGATTGCCCCGGCGCCGCGACGCTCGTGGCCGAGATCGAGGCGCAGGCGCGGCTGTTCCTGCCCGCGAGCCTGCGTGCGGTGACGGCCTGAGCGCGCGCTCCCTGCCCGGGGCTGAGGTGGATCCGCCGGCCGCGCCGGCCTGGAGCGAGCGATGGCTCGCGTGGCGCAACCGTCTGGTGGCGAGTCTGCGCTTCCAGCGCTGGGCGGCGGGCTTTCCGCTGACGCGCGGGATCGCCCGGCGCAACACCAGAGCGTTGTTCGACCTCTGCGCCGGCTTCGTCTACGCGCAGGTGCTGACCGCCTGCATCCGCCTCGACCTGTTCGCCATCCTGGCTGAAGGGCCGATGTCCCTGGATACGCTGGCGCGCCGTCTGGATCTCCCGCGCGACACCGCGCTGCGCCTGTTGCGGGCAGCCGCATCGCTCGGGCTCGTGCGCGCACTCAAAGATGGCCGTTACGGGCTCGCCGATCTCGGAGCCGCCCTGAACGGCAATCCCGGGATCGCCGCGATGGTGGAGCATCACGCCCTTCTCTACGCCGACCTCGCCGACCCGGTGCGTCTTCTGCGCGGCACGGCACAGCCGACGCAGCTCTCGGGGTACTGGCCGTACGCATCCGGAACCACGGCGGATTCGGAGACCGTCGCGCGGTACAGTGCTCTGATGGGCGCATCCCAGGCCATGATCGCCGACGATGTGCTTGAGGCCTGCGACCTGTCTCAGGTTCAGACATTGATGGACGTTGGCGGCGGCGCGGGCGCATTCCTTGCGGCAGTCACCCACCGGTACCCGAAACTCGCACTCACGCTGTACGATCTGCCTGCCGTGGCGGACCAAGCCCGGACGCGACTCGCGCGGCTAGGGCTCGGGGACCGAATCGCGTGCCGAGGCGGGGACTTCCATGCCGGGCTGCCGGCGGGAGCCGATGCCATCACCCTGGTGCGGATCGTCCACGACCATGACGACGGTCCGGCCCAGGCTCTCCTTGCCGCTGCGCACGCCGCGTTGCCGCCCGGCGGTCGCCTGATCCTGGCGGAGCCCATGGCCGGAACGCCGGGGGCCGAGCCGGTCGGGGACGCGTATTTCGGCTTCTACCTCCTGGCGATGGGTTCCGGGCGTCCCCGCCGTGCCGACGAACTTCGCGCCATGCTTCACAATGCCGGGTTTACATCCGTGCGCGAGCGTAAAACGCGCCGCCCCCTGCTCACGCGCGTGCTGATCGCCCAAAAAGACGCCGCCATTCCGTAACTCTGACTTGACGCTGCTACATGTCTATCTAGGATGACACTTAGCGGCTTCGTTCCCACGAGAGTCGCGGGCAGCAGGGCGGAATGTTCCCACCATGGATGCGCTAGCCGTCATCCTCGAACGACCGGAATGCCTCGCCGTGCAGCGTCTGCCGCTCGTGCCCGCGGCCGGATCCGATGCCGTCGTCGCGATCGCATGGAGCGGAATCAGCACCGGTACGGAGCGTCTCCTGTGGTCCGGCCGCATGCCGCCCTTCCCCGGGATGGGCTATCCGCTGGTGCCGGGCTACGAATCCGTCGGCACGGTCGTGGAGGCGGATGGGGCTGGGACGGTCCGGGTCGGCCAGACCGTGTATGTCCCCGGTGCCCGGTGCTTCGGCCCCGTGCGCGGCCTGTTCGGCGGCGCCGCCTCGCATCTCGTGGCGCCCGCGGCCCGGCTGCTGCCGGTCGATCCGGCGCTGGGCGAACGCGCCTGCCTCATGGCGCTCGCCGCGACCGCCTACCGGGCCCTCGGCGGAATCCGACCGGGCGCCACGCCGCTGATCGTCGGCCACGGAGTGCTGGGGCGTCTGCTCGCCCGCATGACCCTGGCGGCAGACGCGGCGCCGACGGTCTGGGAGACGGATCCGCTCCGCGTCGCGGGCGATCATGGCTATCCGGTCCTGGCGCCCGAGGACGATCCGCGCCGCGACTATGCCGTGATCACCGATGCCAGCGGCGACGCCTCCGGCCTCGACACACTGATCGCCCGGCTCGCACCCGGTGGCGAGGTCGTGCTGGCGGGCTTCTACGAGTCGCCTCTGAGCTTCGCCTTTCCGCCGGCCTTCATGCGGGAGGCCCGGATCCGGGTCTCCGCCGAATTCAAGCCGGAGGATCTGGCTGCCGTGACGGCACTGATCGATGGCGGCCGCCTCTCGCTCGATGGGCTGATCACCCATCGCGCCCCGGCGCTCGACGCGGAGGGCGCTTATCGCACCGCCTTCACCGATCCCGCCTGCCTGAAGATGATCCTCGACTGGAGGGACGCCGCGTGAACGTTCAGCTCAACAAGGCCGCCCTGTCCCAGGCTACACAGCTCCGCGCCGAAGCCGCGATCGAGCCCGATGCGGTCGCCACCGCGCCGGTGAAGAAAGAGACGCAGATCATCGCGATCTACGGCAAGGGCGGCATCGGCAAGTCGTTCACGCTGGCCAATCTCAGCTATATGATGGCCCAGCAGGGCAAGAAGGTCCTGCTGATCGGCTGCGACCCGAAGAGCGACACCACCTCGCTGCTGTTCGGCGGCAAGGCCTGCCCGACCATCATCGAGACCTCGACCAAAAAGAAGCTCGCCGGCGAGGCGGTCGCGATCGGCGATGTCTGCTTCAAGCGCGACGGCGTCTACGCGATGGAACTCGGCGGCCCCGAGGTCGGGCGCGGCTGCGGCGGGCGCGGCATCATCCACGGCTTCGAGCTCCTGGAGAAGCTGGGCTTCCACGAATGGGGTTTCGACTTCGTCCTGCTCGACTTCCTCGGCGACGTGGTCTGCGGCGGCTTCGGTCTGCCGATCGCCCGGGACATGTGCCAGAAGGTCATCGTCGTCGGCTCGAACGACCTGCAATCGCTCTACGTCGCTAACAACGTCTGCTCGGCGGTGGAGTATTTCCGCAAGCTCGGCGGCAATGTCGGCGTCGGCGGCCTCGTGATCAACAAGGATGACGGCACCGGCGAGGCCCAGGCCTTCGCGGAGGCCGCCGGTATCCCGGTCCTGGCCTCGATCCCGGCCGACGAGGACATCCGCCGCAAGAGCGCGAACTACGAGATCATCGGCAAGCCGGACGGGCGCTGGGGCGACCTGTTCGCCGAACTCGCCGCCAACGTCGCGGAGGCCGCGCCGCACCGCCCAACGCCGCTCTCGCAGGACGGGCTGCTGGGCTTGTTCTCCAGCGAGACCACAGGCCGCGACGTGGTGCTGGTCCCGGCCACCCACGAGGACATGTGCGGTGTCGCCCACGTGACCAAGCCGTCCCTCGAAGTCGTCTACGACGAGGTCTGACGCGCATGGCCGTCTCCCTCGACATCGCCGACCTGCGGGCCCGCAAGGCGCCAGCCACCATCGATCTTGCCGCCGCGCAGGCCGACGGGCTCGGCTGCCACGCCGGCAAGGACGCGATGGTGGCGGCCGCCGAGGCTGCCGGCCTATCGGAAACCCTGGCACAGCTGCGCGAGGATTACCCGCAGGGGCCGCACGACCAGCCGCAGAGCATGTGTCCCGCCTTCGGCTCGCTGCGGGTCGGGCTGCGGATGCGCCGGACCGCCACGATCCTGTCGGGCAGCGCCTGCTGCGTCTACGGCCTGACCTTCACGTCGCATTTCTATGGGGCCAAGCGCAGCGTCGGCTACGTGCCGTTCAATTCCGAAACGCTGGTCACCGGCAAGCTGTTCGAGGACATCCGCGAGGCGGTCCACGCCACGGCCAAGCCGGAGGATTACGACGCCGTTGTCGTCATCAACCTCTGCGTCCCGACCGCGTCGGGCGTGCCGCTGCGTCTGCTCCCAAAAGAAATCGACGGCGTCCGGGTGATCGGCATCGACGTGCCGGGCTTCGGCGTGCCGACCCATGCCGAAGCAAAGGACGTGCTGGCCGGCGCCATGCTGAAGGTCGCCCGCGCTGAGGCCGAGCAAGGCCCTGTGGCGGCGCCCCGCGGCGGCCGCTCGATGCGCCCGAGCGTGGCGTTGCTCGGCGAAGTGTTTCCGGCCGATCCGGTGGTGATCGGCTCACTTCTGGAGCCGTTGGGTCTGGCCGCCGGGCCGGTCGTGCCGACCCGCGAGTGGCGCGAACTCTATGCCGCCCTCGACTGCGCCGCGGTGGCGGCGATTCATCCGTTCTACACGGCCTCGATCCGCGAATTCGAGGCGGCTGGCCGCCCGATCGTCGGCTCCGCCCCTGTGGGCGTCGACGGCACCGCCAATTGGCTCGACCGGATCGGCGAGGCCTGCGGCGTGCCCCGCGCCACCGTCGAGGCCGCCAAGAACCGGATTCTTCCGGGTATCCGCGGCGCGCTTGGCGCGATGCCGATCAACGGTCGGATCACGCTGTCCGGCTACGAGGGCTCGGAATTGCTGGTGGCGCGCCTCCTCGTCGAGAGCGGCGCCGAGGTCCCCTATGTCGGCACGGCCTGCCCGCGCACGCCGTGGTCGGAGGCCGACCGCGACTGGCTGGAGGCCCACGGTACGCAGGTGCGCTACCGGGCCTCCCTGGAAGACGACCTCTACGCCTTCGAATCGCTGAAGCCCGATCTCGCCATCGGCACGACGCCGGTGGTGCAGCGCGCCAAGGAGCGCGGCACCCCGGCGCTCTACTTCACCAACCTGATCTCGGCGCGCCCGCTGATGGGTGCCGCCGGCGCCGGGTCGCTCGCGACGGTGATCAACGCCGCGCTGGGCAACAAGGCGCGGTTCGACGCGATGCGCGACTTCTTCGAGGGCGTCGGCACCGGCCACGCCGCGGGCGTCTGGCAGGACGTGCCGCAGAAGCGCCAGGGCCCGAAGATCGAAGGCCCCAAGAAGCCGATCGGGGAGATGGCCTGATGCTCATCCTCGATCACGACAGGGCCGGCGGTTACTGGGGCGCGGTCTACGTCTTCACGGCGATCAAGGGTCTGCAGGTCGTCATCGACGGTCCCGTGGGCTGTGAGAACCTGCCAGTGACCTCGGTGCTTCACTACACCGACGCGCTGCCGCCGCACGAATTGCCCATCGTCGTCACCGGCCTGGCCGAGGAGGAGTTGGGCCGCCACGGCACCGAGGGCGCCATGAAGCGCGCCCACGCCACCCTCGATCCGGGCCAGCCCAGCGTGGTGGTGACCGGCTCGATCGCCGAGATGATCGGCGGCGGCGTGACCCCGGAGGGGACCGGCCTCCAGCGCTTCCTGCCCCGCACCATCGATGAGGACCAGTGGCAGGCCGCCGATCGCGCCATGCGCTGGCTCTGGCAGGAATACGGGGCGAAAAAGTTCGCCAAGAAGGGCATCCCAGCCCGGCCCGAGAAGAAGCCCGGCGAGAAGCCGCGGGTGAATCTGATCGGCCCGGCCTACGGCACGTTCAACATGCCCTCCGACCTCGCCGAGATCCGGCGGCTGGTGGAGGGGATCGGCGCCGAGGTGAACCTCACCTTCCCGCTCGGCGCGCACCTCGCCGACGTGCCGAAGCTCGTCAACGCCGACGCCAATATCTGTCTGTATCGGGAGTTCGGCCGGCTGCTCTGCGAAGATCTGGAGCGCCCCTACCTTCAGGCGCCGATCGGCATCCTGTCGACCACCAAGTTCCTGCGCTCGCTCGGCGCCATCCTCGGCCTCGACCCGGAGCCGTTCATCGAGCGCGAGCGCCACACCACGATCAAGCCGGTCTGGGACCTCTGGCGCTCGGTGACGCAGGATTTCTTCGGAACTGCGAGCTTCGGCATCGTTGCCACCGAGACCTACGCCAGGGGCGTACGTCACTTCCTCGAAGACGAGATGGGCCTGCCCTGCCATTTCGCCTTCGGGCGTTCGGCGGGACTCAAGCCCGACAACGCAGCCGTGCGGGCGGCCATCGCGGCGAAGCCGCCGCTGGTGCTGTTCGGCTCATTCAACGAGCGGATGTACCTCGCCGAATGCGGCGCCCGGGCGACCTACGTGCCGGCCTCGTTCCCCGGGGCGATCATCCGGCGGCACACCGGCACGCCGTTCATGGGCTACGCGGGTGCGACCTACCTGGTCCAGGAAGTCTGCAACGCCCTGTTCGACACCCTCTTCCACATCCTGCCGCTCGCCCGCGACATGGACAAGGTCGAGGCCACCCCGGCGCGGCGCCACGCGGAGCTGCCCTGGGACGAGGCGGCACGCCAAGCCCTCGACGCTTTGGTCGAGTCGCAGCCGGTGCTGGCCCGCATCTCGGCCGCCAAGCGCCTGCGCGACGCCGCCGAGCGCGCCGCCCGCGACACCGAATCCGAGGCCGTTGCGCCCGCCCATGTGGCGCGGGCCCGGGCCGATCTCGCCGGGGGGATCCCGGCATGACCCGCCTTTCCGTTTCACCCAGAGGAGACCTGACGATGCGCACGATGGTCCCGACCGCACGCCAGCACCAAGAAGAGATCCAGTTCCGGCTGATCCTGGCGGCGACTTACCCGTTCTTCCTCGCCGCCGCGGCGGTGAACCGGTTTCGGCCCGCCCGCGAGGTCGCCCGTCCGGGCTTGGCGCCGACGCGCCGCTCGGTCTTCGGTGAGGCCCGAGCCATGGCGGTCCAAGCCATCCCCTTCGCCTTCATGGGCTGAATGCCCTGATCGAGATGCTTCCGTCCGGTGACGCGGGGGAAGTCAGGCCGTGGCCGCCGCAGGGCATCACGGCTGAACCCGTCGCGCTTCGCCAGAGGCGCGGCCAACACACGGAGGTCTGAACGATGGCGAGTGGACCCGTCACAACAGAAAGACCGAGCAGCCTGTCCGGGCTGACGGAACCGGAAGCCAAGGAGTTCCACGCGATCTTCCTGACGAGCTTCCTCATCTTCACGGCGATCGCCGTGGTCGCCCACATCCTCGTCTGGCTGTGGCGTCCGTGGCTGCCCGGACCGCAGGGCTACGCCTCGCTCGAAGGCGTCCGCGATGCGGCCCACGCCCTCGTCACGATGATCGGCTGAGGAGGCTCGAATGCACAAGGTCTGGTTGCTGTTCGATCCGCGGCGCACGCTGGTGGCTCTGTTCACCTTCCTCTTCATCCTGGCGCTGCTGATCCACTTCATCCTGCTCTCGACCGACCGGTTCAACTGGCTGGACGGGCCGAGGAACAACAAGGCGGCCGCGAACACCATCACGCTCGCCCTGCCGCAGATGCCGGCCTGACCGCCGGCCCGGACCGCGGCGCGCGAGGGCCGCGGTCACTTCTTCCATCCCATCTTCCGGCCTGACTGAGGAGCAGCCGCCATGGCGATGCTGAGCTTCGAGCGTAAATACAGGATCCGCGGCGGTACTCTGCTTGGCGGCGACCTGTTCGACTTCTGGGTCGGGCCGTTCTTCGTCGGCTTTTTCGGCGTCGTCGGGTTGTTCTTCACGGTGCTGGGCACCGCGCTGGTCATCTACGGAGCGGCGATCGGGCCGACCTGGAACATCTGGCAGATCAATATCGCGCCGCCCGACATCAGCTACGGGTTGCGCCTCGCGCCGCTGAAGGAAGGCGGTCTCTGGCAAATCATCACCATGTGCGCGCTGGGCTCGTTCATCTCCTGGGCGCTGCGCGAGGTCGAGATCTGCCGCAAGCTCGGTATCGGCTATCACGTGCCGGCGGCCTTCGGCATGGCAATCTTTGCCTATTTCACCCTGGTGGTGATCCGTCCGTTCCTGATGGGCGCGTGGGGCTACGGCTTTCCCTACGGCATTCTCAGCCACCTCGATTGGGTGTCGAACACTGGATATCAGTATCTCCACTTTCACTATAACCCGGCTCACATGCTGGCTGTGACGTTCTTCTTCACGACCACGCTGGCGCTCGCTATGCACGGCGGCCTGATCCTCTCGGCGACGAACCCGAAGAAGGGCGAAACCGTCAAGACGCCCGAGCACGAGGACACGTTCTTCCGCGACACGATCGGATACTCGATCGGCACGCTCGGCGTGCACCGCCTCGGCCTGTTCCTGGCCCTGGCGGCTGGGTTCTGGAGCGCGGTCTGCATTGTGATCAGCGGGCCGTTCTGGACGCAGGGCTGGCCGCAATGGTGGGGCTGGTGGCTCAACCTACCGGTCTGGCGGTGAGCGACGGACGGAAGCCACGTCGAAACGGATGATGCGGGACGCGCCCGGCGCGCGGCACTCCCGGGGGAGGGCAGGCCATGGCCTATTACCAGAACATCTTCACGCAGGTTCAGGTGCGCCCGCTGAAGCCGGAGCACGGCGTGCCGGTCGCTGTCGATGACCGCATCGGCAAGCCGTTCAACAGCTACCTGTTCGGGCTCATCGGCAACAGCCAAGTCGGCCCGATCTACATCGGCTACATCGCGGCCCTGTCGATCACCTGCGGGCTGATCGCCTTCGAGATCATCGGGCTCAACATGTGGGCCTCGGTGAATTGGGATCCCGTCCAGTTCGTCCGGCAATTGCCGTGGCTCGCCCTGGAGCCGCCCCTGCCGAAATACGGGCTGAAGGTCCTACCGCCGCTGAACGAGGGCGGCTGGTGGCTGATCGCCGGCTTCTTCCTCACCGCCTCGATCCTGCTGTGGTGGGTCCATCTCTACCGGCGGGCGCGAGCGCTCGGCCTCGGCACCCACGTGCCGTGGGCCTTCGCGTCGGCGATCTGGCTCTACCTCGTCCTCGGCTTCATCCGCCCGGTGCTGATGGGCTCGTGGTCGGAGGCCGTGCCGTTCGGGATCTTCCCGCACCTCGATTGGACCGCGGCGTTCTCGCTGCGCTACGGCAACCTGTTCTACAACCCGTTCCACATGCTCTCGATCACGTTCCTTTACGGATCGACGCTGCTCTTCGCGATGCATGGAGGCACCATCCTGGCCTGCTCGCGCTACGGCGCCGAGCGCGAGATCGACCAGATCGTCGATCGCGGCACCGCCACCGAGCGCGCTGCCCTGTTCTGGCGCTGGACCATGGGTTTCAACGCCACGATGGAGTCGATCCACCGCTGGGCGTGGTGGTTCGCGGTTCTGACCACCCTGACGGGCGGCATCGGCATCCTGCTCACCGGTACCGTGGTGGACAACTGGTACCTCTGGGCGGTCAAGCACCACGTCGCGCCGAACTATCCGCAGGTCTACGGCCCGATCGTGGATCCCGCCCATCTCGCACCCGGCATGAAGCCGTGAGGAGGCCGTCATGAAGACGATTCTGGCGGTTGTCGGCGGGGCGCTGGCCCTGTTCCTCACCATCGCGATGTTCGGCGGCGCGGGCTGGACCCACCCGCCCATGGCGGTCAAACAGACGGGATTCCGCGGCACCGGCATGGATCTGATCCGGACCCGGGCCGGCAACGAGGCCCTGTCGGAGGCCAACCGGGCTCCGGCCCCGGCCGATCCGGCCGAGCCAGGAGGCGAGAAGGCCTCGGCGGTCTACGAGAACGTACAGGTGCTGGGCGATCTCTCGGCCGAGCAGTTCAACCGCATCATGGTGTCGATCACCGAATGGGTCGCACCGCAGCAGGGCTGCACCTACTGCCACAGCACCGAGAACATGGCCTCCGACGAACTCTACCAGAAGCGCGTCGCCCGTCGCATGTTCCAGATGACGCAGTATATCAATTCGTCCTGGAAGGAGAACCACGTCCATCAAGCCGGCGTGACCTGCTACACCTGCCACCGCGGCAATCCGGTGCCGGCTAATATCTGGTTCGACCATCCGGTCCAGGGCGCCGGACGCTTCATCCCGCGCAACAACAGCCAGAACCTCGCCTCGCCCGAAGTCGGCAACACCTCGCTGCCCTACGACGTGTATCAGGCCTTCTATCAGCACAAGGAGACGTCGGAGGATGCCGTCCGCGTCAACGCCACGACGGCGCTGCCGGAATCGAAGGGCAAGCCGATCCAGGACGCGGAGAAGACGTTTGCGATCATGATCAGCATGTCGCAATCGCTCGGCGTGAACTGCACCTTCTGCCACAATACCCGTTCGGTGGCGCAGTGGGACACGAGCACGCCGAACCGCGTTCACGCCTGGTACGGCATCCGCATGGTTCGCGACCTGAACCAGGACTACATGACGCCGCTCACCTCGACCTTCCCGCGAAACCGGCTGGGGGCTTTGGGCGACGCGCCGAAAATCAACTGCGCCACCTGCCACAACGGCGCCAACAAGCCGCTCGACGGCGCGAACGTGATCGAGCCCTATCCCGAGTTGGCGCACCCGACCATCGAGGCCAGCCTGCCAGTGGGCGAGGCCAAGGATCCGATCCCGGGAACGCAGACGCCGACACCGAAGCCGACCAAGCCCTAACCGGAGGGCGGCGGGGCTGAACGCCCCGCCGCCGGCAAGCCACAGGGAACCTCCGTCGGCTAGAGACGTCGATAGCGACGGCTAAGCTCGGCCTGAGGAGTCACCCGTGACGATCACCATCTCGAATCTCCAGCCGCTCATCGCGATTCTGGCCGGGATCCTGATTCTGGTGGCGCCGCGGCTCCTCAACTACATCGTGGCAATCTACCTGATCGTTGTCGGCGTCATCGGGCTCGGAATACTGCGTTGAGTCGCGGCGCGCCCGGGCGGGGGCGCCACGCCTGACAGACCGCCACCGCCGTCAGTCGCGTGCGCACAACGCCATCGCGCGTTCATCTTGCGTTGCGCTGCGGTATGGTCCAACCCCGCCCATCAGCTCGGCCGGAGCCGGGCAGCAGACATGGACGGGATCGACATGGCGACCGGCAGCGCGAAGTGGGTCTATGCCTTCGGCGACGGCAAGGCGGAGGGCAAGTCGCAGATGCGCGACCTGCTCGGCGGCAAGGGGGCCAATCTCGCCGAGATGTCCAATCTTGGTCTGCCGGTGCCCCCCGGCTTCACCATCACCACCGAAGTCTGCACCTACTACTACGATCACGGCAAGGCCTATCCGCCGGAGTTGAAGGATCAGGTTGCGGCCGCGCTCGCCCAGGTCGGCGCCCTGACGGGCCGCAAGTTCGGCGACAACACCAATCCGCTCCTTGTCTCGGTCCGCTCGGGCGCCCGCGCCTCGATGCCCGGCATGATGGATACGGTGCTGAACCTCGGCCTCAACGACGAGACCGTACTCGCGCTGGCCAAGGAGGCCGACGACGAGCGCTTCGCCTACGATTCCTACCGCCGCTTCATCACCATGTACTCGAACGTGGTGCTGAACGTTGAGCACCACGCCTTCGAGGAGGCGCTGGAGCAGTACAAGGAGAGCAAGGGTTTCGACCTCGACACCGAACTCGGTGCCGGCGACTGGAAGACCCTGATCCAAACCTACAAGAAGATCGTCCGCGACGAGCATGGCTCGGACTTCCCGCAGGGGGCGCACGACCAGCTCTGGGGCGCCATCGGTGCGGTCTTCGATTCTTGGATGATTCCGCGGGCGAAGAAGTACCGCGAGTTGAACAACATCCCGGAGAGCTGGGGCACGGCCGTCAACGTCCAGGCGATGGTGTTCGGCAACATGGGTGATACCTCGGCGACCGGCGTCGCTTTCACCCGCAACCCGTCCACCGGCGAGAAGGCGCTCTACGGCGAATTCCTGATCAACGCCCAGGGCGAGGACGTGGTGGCGGGCATCCGCACGCCGCAGAACATTACCGAGAAGGCCCGGATCGAGGCCGAGAGCGACAAGCCTTCCATGGAGAAGGCCATGCCCGAGAGCTTCGCGGAGCTCACCCGGATCTACGGGATCCTGGAGAGCCATTACCGCGACATGCAGGACATGGAATTCACCATCGAGAAGGGGAAGCTCTGGATGCTCCAGACCCGCAACGGCAAGCGCACGGCGAAGGCCGCCCTGCGCATCGCCGTGGATCTGGCGGGCGAGGGGCTGATCACGCGGGAGGAGGCGATCACCCGGGTCGAGCCCGGGGCGCTGGACCAGCTCCTGCACCCGACCATCGACCCGAAGGCCGATAGGAAGGTCATCGCCTCCGGCCTGCCGGCTTCGCCGGGCGCGGCCACCGGTGAGATCGTGTTCAATTCCGAGGACGCGGAGGCCCATCGCAAGGCCGAGCGCAAGTGCATCCTCGTGCGCATCGAGACCTCGCCCGAGGACATCCACGGCATGCACGCCGCCGAAGGTATCCTCACCACCCGCGGCGGCATGACCAGCCACGCAGCCGTGGTGGCCCGCGGCATGGGCAAGCCCTGCGTGTCGGGCGTCGGGTCGATCCGGATCGACTACAAGGCGCAGACCCTGACGGTCGGCGGCATCACGTTGAAGGCCGGCGACAGGATCACCATCGACGGCTCGACGGGCCAGGTGATCCAGGGCGAGGTGAAGATGCTGGAGCCCGAGCTGTCGGGCGACTTCGCCACGCTGATGGAATGGGCGGACGCGTTCCGGGGCATGAAGGTCCGGGCCAATGCCGATACCCCGACCGACGCGCGGACTGCCCGCAACTTCGGCGCCGAGGGCATCGGCCTCTGCCGCACCGAGCACATGTTCTTCGAGGGCGACCGCATCATCGCGGTGCGCGAGATGATCTTGGCCGATGACGCCGAGGGCCGCCGGGCGGCACTGGCGAAGATCCTGCCCTATCAGCGCCAGGACTTCCTGGAGCTGTTCACGATTATGTCGGGCCTGCCGGTGACGATCCGCCTGCTCGATCCGCCCCTGCATGAGTTCCTGCCGCACACCGACGCCGAGGTCGCCGAGGTCGTGAAGGCGACGGGCGTTGCCGAGGAAAAGATCCGCCATCGGATGCGCGAGCTCTCCGAGCACAACCCGATGCTCGGCTTCCGCGGCTGCCGCCTCGCCATTGCGTTTCCGGAGATCGCAGAGATGCAAGCCCGGGCGATCTTCGAGGCCGCCGTGCAGGCCGCGGCCGATACCGGCCAGGCGGTGACGGCCGAGGTGATGGTGCCGCTGGTCTTCAGCCGCGCCGAGTTCGACATCGTGAAAGCCCGCATCGACGCCATGGCGAAGGCCGTGTCCGAGGAGAAGGGCGCGACCCTCGACTATCAGGTCGGCACCATGATCGAGCTGCCCCGGGCGGCGTTGAAGGCCGGGGAGATCGCCGAGACGGCCGAGTTCTTCTCCTTCGGCACCAACGATCTGACGCAGACGGCGCTGGGCATCTCCCGCGACGACGCCGCAACCTTCCTGGGTCCGTACACCCAGAAGGGGATCCTGCCGGCCGATCCGTTCATCACCATCGACCAGGAGGGTGTGGGCGAGCTGGTGCGGATCGGCGTGGAGCGGGGTCGCAAGACGCGGGCGAACATCAAGCTCGGCATCTGCGGCGAGCACGGCGGCGATCCGGCCTCGGTCGGCTTCTGCCAGGAAGTCGGGCTCGATTACGTCTCGTGCTCGCCCTACCGGGTGCCGATCGCTCGCCTCGCGGCTGCCCAGGCGGCGCTTGGCAAGGTGTCCGGCAAAGAGGGCTGACCCGCGCAAGGAGGGCGCGCGACGGCGCCCTCCAACCGGACGTCAACCACGCGTGAGAAGAGCCGCTGAAAATGACGGCTCTTCCAACGAACTCAACTAGAAATGGGGCGTTGAACACTTGAGCCGATGGATCGGGCGTGCCTTCCTTCGATCCGCGGCGGGTCCAGCGTCACCCGTCAGAATCACCGGCCATGATCCCAACCGACCCCGCGCCCCTGTGCCTCAGCGAATCGCAGGCCATTGTCGGTGCGCCGCGCGCCGCCATACGTGCCTATCTGGCCTCGGTGGCCGCACTCGGTGGAATGGTCACCGCCGGGATGCTGATGATGTCGGTGGCCGCGAATAGCGGCAATGAAGCCGAGCGTATCGCCGCCACGCAGGATGATGGCTACGCAGCGACCTTGGTCGCGGCACTCGGCGTCAATTTTTCGAGGCCGCTGCGCTGAGCTGACCCGCGGCTGTCCCGGCTGCGTTTCCCGTCCGAAGTCGAGCTGTCGACCGGTGCCGCGCCTCAAGGTGGGGCCGAGCTCTGCGTTTTAGCGCGTTCCGGCCGCGGGCCGTGCTGCCGATCCGGTAAATCGCGCAGCGGCGAGATCGTCGCCCGGGCTGCGCGCGCTGAAGCGCGTTGTCGTGCGCTCAGGCGCAGCGGCCACGACGGCATCGGGAGCGGCGTCGCGGAGGCGGGTGTTGGCGATCCGGACCGGCGCGCTGCGACTGGCAGGTGCCGCAACGGGACCGGGCGAGACCGCGTCGAACAGGGCGCGCAGCTGAACCTTGGCGTCGGCATCGGGCGCCACCAGGGCGCGGGTCCGGGTGGGCTCTGCGGGCGCGGGCTTGGCCAGCGCGCGGATCTCGTTTGCGGTCGGCAGGTTGGCCATGCCGCCGTTCAGCGCGGCGAACTGGACCGGGCGCGGGGGCGGCAGCGGCATGGTGAGCGCCGCCACGACGGCAGCGAGATCGGACGGTCGGCGCGGCGGGAGCGGGGCAACCACGGCCTCGATGGCCTCCTCGGCCTTCGAGGTCGGGGGGTTGGCCGTGAGCAGAGCCTTTGCATCCGAGCCGGCCGGATCCGGCGTCTTCGCCAGTTCACGCTGGACGAGGGAGCCGCGCAGGGCATCGTCGGCGGCGGTCGCCGCGTAGGCGAGGGCGGTACGGGTCCCGATCTGATCCTGCGAATCGGCGCTTGCAACGGCGATGACGGGGGCCCGACGCGTCTTCGTAGCCACGGGGATGGGCGGCGGCGCTGGGGTCGGCTCGGACCTGCCGCCGCCGAACAGGCTCGCCAGGAAGCCGAACAGGCCGGGCCCGTCCTCCTCCTCGCCGCCGGCCATCTGGGTGGTGATCCCCGCCACGGTGCCGCCGCGGGCCAGGATCTCGGCCTTGGCTTCCTCATAGCGCGGGAAGGGGCGGTTGTCGCTCGGCAGCAGCACCGTCTTGCCGTCCGGGAACAGGCGCGCGAGCTGATCGTGGGTCATCCGCGGCCACATCCGCACGGAGCCGACGTCGAGGTGGATGAACGGCGTGCCCGCATGCGGATACCAGCCCACGCCGCCGCGCTGCATCTGAAGCCCGACCTCGCGGATCCGGTCGATCGATACGTCCGGCAGGTAGAAGTCCATCGCCTTGCCGAGCATGTGCTGGCTGTACTCGGCGACCATCTTCGAGCGGCGGCGCAGCATCGCGTTCGTGCCCGGCGAGCGGTATGCCGAAACGATGTGGATCGCCTGTCCGGAGCCGACCTGCCGGTAGGCCTCCCAGACGGTATCGAACAGGCGCGGATCCATCTTGGTCGGCTCGTTGATGCGCCAGTCGCGCAGGAGCCAGTTCAGCTGGTCGAGGGCCGCGCGGTCATAGCGCCCATCCCGCTTGAACGTGATGGTCGCGCTTTCCTGCGTGTGCGTGTGGAGGATCGTGAGGGAGCGGGTATCGCCGTTGGCGACCGCGTTCTCGGTCTCGGCCGTCCCGGCGAGCAGCCCCAGCGCGACGCCCGTCAGGGCAAGGGCGAGCTTTCGGAGGGGGAGAAGGCGCGGCACGATGGTCCTGATCCTCTTCCGCCCGGTACGGCCGGCGCAGGACGCGCCCGGCTATTGCTGGAAACGGCTAAGGCTGGACCGTGGCGAAATCGTGCCCGGATGTGTGGCCGCGCACGTGAAAGTTGCGAGATCAATCGCCGATTACGCGGAGCCTACCAGTAGCTCCGCGGCGCGGCTTGCTGCGGCGCCGGGGTCCACAGCCCGGGCTCGCCGTATTCCGGCGCATCATCGGCGCGGGCGGCTCGGCGCGTGTGACGCCGCGGCGTCTCGATTTCCTCGTAGCGCCCGTTGGGCCACTCATCGGCCACGTGACGAGGCGGCGCCCGGCGCTGCTGGACGGAGTGGACCTTCGGCGGCGTCGGAAGGGCCTCGGCCTTGCGCCGGGGCGCCTCGTCCGGCAGCCGGGCGATCGCCGGTCCGCCGCCGCCCGGCAGACCGAGAGCCGCACGCATCGGCGCATCGTAGCCGTAGAGATCGGGCAGGATCCGGTAGGTACCACCGTCGTCCACATAGGCCGTGAAGTAGGCGAGGTGGACCGGCAGCTTCTCGGGCAGCCGGAGCGTGCGCTCGCCCTTGCCGATCAGCTTCTTGAGGCGTTCGGCGGACCAGTCCGGCAGCACCGCGTCGGCGAGGCGGAACGGATCGTCCACACGCACGCAGCCATGGCTGAAATCGCGCTTGGCGGCGGAGAACAGCGAGCGGTTCGGCGTGTCGTGCAGATAGACCGCGTGCTGGTTCGGGAACATGAACTTGATGAAGCCGAGGGCGTTGCGCTCCCCCGGGGGCTGACGCAGGGAGATGTGGCCGCCGCGGCGAACCACCTCGTAGCCCCCCCAGGTCTTGCCGCCATAGCCGGCGAGCTTCGGCGCCATGGTCTTGAGGATCGAGGGCGGCACGTACCAGGACGGATTGACGACCGCGTATTCCATCAATCCCGAGAACAGCGGCGTGCGCGAATCAGGCTTGCCGACGATCACCCGCGCCTCGTCGCGCAGGGTGCCGCCCCGGTACGCGCGCAGGCGGTATTCCGGAACGTTGACCAAGATGTAGTCCGGCCCGAGGTTGCCCGGCAGCCACCGCCACCGCTCCATATTGACGATCAGCTCAGCCTCGCCGCCGGCGGGGCGGGCGGCACGCCCGGCGTCGGCGAGCGCCAGGACGGTCTGGACGTTCAGGATCCCGGTGGCGGGCAGCCCGCGGCCGCGTTGGAACTTGGACACCGCGTCGGCGACGACGGGATCGTAGGTCTCCGGGTCGCCTGGACCCTGATCGAAGGTCCCGGCCGGGCGGGCCTCCAGGCCGAAATGCGCCCGCAACAGCGGGACGCGGGCATCGCGCATGCCGATCCGCAAGGCGGGACCGGGGGCAAGGCGCAGCGGCGTCACGACCGCAGGCGCGGGACCACGCAAGGCTGCCAGCCGCGCCTTCAGAGCGAGATAACCGGGCGTCGCCGGATTGTAGGCCTGCAGGGTGTCGCCGGCCTTGGCGCCGGCCTCTGCGAGCTTGGACAGCACGTTGTTGCCGGCCGGCAGATCGAGGTGCGGGGTGATCAGCCGCGAGATCGAAGCGAGGTTGATCCGTCCGCCGCGCGCGTCGCGGGCGTAGAGTACCGCCGCCGCCGACAGCCGCAGATCGGCATCCGCCACCGCCTTCTCATCCGGCTTCTCGGTGAGGTTCGGGACCGTGTAGGCCCGGGCATCGAGGCCCTCCTCGCCAGCATCCGCCAACCGCGCGGTCACCGCTTTCGCGGCTTGGGTCCAACCCCCTTCTGCGATCCAGAGGGGTTTGCCGGCGCGGGCCTCGTAAAAGGCACGGATCGCGTCCCGATCCTTGGACGTCAGGCGCAGCAGAAGCGGCGCCGGTTCGGCGAGGCGCGCGAACACGGCCGCGCCGAGGGGATCGGTCGGGGCCACCGGCGCGGCTGCCGCAGGCGCCGGCTCGACGGCCGGCGCGTCGGGCTTGTAGTCGGGCAGCGCGGCCGGCGCCGGATCCGGCACCACCGGTTGCGTCGGGCTTGGCGTCGCCACCGGGACCGTCGTGCTGAGCGCGGCCGTATCGGCGCCGGTCGCGGCGGCCGAGGCCAGCGTGCCGGTCAACAGGGCGGCCAGCGCCATGAGGCTTGAGCGCGGGACGCGCATCGTGAACTCCCGGAGCGTTGGCGGCGGAACCGCACGCGTGGATTGTGATTATCCGCCCAAGCGTGGCGTTGGGCAACCGCAGTATTCGTAGGTGGAAGGCTTCATTCGCCGATTCCTCCACGGATCTGCTGCTACAAATTGCTGCGACGATTTCGGGTTATACTGACATCGTCCAGCAACCTGGAACGCCGAGGGAGCGCGCCGAGCCGGTATCGCCGGTGTGATAGCGCACCCGGCGACGAATCAGGCGGCATCCTCCGCCTTGTCGTCGCCTTCGAGGCCGAGATCCTTGAGCTTCCGGTAGAGCGTCGACCGTCCAATCCCCAGGCGGCGCGATACCTCCGACATGCGCTGGCGGTAGAACTGCAGCGCATAGCGGATGATCTCCGCTTCCAAAGTATCCATCGGCTTCATCTCGCCGGTCTCCTCGGCGACGAGCGATAGCGTGTGCGGGTCCCGCACCTCGACGCGGACGATCTCACGCACCGGCTCCGGAGCGTAGGCGGGCGATGTCGGCTGGCTGGGCGCCGCCGGGATCCGGACATCAAAGCCCTCGACCTGCGCGGCGATCTGCGGGAACTCGGCGACCGTCAGTTCATCGCCGTCGGCGAGCACCACGGCGCGGAACAGGGCGTTCTCAAGCTGGCGGACATTGCCCGGCCAGGGATAGCGCGTCAGCAGCGCCATCGCCTCCGGGGTGATCGCCCGAACCCGCTTGCCCTCCTCGGCGGAGAAGCGCGCGCAGAAGGACCGGACGAGGTCGGGGATATCTTCCCGGCGCGCCCGCAGGGGCGGCAGGGTCATCGGGAAGACGTTGAGGCGGTAGTATAGGTCCTCGCGAAACTTCCCCTGTTTCACCAGGTCGAGGAGCGAGCGGTTGGTAGCCGAGACGAGGCGGATATCGACCCGCACCGAGCGCTTGGCCCCGACCGGATCGACCTCGCCCTCCTGGAGCGCACGCAGCAGCTTCACCTGCGCATCCAGGGGCAGCTCTCCGATCTCGTCGAGGAACAGGGTGCCGCCCGAGGCCTCCACGAATTTGCCGGCATGCTTTTCGGTGGCACCGGTGAACGCCCCCTTCTCGTGACCGAACAGGGTCGATTCGACGAGGTTCTCGGGGATCGCACCGCAATTGACCGTCACGAACGATTTGCCACGCCGGTCGCCCGACCCCTGGATCGCCCGGGCCAGCACCTCCTTGCCGACGCCCGATTCGCCCTCGATCAGCACCGGGATGTTGGATTTTGCCGCGCGCTCGGCGAGGCGGATGACCCGCTCCATGTCGGGGCTCTTGGAGGTCAGGTCCTTGAAGGTCAGCGCGCCGGAGGCACGGCGGCGCATGCGGCGCACCTCCTCCTCCAGGGTATCGACCCGCAGGGCGTTCTTGATCGAGACCTGGAGGCGCTCGGCGCCCGCGGGCTTGACCACGAAGTCGACCGCGCCGGCCCGCATGGCGGAGACCACCGCGTCGATCGATCCGTTGGAGGTCTGCACGATGACCGGGGTGGCGAGCCCGCTCTTGCGCATCTCGGCCAGTACGCCGAGCCCATCGAGACCGGGCATGACCAGATCGAGGAGGACCACGTCCGCGCCCTCGGACTTCAGCAGGGCGAGTCCATCCGCTCCGTTGTCGGCAACCCGGGCCTCGAATCCAAAGCGGCGCACCGCCGCCTCCGCGAGGCGACGCTGGACCGGGTCGTCGTCCACGATAAGCACGGTGGTGGACATGGCGGCTCCCTGACCGGCGCGCGAGGGTCGGTCCGGCCCCAAGGATGCGATCCCGGGGTCGGGGTCCGATTCGGCGAGTGTTTCGTTTCGAACCGCAGGGTGACTCAGAGACGTAAAGTGGCGCTTAACGACGTTTGCACGGTGCGGTTGGAAAGTGGCCGACGGCTTCGCCAACCCGTCGCGTTGAACGCGTGGCGGACCACTCGATATCAGGGTACGGAGGCACGCTCCCGCGAAAGGATTGCACGACATGATGCCGAGCCACACCGCCGCGCCGGTGATCGTCCGACTGCCGGAAGGCGTGAGCGCCGCGCGCGCCGCCGCGAAGGCTGCCGACCTCGGCCATCTCCCGGAATGGGACCTCTCGGATCTCTATGCCGGCCTCGACGATCCGAATTTCGCCGCCGACATGGCACGGGCCGAGGAGGAGTGCCGTCGCTTCTCGGAGACCTATGCCGGGCGCATCGCGGAGATCACCGGGGGCACGGACGCCTCTGCGGGCCTCGCCGAGGCCGTGCGCGCCTACGAGGGGATCGAGGATCTCCTCGGCAAGCTGATGTCCTTCGCGGGCCTCGTCTATTCCGGCGACACGACCGACGAGGCGCGGGCGAAGTTCTACGGCGACACCCGCGAGCGTCTGACTGATGCTTCGGCCGACCTGCTGTTCTTCGCCCTCGAACTGAACCGGGTCGAGGACGCGGTCATGAACGCCGCGATGGCGGCGGGCCCGCTCGCGCATTACGCCCCCTGGATCGAGGATCTGCGGCGGGAGAAGCCGCACCAGCTCGACGACCGCACCGAGAAGCTGTTCCTCGAGAAATCGGTCACGTCCAACGCCGCCTGGGATCGGCTGTTCAACGAGACCATCGCGTCCCTGCGCTTCACCGTGCAGGGCGAGGAGTTGCCGCTGGAGCCGACCCTCAACAAACTGCAGGATCCTGACGGCGCCGTGCGCAAGGAGGCCGCAGGAGCGGTCAGCACCGTGTTGCGCAGCCATCTGCGCGTGTTCACGCTGATCACCAATACGCTGGCGAAGGACAAGGAGATCTCGGACCGCTGGCGCGGCTTCAAGGACGTGGCCGACGCGCGCCACCTCGCCAACCGGGTCGAGCCGGAGGTGGTGGAGGCATTGGTCGATGCCGTGCGGGCGGCCTATCCGCGTCTGTCACACCGCTATTATAAGCTGAAGGCCAAGTGGTTCGGGCAGGACACGCTGCCCTATTGGGATCGCAACGCGCCGCTGCCGAAGGTCGAGCAGCGCACGATCCCCTGGTCTGAGGCGCGCGACACGGTTCTCTCGGCCTACGACGCGTTCTCGCCCAAGATGGCGGGCATCGCCCGGCGCTTCTTCGATGATCGCTGGATCGACGCGCCGACCCGGCCCGGCAAGGCGCCCGGCGCCTTCGCGCACCCGACCGTTCCGTCCGTCCACCCCTATGTTCTGGTGAACTATCAGGGCAAGCCGCGGGACGTGATGACGCTGGCCCACGAGCTGGGTCATGGCGTCCATCAGGTTCTGGCCGGCCCGAACGGTGCCCTGATGGCGCCCACGCCCCTGACTCTGGCCGAGACCGCGAGCGTGTTCGGCGAGATGCTGACCTTCCGCAAGCTGCTCGGCGCCACCACCGACACCACCCAGCGCCGGGCCATGCTCGCCGCCAAGGTCGAGGACATGATCAACACGGTGGTGCGCCAGATCGCCTTCTACTCGTTTGAGCGGAAGGTGCATCTTGCGCGCGCCAAGGGCGAGCTGACCACCGACCAGATCAACGCCCTATGGCTCTCGGTTCAGGCGGAATCGCTCGGCCCGGCGATCACGCTGGATGCGGGGTACGAGCCGTTCTGGGCTTACATCCCGCACTTCATCCACTCGCCCTTCTACGTCTACGCCTACGCGTTCGGCGATTGCCTCGTGAACTCGCTCTACGGGGTCTACGCCCAGGCGGAGGAGGGTTTCGTGGACCGGTACTTCGCGCTGCTCTCCGCCGGGGGCTCAAAGCCTTACGGTGAGTTGCTGGCACCGTTCGGTCTTGACGCGAAGGATCCGGGCTTCTGGCAGATCGGCCTCGGCATGATCGAGGGGATGATCGTGGAGCTGGAGGGGATGGAAAAGCAGGGCTGACGGGGCGACTTCGCCCCCGAACAGGCTCAGGCCAAGGCCACGGCTCTGATTCTCAGCCGCGCGGCCGGCGAGATCGACGGATCCGGCCTTACCGCCGGATCCGGGACAGCTGGCCGGCCTGAGAGCCCGCGGCGCAGGGACCCACGCCCCTGGTACCCGTCCCGGCGCGGCATATCTGCATTTCAACAGCAGACAAGCAGTGCGAGAGATGGCCGAGACCGATCGCGAAGCCAACCGCTTCTCCGCCCGCGCGGGGCGCTATGCCAGCGTGGGGGCCAATGTCGGGGGCGTGGCCGCCCGCATGGCCATGTCCCGCCTGTTCGGCAAGGAAGGCACCACCAACGCCGCCGCCCTGGCGCAGGCGCTCGGCGGTCTCAAAGGCCCGATCATGAAGGTCGCCCAGCTGCTGGCGACCGTGCCGGACCTGCTGCCACCCGAATACGCCGCCGAATTGCAGAAGCTTCAGGCCGACGCACCGCCCATGGGCGCAGCCTTCGTTAGGCGGCGAATGCAATCCGAGCTCGGGGCCGGATGGGAGACACGATTCGGCAGCTTCGACCTGAAGCCCGCCGCCGCGGCCTCATTGGGCCAGGTTCACCGCGCCACGTCCAAAGCAGGCGAGCGGCTGGCGTGCAAGCTCCAGTATCCAGATATGCAATCCGCAGTTGAGGCGGATCTCAAGCAGCTCGAAGTGGCCTTCGCGCTGCATCGGCGAATGAATTCCTGGCTCGACACCCGGGAGATCGCCAAGGAGATTGGTGCGCGCGTACGCGAGGAACTCGACTACGAGCGGGAGGCCAAGCATGCCGCGCTCTACGGCGCGGTCCTCAAGGACATTGCAGCGGTGCGGGTGCCCCGCGTCCACACTGATCTATCGACTAAGCGGCTTCTGACGCTCGGTTGGCTCGACGGTGACAAGATCCTGGGCTTCGCCGAGGAGCCGGTCGAGATCCGCAATCGCATCGCCCAGGCGATGTTCAAGGCGTGGTGGCATCCGTTCAGCCGAGCTGCCGTGATCCATGGCGACCCGCACCTCGGCAATTACACCGTCTTCTCTGAGAATGGCGAGGCGGCCGGTATCAACCTGCTCGATTACGGTTGCGTCCGCATTTTCCATCCGCGATTCGTCGGCGGCGTCGTCGATCTCTATCGGGGCCTCCTTGAGAATGACGATGCCCGAATCGTCCACGCCTACGAGGTCTGGGGCTTCAAGGACCTCGACAAGGAGAAGATCGAAATCCTGAATATCTGGGCACGGTTCATCTACGGCCCGCTCCTCGAGGATCGGACCAGGACCGTCGCCGATGGGGTGAAGCCGGGTGAATACGGTCGCCGTCAGGCCTTCCAGGTCCATCAGGCTCTCAAGGAGCGTGGCCCCGTCACGGTCCCGCAGGAATTTGTGTTCATGGATCGCGCCGCCGTCGGTCTCGGCGCCGTGTTCCTCCATCTTAAATCGGAGTTGAACTACCACCGGTTGTTCGAGGCGGAGATCGAGCATTTCTCCCTCGACACGCTGGCTGCCCGTCAGGGTCAGGCGCTGGCCGAGGCCGGACTTCCGAAGCCGATTTGAGATGGCCGGGTCACAACGGATGCGGTGATCAATTGCGTGCGTCCGATTGCGGCAGATAAACGCTTGAGCTACATCCCACCGTGACCGCAAGAAGTCGCGTCTTAGGGAAACGAGCGCACGATGGCTGAGAGTGATACGGTGGCCGGGCACACCTACAGCCCGGCAATGGACGCGAAGACCCACGAGCAGACCTATCGCGGTTTTGTCCGCTTCGTCGAGATCGGCACCGGCGTCGTCATCTGCTGGGTTCTGGCCCTGGCCATCGGTGGCATCCGAGAGGCGTGGCTCCTGGCGATTCTCAGCGTGATCGCGTCGGGCGCAGCAGGGGCCGTCGGCGCCCTGGCCCCCGCCGTTGGCTGGCGCGGCCCGCTCGTGGTCGGCATCCTGCTGCTTCTGTACCTCTTCTTTGCCTGAGAACGTCGTGTCGGCTTCGCGGCCGGCCTCGCCCTGCGATATGGTCTGCGCATGTTCATCGGCGCGGTCCGAATAAGCACGGGCTGTGATTAAATTGGGCACAAGTTACATTCTTTTCAATTTCATCACCGTATCCGAGGCCCCCGTCTCGTAAAGCTGCGCCGCTTCGCGCATTCGAGGGGCTGAGCTTCTCCAGGGGAATTTGCGCATGCGCATTGCTGTGCTGTCCGAGACGGACTCCGCGGAACCGCGTGTCGCCGCGGTTCCGGAAACGGTCAAGAAATTCAAGGCGCTCGGCGCCGAGGTCGTCGTCCAATCCGGTGCCGGGACACGGGCGGGAATTCTCGATGACGAATATGAGGCGGCGGGGGCGAGCATCGCCGGAAGCGCAGCGGATGCGGCGCGCGATGCCGACCTAATCCTGAAGGTGCGCCGCCCGAATGCGGAGGAGTTGTCGCTTCTCAAGCGCGACGCCACCGTGGTGGCGATCATGGATCCCTACGGCAACGAAGCTGCCCTCCAGGCCATGGCGGATGCGGGCGTTGCGGGCTTTGCCATGGAATTGATGCCACGCATCACACGCGCGCAAGTCATGGACGTGCTGTCCTCGCAGGCAAACCTTGCGGGCTATCGCGCGGTCGTGGACGGCGCCGCCGAGTATGGCCGCGCCATGCCGATGATGATGACCGCCGCCGGTACGGTTCCGGCCGCTCGCGTCTTCATCATGGGTGTTGGCGTCGCTGGTCTGCAGGCCATCGCGACGGCGCGCCGCCTCGGTGCGGTCGTGACCGCGACCGACGTGCGCCCTGCCACGAAGGAGCAGGTCGAGTCCCTTGGCGCGAAGTTCGTTGCGGTCGAGGACGACGAGTTCAAGCAGGCCGAGACTGCGGGCGGCTACGCCAAGGAGATGTCGGCCGGCTATCAGGCCAAGCAGGCCGAGTTGGTCAAAGGCCACATCGCCAAGCAGGACATCGTCATCACCACCGCCCTCATCCCCGGGCGTCCCGCGCCGAAACTCGTCTCCGAGGACATGGTGGCGTCGATGAAACCGGGCTCGGTCCTGGTGGACCTCGCGGTCGAGCGCGGCGGCAACGTCGCCGGTGCGAAGGCCGGCGAGATCGTCACCACGGAGCGCGGCGTGAAGATCGTTGGCCACACCAACGTCCCGGGGCGCCTCGCCGCGACGGCGTCGAGCCTCTACGCACGCAACCTTTACGCCTTTGTCGAGACGCTGATCGACAAGGAGTCGAAGGCGCTTGCCATCAATTGGGACGACGAGCTGGTGAAGGCTACGAACCTCACCCGCGGCGGTTCGGTGACGCACGCATCCTTCCAGTCCAAGACCGATGGCGCTGCCTCGGAAGCCGCTTCCGTGGGCCTGGCCAAGTCGGAGGCCAACAAGGCCTCCGGCTCGTCCGCCCCGGCGGGCGCGCAGTGAAGCCAGGCCGAGAGGAGTAGCAGAATGGCAACCGTCATCGTCCCTCCCGACCAGGCGGCCGATCAGGCCCGCGTCTTGGCTGACGCCGCGAATGCGGCCGCCGCGGTGGCACGCAACGCCGCCGATCAAGCTCAAGCGATCGCCGACGGCATGGGCCACGGGCTCAGCGCCGCGACTGGCGGCGCCGTCGATCCGACGGTTTTCCGGCTCGCGATCTTCGTGCTGGCGATCTTCGTCGGCTACTACGTGGTCTGGTCGGTGACTCCCGCGCTCCATACGCCGCTCATGTCGGTCACCAACGCGATCTCCTCGGTGATCATCGTCGGCGCGATCCTCGCGGTCGGCGTTCCCCTGATCGAGAAGGGTACCGGGTTCGCCCGGTTCTTCGGCTTCATCGGCATCGTGCTCGCCAGCGTGAACATCTTCGGGGGCTTCCTCGTCACGCAGCGCATGCTCGGCATGTACAAGAAGAAGGGCTGAGCCGGTGTCAGAGAACGTCTCCTCCCTTCTCTATATCGTCGCCGGCGTCCTGTTCATCATGGCGCTGCGGGGGCTCTCGCACCCGACGACTTCCCGGCAGGGCAACCTGTACGGCATGATCGGCATGGGGCTGGCCATCCTGACCACCCTGGTCGGCCACCCGCCAGCCGGGTTCGGCGCCTGGATCCTGGTATTGCTCGGCCTCGGCATCGGCGGCGGCGCTGGTGCGGTTATCGCCAAGCGTGTGCCCATGACCGCGATGCCGCAACTCGTGGCGGCCTTCCACTCGCTGGTTGGCCTTGCGGCGGTCTTCGTGGCGGCGGGTGCGCTCTACGCGCCGCAGGCCTTCGGCATCATCGAGAACGGCCACTTCCACAAACAGTCGCTGTTCGAGATGGGCCTCGGTGTCGCCATCGGCGCCATCACGTTCACCGGATCGGTGATTGCGTTCGCCAAGCTCGACGGGCGGATGTCTGGCAAGCCGATCATGCTGCCGCAGCGCCACTTGATCAACGCGGCACTCGCCGCCGGCCTCGTGCTGCTGATCGCCCTGTTCATCGGCACCGAGTCGAAGGCGATCTTCTGGCTGATCGTCATCGCCTCGCTGGTGCTCGGCGGTCTGATCATCATCCCGATCGGCGGCGCCGACATGCCGGTGGTCGTGTCGATGCTCAACTCCTACTCGGGCTGGGCGGCGGCGGGCATCGGCTTCACCCTGGGCAACCTCGCGCTGATCATCACCGGCTCGCTGGTCGGCTCCTCGGGTGCGATCCTGTCCTACATCATGTGCCACGCGATGAACCGCTCGTTCATCTCGGTGATCCTGGGCGGCTTCGGCGGTGACTCCGCTGCGGCGTCAGGCTCCGGACAGGTCGAGACCCGACCGGTGAAGCAGGGCTCGTCGGACGATGCGGCGTACATCATGAAGAACGCCGAGCGGGTGATCATCGTCCCGGGTTACGGCATGGCGGTCGCCCAGGCGCAGCACTCCCTGCGCGAGATGGCCGACATGCTGAAGAAGGAGGGCGTCGATGTGAAATACGCCATCCACCCGGTGGCGGGCCGCATGCCGGGCCACATGAACGTGTTGCTCGCCGAGGCGAACGTCCCCTACGACGAGGTGTTCGAGCTCGAAGACATCAACGGTGAGTTCCCGCAGGCGGACGTCGCCTTCGTGATCGGCGCCAACGACGTCACCAACCCGGCCGCCAAGACCGACAAGGCCTCGCCGATCTACGGGATGCCGATCCTCGACGTCGAGAAGGCCAAGACCGTGCTGTTCATCAAGCGCGGCATGGGCTCCGGCTACGCGGGCGTCGAGAACGAGGTGTTCTTCCGCGACAACACCATGATGCTGTTTGGCGACGCCAAGAAGGTGGTCGACCAGATCCTCAAGGCGTTCTGACATCTGAGACCTGGGGCGGATCGTCGGGGCGGGCAGCGATGCCCGCCCCTTTGTATGTCGGCCCCCTGCGCGGCGGGCTGTTGCGGCGGAGCCCGGGATTTTGCGGCGCTGCCAGTGTAGGTTGCCGCCCGTGTCGTCCGAAGCGCCCCTCACTGATCCGCCCGCCTTCCTGGGCGTCGCCGCCTCCGTGACCGGGCGGCGCTGGCAGGAGCGGTGCGGCGGCGCGGCCATCCAGAACCGGATCGCCAAGATGGTGCAGGCCCATGGCCTGCCGGAGCTGCTGGCCCGGGTTCTTGCTGGCCGGGGGGTCGCCCCGGAGGCAGTGGAGGGCCATCTCGCCCCGCGCCTTCGCGATCTGATGCCAGATCCGGACACGCTGCTCGACATGGACGCGGCCGTCCGCCGCCTCGTGCGGGCGGTGCGCCGGGGTGAGACCGTGGCGGTCTTCGGCGATTACGATGTCGACGGCGCCGCGAGTGCCGCTCTGCTGGCCGGCTATCTGCGCGGGCTGGGCATCCGGGCGCCGATCCACATCCCGGACCGGATCACGGAGGGCTACGGTCCCAACGTGGCGGCGATCACCGCCCTTGCGGCGGATGGCGCGACCCTTCTGGTCTGCGTCGATTGTGGAACGAGCGGTCACGCGCCTCTGGAGGAGGCGGAGAAATCCGGACTGGACGTGATCGTGCTCGACCACCACGCGGCCGCCGAGGTTCTGCCCCCCGCAAGGGCGGTGGTGAACCCGAACCGCCTCGATGACCTGTCCGGGCTTGGCCATCTATGCGCGGCCGGTGTCGTCTTCCTGACCTTGGTTTCTCTCAATCGCGCTCTGCGCAAGGAGGGCTTCTTCGGGCCCGACCGTCCCGAGCCCGTCCTCACCGATGCTCTCGATTTGGTGGCGCTCGCCACCGTGGCCGATGTCGTTCCGCTCACCGGCCTCAACCGGGCGTTCGTCAATCAAGGTCTGACGGTGATGCGCCATCGCGGCCGCACGGGGCTCGCAGCTTTGCTCGACGCGGCCTCGCTCAGCGAGCCGCCGGAGGCGTGGCATCTGGGCTTCGTGCTGGGGCCGCGCATCAATGCTGGCGGACGCATCGGCGATTCCGGTCTCGGAGCCCGGTTGCTCACCACGGCGGATCCCGACGAGGCCGTCCGCATCGCCGCCGATCTCGATCACCTCAACCGCGAGCGTCAGGCCATCGAGGCGCAGGCCGTGATGGAGGCCGAGGCCGAGATGGACCGGATCGTCACCGGCGATCCCGCTCGGGCCGTGCTGGTGGCGGCGAGCGCCGCGTGGCATCCGGGCGTGGTCGGCTTGATCGCGTCGCGGCTCAAGGAGCGTTTCAACCGTCCCGCCTTCGCTTTCGCGCTTCGCCCGGATGGTAGCGCGACCGGCTCAGGCCGTTCGATCCCGGGGGCGGATCTCGGCCTCGCGGTGCGTGCCTGCGTGGAGACAGGCATCGCCACGAAGGGCGGCGGGCACGCCATGGCGGCCGGTGTGACCCTCCAGGCGGACGCCATTCCGCGTTTCGAGAGTCACCTCACCACCCTGCTTCAGGCGAGTGTCGCCCTGGCCCGCTCGGCCGACGCCCTGCTGATCGACGGCGGTCTCAGCGCCGGCGGCGCCACGGCTGAGACCGTCCGATTGCTGCAACGGGCGGGCCCGTTCGGACAGGGTGCGCCGGAGCCGATCTTCGCCCTCGGGCGGCATCGACTCGTTGATGCAGCGGTCGTCGGATCGAGCCACGTCCGGGCGCGCCTGCGCAGCCGCGATGGTCAGGCGGTCGGCGCGATCTGTTTCCGGGCGGCGGAGCGGCCCCTCGGCCTCGCTCTTCTGAACGGGATCGGCCGCGACATGCACGTGGCCGGAACATTGTCCTGCGACCGCTGGCGCGGCGCCGAGCGAGCACAGCTGCGGATCGTCGACCTCGCGCTCGCCGATCCCTGAATTCCCGTCAGGTGCCCGCCATCACCAGTGCCCAGAACCGCTTGTAGCGGGTGCCGGGGGCGTCCACCCGAGCGATGCCGATCCGACGGATCTGCGGGAGCAGCATGTTCTTGTTATGCTCGGGGCTCGCCTTCCAGCGCGCGAGAACCTGCTCCAACGTCTCGGATCCTGCGCTCAGGTTCTCGGCCGCCCAGGATCTCGCCAGTCCGGCCGATGCCATGCGCGACGTGAAGCTCCCGCCGATCTCGTGGCTGAGCTGCCCATGCCGGGCATTGTTGTTGGCCTGGAACGACGCGGCTTTCACCAGCGTGGGATCGACGACGACGGGGCTCAACCCATGCTGCACACGGTAGGCCGAGATCGCCGCCGCCGCCGCGACCTCGTCGAGGATCGCCGCATGGGTCGCGTTCTCGACTTCGGGCTCGGGCGAGAGGGTTAAGCCGCCGCAGCCCGTTAGGGTAAGCAGCAGCGCGGCGGCGAGGGGACGATTGAGGTTCAGCACGGTTCGGATAGCAGCGTGATGGAGGTGGGCGGCTTCCCTCCGGTCGGCTTGCGGCGAAAGCGCGGCGGTCGTGCTGCTCCGTCGGCTGTTTCTCGAAGCCGTGTCCGGCGTGCCACGGTGCTCAGGCCGCCAGCGCGCTGCTCCCGAGCATGGCCGGCGCGAAGGCACGCAGAAGATCCGGATCGAGATGGCCGGGGCTCTCGACCATGATCGACAGGGCCTCGGCGCTGGTGGCAGGCTGCCGATAAGTCCGCCGCTCCGTCAGGGCCGAGAACACGTCGCAGATGCTCACGATACGAACGAGGTCGGTAATGGCTGCACCGGAAAGCCGATCCGGGTAGCCCTTGCCATCGAGCCTCTCGTGGTGATGGCGTACGACATCGATTACCGCAGGCTCGAATTCGCCCTGCGTCTGCAGAAGGGCGGCGCCGATTTCCGGGTGCCTCTGCATCAGCCGGAATTCCTCGGGCGTGAGCGGCCCCGGCTTGTTGAGAATCTCGACCGGGATCCGCGACTTGCCGATATCGTGCAGCAGGGCGGCACGAACGAGGCGGGCGAGATCGCTCCGCCCCAGGCCGATCTGAGATCCGAAGATGGCCGCGTGGCCGGCAACACCGAGCGTGTGCTGGTAGACACCGATATCATAGCGCCAGACCGCCTCGAGCCACGCGCCGATCCCAACCTCGGAGACCGCTCCGAGGACAAGCTCAGTCCCCCGGTCGACATCGGCCCGCTGAATGGCGGCACCCAGAGCGGCGCTGTCGAACAGGTCGGCGACAAGGCCGGTCGCGTCGGTAACCGTCTCGAGGAGCCGTCGCCGCCGCGATTCGTCCGAGCGCGCCGCCGCCTCGATCATGGCGAAGACGTTGGCCAGCACGACTTGGCGTGGGGTCGCGGCCGGGAGGCAACGCAGGTGTAAGCTCGTCTGCGCCGGTTGCTCGCCACGGGTCAGAACGAGCCGAGGCACCGGCCGCCGAACGAAGGCGATGGCAGGTTCCAGCGCTGCGATCCGGTCTGGCGGGATGTCGAGGACGATGAGGTGCGGCCGCGCTGCCGGAATGGTCATGCCGGGCGCGAGCGCGCGGCAATCCATCACCAGCGCGATCGACCGCTCCAGCGCCGCGCGTTCCGTCGGCCGATCCGAGATCAGCAGGACAAAGGGTTGATCCGAGGATCGAGTTGTCGCGGCGAGGGCCAACACGGTCGCTTCCTCGCCCGTCTGGTCAACTGTAAATTGACCCTAACGGATAGTTGCGAGGAAAGCGTTAAGTCTACGCAGTCGGCGCGGCGGCTGCTTGGGAGCTCAGGCGAGCTTGGCCGCACCGACTGCACGCGCGGCGGTGCCGGCGCGGTCCGAATCGACCTTTGGGCTGAGGATGTCGGCAAACTTCACAGTCAGGGCCGCCTGGCAGATCGCGAAGGCGACGAAGATCAGGGCGAAGCTGGCAATCATGAAACTCTCCGTAGCGGCGATCTGTATGTTGCGACGCGGTAGATGTCATGCCGCTGCGCAAACTGGTATGCCAGATACGGAATGCCGACCATGCCGCGCATGCATGACATGCAGATGCGGTGGCGGATGAGGACGAAATTGGGCCGCCGGCTGCAGGTGACGCGTGAACCCCGCCGCACTCTGACGAGCGCAACCATGCTGCACTGCGATCACGAAGCCGTGGGGGCGCTAACGTTCCAAGCGACGCGCGACAACTTCAGGTGTCTGTGCCTATGGTCAGGTCGTCAGTCGAGATAATCGCCGTAGGTGTCGACATGGTTGGCGAGGCCGAGACCATGTTCGCGCACGAGACGTTCGGCGAGATCGGCGTCCCGGGCTTCGAGCGCTGCGATGATGGCGACATGCTCGCGAATCGATCGCTCTGCTCGATCACCTTGACGCAGCGCGGTGCTGCGGATGCCACGCACATGCATCAGCAGGTTGCTCGTGAGATCTGCGATCGCCTCGCAATGGCCGAGCGCGATGATGCGCTGGTGGAATCGGATGTTTGCGTCAGAGTACTCGTCGATGTGTTCTGATGGCTGGCCACCATAGAATTCCGGAAACGCGTCGCGCAGCGACCGCAGTTGGGCGTCGCTGGCACGCGTGCACGCGAGGCGTGCCGCCATGCTTTCGAGCGCCGTCCAAGCATGAATCATGCTGACGATCTCGCGCTTGTTCTTCTTGATGACGAAGACCCCGCGTCGGGCCTCCGAACGAACAAAACCCTCCTGCTCCAAGACCGTCAGCGCCTCGCGCACCGGTGTGCGACTGACCCCGAGATCTTGCGACAGCTTCCGCTCGTCGAGCCGCACCTCGTCGGGGCGGCCATAGATATCCATATTGGTGATGGCCGTCTTCAACGCCTCGTAGGCCAAGGTCCGCAGACTTGAACTGGCAACGATCGGCTTGACGCTCAGCGGTTCGGAGTTCGACATCCCTGGTCCGACGGCTCACACGCATGATGTACCGCACGCATTCTCAGTCGTGCGCTTCCACGTGGACTAACCCAAAGCTTACCGCGATCCTAGTCGAGCGCGAACTGGTCCCACAGACCTGTGAGCAGCGATTGTGTCCGGCCTACGCGACCGCGGGAGCCCGCGCCGGTTCGGAATGGGTGCCACGTCTCGACATCACCCTTAATCCCACATCGCGATCATGTATTTTTCTGCAGGTTCGATTGACACCCCTCACCAATATAAGCACCATCCTGCTGGCATACCGTCGACCAATGCTGATCTGAGGCGATAGCTCTTTAGGTGAATCGCTCTCATTGATGGAATTTGACGCCGAGATAAGAATTTTTCGACGCGTGACGGTCGGTTTGTTCTGCCACTTCGGGTGTGTGCAGGGCATAGAAATGGTTCGCCGCCAACGGCAACAATAAAAGCAGCGAGGAGGGAAGCGAATGTCCGAGATCCGCACATCCGTGGGGGGTGGCCGGTGGCTGCAACTCACCTTCGGCGTCATCTGTATGTGCATGATTGCCAACATGCAGTACGGGTGGACGTTCTTCGTGAACCCGATGCAGGAGCGTCACGGCTGGGACCGCGCCGCGATCCAGGTGGCCTTCACGCTGTTCGTGGTGACCGAGACCTGGCTGGTGCCCATCGAGGGCTGGTTCGTCGATAAGTACGGCCCGCGAATCGTCACCCTGTTCGGCGGCCTGCTCTGTGGCATCGCCTGGGTGATGAACTCCTACGCGGAGTCGCTCACCGTCCTTTACATCGCCGCCGCGATCGGTGGCACCGGGGCTGGCGCCGTCTATGGCACCTGCGTGGGCAATTCGCTGAAGTGGTTCCCGGACCGCCGCGGCCTCGCCGCCGGCATCACCGCGATGGGCTTCGGCGCGGGCTCGGCGCTCACGGTCGTGCCGATCCAGGCGATGATCAAGGCGCAGGGCTATGAGGCCGCGTTCTTCTACTTCGGCATCGGGCAGGGCGTCATCGTCATGCTGATCGCCCTGTTCCTGCGCTCCCCCGTCAAGGGCCAGGTGCCCGAGATCGCCCGGGTCAGCCAGTCGAAGCGCGACTTCAAGCCTTCCGAGATGGTCCGGACCCCGATCTTCTGGGTGATGTACGCGATGTTCGTGATGATGGCGGCCGGCGGCCTGATGGCCACCGCGCAGCTCGGTCCCATCGCCAAGGACTTCATGATCGCCGACGTGCCGGTCTCGCTGCTGGGCATCACCCTGCCGGCGCTCACCTTCGCGGCAACCCTCGACCGGGTGCTCAACGGCGTGACGCGCCCGTTCTTCGGCTGGGTCTCCGACCATATCGGCCGCGAGAACACGATGTTCATCTCGTTCGCGATCGAAGGCCTCGGGATCTACGCGCTGAGCCAGCTCGGCCACAACCCGATCGCCTTCGTGCTGCTGACCGGCCTCGTGTTCTTCGCCTGGGGTGAAATCTACTCGCTGTTCCCCGCGACCTGCGGCGACACCTTTGGGTCCAAGTATGCCGCCACGAATGCAGGCCTGCTCTACACCGCCAAGGGGACGGCGGCGCTGATCGTCCCCTACACCAGCGTGCTCACGACCATGACCGGGAGCTGGCACACGGTGTTCCTGGCGGCGGCGGCGCTCAACATCCTGGCAGCCTTGCTGGCGCTCTTCGTCCTGAAGCCGATGCGCGCCGCCTACACCAAGAAGCCTGAGGCGGCCCTGGCCCCCGTCCTGGCGCAATAGGCCCAGCCGTATGCAACAGCCGAGCCCGGTGCCTTTACGGCACCGGGCTTTCTGCTACCCGGAACCGGGATTTCCGGAGGCCGGACATGGACAGGGACGAGCGCAGCGCGCGGGAGAGTGTCGTAGCGGCGGCACAGGCGCTCGACGCGCAGGGTCTCAACCGTGGAACCTCGGGCAACGTCTCGGTTCGTTTTCGCGATGGGCTGCTGATCACGCCCTCGGGTCTACCGACAGCCCGGATGGGGCCGGACGACGTGGTGCCGATGGGGTTCGACGGCACGCATCAGCCGAACCAGAAGCCCTCGTCGGAATGGCGCTTCCACCGGGACATCCTCGCATCCCGTCCGGATTGCGGCGCGGTCGTCCACGCGCATCCGGTCTACTGCACGGCCTTCGCCCTCTGCCGGAGAGAAATCCCCGCGGTCCACTACATGATCGCGGCCTTCGGCGGACCGAATGTGCGATGCGCCCCCTACGCGCCCTACGGCACCGCGGAATTGTCCGACTTGGCGCTCGCGGCGCTCGCCGACCGCAACGTCTGTCTGCTCGCCAATCACGGCATGATCGCCGCCGGGTCCAACCTGGAGAAGGCCGTCTGGCTCGCAGTCGAGCTGGAAACGCTGTGCCATCAATACGCGGTGGCACTGCAGGTGGGTACGCCGACCGTGCTGTCCGACCACGAGATCGGCTCGACGGTCGAGCGGTTCCGCGGTTACGGGCTGAACGCTGCGGATGCCACGCCCGAGCGGACCTAGCGCCCCAGCACCTGTCCGACGGTCAAACCGGTGTCGCGGGCGTACTCGGCCGCCGCGACCTTCTTGCCGCCCTCCGGCTTGACCTTGCGGATCTCGATCCGGCCACCCTGCGTGCAGACGCTGAACCCGTCCTCGTCGATCGCGATTACCTCGCCGGGCTTACCCTTCACGTCGGCCAGACGCCGCACCGGGTGGAGGCAGGAATCGAAGATCTGCAGCTTCTGGCCGTCGCGGGTCGTCCAGGCCCCGGGGGCGGGGTTCGCCGCGCGGATCAGGTTGTAGATCTGCTCGGCATGGGCCGACCAGCGGATCTCGGCCTCGGCGGCACGGAACCAGCCTTCGTAGGTTGCGGCGTCTTCGTCCTGATCGATCTCAATGTGCTGGCCGGATACGACGAGGTCGGCCGCCTCCAGCATCGCCTCGACGCCCAGGGGGAAAAGGGAGTCGAAGTAGATCTCGCCCAGGGTCGCGTCGGCACCGATCGGGCAGGTCTTCTGAAGGATCACCGGACCCTCATCGAGCCCATCGGTCGGCCGGAAGATCGTGAGGCCGGTTTGCGTGTCCCCACGGGCGATCGGCCAGTTGATCGACGAGGGACCGCGATACCGGGGCAGCAGACTTGGATGGTACTGGATCGTCCCGTGCTTCGGAATGGTGACGAAGCTTTGCGGGGCAAACTGGAGGACGTAGGCCATGATGCCGATATCGGCGTCGAGGCTACGCATCGCCGCCTCGGCATCCGGACTGTTGAGGCTCGGAAACTGGAAGACGGGCAGTCCCTTCTCCAAGGCCGCAGTCTTCAGGACATCGGGCTTCGCGCCCGGCTTCTCCGGCGCACAGAACACGCCAGCCACCGTATCACCCCGCTGAAGGAACGCCTCCAGCACGGCCTTCCCGAAATCCTGCTGACCGATGAAGGCGATGCGCATGCAATCTCCTGTGCGTCGTCCCGCCCGATTCGAGGGGAGGGCAGGGGAACAGCGGTATGCCGAGGCCTGTTCCGCAGGACCTCGGCAGCGCCGCCGAACTGTTCAGCCGTGCGCGAGCGGCGAACCGCCCGCGCGAGACCTCACTCGGCCGCGATCTTCTGGATCGCCCCGATCGCACCCGAATTGGCGATCTCGCCGACCTCCGCCTCGGTATAACCAAGGACGCTGCGCAGGATCTCCTCGGTGTGCTCGCCGAGCAGTGGCGACCGCTCCACCTCGCTCGGGCTAGCCGACAGCTTGATGGGGTTGCCGACGGTCAGGTACTTGCCGCGCGTCGGGTGATCGACCTCCACGATGGTGCCGGTCTTCCGCAGGGCCTCGTCCTCGGCGATTTCCTTCATCGACAGGATCGGCCCGCACGGGATGTCGTGTTTGTTGAGGGTGTCCATCGCCTCGAACTTGGACACCTTCATCGTCCACGCTTCGATGCGGGTGAAGATCTCGTTGAGGTGCGGCAGACGCGCCTTCGGCGTGGCGTAGTTCGAATCGGTCTTCCAGTCCGGCTCGCCGATGATGTCGCAGATCGGCTCCCACACCGCAGCCTGGGTGATGACGTAGATGTAGGCGTTGGGATCCTGCTCCCAGCCCTTGCAGCGCAGGATGCGCCCCGGCTGGCCGCCGCCGGAATCATTGCCCGCCCGCGGGGTTGCCTCGCCGAAGGGGATGCCCTCGCCGAACTGGCTGTATTCCTTCAGCGGCCCGTGCTGCAGGCGCTGCTGATCGCGCAGCTTCACCCGGCACAGGTTAAGCACGCCGTCCTGCATGGCGCAGTCGACCTTCTGTCCGAGGCCACTGTGCGTCCGATGGAACAGCGCGGTGACGATGCCGAGCGCGAGGTGCAGCCCGGTCCCGGAATCGCCGATCTGGGCGCCCGTCACCATCGGGATGCCGTCGCGGAAACCGGTCGTCGAGGCGGAGCCGCCCGCGCATTGCGCGACGTTCTCGTAGACCTTGCAATCCTCGTAGCGGCCGGGCCCGAAGCCCTTGACCGAGGCCAGGATCATCCGCGGGTTGGCCTCGTGGATCTTCTCCCAGGTCAGGCCCATCCGGGCGAGCGCCCCGGGGGCGAAGTTCTCGACGAGGACATCGCATTCCTTGATGAGGCGCCACAGCACCTCCTTGCCCTTCGGGTTCTTCGAATCGAGCGTGATCGAGCGCTTGTTGTGGTTCAGCATCGTGAAATAGAGACTGTCCACGTCGGGGATGTCCTGGAGCTGCTGGCGCGTGGCATCGCCGACGCCGGGCCGCTCGACCTTGATCACGTCGGCGCCGAACCAAGCGAGGAGCTGCGTGCAGGTCGGACCGGATTGAACGTGGGTGAAGTCCAGGATGCGGACGCCTTCAAGCGCTTTGGTCATGATCGGTCTCAGGGTTGAGGGAAATCGTCGGGATGTGGGGGGCGCGGCTTAGGCCGCCTGGGCAAACGCCGCGCGGATCGCCTGCGGAAGCGCGGCAGGGCGCGGGACCTCCGGGCCCATCCTCGAACGGATCATGTCTCAACGTCCTCCCAACGCGGTCTCGTCGAATCGCGACACCGTCATGCGGATCTCGAATGACGGATCCACCGATATGTATACCACATGCCATCGGGCCTAAGCGAGACCCCTTACGGTTGATATGGCAGCGATCGATTGTGCACCGTAAGACGAGGCGGGGCAGGACTCAACGCATCGAGCAGCCCGCCATTCCCGGGTCTGATCCATCGCTCCCGCGCAGCGGCTCTTGGCATTCGTGGCGATGCGGTTCATGATTTCGCCAAAATCGGAGGCCGGCAGGCAAACCGGAAGACATCATGTTGCATGAGGGAACGCCCATGCTCGCCAGCACCAGCCTGATCAAGTCGTCCTGGATCGCCGTCGATGTCGCGCGGGACCGGGCCGAGCGCGTGCTCGTGGTCGAGACCTACATCGCGGTCAGCCCACTGGAGCCGAATTTCGACGCGGCGCAGTACGAGCGCGTCCTCGGCTGTGTGCAGAACGTCCTGAAGTGCCACCCCGAGATCGACCGGGCCTCGATCCTGAGCATGCACCGCGGCTCGGGCTGCACCGCCCTGTTCCGCAACGCGTCCGCGAGCACGAATCGGCCAGCGGCGGCCTGAACCGCCTCAGGAAGACTCGCTCCCCGGATCGCCCACGCTGTCCGGCGGATCCAGGGCGACACGGGCCGCGTGGAACCACCAGAGCGGGATGTCGCGGTTCGCCTTCGTCAGCTCCGAGGCCCAGCCCTCCTTGGGCATGACCTCCGCACGGTCGGCGAACAAGCGCAGGGCGCTTTCCGCCCGCTCGCGGCGGCAGCGCTCCCGAATCGCATCCCGCTCGGCCGCGGCCCGGGCCTCGTTCTGCTCGAGCAGGCGCCGGGTGGCCAACTCGTCCGCATCGAACGCGAATTGCTGCCAGAAGGCTTCGGTCTCTCGTGCCACATCCCGCTCCCGCTGCGTCCGCGCGAGGGCTGCCTCGGCGGTACCTTGCGCGGCTTCGGCGGCTTCCGCCCGGCTTAACAACCGGTTGTTGGCTTCCAGTAATTCGCGCTCGCGCTCCGGCGCCATCCGCTGACGCCGAAGGACGCGCAGCTCCTCCGCGTCGGCGGATCGGCTGGCCGCATCGGCCAGGACCGGGGCGAGGGGTCCCGCTACCAGGGCATCGACGCAGCGCAGATAGCGCTCGCGCACGCCCGGTTCCGCAACATCCAGGGCGTCATCGTCCCAGGCACGGTGATCGGGACCGCCCGCGCGATCATGGGCGTAGAGCGCACGCGCGAGGGCATCGCGCAGAGGGTCGGGAAACGGCGCCACAGCGTCTTCGTTCATGAACCGGCATTCGCGATGGGCGTTCGACACAGCCTACAACGCGGCTGAGCGTAGAGAGAGACCAAGTCGGCGCCACCGACGTGAATTTTTTGTCGCTCCGTCATAAGCCCCGCAGCCTCTGGTTTCAGCGGCTTGGCCGGCTCAACCTTACGGCTTGACCTTGGCAAGAGGCGATGTTTTCCCCCGGAGCGGGCTGCCCCCGATGCTCGAAAGATCTTTCGTATCGTGCGCCGGACGACGTGAAAGTCGAAGCGCGTGCTTGCCGGCATTGTGTGATTTCATGCTGTCGCGCCGGATGCCCTGGACTGCACCACACGCCGTCGTACCGCTTCCCGCGGCTCACCCGGTGAAAAAGCGCGCTTAAATCAGTTGGCGCGCCGCGACAGCGCGAGCTAAACCAGAGTTTGCGCCCGTCGCGCGACGATAACCGCATGATCCACACCGGCTACAACCCGGCGCTCGTCGCCCTGTCGATCGGCCTCGCGATCTTCGCGTCTTACACGGCCCTGGACCTTGCCGGGCGCGTCCGCGAGCAATCCTCCGGACCGCGCTGGCCGTGGATCGCCGGCTCCGCGCTGGCGATGGGCGGGGGCATCTGGTCGATGCATTTTGTCGGCATGCTCGCCTTCGAGATGGGCATGAGCGCCGCCTACCATCTCGGATTGACGCTGCTCTCGCTGGTGATCGCCGTGGGGGTGACCGGGATGGCCTTCGCATGGGTCGCCTATCGGGGGAACAGCCCGGCAGCCATCCTCGTGGCCGGGCCGCTCATGGGCCTCGGCGTCGCGGCGATGCACTACACCGGCATGGCGGCTCTGCGGATCCCCGGCGACCTCGCCTACGATCCGGCCATCGTGGCGGTCTCGGTCGCGATCGCGGTGACCGCGGCGACGGCCGCCCTATGGCTTGCCTTCCGTCAGCACGGCGTCGGCCAGAAACTGATCGCCGCCGGGATCATGGGCTTGGCCGTCGCCGGGATGCACTACACCGGTATGGCGGCGGCGACCTTCACGGCGACGGAGGCGGGCGCGCCGATCGCCCATGCCGAGATGCTGTCGCAGGGTCAGCAGAACCTTGCCCTCTACGTGACCGGGGCGACCTTCTTCATCCTGTTCCTGGCCATGCTCGGCTCGTCCCTCGATCAGCAGCGGGTCCAGCGCGAACTCCAGGCCAGCGAGGCGCGGTTCCGGGCGGCGATCCAGGCGGTCCGCGGCGTGTTATGGACCAACGATGCGGCCGGCCGGATGCGCGGCGAGCAACCCGGCTGGACCGCCATGACCGGGCAGACCCGCGCGGAGTATCAGGACTACGGCTGGGCCCAGGTGGTGCATCCCGAGGACACCCAAGCGACCGTCGAGGCCTGGAACGAGACCGTCCGCACCCGGCGCACCTTCAATCACGAACACCGGCTTCGCACGGTGGACGGGATGTGGCGTCATTTCGCGATCCGCGCGATTCCGGTGCTGGACGCGACCGGCGACATCCGCGAGTGGGTCGGCGTCCACACCGACATCACAGAGCAGCGGGAGGCGGAGGCGGAGCTTCGCGAATCGAACGAGGAGATTCAGCGCTACGCCTATATCGTCAGCCACGATTTGCGGGCGCCGCTGGTCAACGTCATGGGCTTCACGAGCGAGCTCGAGGCGACGCGCCTCGAGGTTCGCGCAGCGCTCGCCGGGCATCCGCAGGCCGAGCGGATCGATACGGATCTCACCGAAGCTTTGGGCTTCATCGCGGCGGCGGTGAACCGGATGGAGGGCCTGATCGCTGCTATCCTGAAGCTATCGCGCGAGGGGCGGCGGCAGTTCAGACCGGAACCCCTCGACATGACTTCTCTGCTCCAGGAATTGGCGGATGCCCACCGTCATCAGGCCGATGCCGCGCGTGCAGTCGTCGCGATCGCGCCAGACTTGCCGCAGATCGTCGCCGACCGGCTCGCGATCGAGCAGATCTTCGGCAATCTCCTCGACAACGCCATCAAGTATCTCGATCCGTCCCGTCCCGGGCGGATCTCCGTCACGGCGCAGGCTGCCGGCACGCGAGGCATCTGCTTCTCGGTCACCGATAACGGCCGCGGCATCGCGGAGCGGGATCATGCCCGCGTCTTCGAGCTGTTTCGACGATCCGGGACCCAAGACCGACCTGGCGAAGGCATCGGACTCGCGCATGTGAAGGCGTTGGTGCGCTCCTTCGGCGGCCGGATCGAGATGCGTTCGAAGCTCGGTGACGGCACGACATTCGACGTGATCTTGCCGCACGGCGCGGTTACGGCAATTGCTCGGGAGCCGGAACCGGTACCCCTGGCCGCCGCATGAGCGTGGAGCGACCCGTGCACCCCGTCAGCATCGTGATGATTGAGGATGACGAAGGCCATGCGCGGCTGATCGAGCGGAATATCCGCCGGGCCGGCGTCAACAACGAGATCGTCCCGTTTCAGGACGGCACCTCGGCCCTGACCTATCTGTTCGGGCCGGATGGATCCGGCGAGGCGAGCGCCCGGCGCCACCTCCTGATCCTCCTCGACCTTAACCTGCCGGACATGACGGGCCTCGATATCCTCGAGAAGGTCAAGGCGAACCCGCACACCCGCCGCTCACCGGTGGTGGTGCTGACCACGACCGACGACAGCCGGGAGATCCAACGCTGCTACGATCTCGGCGCGAACGTCTACATCACGAAGCCGGTGAACTATGAGGGCTTCGCCAACGCGATCCGCCAACTGGGTCTGTTCTTCTCGGTGATGCAGGTTCCGCAAAACCCATGACCGCTGATGGCGCCGGCGCGGATCGAGCTGCCGCGGCGACGCGGATCCTCTATATTGACGACGATCCGGGCCTCGGCCGGCTGATCCGGCGCTCGCTGGAGGCACGCGGTTACGCCGTGGAGCTGTGCGCGAGCGGCGCCGAGGGGCTTGCCCGACTCGCGCAGGGCGGGATCGACGCCGTGGCGCTCGATCATCACATGCCCGGCCAGACGGGCCTCGACCTGCTGCCCGAGATCCGGGCCCTCCCGCGAGCTCCTCCCGTCATCTACGTGACCGGCTCCGAGGATACCCGCGTCGCGGTAGCCGCCTTGAAGGCGGGCGCTGTCGATTACGTCTTGAAAGACGTTCAGGGTCAGTTCCGCGAGCTGTTGTGCGAGGCCGTGGACACGGCACTCCGGCAGGAGGCGTTGCGGCGCGACAAGGAGCGGGCCGAGGCCGAGATGCGCGAGGCGCGCGACCGGGCCGAATTGCTGCTGCGCGAAGTCAATCACCGGGTCGCCAATTCCCTGGCGCTGGTGGCTGCCCTGGCGCATATGCAGCGCAATGCCGTGACCGACCCGGCCGCTAAAGCTGCGCTCGACGAGATGCAGGCCCGGATCTCGGCGATCGCCGGCATTCATCGGCGGCTTTACACCTCTGACGACGTCGAGTCCGTTGCGCTCGACGCCTATCTCGGCAGCCTCATCGAGGAGTTGCAGGCTGCCATGCGGGCGAGCGGCCGGGACCACGCGATCCGGCTACGCTCCGAACCGGTGCATCTGTCCCCGGATAAGGCAGTCTCGGTCGGTGTCGTGGTGACTGAACTCGTCACCAACGCCTATAAATACGCCTATCCCCTCGGCACGTCGGGCGAGATCCGGGTCGCGGTCGATCATGACGGCGCCGACACGATCCGGCTGGCGGTGGAGGATGACGGGATCGGCTGGACCGGCGAGGGAGAGATCCGCGGTACCGGCCTCGGCTCCCGCATCGTCCGCGCCATGGCGACCAATCTGCGCTCGGCCCTGTCGTACACTCCGGATGGGCCGGGAACCCGCGCCGTCCTGGTCTTCCGGGCTTAGGCTGGCTCCTTGGCGTCCGAACGCCCGGCGATCCGCTCCAGGGCCGCAAGCATCGGCTGAAGCTCCGTCTCCCCGAGCTGATGGAAGCCCAGCGCCCGTCCCATGAACAGGCCGAGGATCGCGAAGAACAGCACGGAGCCCTCACCCGGGCAGGCGCCCGCGAGCCGGTCGAGACGGTCCAGCTGGTCTGCCACGAACGTCCGGTAATCGTTCAGGGCGGCCGGCGATTCGATCGAGGCCAGCAGGAGCGCGCGGGACGATTCGTCGTCTGCGCAGTAGTGCCCGCGGACATGCGCGACCATCGCCCGGGGCAGCTGCGACGGGCCGGGCGGGATCGCAGCCTCGCAGGCGCTGATCTCTTCGCGAAGCTCGGCGAGTTTCCGGGTGACCAAAGCCGCGATCAGCGCGTCCTTCGACGCGTAATGGTGCAGAACGCCGCCCTTACTCAGCCCAGCCTCGACCGCGACGGCGTCGATGGTCAGCGCCCGCGAACCGCCCTTCAGCAGCACTGAAGCCGCCGCCTCGAGGATGATCTCGGGCCGATCCGCCAGCCGCTTCCGCTTTTCCTGCATGGCACACCTTAATTAAAAACCGGCTGGACGGTATGTAACGAGTCGGCTAGGAATGAGCCATGCCGTTTACATGAGGCTCGGCCATGGCGGTCGATCACAGGATCCGCTTCACACACCGCAATGCGTCTCAGGTCCTCCTGGCGATAACCGCGCTGGGCTGGATCGGATGCGCGCGCGCCGAACCGACCGACGAAGCCGCGCCGACACTGGCCCGCGTCAGGGTTATTGAAGCCCGACGGACGCCGTTCAGCGCGGAGGTTGTGCTGACCGGCGATATCCAGGCGCAGGCGCAGGTCAACGTCGCCTTCCGCACGAACGGGAAGGTCGCCGAGCGGCGGGTAGAGGTCGGCGACCATGTCGAGGCCGATCAGGTTTTGGCAGTCCTGGAGCCCCTGACCCAGCGGGCGAATCTCGACAACGCGAAGGCGGCCCTCAGTTCGGCTGAGGCGTTGCTGACCCAGGCGAAAATGTCCTTCGAGCGTCAGAAGCAGCTCCTTGCCGGGGGCTTCACCACGCGCTCGACCTACGACAACGCCGAGCAGGAACTGCGTACCACCCAGGCTGCGGTCGATTCCGCACGCGCTGCCCTCGGCACAGCCCAGGAACAGTTCTCCTACACCGAGCTGCGCGCGGGCGTCGCCGGGATCGTGACCAGCCGGAGTTTTGAGGCCGGGCAAGTGGTTCAATCCGGCCAGACCGTTCTGGTGCTGGCGCAGGACGGACCGCGGGACGCGGTGTTCAACGTCTACGAGTCGCTCCTGGCAGAGCCGCCGGCCAGCGACACGGTCGCGGTGACGCTGCAGGCCGATCCGGCCATCGCGACGACCGGAAGCGTGCGTGAGATCTCGCCGACCGTGGATGCCGCCAGCGGCACGGTCCGGGTCAAGATCGGCCTCGCCAATACGCCCCCCGCCATGGGCCTCGGCGCGGTCGTGGTCGGGCGCGGGCGGTTCGCCGCGCATGATACGGTCATCCTGCCCTGGTCGGCGCTCTACCGCTACGACGGCCGCCCCGCCGTGTGGATCTACGACCCGGTCAAGCGAAGCGTGCAGGTGCGCCCGGTCGAGATCGACCGCTTCGGGCCCGACATCATCGCGCTGAAGCGCGGTGTCGAGCCGGGGGAGCGCGTGGTCGTCGCGGGCATCCAGTTCCTGCGGCCCGGCCAAAGCGTGGCGGCCGCCGAAATCACGGATCGATGATGAGCGTCCGCGCGATCCTGGCCCTCGCGGCTCTGACCCTGCTAAGCGGTTGCAACGATCACGGCGACGCCGCCGGGCCTGCCGCGGACGCAGCGCCCGTTCGGCCGGTCCTCACCAAGATCGTCCAGCCGACCGACACGATCACCCTCGGCCCCTTCGTCGGCACCATCGAGCCGCGCTATCAGGCGCAGCTCGGCTTCCAGATCCCCGGCCGGATGGTGGCGCGCGACGTCACGGTCGGCGACATCGTGAAGAAGGGACAGCGCCTCGCGGCCCTGGACACCGTCGTCACCCGCTTCGATCTGACCCGGGCCGAGGCCGATCTCGCCGACGCCCGCGCCCAGGCCGAGAACGCGGAGGCCGCTGAGGCGCGGACGCGCCGCCTGATGACCGGCAACAGCGTCGCGCAGGCGGCCCTCGATCAGGCGGTCGCCAAGCGCGATACCGCACGGGCGCGGGTCGATCAGGCGCAGGCCAGCCTTCAGAAGGCCCGCGACCAGATGGGCTACACGGAACTCAAGGCCGAGTTCGATGGCGTGGTTACGCAACGCTCTGCCGAGGTCGGGCAGGTTCTCAGCGCCGGTCAGGGCGTCGTGACCGTCGCGCGGCCGGATGTGCGCGAGGCCGTGGTCGATATCCCGGAAGGCTATGTCGGGGCGCTGCCACCGGATTGCCTGTTTACCGTGGCGCTCCAGAGCGCCCCAGAGCTAACCGCATCCGGACGCGTGCGTGAGATCGCGCCGCTCGCGGAGGCGGGCACCCGCTCCAAGCGGATCCGGATCGCGCTGAACGATCCGAGCCCGGCCTTCCGTCTGGGCGCAACCATCGATGTGGCGCTGACCAGCAAGGTCCGCCCTCGCTTCCTGCTGCCGCCCTCGGCGCTGCTGGAGGCGGGCGATCGCCGCTCGGTCTGGGTGGTCGCGACAGATGGGAAGTCGGTAACGCGTCGTATCGTGACCTTGGTCGAGGGGCGCGACCGCGCGGATCAGGGCCTCATCGCGGTCGTCGAAGGTCTTCAGGCCGGCGACCGCGTCGTGGTCGCGGGCGTCCACACGCTCAAGGACGGCCAGCCGGTGCGGCTGGCAGATGACGCCGTCTGAGCCCGCGGCGAGGGGTTTTCGCGTGAAGGACTTCAATCTTTCCGATTGGGCGCTCGGGCACCGCTCGTTCGTCTGGTTCCTGATGGTCGTCGCGCTTGTGGCGGGCGTGATGGCCTATAGTCGTCTCGGGCGCGAGGAAGACCCGCCCTTCACCATCAAGACCATGGTTGTGCAGACGACCTGGCCCGGGGCGACCATCAAAGAAACGATCGATCAGGTCACCGACCGGGTCGAGAAGGAGCTGCAGCAGCTCAACGGACTGGATTACGTCCGCAGCTATACGACGCCCGGCTCGTCCACGGTCTTCGTGCAGTTCCGCGACACGCTGAAGAAGAACGAGATCCAGCCGGCCTTCTATCAGGTCCGCAAGCGACTCGGCGATATCAAGGGCCAGTTCCCCGAGGGTGTGCAGGGTCCGTTCTTCAACGACGAGTTCGGCGACGTCTACGGCAACATCTACGCCTTCACGGCGGATGGTCTGACCTACCGTCAGCTGCGCGACTACGTCGAAGGCGTGCGGACCGAGGTGTTGCGCGTACCCGATATCGGCAAGACGCAGCTGATCGGCACGCAGGCCGAGACGATCTTCCTCGATTTCTCCACCCGCAAGCTCGCGGGCTACGGCATCGACTTCTCCGCCCTCATCAAAGCGCTTCAGGCGCAGAACGCGGTCTCGGCCTCGGGTGTGGTCCAGGCCGGCCCGGAGCGCGTGTCGCTCCGGGTCAGCGGCTCCTTCGCATCGGAGGCAGCCCTGCAGGACTTCAATCTGCGGGTGAATGACCGCTTCTTCCGCCTCGCCGATATCGCCGAGATCAGCCGAGGCTACGAGGATCCGCCGTCCGCCTTGTTCCGGGTCGATGGCAAGCCCGCAATCGGCCTCGCCATCGCCATGCGACCCGGCGCCAATCTGCTTCATTTTGGCGACGCGCTGAAGGACCGGATGCGGCGGATCGAGGCGGCGCTTCCGGTGGGCGTTGGCGTCCACCTCGTGTCGGACCAGCCCAAGCAGGTCGAACACGCGGTCGGCGGTTTCACCGAGGCTTTGGTGGAGGCCGTGATCATCGTGCTGGCGGTGAGCTTCGTCAGCCTCGGCGTGCGGGCCGGCCTCGTGGTCTCGGTATCGATCCCCCTCGTCCTGGCGATCGTCTTCCTCGTCATGCAGATCATGGACGTGACGCTGCAGCGGATCTCGCTCGGCGCGCTGATCATCGCCCTGGGCCTGCTGGTCGATGACGCGATGATCACCGTCGAGATGATGGTCGCGCGGCTGGAGCAGGGCGATACGCTGCGCAAAGCTGCGACCTTCGCCTATACGTCCACGGCCTTCCCGATGCTGACCGGAACGCTGGTCACGGTCGCAGGCTTCCTGCCGATCGGCTTCAACGGTTCCGGCGCGGGCGAGTACACCTACTCCCTCTTCGTCGTCATCGCGGCCTCGCTCCTGGTTTCTTGGGTCGTGGCCGTCCTGTTCGCCCCGCTGATCGGCGTCACGCTGCTGCCGAAGACCATGAAGCATCACAGTGGGAAGAACGGGTTGTTCACCCGGATCTTCACTGCGGCCCTGCGCGTCGCCATGCGCTGGCGCTGGACCACGGTCGCCGCCTGCCTTGCCCTGATGACGCTCGCCATCGTCGGGCTCGGCCATGTGCAGCAGCAGTTCTTTCCCTCTTCCGACCGCTCCGAGCTGCTGGTCGACCTGACCTTGCCGCAAAACACGACGATCAGCGAGACGAAGGCACAGATGGATCGGTTCGAGGCAAAGCTGAAGGACGATCCCGACGTGTCGAGCTGGTCGTCTTATGTCGGGCAGGGTGCGGTGCGCTTCTACCTGCCCCTCGACCAGCAGCTCGCCAACGCGTTCTTCGGCCAGATCGTGATCGTGACGAAATCCCTGGCGGTGCGCGATCACGTGATGGCGCGCCTGCAGGACATGGCCCTGCGCGACTTCGTCGGCACCGACGTGCTGGTGCAGCCGCTCAGCCTCGGACCGCCTGTGGGACGGCCAGTCCAGTACCGGTTGAGCGGGCCAAATATGGAGACGGTCCGTCGGCTCGCCCTCGATCTCGCCAATGTCGTCGCCACCGACACGCGCCTCGATGTGCCGACCTTCGACTGGAACGAGCCCGGCAAGGTGCTCCGGGTCGAGATCCTTCAGGACAAGGCACGCCAACTCGGCGTGTCGAGCCAAGACATCGCCGGCATCCTCAACGGTATCGAGGGCGGGCACGTGATGACGCAGGTCCGCGATTCGATCTATCTCGTCAACGTCGTCGGTCGGGCCCGGGCGGCCGAGCGGTCTTCGCTGGATACCTTGCAATCGCTGCAAGTCGGTCTGGCAAACGGATCGGTGGTCCCGCTCCTGGCCTTCGCGCGGATCGGCTACGACCTCGAGCAGCCGATCGTCTGGCGGCGCGACCGGCTGCCGACCGTGACGGTTCGAGCGACGATCCAGGGAACGACGCAGCCCGCAACCATCGTGGCCGCCCTCCAGCCAGGCATCGACGCCTTCGTGAAGGCGCTGCCGGAGGGCTACACCCTCGCGACGGGCGGCGCCGTCGAGGAATCCGCCAAGGGTCAGGGCCCGATCGCGGCCGTGGTGCCGGTGATGTTGCTTGCCATGGCGACGCTTCTGATGATCCAGCTTCAGAGCGTCGGGCGGATGCTTCTCGTCTTCACGGTGGCGCCCCTCGGGCTGATCGGGGTGGTGCCGGCGCTGCTGCTGTTCGACAAGCCCATGGGCTTCGTCGCCATCCTGGGTATTCTGGCGCTGATCGGGATCATCATCCGCAACGCCGTGATTCTGGTGAGCCAGATCGAGGAGTTCCGGGCCGAAGGCATGGATCCATGGGACGCCGTCTTCGAGGCGACGCACCACCGGATGCGGCCAATCCTGCTGACGGCGGCGGCGGCGAGCCTCGGCCTGATCCCAATCGCCCGCGAGGTCTTCTGGGGGCCAATGGCCTACGCGATGATTGGCGGCATCCTGGCGGCGACTGTTCTGACGCTCCTGTTCCTGCCGGCGCTCTACGTCGGCTGCTACCGCATCCGGCCGGGCGCCGGCGGCGTGGGTGCGCGCGCCGCCTGATTTTGCACGCTCACCACGACGGAAGGCCCACTATTCCGGTCGCTTCGAGGATCACTCCGGCGTGACGACCCGGGAATACCGCACGCAGCCGCTCGAGCAGCGCGTGCGCGGTAGGGGGCGTCTCGAAACCCTGGGCACCCTTCAAACGTAGGGAGGGACCGAGAAGCCGAGGTCCCTCGCATGAACGCCTTCATCGCCGTCGTCCTGGTCTGCGCCAACGGCTTGGCCCAGGATGCCTGCACGGACGCCCAGGCCCTGGAGGTCCGCAAGGTCCGCGTGGCCAACGAACTCGGCTGCGCTACGGGCTGGCAGGAAATCATCGCCCGCACGGAGCGGCGCGACGAGATCGGCAAGAGCGCCTACCTCAAGACCGAGTGCCGCCGCGTGAAGGAGCCGCAGTGATCGGAGCGGCCCCTATTTCTCGTACTTGATGTAAGCGAACCGCGGATCGGTCGGCGTGCCCTCGAGTCCCTGGCCCTCCAGGCCCGGCTGCCAGGACACGACCTCCTCGATCTTCTTCGCCAGGGCGAAATCCTTGTCGGTGATGCCCTTGGCAGCATGGTTCATCAGCCGCACCTCGACCCACGCGTAAGAGGCCGTCAGGTCGGGATGATGCCACGCGGCTTCCGCAAGGTGGCCGACGGTGTTGATCACCATCAGCGTGCTCTTCCAGCCCGAAGTCTTGTAAGTGCGGCGGATCCACCCCTCCTCAAGCCGCCAGGCGGGCAATTCCGCCTTGAGCCGCGCCTCCACGGTCGCGTCGTCCAGCACGCCCTCACGCCGCTCACTCATCTGATGCTCCCTTCCGGATCGTTCGGCGCAAGGTGCCGCCGCAACCGCCCCGGTGCAAGCGTATCCGCCGTGGTGGACGCGGCGACATGCGGGCCCTATGACCATTTTCCAATGGCGCGAGGACAAGGCCGCAATCCAGTCTGCCACGCCTGAAGACTGCAAAAGACGATGGGAGAAGGCGTGATGCTGTCACGGCGCGCGATGCTCGCCGGCGGCCTGCTGGGCGGCCTCGGCCTTCGGGCGGCGCGGGCCGACACGCCGGTGGTCCGCCTCGGGAGCCTGCCCTTCGGCACCTCGACCTGGGAAGCGGCGGTCATCAAGGCCCGCGGCCTCGATACGGCCAACGGCTTTCAGCTCGACGCCGTCAAGCTCGCTGGGAACGACGCTGCGCGGATCAGCTTCATCGGCGGGCAAGTCGACACGATCGTCGGCGACCTCCTCTGGGCGGCCCGCCTCGGCAATGATGGGCAAGCGGTTCGCTTTATCCCGTATTCCACATCGGAAGGCTCCGTGATGGTGCCGGCCGGCAGCCCGATCAAGAGCCTCAAGGATCTGGACGGCAAGCGCCTCGGTGTGGCCGGCGGGCCCTTGGACAAGAGTTGGCTGCTCCTCAAGGCGCAGGCCAAGGATGTTGCAGGGATCGATCTGGAGCATGCGGCCGAGATCGCCTACGGCGCCCCGCCGCTCATCACCCTGAAGCTGGAACAGGGGGCGCTGGACGCGGCGCTGACCTACTGGACCTACGGGGCGCGCCTGCAAGCCAAGAATTTCCGGCGTCTGATCAGCGTCGAGGATATCATGCACGCCCTCGGTGTCCCGGGGGACGTGGCGCTGATCGGTTACCTGTTCCAGGACACCGCGGTGAAGGAGAAGCCGGAGGCGGTGGCGGGCTTCGCTCGGGCTTCCCGCGCCGCCAAGGACATGCTCGCGCAGGATCCCTCTGCGTGGGAGATCGTGCGTCCGCTGATGGCCGCGGAGGACGCGGCGACCTTCGAGGCGTTGAAGCACGATTTCCTCGCCGGGATCCCGCGCCGGCCGGTGGCCGAGGAGCGGGCCGACGCCGAGAAACTCTATGCCGTGATGGCGCGGCTTGGCGGATCGCGCCTCGTTGGAAAAGGTTCCAACCTGCCGCCCGACCTCTACTACGACAACAGCCGCAATGGCTGAGGTGACCGCCTGCCATCAGGACGCGCCGCGTCTCCGGACCATCGGGCCTGCATGGGCGCGCTGACTCGGATCGCGTCCTTGGTGGTGCTGATCGGCGCGTGGCAGGCAGCCGCGCTGGAAGCTCATTCGCGCCTGCTGCCGGCGCCCCTGGCGGTGCTGAGCTTCATCACCCAGGAGGCGGCACGGGGCGATCTCGCCCACAATGTAGGCATCACGCTGCTGCGGGTCGCGATCTCCTTCGCGATCGCGATGGCGCTCGGGATCGTCCTGGGCGTGGCGCTCGGCCGCTCGAAGGCCGCCGACATGACGCTCGACACGCCGCTCCTCGTCCTGCTTAACACGCCGGCCCTGGTCATCACCGTATTGGCTTACGTCTGGGTCGGGCTGAGCGAGACGGCGGCCATCCTGGCGGTGGTGCTTAACAAGCTGCCCAACGTCGCGGTGATCGTGCGGGAGGGCGCTCGCAACCTCGATCCGGGCCTCGACGAGATGGCCCGCGCCTACAGGCTCGACCGTCGGACCTGGGTGCAGGACGTGCTGATCCCACAGCTCCAGCCCTACGTGGTGACTGCGGCGCGCTCGGGGCTCTCGCTCGCCTGGAAGATCGTGCTGGTGGTGGAGCTGCTCGGCCGACCGGACGGGGTCGGGTTCGCGATCAATTACTATTTCGTCCAGAGCACCGACGTGGCCGCGATCATCGGCTACAGCCTCGTCTTCATGGCGGTGATGATCGGTATCGATGTCCTCCTGCTCCAGCGACTCGAAGCCCATGTCCGCCGCTGGCGTTGAACCCGTCCTGCAGGTTGCGATCGATTCGAAATGGTATCGGCCACGCGGCGCCGAGCCGGTCGAGGCGGTACGCAACCTCGCCTTCGGCATCCGGGCTGGCGAGATCGTCTGCCTGATCGGTCCATCGGGCGCCGGCAAGACCACAACGCTGCGCATCCTGCTCGGTCTCGATACCGCATTCGAGGGCCATGTCGCCGGGGCGGAGCAGGCCGGGATCGTGTTCCAGGAGCCCCGGCTGCTGCCCTGGCGCAGCGTCGAGCACAATGTTCGCCTCGGCCTGCCGCGGGCACGGCGCACCCGCAACCTCGACGATCTGTTCGCGCGGCTCGGGCTGACGGTGTGGCGCGGCAGCTATCCGAAAGCGCTCTCCCTCGGGATGCAGCGGCGCGTGGCCCTTGCCCGGGCGCTGGCCGACGGACCGCGGGTGCTGGTGCTCGACGAGCCCTTCGTTTCCCTCGACGATGCCGCAGCCGCGGAACTGCGCGGCCTCGTGGTCGACACGGTCGATCAAGCGGGCATGAGCGTCCTGATGGTGACCCACAACGTCGCCGAGGCGATCGGAATCGCCGACCGGCTGCTCCTCGTCTCACGCCGGCCCGCGAGCCTGATCGCCGATGTCCCCCTCGACCGGCCGCGCCGGGAGCGCGACCGAGCCTGGGCGGAGGCGACCCGGGCTGCACTCGCGGCGCGGCATCCGGATATCATCGCATTCTGAGGGCGCGAGACTCAGTTCGCCTTCGCGTCCACGTCCAGGCGGTCGAGCACGAGGGCTGGCGAGCGCGCCGCGCCGAGGTCGATGAAGCCGATCCCGGCGGGATCCTTCGCCTTCGCGTGCAGTTCGAGCTTCCCGGGCTTCATCACGAACTGCCCCATGGCCGCGCCGATTCCCTTGGCGGCGGCACCATTGCCGAGAATGACCGGGATACCGAGCAAGCTCGCGGTCACATATTCCTTGCGCAGTTCCTCCGGCTTGAGGCTCAGATCCTTCGATTGCGCCGTCAGGAACCGTTCGAACAGGCCGGCATTCTCGACCGTCACGTCGAGGCTCTTGGCGCTGCCCGAGAGCATCAGGAGGGTCGCCGCGGGCAGGGTGCCGGACAGCAATTCGGGCCCGATTCCACCGAGGATCCCGGACAGACGAACCGTCCCGATATCCCGTCCCGAGATCATGAATTCCTTCACCGAGAGGTCGCGCGCCTTCTGGTCGACGGCCGCGTCGGCCACGACGTCGAGGTCGAGGTCGCGATACCCATAGGCCGGCAGCGTGCCGATGATCGGCTGGCCGGCCACCAATCCGGCGGGCAGGCTCAGGCCCGACAGGGTCAGGCGGCTGCTGCTCGGCACGCCATCGCTGACCGGACCGAAGCTGAGTGTCGCCTCGCGCAGGGCAATCCGCTGCGCCGGTTGGGGCACCACGATGACCGCCAAGGGATCACCGGTTTTCGGATCGCCGGTTTTTGGATCGATCGGCCTGGGCTCCACAAGTTTGCCACCATACGCCCGGCTCGGCTCAAGAGTTCGGCCAGGAAGCCGTCCGTCGCGCGGGGGCAGCCGATCCGGCGCGGCCTCGGGCGGTAGCTCGACCGAGAGATCGTTTAGGGTGAGCTGACCGATCTGCGGCGTGAGGCGGCGCATCTCCGCGTCGGACAGGCCGGCACTGGCGGCAGGCTCGGCGGCGATGGCCTTCAAAGCTTCAACCGTCGGCGCCAGCGAGGTTCCGAGCAGTGTCAGGCGGCCGATCTGCGTCCGTACAGCGCCGCGCGACAGCGACACATCCTCAAGCCGCGTGCCGGCATCCGGTCCCGAAGAGGTGTAGGCCACCCGACGGATCTCGAACAGGAGCGGGCCCTTCGGATCGGCATCGCTGACGCTCAGGCCTCGCATCTCCAGGTTTCCGAGCGTCGTCGCCTTGATGAGATCCGCAGCCGCACCCGCGAAGGCGCGCCGGTCGTTCCCCTCTTGGAAGCCCGCAGCCACGATGGCGAAGGCGCCGTTCCAGCCATTGGGGATCTGCCGTCCGCCGAGATCGCGCCCGTTCAAGCTCGCGATCTTGACGGTTGTCCCGCGCGCATCCGCGTAAGTGACATCCGAGACCTGGATCGTCCCGTAGACCGTCTGAACCGGGCCCTTGCCATCGCCTGGAACGGTGTAAAGCCGGCTCAGCGCGGCCAGGTCCAGATCCGTCGCCCGGACCTGCCCGTATGTCCCCGAGCCACGGTTAGGACCCGACACCGCGCTGACGGTCGCTCCGGCTGCCGTGAGCTCACCGACACGGCCCGCCCGGACGTCCCGAGCGACGACGTCGCGGTAGGTCACGATCTGACGGTTATCCCCCGGACCGACACTTTCCGAGGTCAGGACGGGAACCGTCAGGCTGCCGGCATCGAGCCGCGCCAGCCGCTCGCTCCACGGCACGGCCGAGTCCGGACGGAGAATCGCGACGAGATCGTCCTTCGAGAGCCGGGTACCGCTGGCCGTCAGTCTCGGCGCCTTCAGGAGCGCGCCGCCGAGGGGCAGGACCACGTCGGTAACCGTTACATCCTGAACGGCAACCGCCCCCTCCTGCGCCGCAAGCGGCGTCGGACGGGTCGCCAGTCCCAGGAGCGTCAGGACGCAGGTCGCCGCCAAAGCCGACCGGAGGCGGGATCGGGCCTTCGGATCAATCATGGCAGGGTCCGGACCAGCGCGTTCACACGAATCCCGTACGGGTGCCGCGTTTTGCCGGGGGAAGCAATCGCGCGCCCTGGCGCGGCTCCTTGAGCCGCACCGTGTGTCGCAAGAGGGCAACGGCCCTCCGCGTCCTTTACGGCGGCGCGTGACGCTAGAGTGAGAAGGAGGTGCCGCAACCGCAGGATGCGGTAGCCAGCGGGTTCTCGATCTTGAAGAACTGGCCGATCAGGTCGTTCACGAAATCGATGGTCGAGCCGTCCATGTATTCCAGCGAGACCGGATCGACGACCACGGTCGCACCATTGCGCTCGATCGTGATGTCCTGAGCCTCGTGGCTCCGGACGATGTCGAAGGCGTAGGAGAAACCCGAGCAGCCGCCGCCGTTGACGCTGATCCGCAGCGATGAGCCGGCGGGCTCGGCGACCATGATCTCGTTGATGCGCTTGGCGGCGCGGTCGGTGAGGGTGATTTCAGCCATCTGTCTCTGGCCACGCATTCGTTCGGTGGACGCCGCTGCCGGCCCGTTGCCGTGAGCGCCTTCACCGACAAGATATGGATCCTGAGCCTGCGCCGCAACGCGTCGGACGGGGAGAGGCCATGATCAGACTGAGCGAGACAGCGGGCGGATGCCGTGCGGGCTAACGGCGAGCGCTGGCGTGCGCCCTACGCCACCGATCCGGCCCGGACTCGTGGCCGCCTGATCCCGGAGGCCCATTCGCCGACGCGCAGCGACTTCCAGCGCGACCGGGACCGGATCATCCACTCGACGGCGTTCCGGCGGCTGAAGCACAAGACCCAGGTCTTCGTGCATCACGAGGGTGACCATTACCGGACCCGGCTGACCCACACCTTGGAAGTGAGTCAGATCGGCCGTGCGCTGGCCCGGGCGCTGGGCCTCGACGAGGATCTGGCGGAGGCGCTGGCGCTCAGTCACGACCTCGGCCACACCTGCTTCGGCCATACCGGCGAGGATGCCCTCGACGCCTGCATGGCCGCCCATGGCGGGTTCGATCACAACGCCCAGGCCCTGCGAATCGTGACGCGCCTGGAGCGGCGCTACGCCGAGTTCGACGGGCTCAACCTCGCCTGGGAGACGCTGGAGGGACTGGTCAAGCATAACGGGCCGCTGCTCGATGCCGACGGGCGGCCGACGCCCCGCTACGCCGAGGCCGGCATCCCGGCCGCGATCCTGGAATATGACGCCCTGAATCCGCTCGACCTGTGGAGTCAGGCCGGCCCGGAAGCGCAGGCTGCCTCGCTCGCCGACGATATTGCTTATGCGGCTCACGATCTCGATGACGGCCTGCGGGCCGGCCTGTTCGAGATCCCGGATTTGCGGGCGGTCCCGTTCCTCGCCAATCTGCTGGACGAGATCGAAGGTCTGCATCCGGGCCTCGAACCGTCGCGCAAGATCCACGAGCTGGCCCGGCGCGTGATCACGCGCTTCGTGGAGGACGTGATCCGTGAGGGCGGCCGCCGGATCGCGGCTTTGAACCCGCGTAGCGTCGAGGATATCCGCGGCGCGCGCGCGCCAATCATCGCGTTCTCGCCAGAGATCGCCGCCGCCGATGCCGAGATCATGCGGTTTCTATGGGGCCATATGTACCGGCATCCGGGCGTCGTGGCGGTTAGAAAGAAGGCCGACGCCATCGTCCGCGACCTGTTCACCGCCTTCACGGCGGATCCGGCGCGCATGCCTGAGGAGTGGAGCACCGACCTCGGCGGTGCAACGACGGCGCGGATCGCCCGCCGGGTCGCCGACTATATCGCCGGCATGACCGACACCTACGCGGTGCTGGCTCACCGCAAGCTCTACGACGCGACGCCGGATCTGCACTGGGAGCTGCCGAGCCGGGGATTGCCGTTGGCGGAGCCCTGAGGGCGCTATGACGCGGCCGGACGACCGTCAGGCCGACCCCGCCGCGTCCCGCAATCTTCAATGACGGAGGAGGGGATCAGCAGCCACAGCCGTAGCCGCCGTAGGTGACCGGGTAGCCGTACCCGTAGCCATAACCCCCATAGCCTGCCGGATAGCCGTAACCGTAACCGCCATACCCATAGCCGCCGTAGCCATAGCCACCGTATAGGCTGCCCGCGGCCAGTCCGAGCCCGAGGCCCGCACCCGCCAGACCGTAACCGTAGCCCCGGCCATACCCGTAACCGTAGCCCCGGCCGTAGCCGTAACCGTAGCCCCGGCCATACCCGTAACCGTAGCCCCGGCCGTAGCCGTAACCGTAGCCCCGGCCGTAGCCGTAGCGGTTGCCGTAGAAGCCGCCGCGGTAGCCGTAACCGCCGGCACGGAAACCGCCATAGCCGCCGCCATAATGTCCGCCATGGAACCCGCCGCCCCGGAACCCGCCCGCTTCCGCGCCCGGCGTGGCGAGGAGAAGGGCGCACAGCGCCGAGCCGGCCATCGTCAAAGTCTTCATCGGTGTCTCCGCGATCCGGGGATTCGTGATCGTTGCGAACGACATCGCCTTGAGTCAGACGAAACAAGGCTCTTCCACTCCCTTCGGTAGTCACCGCAGGGGAGAGCCGAGATGGCGCTCCCGCATCCCGGCAGCGAGCCTGCCGACGACTGGCTGCGCCCCCGTGCCGTGACACCCTCCCGCCCCCTTGCTAGACGGCCGAGGCGGGCGCAGCCCGATCCAGCCGGGCGGCAGGTTCCCCGCGAGCGAGACCGAGACGATGAACATATTCGCCCTGTTCGAGGCGCGCGTGCGCGAGGCCGTGGAGGCGCTGACCCGCGCCGGCCAGCTGCCGGAGGGGTTGGATCTCGGCCGCGTGGTCGTCGAGCCACCGCGCGATCCGTCCCACGGCGACCTTGCCACCAACGCCGCTCTGGTGCTCGCCAAGGAGGCGCGGACCAATCCGAAGGCACTCGGCGAGGCGTTGGCCACGGAGCTGCGGACCGATCCGCGAATCGTCGAGGCGGGCGTCGCCGGCCCCGGCTTCATCAACCTGCGGCTCGATCCCGCGATCTTCCATGCCATGCTGCGCAGCGCGCTCACGGCGCCGGAGGCGTTCGGCCGGGCGCAGATGCCGGGCGGTCCGATCAACGTCGAGTACGTCTCGGCCAACCCGACCGGGCCGATGCATGTCGGGCACGGCCGCGGCGCGGTGTTCGGCGACGCCCTGTGCAACCTGCTGGTCGCTGCGGGCCGATCGGTGACCCGGGAATACTACATCAACGATGCGGGCGCGCAGGTCGACGTGCTGGCCCGCTCGGCCTTCCAGCGCTACCGCGAGGCGCTGGGCGAACCCTTCGCGATCGGGGAGGGCCTGTATCCGGGCGATTACCTGAAGCCGGTCGGCGCCAAACTCGTCGAGATCCATGGGCGCGCCCTCCTCGACCAACCCGAATCGGAGTGGCTGCCGGTTGTGCGCGAGACGGCGCTCGACATGATGATGGCCATGATCCGCGCCGACCTCGAAGCAATCGGCATCCGGCACGACGTGTTCTTCTCCGAGCGGACACTCCAGCAGAGCGGCGCGGTCAAGGCGCTCCTCCAAGAGCTGCGCGAGCGGGGGCTGGTCTACGAGGGCCGCCTGCCGCCGCCGAAGGGTCAGCTCCCGGAGGACTGGGAGGACCGCGAGCAGACGCTGTTCCGCACCAAGGAGTTCGGCGACGACAGCGACCGCCCCCTTCTGAAGTCGGATGGCTCGTACACCTACTTCGCCTCCGACATCGCCTATCACCGGGCCAAGTATCTCGCCGGCGCCAGCGAACTCATCGACGTCCTCGGCGCCGACCATGGCGGCTACGTGAAGCGCATGCAGGCAGCCGTGAAGGCTGTCAGCGACGGCAAGGCGACGCTCGACGTCAAGCTCTGCCAGTTGGTGCGGCTGTTGCGCGCAGGCGAGCCGGTCAAGATGTCGAAGCGGGCAGGCGAGTTCGTCACCCTGCGTGACGTCATCGACGAGGTCGGACGCGACGCGATCCGCTTCATGATGCTCTATCGCAAGAACGACGCGACACTGGATTTCGACCTCGCCAAGGTGGTCGAGCAATCGAAGGACAACCCGGTCTTCTACGTCCAGTACGCCCATGCCCGGGTACGCTCGGTCCAGCGGCAGGCCCGCGAGGCATTCCCGGATGCGGATCTCACCGCCGCCGGGCTGCTCGAAGTGGCCGATCTCGACCTGCTCACGGATACCGGCGAGGCGGAAATGATGCGCCTCATCGCTCAGTACCCACGGGTGCTCGAATCGGCCGCCGCGGCGCATGAACCGCACCGGATTGCCTTCCATCTCTATGAAACTGCTTCGGCACTCCATAGTTTCTGGAACAAGGGCAAAGACTTGCCGCAATTACGGTTTGTTAATGCAACCGACCGAAAGTCGACCTGGGCCCGGCTGGCGCTCGCCGAAGCTCTTCGGAGCACGCTCGCCGCGGGCCTCGCGGTGCTCGGTGTGACCGCGCCGGACGAAATGCGATAGGCCCGCGAACCGGGCTTCTGATCGGCGCTGATGTGAGGATGCTGCCATGACGAACGCTTCGCGCGCTCAGGTCGATTTGGACGCCCTCGCGCGCGATCTGAACCACGATACCGCGCGCGGATCCGGCAAGGCCGATCCGCTCGCGGAACTCGCCCGGATCGTGGGACAGGACGACCCGTTCCGCGCCCTGCTGGCAGCCCGAGACCAGATGCGCGCCAGCATGCCCGCGCAGCCGCAGACCGGCTGGAACGGCCGGGTCGAGCCCAGCTTCGCCCCCGAGCCTGTCAGGGCGACGCCGGCCGACGCCTTCGATCAGTACCTCGCCTCGGTGGAGCAGGACACGCACCAAGAGGGCCCCTACGCCCATGCGGTCGAGACGGTCCAGGACGGCGCCGAGGACGGTTACGTGGATGATCGCCCCCTCAAGCGGGTGAATCCGCGGCGGCGGCTGGTCTCGGTCGGTGCCGGCATCGCCGTAGTTGCGGTGGCCGTCACCGGGGCGCTCACCTACAAGGGCATGCACAGTTCCAGCACCGGCGGCGTGCCGGTTGTGCAGGCCGATCCCACGCCCCTCAAGGTCGCGCCGAAGGTCGCCGACGGCGTCGAGATCCCCGACCAGAACCGGCAGATCTACGATCCGAAGGGGAAGAAGGACGGCCAGATCAAGATTGTGAACCGCGAGGAGCAGCCGATCGACGTGGCCGAGGCGGCGCGTGCGGCTCAGGGCCCCTCAGTGCCAAGCGCCAGCCAGGGTGGTACGACACCGGGCAACGGCCCGTTCGAAGCATTCGGCGAGCCCCGGCGAGTCCGGACCGTCGCGGTGAAGCCCGAGACGCCCCCCGCGCCCCCGCCGCGCGACGCGCAGGCCGATGCGGGCCCGTCTCCGATTCCCACTATGGTGCTTCCAGGGGACGAGCCGGCTGCGCCGCCGCCCGCCCCGAAAGCGCGTCCGACCCGGCAGGCGGCCGCGAGCGCGCCGCCGGCGATCCCCGCTCCCGTCGAGGCCCCGCCGGCTGCGACGCCGGTCGAGGCCCCGCCGGCGAAGCCGGTGGCCGTGAAGCCGCCGCCGAAGGCCGCTCAGCGCGTCGCCACAGCGGGTCCGGTGCCGATCCCCGATACGACGGCCAGCACCACGACGGCCGACGACGCCGCCCTCCGGAGCGGGCCCGTCGGCGGGTTCGCGGTCCAGCTCGGCGTGCGCAGCTCCGCCGCGGAGGCCCGGGCCGCGCTGCACCAGATGCAGGGCAAGTTCAGCCAGCTCGCGGGCAAGCCCGAGCTGATCCGGCAGGCCGATGTCAACGGCAAGACCATCTTCCGTGTGCGGGTCGGACCGCTGGAGAAGGCCGAGGCTTCCAGCCTCTGCAGCTCTCTGCAGAGCGCCGGCGGACAATGCTTCGTCGCGAAGAATTGACGGGTTGACCCGCCAGCGGACCGCGCAGCCGGGTCGGATAAGGCCGGCCACGACCTGATGGCCGGTTCGTCGACGTGGCGACGTGATCCTCACCGCGTGGGCGCGCAACCTCCGGGTTTCGGGTCCCAACGGCAACACCGGACGCTCCGTATGAGTCGGGGTGTGAACGTGCCGCCGATTCGTCTTGCCGCCTCCCCGTTCCCGCCCGACTCTCCACGCATCGATTCGGCCCGGCCGAGCCTGTCGTTGCGTCCGCGCATCCATCGAGTAGTTCCCGAGACGTCCAGATGACCTCCCGTGCCCTGATCCTCGGCTGCGCCGGCAAGTCGCTTTCTGCCGAGGAGGCGGCCTTCTTCCGCGACGTGCGGCCCTGGGGCTTCATCCTGTTCAAGCGCAACATCGGTACGCCCGACGAGGTGCGCGCCTTGACCGGCGCGCTGCGCGATTGTCTCGGCTCTGCGACCGCACCGATCCTGATCGATCAGGAAGGCGGTCGGGTGCAGCGGATGGGACCGCCGCACTGGCCGGCCTACCCGGCAGGCGGGCGCTACGGACGCCTGAACGGCAGCGCCGAAGCGATCGCGCGGCTCGGTGCGCGCCTGATGGCGCACGATCTCGCCGATGTCGGCATCAACGTCGATTGCGCCCCGGTCCTCGATGTCCCGGCCCCCGGCTCCCACGACATCATCGGGGATCGCGCTTACGCAACCAATCCGGCCTCGGTCGCCGGCATCGGCCGGGCGGTCGCCGAGGGGCTGATGGCGGGCGGGGTCCTGCCGGTGATGAAGCACATCCCGGGGCATGGTCGTGCCGCCTGCGACAGCCATCACGACCTCCCCGTGGTCGAGGCGAGCCGTGAGGCGCTGGCCGCGCAGGATTTCCGCCCCTTCCAGGCGCTGGCCGACCTGCCGATGGCGATGAGCGCCCACGTGGTCTTCACCGCCCTCGATCCGGAGCGTCCGGCGACGCAATCGGCGACGGTTATCGAGGAGGTGATCCGCGGCGTGATCGGATTCGACGGGCTCCTGATGACCGACGACCTGTCGATGCAGGCGCTGAGCGGCACATTCCGCGAGCGGGCCGAGCGTGCCTTCGCGGCAGGCATCGATATCGGGCTCCATTGCAACGGTGCAATGGACGAGATGCGGGCCGTCACCGAAGCCGCGCCGACGCTCGCGGGACGGGCTGCGGAACGGGCCTCCGCTGCCCTGGCGCGGCTCGCGCGAGCCGGTGACGACCTGGACCTTCCGGAAGCCAGAGCGCGGTTCGCGGCCGCCCTGGCAGCAGCCTGACCCGCGGCCTTCCACCGCCCCTGGCACCGCCCGTGCTTGTGTTCGGGCTGCGCGATCCCTAGGTTCGCGTCGAAATCCTCAACCGGACGTGGCGTCCCGCTCCCGCTTCCTCGGGGCGCACGCAGGAGGTTGCCATGGGCAGCATGAGTATCTGGCACTGGGTCATCGTCGCCGTCATCGTCATGCTGCTCTTCGGACGCGGCAAGGTCTCCGACCTGATGGGTGACGTCGCCAAGGGCATCAAGGCCTTCAAGAAGGGCATGGCCGAGGACGAGACGCCTCCGGTGAGCCAGACCGTGGTGTCGCCGAGCGAGCCCGTGCGCACGATCCCCCACGCGGCCGAGACCAGCCCCGGCACCGCCATCCCGGCGAGCCATATCCCCGGTGGTGAGCGTAAGCCGGTCTGAGCCGACAGTCCTGGGGACTGTCATGGCGCGTGCGCTGGTGTAGAGCCTGACGGGGCCCGGGTTTCGGACCGGCTCCCAGGGCAGCAGGACCGTCGACGACATGCTGGACATGAGTTGGGGCGAGGTGATGCTGATCGGCGGCGTCGCCCTCATCGTCATCGGGCCGAAGGATTTGCCGAAGGCGCTACGCACCGTCGGTCAGATCACAACGAAGCTGCGCCGCATGGCCGGCGAGTTCCAGATGCAGTTCAACGAGGCCATCCGCGAGGCCGAGCTCGACGAGGTTCGGCGTGAAGTCGACGGCATCCGCAACACGGTGCGCAGCGCCGGATCGACCTTCAACCCGGTTCAGACCATTCGCGACGAGCTGAAGGGCGCCGTGGAAGGGCGGACCAAGGTCGGGCCGGAGAATCTTGGCCCGCCGGCCCCCGCCGGGGACACGCGTTCGCTGGCCGATGCGACGGCGCAGCTGAAGGCGGAGCAGGAGGCTCAGCCACCGAGCCCTGCCCCTGAGACACCCGCGCCGCAGGCGGCAGCGGAAGCGCCGCTTCCGGTGCCCGGCTCCGTTGACGATCCGTACGGGCCGCCGCCCGAACCGATCGTCCACCCCGAGGCCCCCGTCGATACGAAGAACGGCGCCGCTATCCGATGATCACCGAAACCGATGAGGCCGAAATCGAGGCCTCCCGGGCACCGCTGCTCGAGCATCTGATCGAGCTCCGGGCGCGGCTGATCAAATCGCTTATCGCCTTTGTGGTGATGTTCTTCGCGTGCTTCTTCTTCTCGCGCGACATCTACAATGTGCTTGTCTACCCCTACACCTCGGTGGTTGGGACGGAGAATGCCGAGCTGATCGCGACGCACTTCCTCGAACAGGTCTTCACCAACATCAAACTCAGCGTGTTCGGAGCCGCCTTCCTGGCCTTTCCGGTGATCGCCACGCAGATCTACGCCTTCGTGGCCCCGGGTCTCTACCGTAACGAGCGCAAGGCGTTCCTGCCCTATCTCGTGGCGACGCCGATCTTCTTCCTGCTCGGTGCGCTGGTTGTGTTCTTCCTGGCGATGCCGCTGCTGATCAGGTTTTCGGTATCGCTCCAGCAGGTGGGTGTCGCCGGAGAGCCGACCATCAAGCTGATGCCCAAGGTCGACGAGTATCTCTCGCTGATCATGACGCTGATCTTCGCCTTCGGCATCGCGTTCCAGCTGCCGGTGATCCTGACCCTGCTCGGCCAGATCGGGATCATCGACGCGGCTTTCCTGCGCGAGAAGCGGCGCTACGCCATCGTGCTGGTCTTCGTGGCCGCCGCCGTGCTGACTCCGCCCGACGTCATCTCGCAACTCTCGCTGGCTTTGCCGATGCTGATTCTCTACGAGGCCTCGGTCTTTTCCGTTGCCCGGGTCGAGAAGCTGCGCGCGGCGCGACGGGTCGAGGAAGGGCTGGATCCGTGAGGCTGGTCCGTCAATCCGGTGCCCGGAGCCGGTATCCGACCCCTGTTTCGGTCAGGAGATAGCGGGGTCGCTCCGGATCCGGCTCGAGCTTCTGCCGAAGCTGGCGCATGTAGACGCGCAGGTATTGCGGCTCCAAGGAAGCGGGGGCGTGGCGCATGAGTTGGGCGTGCGTCAGCACCTTGCCGGCATGCTGCACCAGCGCCCGCAAAAATTCGTATTCGCGCGGCGACAGCTCCACCGCCCGCTCACCCACCCGCACGATCCGGCGGATGAGATCGACCGACAGGTCGTCGAGCTGAAACACGGGCCGCTCGCCTTGCATGGCGAGCCGATGCCGGAGCGCCGTGCGGATGCGAGCCAAGAGCTCGTTCATGCCGAACGGCTTGGTCACGTAATCGTCGGCCCCAAGATCCAGCGCTTCAACCTTGCCGCGCTCATCGTCACGGCTCGACAGGATCAACACCGGAAGTTCCGACCAACGCTCGCGAGGTCGGGCGAGCAGGGCCTGACCGCCCATGTCGGGCAGACCGAGATCCAGGACGATCAGGTCCAGATCCCCAGCCTCGAGAGCGCTGAAAGCCGCGGCTCCGTCGCCAGCTTCGATGACCGCGTAGCCCTGGGTGACCAGACCGGTCCGGAGCAGGTGACGGATCGGCGGCTCGTCATCGACAACGAGGATCCGGGACGACGCGTTCACGCAGCCCGCGCCCGCTTCGCCGACATCGCCTCATTCCACCCGCAGCAGGACGTGCCGCTTCTTGCCGAAGGACAGCTTGATCACGCCGTCGCCCGTCAGGTCGCCCTGACCGAGCGTGGCCTTCTCGTCCGTCACCGGAACGTCGTTGACGCGAAGACCGCCACCCTTGACTTGTCGTCGGGCCTCGCTTGTCGAGGGGACCAGCTTGGCAATGTCCGGACCGAAGGCCGTCAGGACGCCGAGGCCTGCCGACAAGGTCGCGGCCGGAATCGTGACGCTCGGCAGGTCGGCTGCGAGTGTCCCCTCCACGAAGGTCTTGCGGGCCGTCTCGGCCGCGGCCTCCGCGGCTTCGCGACCATGCATCAGGGCCGTCGCCTCCGTGGCCAGCACCGTCTTGGCGGCGTTGATCTCGGATCCGGCGAGGGCCGCGAGTCGCGTGATCTCGTCCATCGGCAGCAACGTGAACAGCTTGAGAAAGCGGGCCACATCCGCATCCTCTGTGTTTCGCCAGAACTGCCAGTAATCGTAGGGCTTCAGCATCTCCGGGTTGAGCCAGACGGCGCCGGCGGCGGTCTTGCCCATCTTGGCGCCCGACGACGTGGTCAGGAGCGGGCAGGTCAGGGCGTAGAGCTGCGGCGTACCCATGCGGCGGCCGAGATCGATGCCGTTGACGATGTTGCCCCACTGGTCAGAGCCGCCCATCTGCATGACGCAGCCGTAGCGGCGGTTCAGCTCGACGAAGTCGTAGGATTGCAGGATCATGTAGTTGAATTCGAGGAACGAGAGTTCCTGGTCGCGCTCCAGGCGCAGGCGCACGCTGTCCATCGACAGCATGCGGTTCACCGAGAAATGGCGGCCCACATCCCGCAGCATCTCGATGTAGTTGAGCTTCGTCAGCCACTCGGCGTTGTCGACCATCACGGCGTCGTTTGCGCCTTCGCCGAAGCCCAGGAACCGGTCGAAGGTCTTGCGGATCTCGGCTTTGTTGGCATCGATCTGCTCGACCGTGAGGATCTTGCGCGTCTCGTCGCGCCCGGACGGGTCGCCGACCCGGGTTGTCCCGCCGCCCATCAGCGCGATCGGCTTGCCCCCCGTGGCCTGCAGCCAGTGCAGCATCATGATCGACAGAAGGTGCCCGACATGGAGCGAGGGCGCCGTGCAATCGTAGCCGACATAGGTCGTCAGCCGGCCTTCAACGGCCGCCGCGTCGATCCCGGCGAGGTCGGAGGTCTGGTGGATATAGCCGCGCTCGGTCAGGATCCGGAGGAAATCGGATTTCGGCGCGAAGCTCTCGGCGGTCATGGATACAATCTCGGGTCGCGTGCCGACGCGACAGGCCGAGGCCCCGCATGCTAGCTCGCGCTGGGTTCAGGATACGGCGGGCTCTTAGCAGGGCGTTGGCCGAAAGGCACGGGGCGGAACGGCATGGCGATGATGCGCGCGATCGGACTGATGAGCGGCACCTCGCTGGACGGCGTCGATATCGCGCTGATCGAGACCGACGGCGAGCGGGTCCATGTGGTCAAGGGCGCCAACAATTTTCTCGAGCCGCTCGGCCCGACCGGATACCGCGGCTACGCGGAGGACGAGAAGGCGCTCCTGCGCGCAGCCACAAAGGATGCGGAATCCGTTCTCCAGCCCGGCGACCGGCCCGGCCGCCTGCCGGAGGCGGAAACCTTCGTCACGCAGGCCCATGCCGAAGCGGTGGAGCGCTTCCTGGAGGAGAACAGCCTCACCGCATCCGAGATCGATGTCATCGGCTTCCATGGCCAGACAGTCATCCACCGGCCCGACCAGCGCCTCTCGATCCAGATCGGCGACGGGCAGGCGCTGGCGACGCGGCTCGGCATCCCGGTGGTCTCGGACCTGCGCCGGGCCGATATCGAGGCGGGCGGGCAGGGGGCTCCGCTGGTGCCGGTCTTCCATAAGGCGCTTGCCGAGGCGTCGGGCTTCGACGGCCCGTTCGGTATCCTGAACATCGGCGGCGTCGCCAATGCGACGCTGATCGACTCGAAAGGCGGCGTCATCGCCTTCGACACGGGCCCGGGCAATGCCTTGATCGACGAGTGGATGCAGGAGCGTGAGGGCAAGAACCTCGACGATGGCGGCCGCACCGCCGCACGGGGCCGGCCGGACGAGCAGCTTCTCGCGTGGCTGCTGACGCACCCGTTCTTCTTCCGCAAGCCGCCGAAATCGCTGGATCGGAACTGGTTCTCGCACAAGCTGGCGGGCCAGCTCTCCACCGAGGACGGCGCCGCGACGCTCACCGCCTTCACGGCCCGCGCCGTGGCCCGCGCCCTCGATCACGCTCCCGAGATCCCGACCCGCTGGATCGTCGCCGGTGGTGGCGCGCGAAACGGCGAGCTGGTGCGGTTGCTGAATTATCATCTGCGCAGCGAGATCACGACCGCGGACGCGATCGGTTGGTCCTCGGCCTATCTGGAGGCGCAGGCCTTCGCCTATCTCGCGGTGCGCTCGCTGCAGGGGCTGCCGATCACCTTCCCATCGACCACCGGGGTTCGCGAGCCGATGACGGGTGGGGTTCTGGCGCGCCCGTGAGCCTCGGCTACGCCCTCCGGCGGATCATCGAGGACTACCCGCTCGCCCGGCTCGACCCGCCGGCCGGGCACCCGCTTGCCGCGGTGATCCGGAAGGGCGCACCCGATGAGCTGCGCGGCGCGCTGGCCTCGATCGACGGGCCCTTCCTCGTGAAGGGCAGCCCGGGGCGCGGGAGCAAATGGGCCGCCGTTCCATGGATTGCGATCTTCGATCCCGCGATCACAACCAGCGCGACGCGGGGCTATTACCTCGTTTACCTCTTCCCGGCGCATCGCGAGGCGGTGCATCTGTCCCTGGCGCAGGGCACGGTGGCGGCGATCCGCGAGCACGGGGCCGGCGCGGGTGATCATCTCCGGTCGAGCGGGGCCATGCTCCGGACGCGCCTCGCCGATTTTGCCGACCGGCTTCCGAATGAGACGATCAGCCTGGGTACGGCGGGCGAACTGCCGGAGGGCTACGAGGCGGCACATGTCATGGGGCTGACCTACGATCTCGATGCTCTCGGCGATGAGCGGCGGCTGCGGACTGATCTAGTGGCGGCTGTCACGGCCTATCGGGCTTTGAAGGCGCGGGGTGGCCTCGATAGGCCGGCTTCGGCCAAGGAATGTAGCGTATAATCTACAAAGTGCGCGATACCGACGATTCGCCAGACCGAAATCTTTGCAGCGTGGTTTGCAGCATTGCGCGACGAGCAGGCGCGAGCTTGGATCAACGTCCGGATCAAGTGCCTCGCGCTGGGAAATCCGGGCGATGTATGATCCGTTGGCGCCGGAGTGAGCTGGCTGCGTGTCGATTATGGGCCGGGCTACCGCGTTTACTTCGCGCAACGCAGTGAGGCGTTTGTCCTGCTCCTGTGCGGCGGCGACAGGCGAACGCAGGATCGGGACATCCGCGAGGCACAATCTATCAACCGGCAGGAGCAGGGCCGATGACCATCGAAACCCGTGTCTGGGACGTCGTGGAGCATCTCGACACGCTGGTGAGCATCCTCAAGGCGGTCAGCCTCCGGCTCAGCGTCTAGCCCGTCGCCGAGTTGAAGCCGGCTTAGCACCGGTATCCTGCACCGTCGTTTGTGCGCCCGCCGCTCCCGCGCTAAGGCAGCCGGGCCATGTCGCACAACACCTTCGGCCACCTGTTCCGCGTCACGACCTTCGGCGAGAGCCATGGGGTCGCGCTGGGCTGCGTGGTCGATGGCTGCCCGCCCGGCCTTCCGCTGGAGGCCGAGGAGATTCAGGCGGAACTCGACCGACGCAAACCCGGCCAGTCGCGCTTCACCACGCAGCGCCGCGAGCCCGATCAGGTGAAGATCCTGTCCGGGGTCTTCGCCGACGACCGCACCGATGGCCGCCAGTTCACCACCGGCACGCCGATCGCGCTGATGATCGAGAATACGGACCAGCGGTCGAAGGACTATTCCGAGATCCGCGACAGCTACCGGCCCGGCCACGCCGACTACACCTACGACACCAAGTACGGCATCCGCGACTATCGTGGCGGCGGCCGCTCTTCCGCCCGCGAGACCGCCGCGCGCGTCGCCGCCGGCGCCGTGGCCCGCAAGGTCATCCCGGGCATGACCATCCGAGCGGCCCTCGTGCAGATGGGTCCGCACGCCATCGAGCGGTCGCGGTGGGATTGGGCCGTGGTCGAGCGCAACCCGTTCTTTTGCCCCGACCCCGAGATGGCCACATTCTACGAGAGCTACCTCGATGCGATCCGGAAGGACGGCTCTTCAGTAGGCGCCATCATCGAGGTGGTGGCCGAGGGCGTCCCGCCGGGCCTCGGCGCGCCGATCTACGGCAAGCTGGACGCGGATCTCGCCGCCGCGATGATGTCGATCAACGCCGTGAAGGGCGTCGAGATCGGGGACGGTTTCGCCGCAGCCGCCCTGCGCGGCGAAGACAACGCCGACGAGATGCGCGCCGGCAACGACGGGCGCCCCCGCTTTTTGGCCAACCATGCGGGCGGGATCCTAGGCGGCATCTCCAGCGGCGAGCCGGTGGTGGTGCGCTTCGCCGTCAAGCCGACCTCCTCGATCCTGACGCCGCGTCGCTCCGTGACCCGGGACGGTGCCGAGGTGGACCTCGTCACCAAGGGGCGCCACGATCCCTGTGTCGGCATCCGCGCCGTGCCGGTGGCGGAGGCCATGATGGCCTGCGTGCTCGCCGATCATTATCTGCGCCATCGTGGACAGGTCGGGCAGCAGCCCTGACGTCGACCACGCCTTCAACGATTCGAGAATGCCCGTGCCCCACTGCACCGTCACCGAGGCCATCGCGGCCTTCGCCAAGGGCGAGATCGTGGTCGTCACCGACGACGACGACCGCGAGAACGAGGGCGACCTCGTCGTCGCGGCCTCCCTCTGCACGCCGGAAAAGATGGCGTTCATCATCCGCAACACCTGCGGGATCGTCTGCGCGCCGATCACACAGAGCGAGGCGCGGCGCCTGCACCTCGCCCCGATGGTGGCCTCGAACGACGCGCCGCTCGGTACAGCCTTCACCGTCACGGTGGACGTGAAGCACGGCCTGACCACGGGCATCTCGGCGGAGCAGCGCTGCAACACCGTCCGGGCGCTCGCCAACGGCAACATGGGCGCGGGCGACTTTGTCCGCCCCGGTCACGTCTTCCCGCTGATCGCGCGCGATGGCGGCGTGCTCATGCGATCGGGCCACACCGAGGCCGCGGTCGATCTCTGCCGGTTGGCCGAATTGCCCCCTGTCGGCGTGATCTGCGAACTCGCCAACGACGACGGTACCGTCATGAAGGGGCCGCAGATCGAGACCTTCGCCGAGAAGCATGGGCTGAAGCAGGTCTCGGTGGCCGATCTCATCGCCTACCGGCAGGCCCGCGACCGGCTGGTTGAGCGGGTCGGTCATTTCCCCGTCCGGTCGAATCACGGTGACATGAACGCCTACGTGTTCTCGACGCCGTTCGAGACCATCCAGCAATTCGCCTTCGTGATGGGCGAGATCGGCGATGGCCGCGACGTGTTGGTGCGCCTTCATCGCTCGAACGTCGCGGCCGACGTGATCGGAGGCGGCAAGCAGATCGACGCGGTGCTGAAGCGCTTCGCAGCGGCCGGGCGCGGGGTGCTGGTCTATCTCCGCGACGGAACCGCGGGCGTGCCGGTCAAGAGCGTCACCGATGAGGGCACCGAGGCCCTGCGCGCGCGCCAGTGGCGCGAAGTCGGCCTCGGCGCGCAGATCCTGCGCGATCTCGGCGTTGTCTCGTTCCGCAACCTCGCGACCTCGTCGCGCGCCTATGTCGGCCTTTCGGGATTCGGCATCGAGCACCTGGGCGACGAACCCCTGGAGGCGTGAGCCGCACCGTCACGCCCGCCGCGCGAGGGTCCACAAAGCCGCACCCGCCATGATGGCGGCGGCGCTGCGACTCGGCCGGCGGTGGAAGGCCGACGACCGGAAGGCAGACCGCGCCCGCGAGGCCAGCGCCGCGTAGGGCGTCATAACTGCGACCAGGACCAGCGCGGTGATGACGACGAGTACGGCGAACGCGCCCTGCGTCAGTCACGACCCGCAGGTCCAGAAGGGTCGGCAGCACAGCGAGGTAGAAGACGATCGTCTTCGGGTTGGCCAGGGTGACGGTCAGCCCGGCAACGAAGCTCCCGAGGGGGCGATCGGACGTCCGGTCCTCCGCGCGCGACCCGGGCGCCGAGGCGCGCCAGAGCTGGATCGCGAGAGAACCGAGATAGAGGCCGGCGCAGATTCGGACCAGGACGAACACGTCGCCGAGCGTCTCGGCGATACGCGTCAGGCCGAACACCGCGGCTGCGAGATAGGTCAGATCACCCAGGATCAGGCCTGTGGCGAACGCCATGCCAGCCCAGAAGGCCGATGCGAGCGCCCGGGCTACGAGGGCGACGACGCCAGGTCCGGGGATCGCGGCAGCAAGCCCGAGTGCCAGCGCGTAGGCGATGTAGCCGGCCTGCGTCACCGCTCGTCTCCCGACCGGCCACTCACCACCGGCGACCTGACAAAGCCCAGCGCGCCCATGAAACGACCCCCCGAGCCTCAGGCTACGGTGGGATCGGGCAAGGCCGCAACCGGCCGGGCGCCTCTATCGCCCCATCAGCGCATCGACATGGGCAGCGGTCGATTTCGCGAGACCTTCGAGACTGTAGCCACCTTCAAGGATCGAGACGATACGCCCGCCCGCGCAACGCTCCGCCAGCTCCATCAGCCGACGGGTGGCCCAGGCGAAATCCTCCGCCTCGAGCATCAGGTTTGCCAGCGGATCCAGTCGGTGGGCATCGAAACCCGCCGAGATCACGATGACATCCGGCTGGAAGGTTTCTAGGCGCGAGAGGATGCCGGTCTCGAACGCTTCGCGAAAGATCTCTCCGTCGTCGTTGGGCCTCAGGGGCACGTTGACGATCGTATCCTTGTCGCCACGCTCCGACGCCGAGCCGGTGCCGGGAAACAAAGGCATCTGGTGCGTCGAGCAGTACAGGACCGACCCGTCGTCCCAGAAGATGTCCTGACTGCCGTTGCCGTGGTGGACGTCCCAATCGACCAGTGCGACGCGACCGGCCCCGTGCTTTTCCTGTGCGTAGCGGGCCGCGATGGCCGCGTGGTTGAAGAGGCAGAAGCCCATGGCGCGGGTGCGCTCCGCATGGTGTCCGGGCGGCCGCATCGCCACGAAGGCGTTGCGGCACTCGCCGGCGATGACGGCGTCGAGGGCATGCGTTGCCCCGCCGATCGCCCGCAGGGTCGCCTCCAGGCTTCCGGGCGACAGGATCGTGTCGGAATCGATCGCCGCCATACCCTCCTGTGGGATCGCCGCCACGAGCGCCTCCACGTAATCCCGCGGGTGGACGAGCGTGGCGGCCTCCAGTTCGGCGCGGGGCGCCGAGGCGCGCACGAGGCCGGCGAAGCGCTCGTCTTCAAGCGCCCGCTCGACGGCGCGCATCCGGGACGGACGCTCGGGATGCCCCTCCGGGACCAGATGATCGAAGCTTGCGGGATGGCTGACGTACAGGGTTGTCACGACGGTCGCTCCCGGATGCGGTCCTGTCGCGTCCCTGCAACAGGAGCCGGCAATGTGGCACGAGCGAAACGCGCGGACTACGGCAGGGTGCCCGCCGCCCCTATGGTTGCCCGATTCTGTCTTGCCGGCGACGAACCTCGAGGGCGGCCTCATGCGCTATTTATCGGCTCTGGCCTGCACGGTGGCGCTCGCGAGCTGCAGCTTCAAGGGCGTCCCCGATCCGTCCCTGTCAGCCCGCGACGTCGAATACATGGCGCTGGTGCCGAATGCCGAGTTCGACCCGCATTTCGCGCGCTACGAGGTGTCCGATCCGACCCACGAGCCGCCCGGCACGATCGTGGTCGAGACCAAGGAGCGCCAGCTCTATTTCGTCCAGCCCGGCGGCAAGGCGATCCGCTACGGCGTGTCGGTGGGTGACGAAGCCTATGGCTGGACTGGCGCTGCGCGGATCGACCGGAAGGCGGAATGGCCAGCCTGGAACCCGCCCGCCGATATGATCAAGCGCTGGCCGCATGTCCACGCCATGCAGGGCGGGCCGATGAACCCCCTGGGCGCCCGCGCCCTCTACCTGTCGGATCACGGCAAGGACACGCTCTACCGGATCCACGGCACCAACGAGCCGGAGAAGATCGGCCAAGCGGTCTCCTCCGGCTGCATCCGCATGCGCAACATCGACGTGGTGGACCTCTACAATCGCGTTCCCGTCGGTGCCACGGTCATCGTCCGGTAACGCAACTGGTCAACGTCCCAATAAGCCTGCTTGCTCGGAGGGTGTTTACCTGAACTTCCGTTCAGATCTCGCCATTAACTTCCGGCAGGGAAGCCGTCCCGTAGGTTGAAGACACACAGGGACTAGCGCCGACCGCAGCAAAGGTCGGGGAGGCAGGCGACCATGACCATGATTTCCGTTCAACAGTTCTGCAACCATGCCGTTTCGACCGGCGCGATCAGCGACGAGGACCTGCTGGTCCTCAAGCGCGAGGTTCTTCCGGAGGGCTTGATGAGCCGCGAGGACGCCGATCTGCTGATCGCCCTCGAGCGGGCGGTGATCGGCTCCGATGCGTTCGCCGATTTCCTGGTGGCCTCGGTCGTCGACTTCGCCGTGTGGGGCACACGGCCCACCGGCTATATCGACCGCGACGTGGCCGCTTGGCTCGCCGCCTCGCTCAGCGGCCGCGAGGGCCCGAGCCCGGTCGGCGCGCGAATCGCCATGGAGATCGTCCGGGAGGCTCAGGGCAGCGCGGAATCGCTGATGGCCTTCGCCCTCGAGGCAAATCGTCGAATTCGCGACGCGGTCGAGCCCGCCCGGATGACCTTTGCGCTGGCAGCCTGAGCTTCCGACAAAGGCGTAGCTTCCGTCCGCGGCCCAACTGATCTATCGGGACAGTCAAGCCGGTCTGCAATCCGGCGATCTCGGAAGCAGTGCGCCAGCGATGTTCGACAAGATCCTGATTGCCAACCGGGGCGAGATCGCCTGCCGGGTCATCAAGACCGCCCGGAAGATGGGCATCAGGACCGTGGCGGTCTACTCGGACGCCGACCGCGATGCGGTTCACGTCGCGATGGCCGACGAGGCCGTCCATATCGGCCCCGCCGCAGCTTCCGAATCGTACCTCGTGATCGACAAGATCGTCGAGGCCTGCAAGCAGACCGGCGCTCAGGCGGTCCATCCCGGCTACGGCTTCCTGTCCGAGCGTGAGGCCTTTCCGAAGGCGCTCGAAGCCGCCGGCATCGTGTTCATCGGCCCCAATCCTGGCGCCATCGCCGCCATGGGCGACAAGATCGAATCGAAGAAGGCCGCCGCGGCGGCGGAAGTCTCGACCGTGCCCGGCTTTCTCGGCGTGATCGAATCGCCCGAGCATGCCCGGAAAATCGCCGACGAGATCGGCTATCCCGTGATGATCAAGGCCTCCGCGGGCGGCGGCGGCAAGGGTATGCGCATCGCCCATTCGGGCGAAGAGGTGGCCGAAGGCTTCGCCCGCGCCAAGTCGGAGGCGGCCTCCTCCTTCGGCGATGACCGGGTCTTTATCGAGAAGTTCATCACCGACCCGCGCCATATCGAGATCCAGCTGATCGGCGACAAGCACGGCAACGTCATCTATCTCGGCGAGCGCGAATGCTCGATTCAGCGTCGTAACCAGAAGGTGATCGAGGAGGCGCCATCGCCGCTTCTCGACAAGAAGACCCGCCGCAAGATGGGCGAGCAGGCGGTCGCCCTGGCCAAGGCTGTGAATTACGATTCGGCCGGAACGGTCGAATTCGTGGCCGGCCAGGACAAGTCGTTCTACTTCCTGGAGATGAACACCCGGCTTCAGGTCGAGCACCCGGTGACCGAGATGATCACCGGCCTCGACCTCGTCGAGCTGATGATCCGGGTCGCGGCCGGAGAGAAGCTGCCGATTACCCAGGACGACGTGAAATTGAACGGCTGGGCGGTGGAGAGCCGCGTCTACGCCGAGGATCCGACCCGCAATTTCCTGCCGTCGATCGGACGTCTGACCACCTATCGTCCGCCCGAGGAGGGGCGGCAGGGCCACGCGATCGTGCGCAACGATACCGGCGTGGAGGAGGGCGGCGAGATCGCCATTCACTACGATCCGATGATCGCCAAGCTGGTGACCTGGGCTCCGAGCCGCTCGGAAGCGATCGCCGCGCAGGCCGAGGCGCTGGACGCGTTCGCGATTGACGGCATCCGCCACAACATCCCGTTCCTGTCCGCTCTGATGGCGCATCCGCGCTGGCAGGAGGGCCGCCTCTCCACGGGCTTCATCGCCGAAGAATTCCCGGAGGGCTTCACCGCGCCGGAACCAGCGGGACCGGTCGCCGTCCGGATGATGGCTGCCGCGGCGGCGATCGACCATAAGCTGAACCAGCGCAAGCGTGGCATCTCCGGGCAGATGCGTGCGCCTGGGCTGTTCGCCTTCGAGCGGGATCGCGTCGTGATCCTGGCTGGGCAGTCCTATCCCATCACCGTCGAGCCGGAGGGTGAGGATCTGCTGGTGACTCAGGATGACGGCACGGCGCTCAACGTCGCGAGCACGTGGCGCCCCGGTGAGCCGGTTTGGATCGGCTCGATCGGGTCGGAGCGCGTGGCCATCCAGGTCCGCAGTCTGCTCAACGGCGTTTTCCTGCAGCATGCGGGCGCCGCGGCCGAGGCTCGAGTCTACACCCGTCGTGAGGCCGAGCTCGCCGCGCTGATGCCGGTGAAGGAGCAGGCGGGCTCCGGCAAGCAGGTGCTCTGCCCGATGCCGGGTCTCGTGAAGCAGATTCTCGTGACCGAGGGCCAGGAGGTAAAGACCGGCGAGCCGATCGCGGTCGTCGAGGCGATGAAGATGGAGAACGTGCTCCGCGCCGAGCGCGACGCGAAAGTGGAGAAGATCCACGCCAAGGAGGGCGACAGCCTCGCGGTCGATGCGGTGATCCTCGAATTCGCTTGAGCCGATCCGCGTTCGTCGTGAGTGCGGTCCACGACGAGCAGACGACGTTGCTGGCGACGGCACTGAATCACATCGCCGTCGCCTTGGCGGTCATCGGTTTCGAGATGCCGATCACGGCGATGCGTTTCTAAATCGCGAGCGCGCCATCCCTGCAGCCGGCAACGGCCCTTTGTGGCAATCTGGCTTTGCGCTGCGATCGGCTTACATCGGGTCGGGAGGCGCGTGCTGCGGAGCATCAGGCCATGAGTTCGGGGGAGATCTTCGTCACCGTCGTGAGACTCGCCGTGACCCTGGTGATCGCCCACGCGGCGATGCATGCGAACGAAGGGTCGATCCAGCGCGGCAAGCGCACATCCAGCAGGTGATGGGCCTGCGCGGCAACTGACCTCTGGCGCATGCCCCTCTACTTCGCCTACGGCGCCAACATGGATGCGGCCGCGATGGCCCTGCGCTGCCCAGTCTCGCGGCTGATCGGTGGCGGCCATCTGCCGGGCTACCGCTTTATCATCATGCGGGAAGGCTACGCCTCGATCGTGCGTGAGACTGGGCGCACCGTTTGGGGCGTGATGTGGGAGCTCGCGAGCGACGACATCCCGGCGCTCGACCGCTACGAGGGTGTGGCGGGCGGCCTGTACACCAAAGCAACTTTGCCGGTCAGGACACCCGACGGCATCCGACGCGCCCTGATTTACATCGGGTGCTCGACAGCGCCGGGACGCCCGAGACCCGGATACCTCGACGCAGTCCTCGCAGCAGCGCAAGCGGCACAGTTGCCGCCGCGCTACATCCGTGAGCTCGCCAGCTGGTCGCGCGGCCTTCCGGCCTGATCGCTTCGCAACTGGTACGCAACATGCTTGCCCACGATTGAGCTGGCGGGTGAAGGGGCTCACCATGCCCGGCCAGCCATCCGTGATTGCGCAGGACGTCCGCCGGTCAACGGCGATTGGCGCGCGTCCGCGAGGGAGAGTACCGCATGTCGTATCTGGCGCCCGCCGATTTCGTGAAGAAGGCCGTCGACGCAGGAGAGTCGAAGGTCTTCATGGCCACCAAGGACACGTTCATCCGGGCCTATATGGCCGGCGCGATCCTGGCGCTCGCCGCCGCCTTCGCGGTCACGATCAACCAGAGCACCGGCCAGCCGCTGGTCGCAGCGCTGCTGTTTCCGGTCGGATTCTCGATGCTGTACCTGCTGGGCTATGACCTGTTTACCGGCGTCTGCGTGCTCACACCGCTCGCGCTGATCGACAAGCGTCCCGGCGTCACCGTGGCCGGCGTCGCGCGCAATTGGGTGCTGGTCTTCTTCGGCAACTTCGCGGGCGCGCTTACGACCGCGGTGATGATGTCGATCGTGTTCACCTTCGGCTTCGCCACCGAGCCGAACGCCGTCGGCAAGCTGATCGCCGGCATCGGCGAGGCCCGGACCCTCGGCTACGAGAAGTACGGCGCCTCCGGCATGCTGACGCTCTTCGTGCGCGCCATGCTGTGCAACTGGATGGTCTCCACCGGCGTCATCGGCGCGATGCTGTCGACCTCGGTGCCCGGCAAGGTCATCGCCATGTGGATGCCGATCACGGTGTTCTTCTTCATGACCTTCGAGCACTCGGTGGTGAACATGTTCCTGTTCCCGTCGGCGATCCTGATGGGCGGCCATCTGACCGTCATGGACTACCTCCTGTGGAACGAGATCCCGACGCTCATCGGCAACATCGTCGGCGGTATCGCCTTCACCGGCCTGATGCTCTACGCGACCCACGTACGGACGGGCGCGACCCGGTCGACGGCCATCGCGGCGAACGTGCGTCGTCCCATCGCGGCCGAGTAAGGCAACCCGGGTCCGCGCGTCTCGCGCGGACCCTCACGGCGGGTCTGGAGCTGTATGCACGCGACACGGACGGTCTCCGTCGTCATTCAAGGGCGGGTGCAGGGGGTATCCTACCGCGTCTGGACGCAGGCAGAGGCCCGCAGGCTCGGTCTCGCGGGCTTCGTGCGCAACCGCGATGACGGTTCGGTGGAAGCCCTCTTCAGCGGAACGGCTGCCGCTGTCGACGCGATGCTGACGCTGTGCCGGTCGGGCCCGCCGGGAGCCCGCGTCACCGACGTCGCGGTCGATGAGCGTGCGGAGCACCACGCCTCGTCAGGCTTCGAGATACTGCGCGGCTGAGCCCGGATACCATCGTCGCATCTCGGAAAGCCGGAAGACGCCTCAAAGACCAATAGGCGGCGCTCTTGCGCGTGTCCCGGCGGCTTCTGCGACGGCTCTCCGGCTGATATGGGATCGCGGCCCCTCGCGGTTTCGCCATCCCACGATCATGACCGATCTTCTCGCCGGCCAGGCCGCGTTCTCGCCGCTCGATCTTGGAGCGCTCCTCTACTTCATCGTCGCCTGGGTGGCGTATGGCCTTCTTGTCGGACGGCTGCGCGGCCGGATGGTTCCGCTGAGCCAGATCATGAACGGCCATCGTTCAAACTGGGCCCGGCAGGTGATCGGCCGCGACAACCGGGTGGTCGATACGCAGATCAACGCCTCCCTGCAGAACGGCACCGCGTTCTTCGCATCGACCTCCCTGATCGCGCTCGGATCGGTCCTCACCCTGTCGCGTTCCGGCGACGACGTGCTGAACCTGTTCGCGACCCTGCCGCTTGGCATGCCGGCGAGCCGCCCGACCTGGGAGTTGAAGGTGGCCGGGCTTGCTTTGGTCTTCGTGTACGCCTTCTTCAAGTTCGCCTGGGCCTACCGATTGTTCAATTATGCGGCGATCCTGCTCGGAGCAGTGCCGTCAAAAGGATCAGGCGCCAGCGATGGCGAGATGCTGCGGGCGGTGCGCCGGCTCGCTGCCATGAACGTCAGCGCCGGCCGGCATTTCGCCCGCGGGCAGCGGGCCTTCTTCTTCGCGCTCGCCTATCTGGGCTGGTTCATCAGCCCTTATGTGCTGCTCGCCTCGACGAGTGCGGTTGTGACCATCATGTGGCGGCGGCAATTCGCCTCCGAAATCCGCACCGCATTGCTTGAAGCCGGGGAGGGCCCCCACGAGGGTCCGCTCCTGGCCCCTCTGGAAGAGGCACGGATATGACCGACCCGAAACCGGACGATGCGGCGATCGAGGAGGCAATGCTCGGCCTCGTCGTAGCGCGGGGGGCCCAGAAAACGGTCTGCCCGTCGGAGGTCGCCCGGGCCCTCGGTGGCCCGCATCCCGATGGCTGGGGGCCTCTGATGCAGCCGGTGCGGCGGGTCGCGGTCCGCCTCGCCCATGCCGGGCGCATCGCGATCCTGCGCAAGGGCAGGCCCGTCGATCCGGACGATTTCCGCGGCATCTATCGGCTGGCGTTGCCTTCGGATGGCGCGGGCCCCGGGAACACGTCGGGCGTGTAGCCCGCCCATCGGTAGACCGCGAGGCCGATCCACTCCTTCACGGCGAGGTCGAGCTGCAGCAGGCCGTCCGAGGCGAAGCCGTTGAACCGGGTCAGGTCGCCCCATCCCCGTGTGCGGTAATCCACCGGAAAGGCATCCACGGTGAAGCCGGCCTGCCGGAAACAGCCGACGGCCCTGGGCATGTGCCAGGCCGAGGTGACGAGAAGCCAACGTTCCCCCGGCCGCGGGACGACGAGGGCGGCCGAGAAGGTGGCGTTCTCATGGGTGTTGCGCGAGCGATTCTCCAGAATGAGGCGGGTCCGCGGAACGCCGATCACGTCCGCCTGCCGGCTCAAAATGTCAGCCTCGGCGATGCCGCCGCCGATGAAGCCGCTGCCGCCGGAGAAGACCAACCGCGCCGCGGGGAAGCGCCGCGCGAGGTCCGCGAGATAGATCGGTCGCTCGCCGGCATCGTTGACCACGACCTGGGCCCGGGACTCGGACAGGCCGGCCTCGATGCCGCCGCCGAGCACGATGATGCCGGTGGGCGCCGGCCCGTCCGCCGGGTAGGCGGGGAAACGCTGTTCCAGCGGCAGGAGGAACGCTTCCGAGAGTGGCGCCAAGCCGCCGACCGCGAGCCCAACGGTGCCGAGAAAGGCCAGGGCGAGTCCGGTCCGGCGCAGCCGCGCCGTCGAAAGGAGGATCAGCCCGGCCAAAGCCGTGAAGATCAATGCGTTCGACGGGGTGATCAGGAAGTAGACTACCTTCGACAGCGGGAAGAATACGGTGTTCACGCTGGCTTCGTCTCGGCTTGAAACCGCGCCAACGCGGCGGCGTCCGGCGGGAGGAGGCTTGCGAGGCTCTCGCCCCGTTCGACCTCGCGCTGGATCCAGAGATCGAGGCGCTGCTGCTCGACAGCCTCCAGGGCGATCCGCTCGGCGATTCCGACCGGCAAAGCGACGATCCCACCCTCGGAGCAGACCACGATGTCGCCAGGATGGATCGCGGCCCCGCCACAGGCAACGGGCTGCTGCGTCCCGACCAGGGCGAGTGTGCCGACGCCGCGCGGCGGCGCGCTCCAATGCGGCAGGCCAATCTCCTCCGGCAGGGCGGCGTCGGTGATCAGGCCGGTTGCGCCGCGCTGGGCAAGCCGCGCCGACAGGATCGCTCCAAATGGCAGGGCGAGACCGCTGGCGGCGGCATCGATCACCACGATAGAACCTTCGGGGACGGCATCGATGGCGATGGCGAGGTCTCCGGCGGCATCGTCGCGGGCGGGGATCATCCGCAGCGTGTAGGCGGTGCCGATCGCGGCGCCTCCGCCGCGCGCCGACAGGCCGAGGGGGCTGAACGCCCTGAGACCGGCCCGGATCAGGGCGCGGGCGAGGCTTGCCGGAGTCACGGCGCAGAGTGCGTCGCGCAGGGTCGGATCGATCGCCATCGGATATTCCTTGAAGCGGCTGTCCGCGCCGCGCCCTCTACCGGTTGGGTTCAGCAAGTGGATCCGGGGCGCCCGGCGGCAAGCCCGCCGGGATCTCAGGCAATCGGTTCGCCGAGGGCTTGGGCGGCCGCCGGACGAGCGGCGATGCGCGTATACCACCGGCGCAAAGCCGGTCGCTCGATCCGCTCGGCCGGCAGATTCAGCCAGCGATGGGCCGCACAGCCCAGCGCGATGTCGGCGATGCCGAACCGACCGCCCACCACGTAATCCCGGTCTGCCAAGTGGGCATCGAGAATCGCCGCCAGAGCTTCGGTTTTCTTCAGAGAGCTGGCGATGACGGCACGATCCGGTTCCACCGACCGATAAAGCTGCCAGAACGCATCGCGCATGGCCGGCGTGAAGGTCGTCGCCTGCCAGTCGAGCCACTGGTCGACATGCCCGCGGCCGCGGGGATCCTCGGGCAGCGCCAGGGCCGGGCAGGTCGCCGCCAGGTAGCGGAGGATGGCGTTCGATTCCCAGAGGATGAAGCCGTCTTCCTGCAGGGTTGGCACGAGGCCGTTCGGATTCATGGCGCGGTAGGCCGGGTCGGAGACGACGCCATGGGCGCCGCCGGCGTCGATCCGCTCGTAGGCGAGCCCGGCCTCGTCCAGCGCCCACACCGCCTTCTGCACGTTGACCGAGGTCAGCCGTCCCCAAAGCTTACGCATCGTCAGCCTTCTTCCTCACAGCGTGGCGGATAGGCATGCTCGTGCCCGTCCGGATCGGTCACCGTCTGCCCGCTTTCGGTGTCGCGCAGGTAGCTGGGCCCGACCGGGACCTTGCCGTAACCGCCCGGGATATCGAGCACGTAAGTCGGCTGGGCGAGGCCGGAGAGGCGCCCGCGCAAAGCGCGCATCAGATTCTGCCCCTCGGCGAGGCCAGTGCGCAGGTGACCCGTGCCGGGGGCAAGATCGCCATGGTGCAGGTAATAGGGCTTGATCCGGTTCTCGACGAAGGCCCGCATGAGCGCCTCCAAGGTGGCGGCATCGTCATTGACGCCGCGCAACAGCACCGACTGACTCACCATGGGGATGCCGGCATCGACCAGCCGAGCGCAGGCCGCGCGGGCGGCCGCAGTGAACTCGCGCGGGTGATTGGCGTGCAGGGCCACGAAGACCGCGCCACCGAAAGCGCGCAGAGCGTGTACGAGGTCGTCCGACACGCTGGCCGGTTTGACCACCGGCACACGGGTGTGGATCCGCAGCACGCGCACATGCTCGATGGCCGACAGGCGCTGGGCGATGGCGCCGAGGCGTCTCGCCGAGAGAGCGAACGGATCGCCGCCGGTGAGCACGACTTCCCAGATGCGCGCGTCCCCCGCGATATAGGCCAAAGCCGCGTCCAGCTCATCGTCGCTCAGGGTCCCGAGGCCGTTCGGACCGACCATTTCCCGGCGAAAACAGAAGCGGCAATAGACCGGGCAGACATGCAGCGGCTTGAGCAGCACGCGGTCGGGATACCGGTGGACGATTCCCGTCACAGGCGCATGGGCATCGTCCCCGATCGGGTCGGCGCGCTCCTCCGGCGTGACCTCGACCTCCTCGACGGAGGGCACGAACTGCCGAGCCATCGGGTCGTCGGGATCCGTCGGATCGATCAGCTCGGCCATATCGGGCGTCAGGGAGACCGCGTAGCGGGCCAGCACCGCGCCCAGCCCTTCGGCCTTGGCTCCGGAGATCAGACCGGCGGCGGCGAGATCGTCGGCGCTACGAAGGGGACGGGTCACGCCGGGGTCTCCGCCACGGGGGTCCAGATCACGTCCTCGATGCGGTTCGCGCCGCAGGCCAGCATCGCCAGTCGATCGAAGCCGAGGGCAATCCCGGATGCCTCCGGCATCACCGCCAGAGCGTTCAGGAAGTCCTCGTCGACCGGATAGCGCTCCCCGTAGACGCGTTGCTTCTCCGCCATTTCTGCCTCGAAGCGGCGACGTTGCTCGTCGGGGTCCGTCAACTCGCCAAACGCGTTGGCAAGTTCGACACCGCAGACGTAGAGCTCAAACCGTTCGGCGACGCGACCGTCGTGCGCCGCCGGACGGGCCAGGGCCGCCTCGCTCACCGGATATTCGCACAGGATGGTCGGGCGACCGAGGCCCAGATGCGGCTCGATCCGCGCCACCAGGACACGCGAGAACAGATCGGCCCAGGTGTCGTCCGGTGCCACCCGCAGATCCGCTTCCGCCACCGCGCGGGCGAGGGACTCGCGATCCGTCTGCCCGCTCGCCGAAACGGTGGCCAGGAGGTCGATCCTGGCGAAGCGATCGAACGCCTCCGCCAGCGTCAGCCGCTCCGGCTCGGCATAGGGATCCGCCTCCCGACCGCGAAAGCGGAAGTGGCGCGCCCCGGCCGTCGCCGCAGCCAGCTTCAGAAGTTCGAAGCAATCGTCCATCAGCCCGGTGTAGGGCGCCCCGGCCCGATACCATTCGAGCATCGTGAATTCGGGGTGATGCAACGGCCCCCGCTCCCGGTTGCGGAAGACCCGGGCCAGGGTGAACAGCCGCGCCTCACCGGCCGCGAGCAGCTTCTTGCAGGCGAATTCCGGCGAGGTGTGGAGATAGAGCGGCGCCCCCGCGCCGCTTGAACCGACAGCCTGCGTGGCAAAGGCCGCGAGATGGGCTTCGTTGCCCGGCGAGACCTGGAGGCAGGCCGTCTCGACCTCCACGAAGTCGCGCTCGGCAAACCAACCGCGGGTCGCTGCCAGCAGGCGGTTCCGCAGGATCAGCGCAGGCCGGCGATCGGCATGACGATCCGCGGCCCACCACGGCGAGACGGGAACCGTCACGGGGCGCCCCCAACGACGAGGCCGTCCGGACGCGGGTTGCGTGAGCCGCACATGGGGGTTGGGACCATCCTCATCCTCGAACCAGGGCTTCAAAGTCGCGACAGCGCCCGTGGCCGGCTGACACCGACGGTTCGGCCGCCCGCTGGCAACCTGGACTCAGATGCGATAGTGGCGGGTTCCGAGATGCAGCGCCCGCGCTAGGCGCGTGCCGCCCCCCATGTCAATGCAGGACGCAATTCCGTGAAGGTGATCGCCTCAACGCTTCGCAAGGGCAACGTCGTCGAGAAGGACGGCAAGCTCTACGTGATCCTGTTCGCCGAGAACATCCATCCCGGCAAGGGCACGCCGGTGACCCAGCTCGACATGCGCCGGATTACCGACGGCGTGAAGGTGTCCGAGCGCTACCGGACGACCGAACAGGTCGAGCGTGCCTTCGTGGAAGATCGCGAGCACACCTTCCTGTACAGCGACGGCGAGGGGTTCCACTTCATGAATCCCGAGAATTACGAGCAGATCGCGGTGCCGGAGGACGTGGTCGGCGACGCGGCGCCCTATCTGCAAGAAGGCATGGCCGTGATGCTCTCGGTCCACAACGGCGTGCCGCTGACGATCGAGCTGCCCCAGCGTGTCACCCTGGAGGTCGCCGAAACCGAGCCGGTCCTGAAGGGCCAGACCGCGTCGTCGTCCTACAAGCCCGCGACGCTGTCGAATGGCGTGCGGACCACCGTCCCGCCGCACATCGCGGCGGGCACGCGCGTCGTGGTCATGACGGCCGACGGCGCCTACGTGGAACGCGCCAAGGACTAAGGAGACTGACACCCTCAGCCGCAGTGAAACTCCGGCCGAAATTATCAGACAAATCGGGCGTTTTGCCGTCAGCCGGCATTTGACGCTGCGGCAGCCCGTCGCATCCTCTCTCCGCAACAAAAATGCGGAGGAAGGGTCTGAATACGGGGCATATGGACCGGCGACGGGTGTTGCTGGCCGGCGCGCTTTTGGTTGGCAGTCAGTCTCCGGTGTCCGACGCTACCGCTGGCGCGCCTGCAGAAGAGGCCGGGCGTGAGCTGGACGTGGTAAGCGCGTCTCAGCTCGCGCTGCGTCCGCCGATGGGATGGAATAGCTGGAACAGCTTCGCCACCACCATTTCGGAAGAGCGGACGCTTGAGCTGGCCCAAATTATGGCGGCCAAGCTGCTGCCCTTCGGTGACGATATCTTCACGATCGACATCCAGTGGTACGAGCCGAACGCGTCCAGCTGCGATTACAGCACCACGCCTCACCCGACGCTGGTTGAACATGGACGCCTGCTGCCGGTGGCCGCGGCTTCGCCCCACTGGCGCAGAAGGTCCACGGGATGGGCCTGAAGTTTGGCCTTCACCTGATGCGTGGGACTCCGCGGCTCGCCGTAGAGCGGAACCTGGCGATCCCGGGCACACCCTACCGCGCCGCCGACATCGCCGACCGCACCAATGGCTGTCACTGGAACCCCGACATGTGCGGGGTCGACATGGCGAAGCCCGGCGCACAGGCCTACTACAACAGCGTCTTCGACCTCTATGCCTCCTGGGGTCTCGACGTCATCAAGGTCGATGACATGAGCCACCCTACGACCGGCATGCCGCGGAGATCGCGGCGATTGGGCGGTGCGGCCGGCCAATCATTCTGAGCCTGTCACCTGGAGAGACGCCCCTGTTACGGGGCGATCATGTCTCGCGCCACGCCCAGATGTGGCGGATCGCCGACGACTTCTGGGACGAATGGCCGACGCTGGAGGCACAGTTCGTCCAGTTGGAGAACTGGACGCCGTACCGTCGGCCCGGCGCTTGGCCGGACGCCGACATGCTTCCGCTGGGTCGGCTTGTTTTAAGTCAGCGCGACACACGTTTCACGCCGGCTGAGCAACGCACGGTGATGACGCTGTGGGCGATCGCACGGTCGCTGCTGATCATGGGCGGCGACCTGCGCCACCTCGATGACGGGACTTTGGCGCTGTTGACCAACCGCGACGCGCTGGCAGTCAATCAAGCATCGACCGATAACCGCCCGCACGACGTCGAATGGGGCCTGCGGATCTGGTCGGCGCGGGCAGAGGGTTCGGAGGGCCGTTACCTTGCGTTGTTCCTTCCAGGCGACAAGCTGAATTCGGAGCGCATGCCGCGCGAGGCGGCAATGCCGCTGGACCAGCTCGGGCTGCACGGTCCGGTTCGGGTCCGCGATCTCTGGTCGGGACGCGACCTTGGCTCCGCCTCCGGACGGGTTGGGGCGACGCTACCGGTTCATGGGTCTGCGCTGTATCGGCTCATGCCGGCCTGATCATCGCTCCGGGTCGGAACTTTGCGGCCGGGCGGGTTCCGCATTGCGCGGGTCCTGTGCGGCTGACCCGGCTTGCGCGCGTTCAAGGGTTCCGTAGCACCCTTGCGAGAGCTCATGAGCCCGGACCTGCTCTGCGACGGTGAACGGTCGCCCATCCTCCCGGAACAGATCCTCGCGCAGGAGCGCGTCCGATGTGCAGCGGGCGGCGATCCGGCAGAGCGCTCCCTCACCGCCGGTTCGGGTGCAGATCGTCACATAATCGGCGCGGAACGCCCGCAGGCCGGCATGGGGGTTGGGGCCGGTCACGCTCACCACGACCGTCAGCAATGCGAGCAACAGCGGCTGATGGATCAGGTAGACGATCAGGCTGTGGCGCCCGGCGAAGGTCGCAACACGCGCGAGGGTTAATCGCGGCGTCCAGGCACCGAGGCGCGAGGCCGCGAGTCTCGGCAGTCCGATCTGGCCAAGGACGATACCCACGAGAACGAGCCCGAACCACGGAAAGAGCGGCACGTAATCGTTGGTCCGCGGCGTCACTGCCCCAAGCCCCAGGAAGAAGAGTGCGGGTGCATCGAGAAAAGCCGCGTGCACCAGATGGGGCGCAGCAAGAATCAGCGCCGCCGCCAGCGCGGTGACCGGAGCGGGGAGAAACAGGAAGGGAAGCCCCAGCACGCTGGAGACGGCGATGCAGTGCAACACGCCGAAGAAAACGTAGGCGTCCGGGAACGCGATCCAGGTTCCGAGGGTGACCAGCAAGGCGGCGGCGCCGATTCGTGTGAGTCGCATCACGGTCGCACGGGGCCGGAGGCCGCGGCCGTTCATCAGCACGAGGCCGACGCCGACGAGGATCAGGAAACTACCAGCGATCAGCTCGGCGGCCAGATGCCCGGCTCGGGTGAGGGCATAGTTCTCGACCGTGAGCCGGAGATATCCGAGATCCCAGAGGGTGTGGTAGCTCGCCATCGCGACGAGGGCGGTCGCCCGCGCCGCGTCGATCACCGGAAAGCGATTCCGTGGGGCCGCGGCGGGCGGGGCGAGCGGGCGAAGGGCGGCGGCTGTATCGGCGGACATCACCTGCACCTCAAACCATGCCGGCCGGGGCAAAGCCAAGGCCGCCCAGTCGGGCGCCAAACCACGATGCCAGGGCGGACACACCCTCTCGGAAATGTGAAACGCGGCGGCGATGGACCGTGCCGTGACCGCCCCTTGCTCCGGCTATAACCTTCCGACCCTATGTCCCGACGCTAAGTGGCCGATACGGGCCCGAACGGCGGCGGAACGACTGTTGCCGCCGCGCATACACGCATCGAGATTGCAACTCGGCCAAGCTCGCTGACCGGCGAAACGGGCTTCCCGCGAGTCAGGACTTCGTTAATCTTGTCGGGAAAGTGCGCGGCGTGATTCAGGGTAGGTATCTCGGCCATGTCTGACGAACGCGGATCCGGGCTGGATAACCCTGATCGGGAGGCCGGTGCTCGCACCCATGAGGCCGGCCTGCGGGAGGACGAGGTTCTGGACCTTGTCGAGGTGGCCGGCCACATCAAGTGGTTCGACGTCTCCAAGGGGTTCGGATTCATCGTTCCGGACGATGGAGCGCCGGACATTCTGCTGCATGTGACCTGCCTGCGGCGGGACGGCTATCAGGCCGCCAGCGAGGGCGCGCGCATCGTGGTCGAGGCGGTAGAACGGCCGCGTGGTTGGCAGGCCTTTCGTGTGCTCTCGCTCGATCAGACGACGGCCGTTCATCCCTCGGAGATGCCCCTGCCGCGGACGCACGTGACCGTGACGCCGACGAGCGGACTCGAGACCGCCGTGGTCAAATGGTTCAACCGCCTTCGGGGCTTCGGCTTCCTGACTCGGGGCGACGGCACACCCGACATCTTCGTGCACATGGAGACGCTGCGGCGCTACGGAATCGCCGAGTTGAAGCCCGGCGAGGCGGTTCTCGTTCGCTACGGCGACGGCTCGAAGGGCGTGATGGCCGCGGAGGTTCGGCTGATCGACGGGGTGATTCCGGCCTCGCACTGAGGCAGGAGCCGGTTTTTAAGATCTGGATCGTGTCGTGCCGCAGGTCTCGCGTGCGGATTCCCCCGGCGATCGTCCTCGCCTATGTGAGCGCAGGGCAGCTAAGGCTGCGCGCATCCTTCACGAGAGGCTAGAGCCTGTGAAAATTCTGTCCCGCTTCGCGGTGGCCCTGGCTGTCGCCGGTCTCGGCTTGACCGCCGTTCCGATTCCCGCCGCCCACGCGCAGGCCGCCGCCCGTGCCGCGACGGAGAAAGCCGAACCGCTCACGATCGTCACGAAATCGGGGCCGAAACGCTTCGACGTCGAAGTGATGCGCGACGATGCCAGCCGGTCCCGCGGCCTGATGTTCCGCCGGCATATGGCCGCCGATCACGGGATGCTCTTCGATTTCGAGCGCGACGAACCCGTCACCATGTGGATGAAGAACACCTATCTTCCGCTCGACATGGTCTTCATCCGGCCGGATGGCACCATCAGCAGGATCGCGGCCGATACGGAGCCGCTGTCCACCGCTATCATTCCGTCGGGCAGCTCCGTGCTCGCGGTGCTCGAACTCAATGCCGGGACCGCGGCCAAGCTCGGCATCCAGCCGGGGGATCGGGTCGAGCACGGAATGTTCCGCCGCCGCTGACAGGATCCTGGTATCAGCGAACGCACCGGGAACAACCGGCTTGACCAACGCTGTGATCCGCGCCAGTGTTCCGGCAATGTTCCGACGCTTCGGAACGCCGAGCCAGCGCGGAGGATCCGATGAGCGACGTGGCCGAGGCCGAGTTGTTCGGCAACGATGATTGGTCCGTGCAGGTGGACGGGCTCGAGCACCGCGACACCGGGTACTTCATTGGGCGGGCCGCGCTCGCGGCACGGCGGGCCGAAGGCCTGTGGGATTGGCCGCTGCAGATGGCCGAGAAGCGCTGGTGCCGACCCAGCTCCTTTCGAGAGGCGTTCCTGGCGGCGCTGGACCGCTTCGGCATCCCCCGGGACGCGGATCTGATCCGCTCCTTCGCCCTGGGCTACGGGATCCGGGCCGTGGTTTCGCCGGCCGCTGAAAGCTTCGTGACCCTGGCCGATATGCTGCAGCCGCGCGAAGCGCTCGCCAGCGCCCGTGTGGCGGCTCGCCCGACGGCTCGCGTGCTCACCGCCGCCGGGGCGTGAAAGCTCTCAATCATCAAGCGCAATAACGGCGGCGGCGACGTCTTATCGCCTTCTCGAACTGTCGCTGAACGCCAAACCCTGTCGCACGTGCCGGCGCCGAACTGACCTTCGCTCCGGCAAAAAATTCTGACGTGGTTCGTCGGCTAATCCGCAGCTTCAAGTTCGATACAGCCAGCGAAGGAAGTCGATCGACCTCTCTGCGTGCATTCAATGAGGGGAGACGTTCGCCCCCAAACGCGATACCCGGGATTAGCGCAGCGAAGGAGCGACCCACATGGCGGATCGGGATTGGACGAGCGATGCGGATGGGCTCGACGGTCTGATCACGTCCCCGTTGTCACGCCGCGGCTTCGTAATGACCAGCCTGATGAGCGGGCTGACCTTGGCGACGACCCGGGTCGAGGCCCAGGTGATCCATACCGATGCGGTCGGCATCGAAGCCGGCGAGGTAAAGATCCCTGCAGGCGATGGGCCGATGCCGGCCTACCGTGCGGTGCCGGAAGGCGCAGGCCCGTTCCCGATCGTGCTGGTCATTGAGGAGATCTTCGGCGTCCACGATTACATCAAGGACATTTGTCGCCGCTTGGCCAAGGCAGGTTACTGTGCCGTGGCCCCGGAGCTCTACGCGCGGCAGGGCGATCTCGCGACCATGACGGATCCCAAAGTGATCATTCGGGACGTCATCGCGAAAACCCCCGATGCGCAGTGGATCGGCGACCTCGATGCGACGACGGCCTGGGCCGCTTCGGCGGCGAAGGGCGATCCGCAGCGGCTCGCGGTGATGGGCTGGTGCCGCGGCGGGCGCGACGTATGGCTCTATGCTGCCCATCGCCGCGATTTGAGGGCCGCCATCGCATGGTACGGCCCCCTCGGCGGCGAGCGGACCGACATTCAGCCACGCACGGCCGGAGATGTCGCCGCGGAGATCAACGCGCCTTTGCTCGCGCTGTACGGCGGTGCCGATACGGGGATCCCTGTCAGTTCGGCCAAGGAGGCGCGGGACCGGGCTGTGGCGGCCGGCAAGAGCGTCGAACTGGTGATCTATCCAGATGCGCCGCACGGATTTCACGCGGATTACCGGCCGAGCTACCGGCGCGAGGCTGCGGAGGACGGCTGGACGCGGGCGCTCGCCTTCCTGAAAGCGCACGGCGTCGGCTGAATTGGTGCGCTGACGAACCCTTCCGAGGTGTATCCAGGCGTTCCGGGGGCGCTGTGTTACTCAGGACACAACAGCAACCTGTCGTTTATGCGAGGATCACAGGAGGCCCTGTGCCTGCGCGGGTCCGGCCCACCGCCGCGATAATGCATTGAACCGATTGCGGCGGCCGCCGTTCAGCCCCTGTAGAGTGTCCCGGCCCATGAGCGATTCGGTGCAGACCGCCCAGAAGCCCGTGATCCTCGTCGTGGAGGACCAGCCCGACGAGCGATTTCTCGCGGCCACACTGCTTGAGGATACGGGCTTCACCGTGATCGAAGCCGAGACGGCAGACCGCGCGCTCGCCATCCTCAACGACCGGGCCGACGAGGTGAGCGTCGTCTTCTCCGACGTTCGCACCCCCGGGCCGATCGGTGGCTTCGAATTGGCGCGCATCATCGGTGTGACTTGGCCGCGGGTGCGGGTGCTACTGACATCCGGCGATGCTGGCGACCAGCCGAGCGACCTTCGGGTTTCGGCCACCTTCATCCCGAAACCCTGGCGCGCCGAGGATATCCTGGCCTGGGTCGAACAGGCCGCGGGTCGTTCGTCCACCGGGGGCGGCCCGTCCATCATCGGTCCCGGAGGCACGATTATCAGTCAAGGCCTGGAAACTTGAAGCAGTTTCGTCGTTGTACGCCACTCCTGGAGCGCGGCGCCGAGCCCCTCGCAGAACAGTGGACCTCAAACGTCGCCATGAAGATTGTCACCGCCAACCATGCCGATTCCCTCCGCCGCCCGGGAGAGCGGGACACGGCTGAGGTGGCCATCCTCGATTCGGTCCGCGAAGAACTGCTCAGCTTTTACGGCGAAGGCGACGCTATTTTACCGCTTGAACTCGCTATGTTGGCGCAAAGGCTCGATTATGCAGGTTCGGCGCGCGTCGATCGCGTAAGCTAAGCATCGTGCTGTCACGACCGGCCGATCACAGGACGGCGGGCCGATCGGCGAAGGTTCGACCATTCTGGCTCGCAAGCAGGCTCCTTCAACTGCCCGACTCTGAGGGGTGTGACACGCCTCAGGAGACAACGACGCATCCTAGATCAGTCACCGCTCGAACCGGTATCTGCAAAGCAGAATCGGCCATGCGGAGGTCACCGGGTACAACGGCGACGGCAACGACAGGCGCCGGGTCGCCAACGCCCGGGAATCTGCTATTCAGCGCTCTCCATTCTGCCGGTGCAGCGCGTTTCTCAATCGAGCCTTTCATGCGTCCGACCGTATTTCGCGAAGCGCTGACCGCGGTCGCGATCCTGCTTCTGGCCGGCTCGCTCTCGGCGCAGGCGGCATCACCGCCGCCTCAGCCCGCGGACGGGCCTGGCAGCATCGGCGATCGGAAGGCCACGGTGGTCAAACGGCTTCTGGGGCGCGGGGCCGCCAGCAGCTATGCGTTCTATATCACCGGCGGCGCCCCCGAAGCGGGCCGGCCCGTCGTGGTGTTGCTCCACGGCTGGGGCATCGTGAACCCTCAGAGCTACGGAGGGTGGATCGATCATCTGGCTCGCCAGGGCTGGCTCGTGATCATGCCGCGCTTCCAAGAGGTGAACCGGACCCGTCCGTCGGACGCACCCGCGATCGCCGAGTCGCTCCTGAAAGCCGCCCTGACCGACCTCGCCTCGGACGCCGAGGCCAAGCCTGACCTCGCTCGGGTGGCGTTGATCGGTCATCTCGCCGGCGCACCGCTCGCCATGGATGTGGCTGCCGATGCCAAGACGCGGGATTTGCCCGTGCCAAAGCTGATCTTCGCGGTGACGCCCGGCGGCATCGCCAGCGGGCCGAAATCGCGGGGTATCACGCTCGCCGACCTTTCGGGGATCGACGCGTCAACGATCCTCATCACCATGGTGGGCGACAAGGATACGCGGGCGGCCGACGCTGCGGCCCGCCGCCTGCTGCGCGAGGCGAGCGCAGTTCCGTTGGAGCGGAAGCTGTTCGTGCGAGTCCTCTCGGACGATCACGGCTTCCCGGCCCTCACGGCGACCTTGGCGTCACCGGCCGGCGTCGATACCGCCTATGATGGCGGTGCTATCAAGCCCGGCCCCGAGCCGAAGGACGCGCCGAAGGATGCTGCGAAGCCGCCGCCCTTCCGCTGGTCCCCCGATATGGCCCTCACCGGTGAGCAGCAAACGCTGGTGTCTCAAGTCAATCTCGCCCGCGTGGATGCGCTCGACTATCTCGGCTTCTGGAAGACCTTCGACCTCGCCGCAGCGGCGGCCTTCGGCAGCGCCGACGCCTCGAGCCTCAAGAATAATCCGCGGCTCGCCGATATGGAGCGCTGGAGCGACGGGTGGCCTGTGAAGCGGCTCGCGGTCGAGACGCCGCGCCCGGCTCCGGCCGCCCCTACCAAGCCTGCGGCACAGGCCAAGGCACCCGCGCAAGTGAGGCCTTCCGCCATGGGCTCGCCCACGCGCTGATGGCGCTGCGCCGCCAGCTTGGCCTTGGCGCGTGGCTTGCTAGGTTGGTCCCGTTCGACACGGGAGCGAATCCATGCCCGAGTTCGTCGCCAGCCTGCTCGCAGCTGCCGCCTTCTGCGTGACCCTGCTCGCCTTGAACGCGCTGACACGGTTGCTGATCCAGGCCCATCTCGGCCCGCCCGATCTCGGCGAGACCGGTTTGCTGCAACTCGGCAGCGCCCTGGTGGCCGCCCGCGTCGCCTATCGGCGGGCGCCGCTTCGCGAGTCGCTCTGAGATCGCGGCCGACCGATCGCTGTCGTGCCGCCGTTATGGGCGTGTTCCCCCCGCTCGATGTGTGATGATGGAAGCGGCCGGCGTGATCGCGGGCGTCGAGCGGCCGTTCGACCCTCGTGCGGCTCGGGGATCGGCGGCGTTCAGCGCAGGAAGACGCCGAACGAGCGTGGGCCGTCGCCGGTCGGTATCGTCTTGATCACCTTCAGCGTACCGGCATCAATGAGGCTTAAGGTATTGTCGCCCCAATTCGCGACGCAGAGGCGGCCATCCGCATCGGCATTGATCCCTTCAGGATGGTCGCCCACGTCGATGTCGGCGATCGGTTTCAGTGTGGCGAGGTCGAAGGCCGTGACGCTGCCCGCATATTGATCGGTGACGAAGCCTCGGCCCCTGCTGAGGGCGATCACGTAGGGGCGCCGGCCTGTCGGGATCCGGCCGATCTCGCGCCCGGCCGCCAGATCGATCACCGAGACGTCGTCGCTCGTCACGTTGGCCGTATAGGCGCGTCCTGCTGCGGCATCGAGGGTGATGCCGAACGGATGCTGGCCCACAGGGATGATCTTGGTCTCGCGACGCGCCGCGATGTCCACCACCGAAACGGTGTCGGCCTCGCGGTTGGCGACGTAAAGCGTCGCCCCATCGGGGGCGACCGCGATCCCGGAGGGTGACGCCCCGACCGCGATCTCGCCGTCTGGAACCAGCGTACCGTCACGCTCGGTGAGCACGAACAGGCGGCGCCCGTACCAATCGGCAACGTAGATCGCGCCGCCTCGCGGATCCGCCGCGATGCCGAGCGGTCCTCCGGGCAGGGCCACTTCCGACAGGACACGGCCGGCATCGAGGTCGATCACCGCGATCCCGTGGCCCTCGGGCCGGGTGACGTAGGCGCGCTTCCGATCCGCCGACAGGGCGATACCGGCTGGCGCCCCGTCCACGGGGATCCGGCGCACCACTGTGCCGGTGGCGAGGTCGACGACCTCGACGGCGCCGCCGAGCTGCGCCGTGACGATGGCTTCCCGCGCCGGCTCGGCGCGGGCCATGCTCGCGATGAGGGCGAGGCCGGCAGCAAACGCCGTCCGGCCCCGGAGCAAGCTCACGAGCCCTTCTCGACCTTGCCCTTCAAGTTCGCGAGGCTGGCCTTGATCCAATCGCCGACACCCTTCTCGGAAGCCTCGTCGTTCAGCTCGGGCGGCGGATCGTTGTTCATGTAGCCGCGATAGAACGCCGCCTTCCACTCGACCTTCGACTTGGCGTCGCCCTCGGGCTCGACCGTGATCGTGGCCGAATAGTCGTTCGCCGGCAGATCCTTCACGTCGACCTTGTCGATGTAATACGAGAAGATCTTGTCCTCGGGCTTGAACTTGTTGCTCGTCTCGGAAATCTGATCGCCGTTCTTCAGCGTCAGAACCCGCTTGAACTTGGCAGGCGGGTCACCGGTGACCTCGGTCTTGGTGACGTTCTGCATCCAGTCGGCGTTCTTCACATCGCCGATGACGGCCCAGACCTTGTCGGCCGGCGCGTTGATCTCGATCGACTCGGTGATCTTGCGCCGGGTCGGGCCGTGGGCCTGTGCGGTCGCGGCGACAAGCGCCGCTGTGGCCGCCAAGGCCAGGGTGATTTTCTTCATCTTTTCGTTCTCCTCCCGCGCTCAGCGGTCGTCACGACCGAGGATCCGGGCCTCGGGGCCGAAAGCCGCCGCGACCTTGTCCTCAATCCAGCCCCAGGCCTCGCGTTCGCGCGGACCAGCGGTCTTGCCGATGGCGATGGCGAGGTAGGCCATCTCCGTCAACACCTTCTCGGGTTCCAACATGTGGAGCCGCGTTGAAAGGATTGCGCCTTCAAGAACGGCCGCCTGCGCCCGGTTGTAGCCGATGAACGGCGCATGCGCGGCGCTATGAACCATGCGGCCCCGGAAGCGTGGGCGGGTTTCATGGTCCTCAATGGCGGACACCTCAAATTCCGCGTGGCCGAAACTGTCGGCCAACCGTCGGCCGGCGATTGCCGTGCAGGCCAAGGTCGGCCAGTCGCGCCGGCCGGTGACGGCGCCCGCGATCACCCGGATGTCCCGGGGGCTCGATGCCGCGAAGGTGGGATTGACCTCCAGATTGGCAATGGTCGGTGACGGCCGGAACGGTGCGAGCACGAAACCATCCGGATCGTCGATCAGTCCGAAGGGCACGAGGTGCAGTTCGCCCGCGGGCGAGAGCGTCGTGACGATGGTTTCCAGGATCAGCGGCATCGGCTCACGCCTGATCGGCCGGGACGAGCCGGCCGCAGACCAGCTTTGTCTTCGGCTCCCCCACGCGCTCGGACGTCACCTCGGCGCGTGCCGCGTCCTCCGGAATGGTCTCGGGCGGGCGCGCATCCGCATCCGGCTTCATCAAGCGTGCGTCCCGGGTTCCGGGCGGCGGCGCATCTGGACCGGAATGGCGGGTGTGACCGGCCTTCTTGAAGGCCGTGGCGTCCTCGACGTCGGCATCGGCGGCACAGCCCCAATCCAGCGGCTCGTCCTGCACGTAGCGCTTGCCGAGTCGCCACGCCGTCTCGGCCTTGGCGAGCTCGGCCCCGAGATAGAAGGCATGGGCGCCGTCGCTTGCCACGTCGAGCTCGGGGAAGAAGGCCATTGCGTCGGTGCCGACCCTATGAATGTCGCGGTTGTAGACGTGAATCCCGTCCTCCGCGACGGCGATCCGGTAGTTCGGATCGCGGACCTCCGTGGCGGCCTGGGTGATCTCCTCGGACGTCTGGACGAAGGGTCGCTTGTCGTGGAGGGCGAGCAGCGCCCGGCCATAACCCTTGGGCAGGGCCGCATCCACCTTGGCGGCGTACATCACCCGCCGGGCCGCATCGTGCTCCTCAACGGTGCGGCGCGTATGGTTGGAGACCTGCACGATCAACACGTTCTGGATCGCAAGTTCCGAGCACATACCGACGAGGAGCGCGGTCACGCCAAGGGAGTCCGCCTCGGTCAGCTCCGTCAGATTGCCGGTACCCATCATCATGGGGATGTCCGGCCAGCGAGCCCGAGTCTCGCGATAGCGAGCGATCGAATCGACGAACCCGTGGTGGATCGGTTCGAGGATCGGGTCGGCGAGGAACGGCCGCCCAGCTTCACGCATCCGCGCGATGGCGCGATCGAGGGAGGGCAGGTCGTCGGGGCGGGTCGGCACCAGCACCGGCACCGCATCGGTCTCGAAGGCGAGGTCCAACGTCTCTTCGTTGAGGCTCAGCAGATAGTCGGCCCCGGCCGCCGCACCCCGGGCCAGCTCCTCGCGGGAGAAAGAATCGACGCTGACCTTGAGCCCGGCGCCTTTCAGTGCCCGTACGGCCTCCTCGAGGTGAGGAAAAGGCGTGTCCGGCAGGCCGCCGAGATCGATGACGTCGGATCCCTTTCGGGCGAGGTCCTGTCCTTTGGCCAGGATCTCGGCGACGCTCATCTTCGAGGCATCGACGATCTCCGAGAAGATGCGCAGATCGTGCCGGGAGAGATCGACCTTCCGGGCAGTCAGGCCGAGCCAAGCCGGAAGATCGACCACCTCGTCGGGCCCGCGCTCCACCGGCACACCGAAATGCGCGGCGAGGTGCTCGGGGTTGGCACGGCAGCGGCCGGGCAGGATCACCCGCGTCGCGCCTTCGGGCAGTTCGACCCGACGGCGGATGATCTCTTCGGTCATCAGCGCGGCGACTTTCACGCCGGCATCGACGATGCTCCAGCGGAAACTTTCCGGGAGGCCGGTCGCGACCTTCTCCAGCCGCGCGCGAGCCAGACGGCCGGTGACGAAGACGATGTGCACGGGGGCGCTCATGCCGCGTCCCGCGGCTCAATTGCGATCCGGCAGCGCGGCCCCCAGATCTCCAGCCGACCGCCATAGCGCGCCGCGAAGGTCGGAAAGGCCGCATCCAACAGCCCGCCGCCGGCGAGTGCCGCCGCGTCCTGTCCCGGTGGTGCATCGAGGGACTTCACGAGCACGCAGCGGTCTGCGGAAACCCGGCCGGCGAGCCAGAGGGCGAGGCTGTCGGAGGTGACGTCCCAGGTCTCGGGAATGTCGGGGTGCCCGGCCCGCAGGGCGCGCGGATTCCAGACGCGCGCCGTAGCGGGCGACGTCTCGGCCCAAGGTTCCAGGGTCTGGACGAGTCGGGGCTCGATCCCGCGGAAGATACCGGCCGCGTCGCTCATGGCATCGAGCGCCCGCCGATGGGCCTCGGCGTCGCTGAAGCCCTCCCGCGCCTGCGTGGTGCGCACGAGTGCCGCGAAGGTGCCTCCGCCCGGGACCACGATGCAGCGTCCGAACGCGCCGTCCGCGATATCGGCCAGCAGGGCGCGCCGACGGTGCGGATCCGCCTCAAGGCTCCCGCCGATCTTGATGACGGCCGTCACGCCGCGTCACGCTGGTTCGGGCGCAGAACACGCAACGCCTCGGCGATGCGCAGCGGATCGAGGCCGTTTCGCCGATCGAAGTCCCGGCACAGGCCGCCGCGGAAGCCGAGATAATCCGGTCCGTGTTCGGCCAAGGGGGCGATATCGATGACCCGAAGAGAACCCGCGAGGCCGCTCATCAGGCTGTGGGCGCGGCAGGCCTGCGTGAAGGCCGCGAGGTCCTCAGGCGCGATCAGATCGGGCAGGCGGGCTCCATCTTTACCCGCCGTGTCGATCATCGCGCCGGCAAAGCCCGCCTGCGCCAGCGCCGGCACCAGCGCGGCGGCAGGGCCATCCTCGGCGAACAGCACGGCAATCAAACGGCCGTTTGCGGCGTCGGCGAGCGTGGGGAACGCGGCGGCATCGCGCCGGCGATCCGCATCGAGGCCGGTCTTCACCCAATCGACGCCGGTGGTGGCCATGGCGGCCAGATCGGTCGGCGACGGGTCGGCCACCGCGCTGGTCACAGCCGCGCCGGCCACCCGGGCCACGATCTCCCGGACGCAGGCCGGATCGAGCGCGCCGAGCGCTCCGCGCTCGGGATCCTTCGCGTCGATCAGGTCGGCGCCCGCGAGCCGCGCGGCCTCCGCCTCGGCGGGATCGCGGACACTGACGAGGAGGCGGGGCAGGGGGCGTATGTGAGGGGGCGACGCGGGCACGGATGACTCAAGGATCTGACGGAACGTCTCAGGACTTCCCGGGCAGCGGCTCGGCGAGCAGGCGGTTCTTCACCACCCAGCGCATCGCGTGCGCCCAGGTATCGTCGGTGTCGGCCCGGATCGTGACCTGCCCGCCGCGCACCACCTTGCCGGTTTCGGCTTCGGCGATGGTGACGTTCAGGTTGAAGATCTGGCCGGACCCCTTCTCCACATAACCCGTCACGACGAGGTCCGCACCCAGGCTCTTGCCGATGTCCGCCGCGCAGCCGTTGCACTTGTAGAGCGGCCCTTCCTTGGCCACGACATCGGCCTTCGGCGCCGTATCGACGATCTCCAGCCCGGCCTGATCGTGCAGTGCCTTGCGCAGCTCGTCGGTCACCAGCGTGAGCTTCTTCGTATCGGCCGGTCGTGCCCTCGCCCCATAGGAGGCGCCGGGATCGAACAGCTCGACGGGGAACACCGCCGCTTTCTCGGATGCCAGAGCCGCGGCAGGCAGGACGCTTACCAGGGCGACGAGACCGCACGCGATCGCCGCAGGACGGGACAGGTGGCGCATAGACGGGGCGTTCCTCTCGACGATCCGACCGCTCCGGGCGGCCACGGTCCGGCATAGGTCGGGCGACGGGACACTTTGGCAATGTACTTCCCGATCCGCCTGATCCACGAGGAACCTATACAGGGGCGGCCCGCAGCGTCGGGAACGTGAACAGCCCCATCGAGTACCGCGATTGAGCGGTCGGGACGGAAACTGGTAGAGGCCGTGCCTATGCACAATCCTGCACCCGAGACGTTTGTCCCGCAGCCGGCACGGCGGGGCTGGCTGCGCGTGGGTCTCGTCTTGCTGGGACTGGTGCCGGTCGCCGCACGGGCGCAGCAGCCGCCGCCACAACCCGTCGATACGCATATCGGGCTGATCTGGCGGCCGCAGCCGGCCCCATCCTCCTACGATGCCGAAGCGGCGCCCGAGGACGAGGGTCTGGCCGGCGCCAAGATGGGGATTGCCGACAACAACACCACCGGCCGCTTCACCAAGCAGACTTACGCGCTGGACGAGGTGACGCTGACCGACGACAAACCCGATCCGGTCGCCGCCGCCAAGGATCTGCTCGCCAAGGGCGTGCGCTACCTCATCCTGGCGCTGCCCGCCGACGCCGTGCTGGCGGTATCGGATGCCGTAAAGGACACCGGGGCGGTCGTGCTCAATGCCGGCGCCTCAGACGACCGGCTGCGCGGCGCCGATTGCCGGGCGAACGTGTTCCACATCCTGCCGTCCCGGGCGATGCTCACCGACGCCCTCGCGCAGTACCTCACGGTCATGCGCTGGCGGAAGATCTTCCTGATCGTCGGCCCGACCGACGCCGACAAGGCCTACGCCGACGCGGTGCGCAACTCGGCCCGCAAATTCGCTTTGAAGATCACCGCCGAGAAGCCATGGACCTTCGGCCCCCTGGCCAAGGCGCGCGGCGACACCCCGACCCGGGCGGAGGCCATGGTGTTCACCCGGGGGCTCGACTACGACATGGCGATCGTGGCCGACGAGGAGGGCGATTGGGGCGACTACGTTCCCTACCGCACGGTCGATCCGCGCCCGGTGGGCGGCACGCAGGCGCTGACCCCGACCACATGGTCCCCGGTCCTCGAAACCTGGGGTGCCGCGCAGGCGCAGAACCGGTTCCGACGCCTGGCCGGTCGGCTGATGCGGCCCCTGGACTATCAGGTCTGGGCGGCGGTGCGGACGGTGGGCGAGGCGGTCACCGCCAAGAAAACCAACGACCCCGCGGTCATCGCGCCCTATCTGGTCGAGCCCGACTTCACCCTGCCGGCCTACAAGGGCGTGCCGCTGAGCTTCCGGCCCTGGGACCACCAGCTGCGGCAGGCCATCATCGTCGTGCAGCCCAAGGCCATGGTCTCGGTGGCGCCGGAGCAGGGCTTCCTGCATCAGCGCACGCCGCTCGATACCCTCGGGGTGGATCTTCCCGAGACGACCTGCAAGTTCAAGTGACTGGATTGCCTGCGGCGTTGACGAGCGGTCTGCACCCTCGCAACACGCGGATATCGCACTACAATCGGTGCCCGAGAACGTCCCCCGGGGACGCCGGGACGTCGCAAGGGAAGGGAATGGCATGAGCCGCCGCGTCGAGGCAGGTCTGAGCGTGGTCGCCCTGGGTGCGTGGTTCGCCCTGTGCGTGCCGTCCGCCGCCTTCACGGCCTACGTCACCAACGAGAAGGGCAACTCGGTCAGCGTCATCGACACCACCACCATGGCGGTCACCGCCACGTGGAAGGTGGGACGGCGGCCCCGCGGCGTGACCCTGTCCAAGGATGGCAAGGAGCTGTTCGTCTGCGCCAGCGACGACGACCGGATCGACGTGCTCGACACCAGCACCGGCAAGGTCGTGCGCTCCCTGCGCTCCGGGCCGGACCCGGAGCAGTTCATCCTTGCGGCCTCGGGTAACCCGCTCTACGTCGCCAATGAGGACGACAGTCAGGTCACGATTATCGACATCGAGAAGAACAAGGTGCTGGCCGAGGTGCCGGTCGGTGTCGAACCGGAGGGGATGGGGCTGTCGCCGGACGGCACGGTGCTCGTGAACACCTCCGAGACCACCAACATGGCCCATTTCATCGACACGAAGACCTTCCAGGTCATCGACAACGTGCTGGTGGATGCCCGGCCGCGCTTCGCCGAGTTCACCGCCGACGGCAAGTTCCTCTGGGTCTCCGCGGAGGTCGGCGGGACGGTCAGCGTCATCGATGTCGCCCAGCGGCGGGTGATCAAGAAGATCACCTTCAAGATCCCGAGCGTGAACGACGAGGCGATCCAGCCTGTGGGCATCCGGATCACCAAGGATGGGGCCAAGGCGTTTGTGGCGCTCGGGCCCGCCAACCGGGTCGCGGTGATCGACGCCAAGACCTACGACGTCGAGAAATACCTGCCCGTGGGCCAGCGCGTCTGGCAGCTCGCCTTCACGCCGGATCAGAAGCAGCTCTTCACGACCAACGGCACGTCCAACGATGTCTCGGTGATCGATGTGGCCTCCGAAAAGGTGGTCAAGAGCATCCCGGTCGGCCTGCTGCCCTGGGGCGTGGCGCTCTCGCCGAACTGATCCGGTACGGCCTCGGCATCCGAAGCGAACGGGACGCCCGGCACGGCGGCCCAAAGGTAGGAAACGCGATGACGCGCATGTTTCGAACGGCGGCGCTCGCCCTGGCGGGGCTGCTCGCGGCCGGTCCGGCCCTGGCTCTGGACTTGACCAAGAAGCGGGAAAATCTGCCGGATCTCGTCCTCGGCGACGATCAGGGCAACGATTTCGTCGTTGAGAACAAGGACATTACGCTGGAATCCGGCAAGGCCTACCGGCTGCGGATCGTCGCCAAGGGGCACCAGGAATACAAATTCTACGCACCGGAGTTCTTCCGGTACATCTGGTTCAATCAGATCGTAATCGAGCACAAGGAGATCCATGGCGGCGGGCCGCCCGATCACCTCGAGTTCGACGATCCGGGCGAGATTGCCATCGAGTTCGTCGCGATCAAGCCCGGCACCTACACCTGGGCGGCGCGCGGCCTCGAGGCAAAGGGTATGACCGGTACGCTGACGGTGAAGTGATGCGCGCGCTCCTGATCGTCTCGAGTCTGATCCTTGCCGGGCCGGCCTTCGCCGCCGACGATGCCTCTGCCTGCGCCGAGGGCATCACGATGATCCGCGACGCCCTGGCGCTGAACCCGCCCGAACCTGCGCTGCCCAAGCTCAGGAAGGCCTTGCGGGTCGCCGAGCGCGAGCAGAAGGAGGGCGAATTCGACGAGTGCCTCGATGCGGTCGCCGATGCCCGCAAGGTGCTGGGTCGATGAGTGCCGAGCCCGCCCTCCATGTCGAGCATGTCGGCCATCGCTTCGGCGCCCGAGCGGCCCTCGATGACGTATCGCTCGACGTAGGACGCGGGCGCTTCGCGGCGCTGCTCGGGCCGAACGGCGCCGGCAAGACCACGCTGTTCTCGGTGATCACCCGACTCTACAACAATCAGACCGGGCGGGTCTCGATCTTCGGGCACGCCCTCGACCGCGAGCCCTCCCGGGCACTCGCCCGCCTCGGCGTCGTCTTCCAGGCCCGTACGCTGGATACCGACCTCACCGTCGAGCAGAACCTCCTCTACCATGCGAGCCTGCACGGCATCCCCCGGGGCGCCGGCAAGGCACGGGTCGGGCTGCTCCTCGACCGGGTGGGCCTCTCCGACCGGCGTCACGACAAGGTCCGGACGCTCTCAGGCGGCCAGTCGCGCCGCATCGAGATTGCCCGATCGTTGATCCACCGCCCGGACCTGCTGCTGCTCGATGAGCCGACCGTCGGCCTCGATCTCGAATCGCGCGCCGATATCGTGGCGATCGTGCGTGCATTGGTTCGCGAGGAGGGCCTATCGGTCCTCTGGGCGACCCATATCTTCGAGGAGATCGAGCCGGAGGACGATGCTGTCGTCCTGCACCGGGGCCGGATCGTCGCCCGGGGCCGCGCGGGTGATATCGGCGCGCCCGGCGAGGCACTCGCCGACGCGTTCCGCCGCATCGTGGCCGAGCCGGGGAGGGCAGCAGCATGAGCGCGCCGACGCATGTCTCGACGGTGGCTCCGGCCATACCCGCGCGCCCGGATACCACCCGGATCGGCCGCCTCGACACCGTCGGCTATCTGATCTGCCTCGGCGGCATCGTCCGGCGGGAATTGCTGCGCTTCTTCAATCAGAAGGAGCGGTTCTTCTCGGCGCTGGTCCGGCCGCTCGTCTGGCTCTTCATCTTCGCGGCCGGGTTCCGCAACACGCTCGGGGTCTCCATCGAACCGCCGTACCAGACCTACGTCCTCTACGAGGTCTACGTGGTGCCCGGGCTGGCCGTGATGATCCAGCTGTTCAACGGCATGCAATCGTCGCTATCGATGGTCTACGACCGCGAAGTCGGCTCGATGAAAGTGCTGCTGACATCGCCCTATCCCCGTTGGCTGTTGTTGCTGGCCAAGCTGATCGCGGGGGTCGCCGTCTCGGTCGTGCAGGCTTACGCGTTCCTGGCGGTGGCCTATTTCTGGGAAACCGACATCCCCCCGTTGGGCTATCTGACGGCGCTGCCCGCCTTCCTGGCCTCTGGCCTGATGCTCGGGGCGATCGGCCTGTTCCTGTCCTCGCTGGTGCGTCAACTCGAGAACTTCGCCAGCGTGATGAACTTCGTGATCTTTCCGATGTTTTTCGCGTCCTCGGCTCTGTACCCGCTGTGGCGGATCCGGGAATCCTCCGAAACGCTGTACTGGATCTGTGAGCTGAACCCGTTCAGCCATGCGGTTCAACTCGTCCGCTACGCGCTTTACGTCCAATTCGAGCCGGTCGCCTGTGCCGTGGTGGTGGGCGTGACGCTCGCTTTCTTCGGCATGGCGGTCGTCGCCTACGATCCCGGCCGCGGCATCATGGCCCGGCGCGGTGGCCCGGCCGGCGAGACCACCTGATGGAGCCCGCCCAATGAACCGTCCCGTTGCTTATGTTCTCATCTCGGCTCTCGGTCTTGCCGCTCTGGCTGGGCCCGCGCTGGCACAGCCCAAAACCGATCCCGATTGGCCCTGCGTGCAGCGCAAGGTCGCGACCCTGAGCCCCGGCCAATTCTGGACCGGCCCGGATCTCGCCGCGGCCGGGGACTGGGGCAGCGACAACGACGCTGCTGTACTGGCCCAGAAGATCGCCTCCCGTCGCACCGAACTCGCACAGGTTGGCCCGCTGCTGGACGACTTCGCCGCCAAATTCGGCACCGACAAGGATGCCAAGGACAAGGCTCTGACGCGCGTCTATGCCGGCGTCTTCGAGGTACTCAATGGCGAGCGCGACAAGGTGGTGGGCGGCATCGCGCGCTACGCCCAGGGCCAGCGGCGCATGGCCGAGCGGATCCGCGACGAGGCCGACAAGGTCAGCCAGACCAAGGACGCGCCGAGCGCCACCGACGCCACCGAATTGCCCAAGGACCAGACCGACCTTGAGGCAAAGTTCGCCTGGGATCGCCGGATCTTCCAGGAGCGCAGCCAGTCGCTGACTTATGTCTGCGAAGTTCCGCAGCTGCTGGAGCAGAGGCTGGGCGAGATCGCGCGGATGATCCAGGCCAAGCTCTGACGCCGATCGGGTTCGGCAGGAACACGCATTGCCGAACCCTCCCGAATGTCTTGCCTATGTTTCCCTAAGTGCCTGAACTTGCTTTCGAAACTGTGACCGATTGATCACGCCGCCGGGGCATCAACTGCGGGATGACGTTCACAGCGCGAAAAGCTCGTCATCACGCTTTCGTGGCGATTGATCACGTTTCTGTTAGCCCCCAAGAGTGCCTTCAAGCTTGGCAGAAGCCGGGCACGGGTCTCACGACATGGGGGTTGGAATGTCACTTCGGGCGCTGCGGGGCAGCCTGATCGCGTCTGCATCGGTTCTGGCCGGATCCATGATCCCCGGGACCGCGCAGGCTCAACAATCGGTGACGCTGGGCGAGATCAGCGTGGTCTCGACCTCGCCGGTGGGATCGGGTGGCGGCACGTCGAGTGCGTCGCAGGTCTTCAACGGCCCCGGTCCAGTTCCGCCGCTTGGCTCGGTCGGCCCGAGCGGCGCGACCCGCCTGCGCGGCTCCGAACAGCCCCTCCACAAGATTCCCAGCACCGTCGAGTCGGTCACGGCGAGCGATCTCAATATCGATCAAGCCAGCAACAACCTGACCACAACGCTCGCCCGGCGCACTCCGGGCATCAACCTGTCCGACTCGCAGGGCAACAACAACCGCGTCGACGTCACCTATCGCGGCTTCACGGCATCGCCCGTGCAGGGCGTGCCGCAGGGGCTGGCCGTCTACCAGAACGGCGTCCGCATCAACGAGGCCTTCGGCGACATCGTCAACTTCGACCTGATCCCGCCGCAGGCGATTCAGCGGATCGACGTGGTCACCGGCAACCCGGTCTTCGGCCTCAACGCGCTGGGCGGTGCGGTGAATATCCAGATGAAGAACGGCTTCACCTGGCAGGGCACCGAGATCGCGGCCTGGGGCGGGTCCGATGCCCGCACCGCCGGCTATCTCGAATACGGCAAGGTCTCGGGCCCGTGGAGCGTCTACTTCACGGGCGATGGCCTGAACGACCGCGGCTGGCGCTACGAAAGCCCGAGCACGATCGGCCGGCTCTACGCCGACTTGGGCTACCGCTCTCAGGATTCGGAGTTCCACCTGATTGGGCTGGCCGCGCGCAGCTTCTACGGTGCGGCCGCCGCGACGCCGGTTGACTTCACGCACCGCGACCCGCGGGCAATCTTCACCTACCCGCAGACCACCACGACCGAGGTCGGCACGCTGCAGCTCACCGGCCGGGTCGATATCTCGCCGACCTGGGACCTCGCCGGCAACGCCTACTTTCGCCGGTTCAGCCAGACCTATGTCGACGGCAACGACGGCAACTTCGAGAATTGCAGCAGCCGCTCCAGCTTCCGGGGCAATTTGTGCTTCGAGGATGACGGGTTCAGCCCCGCCGCCGGCCAGTCCCAGCTCGCCTTCCGAAACCAGTTCCTGATCCTGGGCCAGCAGAACCAGCGGGTCCCCTTCCGCTCGGGCATCCCGTACGGCACCCTCGACGTGACCAACACGGAGGCCACCGGCTTCGGCGGGTCGCTCCAGGCGGCCAACCGCGATCGTATCTTCGGCCTGCCCAACTCCTTCGTGGTCGGCGGCAGCATCGACACGGCGAACTACTCGTTCAAGTCGTCGAGCACCTTGGGCGTCATCAATCCGAACCTGTCGATCACCACGGATCCGAACAACCCGTTCTACGGCACCATCCCCGGGCTCGGCACGCCGCAGCTCCGGACCGCCGGTGCCCTCGGCATCGCGCCCAGTTCTGTCAACGGCTCGAACCTCTACATGGGCCTCTACACCCTCGATACGCTGGATGTAACCGACCGGCTATCGCTCACGGCGGGCGCACGGCTCAACTTCGCGCGGATCCAGAGCGAGGATCTCACCGGGTTCTCGCCGGACGTGACCGGAACGCATTACTACAACAAGATCAATCCGGTGGCGGGCCTGACCTACCAGTTCGACCCGGCGCTCAACCTTTATGGCAGCTACTCGGAGTCGAACCGCGCTCCGACGCCGCTGGAACTGGCCTGCGCCAATCCCGACCGGCCGTGCCTGCTGCCGAACTCGCTGGTTGCGGATCCGCCGCTCAAGCAGGTGACGGGGCGGACCTACGAAGTCGGATTCCGCGGCCAGTTGCCAAATACCTATGACGGTGGCGTCATCACGTACAAGATCGGCGCGTTCCGCACGGATCTGACCAACGACATCCTGTCCCTGGCGACCCCCGGCAACACCGCCCGCGCCTACTTCGTCAACGTCCCGGCGACGCAGCGACAGGGTATCGAGGTCGGCAGCGAGTACACGGCCGATTATCTCCGGGTCTACGCCAACTATGCGCTGGTCGACGCGACCTTCCAGTTTAACGGAACCCTCTCGTCGCCCAATAACCCCCTCGCCGATGACGGGGCGATCAATGTGCGCAAGGGCAACGTTGTGCCGCTGGTCCCAACCCATCAGTTCAAGGCCGGCTTCGATTACTTCGTGACTCCGAACTGGCAGCTCGGGCTGTATCTGCAGGCCTTCTCCGCATCCTACTTCCGCGGCGACGAGTCTAATCTGAACCGCAAGCTGCCGCCTTACTACGTCATGAACTTCGAGACGAAGTATCAGGTAACGAAGAACCTACAGGTCTTCGGCTTGATCACCAATCTCACCAACAACCGCTACGCCACCTTCGGCACCTTCGCCGAGCCGGGCGCGGTGGCGGGCAACCTTCGGATCAGCGATCCGCGGACCACGACCCTGGCGCAGCCCTTCTCGATCTATGCCGGCGTCCGCTACGCCTTCGGTGCCGACCCGGTGCCGATGTCGCCGGAGCCGATCATCCGGAAGTACTGAGACCCATCAACTGCGATGCGGGCGCCTCGCGCGGTCTCCGGACCGGGCGGAGCGCCCGAGGCACTTTCAAACGGCCGTGCGGCCTCCTGTCTCGGGAACGGGCGGGTGCGCGCTGCGTCTCCAACGGGAGATGCCCCGGACCGCCGGGGCCCGACCCATGGAGAAACGCCTCGATGATGTTCCGTTTTGCCGTCGCAGCCCTGGCGCTCGCCGCAGCCACGCCCGCCCTCGCGACCCCGTGCGCCGACGAAGTCAGCACGCTGCAGCGGCGGCTCGACAGCGCCGGCGCGGCCATGGTGACGGGGAAAACCCCGCCCGGCGGCACCACCTCGTCCGATTCGCCCAAGGCACTCGATAAGCCGCCGGCCCTGACCGCGTCGGACGCCTCCGTGAAGCCGACGGCCGCGGGCGTCGAGGAAGCGAAGAAGCTGGTCGCGAAGGCGGGCGAGCAGGACAAGGCCGGCGACGCTCAGGGCTGCCGCGACACGATCATGAAGGCAAAGGAAAAGGCCGGCGCTCTGCCGTAAGCGTCGCAGTCCTATCCGATCGGAAGCTCCACCGACCCGGCAGAAGCACGGCCGGGTCGGTGGGCCCGTGGGACGTTCAGTAGGCGTTTTCGGTCTTGAGCAGCGCGAAGGGCGTTGTCAGCAGGATCTGAAGGTCGAGCAGGACCGACCAGTTCTCGATGTAGTACAGGTCGTGCTCGACACGCCGCTGGAGCTTCTCGGAGGTGTCGGTCTCTCCGCGCCAGCCGTTCACCTGCGCCCAACCGGTCATGCCGGGCTTGACCTTGTGCCGAGCGAAGTATCCGTCGACCACCTGATCGTAGAGCGTGTTGGCGGCCTTCGCCTGCAACGCGTGCGGCCGCGGGCCGACAAGCGAGAGATCGCCCTTGAGCACGTTGAACAGCTGCGGCAACTCGTCGAGCGATGTCTTGCGGATGAAGCGGCCGACTGGGGTCACGCGCGGGTCGCCGCGGGTCACCATCCGGGCCGCGCCGGCATCGCACTGATCGACATACATCGAGCGGAACTTGTAGACCTCGATCAGCTCGTTGTTGAAGCCGTGGCGCTTCTGGCGAAACAAGATCGGGCCGCGCGAAGACAAGCGTACCGCGAGCGCCACCGCGGCGAGAACGGGCGACAGGGCGAGCAGCATCATCAGGCCGACGCAGCGGTCGAACAGCGCCTTCACCACCACGTCCCAATCCGCGATCGGCTTGTCGAAGACATCGAGCACCGGCACCGAGCCGAGATACGAGTAGCTGCGCGGTCGAAAGCGCAGCTTGGCCGCGTGGGCAGACAGGCGGATATCGATCGGCAGCACCCAGAGCTTGGCCAGCATCTGCAGGATACGGCCTTCGGCGGTGATCGGAATGGTGAAGACGATCAGGTCGAGCGGCGCATGGCGGGCATAGGCCACGAGATCCTCGACATTGCCGAGCTTCGGATGCCCCGCCACGACGTCCGATGAGCGATCGGTGTTCCGGTCGTCGAAAACGCCGACGATGCGAATGCCACTGTCGCCCTGTGTCTCCAGGGCAGCGATCAGATCCTCCGCGGGCTTGCCGCCGCCGACGATCGCCGTGCGGCGGTCGAATCGGCCGGCGCGGGTCTGCGCGTCGATCACCCGGTAGAGGACGAAGCGGCCGATCAGGAGCGCAGCGAGGCCGGTGCCGTAGAAGGTCGCGAGCCAGAGCCGCGAATAGTGATCGGCCACCTTGGCGAGTACCAAGGCCGCGGCGATCATCAGGAAGGTCAGGGACCACACCGTGCTCAGCCGGATCGCGGTCCGGAAGAAGGATCGGAAGGCGGCAATCCGATAGCAGCCAGAGATCTGCGCGAGGGCCACTGTCGTCAGCGCGATCATCGCGATCGCTCCGGCATAGGTCATCCCGAAGGGAACGCGGCCGCGCAGCATCAGCAGGTGAAGCAGCGCGCCGAGGCCGAAGATCAGGATGCCTTCGATAGCCCGGACCAAACCGGCCACGATGACCGGAGAGATTGCCGCACCACCGGGACGCGCGGTTTCGGCCGGAGCGGCCGGTGACGCGGCGCGGGCGGTCCGCTGCGCGTCGAGAGGGCCAGCCGCCTCCAGAAGATCGCGAATGTCGAAGGCACTCATCAGACGGCTCCTCCCGCGCCAGCCGGCGAATAGATCAGTCTCTGCTTGGCATGAGGCATTGTCAGAAGACTTAAGGGCGACTGGTTCGCGACGATTCGCGGCAATCAGGCCGTCCGCGTGCCGGCGATCTCGGGTGCCTCGACAGCACGGCGACCCAAGCGGGCTTGGAACGCAGCGGCGTAGCCCGAGATCACCTCGTTCCCCATGCGGTCCAGGGAGAAGCGCTGCCGCAGTGAGGCGCTGAGCGCGCGGAAACGGGCGTCACGCACCTCCGGCGCATCATCCAGCACGCGCCGGATGCCGGAAGCGAGGGCAGCCGGGTCTCGTGACGGAACGAGATCGCCTGCAGCATCGCCGAAGATCTCCGGGATCCCGCCGACCCGGGTTGCGACGAGCGGTTGTGCGGCGGCGGCTGCCTCCAGGACCACGTAGGGCAGGGATTCCGCCAGGGATGGGACCACCAGGATCCCACCTCGTGCCAGCACCGTCCGGATTGGTTGGGGCGGCTCGAAGGCGACGGACCCCGTGAGGCCGAGGCGGTCGACATTGGCGCGCAGAATCTCGGCGTCCGGTCCGGACCCGACCATCAGCAGCCGCAGCGACCGGCCCTCGGCCCGCAACTGGACCAAGGCTTCGAGCAGATAGGGCAGTCCCTTGGCCTCACGAAGTTCGCCGACATACAGCAGGTCGAACGGGTCGTCGGCGCGCTTGAGCGGCGCAAACTCATGATCGGCGATGCCGTTATGGACGATGCGCGTGACCCGCTCGGAACCACCCACGAACGTCCGGTGCCGCCCGGCGACGTACTCGCTCTCGAACAGGAAGGCGTCGGTCCTGCGGGCCAGGACGGCCTCGGCGCCCATGTAAAGGCGATGCAGTGGCGTGCCCGGCCGGTAATTGTAGCTCCCGCCATGCGGCGTGTAGGCCCGGATCGCCCGGCTTCCCATGGCGAGCCGCGCATAGACGCCACCCTTTGCCCCGTGACCATGCAGGACATCCGCGCCGACCGCGGCGGCGCGCCGGCTTACGGTCTTCAGGCAGGACCAATCGGACCGGTGTGGGTTGCGTCTCATCGGGACGCGGATGAGGCCGAGTTCGAGGCTCGGCAGGAGGCCGGCAAGGGCCCGCTCGCCGTGCTCGCCGCCGGTCGTCGAATCACAAATGATTCCGACGGCGTGTCCGGCCGCGGCCTGAAGCCGGGCGAGGTCCATCACATGGCGGAACAGCCCACCCACCGGCGCCCGGAAGATGTGCAGAATCCGAAAACGCTGGGGGCTTCGGTCCTCGTTCGACTTGGCGACCACGGTATCGCTCCCGGTAAAAACTGTCCCGGGATAAGTGCTGCACCAGTGGTCGCGGGGCCATTAATCGCCGATGGTCGACCGCATGCTTTTCGCAGAGAAGGTAAGCGAAGTTTTACTTTACCGAAAACAAGTCATGTCATCGGAACGCCGTTGAGGCTCGCCCAAATGGTTCCATAGTGACAGGCGGTGGCCGCTAGCACGAAGGCATGCCAGATGGCGTTCTGGAACGGCAGCGTCCGCCAGATATGGAACACGACGCCGATCGAATAGAGCGCCCCGCCGATCGCCAGGAGCCAGAGCGCCGTCGGCTGAAGGCTTGCGATCACAGACTCATAGGCGAACAAACCGCTCCAGCCTAACATCAGGTAGAGGCCGATGGAGAGGCGGTCGAAACGCCCCGGCAGCAACAGCTTCACGATGATGCCGATCAGGGCGACGGCCCAGATCACCGCCAGCAGCGCGTATGCGCGCGCGCCGGACCCGACCAGAGCAACCAGCGGCGTGTAGGTCCCGGCGATCATCAGGTAGATGAGGGCGTGGTCGGCCCGGCGCAGCAGCCACTTGCGCGGACTTACCGGATAGAGGTTGTACAAGGCCGAGACGCCGAGCATCAGCACCAGAGCAGTCGCATAGACGACGACTGCAACGCGTTCGCCCAGGCCGAGATGCGACGTCACCGCCGTCGTCACCAGCGCCACGGCGCCTGCGAGCCCAAAGACGACGCCGAGACCGTGGATCACGCCATCTGCCACAATCTCCCGCGGCGTGTAATGCCACGTCAGAGAGAGTGGGCGACCATCCTCCGCGAGAGACATCTTTGAGCCTCCTGCAACGCGTGCAGCTTAAAGCTTGAGAAGTCTTGATCGTTCCCTGTGCAGAGTGCTGACCCGGAGTTGTCCAAAGGATTCTGGCAAGCCGTTACAGACCTCGCGCGGTGCAACACGCGTGCCGCATTGCAGGCGAGGCTAAATCCCGCGCCCGGCGAGCCCCTCGAATCCGACGGGCGGATCCGCGGTCGCGGCGCGTGAGCGACCGCCGGCGTGATTCAAGCCTACGCTCAGCCGAGCATGGACGGTTGCCATCGTCAGCACCGCCATGGCCAAGATCTGATGCGCGAGCGCCGCCCAGAGCGGAACCGCCAGCAGCAGCGTTGCGATGCCGAGTGCCGCCTGGGCCAGCGCCAGGGTGGCAACTCCGGCGGCGCGGCCGAAGGCACCCGACGAACCGGTGAGCCGGGCATCGACGGCGTGCAGGATGGCCAGAAGGATGACGAGGTAGGCTGTCACCCGATGGTCGAATTGAACCAGCGCGTGGTTGTCGACGAAGTTCTCGATCCAGGGGCGGATGGCGAACAGCGTCTCGGAGGGCGGTACCAGGACGCCGTCCATGGTCGGCCACGTGTTGAAGACGAGCCCGGCATGCGAGCCGGCGACGAGGCCGCCGAGGAAGATCTGCACGAGGACCAAGGCGGGCAGCACGACCGCGGTCGCCCGTAGACGCAGCGGCTCAGGGCCAAGACCGCCCCCACGCTCCCCGGCCGCGAGCCACACCAGCCCGGCGAGGATCAGACTTGCTGTTGTAAGGTGCAGGGCTAGCTTCAACGGTGCCACCGCGGTCATGCCCGGCTGGAGCCCCGAAGCAACCATGATCCAGCCGATGGCGCCCTGAAGGCCGCCCAGCACGCCGAGGCCCAGAAGACCGAGCCCGAGGCGGCGGCTGATCCGGCCCTGCCACCAGAAGATGATGAGCGGCAGGAAGAACACGAGGCCGATCATCCGGCCCAGCAGACGATGGCCCCATTCCCAGCCGTACAGGACCTTGAAGGCTGAAAGACCCATCCCCTGGTTGAGGATGCTGTATTGCGGCGTGTCCTTGTACTTGGCGAACTCGGCGGCCCAATCGGTCTCGGAGAGGGGTGGAATGACGCCGGTTACGGGCCGCCACTCGGTGATCGAAAGGCCGGATCCCGTGAGCCGCGTCGCGCCGCCGATCGCCACCATGGCGACCACCAGAGCGGCCACCACGTAGAGCCACGTACGCACCGCACCAGATTGCCGCTCGCCCGCGACTGTCATCCGCATCGACAACCTTTCCACTCGGGCCCTGGATGGTCCGGTTCCGAGCTGGGGTTAAAATATGCGCGCCGCCGCAGCAATGTCAGCAGCGCCGCAGGGCGCGTCGGTCCGCGCGTTGCCAAGCGCGGGGCCGGACGATAGCCCCTATGCGGTAGGCTTGCCGTACCAACACCACGAGACGCCATGCGCCGCCGCACCCGAACCCTGATCGGCACCCTCGCGATCCTGGCCTTCGTCTGCGTCTACGGGCCTATCGCAATGACCCTGGCCGACAGCCGCATCGCGGAGACGCCCGCAGCTTTGCAGGCCGTTCTCTACTCAATCCTGGGCATCGCTTGGATCTTCCCACTCATGCCGCTGATCCGGTGGATGGAGCGTCCGGATCGCTGAGGCGAACCCTCGATTTCGCCGCACTCAGGGCGCAGAAGCCGGGCCATCGTGTCCGAGACCCCCGCGTCGTGCTCCTGCCGCCCATGCGCCTCAAGCCCCTGGCTGCCCTCATTATCATGCTCGCGCCCCTGCCGGCCCTGGCTCAGGGCACGCCGCGGTCGATCGGCGAGTGTGAGCGCTTGAAGAACGATCTGGCCTTCAACCAGTGTCTGGCGATGTTCGGTCCCGCAGCTAAGAACGTGGCCGGCGGCTACGCGTCGGCCGATCTGTCTTCTATCCCGGCGCCCGCGATGGCGGAGCCGATCCCGCAGGTCGATGAGGCCGCCGAGGCCAGCTCCAGCGGTCGGCGGCGCTACCGCGGCCATCGCGGCCGGCAATACGCATCGTTCTCCACGGGCTATCGTCACCGGCGCCGCCGTTAGAAGCCAGGCCAGGTGATCCTGACACGAGGACCGGTCAGGCGACGTTGACCCGCCGGCCGCGATTCCAGGCTAGGAACGGTACGCCGGAAAGCAGACCCGCCAGCGCGGCGCGTGACTGGTGGCAGCCGTTGACCGACACCCGGGGCAGGGCGTGGAGGTGACCGGAATGGCCGCCGAAGAGATGGCCCGGCCGGGTCGTCACCGCGGTCGCGAAGCCGAGCGACTGCGCCAGCGCGAATTCCCGCGGCCCCGCCGAGCCCGGATCGCCGACCGGGTAGGACAGGTGACGCACCGGACGGTCGAGTTCCTGTTCAACGCGGGCCCGGCCATCGGCGATCTCGCTGGCGGCGACCTCCGGGGCGTGCTTGGCCAGCATCGGGTGGCTCACCGTATGAGCGCCGATCGTAACGGCGGGATCGCGCCCGAGCGCGCGCAACTCGTCCCAGGACAGGCAGAGTTCGGAGGCAACCTGTCCCGGCTGGAAGCCGGCCTGCCGGGAGAGGTCGGCGATCCGGGCCAGGAGATTGGCCTCGCCGCCGCCGCGCAGATCGCGATAGAGGGCATCGAAGGCAAGCGCCTTCTCGCCAGGGCTGCGCGCCGGCAGATCGACGCTGCGCGATCCGATATCGATCCGCACCCGGTCGAGCCGTTCGATCGCGCGCTCCAACTCGATCCACCAAAGGCGGCCGGTCTGGTCAGCGAAGGCGCTGGTCACGAACAGGGTCCAGGGCACGCCATGGCGGGCCAGGACCGGGCGCGCGTGGGCGACATTGTCCCGATAGCCGTCGTCGAACGTCAGCACCGCGAAGGGGGGCCCGTAATCCGGCTCGGCCAAGCGCTCGGGCACGGCATCGAGGCCGATCACCTCAAACCCCCGAACGTCGAGTTCCCGAAGAGTCAGGTCCAGAAAATCGGGGGTGATCGACAGTAGCCGGTTCGGCGCGAAGGCCGGCACCGGGTGCGGGCTGACATGGTGAAAGGTGAGGATGACGCCGAGGCCCCGGGAGGCCGGGCCAAGCCACCGATCGGCCCCGATGGCCTGGATCGCGCGAAACCCGGTCGCGAAGACCCGATGCTTGGTGCGCGCCGACAGCATGATCCTGAACCGATCCGGCCCTGACGGCCCGCGTGCATCACCCTGCACGCGGCGCGGTAAACAAATTCACAAACCGTCGTCAGACCCGCAGCAGCACAGCAATATTGTATTAGCCAATACACGGTTTTGAACCGCAACAAGCGTGCTCAAGACCGCTTGCAGCCTGTTGACGTCACGGCCTGTTCAGTGACCGCCATCGAAGGTCGAAACTCGACAGGCGACCGTGCGCGGTCCAGCGAGGGATTGGGTCGATGGCGCTCGGCATGCAGGCAACGGGTATGGATCGGGTCGAAGAGGCCCCGGGAACCGTGCTTGTCGCGGAGATCGTCCGGGATCCGACGGCGGCCGAAGCCCTGTGGCGGCGGATGGAGTGTGATCCGGCAAGCCTTCAGACGCCCTATCAACGCTACGACTGGATCATGGCCTACCTGCGCGCAGCCGGCCGGATCGATAGCAGCCGGATCGCCATCCTCCGGGACCGAGACGGACGTCCCCAAATCCTCCTGCCGCTGACCCTGCAGCGGGAATACGGACTGCGCGTCGCCCGAACGGTCGGCGATACACACGCGAACTATCACATGCCGCTGTTTGCGAGCCGAAGCGCGGCGGCGATCCCGGCCCGCGACATCGCCGAGGCGCTGATCCGCGCCGGGCGCTCGGCCGGTATCGACGCCTACGCACTCCGGCATCAACCCCGGATCTGGGCTGGCTCCGCGAATCCGTTCTCGGCCCGTGGCGAGGCCGAGGCTAGCGATGGATACGGACTTACCCTCGACCCCGATCCAGAATCGACCGTGCGCCGCGTGTTCAGCGCCGACGCCCGCAAGAAGCTGCGTTCCAAGGAAAAGCGTCTCATCGAGGCGCAGGGGCCCATCGCCTACCGCCGGGCGGAGACCGAGGCCGAGGCCGCGCAATTCCTCGCCGCCTTCTACGCGCACAAGGCCGCGCGGTTTGCCGGAATGGGCATCACCGACCCTTATGCAGATCTATCGATCCGCGACTTCCTCGCCGCAGCCGCTACTGGCACCAATCCGGCGATGGAAATCCACGCCCTCTGCCTCGCCGAGAGCGGGCGGGTGCTGGCGACCTTCGCCGGCGCGGTCAGCGCCCAGCGCTACAGCGGCATGATGACTGCGTTCGATCCGGACCCCAACATCGCCCGCTACAGCCCGGGCGACCTGCTGCTGCACCATCTCGTGCGCGACCAGGCATCCCGCGGAAGGCTCAGCTTCGACCTGGGAGTCGGCGAGGCGCGCTACAAGGCCAGCATCTGCGACGAGACCATCAGCCTCGTTGAGTCGATCATCCCGGTCACCCTGGCGGGTCGCACCTACGGCACGGTTCGACAGGGCCTCGTGCGCACCAAGCGGCGGATCAAGCGGGACCCACGCCTGTTCGCGGCGTTCCAGCGCCTGCGAAAGCTGCGCGGGGCCTGAGCCTCACGCGGCGTTGAGGCGGAGTTGCGCATCGAACGTGCTGCCGGCCGGACGGTCCTGCGCGACCACGATCTGACCCGCGCCTGCCTCCTGGGCGACGGCGTAGAGATCGGCAAGAGCCGGATCCTCGGCGGCTGCATTCGACGCGATGATCACCGTATCCATGTAGCCGGCCGTCAGTTCGAGGAGATCGACGGCTCCCGCGGCAGCGTGCAGGTGGCAGACAACCCAGTCGTAGGCCTCCGCCATCGCCTCGAAGGTCAGGGTCAGCGCATCCTCCTCGTCGAACAGAACCGTGGCGGCGCGGCGTCCGGCCTCGATCCGATGCAGATTGCTGGCGCGCTCGGCCTGGATCACATCGAGGAAGGCCGCCTCACCGGCAACCAGATCGGTGAAGCCGAGCGTGCCGTCGGCACGGCCCGCGTTCAGCGAAACCGCGACGAGGCTTCCGGCAGCGCCGAGGGCGCGGGTGAGGGCGGGCGACAGGCCCGGCACGCCATTCGTCGCGTCGGTCTCCAGGATCAGGATCCGGCGGCCGGTCGGCGCGTCGGCGGCCCGGGGGGCGGTGGTGATCCGCGCGATCAGGGGGGCAAGGTCGAAGGCCGGCGCGGCTTCCGCCGGGGCCGGGGCGGGCGGCACGACGGCGTCGGCGGTCCCGGGCGTCTTTGACCAGTCGGCCGGCGGCATCGCCTCGGGGAAGGCGAAGAGCGGCCGCTCCAGAATCGGCTCCTGACGCGAACGCTCCTGCGCGGGCTCGAAGGCATCGTCCCGCGCCGCCGCGTTCCGGGCCGACTCGGTCAGCAGCGCACGGGCGATGACCGCACCGATCGCCAGCATCAGCGTCAGCAGCGTCGCGAAAGCGACGATGGGCAACTTCTTCGGGAAGGACGGGACCTCCGGTGTGACCGCGCGGGAGACGATGCGGGCATCGGCCGGGGTCGCGGCCTCGCCGTCGCGAGCCGCCGCCTCGCGGTAGCGGGACAGGTAGGATTCGAGCTGCTCGCGCTGCGCCTTGGCTTCCCGCTCCAGGGCGCGAAGCTGAATCTCGCTGGAATTGCCGCGGACGACGACCTCCTGCTGGCCATCCACCGCCGCCTGAAGGCTCTCGACCCGGGCATCCGCGATCTTGGCGTCGTTCTCCATCGTGCGGACGATGCGCTCGGCGGAGGCCTTGATCTGCGCGTCGAGATCCTCGAGCTGCGCGTGCAGCTCCTTGATGCGCGGGTGCGCGGGCAGGAGCGTCCGGGATTCGAGGGCGAGCTGCGCCCGCACCGCGATGCGGTTGTCGACGATGCGCCGGATGACCTCGTTGTTGGCGACGTCCGGAATCTCGAAGGCCCGCCCGTCCTTGATCAGGTCCTTGATGGCCTTTACCTTACCGGTGAGATCCGCTTTCAGGATCCGGGCGGCGGAGAGCTGACTGGAGAGTTCGCTAAGCTGCTGGGCGGTGAGCGGGCGTCCGGCGGCGCCGAAGCTGCCCACGAGGCCGTTCTTCGCCCGGAAGGCTTCGACCTTCGCCTCGGCCTCGGCCACACGCTTGCGCAGCCCGTCGATGTTTCCGCCGAGCCAGGTGGAGGCGTAGCGCGCGGTATCGACCTTATCGGCCTCCAGCGAGGCGATGTAGAGTTTGGCGATGGTGTTGGCGGCCTCGGCGGCCAGAGCCGCATCCTTGGCGCGGAACTCGATCGTCAGGATGCGCGACTTGCCGGCCGGGTAGACCAGCAGATGCTCGAAATAGGCGTCGAGCACCCGGTCCTCGGCCGGGCGGTCGAGGGGATTCGCGCCGATGCCGAGCATCATGAGCAGCCGCTGGACCGGACCGATGCTGCCGGCACCGGGATCGAATTCCGGATTCCCGACGAGTTTCAGGCGCCGGATCGCTTCGCGCGCGAGATCGCGCGACATGACGACCTGCACCTGGCTTGCTACCGCCTGCTCGTCGATGGGCGCGAGTTGGTCGCCGCGCTCCTGCGCCGTCCGGGCGAAGGCCGGGTCCCGGCTCTCCAGAAGCAGTTTCGCTTCACCGGTATAGCGCGGGCTCACCACGTTCACGAAAACGGTCGCTCCGAGCGCAACGACCAGCGTCGGCCCGACAATCCAGCCGAGGGAGCGCCGCAACAGGCGCGGCACCTGAGCGAGACCGAGGCCCTCCTGGACGCCGGCCACCGCGCCGGGCAGGGTCTCGATCGAGCGTTGACGAATACGGGACATGCGGACGCTCTGGGCGTGGGGGCAGACCGGCAGCACGTAGAGCCGCCCGGCGGCTATTAGCGGATATTAAGGTTGCTTAAGAGTTAAAGCGCAGGGTTGTTTACCTAACCGCTTCTATGGGGTCTTGATCAGACTTCATTAACCTTAACAGCCTACCCCATGTTGCAACCTCATGCATGACGGCGATGGTGATGAACCGGCGCGCTCTTCTTCTCTCCCTCGGCTCGACCCTCGCCCTCGGCGGATGCCTGCGGCCGACGTTCCGAACCGACCAGCTCGACGCCACCGGCACCGGCTCGATTGCCGCGCGCTACACCCTCGCGGCGGGTGACAAGCTGCGGGTGATCGTTTTCGGCCAGGACAACCTGTCGAATATTTACGCGGTCGATGGGGCAGGGCGGATCGCGATGCCGTTGATCGGCGTCGTGCAGGTCGGCGGTCAGACGACCGGCCAGGCAGCGCGGTCGATCGAGGCCAAGCTCGCCTCCGGCTTCGTGCGCGAGCCGCACGTTACGGTCGAGGTGGACGCCTATCGGCCGTTCTACATCCTCGGCGAGGTCACGACCTCCGGTCAGTACCCCTTCGTGAACGGCATGACGGTCGAAACCGCCGTCGCCATCGCGGCGGGTTTCGGACCCCGCGCCGCCCGGGATTACGCCGTCCTCACCCGCGATACGGGCGGCGGCAATCTCGTTTCCGGTATCGTGCCGATGACCTACTCGGTCCGGCCCGGTGACACGATCGTGGTCAAGGAGCGGTTCTTCTGAGCCGTCGGCTCACTGTCCGCTTTGCCAGGGGTTGATCACCCGCATGGCCGTCTTCTGCTCAGGGATCGGTGTCGCATTCGACGGTACCGCTTCCTTAGCGCGCGCCATCATGCGCCGCGCTTCCTGAGCAGGCCGTGCGCCGACCGGCGTAAATAACCCGGCCAGGACCTTGCGCGTGCCCGAGCTGACGTAGCGGGAGCTCTGCACCGGCTCGAAATCCCGGAGCGCGTGACGTTTGTCGGGATCGCCGGCAAAAACCTTGGCGCCCGTATTCAGCACGACAATATCTCCGGGCTGCAGCGTCTCATCCTTCAGCAGCGCCGCCGTCGCACCCGCCTTCATGTCGATCGAGACTTGGCGCGGCGAAAGTTCCGACTCCTTCACCCGGATCTTGACCGGCAGGGCCGCATAGCGCGTCTGGAGCCGTCGGCGCGCCGCTCCGAGGCGTGGCGTGTGGCGCGCGGAAGGTGCACCGTAGGCCGGAGCGTTATAGGCCGGCGCGGGTTGCTGTTGCGCCTGTTGCGGCGCCGGACGCGCGCCGAACAGCATCTCGAGGAAACCCATCTCGGCGGCGTCGACCCGCGACACCGTCCCGATAACCAAGCTCGCGGCGGCAACGACCAGCAGCGTACGGCGCGTGTGAAGACCCATGGCGTCCCCCGGAAACGACGCCCGACGCGAGCATCCGCTCTTCAACTGCAAGCTGTGCGAAGCGGTTCCCCCAGCGTATCGCTGTGCAGAACGAGAACCAATTACAGAACGACGGTGCAGTAAATACGTTGCGCGGAGCAGGATAGCCTGCGCGACATCAATCTTGTGGGCGGTGCCGAATCGTTCGTCAGGCCGGAGCCGACTGCTCGCCCTCACCGATGCAGTCGAGGGCACGCTCGACTGCGCTCACGGCATCGAGGAGGTGCTGGACCGTCTGCTCGACTTCACGGGCCGGGCGTCCCATCGCGGCGGCGCGCATGCTCACGTCCTCGAGCTGCTCCAGCAGAGCAAGAAGGTCTCCGGCCACCGTCACGACCTCGCAGCGGGCGAGGCGCGGGACCGACGGACGCGGACGGAAGGGCAAGACGTTGGTCATCGCCGAGGGTTGTCGCCTGAAAGGACCGGGATTCGCCAGGGGGTCGCGGCGCCACTCAACATGATTGGGGCCGATTCTCCGCCGCAAAGCCGGGCTAGGGTGGATTTTCCGTGGCCGATGCGCATCGGAGGCGGCGGATCCGATTTACAGATCTCCCTCGATCTTGACGGATTCGGTTCCGCCCTGACCATGCCGCGCTCACCTCGCGTCCGATCACGTCCGCGGGAGATCCCGTCAACCGCCGATCTGGCCCCCTTCAGGACCCATCATGCGTTTAACTCTTTTCGCGATCTCGGTGCTGACGGTCGGCGGCCTGTGCGCCTGCGCCACCGAGGGACCCAACTCCCGCAGCGGCCTTGCCGAGAGCTTCAACCTCGACAATTACCGCGCCTCCAACAACACCAACGGCACGCAGACCCGGCGAGACGTGAACCGGGCCTACACGCAGCCGACCCTGCCGACGATCGGCAATCGCGGCATGTAAGCGCTCAGCGTTTCGCCAGCGCGTCCGCGAAGGCGGTGATGCGGTTGCGGGCGTAGACCGGCAGGCCGGCGCTGATCGAGGTGCCGGTATTGAAGCTCGAATTGCCCATCAGCACCTGCGCGGGCAGCAGGTTCTTCAGGACCGGGACCCGGGCGTATTCGGCCTTCCGGTCGAGCACGTCGCCCTTGATGGCCAGCGCCATATAGGTGGTAACGACCGTCTTACCCGGGTCGTTCGGCATCGGCTGGAACACCGCGAGGAACTTGCCGAAGCGCAGGATCTGGTTGACCCAGAAGATCGTCTGTTCCAGCCCGCCCGTCACCGGCGTGTCGACCTTGGTGAGGGCCCGCAGCGGTCCGTCCTGATCGGCCCCGAGCACCCGCAGCTCGCTCTGGAACGAGACGTACTCGGCGATTTTCTTGGCCGAGCCTTCCTCCAGCTTGTTGGCGAGCTTCACGCCGAGCGGCAGCTTGCCTTCGAGATCGTAGCGCGATTCGATGCAGGCGCCGGCGCCCTGGCACCAGGGTCGATCGGGCCGTTTGGCGAAGGAAGCCGCCGGATCCTTGTTGGGCGTCACGTCGGCCAACGAGACTGCACGGTGCTTGATCGCCGGATCCATCCTCTGGACGAAAGCGAGGTTGGCGTAGGACGCCACGTCGATCGACTCAGGGGGGCGCGGAACGACGAAGCGCCCCTCGGCCACGTAGATCTTGAGGGTCTCGTGCCGCGGCTTGGTCACGCCGTTCACCGTGACGGTGTAGTCGGGCTCCTTGTAGCCCGGGTAGGGGGCGAGCACCGCCGCCTCGGCGGGCCGCACCTTCTGCCAGTCGAGATACGGGATCAGCCCGTTCTCGGGCGCCGTCGGCTTGTCACGGTGGTCAGTGAACAGGATCTGGCCCGGCTTGATCGTCGCCGGATCGACGGCGGCAACCGAGGGGACTTCCTTGATCCGGTCGGTCGCGGGAGCCGGGGCGGTGTTGGCGGCGGGTGTCTGCGCGCGGGCCGGGCTCGCGGCCATCAGCGCGAGGGCAAGCGTCGCGGGAATTCGGGCCGCAGGAAAGCGGGCGGCGGGAAGCTGCATTCGCAACGGGAGTCTCATCTCTCGGGGAGGGCGGTCAGAAGCCGGAATCTTCGCCGAACAGGTAGTCCGGATCGCGGCGGCGCGGCCTGCGCGCGCCGTCATCCCCGAACGGCGAGCGCGCGGCTTGGCCCGGCCAGGGCCTGTACGGATCCTGGCCGTAGGGGTCCAGATCCCCCTGCGCACGGCGGCTGCGCGGCGGCGGGCGGTCGCCGAACGGATCGAGGGGGTCGACCGGCGGTCGCTCGCCCGTCATGGCGCCGGCATAGTCGCCCGCAACGTTCGCGCCGTCCTCAGCGCCGCCGAGATCGCCATCCTCGGCATCCGGCCGCATCGCGTAAAGCGTCTCGCGCGGCACGAGGCGATACTGGGTGTCGGCCATCTTGCCGTCGCCGCTCGTGCGGAAATGCTCGGTGAAGCCGCCGCCCGCTACGCGGACGCCGCTGCGCGGGTCGATCGCCAGATCGGCGATGAACGGCCGCGCCTCGGGGGAGGGACCTGCCAGAGGCGTCTTCGGCACGCCGTTGGCCCAGGCCGCCTGCAGGATCGCCGAGGCGATCGGCACCGAGACATGGCCGCCGGTCTGGCCGCGGCCGAGGGTCTTCCGGCTGCCATCGGCATTGTCGTAACCGACCCAGACCACGACCGTGATCTCGTTGGTCAGGCCCGCGAACCACGCGTCGTTCTCGTTCTCCGAGGTACCGGTCTTGCCGGCCACGTAGGCCGAGACCTTCGACAGCGCCGCCGCGGTCCCGTGCTGGGTCACGCCCTGGAGCATGGTCTTGAGCTGGTAGAACGCCACCCGGTCGGCCGAGCCGATCCGTACCGGTTCCCGGGAGGCGTGCGCGTAGAGCGCCTTGCCGTCCCGCTCGACCGATTCGAGGGCGTAGGGTGCGGGCCGCGCCCCCTCGTTGGCCACCGCGGCGTAGAACGCCGCAAGGTCGAGCATCCGCACCGGCTGCGCGCCCAGAACGAACGGGTAATAGGGCTCACACTCCGCGTAGATCTGCGCTTCGAGGGCGATCTCGCAGACGCGCTTGAGGCTCGCGGGTGCCTTCGGGGCGATGCCGCCTTGAAGGAGTCGGGCGGTCACGAGGTTTTTCGAGAATTCGAGGCCTCGCCGCAACGTCGTCGGTCCCGAGCCGCCACCCTCGTAGTTCTTTGGCGACCAGGAATCGCCCGTGCCGTTGATCGGCGGCAGCGTGACGGGGGAATCCATCACCAGCGTGTTGGGCTGCAGACCAGCGTTGAGGGCGGCGAGGTAGGTGAGCGGTTTCAGGGTCGAGCCCGGCTGGCGCACCGTCTGCGTGACGCGGTTGAGCTGGCTCACCGGATAGGAGAAGCCCCCCGCCATGGCGAGGATCCGGCCGGTCCGGTTCTCCAGAACGAGCGCGGCGCCCTGGACGGTGGGTTTGACGCGGATCTGCGCGTGCGGGCCGCCCTTGCCCTGCGTGATCTTCACCCGCACCACGTCGTAGGGCTGCAATTTACCGCGCGCGTTGCCGGCATCGAGATAGGCCGTGCGGCCATCCGCGAGCCCGACCTTGATGCCGCCTCGGCCCGTCTCCAGCACCACGGCCATCGGCCAGCGGACATCATAGAGAACAGGCCGCGCGCTCTCCAGCGCCAGCAACCAGGCGGGCTTGCGTTGCGGCGGCGCGATCACCTTCGCAGCCCGGAGCGTCTTGGCGTCCGGTTTGATGGCGTCGGCCCGGGCACCCGTGATGGACGGGGCCGCCTGTGGCGAAGCCTCGGGGGCCGGCGTCGCGGCCTGGATCCGACGGACGCTGTCGGCGAGATTGAGTTCCGGCCCCGAGAAGGTCTGGCGCCCGGTTGAGCGCTCGTAATTGGCCAGACCGTCCTGCAACGCCTCCTCGACGGCCCGCTGGAGCCCGGCATTGATCGTCGAGCGCACCGTGAACGAGCCGGAGGTGAGCGAGTCGACGCCGGCGAAGGTCCGCGCCTCCCGGTTGAGGAAATCGACCGCGTAAAACCCAGAATCGCGCCGCGAAATCTCGATCGGCTTCAGACCGAGATCGGACTTGATCGCGACGTTCATCTCGGCCTCGGTGATCGTGCCCTCTTCCTTCAGGCGGGACAGCACGTAGGCGCGCCGCTCCCTGGCCCGGTCGGGGTACTTGTCGGGGCTGTAGAAGTTCGGGCCCTTCGGCATGCCGGCGAGGAGCGCCGCCTCCGGCAGGGTGAGCTGGCCGACCGGCTTCCCGAAATAGCTCTCGGACGCCATCTCGATGCCGTAGGCGCCGCGGCCGAGATAGATGCCGTTGAGGTAGAGGCCGAGAATCTGCGGCTTGGTGAGGATCCGCTCCAGCCGGGAGGCCACGATCATCTCGCGGATCTTGCGCTCGTAGGTGACGTCGTCACCGACCGAGAGGTTCTTCACCACCTGCTGGGTGATGGTCGAGCCGCCGGCGGGCCGCCCCGGCGAGGCGAGGTTGCCGATGAAGGCGCGGATCACGCCGCGCTCGTCGATGCCGTGGTGGCTTTCAAAGCGCTTATCCTCGGCGGCGATGAAGGCCTTCTGCACGAGCGGGGGCACCGCCGAGATCGGCACCACGATGCGCCGGCCGTTCGGCTCGGACGCCTCCGCGAAGGGTTTGCCGGCGCCGTCGAGGATGCGCGTCATGCCGGGCAGCGCCTTGTCGCGCAGGGCCTCGGCGCTCGGCAGGTCCTTGGTGGCGTTGTCGTAGAACTCGATCACCGCCTTCGCGTCGAACGGGGAGTTCGGCGGGTTCTCGCCCTTGCAGAACTGCTTATAGCTGACATTGAGCTCGTTGATGTCGAGCCCATGCAGGATCTTCGGCGCGCCAGGGCCGGCGACGCTCGACGGATCCTCCATGGCGGTGGAGATCAGGTCGTCGAGGTTGATGTCCTCGATGTCGAAGCTCTTGCGCATGTGGGCGCAGCCGTCGCGCAGCAGGCGCACCACCTCGGGCCCGTCGGTCGCCGGGTCGAATCGGGTGCGGACCGCGTCCGGCCGGGTGGTGACCTGGCTCAGCGTCAGGGCGGTTGCGAACAGCTTGATCAGGATGGCGTTCATGCAGGCCGGGTTCGGGGACGCGACAGGCGGACCGGATCGTCCGGGCGCGTGCCCGACAGGGCGTGCACAACGCGGCTGATTTAAGGACGCGCTCAAACGGCAACGCTTTCGGCCGCCCCACGTTCTGAAGGCGCGACGCCGCCGGGGGGCCGTATGATCACCGACCTGTGGTACAAGAACGCCGTCATCTACTGCCTGTCGGTCGGCACCTTCATGGATGCCAACGGCGACGGTGTCGGCGACTTCGCCGGGCTTGAGCGACGGCTCGATTACATCCAGGGCCTGGGCGCCACCGCGGTGTGGCTGATGCCGTTCCAGCCCTCGCCCAAGAAGGATGGCGGCTACGACATCTCGGATTATTACGGCGTCGATCCCGCCTACGGCTCCCTCGGCGACTTCGTGGCCTTCACGCATGCGGCCAAGCAGCGTGGCCTTCGCGTGCTCATCGATCTCGTGGTCAATCACACGTCGGACCAGCATCCCTGGTTCCAGGCGGCCCGCTCGGATCCCGACTCATCCTACCGGGACTGGTATGTCTGGTCGGACAAGCGGCCGGCCACCGCCGACGAGGGCATGGTCTTTCCGGGGGTGCAGGACTCGACCTGGACCTACGATACGAAGGCCAAGGCTTGGTATTTCCATCGCTTCTTCAACTTCCAGCCAGATCTGAACACCGCCAATCCCGCGGTGCTGGCCGAGATCCTGAAGATCATGGGCTTCTGGATTCAGCTCGGCGTCTCAGGCTTTCGGATGGATGCGGTGCCGTTTGTGATTGCCGAGAAGGGCGCGGATGTCGGCGGCAAGCCGCGCGAGCAGTTCGACATGCTGCGCGATTTCCGCGAGTTCCTACAGTGGCGCCAGGGCGATGCCATCATCCTGGCCGAGGCCAACATCCTGCCGAAACAGGATTTCGACTATTTCGGCGACGATGCCGACCGCATGCACATGATGTTCAACTTCCAAGTCAATCAGGCGACCTTCTACGCCCTGGCGGGCCATGACGCGCGGCCGCTGGTTAAGGCGATCGAAAAGACGAAGCCGCGCCCGCTCTCGTGCCAGTGGGGCATCTTCCTCAGGAACCACGACGAATTGGATCTCGGCCGTCTCACCGAGACGCAGCGCCAGGCCGTGTTCGCGGAATTCGGCCCCGAGAAGGGGATGCAGCTCTACGACCGGGGCATCCGCCGCCGTTTCGCCCCCATGCTGGCCGGCGACCCGCGCCGCATCCGGATGGCTTACTCCCTGATGTTCACCCTGCCGGGTACGCCGGTGCTGCGCTACGGCGACGAGATCGGGATGGGCGACGACCTCGCGTTGAAGGAGCGCGACTGCGCCCGCACGCCGATGCAGTGGAGCGGCGAGCACCAGAGCGGCTTCTCCCAGGCCGACACCACCGTGCTCCCGGTGATTGACCACGGGCCCTACGGCTACGCGCATGTCAACGTCGCTGACCAGCGCCACGAGCAGGGCTCCCTGCTCAATTGGATGCAGAGCATCATCCGGCATCGCAAGGAGACCCCGGAAATCGGCTGGGGCGACGTCGTCTCCGTGCCGACTGGCCGGAGTTCCGTGCTGGCCCTGCGCTACGAATGGCGCGGTAACGCCGTCCTCTGTGTTCACAATCTCGCGGCGGAGCCAGTAGAGATCGCACTCGAATCCGGCAGCCCGCATCCGGAGCACGACGTGCTGGTCGATGTCTTGACGGGGGCCCGCAGCGATGTCCGGGAGGACGGCACGCATTGCGTGTTTTTGGAAGGCTACGGCTACCACTGGTTCCGCGTCGGCGGGCTCGACGCGCTCCTGAAGCGGCGCCCGGCGTGAGGATGGCCCGATTGCGCCTCGCGCTCCTCCGGCCGAACCGGTAGGACAGGCTGGAGCGAGGTGGGACATGGCCCGGACGAAGCATTATCCCCCGGACGCGACGATCGCCGACATCCTGCCGGATCTCGCCGACGGCGGGGACTACCTGCGCCAGGTTCTGGCCACCATGCGGATATGCCAGAAGCATTTTGGCGACGCCTGGGTCCGCATCGGCGTCACCGGCCGATCGCCAACGCCGTCCTACAGGATTGACCGGCCGGACGCGACGGCGGCGGGCGACGGGCTCGTCGAGGCAGGCCGGGCTCTGTTCGGCGCCTATGGCGGACGGTCCCACGACCGGTTCACGCAGGTCAACACCGCGGAGACCCGCTGGAGCACGCGGGCGCTGGGCATGGCCGAGATGCTGGCGCTCCACGATAGCCTGCGCCGCCCCAGGGGCGACGCGGCCTGACCCGGCCGCGCAGGGTGCCGCCCGTCCGCGTTCTGCGCTAGACTCGGAACGAGGGCGTCCGGAGCGGCGCTGCCAACATGCGGAACGACATGCCAGGTACGCCACGCGCGGGGATCATCCCGGTCACGCCCTTCCAGCAGAATTGCACCCTGATCTGGGACGATGCCACCAAGGTCGGCGCGGTGGTCGATCCGGGGGGCGACCTCGACCGAATTGAGGCGGCGATCCGCGAGCAGGGCGTGCAGGTCGAGAAGATCCTGCTGACGCACGGCCATGTCGACCACGCCGCCGGCGCCGACGAGTTGCGCGAGCGTCTCGGCGTGCCGATCGAGGGTCCGCACCGCGCCGACAAGTTCCTGTTGGATTCGCTGCCGGAGACGGCCGCGAATTACGGCCTCGGCGAGGCTCGTCCCGTCACGCCGGACCGCTGGCTCGACGACGGTGACGCCGTGACGGTGGGGGGCCTCGGCTTCGACATCCTGCACTGCCCGGGCCACTCGCCGGGCAGCGTAGTCTTCGTCAGCCGCGACGCACGCTTTGCCCTGGTGGGCGACGTGGTGTTCAAGGGTTCGGTCGGCCGCACCGACCTGCCCGGCGGGAACCACGATCAGCTGATCCGGGCGATCAAGGAGAAGGTCCTGCCCCTCGGCGACGACCTCGCCTTCATCCCGGGCCACGGGCCGACCGGGACGCTCGGCGAGGAACGCGTCTCCAATCCGTTCCTGCAGGATTGAGCGCCATGGACAAACGTCGCATCGGCCGCTCCGACCTCACGGTCGCGCCCTTCTGCCTGGGCGGCAATGTCTTCGGCTGGACCGCGGACGAATCCACGTCTTTCGCGATCCTCGACCGGTTCGTGGAGCAGGGCTTCGACTTCGTTGACACCGCCGACGTCTATTCCCGCTGGGCGCCGGGCCACGCGGGTGGCGAATCCGAGACGGTGATCGGACGCTGGTTTGCGGCCCGTCCCGCCGCACGGGACCGGATCGTGCTGGCCACCAAGGTCGGCATGGATATGGGCGAGGCCGGCCAGGGCCTCTCGGCGCGGCATATCGAGCGGGCCTGTGAAGCGTCGCTGCGGCGGCTGCAAACCGACCGGATCGACCTCTACCAGTCCCATCTCGACGATGCCGAGGTGCCGCTGGAGGAAACCCTGCGCGCCTATGAGCGCCTGATTGCGGCCGGAAAGGTGCGCGTGATCGGCGCGTCGAATTACGAAGCCGGCCGGCTTGAGGAGGCATTGACGCTCTCGGCGGCCACGGGGCTGCCGCGCTACGAGTGCCTGCAGCCGGATTACAGCCTCGCCCAGCGCGGCTACGAGGCGGAGTTGGAGCCGCTGTGCCGGGCCGAGCAGATCGGCGTGATCGGCTACTTCTCATTGGCCGCGGGCTTCCTCACAGGCAAATACCGGTCGGCGCAGGCCGCTATCGGCCGGCCCCGTGAGAACCGTGTCGCCAAGTACCTCAACCCGCGGGGCTTCGCACTGCTCGACGCGCTCGATTCGGTCGCCGCGGCGCATGGCGCGAGCCCCGCGCAGGTGGCGCTCGCCTGGATCATCGCCAGGCCCGGCATCACCGCACCGATCGCCAGCGCCACCTCCGTCACTCAGCTGGACGAGCTGCTGGGCGCGGCCCGGCTGAGCCTGTCGGCGGAGGCGATCGGCCGTCTGGATCAGGCCAGCGCGGGCGGGATCGAGGGCTAACGCGGCGTTAAGCCGGGAGCGTCAGAAAAGCACCGGGGGGCCGCACTGGGTGCGCAAAAGTCGTGCAAACTCAAGGTGGAACCCCTATATCTGGCAGACCGAGTGAGAGTTCAGGCGTGGGCGCCTGACGGCGCGAGTCCCTCCGTCGCGTCAAGGCCCGCCTGCCCGAGGAAGTTCATGGCCGACACCCCCCAGACCGAGCACGCCGATTACGGCGCGGAATCGATCCGCGTGCTGAAGGGCCTCGACGCCGTCCGCAAGCGCCCCGGCATGTATATCGGCGACACCGACGACGGCTCCGGCCTTCACCACATGGTCTACGAGGTGGTGGACAACGCCATCGACGAGGCGCTCGCCGGCCACGCCGATCTCGTCACCGTCACGCTCAACGCCGACGGCTCCTGCACGGTGTCTGACAACGGACGCGGCATCCCGGTGGACATCCACAAGGAGGAAGGCGTCTCGGCGGCCGAGGTCATCATGACCCAGCTGCACGCGGGCGGGAAGTTCGATCAGAACTCCTACAAGGTCTCCGGCGGCCTGCACGGCGTCGGCGTTTCGGTGGTGAACGCCCTGTCGTCGTGGCTCAAGTTGCGCGTTTGGCGCAACGACAAGGAACACGCCATGGAGTTCCGCCACGGCGATGCCGTGGCGCCGCTCGAAGTGGTCGGCCCCGGCAACGGCCGGCGCGGGACGGAAGTCACGTTCCTGCCCTCGACAGATACCTTCACGATGATCGAGTTCGATTACGGGACGCTGGAGAAGCGCCTGCGCGAGCTCGCCTTCCTCAATTCCGGCGTGCGCATCGTCCTCACCGACGCGCGCCACGCCGAGAAGAAGCGCGAGGAGCTGTACTACGAGGGCGGCATTGAGGCCTTCGTGCGCTACCTCGACCGCTCCCGCAAGCCGATCGAGGGGATGACCAGCCCCGTGGTGGTCAGTTCCGAACGGGACGGGATCCGCGTGGAGGTCGCGTTCTGGTGGAACGACTCGTTCAACGAGACGGTCCTGCCCTTCACCAACAACATCCCACAGCGCGACGGCGGCACCCACATGGCGGGTTTTCGCGCGGCGCTGACCCGCCAGATTACCGGCTACGCCGAGTCGAGCGGCGTCGCCAAGCGGGAGAAGGTCTCGCTTACCGGCGAGGATTGCCGCGAAGGCCTGACAGCGGTGATCTCCGTGCAGGTGCCGGACCCGAAATTCTCGTCTCAGACCAAGGATAAGCTGGTCTCGTCCGAGGTACGGCCGGCGGTGGAGAACGTCCTCAACGAGGGTCTCTCGACCTGGTTGGAGGAGAACCCAAGCCAAGCTCGCTCGGTGATGGGCAAGGTGGTGCTCGCCGCCTCCGCCCGCGAGGCCGCCCGCAAGGCGCGCGAGACCGTGACCCGCAAGGGCGCGCTCGATATCGCATCGCTCCCCGGCAAGCTCGCGGACTGCCAGGAGCGCGACCCGACGAAGTGCGAGATCCTGCTGGTCGAGGGCGATTCCGCCGGCGGGTCGGCCAAGCAAGGCCGCGACCGGACCTTCCAGGCCGTGCTGCCGCTGCGCGGCAAGATCCTGAACGTCGAGCGCGTGCGCGCCGACCGGATGCTGTCCTCGGCAGAGATCGGCACGCTGATCACGGCCCTCGGCGCCGGAATCGGCCGCTCCTCCACCGACCGCGAGGGCTTCAACCCGGAGAAGCTGCGCTACCACCGCATCATCATCATGACCGATGCGGACGTGGACGGTTCGCACATCCGGACGTTGCTGCTGACCTTCTTCTTCCGGCAGATGCCGGAGCTGATCGAGCGCGGCCATCTCTACATCGCGCAGCCACCCCTCTACAAAGCCGAGCGCGGACGTCGGGCGATCTATCTGAAGGACGAGCGCGCCCTTGAAGATTACCTGATTGATCAGGGCACCGACGGGGCGATCCTGCGCCTCTCCACCGGCGCGGAATTCGCAGGCCCGCAGCTCAAGAGCTTGGTCGAGGAGGCGCGGACCTTCCGGAGCATTCTCCAGGGTCTGCACACGCGTTACGACCGGTCCGTGGTCGAGCAAGCTGTGCTGGCCGGCGCCCTCGACCCGGAAGCGGCCTCTCGCCCCGGCGAGGCCGAGGTGCTGGCCGACATGACGGCCCGGCGGCTCGACGCCATCGCGGACGAGATCGAGCAGGGCTGGCAGGGTGAATCCTTCGAGAGCGGGTACCGCCTGAGCCGGACGTTGCGCGGCGTGCGCCAGGTGGCGACGCTCGATGCCGGGCTGATCAGCTCACAGGAGGCCCGCCGCCTGTCCGAGCGCGCCGACGCCTTCCGCGAGATCTACGGCGAGCCCGCCACCCTGATGCGCAAGTCCGACGAGACCGTGCTGCACGGCCCAGTCGCCCTGTTCGAGGCTGTGATGGCCTTCGGCCGCAAGGGCCTGCAGCTCCAGCGCTACAAGGGACTGGGCGAGATGACCGCCCAGCAGCTCTGGGAGACGACGCTGGACCGCGACGTGCGCTCGCTGCTGCAGGTCAGGGTCAAGGACGTCACCGACGCCGACGACCTGTTCGTGAAGCTGATGGGCGATGTCGTCGAGCCGCGGCGCGAGTTCATTCAGGAGAACGCCCTGAGCGTCGCCAACCTCGACGTCTAGAGCGGTACCGACCTGTAATTTCTCAGTAAAACATATCCCGGGAAGCGAGTTATGTGGACCGATTTACTGAGAAGCCTGACCTCGCCGGCATATCGGCCGGTTTTCAGGCCGGTAGAGCATTGATTCAGAGATGCTCTCCGCTGTCAACATCGAGCTTTCGTCAGTGCCCTTTGGTGACCGAGATCCAACGCTTCGGGGATGGTTACCTGCTGAGCGCCATGGCCGCCGAAGCCGTCGGGGTACGGACCGCTTAGGTTCGGAGTGGGTAAGGAAGACGGGGTTCCATCCGGCGTTGGTCGTCGCGGCGGGTGCCAGAGCGGGCAAACACCCTCGCAACGTCGACCGGGCGTCGGAGGAGGCCCAAGCCCTCATGGGGCCGCCCCCCTTCGGTTATGATTAAGCCGCCCGGCTCCTGAAAGGACTGCCTCATTGTATGTGCTGGCGCTCAGAACAGCATCCAGCCGGTCCTGCAACCGCTCCGGCAGTACGGACTCTCAGTCCACCATCGCGGGCGTACCGACCAAGCCGACGATGGCAGCTACGGCCGCCTCACACTCGCCGGCGTCCATCTCCGTAACCTTGGCGTAGATGTCCGGCGAGCGTGGAAGACCCTTCATCCCCGCGATGCCCGATACCTGAGCGGGGGCGAACGTGGCTTGGGTAGCAAGGTCGCCGTCCTCCAGGGCGAGCATCGGGATGGACGAGTAGAGATCGTCGAGCCTCAACTCGACCCCGATGGCCGCTAGCCGGAGGACGGCGTTGGTCCTTGTTGGACTTCGTAGTGCCATCCGTCTCCCTGACGGTGAAAGAAATCAACCCGGCGCTGGTCCTGCGCGACAAGGACGAAATGCATGAGGTCCGGCAGCGTCTGGTATTCGAGCCATTTCCCGCCGCGGTCGTACCGTCAGGTCATCGAGGGGCCGGGTCAAGGCATCGTGGGCGATGGAGCCGCCGACCAGCATGCGGATTACCTGCCCGTCGATGTACTCCAGCCGCTCCCCTTCCTCCGCCGCTTCGCAAAGGCGTTCGTACTCATCCAGCCCGATGAAGTCGTCGCGTAACGCAGCGGGCATGCTATGGCCCTAGAGGTTCCCCCTCCTCATACGCTTGGACGTGGCGATCCGGAAGCTGCGGGCAAGGCACGGTGGCCGTTCGGCGCTCGCACGGGAACGTCCGGGTCACCGCGACGCCTGCGCTCCCTCTGTCGGATGCCGACCGGCCCTTTGCGGGAGGAGGACGATGAGCGCGACGATGAAGGCCCCGATCACGGCGGAGGCGAGCGGCCGGCTCAGGTTCAGCCCGCCGTCGGCGACCGGCTTGTCGAGGAAATCGCCCACCGTGGCCCCGAGCGGGCGGGTCAGGATGAACGCCGCCCAGAAGAGCGTGACCCGTGAAACGGAGGTCCGGTAGTACAGGGCGATGACGACCGCGAGCGCCGCCGCGAAGACGAGGGCGCCACCCTCGTAGCCGAGGCCGCCGGTGTCCGCGAGCCAGTCGCCGAGCGCGGTGCCCAACGTCTGCGAGAAGGTGATCGCCCCCCAATAGAACGCCTCGACCCGCGGGGTCGAAACCGTGTCCACCGACACGGTGCCCTCGGTCGCATACCAGAGCCCGAGCACGGCCGCGAGGCAGGCGAGGAGCAGGGTCGATCCGCCGGTGTATCCGATGCCGAGCGAGCGGTCGGCGAAGTCCGCCATCGTCGTACCGAAGGTGGTCGAGGCGACGATCGTGGACCAGTACAGGACCGGGTGGAACCGCTTCGACATGATCTGGGCGACCACGAGCCCGACCAGCAGCACGGCGAACAGGGCGGTGCCGGCGAGATAGCCCCAATCGAGGGTCATGGTGACGGTGTCGCCGCCGGTCTCCCCGAGCGTGGTGGCCAGGATCTTGACGATCCAGAAGCCCAGCGTGACCTCGGGTACCTTGCTCAGGGCGCGTTCGTAACGGTCGTCCATCGGACCTGCTCCTTCTTCGAGGGGAAACCTGACGGCGCGTCGGCGCAGGCCGCCCGGCGACCGGCACGCTGCGGGATGAGGAGGACGAGCCCGACCATGACGATCGCGAGGACGCCGGAGATCGTGATGTCGTCGATGCCCAGGCCGCCGGAAGCGACCGGCTTGTCGAGCGAGTTGGCGAGGGTGGCGCCGAGCGACCGCGTCAGGACGAACGCCGTCCAGAACAGCATCGGCCTGGAAACGCGCGTACGCAGATGGAGGGCCGTGACCACGGCCAGCGCGACGAGGATGAGGAGCGCGCTCCCGTTGTACCCGAGCCCGCTGCTGTCGGCCATCCAGTCGCCCAACGCGGTGCCGAGCGTCTGGGAGAACATGACCGTGGCCCAATAGAAACCTTCGGCCCGCGGGGACCGCACCGTCTCCACGGCGACCGTGCCGAGCGTGCGCTTCCACAGGATCAGGGTCGCGACGACCGATCCGAGCAGCACCAGGGACCCGCCCGCGTAGCCGATGCCGAGGGACCGGTCGCAGAAGTCGGCGAGGGTCGTGCCTGCGAGCGTCGTCGCGGTGACCACGGCCCAGTACAGGAGCGGCTGGAAGCGGTCCGCCCGGACCTGTGCGGCGAGCAGCACCGCCAGGGCGGCCCCGAAGATCGCCGTGCCGGCGAGATAGCCGAGGCCGAGCGTCAACGTGACGGCGTTGCCGCCGACCTCGCCCAGGGTCGTGGCCACGATCTTGATGGCCCAGAACCCGGCGGTGGCTTCAGGCACCTTGGCGGGTTCGACGTGTCCGGGTCGCTCGGTCGGTTGCATCGGGCTGCCGTGGGAAAGCGAGTGCCGGCTCAGGCGGTGTGGGTCTGGTCGATGATGGCGAGCAGGTCGTCGACCGCGCGACGGCAGGCGGCCGGATCGGGGTTCGACGCCCGCAGCGCGTCGAGGGCGCGGTCGATGGCCTTGTCCACGACGTGCCAGTCGGCGGCGGCTCGCGGCTTCAGGCCGGCCTCGGACGCGTCCCAGGACAATTCCAGGTCCTTAATGTGCGTCTTGGCGGCGGCGAGGTCGCCCCGGTCGGTCATCGCCTTCACGTCGACGACGATGGACCGGAACTTGGAGAGGTCGCCAAGCTTCGAGGCCGCCATCGCCTTGGGCGTCGCTCCGACAGCGGCGTCCTGCATCGCCAGCAGGCCCAGGGGGGCGGCCGTGGCACCGATGACCGTCGCGGCGATGGCGGCGAGGAGGATGTTTCGCATGGTCGTTCGCTCCGTGTCGTGCGGCGTTGGAAGGACTGGAGGATGGGGATGCGGGAGGCGGCGGACGGTCAGGCCCGCCGCTGTCCGGCCGGCTCGCCAGGGCGTCCGGAGACGAGGCTCAGGGACGTCACCAGGGCGACGATGACGGCGAAGAAGGCGAGGCTGGTGGAGGCCGTGCCGAAGCCGAGGCCGCCGTATTCCCGTGCCTGCGACAGCAGATCGCCCAGCGATGCGCCGAGGGGGCGCGTGACGATGTAGGCGAGCCAGAAGGTCGTCACCGGGTTCGCGCCGAGGCGCCAGGCGAGGGCGAGGGCGGCCAGGATCGTGCCGAAGATGACGACGCCGAGATTGAAGCCGAGCCCCAGCGCCTCCGTGGCCAGGTCGCCCGCGGCCGTGCCGAGCGCGAAGGTCAGGAGGATGGCGAGCCAGTAGAACGCCTCGCGGCGTCGGGTCACGATGGCGTGGATCGAGAGCGTCCGCTCGGTCGCGTACCAGAGGGCGAACACGGCGGCGAGGGCGGTCGCGAACACGCCGGTGCTGACGAAGAGGCTCACGCCGAGCTTGTCGGTCAGGATGTCGGTGACCTGCGTGCCGACCACGCTGACGAGGACGACGGTCGACCAATAGGTCCAGGGCACGTAGCGCCGCTCGCGCACCTGCAGGGCGAGGACGGCCGCGAGGAGGCCGGCCGTGACGGTGGCGGTGACGGCGGCACCCAGGCCGACGTTCACCGCGAGGTAGTCCGCGCCGGTCTCGCCGACGGTCGTGGACAGGATCTTGATGACCCAGAAGGCCGCGGAGACCTCCGGTACCTTGTTCAAGACCTGGCGCTGGATCTCGCTCATCCCCGTCTCCCGTCCGTCATGGTCGGGCACGGTGATAGCGAGCCAGAATGAGGGCAGAATGAGCTTCGTCCAAAGGAGCCGCAGGCTCGGCCTCAGGCCGGCAGTCTGACGGTTGCGAGGGTCCCCTGCCCGTCACGTCGGTTTTCGACCGTCAGGCCGAGGTCGTTGCGCTCCGCGATGCGGCGGGCGATGGCGAGCCCGAGCCCTGTGCCTTCGACTTCCGGTGGCGCGGCCCGGAAGAAGCGGTCGAACAGGCGGCCCTCGCTTCCCGGCGGCAGCCCGCAGCCGGTGTCCCGAACCGTGACGACGCACGCACCGTCCCGGTTCAGCAGACGGACGTCGACCTGGCCTCCGGACGGCGTGTAGCGCAGGGCGTTGTCGACGAGGTTGGCGAACAGGACGCGGACCTCGTCCTCCGACGCGTGAAGCGTCGCGGGTGTCTCGATATGCACGCCCAGGTCGATGTCCTTGCGCTCGGCGAGCACGACGTGGTCGGCGACGCAGTCGAGCAGGAGCTGGCCGAGGTCGACGGATGCAGGACGCGCCTCGGCACCGTCGTCGAGCCGGGCGAGACGGAGCAGTTGATCCACCAGCCGGTTCGCCCTCCGGAGGCCGTCCGCCAGCGCCGTACGCCGCGCGTCGCTCCCGCCACCGGCAGGCCCGCCGAGGGAGTCGAGTTGGATCTGCATCGCGGCGAGCGGCGTACGCAGTTCGTGCGCCGCGTCGGCGACGAACCGCTTCTGGGCGGCCAGAGCGGCCTGCAGGCGAAGGATGAGCCCGTTCATGGCCTCGACGAGGGGCGCCACCTCCGTCGGCACGCCGCGCGTCGGCAAGGGGCCTTGGGCGGCGGCGCCGCGCCCGGCGAGGTCATGCACCAAGCCGTCGAGCCGCCCGAGCGCCCGGTTCATCGCCCAGCCGACGACGATCCACGACAGCGGGACGAGGAGCAGCAGGGGGGCCACGGCACCGAGCGCCGCATTGCGTGCGAACTCCGCCCTCACGACGTCGCGCTGGGCGACCCGGACCGTCGTTGTGCCGTTGGCGGTCGTGTATGTGCGCCAGAGCTCGCCGCCCATGACGACGTTCGCATATCCCGTGCGGCCGGGGTGGCGGACGTCGACGCCGCGGTCGTCGCGCAGGACCTGCCCGTCCTTCCAGATGGTGACGGCGAGTTGGTCCTCCGGGTCCTGGTCGGCGGCGGGCGGCGCGTCCGCGTCCGTTAGCCCGGGACCGGCGTTGAGGGCGACTTGCCGCAACTGCCCGTCGAGGAAATCGGCCGCCTCGATCCGCGCGAGGGCATAGGCCGCGACCATCGCGGCCAAGCCGATTCCGGCGAGCAGGGCGGTCATCCAGACGAGCGTCGTGCGGCGCAGGGAGGCGGCCCTCATGGCTTGGGTACCATCCAGCCCGCGCCGCGGACATTCAGGATCACGCCCTTGCCGACCTTTCGACGGACCGTGAGGATCAGGGCGTCCACCGCGTTGCTCTCGACCTCCTCGCCCCACCCGTAGATGCGTTCCTCGATCTGCGCACGAGAGAGGATGCGCCCCGGTCGCTCCATCAGGGCGTGCATGAGGGCGTATTCGCGCGCCGACAGGACCGCGACGGTCCCGGCGTGGGACAGGACGTGGCTTTCCGTGTCGAGTTCGGTCTCGGCGGCCACGAGCCGCGCGCTCGCCCGCCCGGCCCGACGGCGCAGGATGGCCCGCATCCTGGCGAGCAGCTCGCGCATCTCGAACGGCTTGACCAGGTAATCGTCCGCCCCGAGGTCGAGGCCTGCGACGCGGCTTTCGAGGCCGTCCCGCGCCGTGATGATGAGCACCGACGTGTCGATCCCGGCCGCCCGGGCGGATCGAAGCACCCGAAGTCCGTCCCCGCCCGGCAGGCCGAGGTCGAGCAGCGCGAGCGCGTGGCCGCCGTTGAGCAGGGCCGTCTCGGCCTCGCCGCCGTCGCGGACCCAATCGACGGAATAGCCCTCGGCCGAGAGGCCGTTCGACAGCCCTTCGCCGATCATCCGGTCGTCCTCGATCAACAGCACGCGCATCGGTCGGTCCGTCCGGTTTCGAGCCCTCGCCCTGGACTGCGCCGCGACGCATCCCTTCCCGCCGGCTTCATCCTCGATAGGCGACGAGCACGGCCCCGGCGGCGATGAGGGCGACGCCGAGCCAATTCGGTGGAGATAGACGTTCGCCGAGGAAGACGACCCCGAAGACGGCCACCAGCACGACGCTGAGCTTGTCGACCGGGGCCACGCGGCTGGCCTCGCCGAGCTTGAGGGCGCGGAAGTAGCAGATCCATGAGCCGCCGGTGGCGAGGCCCGAGAGCACCAGGAACACGTAGGTCCTGGCCGAGACCGACCCGACCGGTACCCACTGGCCCGTGCCGACCAGGATGGCGCCGAGGGCGCAGAGTATGACGACCGTGCGGATGAAGGTGGCGAAGTCGGAATTGACGTTCTCGATGCCGACCTTGGCGAAGATCGCGGTCAACGCCGCGAAGGCGGCAGAAAGCAGCGCCCACAGCTGCCAGGATCCGAGCAACGTCCTCATGCCGTGTTCCCCTCGATGCGGACCTGCCGCGACGCAATCCTCACGGCCCCCGACAGACCATCGGATGAGGGATGTCCGGCACCCGACGCCCCCCCCTGAGCGTCGCCGTTCCAACGCTCGCCGTGTGGTTCCTAATTCGCCCTGGACGGCCATTGCCGATGCAGGTCGTCGATGACGAAAGCATGCTCGTGCCGGCCCTGACCGATCCCCCGCACGTGGGGGTGGGACGGGTCGAGGTCCGCGTGGGCATGTGCGACGACGTCCGGGTCGGATGCAGGCCAAAGCATGGCCGCCGCCGCGACGCCCGCGACGGTCAGGGCGCCGAGTGCCGCCAGGGTCGCGGGCATCCCGACGGCAGCGCCGAGGCAGCCCGCCAGCGGGTAAGTGAGGAGCCACGACGCGTGCGAGAGCGCGAACTGGGCGGCGGAGTAGCCGATCCCAAGGACGAGCCAGGTCCCGAGCAGTACGGGCCAGCCGATGGCCCCGCACCAGGTCAGGGCAGCGACCCCGACGAGGACGACTCCGAGGAAGGCCGCGGACGGCAGCATCACACCCCTGTCGGACAGGCGGTCCAGGACCCGCGGTAGGACCAGGGCGGCGGCCATCGAGCCCGCGCCGAAGGGTCCAAGGGCAAGGGCGACGTCGTGCTGGGGGCGTCCGAGCAGGGCCTGGACGATTACCACGGTATTGACGATGACCATGGCGCCGGCCGCCGCGACGGCGAAATTCAGGGCGAGCAACCCGCGCAGGCGCGGTGTCGCCAGGAAGATCCGCCATGCCCAGTTGGCACTCGATACGGAGACGCCTAAGCCTCAGTGACGGGCCGGGCACCGAGCACAGAAAAGGCGACAGGCGCGTCAGGTCCGCGGGACCTCTGCTCTCCGTCACCAACACTCGATAACTGATAAATGGTCTCATCGGATTTCAACCAAGAGATCTACGCAAATCTTGGACGAATGCCTTCGCGAGCGCCGGCGCCTCGGCCACCACCTCTTCGTAGAACTTGGTCCCCACGGGGCCTGCCTGGGAATAATCCGGGGGCAACTCACCGATTGTCGCCGCGATCTCTGCGAAAACCTCTTCCCGTTCAGGTGCTGAAAGTTTTTGCATGAGAAGGGTCATCATGGCGATGGTCGATGTTCTCACAACCGCAAGCATCGCCGTTGTCGTCACGGCAAAATGGTGCGTTTGTAGATCATTCATTGAAAACACCTTGCATAGTCAAGCATCATTACTCAGGCATCACTTCATGAGGTGCTTGAAGTATTGGAGAAACAATACGGCCAGAGGCAATCCGATACAGATCGCTATCATCATTCGATCCGCGGCTTTGCGGACGTATGGCCTGACCCGTCGCTTGCGCCGAGGATTTGGCGCCCACTCGGTCTGCAGCCGCGCCGATTTCTTACTCATGCCGGATGCTCGCCGTCACACGGGCAGGCGCGCGGCCTCGGCCGAAAGCGCCTCGTCCTCGACCTGGACGGTGACGTGCTCGATGCCGTGTCGCTCCTTCACCAGACGCCGGACCGCGCGGATGAGGTCGGGTCCGGCGGCGACGTCGTCCATGACCACGTGGCCGCTCATCGCGTCGAAGCCGGAGGTCAGCGTCCAGGCATGAAGGTCGTAGGCGCGCCGCACGCCAGGCATCGCCTCGATCTCCGTTCGTAGCGCGGCAAGATCGACACCCAGAGGCGTTCCCTCCAGCAGGATGTGAAGCGCCTCGCTCAACAGGCGCCAGGTGCGCGGCACGATGAACAGGCCGATGCCGGCGCCGACCAGCGGATCGACCCATCGCCAGCCCGTCGCCATCACCACGAGGGCCGCGGCGATGACGCCGACCGAACCCAGCATGTCGGAGAAGACCTCGAAGTAGGCGCCCTTGACGTTGAGGCTTTCCGACGATCCGCCCGCGAGGAGCCTCATGCTGGCGAGGTTCACCCCGAGGCCGACGAACGCGACCAGCATCATCGGCCAGCCGAGGATCTCGGTCGGCTCGAAGAAGCGCCGGTAGGCCTCGTACAGGATGTAGGGCGTCACCCCGAGCAGCACGACGGCGTTGGCGAGGGCCGCCAGGATCTCGAAGCGCATGTAGCCGAAGCTCTTGCCCGGCGACGGCGCCTTGGCCGCGTAGTGGATGGCGAGCAGCGACAGCGCGAGGCCGCCGGCATCCGTGACCATGTGGGCGGCATCGGCCAGCAGCGCGAGGCTGCCGGTGAGCAGGCCGCCGACGACCTCCGCGGCCATGTAGGTCAGCGTCAGGGCGAGCGCCCAGGCTAGGCGCCCCTTGTTCCTGCCCGCCGCCGAGCCCGCGGGTATGCCGCCGCCGTGCGAATGCCCGTGGCCGCCGCCGTGCGCGTGTCCGTGTCCCATGTCGCTCCCAGTCTTTCGTTGCCGTCCCGGACCGGCCGCCTCAGGGGCCGGAGGAGCCGATGAGCTCGGCCACGTGCGCGCCGGCGGGGTGTCCGGTCGCGGCGAGGTGGGCGGCCGAGCAGGCCGCGTAGCCGGGACCGAACGCCGCCATGACGAGCTCGTGCCGCCCGTCCGGAGCCTCGCGGCTGGCCAGGAGAGCCCGACCGCCGGGCCAGAGCTCGGAATCGGCCGATGGCCCCGGTGTCGGCTCGCCGTAGCGGCGCACCCCTTCGTCGTGGATGGCGCGGCGCACGCGCGCGAGTTCCTCGCCCGCCAGGGGGAGCCCCACCCAGACGACCTCCTGCAGACCCTCCTCGCGGCAGACCACCAGCACGACCTCGGCCGTTGCCGACCCGACGGCCGGCCGCCAGCCACGCGGGTAGTACAGCGCGGTCAGGTTGGCCTCGCGGTCGGCCTTGAGCGGGCGCGGCACGTCGGCGACGGGCCCCCACGCGAGGCCGAACGGAGCCTCGCCGACGCCTCCGTCCGCGCCCGGAGCCGCACCCGTCAGCGCGAGGAAGGCGAAAGGAGCCGCCAACCAGGTTGGGACGCGTCGCATCTCGTCTACTCCGCCGCCTTGAGGTGTCGTGGCCCCGGCTCCCGCGGCCGCTCCGCGACCTTCGGGACGACAACCTTGCCGAACCGGGCGTACAGGGCCGGCAGCACGATCAGGGTCAGCAGGGTGGCGCTGATCAGGCCACCGATGACCACGGTGGCGAGCGGCCGCTGGATCTCGGCGCCGGTCTCGGTGGCGATGGCCATGGGCACGAAGCCGAGCGAGGCGACCAGCGCCGTCATCGCCACCGGCCGCAACCGGGTCATGGCGCCCTCCAGGATGGCCTCGCGCTTCGGCCGGCCCTCCGCCACGAGCTGCTTGATGAAGGTCAGCATGACGAGGCCGTTGAGGACCGCAACGCCCGAGAGCGCGATGAACCCGACCGCCGCCGGTACCGAGACCGGCATGCCGCGCAGCCAAAGCGCGAAGATGCCCCCGGTGAGGGCAAGCGGCACCGCGCTGAACACCAGCAGCGCGTCCCGCGGCGAGCCCAGGGCCGAGTACAGCAACAGGAAGATCAGGAAGAAGCAGACCGGTACCACCACCATCAGCCGCCGCTTGGCCGAGGCGAGGTTCTCGAACTGCCCGCCCCAGGTGAGGTAGGAACCTGGCGGCAGCTGCACCTGGCTTCCAACCTTCGCCTGCGCCTCCGCGACGAGCGAGCCGATGTCCCGCCCGCGCACGTTGGCCGTGACCACGACCCGCCGCTTGCCGTTCTCGCGCGAGATCTGGTTCGGTCCCTCGGTGACCGAAAAGCTCGCCACCTGCTTGAGCAGGACCGAGCTCGCCCGGCCGTTCGGGCCCGCCGGCAGCGGCACCGGGATGTTCTCCAGGGCCTCCCGGTCCTCGCGGACCTTGTCGGTCAGGCGCACGACGATGGGGAAGCGACGGTCGCCCTCGAACACGACGCCGGCGTCCCGTCCCCCGATGGCCGCGCCGATGACCTCCTGGATCGCCCCGGTGCTCAGGCCGTAGCGCGCCGCCTCGGCCTTGTTGATCTTGATCTCCAGGAACGGCAGGCCCGCCGTCTGCTCGACCTTGACGTCCTCGGCGCCGTCGATGCCCTTCAGGACCGCCGCGACCTGGTTGGCCGCCTTCAGCATCGGCTCGAACTCGTCGCCGAACACCTTCACGGCGAGGTCGCCCCGGGTGCCGGCGAGCAGCTCGTTGAAGCGCAGCTGGATCGGCTGGGAGAACTCGTAGACGTTGCCGGCGAGCGCCCCGACCGCCTTCTCGATCTGCTCCTGCAACTCGGCCTTGGACAGGCTCGGCTCGGGCCACTCCTCCTGGGGTTTCAGGATGACGAAGGTGTCTGAGGAGTTCGGCGGCATCGGGTCGGAGGCGACCTCGGCGGTGCCGGTCTTCGAGAAGACGTAGGCCACCTGCGGGAATTTCGAGACCACCTTCTCGACCTTGAGCTGCATCGCCTGCGACTGGGTGAGGGAGGTCGATGGGATTCGGGTGGCGTTGAGGGCGATGCTCTTCTCGTCGAGCTGCGGGATGAACTCGGTCCCGAGGCGGGTGAACAGGATGCCCGCCCCGACGAGCAGCAGGAGCGCCGCGCCGACGAAGACGAACGGCGCCCGGACCGCCGCGCCGAGCACCGGGCGGTAAGCGGCCTTGAGCGCCCGGATGATGAGGTTGTCCTTCTCCGTGACCTTGCCGGTGATGACGATGGCGATGAGCGCCGGCACGAAGGTCAGCGACAGCACGAAGGCCGCCACGAGCGCGATGATCACGGTCAGCGCCATCGGCTCGAACATCTTGCCCTCGACCCCCGTGAAGGTCAGGAGCGGGACGTAGACCAAGATGATGATCGCCTGCCCGTAGAGCGACGGCTTGATCATCTCCTCGGCTGAGGCGCGGACCGTCTGGAGGCGCTCCTCGGTGTCGAGCCCCCTGCCCAGCTCCTGCTGCTTCTCTGCGAGGTGGCGCAGGGCGTTCTCGGTGATGATCACCGCCCCGTCGACGATCAGCCCGAAATCGAGGGCGCCGAGGCTCATCAAGTTGGCCGAGATCTTCGCCTCGACCATGCCGGTCATGGTCATCAGCATGGCGACCGGGATGACCAGGGCCGTGATGATGGCGGCCCGGATGTTGCCGAGCAGCAGGAACAGGATGACGATGACGAGAGCCGCGCCCTCGGACAGGTTCTTCACCACCGTCTTCACGGTCGCCTCGACGAGCCGGGTCCGGTCGAGGACGGTCTGGACCTCGACGCCGGGCGGCAGGCTCTTGCGGATCTGTTCCATGCGCGCGTCGACCGCGGCAGCCACCGTGCGGCTGTTCTCGCCGATCAGCATCAGGGCGGTGCCGACGACGACCTCCTGGCCGTCCTCGCTGCCCGAGCCCGTGCGCAGGTCGCGCCCGATGCGGACCTCGGCGATGTCCTTGATCCGCACCGGCACGCCGCCCCGGGTGGCGACGACCACGTCGCCGATCTCGTCCATGCTCTCCAGGCGGCCGGCGGCGCGCACGACGTAGCCCTCGCCGTTGTCCTCCAGGTAGCGGGCGCCCTGGTTGGCGTTGTTGGCCTCCAGCGCCCGGGCGACGTCCGAGAAGGACAGGTCGAGGGACGCGAGCCGCGTCGGGTCGGGCTGGACGTGGTACTGCTTCTCGAAGCCGCCGATGCCGTCGACCCCGGCCACGCCGGACACGGTCTTGACTAGGGGGCGGATGATCCAGTCCTGGACGGTGCGCAGGTAGGCGGTCTGCTCCAGCTCGGTCTTCAGGCGCTGGCCCTCGGGGGTCAGGTAGCTGCCATCGGGCTGCCAGCCGGGCTTGCCCGCCTTCGAGACCGTGCGCTCGCCGGGCTTCGCGTAATGGATCGACCACATGTAGATCTCGCCCAGCCCGGTCGAGATCGGCCCCATGCTGGGCTCGGTGCCGGGCGGCAGGTCCCGCCTCACCTGCGCGAGGCGCTCGGCGACCTGCTGGCGGGCGAAGTAGATGTCGAGCTTCTCCGCGAAGACCGCGGTGACCTGCGAGAAGCCGTTGCGCGAGAGCGAGCGGGTGTATTCGAGCCCCTTGATGCCCGCGAGCGCGGTCTCGACCGGGTAGGTGACCTGCTTCTCGATGTCGACGGGCGAGAGCGACGGCGCCGTCGTGTTGATCTGCACCTGGTTGTTGGTGATGTCGGGCACCGCGTCTATCGGCAGCTTGGTGACCGAGTAGCCGCCGAAGCCGGCGGCCAGCAGCGACAGGAGCAGAACCAGCCAGCGCTGGTGCACGGAGAAGTCGAGGATGCGGCTGATCATGTCGGGCTTCCTCAATGGTCGTGGTCGGCTTCGCTCTTCCCGAGCTCGGCCTTGAGGAGGAAGGTGTTGGCCACCGCGATGGTCTCGCCGGGCTTGAGGCCCGAGACGACCTCGAAGCCGTCGTCGTCGGAGCGCCCGAGCTCGACCTCGCGCTTTTCGAAGCCCTCGTCCGTGCGCACGAAGACGACGCGCTTGCCCTCGACGGTCTGGAGCGCCGACTTGGCGACCCGCACCGGCACTTGGTCCGTCGCGGTCTCGACCTCGGCGGTGACGTAGGTGCCGGGCCTCCAGGCCATGTCCTTGTTGGGCAGCGAGACCACGACCCGGGCGGACCGGGTGTCGGCGTTCAGCAGCGGGCTGACGAACACCACCTTGCCCTGCTCGCTGCGGCCGCCGCGGTTCACGGTGACCCGCGCGCCCTCCCGGACCTCGGCGAGGTCGGAGGTGGGGACCGCGAGCTCGATCCAGACGGTCGAGAGGTCGGCGACGGTGTAGACGTCGGCAGGGTCGCCCTCCTTGCCCACCGCCGTGCCGACATCGACCTTGCGCTCCACGATGCGGCCGGCGATGGGCGCCCGCAGCTCGTACTGGCGCAGCGTCGAGGCGTTCGGCGTCGCCTCGTCGCGTTTCTGCGCGGCGGCGACCTCGGCGGCGTTCAGGCCCAGCGCCGAGAGCTTCTGGCGGGCGAGGTCGACGCGCAGCTGGTTCTCCTGGAACACGGCCTTGGCGTTGTCGAACGCCGCCTGGGATGCCGCCGCCGACGCCAAGAGTTTCTGCTGGCGCTCGAAGTTGATCTTCTGGAGGTCGGACTGGACCATCGCGGTGAGGTACTCGCTCTTGGCGTCGGCGACTTCCCGGCTGTCGAGGAGGGCGACCACCTCGCCCTTCCTGACGTCGTCGCCCAGGCGCTTGCGCATCTCGGACACCGTGCCGACGACGCGGGCGGGGACGCGGGCGATCCGGTCGGTATCGGGCGTGATGGTGCCGGGCACCAGGACGTGTCGCGAGAGCGTCCCGCCCTCGGCCTTGGCGACGCCGATGTCCTGCCCCTCGACCTGCTCGGCCGTCATCTTGACGTGGCCTTCCTCGCCCTCCGCCTCGGAATGCTCGTGCTCGCCGTGAGCGTGGGCTCCCTCGGCCTTCGGCGCGGCGGCCTTGCCGTGGTCGTGGCCGTCGCCTTCGGCATGGTCGGCCTCGTCCTTCGGCGCCTTCCCGCCAGGGGGCGGGCCGGCGGCGAAGGTGAGGATGGCCGGCGGCAGCCCGGCCGATGTCAGGAGGCCGCGGACGAACGCGGATATGGCGGGGACGGCGGCGCCGACGACGATGCCGGCGGCCACGAGGACCGCGGTGATGAGGATGCGCATGAGACCTGCTCGGCCGGGATCGGGCGCCGTTCGGACGGACGCGGCAGTCCCGCTTCTGTGGCGTGAGGAGTGGCCCGGAGCGCGGGCTCCGGGTTCGGGACGCGCCTCTGCGGCGTCACCTCAGGCGCGGGGGGGCCTCGGCAGGCGGTCCGGCGAGACGGAGGAAACCGTCTGGCTCAAATGCGCATAGGCCAGCCGGGCGACCCCGAAGACCGGCTCCGAGAAGTCCGCCACGGCGGGTGCCGCCTGGTGGCAGCCACAATGGAGGTGGCAGGCCATGCCGGGGTCGGTCGCGCCGGTGTCGGGCGCGGCCTCAATGCTCGCGATCTCCGTGACGTGCCTGCCGCCGCCATCGTGGTACGCGACGTCGGCGGCGAGGCCGGCGGCGGGCGCGACGAGGGACAGGGCGAGGGCGAGCGCGAGCAGGCGTGCGGCGAACGCCCACCATCCCCGTGCCGCCCACCTGCGGCTATGCCCGCGTCCTGAACCCATCTCCGGCCTTATGCGCGATTTATCCCGGATCGGACAAGGCATCGTCCTGGCCTCTTGAACCCGGTCTGAACAGATTTTGTGGCCGCCATGCAAGGTCAGCCGCGGTCACGACGCGAAAGCGGCCAAGCCGTTTCTCGCTCGGCCGAGACGAATACCGGGCGAGGAAAATCCGGGAACGGTTTCGCGGGGGGCCGCATTCCCGGCCGACCGCGAAACATGGAGATCCTTGGATGAAGATCATGTTCGCCGCCGCCGCCGCGGCCGCCCTGGCCCTCGCGCCGGTCGGTGCGCTCGCCCAGCACGTGGACGTCGGCCCCGGCGGAGTCGGGGTTCACGGCGACGGCCACCGCCGCGATGTCGACCATACGCACACCACCGTCGAGGAGAACCATCGCGACCGGCCGGTCGTGCACGAACATCATGACGACCATCACGAGAAGACCGTCGTGGAAGAGCACCGCCACTGAGCGGCTGACATCGCGACGGGGCCGGGCCGGGGGCAGCGACGTCCGGCCCGGCCCCTCGCATTTCGAGGACGTCGGCGAACCTGGGGTGACGGCTTCCTGAACGACGGTCTCAGAACCTGTTCAACGGCCGCCGCGCAAACCGCCGCAATAGGAATCCCCGGAGGAGACAGCGATGCGACGGCACCTAGCAGGCTTGATGGCGGCGGCCATCCTCCTCGCGCCGGCCGCGGCCTCGGCCCAGTATTACGAGCGCGGCTACGGCTACGGCGAGCGGCGGCCGCACGACCATGTCGATGTCTACCGCCACGGCAACCATGACGACGTCGTGGTCCGGCACCATCACCCGCGCCGCGAGGATTACGGGCCGGGCCGGTTCGAGCGGCACCATCACCATCACGACTTCGACGACTGAGGTCGCCGCCTGGCGTCGAGAAGAGGTCGCCCGCACCGGCTCGCGCCGGTGCGGGCGCATCACGACGCGCGAGGGGTCGGCGCATCGTGAACGACGTGCCGAGCAGGCTCGGCGAGCGCGTAGCCGATCACCGCGGCCAGGAGCGCGAAGACGACGAGCAGGGGCAGCATCCGCATGTCCGCGCCTCCCGCCCCCGCGGCCTGCCCGGCGAGCTCACTTCTTGCCGGGCTTGTCGTGGCTGTGCCCGTGGGCATGCCCGTCGTTGTCCGAATGCGCCGGCTTGCCGTCGGGCCGCTTCTCACGGGCCTCGCTGACGCGCGGGTCGTCGCGATGGGCCGGGCCGCCCGACACGCCACCGGTGTTCGGGACGGCGCGCTCGGGGTTCGAGGCATTGCCGTGGCTGTCCACGGCGAAGGCGGACCCCGTGGCCGCGGCCAGCATCCCGGCGGCGAGGACGGCGGCGAGCGTGCGCTTCATCTGTCGGTCTCCTGTTCGGCGCCGACCGCGTCGGCCGCTTCGAAGTCCGAGATAGCCAAGCCGTTTGTCTCCGGGACGCCGCGTTCGTGACGAAGTGTGTCAGCCGCCGCGCCCAGCCCGGGGCACGCGGATCTCGGCCCGCAATCCGCCCTCCGGCCTCGTGGTCAGGATGAGCGTGCCTCCCTCCGCTTCCACGGCCCGCCGCGCGATGGTCAGGCCGAGTCCGGTCCCGCCGGTGTTTCGGTTGCGCGACCCCTCCAGGCGGGTGAAGGGCTCGAAGGCGCAGGCGACGTCGCATGCCGGGATGCCGGGCCCGTCGTCGTCGATGCGCAAGACCAGCGCTGTCTCTTCGGCCGCCAGGGCGATGCGCACCCGCGCGCCGTAGCGCACGCCGTTGTCCACGAGGTTCTCCAGCGCCCGCCGGAAGGCGACTGGGCGCACCGTCGCCAGGGCCCGGCCGGGTCCTCCGTATGCGACCGCCCGGCCGGCATCCGCGGAGGCGTCGGCGACCCCCATCAAAATGCTCGCGACGTTGGTGACCTGCCGCGGCTCCGGGTCGGCGTCGCCCCCCAGGTAGGCCAGCGTCGCGTCGACCATCGCCTGCATGTCGTCGAGGTCGGAGGCCATGGCGCGGCGCCCGGCCGGGTCCTCGACGTGGTCGAGGCGCAGGCGGAGCCGGGTGATGGGCGTTCGCAGGTCGTGGGACACGGCGGCGAGCGCCTGCGTCCGCTCGCCGACCAGCCGGTGGATGCGCTCCTGCATCGCGTTGAGGGCACGGCCGATCCCTCGGGTCTCGTCGGGACCAATCTCGGGAACCCGGACGGGGGCGCCGTGGCCGATCCGTCCGGTGGCCCGGGTCAGCTCCCGCAAGGGGCCGGCGATCCGATGCATCAGGACGACCGCGGCCACCCCGACGAGGATGGCCATGGCGGTGGCGAGCGAGGCCCAGGGCGCGACGGGGACGAGGCTCGGGGCGTGCGCGGACCGGAAGGTCAGCGCGCTCCCGTCCGGAAGCGGGATGATCCCGCGCAGGTCCTGCCGGTGGAGCGGCTCGTCCGGCGCCTCCAGGTTCAGGGCGAGCCCCGCCCCGAGGACCGGTTCGAGGGCGAGGAGGCGGTCGCGCAGGTCCCGGAGCGCGGGATCGGTCGCCCCCGGGGGGCGAGCCGGCGCTGGGGCGTCCCAGCCGATCTCGAAATGGTTCGACGAGAGGGCCTCGGCCTCGTCAGCCCGCTCCTCCGGCGGGCGCCGCGACACGGCCTCGCGCGCGATGACGAGTTGGCGGGCGACCTCGGTGGCGAAGGCCTCGTCGGCGGCGGCCGCCGCCGAGAGGCGGTAGATCGCCAGCGCGCCGCCATGGACGAGGAGCACGGCCAGGAGCAGGACGACGACGGTGCGCCCCTCCAGGCTGCGGGCGAGGCCGAGGACGCCCCTCATGCCCGCTCGACCTTGGCGGCCAGCATGTAGCCGGTGCCCCGCACCGTCTTGATGACGGCGGCCGTCCCCGCGGGCGGTTCGAGCTTGCGCCGCAGCCGGCTGACCAGGGTGTCGACGCTGCGGTCCGACGGCGCGGAGAGGCGCCCGCGGCCCATCTCCAGGATCTGCTCGCGGCCGAGCACCCGGCCCGGGTGTTCCAGGAACACCAGCAGCAGGTCGTGCTCGGCGCCCGACAGGTCGACGGCGGCGCCTTCGGGATCGGTCAGGGCGCGGCTGCGCAGGTCGAGCCGCCAGCCGGCGAAGGCGAGGGATTCCGGCCGCGACGCCGCGCTCGGCACCGGCGCGAGCGCCGACCGGCGGAGCACCGCCCGGATCCGGGCGAGGAGTTCTGGGCGCCCGAACGGCTTGGCGACGTAGTCGTCGGCGCCCAGTTCCAGGCCGAGCACCCGGTCCGCCTCCTCGTTGCGGGCGCTCAGCATGATGACCGGGACGGTGCCCTTCGCCCGCAGGGCCCTGAGCAGGTCGAACCCGGACGCGCCCGGCAGCATGACGTCGAGGAGGACGAGGTCAACCGGCGTGTCGGGCAGGAGCGACCACATCTCGGCGCCGCCGCGGCAGCCCGTGACCCGGAAGCCGCTCTCCCGCAGGATGCGGCCGACGAGCACGCGCATGCCGTCGTCGTCCTCGACGAGCAGGATGTGGGCCTCGTCCGGGAGGGACCTGGTTTCGCCCGCGGCAAGCATTCCGGATACAGCCTAGCCGATCATCCCGTCGAGCAGGAGCAGCAGCAGGAAGCCCGCGAAGAACATCGCCGTCACCCAGGGGCGGTCCTCGGTCTCGTGCGCCTCGATGAGGAGTTCCTCGGTCACGAGGTACAGCAAGGCGATCAGGCCGAAGGAGAGGAAGCCGGCCTGGACGGCGGCGGGCAGCGAGCCGACGGGCCCGCCGAGCAGGGCTCCGAGCGGGAGCAGCAGCACGAGGGCGGCCGTCAGGCCGACCACCTTGCCCTTCGACGCGCCGCCCTCGCCGAGTTCGTTCGCCACGGTTAGTCCCAGGAACAGCACCTCGATGGTCAGCGCGACGGTGAGCAGGATGCCGGCCTTCGCCCCGGCCGCGAAGGCGATGCCGAGGACGAGGCCGTCCACCAGGATGTCGATGCCGGTGACCGACATCAGCCCGGCCGGCCCCTTCACCCGCTTCTCCAGGATACGGACGAGGAGCATCGCGGCGACGCCGAGCGCGCCCCCGACCAGCATGGCCCAGGGCGATCCGGCATGCTTGACGTCGGGCAGGATCTCGCCCGCGGCCGCCGCGAAGACGACGCCCGCGGCGAAGTGCTGGATGGCGCTGACCAGGACGGGGCCCGGCCGCAGGTTGACCGCCACCGCCGCGCCGACGACGGCGGCCGCGGCGGGGATCAGGGTATAGGACCAGGCTTGCATGCCGCGCTCAGACCACGTGGTCCGGAGCCAGGGCGCAGGCGGTGGCCTCGCTCGTCTCCACCTGGAGGGTCGTGTGGCCGATGCCGAACCGCTCCCTGATGCCGGTGGCCGCCGCCATCAGGAAGGCGTCGTCGGGACGGCCGCCGGGCATGAGGAGGTGCGCCGTGAGGCAGGTGTCCGTGGTGCTCATCGCCCAGATGTGCAGGTCGTGCAGGGCCGCGACGCCGGGCAGCCCTTCGAGGTGGCGGCGTACGGCGACCGGGTCGATGCCCGGCGGGACGGCGGCGAGGGACAGCGTAAGACTGTCTCGCAGGAGCCCCCACGTGCTCCAGACGATGACGGCCACGATGGCGAGGCTCACCACCGGATCGAGCCACGTCCATCCGGTGTAGAGGATGACGAGGCCGGCGATGACCACCCCGGCCGAGACGGCGGCGTCGGCCGCCATGTGCAGGAACGCCCCGCGGATGTTGATGTCGCCCTTGGCCCCGGAGGCGAACAGCCACGCGGTGATGCCGTTCACCAGGATGCCGATTGCGGCCACGACCATCACGGTCTTGCCTGCGACCGGGACGGGCTCACCGAACCTCTGGATCGCCTCCCACGCGATGGCGCCGACGGCGACCAGCAGGAACACGGCGTTGAAAAGGGCCGCCAGGATCGACGAGGCCTTCATCCCATAGGTAAACCGCGCGCTCGGGGCCCGCCTGGCCAGCACCGTCGCGATCCAGGCCACGATGAGGCCGAGCACGTCCGAGAGGTTGTGGCCGGCATCGGCGAGCAGGGCCACCGAGTTCGCCAGGACCCCGTAGGTCGCCTCGACGGCCACGAAGCCGACGTTGAGCGCGATGCCGATGGCGAATGCCGTCCCGAAGCTTGCGGGGGCATGGCTGTGCCCTGGCCCATGGGAATGCCCGGCATGGTCGTGACCCGCCTCGCCGTCGTGGTCATGCGATCCGTGATCATGTCCTGCGCGTGCGTCGTGTGATGTCATGGTCGTCCCTGTATCCGTCTTGGTCTGTACGCGGATCGGTGCGCGCCTTATCCGGACGCCGCGGTTCGCGTCGTGACGGCGCCTTCGCGATACTCCGCCCAGGCCTGCCGCAGGATCTGCACCGACGAGGTCAGGAAGATGCCGGCCATCACCGCCGCGACGGCGAGGTCGGGCCAGGCCGACGCGGAACCCCAGACACCGAGCGCAGCCACCATCACCACGACGTTGCCGATGGCGTCGTTGCGCGAGCACAGCCAGACCGAGCGCACGTTGGCGTCGCCGTCCTTGTAGGGGCGCAGCAGCAGTACCGAGCCGAGGTTGGCTGCCAGGGCCATCAGCCCGATGACGCCCATGACCTCGGCCTTGGGCACCCCGAGCACCAGGACGTGGTAGGCAGTCGAGCCAAAGACCCAGACTGCCATCACGCTGAGGGACAGCCCCTTGGCGAGCGCCGCCGTGGCCCGAGCCCTGAGGGACGCTCCGATGACCGCGAGGCTCAGGCCGTAGGTGACCGTGTCGCCCAGGAAGTCGAGGGCGTCGGCCTGGAGCGCCTGCGAGCCGGCAAGGTGCCCGGCGGCCATCTCGGTCAGGAACATGGCGCCGTTGACGGCGATGACCGTCCACAGCACGCGCTTGTAGCGCGGGTCGACCCCGTCGAAGACGGGCACGCCCCCAGAGCAGCCGCAGGCATCCCCCGTGCCGCAATCGCCCCCCGCGACGAGCTGCGGCGGCGCCGCCGGATGCGCACGTTCCGCCCTCGATGCCTGACAGCCAACGGTCGAGCCGCAGCACTCCTTGGCCATGACGCCTCCTTTCCAAGTCGTGGACGACTGCCTACTTCCTCCAGCGACTAGAGGAGCAAGCGGAAAAATGGAGCTGTCGATAGGCGAGCTGTCGCGGCGTACCGGCGTGCTCGCCACGACCATCCGCTACTACGAGACGGCCGACTTGATGCCGCCGCCGCCGCGGACGGAAGGCGGCCGCCGCCGCTATGGGCGGGCTGACATCGAGCGCCTGGCCTTCATCCGCCACGCGCGCGAGCTCGGCTTCGAGGTGGACGCCATCCGTGAGTTACTGGCGCTGGCCGCCCAGCCCGACCGCTCCTGCGCCGAGGTCGACAAGATCGCCCGGCGTCACATGGCCGAGGTCGAGCGCCGCATCGAGCGGCTCATGGCCCTGAAGGGCGAGCTCGCCCGCATGACCGACGCGTGCGGCCAAGGCCGGGTCGGCGAGTGCCGTGTCATCGAGGTCCTCTCGGACCATGCCTGCTGCGAGGATGAGGGCCACCGCGCTACCCGGAGCCGGCGTCCCACAAGGCCGGAAGCGAAGCAGGGAGCCCGGCCCCGGAGCGCATCGTCGTCGACATTCGATCAGGAAGACGACATGATATTTCGGGAGGGCCGGGCTCAGCCGTGATTGGGACTTCCGAACATTCGAGGTTTGAAGCAACCGAATGCCAGGACCGCTTCCTGTAACCGCTCTGGTTCGCGGCCGGAGCGGACCGACGGTGGGGGCCTCTGGGTCTACCGAGGATGCAGGCGTCGGATGGGTGCTCCGAAGCTCACTCGGCGGGGTCGATCATATCGAGCACCGGGCATCCAGGAGCCGCCCCACCGGGGCACTGCTCGATGGTTTCGGCCAGGAGACGTTCGAGCCTTGACAGGTCCGCGATCTTCGCACGCACCCGGTCAAGGTGGTGCCTCGCGATCCCCTGTCCCTCGCGGCAGGTTGCCTTACCAGGCCGACGCAGTTCGAGCAGCGCCCGAACCTCGTTCGGCGTGAAGCCAAGTTCGCGTCCGCGACGGATGAAGGCCAGGGTGCGCTCGTGCTCGACGCCGTAGGACCGATGGCCACCCTCGGTGCGCGGGGGCGAAGGGAGTAGGCCGACCTTCTCGAAGTACCGGATGTTCTCGATGTTGACGCCGGTCCGCAGCGACAATTGACCGATGGTCAGGGCCCCGCTTCGCGCCCCCTTAGCCGTACCCATGAAGATCGCCCTTGATCCTGTAGTGGCTACAGGATGCAGGGTAGCCGAGGATCACGATGGATACGAGACATGACCCTCGATCAGACACCGCCTGCCGAACGACCCGTCCACGAACCGGCCGCGGTCAGCGTTGGCAGCATCGCTGCGCTCGGCGCCATCACGGGGCTCGGTGCCCTGGCGGCCTCGTCGTGCTGCGTGCTGCCCATAGTCTTGGGCGGCCTCGGGATCGGTGCTGGGGTCTTCACGGTCCTCGGCGTGCTCGCCTCTCTTCGCACGCCGCTGATGCTCGTCAGCGTCCTGGCGGTCATCGCCGGCTGGTTCTTCTACGCGCGGCGGCGACGGGCTGCTTGCGGGCCGGATGGATCATGCCCAGCTCCGCGTCGGTCATCCGCCCCCCTGGTGCTTCTCAGCCTCGCCACGCTGTTCATCGCCGCCGCTGCGGCCGGGAGCTACTTTGAGCCCGCCCTGATCAAGATGCTACGGACAGCCTGATGAAGCTGATCTCGATCCTGACCTGTCCGCATTGTGGGCACCGGGCTTCGGAAACGATGCCGACCGACGCCTGCCAGTTCTTCTACGAATGCCCTGGCTGCGGCACTCTGCTCCGCCCGAAGAAGGGCGATTGCTGTGTATTCTGCTCGTACGGCGATGTCCCGTGCCCGCCGATCCAGGAAGCTCAGGAACGAAATGAACCGGCGAGCTGCTGCAAGGGCTGAGCAGCCATACTGTTTAGCTCCATCACGCCCACCCGGTGAGCGGCGCTGCGCCAAAACCGAGGTCGGCTTGCGCAAACCCATCCGAACGCCGTGCGGGTCGCCTGATGCAAAGCGTCCCAGTCTGGCGCGCTAAGGACAAAAACACTGCCGGCGCAGCAGCCAGAAACCTGCCCAGAATCGTAGGATTGTGAACGTGGCGCACGCGCGCCCCATGGCAGCCAGCGGCGGCGCGACTATCGACGGATGCCGCGCGTGCACGAACCGCAGCCTGCGCACCTCGTCCTCGGCGTAAACCCGAAGGCCCGACACCGACCGGGTCGGTGTCGGGATCAGGCCCGTCCGCACGTAGTAGCGGATCATCTTGGGCGAGATCCCGCAGGCGCGTGCCACCTCCCCGATCCTCATCGCCCCACTCCTAGTTCCGTCGAGGCACGTCGGCGCACCCGGATGAGTCTGGACGCCGCGACCGACCCGGCCCCGCGACCGCTTCGCTCGGCTCGAACGCCGGCGTGATCCGGAGCGTGCTCGCATCGCCGCCGGCCGAGCCGCGCCGGACGGCCTTAGGGCACGCGACGTCGCCGTGGCCGGAAGCACCGACGGTGGAGCCCCGAGGGCCGCGGTCGCCTTCGCTACCGGGGGCGGCCGCGCCAGGACCTCGTATGGTGCGGGCCCCGGGAGGCGGAGCGGGGGGAGGCCGCGGTCGGGGAACGGCACAGGTTGGGCGCCCGTCGGCTAGGCCGCCTCCCGTGCCGAAACCGACCTCGTGATGCCTGGCTGAACGGCAGCCGGAAGGTCGACGGCCCGCGTGACCTCGGCGAAGCGCGCCGCCGCGTCCGACCAATCCTGGGCGAAATCGAACAGCTCCCTGAGGGCGGGCGCGATCTCCTTGTAGGCCGCGAGCGCCGCCACCAGGGCGCCGAGCGTGAGGCGGCCTTGCACGACGAGATAGCCGCCGATCAGGAAGAAGAAGAACGGCGTGAGGTTGGACGTGTAATTGTACAGGCTCTTGATGCCGCCCTTCATGTCGTTGATGGCGACGCGGAGCCGCTCAAGCTCCTCGACGTGCGCCATGTGGCGCCGCAACGACGAGGCGGATGCATCGCGCTCCGCCGCGGAAGGGGCGAGGCCCGGACGCCCGGCGACCTCGGGCGTGGTGACGAGGGCGCCCAGCGTCCGCGTGGCGAGGACGCGCTGCCGGACCTTCGCGTTCAGACGCCTTTGGAGGCGCGGCAGGACCGTAAGCTGCACCGGCAGCATGATCAGCGCGGCGAAGGCAAGGGCGACGTCCTGGAGCAGGAGGAAGGCGACGCTCGTGACCAGCACGCCCCCCTGCACGATGGGGACCGCGACGAGGCTGCCGCCGAAGTAGCCGATGGGCTCGACTTCCTGGACCGCCACGGCGGAGAGCGTCGTGCGGCGTTCGACCGAGCGCTCCGTCCGCGCGCGCCGCAGGACGGCCAGGCGCAGGCGTCGCACGACCCGCTCGTTGACGCGTCCGCGGACCCGGTTCGCCGCGTACTTCAGGAGGCCGTTCACGGTGAGGACGGCGAGGTAGCCGGCGCACAGGGCGAACAGGAGTTCCGTGCGGCCGAGGGGGAGTCCTAGGAACGTCATGCCGGGATGCCCGTCGCCCCGCGCGTCGTCGAGCGTGTGGTTGACGATGTGCTTGGGTATCTCAAGGGTCAGCCATGCGGCCGGCAGCGTGGCGAGAGACAGGAAGACCAAGCGGACCTGGATGCCCGCCGTGGCACCCAGGACGTATGCCTCCAGGCGCCGTCCCGGCCGGAGCGCGAAGCCGCGATGCCGACGGCCACGGGACGGGGCGTCCCGCAGGGCATCGGTGGCTCCCGCCGCGGCGACAGCATCCGCCGTCCGCCGACGGCGGCGCAGCGCGGCGCGGCCGACGAGCCACGCGGTCCACACAGGCGCCACGACGAAGACGAGGAGGGCATCGGCGACGATCCACCAGTGGCCGTGTGGGTAGTCGAGGCCCGTGAGCCTGTGGGCGAGTGCGTGGATGGCTTCGATTGCCGTCACGGGGCGGATCGGTCCGAATGTCCGGGAGGGGAGGGCGCGCTTCGCGGCCCGGCGTGATTGATGGGCTCAGTCGGCATCCGGCGGCTCCGCCTCTCGTGCGTCCACCTCCGACTGGATGCCGTCCCCTGGGTGAGCGCCGTAGCCCTCGTCCCGCGGCGTGGCGCGCGCGCCGCGACCCACGGCCCCCGCCCGCGGTTCGAATCGGACGGTTCGGAACGTCCCGAAGGCGAACTGGCGTCTCGTGCGGATCGAACAGGGTCTGAAGCCCGCCCGTTCGACCGCCTTGAGGGAGGCGGCGTTGTCGGCGTCGACGAAGGCCACCAAGTGTCCCTTGCCCAGTGACCGGGCGCGTTCGGCGATCAGGTACACGGCGGCGGCCATGACGCCCAGGCCGCGGAAGCCCTTCGGCGTGAAGGCGTTCTCCAGCATGGCCTCGTCGGCTGCCAGAACCGGCAGGGCCCCGGACCGACGGACCGCGTCGCCGTAACCCGGGTCGGTGAGCCACTGGACGTGGCACGGGCGGCCCGACCTGACCTCTTCGAGCACGTAGCAGCGGCTCGGCAGGACGCCGTGCGCGGCGGCACGCAATCGCCACTCGACGTCATCGCGTTCGCGTTTCGCCGCCTCGTCGCCGCCGGAGGGGAAGAGGGCCGCGAGGTCGTCCGGCCGGAAGTCGCGCAATCGCACCGGGATTTTGGCGACCGGCGGTTCGATGGCGACCGACAGGTTCCGCCCAAAACCTATCGAGACCCGCCTGGAGTAGGGGCCCAGGGCGATGCGCCGGGCCACCCTGGCGCGCAGCATCGCCAAGCCATCGCCGAGGGAGCCGTCGCCGCGCGCGTGCGGGTAAGGCTTGAACGTCATGCCGAGCCTCCCTCCATTCGCCGCCGGCGCACCAGGGCGGCCATGCGTCGACGCGCACGGGTGACCGGCGCCTTCCGGCGCACCCAGGGGAGCGGCGGGAGCGCCGCCCATTCGGGCCGCATCAGCCGCCCTCCATGATCCGGGCGGTCCGGATCTCGACGGCCCGGACGCGCGCGACGTGCGCGGCCCAGAACCGGTTCGCGAGGAACATGACGGCCGTCGGCGCCGCGCGGGTTTTCGATGCGGATGTCCGCGGGATGCCGGGACCGGCCGTCGCCGCGACCGCCGCGAGCGGCGACCCCATGGCGGCCAGCCGGTCGTGGGCGCGCCGGCAGTAATCGACGGAGTGCGGCGTCATGCGCTCCTCGCCGTGGCCGGCACGATACTTGGCCAGGGCACGGCAGACATCGCCGCCCGCGAGGCTCCAGGCCCGTGCGAGGTAGGCGACGCCGAAGCGGATGTTCGTGGCAGGGTCGAGAAGTTCCGCGGCCGGCCCGCGATGACCGAGCATCGCCGCCGTGGCCGGCCGGACCTGCATCAACCCGAGTTCGCCGACCGTTCCGACCGCCCCGGCGTCGTAGCCGCTCTCGACGAACGCGACCGCCTCGGCGAGCGCGGGCGGGACCCCGCGTGCCGTCGCCTCCCGCATGAGGAGTTCGCCATAGGCGGTGCGACCGCGGGCCTTGGCGTTCCCGGGGGCCGTGGCCGTCGCGGATGGTCCCGTGGTGCCCTCCGCCGCGGCCGCCCCGGCGCCGGCAACGGCGGCGAGGCCGAGGAGGACGCCCAGGGCGCGAGGTGCCGCCGGGCGTGGGACGTTCCGGCCGTATCCCACTATTTGGCTTTCTGGATGCGGGTGACGGCGATCGAACCGTTCACGCGGTCGGCCGAGAACCGCACCCGCTCGCCGGGCCTCAGGCCCTTGAGCATGGCCGGGTCCTGGACCTTGTAGGCCATCGTCATCGCGTCCATCCCGATGTTCGGGATGGTCTCGTGGTCGAGGGTCACCTTGCCCGCGGCGTCGTCGACCTTCTTGACGGTTCCGGCGACGAGCGGGGCGTTCGACGGCGTCGCCTGCGGAGCCGGCTGCGGGGCCGCCTTCTCCGCGGGGGGCGTTTCCGGCTGACCCTGGGCCGGGTCGCCCTTCGCTCGACGGTCCAACGGTCCCTCGCCCGACGGCGTCTGGTTCGGCTGCGGCCGGTAGCCGGCCTCGCGGCTGCGGACCTGCCACTGCTTCAGGGCGTCGATCTTGGCCTGCTGCTCGTCCTGGATCTTCTGCGCGAGCTCGCGCAGCTGCCGGTCTCCGCCGTAGTCGAGCTGCGTCTTGGCCAGGAACAACGTCTCCTCGTAGCTGGCGATCAGCAGCTCCGCGAAGTCCCGGTCCGGGTCGCCGGTCAGCTTCGTGTCCCGGAAACGGTTCGACATCGTTTCGCGCGCCCGCTCCAGGGCTGCGGGCGCGCCCTTGGCGGGCTGCGCGCCGGCGTGCTGCGGGATCGGGCCGACGAGCGCGGCCGCGAGCGCGGTGGACAGGATCAGGCGTCGCATGGTTGCTCCATCTCAGGGCTCCGAAGCCCTCGCGCGGGACCGGGCGGAAGCCGCACGGGGCTTCCCTCCAGGGCGCTACTTCGTCTTCTGGATCTTCGTGACGGTGTACGCGCCGCCGGCCTCCGCGACGTCGAAATCGACCTTGTCGCCGGCCTTCAGATCCTTGAGCATCGCGGGATCCTTGACGGGGTACGCCATCGTCATCGCATCCATGTCGAGCTTCGGGATCGCCGCGTGGTCGAGCGTGACCTTGCCCGCGGCCGGGTCTACCTTCGTCACCGTCCCCTTCACGGACTGCGCCCATGCAGGCGCCGCGATCGCCAGGAAGGCCGCCGAAAGGACGGCGAGCGGGAACTTGCTTCTCATGGTTTCTTCTCCTCAGGTCGATTGAACCGCCACGCCGGCGCCGTTGAGGGGATCGGTGACCGGCGCGGCGGACTTCGGACGGGATCGCTCCCGTTCCGAACGGGTTCGCCTGCCTCGCTCGTGGCGATTCCGGCAGGCCGTCTGGCGCGTTGTGGGCGTCCGCCTAGTGCTCGTGGCCGCCCGCGTTCGAGGCCGTGCGGCGCGTCCGCGGATCGACGACCCGCAGGTCGGTCTGCCGGGCGCGCCGGGCCTTCGGGGTGTCCGGGGCGCGGGCCGGCTCCGGCATCGGCTCGCCGGTCCACTCGTATGCGAGGGTGCCTTCCGGATGCCTGTACCAACCGGGGTCGCGGTAATCGCCGGCCGCCAGTCCCGGACGGACCTTCAGGACCGTGAACATCCCGCCCATCTCGACCGACCCGAACGGGCCCGCGCCGGTCATCATGGGCAGCGTGTTCTCGGGCAGCGGCATCTCCATCTCGGACATCATGCCACCGCCCGTCGAACCCATCGGCATGTAACCTGGGGCGATCTTCTGGATCTGCTTGGCCGTGCTCTTCAGGTTCACGCCGATGTAGGTCCGCACGTTGTGGCCCATGGCGTTCATGGTGTGGTGCGACTTGTGGCAGTGGATCGCCCAGTCGCCCGGGTTGTCGGCGTTGAACTCGATGGCCCGCATCTGCCCGACCGCGACGTCGACCGACACCTCCGGCAACTGATAGTTTTCGTTGATCCAGCCGCCGTCCGTGCCGGTGACCTTGAAGTCGACGCCGTGGACGTGGATCGGGTGGTTGGTCATGGTCAGGTTGCCGAAGCGCATCCGGACCTTGTCGCCCTGGCGCGCGACCATCGGATCGATGCCCGGCCACACCCGGCTGTTGAAGCACCACATGTTCATGTTGAGCATCGTGTTGACCTTGGGCACATAGGACCCGGCCTCGATGTCGTAGGCGTTCAGCAGCCAGACGAAGTCGCGGTCGACCCGCCGCTCGGCGGGGTCGCGCGGATGCACGACGAAGAAGCCCATCATGCCCATCGCCATCTGGACCATCTCGTCCGAGTGCGGGTGGTACATGAAGGTGCCGGAGCGCCGGAGGATGAACTCGTAGACGAACGTCTTGCCCGGCGGGATGCCGGGTTGGGTCAGGCCGGCGACCCCGTCCATGCCGTTGGGCAGCGTCTGCCCGTGCCAGTGCACGGCGGTCGCCTCCGGCAGGCGGTTGGTGACGAAGATGCGGACCTTGTCGCCCTCGACCGCCTCGATGGTCGGTCCCGGCGACTGGCCGTTGTAGCCCCAGAGCCGCGCGTCCATGCCGGGCGCCATCTCGCGCACGACCGGCTCGGCGATGAGGTGGAACTCCTTCCAGTCGCCGCGCATGCGCCACGGCAGCGTCCAGCCGTTGAGCGTCACCACCGGCTGGTAGTCCGGCCCGCTCGTCGGATAGAGCGGCGGCTGCATGGTCGCCTTGTCCATGATCGGGGCCTCGGGCAGGCCCGCGGCCTGGACGCGCCCGCTGATCATCGACGTGCCGGCGAGCACGAGGCCGCCCGCTCCCAGGATCCCTCTGCGCGAGATGTCGGTCATGGTTTCCCTCCGAATGTCATGGGCGGCGCGGGCCCCCGACCTCAGCCGCCGGGCGTCGCGACGGCGAGGCTCGTGCCCGGGGTGCCCCCGGCGGCCTCGCCGCCGAAGTTGCCCCCCGAGAACCCGCCGCCGACGGTCGCCGCCTTGAGGTCGGTCGCCGCGATCCAGAAGTCGCGCTGCGCCTCGATCGCCTGGATGTTGCTCAGGATCCTGGCCCGGGCGTCGACGATCAGCGTCGTGACGTCCAGCAGCATGCCGCTGTACTGGAGCAGCGCCTGGTCCTGGATCGTCCGCCGCAGGGGCAGGACGCTCGTCTGGTAATGCCGAGTGATGTCGTACTGGCCGCGATAGCGCTGGTAAGCCTCGCGCACCTCGGAGCGGGCGTTGACCGCGCGCTCGGCGAGGCGGTTGGCGCTGGCGAGGTAGCTTTCCTGCGCCCCCCGGACAGCGGTGGCCCCGAAGTCGTAGATCGGGATGACGAGATCCGCCGAGAACCCGTTCAGGCTGGCCTTGTCGACCTTCGGGGCACCGCCCTCGCCCCCCGCGGTCCTCGACCGCGAGAACCGGTTCGCGAAGCCCGCATCGAAGACGCTGACGAAGCCGCTGGCCTGGTTCAGCCCGAACTGCCCCACGAGCGATTGCAGCTCGAAGCGGGCTGCCTGCACGTCGGCCCGCTTGATCATCGCCTCGGCCTCGATGGCGTGCCCGTCGACGAGCCTCCCGGGCAGGGGCGGCAGGCCGTTGGGCAGGCGGAAATCGATGTCCCGCCCCCAGAGACCGAGCAGTCGGGTCAGCCGCTCCCGTTCGGCGCGTTGCTGCACCCGCGCCTTAGCGAGCTGCGCGCCCAACTCGCTGTAGAAGGCGTGCTCGCGCGCCTGTTCCAGCTTGTTCAGAGCCCCCGTCTCGCCCAGCTGCTTGGCCAGCGTCGAGGCGGATTCCGCGCCGGCCAGCGCCTGTTCGAGGAAGGCGGTCGCCTGGTTGGCCGCGACGGTACGGTAGAATTGCCGGCGCGCCTCGCCCCCGAGCCGCAGGACCTGCTCCGCCGCGTTGTACTGGTCGGCCGTGAACCGCTGCCGCGCGATCTCGGCGCGCACCGGGAGCGTAGCCAACTCCAGCACGCTGGCGGCGACGGAGCGCTCGATCTCCGTGTTGAAACCCAATCCCCATTGCGTGATCGAGAGGCGCGGCGAGGGCGGCAGCGTGGCCTGCACGTACTGCGCCTCGGAGACGCCGAGGTCGTTGAAGGCGGCCTGCAAGCCCCGGTTCCTCAGGAGCGCGACCTGCACCGCGCCGTCGGCGGTCAAGGGACGGCGCAGCAACGCGTCCACGCGGGCGTCCGCGCTCGGCGCGACGCCCTGGTCGTCCGCCTTCACGATGTCCTTGCGCAGTTCAAGCGCCGCGTAGCCGCCGGCCACGGAGAGGCCCGCGTCCGGCGAGAAGCTCGCGCAGCCTGCCAAGGCGAGGCCGAGGCCGGTGATGCTCGCGGCCACGCGCACGAACCGCCCCCGGACGGCCTCGTCCGGCGGTCGCGCGCTCGTACCGGCGTGTCCCGGCGCGGTCGTCGTGCCACTCATGCCCGGTAGTCCGGCGCCGCCGCCCGTTTGGTTACAGCGACGGGCCATCACCGGCCCCCCGAATCGCGCTTGCCGCCCATGCCGGGCATCCCGTCCATGCCCGGCATGCCCCCCGTACCGCCGGACCCGGCCTTCGGCGCGACCTGGCGATTGAGCTCGCGCCAATCCTTTGGGTCGACGACGCCGAAATCCTTCACGCCCTGCGTCACCTTCGCGTAGCGGGGCGGCCGGACCGGGATGTCCGGCTCCGAGGGCAGGACGAGCCCGGCGGGAACGGCGGCGGGCATGCAGCCGGCGAGCGGCAGGACCGCCGCGAGCGCGGCCGGTCTCGGCAACTTGAACATCTTGGATTTCCCGAGGTGAGGCGGACGGCCGAAGGCAGGCCCAGGCGTGGCACGGGCCGCGGGTCGAGCGGCGACGGCGTCGCGCCCGGCGAAGGCGTCGGCTCGTTGTGGGTGTGCGAGGCCGTCCTGTCGGAGCGGCCGAGGGCGGGCGCTAGATCCGCCCGCGCGTCACGCTTGGCGCCTCGGCGGCCGCTCGATCCGTAGCGGATGCGCGTCGACGGCCCCGTCCACCTGGACGATCAGGACCCGCTCGGACGGATGAAATTCCAGGGTGATGCTCGCCCATGGCAGGGTGGGAAGCGCGGCTTGGCACGCGAGCGGGCAGCAGGTAGCCGGGCAGGGAGGATGTTTGGGGCGATGCCGATGGCCGGGGCATCCTTCGTCGGCGGCCGCAGCCGGCAAGGCGAGGGAAGTCCCCCGTATCCCAGCCTCGTCCGGCTTGTTCTGGCTGCCCAAGGTGCCGGCGGCGTGCGCGAGATGCGTCGCCGCGGCGGCGGCTATGTGCCGGTGAGCCGTCGACTGCCGGCCCATGGTGCACGGCGCTGCCGGCGCGATGGCCAAGGCCAAGGCGAGTACGGCAAGCAGCAATGCGCGCACGACTTTCACTGATCAGGGCCCCTGCCTAATCTTCGCGGACATTCTCACGCCGGGGTGGAAGCTGCAATCCGTGGTGCTCGACCGATGTCCCACAAACTCAGCGTGTTGGAAGTTCGCCACATGCCGGTGTCGACGGCGAAGCCGCACTCGGCGGATTGACCGCCACACCGGTGCCAGGACCCCCGCCGCGTTCATGCGACGGGCGCTTGGGGGTACCCGGGACGGGTATCACCGCGGCCCGTCCGTCAATGAGCGTGTTCGTGCGGTGCGGAGGGGGCGTCCGGCGCCGGGCGCGTCTCTACCTTGCCCGCGGCGGCATCGGGCGTGTTTGGGGCGTCCGCGGTCTCGTGGTCGTGGCCGTGCTCGTGGGGATGGCCGCCGCTTGCGGGGTGGACGTGGTCGCCCGATCTCGGGAGCGCCATGACGCCCAGGCCGTAACGGTAGACGTTCTCGCCGCCGAGCCAGCCCGTGACCACGAGGGCCCCGGAACCTCCGGCGAGGAGCGCCAGCAGCACGACGCCCGCGCCTGCGACCTTCCGGCGCTCCAGCCAGGCGACGCCGGCGGCGGCGAGGAACACGAGCGCGGTGGCGATGGCCCAGCGAAGGTGGACGGTCATGTTCGCGTGCGAGGCCGCGTCGTGGGCGACGGTGTTGTACGCCGACCAACCCGTGGCGAGGGTCGCGACCGTGACGGCCGCGCCGATTGCGAGGTTCCATCGGGCGGCGGCCGTGAGCGCGCCACCCGATGCCGCTTTCCTGAACAGGGTCCCCGCGGCGAAGAGGACGCTGGCCGTGATGAGGAGGGCGACCGTGAAATGGACCGCGACCGGATGCCAGTTCGGTATCACCTCGATCATGATCATGCTCCTAGGGAAACGTCGATGGCGGGACGGGCCGGCTTCTTGCCCGGACCGCCCCCAGTGAGGGGAAAAGCGATGGCGCCGAACGCCCGCTCCGGGACGAATCCGCCGTCGTCCCCGGATCGGAGACCGCCCTCTCGGCGGCGCTCTCGGCAGGCCTTTCCATGCGAAGGGAGAGCGCGGGCGGCGAGGCTCCGGAGGCTTCCCGCCCGGCGCGTGGCGTTGGGTCCGGCTGGGTCTAAGATCGGGGCATAGGCTTGGCAATTATGGGCGGCACATGCCTACGCTCCCGGGCATGCCGCGAGCGCTGTAACGTTTCGGCGGCCGCTTGCGGATTGTTCTCCGAGCGGCGCGGCCGATCATACGTCGCCTTCGGCCGACGAGCCTCAGGGCGCGGATCGCCGTACGACACGCTCCTGCAGGATGGTGCTGCGGTCGTGAGGACACGGTGGGGTGGCGGAACATGCGACGTATCTCTGGCATCCGCTCAGCGGCTACGAACCGGCCCGCCTAGTCCCGGTGCTGCAGGTGGAAGAGGAACTGCGCGCGCTGCTTATCGCCAGCCTTGCGGGCAGCGCGGCCGACTACCGGCGCTTCCTGGGGCGGCTCGGGTCGCACCTGCGCGCGTATTACAAAGGCAAGCTGGCTCGCTCCGGCCGTACCGACACCGAGGCGGAGGATCTCGTCCAGGAGACGCTGATGGTGATCCATGTGCGGCGGCACACCTATGACGTCACGCAACCGGTGACGCCGTGGATCCACGCCATCGCCCGCTACAAGCTCATCGACCATTTTCGGCGTACGCGTACGGCCGCGGCCGACGTCCCTGTCGAGGATGCCGGCGTGCTGGTGGCTCGCGACGATCATGTCGCGGCGGAGAGTTCGCTCGACGTCGAGCGCCTCCTGGCGCACCTACCGCCCAAGATGAGGAACGCGATCCTCTCGACGAAGGTCGAGGGCCTGAGCGCCGCCGAGGCGGCCGAACGTGCCGGGATGTCCGAGACCGCGATTAAGGTGAGCGTCCACCGCGGCCTGAAGACCCTGGCCAATCTCGTGGGAGGCAAGGCGAGATGAAGACCGACGAACTCATCGGCCTGCTGGGCGCCAGCTTCGAGCGCGAACCGGTCGGGGCCCCCTGGATGACCCGCCGGCTCGCGCTGGCGGTCGCGGTCGGCGCGACGGCCGCGCTGTGCCTGGCGCTGGCGTTTCTGGGCCTGCGTCCCGGCCTGACCGAGGTCCGGCCGCTCCTGTTCCTCGCGTTCAAGTTCTCGTTTGCGGCCGCGGTCGGGGGTCTCGCGCTCCGGTATCTCGTCAGGGCGGCCAGGCCCGGCGGCGAGAGCCGCGTCCATCTCGGGGTCGCCGCCTTGCCGTTCCTCGTGGTCGCGGCGCTGGCGTGCGTGAGCCTGTTGATGGCGCCGACCGAACATTGGCACGGCATGGTATCCGGTCACACCTGGCTCGAATGCCTCATCTCGATCCCCGTGATCGCCGTCGTGCCGTTCGCCGTCGTCACGTGGGCGGTTCGACGGTTCGGAGCGCCGACGGATCTCGTGCGGGCGGGTGCCCTGGTCGGCCTCTCCGCGGGAGCCGTGAGCGCGCTCGGCTATTCGCTGCACTGCATGGACGATACCGTACCGTTCGTCGCCGTATGGTACGGGGGGACGATCGCGATGTGCACGCTCGTCGGAGCGCTCCTGGGACCGCGCCTCCTTCGCTGGTAGCGAGCCGGTTCGGAACATCCTCCGGATCGCCTGCCGGGGTTCGAGGGGCGACGCGACGGCTTGGGGGCCTGTCGCCGGCCGACGCTTCATGTCACGGGCCTCGTCGCGGTAACGCCGCGGATGGGATCCGGCACGACGACTGGCCTGACCCTCCCACCCGCCCGGCCGCGCGAGGCAATGCGGCCGTCGCGCATCCCACAATCGCTTGCAGGATTATCCCCCCGGTGAGCGAGGCGCCGCGCCGGGCGACCCCGGCCCAACCCCACAAAGGTTCGCAGCGCGCTGTAACGGTACGTCCAAGACATCCGGACTTAAAGACAAGGAGCGGCAAGCTTCTCGTCAGATCAACGGTTTCCGCCATGAAAAGCAAGATCATCCCCGCCTTTGCAGGAATCGCCATGCTCGCCGGACTGCCGGGTTACGCGCTCGCGGGATGGATGGACAACGTCCCACCCCGTTTCCTGCCCCAGACGCATCAATCGCAACGGACCGAAACGCCTCAGGTCGAAGCTCCGGACGTCGGCCTGACGACCGGATCGATCAGCGCGGTGCCCCGCCGCCCTGCCGCCGCCCGGTCGGCCCCCCCCGCCCAGCACTTCTGAACCTCCCGCGGGGTCCGAACCGCCGGACCGGCCGATTGGGGTGGTACGGGGTGAGGTTCGGCGCGCCGCCCTGCACCGCCTACCGCGCGGAGGGTCAAGTGTGCGGTAGGTTTCCCAGATGCCCGGACAGCACGCGCGCGGATGCCGGGAGCCCGGAACCTGCGCCCTTGCGATGGGCGGCCAGCGCAACAGCCCGAGAACGACGACCGGCTCACGCCTGCGATGCACGCGACCATTCCCCTGTTGACCGCCTTCCAGATTGCGCGCTCGGCAGACGGCCACTCCATGTCCGGGGGCTTGCCAGGGGACCGACGGTGTCGATGCGGCTTCCATGGGTGGCGGCCTCGATCCGGCCTCTGCCTGCCGTTCGGGGACGGCCATTGCACGGCAGGCCGGACGCGCCATGGCGCGGTCCGGCGGGCCCACGAGGAACGGGTCGCCGAGACGCCCGCCCGGCGAGGTCGGTCGGTGGATCGGCCGCCCGACGGAACGAAACCTTGACCCTCAAGACTTGGGACGCGCCGTCTCCCGTGACACTGGCCTTCCGCCCGGATCGAAAAGCTGGCATCGTACCTGCGTGACGTTCTTGATCGCCCTTCGGCGACTGTTGCCGCTCCTGGCGGTACTCAGCCTCGCCCTGACGCCGGTGGCCGCGCCCGCGGCCGCCGCAGGGATGCGCGCGTTCATCATGGCGCAAGCCGCGCCTGAGGCGACCTCGGCCATTGCCCATGCCGAGATGGAGGGGATGGACGTGGGCGACGCGGACATGGCCGACATGCCGTGCTGCCCGCCCGGGAAGGCGGCGAAGCCCGACTGCGCCAAGGCCGGCTGTCCGCTTTTGGCGCTCTGCCTCGCCAGCGTCGCCTCCCTCCTGCCGACCGCGGCGTCCGTCCCGGCCCCGGTGGCGACGCGGACGAGCCGGGTGTGGCCCGATGCGGCGTCCTTCGCCAGCGTGTCCGGCCGCCCGTTACCTGAGCCCCCCCGAGCCTGAGCCCGATGACGCCGGCGTGAACGCCGGCACGACGCCGCGCGTCCACGCGTGGCCATCCATCGCGTTCAGGAGACGAAATCCGTGACCACGTACCCCTTCGCGCGCGCCCTCGGTGCCGCGCTGCTCGGTGCCGCCCTGTCGGTCCCGGCCCTGCCGGCGCTCGCCGGCATCAAGGACTACGCCTTCGTGCTGATCCGGACGGAGGCGAAGGTCGGCGAGACCATCCTCTCGGTGCGACTCATGGACAAGCGCACCGGCAAGCCCGTTCCGGACGCGGTGATCTTCGCCAAGCGCATCGACATGGCGCCCGACAGCATGGACGAGATGACCTCGACGATCGAGCAGGTCCCGTCGACGGAGCCTGCCCTCTACCGCTTCAAGGCGAAGCTCACGATGGCCGGGGGCTGGCGGCTCTCGCTGGGGGCGAAGGTCCAGGGCGAAACCGGCACCGTCGAGGACAGGCTCGTCTTCCAGGCCGTCAAGTGAGCCGCTCGGCATGGCTCGCCGGGATCCTCGCCGCGTTGGCGGCGGGGGGCACCGGGTACTGGGTGGGGCGTGATGGCAGCCCCGTTCCGGTCCTCGTCGAGCGCGCACGGACCGAGTTCGCCCACTGGCTTCCGACCGGCATGCCGGGTCCGCAGGCACCGGCGCCGGCGAAGGTCACGGGTCCGGTGGTCTACTACCAGGATCCGGATGGGAAGCCGGTCTACTCCGCGTCGCCGAGAACGACTGCGGAGGGGCACGACTTCCGGGCGGTTCGGGCCAGCGAGGACGTGCGCTTCGACCAGGCACAAGGGAGCGAGACGACATCCCCCGACATGGCCGGCCACGACGTGACCGGGCACGGCATGGCGGCGCATGGAACGGCGGCGGCCGGGAAGCCCGACGGGGGCACGCGCAAGTTGCTCTACTACCGCAACCCGATGGGGCTGCCGGACACCTCGGCGACCCCGAAAAAGGATTCGATGGGGATGGACTACATCCCCGTCTACGCGGGCGAGGACGAGGGCGGCGCCGTCGTGACGGTCTCCCCCGGCAAGGTCCAGCGGACCGGCGTCCGAACCGAAACAGTGGAGCGGCGGGTGGTGGCGCAGCCGGTGCGCGTGCCCGGTACCGTCGCCCTCGACGAGCGGCGCGTGACGGTCATCGCGACCCGGTCGGACGCGTACGTCGACCATGTCGAGGACGTCACCACCGGCGACCGCGTCCGCAAGGGCCAGCCGCTGGTCCACATCTACTCCCCCGAAATCAACGCCGCCGCCGCGCAGCTCATCGCCAACCCCGGCTTCGACGGAGCTCGGCGACGCCTGCAGAACCTCAACGTCTCCGAGGCCGTCATCGACGACATGGAGCGCACCCGGAAGGTGCCGATGGCCATCACTTGGTCGTCGGCCCGGGACGGCGTGGTGCTGCAGCGCTCGGCCGTCGAGGGCATGAAAGCCGCGGCCGGCGACACCCTGTTCCGGATCGGCGACATCTCGGTCATGTGGGTGCTGGCCGACGTGCCCGAGCGCGACCTGGCCGGGGTTCGCGCCGGACAGGCCGTGACCGTGCGCCTGCGTTCGGCCCCGGGCCGGACCTTCTCCGGCAAGGTCGGGGTGATCTATCCGCAGGTGAACCCGGACACCCGGGCCACGCGGGTGCGCATCGAGCTGCCGAACCCGGACGGCGCGCTCCTGCCCGACATGTACGCCGAGGTCGAGATCGCCACGGGGGCGGGCAAGCCCGTCGTGGCGGTGCCCGACGACGCGGTCATCGACACAGGTGCGCGGCAAGTGGTGCTGCTCGACAGGGGCGGGGGGCGCTTCGAGCCGCGCGAGGTCAAAGTCGGGGTTCGCGGCACGGGCTACGTCGAGATCCGCGACGGCGTCGCCGCCGGCGACCGGGTCGTCACGGCGGCGAACTTCCTGATCGACGCCGAGAGCAACCTGAAGGCGGCGCTTCAGTCCATGTCCGCCCCGAAGGCGAGCGACCGGCAGGCCTCGAACCTTGAGGGCAAGCCATGATCGCGCGCCTCATCGGCTGGTCGGCCCGCAACCTCGTCCTGGTGCTGGTCGGCACCGTGTTCGCCGTGGCCGCTGGCGTCATGGCGCTGCGAACGCTGCCGCTCGACGCCATCCCCGACCTCTCGGACGTGCAGGCCATCGTCTACACCGAATACCCGGGCCAGGCCCCGCAGGTGGTCGAGGATCAGGTCACCTATCCTCTCACGACCGCCATGCTGACGGTCCCGAAGGCGAAGGTGGTGCGCGGCTTCTCGTTCTTCGGGGTCAGCTTCGTCTACGTGATCTTCGAGGACGGCACGGACCCATATTGGGGCCGCTCGCGCGTGCTCGAATACCTCAACGCGGCGGCCAGCCGCTTGCCGGCGGGCGTGACCCCAACCCTCGGTCCGGACGCCACCGGCGTCGGCTGGGTCTACCAGTACGTGGTCGTGGCCAAGGAGCGCACGCTCGCGGAATTGCGCTCCCTCCAGGACTGGGTGGTCCGTTTCGGGGCGTCGCGGGCCGAGGGCGTGGCCGAGGTCGCGGGCGTCGGCGGCTTCGTCAAGCAGTACAACGTCGTCGTCGACCCGAACCGCCTACGGGCGCAGGGGATCTCGCTCAACAAGCTCCGGGACGCGATCCGGGCGAGCAACGCCGACGTCGGCGGCCGCACGGTCGAGCTCTCCGAGTTCGAGTTCATGGTGCGCGGACGCGGCTACCTGCGGAGCGTGGCCGACATCGAGAACATCGTCCTGAAGACCACCGGTGGTGCTCCCCTGCGGGTGCGGGACGTCGCCCGGGTCGAACTCGGGCCTGACGAGCGGCGGGGCATCACCGAGATGAATGGTGACGGCGAGGTCGCCGGCGGCATCGTCCTGCAGCGGTTCGGCGCGAACGCCCTGACCGTCATCGAGAACGCGAAGGCGAAGCTCGCGGAGGTGGCGAAAAGCCTGCCGGCCGGCACCGAGATCCTGCCGGTCTACGACCGCTCGCAACTCATCGACGCGGCCATCGAGACGCTGCGGCACACGCTTGTCGAGGAGAGCGTCGTCGTCTCCCTCGTGTGCATCGTGTTCCTCCTGCACGTCCGAAGCGCGCTGGTCGCCATCCTGATGCTGCCCGTCGGCATCCTGATGGCGTTCGCCGGGATGAAGGCGCTGGGGCTGGGCGCCAACATCATGTCGCTCGGCGGCATCGCCATCGCGGTCGGCGCCATGATCGACGCGGCCATCGTGATGATCGAGAACGCCCACAAGCACCTGGAGCGGGCGCGGCCGGACAAGCCGCGGGTCGAGATCTTGGTCGAGGCGGCGGGCGAGGTCGGCCCCTCGCTGTTCTTCTCACTCCTCATCATCACCGTGAGCTTCCTGCCCATCTTCACCCTGGAGGGCGAGGAGGGGCGCCTGTTCGGGCCGCTCGCGCTCACCAAGACCTTCGCCATGGCGGCGGCGGCGCTCCTGTCGGTGACCCTGGTGCCGGCGCTGATGGTGTTGTTCGTGCGCGGACGGATCGTCCCGGAGCATCGCAACCCGGTGAACCGGCTCCTGATCTGGCTCTATCGCCCGGTCATCGCAGGCGTACTGCGGGCGCGGTTGCCCACCATCCTGCTCGCCCTCGGCGTCCTGGCGGTCACCGTCTGGCCGGCGCGCCAGCTCGGCTCGGAGTTCATGCCGGAACTCGACGAGGGGACGCTGATGTACATGCCGACGACCCTGCCCGGCATCTCGGTGACGAAGGCGGGCGAGTTGCTGGCGACCCAGGATCGGATCATCAAGTCCTTCCCCGAGGTCGCCTCGGTCTACGGCAAGGCCGGGCGCGCCAGCACCGCGACCGACCCGGCGCCGATGGAGATGGCCGAGACCATCATCAGCCTCAAGCCTAAGGCCGAGTGGCGCCCGGGCGTGACGCTCGCGAGCCTCAAGGCGGAGATGGACCGGGCGCTGCAGTTCCCGGGCGTCTCGAATGCTTGGACGCAGCCGATCCGGGCCCGCATCGACATGCTCTCGACCGGCATCCGGACGCCGGTCGGCATCAAGGTGCTCGGCACCGACCTCGGCGCCATGGAGAAGGTCGCCCGTCAGGTCGAGGCAGTGGTGCGCGACGTGCCGGGCACGTCGAGTGCCTACGCGGAGCGGGTCATCGGCGGGTACTTCCTCGACATCACGCCCGACCGGGAGGCGCTCGGCCGCTACGGGCTCATGGTGGGCGACGTCCAGGACGTGGTCGCCTCGGCTCTCGGCGGGCAGAGCGTCACCAACACGGTCGAGGGCCGCGAGCGCTACACCGTCAACGTACGCTACCCGCGCGCCTTCCGCTCCGACCCGCGGGCCATCGCCGACGAGGTGCAGGTGCCGCTGCCGGCCGGCGGGACGGTGCCGCTCGGCGAGGTCGCGAAGGTCGAGCTTACCCGGGGGCCGACCTCGATCCGGACCGAGAACGGCCAGCTCGCGGTCTACATCTTCGTCGACCTCACTGGGCGCGACCTCGGCGGCTACGTGGCCGACGCCCGGGCCGCGGTCGACAGGGAGGTCAGGTTGCCCCAGGGCACGACGCTGCAGTGGAGCGGGCAGTACGAGTACCTGGAGCGCGCCGAAGCCCGCCTCAGGATCGTTGTGCCGCTGACGCTGCTCGTCGTGTTCCTGCTCCTCTACCTGAACTTCCGCCGTCTGACCGAGACCCTCATCGTCATGCTCTCGCTGCCGTTCGCGCTCGTCGGCGGCGTCTGGCTGATGTGGTGGATGGGCTTCAACATGTCGGTGGCGGTGGCGGTCGGCTTCATCGCGCTCGCCGGCGTCGCGGCCGAGACCGGCGTGATCATGCTGGTCTACCTCGACCACGCCCTCGACGAGGTCCGGGCAGGGTGCCGGCGTGAGGGACGCCCCCTCACGCGCGAGGACTTGCGGCAGGCCATCATGGTCGGCGCCGTCGAGCGGGTGCGGCCCAAGATGATGACGGTGGTCGCCATCATGGCGGGTCTCCTGCCCATCCTCTGGAGCACCGGTTCGGGCTCCGAGGTCATGCAGCGCATCGCCGTGCCGATGATCGGCGGGATGGTGTCCTCGACCGTGCTGACCCTCGTCGTGATTCCGGCCGTCTACGCGTTGGTGAAAGGTCGCGGGTTGCCGGAGGCCGCCGCGGAGGGTGCACGGATGCCTCTGGCGGCCGAATGAGGAATCGACAGGAGCGAATGATGAAGTCAGACATGATGCCGTCCCGGCGTGCCGTGCTCGCGGGCTTGGCGGCGGGAGTGTCCCTCGGACGACCCGTGATGGGGGAGAGCCTGCCGACCGTCGCCGTGACGAAGGACCCGAGTTGCGGCTGCTGCGCGAAGTGGGTGGACCACCTGCGACAGGCCGGCTTCACGGTGACGGTGACCGAGGGTCCCGTGAACCCGGTGAAGGCGCGTCTCGGCGTGCCGAGGGACCTCGCCTCCTGCCACACCGCTCTCGTTGACGGCTACGTGGTCGAGGGACACGTGCCGGCGGACGCCATCAGGCGCTTGTTGGCCGAGCGCCCGAACGGAACCGGGCTGGCCGTTCCGGGCATGCCGGCCGGCTCGCCCGGCATGGAGGTCGAGGGCAGGGATCCCGGCGCCTACGCGGTGATCCTGTTCGGACCCGAGGGGCGAGACACCTTCGCCCGTTATCGTGGCGGCGAACCGGCCTGAGCGCGGCCGACGTGCGGATGATCGCCGTCGCCGTCCACGGTGGTCAACGGTCGTCGCGCCGCCGCGCAAGAGCCGACGCCCCGCTTCGTGCCCGGACATCCCCCGAAGGCGGGCTTAGCGTGGGCGGGAACTCGGTTCACAGACTCGCCCCGGCGGCATGAAGATCGGAGTGGCGAAGGGGACGCCGCAACGCTAGGACTCGGGGGATCCGAGAGAGTCTCGTCACCACCATGAATCGCGCAAGCCTCATCGGGGTCGCTTTGCACTATTTGACGCAACTGAGGATGTCGGTCGGGCACCTCAATAGCCTCAACCTACAAGACGTCAACGTCCATGCGGAAGCGTTCTTTCGAGATTTTCTGAACTTGGTGTTTGACTATAAGCTGAAGAACATCAACATAGTAGAGAGGAACGCGCGAGCTATCGATTTGGGCGACGAGGACGAACGGATCGCCATCCAGGTGACGTCGACGTCGGAGTTGGACAAGATCAAGCACACCCATAAGGGCTTCGTGGCGAGCGGCCTCGACGGCAGATACGACCGCCTGGTCGTTCTCATCATCGGAGAGAAGCGCAGGTACCGGGAGTCGTCCCTAGGCGGCGACGGCGTGTTCAGCATGTCCCTGGTGGACGACGTCTGGGACATTCCCGAGCTCCTGAGGAAGGTCGGCGACCTTCGCTTGGACAGGCTTGAGCGCTGCTGCGAGTTCCTGCGCGACGAGTTGAAGATCCCCGAGCCCCGGCAGTCCAACGAGGTTGGTACCCTGATCCGCCTGATCGAGGTTCTCAGCGCCGCCGAGGAAGGGATCTCGGTCGGCGACAACCGGGAGGACCCCGATCCCGACAGGAAGATCCGCGACCGATTCGCGGATCACGCCGCCTTCCTCGAACAGCAGTACGTCGACTTGCACGAGATATATGGACGTGCGCTGGCGGAAGTGAACAGGCATACCGACCTCGGGCACGTGCGTGTGCGCAAGCTCCAGGTCTACCTCATGAATTGGAGCGACCGTGTCCTGACGGAATATGGAGGCGATCCCAAAGCCGCCCTCGATGCGCTGACCGAAAAGGTCCTTCGGATGATGGGCACCAGCGCCGTCGCATTCGACGATTGCGCCATTCGATATTACCTTGTCGATCAGCTGATTGCCTGCAACGTGTTCCCGAACAAGCGCGCGCTCGATGCCTAGCATCTTCCTCAAAGACGAGGCACTCGACAAGTCTCCGCCAATCGTCGGTTTCGAGATCGCGCGGTACATCAGGCAGTCGGGCAAGGGTCGTGTCAGTATCTTCGACGTGGTGGAGCGCTTCAAACGCGAGAGTTGGTTCGCGTGGAATTCGTTCTTTTATGGCATCACCTTCCTATACGCCGTTGGCCTGGTCGATTTCGAAGAACCATACCTGATCGTCCGTGATGTTGATTGAGCGTCTCTACACCGAGCCCGCGACCATCGATCCCATCGTCTTCACGGCAGGGGTCAATGTGATCCTGGGTGAGAGCGACGTGACCAGCTCCAAGAACAACGGCGTCGGCAAGTCGCTCTGCATCGAATTCTTGAACTTCGCATTGCTCAAACGCAAAACGGAAAGTCGCGTGGCGAGAATCCCGAAGGAGAGCTTCGATCCGCGCAACCTCATCTGCGTCGACTTCCGGCTGCACGGGATCGGCTACACCATCAAGAGATCGCTCGAAGAGGCGGAGCACCCGCGGATCATCGTCGACGGGCGCGAGACGGTCTACGCCAAGCTCAAGGATGCGACCGATTTCCTGACGGGGAGGCTGTTCCCCGACCAGGATGAGCAGGTCGGGTTCCGGGAGATCCTGGGGCCGCTGATCCGGGACGAGCGATCCGAGTTCAAGTCGATTGTAGGCTGCTTCGACACCAAGGCCCGAATACCGGACAACTACGCGCCGCACCTCATGCTCCTCGGCATCGACCTCGGCATCTACCGTGCCATCAAGGGCATACAGAGGGAACTCGACGCAATCGCCACCGAGGAGGCTCGCATCAAGGACAGCGTGAGGCTCGTCCGCCAGAAGGATCTGGATGACGCCCGGTCCGACCTCAACGCCCTCGACGAGGAGGTCGAGACGATCCGGCAAGGCATCGATGCCCTGGAGAACGCCCCGGCCTACGACATCGTGAAGGGCGAGATCCTCGATATCGAAGACCGGATGTCGGACCTGCGCCGCAGCAAGGACGTGCTCGTCCAGCGCGCTGCAAACCTGGCACCGATTGCCCTGGAACCCGGCATAGACAGCGGCGAGATCCGCGACTTCTACGACCAGCTTCGTGCCGGCCTGGGCACCAGCATCGTCCGCGAACTCGCGGAGGTAATTACTTTCAAGTCCAAGATCGAGCAGTTCCAGCGCCACCTGCTGGACGAGAAGTCGAGGGTGGTGGACGTCGAGATCCGGAACCTCAACAAGCAGCTCGCCGAACTCGATAGGCGGTACGCAAAGCTGGTGGCGGTTCTCGATCAGAAAGGGCAGCTGCGCAACCTACGCCAGACCTATGCCTCCTTCCAGGCGAAGAGCGATGAACTTGGACAGCTCAAAAGCTTCTTCAGCCGTTACGACCAACTGCTGATCGAACGTCAGACCAAGAAGTCCGAGATCGAGGCCGAAAGGCTGGCATTGCAGGCCAGCATCTCTGCCGCCGCGGATCGGCTGCGGTCGTTCGAACGGACGATCCTCGCCATTCATCAGTTCATCCAGGGCAACCGCAAGGCTTCCTTCGAGGTGCGAACCACCCCCAGGAAGCACGTCGTCGATATCGTCCTGCGGATCGACGATGACGGCAGTCATAGCGTGGAGAGGGAGAAAGTCTTCATATACGACATCGCGCTGCTGCTGAACGATTACACCAAATCCCGTCACCCCGGGCTGTTGGTTCACGATAATATCTTCGACGTCGACGACGACACCTTACGAAAAAGCCTGGAGTTCATCCTCACTCGGGCAAGACTCGACGAGAACAAGCAGTACATCCTGACGCTCAATGTCGACCGCATCGAGCATGCACGGGAGGAGGTGTGGTATTACGAGCTTGAGCAGAGCGTCGTGGCATCTTTCACCAAAAGCAATCGCTTTCTCAAGGCGCAATACCAGGAGGTTGGCCGGGAGTGATCGTTCGGACCAGGTCCCTCCTCACCGCGATGCCCATCGATCAAGGGTTCAAGCGCACGTGCGCAGGCCGATGGACATGATGCTTCAGGGTTAAGCGATGGAACCACGCCAAGCGTCGCCGCACCGGTCGACGATGTCGAGGATCGACCGGCTTCAGCGTCACGACGGCCATGTCGCCTGCAGCGAACGCGCTCCAGCCCGATGCGGAGCGCTCCCCGACCCTTGACCTTCCCACCATGGGAAGCCCTATCTGAAGGTGACGCCGTCATAGGGAGAGCGTCATGCATCGTTTCAAGGTCGACAAGATGGACTGCGGAGGTTGTGTCAAGTCCGTGGCCCGGGCCATCATCGACATCGAGCCGGACGCCCAGGTCGCGGTGGACCTCGGGGCCAAGCTCGTGACCGTGTCCGGCGCCGTCGGGCCGGCAGACCGCATCGCACTGGCCGTCACCGCCGCCGGCTACCCGGCCGAGCAGGTACGCGCGACCGCGTGATGGGACGAGCCGGCAACCAAATGCGGATGCAGGCATTCTCGTCAAAGGTGCGACTTCGTCGCGACATGCAAGATCGGGGTTAGCGACCGGGATGGCTTTCAGGCGGCATGTGGTGCGTTCGATAGCGGCGATGATCCTCGCGATCATCGCCTACGTCGCGCCGTCCGCCGTCGAGGCTCACGATGGCCATGTCCACTGCGGTCACAATCGGCGCGCGGCGGCAATGGTCGATGCGAAGGCACCGCTTGCTGGACCAGCCCTCGCAACCTCGCTGCACGTCCCAGGGTTCATGGGATGGCTTCGCGGTGCACCGCGTCTCCGGACGCTGCCGGTTCGGGCGACGGCCTCGCTCAAAGCCGCCGATGCCGACAAGGGTTGCTGCCCCGGCGCCTGCAAGCGCTGCCGCTGCGGGACGGCCGTTTGTGGCACCCTCGGTATTCCCGCCGCCCCAACATCCTTGTCAGCCCCCCTCTTCAAGGCCGTCGTGATGGTCCCGGACGACGTCGCAGGGCACGAGGGCGCAGGCCCCGAGGCGCTTCGCAAGCCGCCACGAACCGTCGCGTGAGGTGATGCGCGCCTGGGCGCGCAACGCCTGAGGTGCGCCCGCGGCCACGACCTGCGCCCGCTTCGTCGCCGGTCGAGACTGATCCCCTGTCGATCTGCCCAATCGTCGCCTCAGGAGCGGCGGCGCCGCTTCGGGTCGCCCCGGCGGGACGCGCCGAACCGTGAGCTCGAAAGGGCGGCGTCCCATCGGGTCGTTCGTGATCGGACGATCCCGGCGCGCTGGGACCGGTCCACGATGGCCGCGGGACCGACTTTCCAAACTCGAACGTCGCCGCGAAAGATTTTCGTCTTTCGCGTTGAACAAGACGTCAGTTCACTATCTTTATGACTGCGCTGTGCTGAGAAATAAAATCGCTTTTTAGCGTAAATCTCGGTTTATCGAACAGTGTGAACCGTCTTAATGGAGACTCGGAATGCATACGATGTCGAACGAGATGCAGTCCTGCATCGATGAGTGTCTTCGCTGCTATCAGACCTGCATGGGCATGGCCTCGAACCATTGCCTTCCGGCCGGCGGCAAGCACGTCGAGCCGGCGCATTTCCGGCTGATGTTAGCCTGTGCGGAGACGTGCCGGACTTCGGCTCACTTGATGCTGATCGGTACCCCCGAGCACAAGCATACCTGCCGCGCCTGCGCCGAGGTGTGCGAGGCCTGCGCCAGGAGCTGCGAGCAGGTCGGCGACATGCAGGACTGCGTCGAGCGGTGCCGGCGATGCGCCGAGAGCTGCCGCAAGATGGCCGCCTGAGCCAATCGGGGCGGCCGGCGACGGCTGCCCCTTCCACAAGATGAGAGGAGGCAATTATGCTCGTTCGTAACCTTGTCCTTGCCGCGACCATGGCGTTCGCCGGCGCCGGAGCGGCCGTTGCGGCCGACCATGACCACGATCACGACCACGGCTCGATGCAATCCGCCGTGAGGCTGCCGGAAGCGTGCAAGGCGGCCTCGGCGGGCAAGGAGGCGATGGTGAAGGACATGCAGGCGCACATGTCCCAGGCCATGCAGGGCATGGGCGGTCAGATGACCGAGACCCAGAAGGGCCTGCAGCGGGCGATGATGTCGATGAATGGCCCGATGATGCAGGGGATGATGGCGGGCGATCCCGACGTCGCGTGGGTCTGCACGATGATCCCCCACCACCAGGGCGCCATCGACATGGCCCGAGCGGCGCTGAAGGGCGCCGACAACGCCGAGAGCAAGCGCCTCGCCGAGAAGACCATCGGTGAGCAGGAGAAGAGCATTCAGGAGCTCGTCGCCTGGCTCGACAAGAACGCGAAGAAGGAAGGCAACCGGTAAGGCGCCGCGCGCCGCCGGACCGTTCGCGGTCTGGCGGCCAGGCCCTCGGCCATACGGAAGGAGCGGTGATGAGCGACGCGTCGCAGGGACATCCTCAATCTGCGGGAGGCCACGCCTGTGTCGGCGGCCACGATCATTCCGCGCACGCGCACGGCCACGGGCACGACCACCGTGCGCACAGCCATGCCGCACCTGCCTCGTCCGATGGCGCCTTCCGCGTGAAGGACCCGGTCTGCGGGATGACGGTGGACCCGCACGCGACGAAGTACCAGGCCGAGCACGACGGGCATCCGTACTACTTCTGTTCGAACGGCTGCCGGACCAAATTCGAGGCCGACCCCGTCCGCTACGTCGACCCCGCCTCCCCCGCGGCGAAGTCCGAGCCGGTGCCGGAGGGCTCGATCTACACCTGCCCGATGCACCCGGAGGTGCGCCAGGTCGGGCCAGGGGCTTGCCCGATCTGCGGGATGGCCCTGGAACCCGCGATGGTCGGTGCGGACGACGGTCCGAGCGAGGAACTCGTCGACATGACGCGCCGGTTCTGGGCCGGGCTGGTGCTGACCGTTCCGGTGTTCGTGCTTGAGATGGGCGGCCACCTGCTCGGGTTGACCGACCGCCTCGGCCAGCAGACCTCAAACTGGATCCAGTTCGCGCTCGCCACCCCGGTCGTGCTCTGGGCCGGCTGGCCCTTCTTCGTTCGGGCCTGGCACTCCGTCCTGTCCCGGAACCTGAACATGTTCACCCTGGTCGCCCTCGGGACGGGCACGGCCTACCTCTACAGCGTGGTCGCGACGCTCGCCCCCGGGCTGTTCCCGGAGGCGCTGCGCGGGCACGGCGGGGCGGTGCCGGCCTACTTCGAGGCGGCGGCGGTGATCACCGTGCTTGTGCTGCTCGGGCAGGTCCTGGAGCTCCGCGCCCGCGAGAGCACCGGCGGCGCGCTGCGGGCGCTCCTCGACCTCGCGCCGAAGACCGCCCGCCGCATCCGGCCGGACGGCGAGGACGAGGAGGTGCAACTCGATGCCATCGGGGTCGGCGACCGCCTGCGCGTGCGCCCCGGCGAGAAGGTCCCGGTCGACGGTGCGGTGGTGGAGGGCCGCGGCTCCGTGGACGAGAGCCTCGTGACGGGGGAATCGATGCCGGTCGCCAAGGAGGCCGGCGCCCCCGTCATCGGCGGCAGCCTCAACCAGTCCGGCTCGCTCGTCGTCGAGGCGACCAAGGTCGGGCGCGACACCATGCTGGCCCGCATCGTCCAGATGGTGGCCGAGGCCCAGCGGAGCCGGGCCCCGATCCAGCGCCTCGCCGACCGGGTCGCGGGCTGGTTCGTGCCGGCGGTCATCGGCGTGGCGGTTCTCGCCTTCGCCGCCTGGATGGCCTTCGGGCCGGAGCCCCGCTTCACCTTCGCGCTGTTGGCCGCGGTGGCGGTGCTGATCATCGCCTGCCCGTGCGCGCTCGGCCTCGCCACGCCGATGTCGATCATGGTCGGCGTCGGCCGCGGCGCCGGGGCCGGGGTGCTCGTCAAGAACGCGGAGGCGCTGGAGCGGATGGAGCGGGTCACGACCCTGGTGGTCGACAAGACCGGCACCCTGACCGAGGGCAAGCCGGCCGTGACCCGGATCGTGGCGGCGGCCGGCTTCGACGAGGACACGCTCCTGCGGCTCGCGGCGAGCGTCGAGCGCGCGAGCGAGCACCCGCTCGCCCTGGCCATCGTGGCGGCGGCCGGGAAGCGCGGGCTCTCCACAGCTCCCGTCACGGATTTCGACAGCCCCACCGGCAAGGGCGCGCTCGGAACCGTGGAGGGCCGCCGCGTGGCGCTGGGCAACGCCGCCTTCCTTCGCGAGCAAGGGGTCGACGTATCGACCCATGACGCCGAAGCCGACGAGCTCCGGCGCGACGGCGCCACGGCGATCTTCGCCGGCGTCGACGGACGGGTCGCCGGCGTCCTCGCCATCGCCGACCCGGTCAAGGCGACGACGGCCGAGGCGCTCGCGGCGCTCCGGGCGGAGGGCATCCGGGTGGTGATGCTGACCGGCGACAACCGCACGACCGCCGAGGCGGTGGCGCGTCGGCTCGGCATCGAGGAGGTCGAGGCGGAGGTGTTGCCCGACCAGAAGGCCGCCGTGGTCGAGCGCCACAAGGCGGCAGGGCAGGTGGTCGCGATGGCCGGGGACGGCGTGAACGACGCCCCCGCGCTCGCCGCGGCCGACGTGGGCATCGCGATGGGCACCGGCACGGACGTGGCCATCGAGAGCGCGGGCCTGACGCTGCTCAAGGGCGACCTCCTCGGCATCGTGCGGGCGCGGCGTCTGTCGCGGGCGGTGATGGGCAACATCCGCCAGAACCTGTTCTTCGCCTTCGTCTACAACGCGGCCGGCGTGCCGGTGGCGGCGGGCATCCTCTACCCGTTCCTCGGCATCCTGCTCTCGCCCGTCATCGCGGCGGCCGCCATGGCCTTGTCGTCGGTGAGCGTGATCGGCAACGCCCTGCGCCTGCGGGCCGCCCGGTTGTGAGACGGGCCGCGTGACCGAACTCGTGGACGCGACGGCTGTGATGCACCCGCTCGCCGCGGCGGCGGCGGAGCGGTACCTGACGGCGGTCGACGCGGCGCTGCCGGGCCTCGTCTCGGGCTTCCACGTGGTCGGTTCCGCGGCGCTGGACGACTTCGTGCCGGGACGGTGCGACCTCGACTTCGTCGCCGTCGTCGCCTGGCCCCCGGGGGCCGACGCGCTGGATCGGCTCGCGGACCTGCACGAGGGCCTCGGCGCGATGGGCGGCCCCGCCCTCGACGGGATCTACGTCGCCGCGGCGGACCGGCAAGGACCGGAGGACAAGGGTCCGGCGGTCCGGGTCGGCCGCTTCGAGCCGCTGTCCGGGCACAGGCGCCGCCCGGTGGACAGGCTCGCCCTCGCCGAGCACGGGCTGACCCTGCGGGGTCCGCCGCCGGGCTGGCTGAACGTGCCCGGGGTCGACGGGTGGGCGGCCGAGGCGTTCGGTTCCCTGCGGGACTCGGCTGGGACGGCCGAGGTCGACGAGGCCGTGCTGGGCGCCTGCCGGCTGCACTACCTGCTCGCGCTCCGGCGCATACCCTCGAAGTCCGAGGCCGGTCTTTACGGCCTGATCGCTCTCGACGAACGCTGGCGGCGGATCATCGACGAGGCGCTGCGCCTGCGCCGCACGCCCGACGTGCCGGCTTTGTACCTGAACGAGGACGAACGCCGCAGGGACGCGCTCGCCTTCGTCGAGGCGACGGCGGAGGACGGGCTGTCCCTGCCCTGAATGCGCGCCCCGGGGTTCCGGCGGCGCGCCCGAGCGCCTATCTTGGCAGTCGCAACACGGGCCCGAGATGAGCGAACCGGACGACAGACACGGCGGCGTGGCCGTGGACCATACCCGCCAGATCGCCCGGCTGCGCCGCATCGAGGGGCAGGTCCGCGGCCTGCAGCAGATGATCGAGAACGGGCGCTACTGCGTCGACGTCGCCCACCAGGCCGACGCCGTCATCGCGGCCCTTCGGCGGGTGCAGTCCGACATGCTGCGCGACCACCTGCAGGCGCTGGTACAGGCCACGCTAACCGGGAACCTGCCCGAGGAGGAGCGGGGTCGCCTCGCCGACGAGATGAGCCGCCTGATCGCCAAGGTGGTCTGAAGGGGGAGGAGCGCCGTGCCGAGAAGAAAACTTTTGCTTGTCGTCGGCGCCGGTGCGTCCCTCGAATTCGGGATGCCCCCGGTCGCAGGGGTTCGGGCCATGATCAACGACGCCATCCAGGTTCGCTACCCGTTGCTCGCCGAGCCCGCGACGAACCTTTACGAGCATGTCGAGGGTTTGGTCAGGACCCACTGGCAGCGGACGGTGCCCGAGTTCCTGCGCCGCGAGCCGCACTACGAGGACTTGCTGTACGCCATCTTCGCCGTCGCCGCGGCTTACCCCGCTGGCGCCGCGACCTCGGCGTTGGGCGCGGTCGTGACAGCCAAGGGGATGCCCGACGTCTCGCTTTTCGGTCGGCACGCCACGCCGGTCGGGCCGGACACCCTGCGCGATCTCGGCCGCGCGTCGGTTGATGCCGTCGTGGAGGCGTTCCGCGAGCGCTGCGCCGCCAGCGAGGCGGACAAGGCGTCCGAGTTCGCAAGGCTTCAAGTGCTGGTCGCCGCGCTGCAGGCCGAGTTCGACGTCGCGGTGGTCACCCTGAACTACGACAACGTGATGTACCGCGCCTTTCCCGGGATCGAGACCGGCTTCGACCCGGCGACCGGCATTTTCGACCAGGAGCGCATCCTCCGGCGGTCCGGCTGGGCATGCATGCTGCACCTCCACGGGTCCGTCCATTTCGACATGCAGCCCGGCCCGACCGGAGACATGCACGAGATCCGCTGGCAGCCGGATATCCGCGGCCGTTTCCATCAGAACGCCGGTGGCCGCAGCACGCGCTCCCACGTCGAGGGCATCGATTTCCCGACCTCGGTCATCGTCGCGGGATACGGCAAGACGACCCAGATCCTGAAACGGCCCTTCCGCACCTACTACTCCGAACTCGACCGCCTCGTGGCCGGCTGCGACGCCGTGCTCTTCGCCGGGTACGGGTTCGGCGACGAGCATCTGACAGTGGCCTTCGAGGGCTTCCGGGATGCACGGAACCGCCCGGTCGCCATCATCGATTTCGCTCGGGACGACGCCATGACGATGGGCGGCGCCGATCTCGGAGGCCCCAACGCCATGGTCGACGAGATGGTCCGGACGTTCCTGACCGAGCCGAGGACCATGCGCGCCCTCGGCTACTCCGCCCCGCAAACGGTCGCGGATCTCAGGGCTGCCCGGGAATTCGAGACCTGCCTGGACCCCGCGACGCCCCTCGCCATCTGGTACAACGGCATGCTCGCAGCCTGCGACGCGCCATCCAAGGTGCTCGCGCGTCTGGCGTGACGTTCGGGTCGAGGGACTGGTGCGCAACGACCCGGAGGGCGGTGCCGAAGGACCGTGGCTCTCCGGGACCGTACCGAAGGAATTCCGATTCCGCACCGTCCAGGAGGTGGCGCAGCTCAGGCGCCGACGCCAAGTCGACGTTGCGCTGGCGAGCCTCCCGTCGGGGCGGCCAGCATCGCCGCGACGCCCTGGTCGAAGGTGCCGGGTATGTCTTGGCTGGAATCATGATCCCTGCCCGCAGGGTCGCGGGACCGGTGTCGGTCGACAGAGCCAAGGGTTCGGTTGACGAGCTTGGCCAAGCGGTATGCGGCCAGCGTTCCGCGGAAGTCGTCGGAGGCGATGCAAGCCCTCCTTGCAGGATGACGGCGCCGTTCCATCGGGTTGATGCGCCGAGCGACGGCCCGAGGTCTTCGGAGATGGATGTAAATCTTGCTTCCGGTATCCGCAGTTGCAGTCGGCTGGGATGATACGGGGCTTCAGAAGCGCGTTAGTAGCTCTTCCGCAACACCGGCGGCGGAAAGCCTGTCCAAGGCGTGCATTCGCCCGACCGACCCTTCCAATATCCGCCCGACCAAAATACCCCTAAGGGGTATCGAGTCGGAGGGTGGCATGATCGGACGGCGGACATTCCTCACCGGCGCCCTGGCGTCGGCGGCCTCGGCCCCCTTGGCAGGGACCGCCGCGCGAGCCCTGGACGGCATCGAGCGGCGGGACGAGGTCAGCTTCCTCAGGGGGCCCTACAACCTCGCCTTCTACTACCGGCTCAACAAGGCCTACCGCATCGGCGCCGGGATGCACTTCTTCCACTCGAAGCAGCACGACCTGCTGCAGCTCACGCGGTTCGAGGACCGCGCCGGGGTCGATGCCCGCTTCGACAAGGAGGCGCAGGAATGGCTGCGCGATCCGCCGGCCATCGAGCCGGAGATGCCGTACTACTCCAACTACGTCGACCGGGCGATGCACACGCTGTTCCGGACCATCGACTGGACGCACATGCATCACGAGCAGACCTACGACGTGATGGCGTTCCGCGAGATCCCGTGGGCCGAGAAGAAGGCGTGGACCGACCGCGCGGTCAGATACTACCTCACGATGCAGACGCCGGGCGTGCCCCGCAGCGTCGCCCCGCTGGAGCTGACCATGCGGCGGGCGGGCATCATGATGAAGCCGTACTTCAACTACTTCCGGAACTTCTACCCGCTCGACCAGAGCCTGTTTTACGTCGCCCACTGGTGGCACCCGGCCGCGTACGAGACGCAGATGATCTCGGGCAACAGCGACCAGGAGGCCGCGATGGCCCAGACCATCGACCTCATGTACCGCGAGGTGATGGCGGACCGGCCCGGCCGCATGCTGCTCTCGCGCGAGATCATGCCGCGCTACGCCCGGATGAGTCCCGAGAGCGCGAACATCTTCGACAACCTGCACATGCTCCACGGGATCGCCTACTCGATCCTCGCCTATCCCGGCTGGTCCATCGAGGAGAAGCGGGCTGAAATGTACCGGGTCATCGAGGCCATGGGCTACCAGCCCGGCGACGAGGCCTACACGCGCAGGTTCCGGGAGCCCCATCCCGAATTCGATCCGAGGACCTATCCGGCGTGGGTGCGCTCGCCCCAGGGCGCCATGGGCATGATCATGATGGACATGCTCATGGAGATGCTGCCGATGATGTACCCGGGCGGCCTGTCCAAGGCATCCCACGCCGCCATCATGCAGCAGATGATGAAAAACGGGCGGCTTGGGATCGAGCCCGGCGAGATCCCCGGCTCGCTCCACGACGCATTCATGCAGGTCGCCCCCGGCATGCGGATGATGCCCGGCTCGACCGAACCCGGCGAGACCCCGACCATGATGGTCGAGCACATGCTCTCCGCCTGGAACGCCAAGGCCGCCGGCATCCCGGACGTGGCGCCCATCGACATGACCGTCGAGCCGAGCCTCGGCCCGGCCCGTGTCGCCGTCCGCTGAGGAGCCGCGCCATGCCGAAGCTCGTCCGCACCGCCCTCGCGGCCCTCCTCGCCCTCTCCGCTGGCTCGGCGATCGCCGCGGACCACTCCAACCTGGAGGAGGGGCTGCCCATCACCATCGAGGACGCCTACCCGATCAAGGAGAACGGCCTCGAAGTGCAGTCCTACTTCCAGTACAACCGCATCCGGAACGACCCGCGCGGCGCCAGCAGCCTGATGGCGGTGCCGCGCCTGGAATGGGGCGCGTTCAAGAACTTCCAGCTCTCGGTCGAGGCCCCGTACCGGCTCGGCAACGCGAGCGACACCGACCAGGGCGAATTCCTGGCGCAGGGGTTCTACAACTTCAACCAGGAGGGGCTAGTCCTGCCCGCCATGGCGGTCGCGCTCGGGGTGAACACGCCCTACGGCCATATGGCCGGCGGCACGGAGACCGAACTCAAGTTCCTGGCGACCAAGTCGCTCGGCACCCCCGATCCGGAGGGATTGTCGCCGTATTCCTACGTCCCGCGCCAAGTTCACTTCAACGCGTCGTGGTTCCACAACTACGACCCGACGACCGGCCGGGAGGCCGAGCGGCGCGACCGCTACCGGGTCGGCGTCGCCTACAGCCAGCCGGTCTCGAACTCCGTCGTGCTGGTCGCCGACGTCTACCGCGAGACCGACCGGGAGCGCGGCCGGGCGGTCAACCTGGCCGAGATCGGCGCTCGCTACATGGCGACGCCGCAGACGGTGCTGGTCGGGGCGGTCGGCGTCGGCTTCGGCGGCGACCGCCGGCAGGACTTCCGGGTCACGGCCGGCCTGCAGCACTCCCTGAGCTTCCCGTACTCCTGGGACCCGCCGCGCTGATCCGCCCACCGCCGGCATGGGAGGGTTGCACCGCGTCGGGGAACCTTACCCCTAGGGGGTATGTTGCACCGGCATTTCCGTGGGGGTGCCGCATGTTCCCGGAGTGGTTCCACATCCTGTCCGTCTGCGCCCTGCTGCTGGGCGCGGCGTGCTCGCTGCTGCTGTCGGTGCAGGTGATCCGGCAACCGCAGCACATGACGGTCATGAACGTCGTCTGGCCGGTGAGCGCGCTGTTCGGGACGCTCGTCGTCGTCTGGGCGTATTACCGCTATGGACGGCTAGCCACGATGGAGGCGCACCATAACGCCAAGGAGCGCGGCGAGAAGCCGCCGAACATGACGCAGACCCCGTTCCCGGTCATGGTGGGCAAGGGCGCGCTCCACTGCGGCAGCGGCTGCATGCTGGGCGACGTCGCCGCCGAGTGGCTCGCTTTCCTGGTTCCGGGCGTCGCCGTCTGGTTCGGCTGGCATTCCCTGTTCGAGGAGAAGATGTACGCGGTTTGGGTGCTGGATTTCGTGTTCGCCTACGCGCTCGGGATCGCGTTCCAGTATTACGCCATCGTGCCGATGCGCGGGCTCTCTCCCGGCGAGGGTCTGGTGGCGGCCGTGAAGGCGGACACCGTCTCGCTGATCGCCTGGCAGGTCGGCATGTACGGCTTCATGGCGTTCGCCCAATTCTTCCTGTTCCCGCACTTGACCGGCCAGCGCGCGCCGGTGAACTCGGTCGAGTTCTGGTTCGCCATGCAGGTCGCGATGGTGGCGGGATTCTTGACCAGCTATCCGGTGAATTGGTGGCTCGTCGGCTCCGGCATCAAGGAGCGGATGTAGGCCGGTCCGCGCCTATCGGCGAATCACGAGGAGCCAGAAGAGGACGGCGCACGCGGTCGCGAGCATGCAGATCCGGTATGCCGCCTCGTTCGGGGCAGGGCGCATGCCCGCCCCGGTGGCGGCGCGACAGCTCGGGCACCTCGTCGCCTCGGTGCGAACCGTCCGCCCGCAGCAACCGCACTTGGATAAGAGCATGGGCGCCCCTCCCGTCCCGTGCCGAGATCTCGCGGGCCGCCGCACCTCGGTGAGGCCTCTGCGTACGGGCCGACAGGATCACCCTCTGGTCGACCGCGATGGTCCTGAATGCCTTCGTAGTGCGGCGGGGCAGGCCGACGAAGTACGTCTTCGGTGGTAGCGAGGTTTCCGGCGGCTCAAGGCGGGATGGCGGCTGCTGCCGCCGGCGGTTGGCACGCGACTCAGAGACGTACGCATAATGAGTAACGTTATGCGTACGCGTTACACGACGGGGGCGTTCGCCGACTGGGCGTTCCTCAATCCGAAGGCCTCCCGCGGCCTATCTGTCCGGTCGCCCTCGGGTCCGGCTCGCGCTCGCGCCCACACCGAGCCTCCACGCGGACCGCGACCGTTTCTTCACCGCTCGCGGCGATGATACCGGTAACGGCTTGGGATGGCGGGCATGGTGACGGAGAACGGGGTCTGGACAGCCGCGGATCGGATACGGGCCAGGCCGGCACCGCCCGGTGGCACCAAGGAGCGGGTCTCGGTCCGCACGGTCCGGAGGGAGCTCGGCGGCGGGTCGTTCGGCGACATCGCTCGCGAGCTCAGGAAGTGGAAGGACAGAGAGGACTACCGGCCGGCCATCGAGCGGGCGGACCTGCCGGAGGCGTTCGAGAGGCGGCTCACGGTGATCGGGCGGGAGCTGCTTGAGATGGCCCGGGTCGAAGCGGCCCGGGCGGGTCTGGCGGACTTCGTCGGAGCGGAGGATTGCAGGGCCGCGGCGAGGGATCTGCTCGACGAGGCGCTGGACCGGGTCGACCTCCTGGAGGAGCGGGTCGCGGCGTTGCAGGCCGAGCTGGACCGGGTGCGGGCCGTCGGCACTCAGGCCGGCGGGGCCGCGCCGCCCGTTTCCGCCGCGGGTGAGGCGGACTCCCTCGCGCAGGGTCGCGCCGGGCCCAGGTTTGTCGATACCGCGCACGGGCTCAAGCTGGCGCGAGAGGCGAACGACTTCTGGGGGCAGGTGCGGGACGCGGTCGAAGCGGCGGTGCGCCAACGAGGCCCCATGGCGGTCCACCCGCTCCTGAGAGCGCTCCCGACCCGGCTCAAGCAGGAGGGCGAGCGGGCGGGTTTCCCGCTCACCGAGGCGTGGCTGCGCTATCACCTCCTGCGCCTGGTGCAGGACGGCAACGGGCTGACCCTCGTCGGCCATCGGTTCGGGCTGGCCGAGCCCGAGCCCGAGCCGGACGTCGCGGCGACGCCCGAGCCGCCACTCGCCGAGGCGGTCGCGGCGATGGGAAAGCGGCCGTTCTGGCGCTTGTTCATGCGGGAGGTCCACGCCCTTCTCGCCAGAGGCGGGGCACAGACGGCGGAAGGCATCCTCGGCGGCCTGGATCCTGAGTTGGTCGCGGCGACGGGGCGCTTCCAGAGGATCACGCCCCGGCTGCTCCGGTGGAAGCTGCGCCAGCGCATAGCGGAGCGGAGGCCGTTCGAGGAACTCCCGGACGAGCGCTTCGCCGCCCTCGTTGGCGAGGCTCCCTGGGACGGTGAGAGCCCGGCCGGGGCCCCGGCGGCGAGGGCCGGATGACGCCCGCGGCCGAGGCCCGCGGCGAGCGGGGCCACCGCGACGCGACAGCCGACTTATCCGACGCCCGCTCGAAGGCTACGCCGCGGGGTCCGGCCGCACCGGCGGAGTTCGTTGTCGTGGGGCCACCGGCATCCCGGCCGGCGGCGGGGCATCGGCCGCGCCGCGAACGTCTTCGGTGACCGTCGGGATCCGCGCGTGCGGTCCGGCGCCCTCGGAACCCGCGCCCGCGGCTGGACGCCCGATGACGACGGCGGCCACCCGTGACACGGTGCTCGCCCATCGCGCGATGGTCGGACGGCACCAGCGGATCGGGTCCAGGGCGTCGGCGTGGTAATTGGTCGGTCCCTCGTCGAGGACGGCGCGATGGTGGCCGATGCGGTTGCGCGACCTCCGTACGCTGTCGGCCGGCCGCTGGAACGACGACCTTATCCCTTCGGCCGGCTCCGTCGCGCCGGTCACCGGAATCAGCGCGGACGGCCGACGGGCTTGGCGATGGCGAGCACGCCCTTCAGGCCGCTCCCGAAGCGGGCGATCGTCTCCCGGTGCCCGCGCTGCTCGCTGTAGGGCAGGTAGCGCAGGTCGAGCTCGGCCACCCGCGAGAAGGCGGGCCGGGCGAACTGCGCGCGCACGTCCTCCTCGCGGTTGTCGGGCGCCACCAGGAAGAAGTTGCGCGCGGCCCCGCCCTCGACCCCGAGCGCCAGGTCGAGCATCCGCACGATGCCCGAGTAGATGCTCGTCGTGTGCTCGACCTCGAAGGCGGCCGCGACGTCGCCGTCCGCCTTGTCCAGCCAGATCACGTCGATGAGCCGGACCGTCTCGGCCGACCCATTCGCCGTTAGCCGCCCGGGCAGGCGGTCGAGGCAGCCGTCGGACAGGCGGCCGGAGGCATAGGGGCGGTTGCCGTCGTTCGACGCGATCCAGACGTCGAAGCCGAGGGCGAGGCCGAGGTCGCGCAGCCAGCCCTGGACCTCGGTGTGGGTGTGGTCCGCCTCACGCGCGGCGAGCGCCGCCTTGGAGGCCGTGGCCGCGGCCTCCGCCCGCACTCGGTCGAGATCCTCGCGCCAGCGCGCCAGCGCGGCGGCCCCGTCGCGCTCCGGCAGCGGGTATCGCCCGGACCCGACGTCGAACAGGAAGCCCGCGATGGCGCCGTAATCGTTGGAGAGCAGGCCGCGATGGGCGGCGTTGAGGGCGACGATGCCCCGGCGCATGGCGAGGTACTCGTCCCACTTGCCCAGCTTCACGTTGGCCCCGGCGACGGCGTTGTAGCCCTTCACGATGGCCGTGTTGAATGGGGGCACGAGGGTGGGGTGCAGGAAGTACAGCAGGTTCGCCGCGGCCGGGCCCAGCCCCTTGATGCGTTGCCGGTCGAGGGCGTGGATGGCGGACAGCACCCCGTCCTCGGCGCTGCAGCACAGGCAGGCGTCGAGGAACCGGCCGAAGGCGACCTGGTTGGCGCGGTCCTCGTAGATGTCGGGTATGCGCAGCTTCGGCTTCCAGAGGAAGGCGTGATCGGCGCCCTTGAAGACCTGGCGCTGCTCCGCGATGGAGTGGACGACCGTCTCCAGCGACGAACCGCGATAAGCGTTGCCGAACGCGTCGGCGCGGATCTCGTCGATGACCGCCTGGAGGCCGCGCCGGATCGAGCGGAAGTTCTTGATGCGCTCCTCCCACAGGAACCAGGTCCGGTAGGAGGCGCCGGGGTCCTCGCGCCAATGTCGGATGAGGTTTCCGATCCAGGCCTCGTCCGAGGGGCGGTGATCCGTCCCGGTCTCGTCAGTCAGGCGCATCGGCGCGGCATTCCCAAAATCCGGCTTCGGCCCGGAACATACCATTCCCGCCCCGGTCGGCGCTGTCGTCGGCAAGTCTCACCGGCGCGCCTCCGGCGGGACAGGCGGCGCGGACCCCGACGGGTCGCGGCGGTCGGAACGGCGCAGTTCGAGCGGCGCTACCATGCCTGGTCGCAGGCACGGGTCCATCAGGTCGACATCGAAGCGGGACCGGCCGACCGCCCGCGGTGCTCTCCCTCATCGAGGAAGTCGATTAGAGCGTTCATCGCCGGGTAGGCCGCCCGGCAGATCAGGGTCGTGGCTTGGCGCTCCTGAACCACCAGACCGGTGTGGATCAGACGGCGCAGATGATGGGACAGCGTCGAGGCCGGGACATCGACGCGCTGCTGGAGCGCACCGACCGGCAGGCCGTCATGGCCCGCCCGGACGAGCGTACGGAACACCTTCAGGCGGGTCAGATTGCCGAGCGCCTCCAATTGTCGTGCCGCTAATTCGAGTTCCATGGAATTACCATGAAGACGCGGAACGGACCGTGCAACCCCTATTTCTATCAATCCGGAACTACCGCAGCGGCTCGGTGGTCGACCGCACGCTCCGGCGCCGCGAGGTGTCGATCCTTCGCGGCCGGCCGTTGCGCTCCTTCACGTTCGAAAGTCCGGCACCATCAGCGCGGCGGGATGTCGAGGGGGCATCGGGTCCACCCGCACCGGCGCCGATATCGGTCGCGAGGCGCTGCGTGGCCAGCCATCCGGCTTATCCTCTGACGCGACAGACGTAGCCGAACCGTCGCCGGAGCCATCGCCGATCTCGGCCTGTGGCAGCGGCGTGGCATCCCCGATGCGGCGTCGCCTCTGATTTCTCCCGGAGACAGCTTGAGCAGCTCGACCAGCCGCTTCCCGCCGAAAGCGCCTCCATGTTCCGGCTCGGGTACATACCCGCAGGTCGCAACCCGTAACGGGTCACGCATAGCGATAGACGTTACGGGTTCCAAACGGTTTCCGGAACCTGGAACGCCGATCCTTCGCCGGCCCCCGGCTCCCGCGGCGAAGCGGGAGCCGGGGCCGGCTCGCGTCGTCCGAAGCCCGGTCCCGCGGGCCGCGCGGACGACGGTCACGAATCCTCCCGCTCGTCGCCACGGTTCGGCGCCAGGCCGACGAGGACGCAGGGGTCCAAGTCCCAGTCGTCGAAACCGGGGTCGAGCAGGCCAACCCCGTCCGCCGACAAGGCGTAGAACGCCTCGTAGGGGTTCGCCTCCCAGCGCGGGGTCGCCGTCGGCGGCACGTTCCGGGCGACGTGGCCCCGACCGGCCCGTGCCCGCGAGGAACTCGTCCCCGCGCGCGCTCGCCGGGCGCTTCCGGAGCGACCGGGACGACCGGTCCCGGGTGAGGCGACGCGCGGCCGAGGGGCCAGCGAGACGCGGTTCGGCTTCGTGCGGTTCATCATGGCTCTGGTCCTTTCCGTCAGGCGCGGAGGCGGGCGGGTTGCGTGGCGCGGAGGCGGGCGGTCGCCACCGGCGTCGGGCGGGATTTGCGGAGGCGTCCGCCTGCGGCCCCGGCGGTGCCGACCGGCGCGCCCTGGAGAACCGGGTCGCCCAGGGCGGCGGCACAGTCGAGGAGCCGCTCGTGCAGGTCACGGTCCCGAGCCGGGGAGAGCGGCGACATGAGCGCGGTCAGGTCACCCGTCTCGAAGCGCTCGGCGTCCGGGTCCGCCGAGACGGCGAGGAGTGTGGCCGCGAGCGCGACCGCCGCGTACCGCATGCTCTCGCCGAGATCGCCCGCGAGCAGCCGCATCTGTTCCAGCGGCGAGAGCCTTGGTAGTTTGAGCGGCAGAACGCGCGGGGCGATCCGCCAGGCCGGCTGGCCGAGCTCACTGTCGCACCGAAGGTGCCAAGCCCCCGACGCGGTCGCGTGCAGGGCCTGGGCCGCGGTCAGCCGGCACGCCGTGGCCACGACGCGCAGGTGTCCGGGTTTGCCCGGACCGCCCTCGCGAAGCAGGTCCGTCGGCAGGACGGCGATCACGTCGCCTTCCGACCGTGCCGCCAGTCCCGAGAGGACGGCCGCCGCGTCGCGGGGATCGGGGCGGAGCAGGTCGAACGAACCCGAGAGGCGTGCCAGGCCACAGGCCTGGGCGCCGTTGGCGCCGACCGCGACGAGGGTCGGACGGGTACCGGCGGCGGTCAGGCCGCCGGCCACCAGCGCTGCGGCCAGCAGCCCGGTGCGGTCGTTGGAATGGATGGTCGCGATCACGGCGTCCTCCTTTGGGCCGATGCATCGAAGGAATCTTGCCATCCCTATTTCCATATGTCTAGAAGTACCGAATTTACTGGTTATCGGATCCCTGGCCGCGCTCGCTGACAGTCTATCGAGTCACTCGCGCTCCTAAGGTCGCGCCGATCACTGTCATCGTCCCGCTCTGCCCCAGGGTCGCGCCGCGGGTACGTCCCGGCATCGGCGCCGTTCCGGGCGCCCGCCGCGCCGGCATGCCGGTCGGAGCCGCCTCTCGCCGGCGCTCCGGGTCATCTGTGCGACAATGCGTGGCGCGTGGAGCTCCCAGGACCGGCGCACTTCGCGCGCGATAAGCCAATGCCGCCTTGCACGTTCGGAGCGCGCGGACCTGCCTCGTGCCGGTCGTGGCGAGCGTATCCCCGGAGCGGCGTCACCGAGCCACCTCACGCACATGCGTAAGTAATCCTGCGGACCCAAGACTGTAACACTACGCAGCCGTTAACCATGCCAGAAATCCGGCTCTTGATAACGAGCAGAATATGCTGTTCATTTCCGCTCTTTTGCCTTACGATTCACGGATCAA